>Ga0302325_10000375_pt1 | contig 125298 bp, 103 predicted proteins | sample Palsa_T0_2_FD_201948 | JGI IMG/M metagenome (GOLD analysis project Ga0302325, IMG submission 201948) | Peat permafrost microbial communities from Stordalen Mire near Abisko, Sweden - Palsa_T0_2 | ecosystem: Environmental > Terrestrial > Soil > Palsa > Peat permafrost | place: Sweden: Abisko...
CCTTTGCTCTGCCAGCGTTTGCCCTGTTAATCCGCAATAACGGACACTACTTTTGACGGCGCATCTGGCGGTCGTGCTCCGCGTCCTCAAATTCGAATTGGCGCGCGAAGAGATTGAAGCTTGTGCCTTTTGCCATTTCTAAAAACTTGCGCTTGTCCTCGCGCCACATGCTTCGGCACAATTCTTCCAACGTAAAACCCACGTCGTCCGGCGGTTGAATCTCCCGCTCGACTCTCAACAGTCGATTCCGGATGCTGCGCGCGTTCATAGGCGCACTCTCCAATTCGTCATCAAGCGGATCCTCTGGCCACCGGTCATGCCTTTAGCGGCGATTCGAGTCCTGAACAAATAGTTGCCAATCGGATGAATTGGAACTACTTACAGAACGACGCTGTTTCGCGATGATCGAGCCAGTGGTGTCGTGAGAAGTACAATCGGAGTAGAACTTTTGGTCTCAATCTTTCAGTTCCTTCGGCGATGATCGATTTCATCTTCAGGCGGAGTGTATGTTCGAGGTGATCAACGTCGCGGGATCTTCCCAAGAGAGCATTGAAACTCTAGGAACGAAGCCTAAATTCTGGTTCGTTGAGCCGAATTTGGGGTGGTGCCTCTGCAAAATCGTTCGGCCAAATACCGGCGAAGACTGGTCCGAGGTCGTCAGTGCCGGAATCGCTTCCTTCATGAACCTTCCCCACGCCGAGTACCACCTGGCAAACTATTCGGGGAAGCGCGCTGTCGTCTCTCCAACTTTAGTTCGTGAGACTGATACCTTGCTGCTCGGCAATGAACTACTTGTGCAGATCGACGAATCCTACAACGTTGGTGCCGCCCGTTTCAGGCAGACAGCGCATACAGTCGCCTTTGTATTCTCGGCGATCGAGTTGGTTAACCAGCTGAACTTGCCTATGAACTGGCTCGCACCCGAGCGCGTCCGGACGCCCGCGGAACTTTTCGTGGGCTATCTGGCGTTGGACGCCCTGATCGGAAACACGGACCGTCACCACGAAAACTGGGGTATCATTGGGTCACTAGAAGATGGGAACGTTGTGCTACGGCTGGCGCCAACGTTTGATCACGCATCGAGCCTTGGCTGTCACGAACTTGATGCACAGAAAACCCGGCGGCTGGACTCAAACGACGGGAATTTCACGTGTGCCGCCTTTGCCAGCCGCGCACGATCCGTTTTTTTCGAAATCCGACCGATAGCAGACCTATGGGCCCAGTAGATGCATTTACGGAGGCGGGGACACGTCATCCCGAAGCGGCGCGACACTGGATTGAGAAGATAAATGCGATTACCGACACACAGATGGCTATACTGTTGGATGAGGTACCACCGGACCGGCTTTCACCGGTGTCACGCCAATTCGCCATCGAATTGATGCATAGCAACCGAGAGCGCATTGGAGCGGTGGGGGACATGTTGTGAGCCGAATTTTATTTCTAGCTTGGCAGGATCCTGTCGGCCGCAGGTGGTACGCCATCGGGCGGTTGAGTTCAGAAAGGGGCAAGTACAAATTCGCCTATACTGGCGGAGTGCTAGGAGCACTGGAAACCGGGCGTTTTGATGCTATTCCGTCGTTTCCGGACGTTCATACGGTATACGAAGCGGACGAATTGTTTCCGCTGTTCTCGAACCGCGTATTATCGCAATCGCGTCCCGAGTACCGCGAAATGCTCCATTGGCTCAGCGTGCCCGAAACGGAGTATGATCCCGTTGCAATTCTGGCTCGCACAGGCGGACGGCGCGCCACCGATAGCTTTGAAGTATTCCCATGTCCGGAACTCGTCGACGGGGATGTTTATCAGCTACACTTCCTGGTTCACGGTCTAAGTCATATGCCGCCGGAGGCGGTCGCTCGATCGGAGAGGCTGAAACCTGGCGAGCGCCTCTTAGTAATGCGGGACATTCAAAACCCGCAAGATAAGCTTGCACTCCTCCTTCGTACCGCTGAACAGTATTCTGGCGACATGCACCTGGTTGGATATTGCCCCCGCTACTTGCGTGAGGGCTTCCTGACGTTGATCGATGAGGGAAGTTCACCTGTGGTCTCGGTTGTGCGCGTCAACCCGAGTCCAGCTCCGGTGCAGTTCCGCGTGCTCTGCCGTGTTGAGATGCGCTGGCCCAAGGGCTTTGAACCTTTCGCCGGATATGACTACCAGCCGCTCGTCGGAAGCACTAGCTTGCAAGAGATTCACCAACACGGTTGAGCTGGTTGTTCCAGTGCTGAAATAAGGCCACGCAAACTAGCAATCGACCCTTGCACAACGGCAGGTGTAGCCAATTGTAGTTTGTCCTCAATGGAGGGTTCACCCCATCCGACTGTGCCCAGTTTTGTGCCCACCCCCCGCATAGAAGCATTGCTCACGCTTGTTAGCGCCTGTTGCAGAGGTGTCGGTATGTCTTTGAAACGTCGCAGTTATTCGCAACTCTTAGTAACCACTGGCTCTACTGAGAAACTAGCGAATATGCGCTGGCGCATGCTTCGGGACCAGGAGGTCGGTGGTTCGAATCCACTCGCCCCGACCAACTAAACCACTGAATTCATCGATAGATATAGCAGCTGCGCCGGAAGGCCTCTCAGCCGCTTTTTCGTCGCTACGCCCAAAACTATGCCTAAGGTGGCGGAGCGTGCATGCAATGGGGCCGCCGGGGTACCTCCCACGAGCCAGCTTTCGAACGCTCCTTCGCCTGGGCCGCACAGTGTCTAATATATAATGCGGGACGAATGCTAGATAGACCGCAAGTTCTAGACGAAGTGAACTCCGCCGGGGGAATTCTAAGGTTAGAACCCTGCTGGGTGCCTCGCTCGTTCATGATTCCCGGCAGGCGATTGAGGCTCCATCCGGCGGATCTCTACGCGTTCGGGGCGCACCGGGGAGGGATCAACGAGCGCTGGTTTTCTTCGACTACCAAGGCCTCAAACGGTCCGCTGACCGGCGACGACGAAGGTTTGAGCTATGTGCACGGTGAGCGAGGCCGGCGATTCCTCTTGAAGCAAGCTGTAGAGGTGGCCGGCGACAGTCTTCTCGGCGCAGAGGTGATGGAACGCGAAGGTGGGTGGAATGTCTTATGCAAGTTCTTCGACAATATGGGCCCCATCCCGCACCACATGCACCAGAGCGATGAGTTCGCCCGCAGAGTAGGTCAAAAAGGAAAGCCGGAGGCGTACTATTTCCCGCCGCAATACAACCAGCTCGACAACAATTTTCCCTATACGTTCATGGGACTCGAACCGGGCACTACCAAGGACGATGTTCGCCGCTGTCTGAACAATTGGAACCAGGGTGACAACGGGATTCTGAATCATTCGCGAGCTTACCGGCTTGAAGTCGGCGCCGGATGGCAGGTCAACCCCGGAATCTTGCACGCACCCGGTTCGTTGGTTACCTATGAGCCTCAGGTGAATAGCGATGTATTTGCGATGTTTCAGTCGCTGGTAGAGGGACGCATCGTAGACTGGAGTCTCCTGACCAAGGATGTCCCGCCCGAACATCATCGGGACCTGGACTACCTCATCGGCATGTTGGACTGGGACGCCAACGTCAATCCGGAATTCGCGAAGACGAACAAGGTGTTTCCGAAATTGGTCCGGGCCCGCGAACAGATGCACGAGTGCGGTTATTCCGAACAGTGGATCACGTACGGAACCGGCTGGTATTCCGCCAAGGAACTGACAATTTTCCCGGGGAGAACCGCGCTGCTCACTGACGCTGCCGCATACGGCTTAATCGTGACGCAAGGGCACGGTCTGTTTGGCCCACTGACGATCTCGGCGCCTACCATGATTCGGTTCGGCGAGATGACTCAGGATGAATTGTTTGTCTCCGCGGACGCCGCCACGCAGGGTGTGAGAATCGAAAATAAGAGCGCGGCCGATCCGCTGGTTATGCTGAAGCACTTCGGGCCTGGCAATCCTGACGCTGAGCCGTTACGCCGACAGAGCTAAGCGAAGAGAAAATGAGCACAGCAGGTGGTCACAGCTTCCCTAAGCTGCACAACGCGATGTGGCCGGGACTGGTGGGCAAAGGGCCGGATTCGGAGCCGCCCATCGGGCTGGACACATTGCTCGATTTGACCGAGGCGGCCAACATCGACGGTGTGAAGTTCGATGGCGTCGATTTGTTTCTTTTCGCGCCCCACGTCGATATCGATGCAACGGATATGGATCTCGATCGTCTGGCGGAAAACATTGGGAAGCGCGCCCTGGTGGTGGGTTCCGTCGTCGCGCCGGTGTGGCCTCCCACCGGCGGCGGGTCCGCCATGGGCTCCGATGAAGAGCGGAAGCGTTTCCTCACTCAGGTTCGCAAGGCTTGTTCTATCGCACGCAAGTTGCGCGATCTGGGAATCCGAAAATACGGTATCGTGCGTATCGACTCGGCAGCGAGCCCAAGCGACTGGATCCAAGATCCGGCAGGCAATACAAAACGAATCGCAGAGACCTTTCGGGAAGCATGTTCCATAGCGGAAGGGCATGGCGAACGGCTGGCCGCGGAGGGCGAGATTTGCTGGGGTGGTATGCATAGCTCAAAGCGCATGGCCGAGCTTCTCGAAATGGTGGATCGTCCCAGAACGCTGGGATTCCAGGCCGACATGGCGCACACGCTTCTTTATACGCTCGGCGTCAACGCTTTCGAGGACCGGATTCTTCCTTCCACTTTCGATTGGACGCAGAAGGATATTCTGAACGATGCAATTCAAAAGATGACGCGGCTTCTTCGGCCCTGGACCATCGATTTTCACGTGGCGCAGAATGACGCAACAGTAAAGGGCTCCGGTTCCCACGATAAGACCGGGCGCCATTGCCTTCCCAACGATCCTATGGGCAAGCTGGATATCCCCCAAATTGCCGGCTACTGGATGCGCAACGAAGACGGCCAGCTGACGCGCGCTTTCGAGCACATCTGCTGGGACGGCTGCATGTTCTCGAACGAAACGATGATGAGGCCGAGCACCTGGCGAGAGATCCTAGCCACGATGATCGCTGTCCGCAACGCTCATGGATGGGATTACGCTACCCATGCCTGAAAAGAATCTCAACGTCGGATTGATCGGCTACGGCTTTATGGGACGTACTCATTCGAACGCGTTCCACCAGGCCGGACGATTCTTCGATTTGTCCTATCGGCCCGTTCTAAAGGCGGCTTGCGGACGCAACGGGGAGCGCGCCGCCCGGTTCGCCGGGAACTGGGGATATGAAAGCGTGGAAACGGATTGGCGCAGGCTGGTGGAACGCAGGGATATCGACCTGATCGATATCGCAAGCCCGAACGATACCCACGCCGAGATCGCGATCGCAGCCGCCCAGGCGGGAAAGATGGTGATGTGCGAAAAGCCGCTGGCGCGAAACGCACAGGAGGCGCAGGCCATGGTGGAAGCGGTTGAATCCGCCCAGGTGGCAAACATGGTTTGGTACAACTACCGGCGCGTACCGGCGGTTGTTTTGTTGAAGCAGTTGGTTGACGAAGGCCGCTTCGGCCGTATTTTCCACTATCGCGCAAAGTTCCTGCAGGACTGGACCATATCTCCGGACTTGCCGCAGGGCGGCGAAGGTTTGTGGCGACTCGACCTAGCGGTGGCGGGCAGCGGCGTCACCGGCGATTTGCTGGCTCACAATATCGATACTGCCATGTGGTTGAACGGCCCCATCACTGAGCTTACGGCGATGACAGAAACCTTCGTGAAACAGCGCAAGCACAGCCTGACGGGCCAAGTGGAGCCTGTGGGAATCGACGATGCAAGCGCGGTTCTTGGCAGGTTCGAGAACGGGTCCTTAGCGACCTTCGAAGCCACTCGATATGCGCGCGGACATAAGGCGCTTTATACGTTGGAGATTAATGGCGAGCATGCCTCGGCGGCCTGGGACCTGCAAGATCTGCACCGCCTCCAATATTTCGACCATCGCGATGAAGGGCGAGTTCGCGGCTGGAGGAGCGTTCACGTAACCGACAGCGATCAGCCTTATATGAAGCACTGGTGGGTGCCGGGACTGCAGATCGGTTACGAACATACGTTTATCCATCAGGTGGCGGATTTTCTGAAGGGTTTGGCGCAAGGCCAGCCAGCTTCGCCCACGTTCCGCGAGGCGCTGGCCACCGAATATGTCACCGACGCGGTGTTAAAGTCGTCGAAAAGCCGGCAATGGGAAAAGGTTACCTCGCTCCGGCAATCGAGCGCGGCTTAGTTCTCTGAGCAAGCCCGCCACAATGCTCAATTATCGAGACCGAAGGTAACTAATTGTGAAGGGTTTGGAGCGCCAATGTAGCTAAATCGTGCTATTATCCGCTTACTGGAGGGTGCTATGCGACCCGATAGAACGTTCATCGCTCTGACAGTTGTTCTGTTGGGCGCGATATCTTTGCCGGCTCAGGACCAGGTCAGCCTCACAGTTGACGCAACCATGGACATCTACCGTGCCGGCGGCTACAACGACGGCAGCGACGGCATCGCCCCGGTGGTGTTCAGTTTCCCCGCCGGAGCTTGGCGCACCATGACATTTCCGAGCATCGGCGGCGGGTGGAGCTGCAGTTACAGCGTTCCCACGTACGGCGCCGATGGCACAACGTCGGGGCCTTGCTCGCTGACACCGACGAATCTCAACCCGGTGGGTCCATTTTCCGGCTACCATCTCACCGATTTTGTGGGGGCCCTCGCTGGCGTTTTCCTGGAAGATTCGTTGCCTGCCTCCGCGCCCCCGGCTTTGCGGTTTTACGTTAGCAACAATGCCGACGGAGGCATTCAGACCGACTTCCTCACGCTGAGTCCAAAGATCGGGCAAGTATTTTTCATTGGCGACGGCTTGACCGGGACAGGCAGCGGCAGCGTGCAAAAGTTTTTCGTTCCGCCTACCTCAACACATCTTTATCTCGGGTACGTAGATGTATGCACTTTAACCTCGACAGCGCCCGGCTGTTACTTTGACAACGTAGGATCGCTCAGTGTCACCGCGCGGCTGCAACAATACGTGCCGGATTGGGTTGAGCCGACGCTCTCGACGGCTCCTTCGGCTCGCATTGGTCCCGCCTTAACGTACGACGCCGCCGACCATTACACACTCCTTTTTGGCGGCAGCAGCGCCTTCGAACCAGGCACGTCATACGGCGACACGTGGGTCTGGCGCTACGGGTGGTATCAGCTTTCGCCGGCCACCTCGCCGCCTCCGCGAGCTGCGGCCGGTCTGGCTTACGATCCGACCACCGGCACAGCCGTGCTCTTCGGAGGAAGGGACAATAGCGACGGAGGTCCTTTAGGAGGCACCTGGACTTGGGACGGCGTCGCCTGGACTCAGCAATTCCCGCGGGTTTCTCCGTCACCACGCAACGCTCCGATGGTTTATGACCCGATCACGCAAACAGTATTGCTGTTTGGCGGTCTAGGCCCTTTTGACGACGCTCAGGAAGGCGTGACTCCTTACAACGACACCTGGTCATGGAATGGACGCATGAAGACCTGGACGCAACTCTCCCCTGCAACAAGTCCCTCCCCGCGCGGATCGTCACTTGCCTATGATCCACTCACCCGAACCGTCCTTCTCTTTGGCGGCGACAATGGCGCTGGCGATTGCTGCAACGTCTATTACAACGAAACCTGGACTTGGAATGGGATCACATGGACGCAACAATTTCCTCCCAATAGCCCTTCCCCGCGAAACGACGTTTCCTTGGCCTATGACCCAACTCTCGGCGTGATTGTCGCCAGTGGTGGCTACAACATTCCCGGCGAGGGCCTCGCCGACCAGTGGGCGTGGAAGGGGGCGACCTGGACGCAACTATCTTTACCCACACAGCCCAGTGCGCGTTGGGACTCCGGCATGGAGTTTGATCCGCTGACCGGCGGACTCGTGCTGTTCGGCGGAGAGACTACCGGAGATAACGTTACGAACCAAACCTGGCTCTTGATTCCCGTCGCGGTTCGCTGAGGAGAAGCACATGAGACTCAAAAAACCCTTCCTCGCTGTAGCACTGGCCATGGTCGACGCGATATCTTTGCCGGCCCAGGACCAGGTCAGCCTCACGGTTGACGCCACCATGGACATCTACCGTGCCGGCGGCTACAACGACGGCAGCAATGGTATCGCTCCCGTGGTGTTCAGCTTCCCCGCCGGAGCTTGGCGCACCATGACATTTCCGAGCGTCGGCGGAGCGTGGTCCTGCGCCAGTTCTCCTCTATACGGCGCCGATGGCGCACTCGCTCCCTCCCCCTGCTACAACGTGTCGAATATCCCCAATCCGGTTGGCCCTTTCTCGGGGTTTCTAGGCACGGATTTTGGAGGCGCGCTGGTTGGAGTATTTCTGGGAGACACGTCACCCGCAGTCGCCCCACCGACTTTGCACTTTTACTTCAGTAACAGCTCTCAGGGCGGAGTTCAGACCAACTTCCTAACGCAGACTCCAAAGATCGGGCAAGTTTTCTTTCTTGGCGACGGTCTCACTGGAACGGGCACCGGTACCATTCAGACGTTCTTCGTCCCGCCCACAGCCACGCACCTGTATCTCGGCTATATAGACTCGTGTACTCAAACGACACCCGGTGTGCCCGGCTGCTACACAGGCAACGCAGGATCGTTAAGCGTCACCGCGCGGCTGCAGCAATACGTGCCGGACTGGGTTGAGCCGACGCTGTCCTCTGCCCCCTCGGGCCGCTGTTGTTCGGGCATCGCGTATGATGCGGCTCACAATTATACTCTGCTCTTTGGTGGCGGAGACAGCGGTCAACCCAATCCCAACCCTCAAAACGACACCTGGGTCTGGCGTGGCGGCTGGTACAAGCTCTCGCCCGCAACTTCCCCGTCGGCACGGGCCGGTCTTTCGATGACCTACGACCCGACCACCGGGACCGTTGTGCTTTTCGGCGGACTCGATGCCGATGGAAATAACCTGAACGACACCTGGACGTGGGATGGCGTCACTTGGACACAGCAGTTTCCACCGGTGTCTCCGCAGGCGCGAAGTGGGTACATGACGTATGACGCGGCCACAGAAATCGTCGTGCTTTTTGGCGGCGGCCAAAGCAGCAATCTGGCCGACACCTGGGAATGGAATGGCCTCGCCAGGACCTGGACGCAGAAGTTTCCGGCGGCCAGCCCGTCTCCGCGGGAGGCGCCGCTGGCATATGATCCCATCACGGGAGAGATTGTTCTATTCGGCGGCAGCGGGAGCGCAGGCGATCTGGACGACACGTGGACCTGGAACGGCGTCACTTGGACGCAGCAGTTCCCCGCGGCCAGTCCTTCACCGCGCCGGGCTGCCTCCACAGCCTACGACGTGAGCCTGGGCCAAGTCGTCGTGTTCGGCGGGAGGGACGACGCTACCGGGCAGGTATTCAATGACACCTGGGGATGGAATGGAAGCACTTGGACGGAGCTAAAGGTGCCCGCGCAGCCAAGCGGACGCTATGCGGCAACCATGGACTTCGACCCCATCAGCAATGGGTTGCCGCTCTTCGCCGGATGGCTTGAATGCTGTACTCCGCTTGATGACACCTGGCTCTTGATCCCCGTCGCGGTTCGCTGAGCCAGCTTGCGCATCCGCGGTGCACTTAGTTGCGTCACTGCGCCGATTTCACGTCGCCGACGGGCTTTGCGAACCTCGCGTCATCGATCGGAACGTTGCTCTTCACCATTGCGATCTGAATTGTGAAGCGTCCGTTCAGCCTGGCGAGCGTCCAGCGGAACGGAATCCTGACGCCGTCCGCCTCCCGATAGTCGGCATAATCGATCTGGGTCGGATTGCGGCCGACGGGCGTTTCGGCGTAGCGCACCATGCGAACCAGCAAGCCCGATTTCTGGTCGAAGTAAAGCCGCACCGGCGGGCGTCCAGGTCCGGTCCCAATCAGCACCTCGCACATGGCGCCGCCGATCTGCTCGGGACGCGCGCGGCGCATCTGTGGAAAGATTTCCTTCAGCCTCACCGCAAGCGCGAACTCGGCATCCAACGCCGACGCTCCGGATTCGGCCGGCGTCATTTCCCGTGCCGGACGCCCCGTGCTGCCCATCCAGCCGGCTGTGCCATCAAAAGCGGTAAAGCTCTCGCCGTTCGCCGCGTGCGTGATCGTAACGCGCTTGTTGGGGGCCTTGGTGAGCACCTCGATCTTCGTCTCATTCTCGCCCACCAGAATCGATCCAATCTCAACACGGCTGGTGATTTTGCGAATGGCGTCGGCGCCGCCCATGGCCGCCACATACTTTTGGATCACGTCATCTGGAGTCGGAGCGGTAGGCGCCGGCGAGTCCGCACTGGTCTCGGTGCGCGCAGGCGAGTCGCTTTCGAGCACCGGTGGGACGTTCGCCGGGTTCGCAGCGCCATGGTGGCAAGAGTAGCACGACACCTGTTGCCGGCCTCCAAAGCTTCCGGTATTGATAGACGCCACCATCGCCATCATGAGCCGAGCGGTCTTCTTCGCCGGTTTGTCGTCCAGTTCCGCCTTGCCAGCCACGTGGCAGAAAGAACAATCGACGCCGAGCGACGAGGAAATGACCTGCATGGCCGGCATCAACTGCTCGGCAGGCGTGCCCTTGAGCTGGGCGATGTTCTTGTAAACTTGCTCGGCGGTCTTAGCCTCTGTCGCCGGTCCATCCAGCGAGTGCTGGGCTAGCGCGATGGGCGCAAGCGTCAGGGATGCCGCAATAATCGTCCCGAAAATGCTGTGCCGTGTTGTTTGGGTGTGCATGCGAATCGCCTCGGCTCCCTTGGATTATCCTTCAACCGCGTCCTCGGAAGCTATACGGCTGCAGCGATGCTACTTTGCCTTGGCTGGAGCGATTTCCGCGCGTTCGATACCAGGGGCGGGATCGACGTTGGGAATGCGAATCTCAACGTATTCGATCACGCCGTCGATTTCGCTCAGCCAGTGCGGCGTGCCGGGAGGATTAATGATGACGTCGCCCACGCCGATTTTTCGCGCCAGACCGTCCTTCACTCCGTTCAGGCTGCGGATGCTGGCATTCGGGTCAGGGTTGGGATAGATGTCGCTGTCGATGGTGGGCGGGATCAGGGTACCGCCCGTCACCATGGTGCCGCTGCCTTTCGTCACCACGATGTACTCCATCTCGCGCGTGTGCGTGATGGCGTATTGAGGGCCGGTCACGCGGCGGCGGACCACCGCGTTCAATCCCTGGGCGATGCTGACCGCTCCGCCTCCGTACGACGATACCACCTTCGGATCCAGCTTGGTCAGGCCCGTCTGAATGTCGGCCGCGCTCATGTAGGGCGACGGAACTCTCGCCGGCGGGACTCTGGAGTGGTCCCCCTGCACGGGGGCCCGCTCTTGTGCGTTAAGCCCGATACACAGGAAGATTGTGGATAGCACCAGCCCGGTGAACCTTTGCATCTCGACTAGTTTATCCGAACTGGGTTTAGGTTGACGCTGCAAAGGGGCTACAATGGTGCTTTAGGTCCGCCCACTTATGCCCGTCCCAGTCTCGCAAATGTGGACCGTAGCAACCTACGTCCTCAAGCAGCGTCTCAAGCGCCGCCCGCGCTACCCGCTAGTCCTTATGCTGGAGCCGCTGTTCCGCTGCAACCTGGCTTGCGCGGGGTGCGGCAAGATCCAGTACCCGGCGCACATTCTCAAGAAAAACCTTTCGCCTGAAGAATGTTTTAAAGCGGTGGATGAGTGCGGCGCGCCGATGGTCTCCATCCCGGGCGGCGAACCGCTGATGCACCCGGAAATCGACAAGATCGTCGAAGGCCTGGTGGCGCGCAAGAAGTACATTTACCTTTGCACCAACGCGCTGCTGCTCAAAGAAAAGCTGTCGCTGTTCAAGCCGAGCAAGTATCTGACGTTCTCCATTCATCTGGACGGCCAGCGCGAGCATCACGATTTTTCGGTCTGCCGCGAAGGCGGTTATGAGATCGCAGTGGAAGCCGTTCGCGAGGCCATCCAGCGCGGTTTTCGCGTCACCACCAACAGCACGCTGTTCGATGGTGTGGATCCGCAAAGCGTCCGGGCATTCTTCGACGAGATGATGGATATGGGCGTCGAGGGAATCATGGTGGCGCCCGGCTATTCCTACGACAAAGCGCCCGATCAGCAGCACTTTCTGGGCCGCGCCCGCACGCGCCGCACCTTTAAGGCGATCCTGTCGAATCGCAAGAGGAGCTGGCGTTTCAATCAGTCGCCGCTGTATCTGGAATTCCTGATGGGCAAGCGCCACTACAATTGCACGCCGTGGGGAATGCCCACCTATAACCTCTTCGGCTGGCAAAAACCGTGCTACCTGCTGCAGGACGGCTACGCCGACACGTTCGCCGAGTTGATGGAAAGCACGGCGTGGGAGCAGTACGGGACCGAGTCTGGAAATCCGAAATGCGCCAATTGCATGGTGCATTGCGGTTTTGAACCGTCGGCCGTGCATGACGGCTTCTCTTCCCTGCGCGGCTTTGCAGCCATGGCGCGCTCGTATCTGTTCACCGCTTATCCCGATCGGGATGCCGAGCGATTGCTCCAGGAGCCGGTGCGTCCAGTTCACGCGCACAATCCCTTTGTGAATATTCAGCTCGAGACTCCGGCGAGCGAAACTTAAGCGAGCATGAGCGATCCGGCATGAGTGAGATCGAGAATCCTGAAATTCTTGAAGTAGTCCCCGGCTTCTCGCACGACCAGCTGGAAGGCTGGATTCCTGCGCTGGCCACCGAAGAGGAGATTCGAGGCGCACTCGAAAAAGCGTTCGATTATCGGGGCGACGTCACTATTACGCTCAAGAACGATACGCAAGTGGAGGGCTATATCTTCGACCGGCAAAACGCGCCCACGCTCGCCGATTCTTACGTTCGCGTGTTTCCGAAAAACTTCGACGCGAAGATCTCGATTCCCTACTCTGAAATTCAGGCGCTCGCGTTCACGGGACGCGACACCGCGGCAGGCAAGAGTTGGGAAGCCTGGCTGCGAAAGTATTGGGAGAAGAAGACCGCCGGTGAGCGCAACATCCAGCGTGACCCCGAAGCCATCGAATAAGGTCCGAAGCGCACAGCGCGGGGCGCGCTCGGGTAGGGAGTTAAAGTTTCGCGGCCCGCTGCGTTGTGCGCGATGTAGCATTGGAGGCCCGTCATAGTTCAAGTCTGCGTGCTCGCCAGCAGTAGCTCGGGAAATTGCACTTTCATCCGCACCGGGAAAACGCGCATCCTGGTGGACGCCGGGCTGAGCAGGCGCGACGTTCTGGCGCGTCTGGCCGCGATCGGTGAAGACGCGGAAAAGCTGGACGCCATTCTGATCACGCACGAGCATTCCGATCACGTGAGCGGCCTGGTGGCGCTGGCGCGCCTGCTCAATGTGCCGATCTTCATCACCCGGCTGACCGCCCACTCGATTCCCTGGGGCGACTTTACGCCAACGCTGGATAGCTTCGGTGCTGGTACGCGGTTCTCGGTCGGCGACATTGAGGTAAACAGCTTCACCATTCCGCACGACGCCATCGACCCTGTAGGATTTTGTTTTGAAGCGCAAGGCGTCAAAGTGGGTCTGGTTACCGATCTCGGCTACATAACGGACTCGATCCGGTTTCATCTCAGAGCTACCGACCTGCTGGTTCTGGAATCGAATCATGACTTGGAAATGCTGCGGGTTGGGCCTTATCCCTGGTCCGTAAGACAGAGAATAATGGGACGCATGGGACATCTGTCGAACGACGCCACCTGTGACTTCATCAGGAAGGATCTCGACACAAGAACATCCACTCTTGTTTTGGGCCACCTGAGCGAGCACAACAACCATCCGGCGACAGTGCGAATCCAAGCCGAGAACGCCCTATGTGGGAAAGGCCTCTTCTGTCCCCGGCTGGTGGTAGCCGAGCCGAAACAACAATCCGAGGTTTTTACGTACTAAATGATCGCCCGCTACACCCGCCCGGAGATGGCCCACATCTGGAGCGAGGAGAATAAATACCGCCAGTGGCTGGATGTGGAGCTGGCCGCGGCCGAAGCGCTAGCCGAGACCAACGATGTTCCGCCGGAGGCCGCGCGCGCGCTCCGCAAACATGCCAGCTTCGATCTCAAACGCATTCAGCAAATTGAGCGCGAGGTGAAGCACGACGTCATCGCATTCACTACCGCGGTATCGGAAAGCCTGGCTGCGGCGGGCGAGGCTGGCGCGTCGCGCTGGCTGCATTACGGCTTGACGTCGAATGACGTGGTGGATACCGCGCAGGCCCTGATGGTGCGCAGCGCCTCAGAGCTGATACTCAAGGGCATTAACGAACTTGCCACAGTGCTGAAGACACGAGCGTTCGAATTCAAGGACACGGTTCAAATCGGAAGAACGCACGGCATCCACGCCGAGCCGATCACTTTCGGCCTCAAACTCGCTCTATGGTATGACGAAATGACGCGCAATCTCGCGCGTTTTTCCGCTGCCGCGGAGGACATGCGCGTGGGCAAGATTTCGGGCGCGGTGGGAACTTTTGGGCACATCGGTCCCCAGGCTGAAGAGCGCATCTGCCGGCGGCTGGGATTGCGGCCGGCGGCCATCGCTTCGCAGGTGATTTCGCGCGACCGGCACGCCAACTACGTCGCGACCCTGGCGCTGGTGGCCGCAACGCTCGAAAAGATCGCGCTCGAGATCCGGCATTTGCAGCGCACCGAGGTTCGCGAAGTGGAGGAACCTTTCGCGCCGGGCCAGAAGGGATCGTCGGCCATGCCCCACAAGCGGAATCCCGTCACCTGTGAGCAGATCTGCGGGCTGGCGCGGGTGGTGCGCGGCAACGTGCAGCCGGCTTTCGAGAACATCGCGCTGTGGCACGAGCGCGACATTTCCCACTCGTCCGTTGAGCGGGTTATTCTGCCGGATACCACTACGGCCGTCGATTACATGCTGGCGCGGACTATCTGGCTGATTTCAGGCATGATCGTGTCGGCGGACCGTATGAAGCGCAACCTGGACCTGACCCGGGGCCTGGTTTTCTCCGGACAGCTCTTGCTGGATCTTTCGGCAGCGGGGATGTTACGTGAGGAAGCTTACAAATTAGTCCAGGGGTACGCCATGGCGGCCTGGGAGGGAGACGGCGATTTCCGCTCGGCGATAGAATCCGATCCGGTCGTCCTGAAACATCTTAAACCAGAAGCCCTTACGGATTCGTTCTCTGTTTCCAGGCAGTTACGAAACATCGACCAGATCTTTGAGCGGGTCTTCCCGAAGTAGGCCGTCCCGTACCCTAAATCTGTGCTTTCATTTTCGCAGGGATCGATTAAACTAATACCTAGGAGCGCACAGCGCGGACGCCGAATGAAGATAATGAGCGAAATTGATCAGTGCATGGATTTTGAACTCGCTCGAGTCCTGCTGGTAGACGACGATCCTACCTCTCGTTTAACATTACAAACCGTTCTAGAAGCAAGCGGATATCATGTAGATTCAGCAGCTTCCGCCGCAGAAGCCGTTGGCAAGCTGGATGAACAGGAATATCAGCTTGTACTCAGCGACCTGCAAATGGAGTCCCCAGAAGCCGGTCTCAAGGTCCTGGCGCATGCTCGTATGATGGCTTACAAACCGGCTACGGCGATTGTGACCACCTATCAGAACGCCAGACCGCACCACGCTACGCCGCAAAAACAGGTGCGGACGTTGGTTAAGCCGGAAGATGTTCCGGGATTGCTGGCCAAAGTCGCCAATCTGATCAGTGAGCGGGCGGCCCGCAAAGTCCATCGGGAAATGCGCCACGCCACGAGTTAGCGCATTCCTACGCGGTAGACCGTATTTTCAAATTCATTGAGGGCGCCGGTGAAGAAGTGGTCTTGTGCGTCCACCCAAATCAGTTCTTTTGGCTCTGGGAGCGCGGCGAAGTACATCTCCATGGCTGGAACGTCGCAGAACTCGTCTCGCGTGCTTACGATGAAAATTCTTGGGACGGGGCAATAGCCAAGTAACTGTTCGGCGTACGAGTTGGCCGGGAATCCGACGGCCATCAATCCGGATGCGCCGTCGATCTCGCAACCCAATTTCAAAATGATGCGCGAGCCGAACGAAAAACCGGCGAGTGAGAACGGAAGGCTCGGATAGCGCGATCGGAGCAAGGCGAGAGCGGCACGGGCGTCCTCGATTTCGCCGATGCCGTGGTCGTATTCGCCTTGGCTCAAGTTCACGCCGCGATAGTTGAAGCGCAACACCACGGCTCCGGCGCGGCGCAACCCGCGCGCCATGCGATACACCACCTTATTGTGCATAGTGCCGCCGTATTGCGGATGCGGATGGCAAATTAAAGCGGCGTGGTTGGGGTCCCGATCTTCGGGCTCTTCGAGCAGCGCTTCCAGTTTTCCCGCCGGCCCGTCGATAAACAGGCTCTCCATCTTGCGCGGCATTATTCAGGACCGGCTTAGGTGGACCGATAGTTGGTGAACTGCATGTCGATGCCGAAGTCTTTGCCGCGCAGCAGAGCGATCACTTCCTGCAATGAGTCGCGATCTTTGCCGGAGATGCGCACTACGTCGCCCTGGATGGAGGCTTGCACCTTCTTCTTGCTGTCCTTGACGGCTTTCACGATCTCGCGCGCTTTTTCGGTGGAGATGCCTTGCTGCAGCGTGACCTCCTGGCGGACACTGGACCCGGCGGCGGGCAGAATGGGGCCGTAAGTCAAACCCTTGAGCGATACGTTGCGCTTCACCAGTTTCTGCTGCAGCACGTCGTTTACAGCCTTCAGCTTGTAATCATCCAGGCTGGCCAGCAGGAGTTTATTGTCCTTTTCGTTGATCTGGATGTCGGATTTGGAGTCCTTCAGATCGAAGCGCTGGTGAATTTCCTTGAGCGCTTGCTGGACAGCATTGTTCACCTCCGCCAAGTCGATCTTGGACACGATATCGAATGTATTTTCGGGCATGTGTTAATGACCCAATGCTATCAGGACTCGCTCTGTGATTTCCTGGATCATGGCTGGCAAGGCGGCATCGAGAGCGAGAGTAATGGCGGCGCGAACTCGTTCGGGGTCGATTTCCGGAGCGGGCGCGGGTGCTGGTTCGGCTGGCTTGGGCGGTTCCGCGGTGGGCTGGGCGGGCTGGAGGGCGGCTGGCGGGGCTGAGGCGATCTGCTCGGCCGACAAGCCGCGTGCGAGCTGGGCTTCCTTCACCAGCGGATCGATGGTGCTGACCACTATGGACGCCTCGAAGGGCTTCTTGAGGATCGCATCGCAACCAGCGCGCCTGGCTTCGTCTTCGTCGAACGGCTCCAGCAGGCCGGAGGTAAGCACCACGCGAACGTGCTTGAAACGAGGCTCGCTTTTGACGTGGCGGCAGATCTCAAACCCCGATTTGCCAGGCAGGAAAACGTCGGCGAGGATCAGGTCGGGATCGACATCGGCCAGCCGAAGCATGGCGGCGTTGCCATCGGTAAGGCTGACCACTTCGAAGCCCTCTTCGCGCAGGATTCGTTCGCCCATGCGCTGCGCGTGAGGGCTATCGTCGGCCAGAAGGATTCGGCTCATCAATTTTGAACGAGCGTCTCAGTTCGATGGAGCGGCGGACGCGGGCTGGTTTGCAGCCGGAGCGGCCGTCGCGGGCTGATCGGTGGTTGGCGCGGCCTGTTGCTGCTGCTGCTTTTTGCTTTTCTTCTTCTTGGCTTTTGGATCGGCGGCAGTTTGTTGAGAAGCCTGTTGCGACGCCTGCGGAGTGGAGGGGGTAGCCGCAACGGTTGTGGCCGGGCTCGCAGTTACGGCCGGCGTGGCGGCGGCCGGACTGGCAGTGGCTGCGCCTGCGGTGGCCGGGGTGCTGGCTGCAGTACCCTGCGCGGGAGGATTGGCGCGAGCGTCGGGTTTGGTATCGAGCGCCGTTGAATCGCCAACCGTGGTGGCGGTCACAACACCGTTGAAAGCGTCTCCTGCACCGGCTGGTTGCGGAACCAAAGGCGGAACCGAAGGCCGCAGAGTGTTCATAGCCGGATCGCCCGAACGCGCGGCCATGCTCATATCGGGATTACGCTTGAGGAACAAAGTGTCGCGCGCAACTATGCCGGGCTTTACGCGGTGGTCTTTCTCATATTGCATGCGAGCAACGGCAGCCTTGTCGGCCTCCGGAACCGGCAGTTCGAGTTCCTTCAACTTGCCGGCGGCATCGTCCGCATAGGGGCTCAAAGGATAGTCGCGAACAATCTTGGCAAATGCTTCGCCTTCCTGCTTGCGGAAGCGGTTGCCGAGGTGTCCATAGGCTTGGCCCATGTCCCACAGGGCGAGATCGGCCTTGCTGTACAGAGGATACTGCTCCACCAGATGGCTCATCCGGTTGGCGGCCGCGGAATTGTCGCCGCGCTTGAAATAGAAGCTGCCCACCAGGTATTCGCCATCGGCCAGGGACTCCTGAATATTGCGCAAAAGCTGTTTGGTCTCGTCCACATACTTGCTGTTGGGAAACTGCACGATGAGCTGGCGGCATTCGTCCTCGGCGCGTATGCCCTGGGATGCGTCACGATCCGACTTGTCCATCTGCTTGTAGTGGAGCTGGCAGATCTTCTGCTGGGATTCGGCGGCCTCTTCCATGGTGGGGTAAAACAGGATAAAGTCCTTGTATTCGGCTTCGGCCTGAGCCAGGCTGGCGGCGCCGCCTTCCCGGAACCAACTGTCGGCGATGGCAAGCTTGGCCTTGGCCAGGAACTCGCTCTGGTCGTAGGTATTGATCAGAGTGTTGAGGGTGATGCGGGCGATTTCGTAGCGGCCGTGTTCGATGTCGTCGATGGCGCGATCGAACAAAACCTTGTCGGGCTGTTTGGTGTCCTTGGTAATGGGGTCGTCGTACTTCTTGGTGTGGAAACTGCAAGAAGTCGCAAGACCAGCCGCGACGATTACGAACAGAAAGTTTCTTACCATATCAACCCTGTCATATCCTTATAGATTAAACCTTTTGAAGCACGGCCTCGCGGGCCGCGCGCTGTAACTCGATAAACGACTGGCCGGGATCGGGGGTGTGAAAAATCGACGACCCTGCTACCAGCCAGTCACACCCGGCGCGAGTGATCTGGGCGGCATTCTCGGGGGACACCCCGCCATCGATCTCGATGGCAAATTCTAAGCCTAACTCTTTGCGGCGCCACGCGAGCGCCTGGATTTTCTTGAGAGCGTTGGGAATGAAAGCCTGACCTCCAAATCCAGGATTAACGCTCATAATGAGCACGTGATCCACCAGATCAAGCACCTCGCTGAGCATGCCGATGGGCGTGGCGGGATTCAGCACTACTCCGGGACGCCCGCCCTCAGCGCGGATGAGACGCAGCGTCCGATCCAGATGGGTGCAAGCTTCCTGGTGGACCAGGACGTAGTCGGCTCCGGCGCGGATGAACTCAGGCGCGTATCTGTCGGGGTCCGAAATCATAAGATGAACGTCCAGCTTGAGGCGCGTAGCTTTACGGATGGACTCCACCACCGGGATTCCGATGCTGATGTTGGGGACGAAGTGGCCGTCCATGACATCCACGTGCAAGAACGAGGCTCCGGCGCGCTCCACCCGGGCGATTTCGTCGCCTAAGTGCGCAAAATCGGCCGAGAGAATGGATGGGAGTACCTCGATCATGCTGCGACTTATGCGACTTAAACGATGTTAGCACGCGGGAAGGAGGCGGCCGTGGCGTAAGCGGTTACTACGGCATTACCGCAGCCCTTAGCCCGAGAAGAAACGCCCCGCGTTCATCCGGCGGTGCGCCTTCTTCAGCCGATGTTTGCGCCAGCGGCGCGCCTTCAAATTTCCGATACGAGAACGAGAGACGATTGTCGCCACTGGGTTTTACCGAGAGAAATTCCACGGATTTCGGCATGGCCGGTATGCGCGCGCCAAACCAGTGCGGGTCCTCCTGCCTGGCCCCAGGTAACCAGCGCGAGCGCCGACCCAGCGGGATATTTCTGCTGTACGTTGGCCCGCACGTAATCGACGGCCAAATCGTTGCCGAAGAGCGTGGACATGGTGGAGTCCCGATCATTCAGGGAGGAGGAAATCATTTTCCATTCGAGCGGATTGTAGGGAAGATCCCCGGTCAGCGCCGCGTGGTATTGAATTGGCAGGGTGAAGACGTAATCGTTGGCGCGCAAGGGCGTGTGACAGCCGACGCATTCAGCCGTGAAGGACGCGTCTTTTCCGTAAGGCTTGAGATCGGCGCCGCGCCACCTGGCGAAGCCCCACCCCAACGTAGCGGCGTATTTTTTGGCGTCCTTAATCATGAACTCAACCTGCACGAACTCTCCCGTTCGCACCAAGCCTGTTCCGTCCGGTTGTTTCTTCCAGGCTATTTTGGCGAAAGTGGCGCCGTCGGGCCAGGGATTCGTGTGATGATCGGCAATCGCTTGGATGGCAATATCGTTCCCCAGGATGGCTCTCAACGTTTGATTGTCGAAGCGGTCTGTACTGCCGATCAGCTTCCAGTTTCGGTAGTCCGACGGGAACGCAATTCCGTTGGGCGCGGCGGAAACTTGCGCGGGCCGGGTGTCCGCCCTTGCCGCCATCCAAACTGCGAACTGCATGTCGGCGGCTCTCACATCAGCGAACGACGCCGCACTGAGAGCCATAGGAGGATTCAGGTAAGCTTCGAGCGCAGCCAACTGGGGCGCGGTCACGAGGGCTCCCGGATGGACGCGGCGGTAGGAAGGAAGCGGCATGGCGCCGAACTGAATCTGATTGACCGCTTCGTAGAGGGCGGCCTTCTGCGCCGCCGCCGGTTGCGCGCCGATCTCGGAGAAATTCAAGTGCATGCGCGCCTGTTTCACGTCGCTCGCGACTAACCAATAGGCGGGGACGATCTGGTCGAACCAGGCTAGCTTGGTCTGGTTGGAGTGACAGTTGTAGCACGAATTTCGAAGGATCTGTTTCACCTCCGGCGGCGCTTGAAGTTCCGCAGTGACCGGTGGATTTTTCAGCTCGGCCGGACTAGCTGGAGGCCCAGGAAGACGAGCAGCAAGGCCGCCGCGACCCAGAGCAAATTTCGAATACGAAGTTCATGTTTTGCCGTCAATGGTCTCTCCCGTGTCAGCCGGCCGTCACCCTCCCGGCTGTTGTAAGCGAAAAAATGAGGCGGACAGCCAATGGCGACCGTGGAGATGCAGCTTTCGGGCGCGGCGGCCCGGCCAGAATGCGGCAGCGACCCAGGTGTATACTCAATCCTACCGGAGATCCCATGCTGCGGAGTACCTCAATGACACGAACAGTGACTTGGATTTTCCTGGCCATGGTGTCCGGCTTGGAAGCGCGGGCGCAAGTGGTTCCCAGTCAATCATCGGACGAAGCTCCCGCCGGCGGTTTCTTCACGTCGGGCGTGGCGAGCGAACAGCCTTCTGGGTCCTCGAAGGGCGCCGTGAAATTCGAGGGACTGCTGGCGCGTTCCGACGGAGTGACGCTCTCCGTTGAACTGGCGGACGAACGTGTGATCCGGTTTCAGCTAAACGCCGGAACCCGTTACATGCCCGACGGGCCGTCGGGACGCCTGGCTGCGTTTCGCATCACCGACGTGGTGTCCGTGCAAGCGGAGGCAGACGCCAATGGTTATCTGGCGGCGCGCAGCGTCCGCTTTGTGAGAAAGCCTTCGGCGTCGGAGCAGAGCGAGGTTCTGCAGTGTCCCGAGATGCACTACCGGTGGGAAGCAAACGTGATCGAAGGCGCCACGGTGGCTCCGGAGCAGGACAGCCGCAAGCTCAGCCTGGTGGCGAAGCCAGGGCCGATTTTGGAGAGCACGGAGGACAAAGCGACGGCGGGCGCTGCCGGCGACGATCTGATTCGAGCGGTACGCAGAAGGGTGAATGAAGCCTTCGGGCGGCTGCCGAACTTCCGGGCGAAGGAAATTACCAGTATGTTTCATAGCACCGACAAAAAAGCAAAGTGGGTGCCCAATGGGGTGATCGCGGCGGAAGTGGCCGACGAAGGAGGTCGCGAAGCGTACAGCGAGATTCAAGTGGATGGCAAACGGCCCGCGAACGCACCCCCCATCGGGGACGCCGAGTACATGCGCTCCTTCAACAATGCCTGAAGCACGGGCGATTTCGAGGGCATTGCCCATTGCGTGTTTGCCGGGCTGGACGATTCCGATTTTCACCAGGCGGAAACCGAGCATGGCAGCGATGGCGATCTGGTGGTCTACGAGTTTGCCGGGGGCCGCGCTTCCACTTGCGTGGCGGTGCGGTCGGCATCCGAAATCGCTTATCCGTCCTACCGGGGTTCATTGAAGATCAAGCCGCAAACCCAAGAAGTGGTACACGTGGAACTGGAGGCCACCGATATGCCGAAGCACTTTCCGCTCGATCGCGCGGAGCGCTCGGTGGATTTTGGCAGGGTTGAGATCGGAACCGAGCAGTACCTTTTGCCGAGCACGGGATATTGGTTTGGATGCTACCGGAATTCGTACTCTTGCTTTTTGAATCGCGTGGATTTTCGCAACTACCGGCGCTTCACCTCGGATTCAGTGGTGAGGTTTTCGGCTGGGAACTAGTTTCACGCGCAGGGCGATCAAGGCGGGATTGAAGGCCATTACAATCGTGGGATGGATCACCACACGGTTGCCTCCGTCGCCATCGCCGGCAGTTGTCTGGATGTGCTGGGCAGCCTGTACCTGGCTTACGATCTGCTGGGCGGCCCGCACGGCCCTTTGCGGCTGCTTACCAGGGCCGTGACGTATTCGATTCTGTTCCGCCTGGGTTACGGACTGGGCCTGGGCTTGATCTTCGGAGTGGCCTCCGGCATGGCGATCGGAGTGACCTTCGCAATTGAGCTCAATCGAACATCGAAGCTACAAGACCATTACTCGCTGCCCTGGGAAGCAGTGTTCAGCGCGATCCGCGCGGCTGCGTTCAGCGCGGCGCTCTACCCGCAAGTGGGCTTGCGTTTCGCAATTCTATATGCAGTTCTGCTGACGGCCGGGCAGGTGATTGCGTACGCTCGGGGCGTGCGCCCGTCGCTCAACTATGCCGCGAATCGCCGGCCGCGATTCTCGCGAATGGGGTTTGAGGCGACATTGATTCGGACGGCGGGCTACATGGCGGCCGCGCTACTCTGCAGCGCGGTGGTGCGGCACGTGGACCATCCGTGGCTATTCGCCCTGCGGCTCGGAGGTGTGACGGGACTGGTGACAGGATTTCTGATGGCGTTCAGTCCTTATGTCGAATACTACGCCGATAATTTGCCGGAGCGGCGCCTGGGAGTGTTCGGTATCGGGCTGATGTTTTGCGGCTTCGCGCTGCAATCGCTGCAATATTGGCTGGCGGTGTTCGATGTTCGCGTCACTTAGCGCGAGCACACCGCCGCAAAGAAACCATCCCCGGCGTTCAGTCCAGGCAGGCGCTCGGTGGTTTGCCATGCGCCGCCAATCTCCTCTACTACTTGTTCGTTCTCCTCTTTTTCGAGCGAACACGTGGAATAAACCAGGCGGCCACCGGGGCGCAGATGCTCGAGCGCGTGGCGAACCAGAGCTACCTGCTTGGCGTGCAGATCGGGCAAATCGGAGGCCTTGGACCGCCACTTAATTTCGGGGTTGCGCCCGAGCGTTCCGGTGCCGGAGCAGGGCGCGTCCACCAGTATGCGATCGAACATTATCCGATCCAACCCCGTGCGGAAAGGCAGCGGCTGCGTGGCGTCGAGCACCACCAGCGGGCAGTTGAGGCCGCGCATCTGTTGCAGTCGATGCAGGTGAATATCGCACGCTATGGCCCGGACGCCGCACTCGATAGCTTGCGCGGTCTTGTTGCCCGGCGCGGCGCACAGATCGAGAAAACTCTGGCCGGGCTGGAGATCGAGGAGCGGCACGATGGACTGCGCTCCGATGTCCTGGATGCGGCCGGTGCTGGCGATGTGGGTCTCGGCCGTTTCGAGGAACGCGGCTGCGATCTTATCGGTTGTCTGAGCACCGAATTGGCGATCCCATCGTTCGAGCAGCCACGCGGGCATGGAGAGCTCGGTGGCGCGGTCGGGCCAAGGCACCGGCGTCCGGTCTGTTTTCCGGAGAATGGCGTTCACTAATCCGGCGGCGGACGCTTTGTGAACACGCTTGACTAACTCGACGCTCTCTCCGACGGCGGCATGCGGCGGGATGCGATCGAGATAACGGAGCTGATAAATGCCCATGCGCAGGGCGATGCGGACTTCGATATCGGGCGGGCGCGGGACGCGGCGGGCGATCAGATAATCGAGTTGCGCCTGATAGCGGAGGCATCCGAAGACGATCTCAGCGGCGAGGCCGGCATCGCGCGAATCGAGCGGGGCGGAACGCTGCAGCAGAAGATCGGAAGCATAGCCGCCCTGGTGGACTTTGCGGAGAACATCGAAGGCGACCTGGCGCGCGGGGGAGATCAAGTTCTATTTTAGTAGGCGGTGCTCAAGAACGACGGACGATACTGTGACGGCTGCGGGCAGAAGCTGCCGCCGGGATCGAGGCTATCGCTGCAGGTGGTTTCAAAAGCTGAGGCGAAGGCCTTGGGCGCTGCGGGAGTTGAGAACGCCGATGGGAGGGTGACCATCGACCTGTGTTTGAACTGCAGGGTGCAACGGGCGAATCGGATCAAGCATGGATTCGGGTGATGGCTACGGTACAACTTTGATAGACAGGCTTTGGGTCACGGTGTGGCCGGCGCGATCCTCAGCAATCAGTTTGTAGTCTGTGTTTCGAAGAGGGGAAACCTCGAAGCAATGGCTGACGGCTGGATGAAGTTCCTCCACCGGCGGCTCAATGCGCACGCGCTCGGCCTGGTTCACGCCAAAGCAGATGAGGGAGCTCTGGCCGCGGCGGACGGCTCCAGGAGTGGCGTAAAAGTCCAGAATCTTGAGGCGATCGCCTCCCAATAAATCCAGGGTGCGGCGCGCATCCTGGGCTTCTTTCTGCGCCTGCGCTTTTTCGGCATCCTGAACGCCGCTCCAACGCGAGTAAAAGATCCAGCCATCGTAAGCCACCGCAATGACGAGCGCGACGGTGACGTAGGGCATGGCGCGGCGGAGAACTGCGGGAACTTTGGCTAATCCGTTCACAGCGAGGCGTTCGGCGGGCTGGATGGTTTCACAAGGCGGTCCACTCCATTGACGAACGTGTCCAAAGGGAACGGCTTGGGAAGCACCTGCAAGCGGCCCGGAATTACATTCGCCAGCAGAGGCTCGGCCGATAGCGCGAGAATCTTCAAGCTGGGAAGAGCGAGCGCGAGTTTGACCACTGCTTCCACCCCGGTTTCGGCGGTGGAGACATCCACAATGAGCAGATCGACAGTGCGGTCGAGCAATTGGCCGGCGAGGTCTTCGGCTCGCGCAATTTCCACGGTATGGTAGCCGCGGCGATCAAGCAATCGGCGCAGCAGTTTGCGGATGGACAGGTCGTCTTCCAGGATCAGAATCGCGCCCAAAGCGGCGGGTGCCGGAATAGCGGGAGGGGGAGGCGAAGGTTCGGCTTTCACCGGGGATGGAACCACTTCAGGCTGAGGACGCTGCGGTTGTCTGGCCTCCGGCTGGATGCGGCGCGGTTCGATCGGGTCAAGGGCAAATATCTTGCGGCGCGCGGGCATCAGCAGCAGCGGCGCAACGGGCGGATCGGGATCGCGCTGCAAGCTGGGGCGCCAGATCCGATAGAAGCGCCCGCGACAGACCCGGCAGCGAAAGGGCGCGAGAAGCACGAGGGCCAGCAAGATATCGAGGGCGTTGCGGCGGTTGGAGGGACGTATTTCCGGCGATCCGCACCTGGCGCAGGAACGTCCCGTCACCGCCAGTTTGCGAATGGCGGTAGCCAACGGACGAAATGCCGGTTCGGTTTGAGCGACACTTGGAACACGCGCCATAATGGGGGCGATCTCAAGTTAAGGGCGCAGGTGATGATCTTAGTGACATTCGAGACGAAAACCTTCGGGCTCGCACTCGTCTTGAGTGCCGGGACGGTGGTGGCACAACCAGTCGATCTAGTATTGCACAACGGTAAGATCGTGACGCTGGAAAAAAGCGCAAGCGAGGCGCAGGCGCTGGCTGCCCGCGGCGGCAGGATCGTCGCGGTAGGGTCGAACAAAACCGTGGATGCTCTGGTGGGACCGACGACGCGGATAATCGATCTCAAGGGACGCCTCGCGATTCCAGGGTTCATTGAAGGCCATGGGCATCTCACGGCGCTGGGCGCGTCGAAGATGACGCTGGATCTGCGCGGGGCGAAGAATTGGGATCGGATTGTCGAGATGGTGGCTGCCGCGGCGCGGGAGGCTAAACCTGGCGCCTGGATTCTGGGAAGCGGCTTTCATCAAGCGAAATGGGATGGCCCGCCGGAGCCCAACGTGCGCGGCTTTCCAGTACACGAAAGCTTGAGCCGGGTGTCACCGCGCAATCCAGTTTGGCTGACGCACGCCAGCGGGCACGCGGGGTTTGCCAATGCGGAGGCCATGCGACAGGCGGGCATCGATAAGAATACGCCCGATCCGGCGGGCGGCGAGATCCTGCGGGACGCTCACGGCGATGCTACGGGATTGATGAACGAAGACGCGCAAGAGTTGATCGAGCATGTGCTGGACTTGTATCGCGCGCGGCGGCCGGCGGCGGAAGCAGAAGCGGAGACGCGGCAGCAGATCAAGCTGGCGGAGCGTGAATCTCTATCGAAGGGAATCACGACGTTTGAAGATGCGGGTTCGTCGCTTGCCACTGTGGATTTGTTTCGGAAGATGGCGGAGCAAGGCCAACTCGGGCTGCGGATGTGGGTGATGCTGCGAGCCCCGCAAGCGGAGCTGGAGGCGAACCTGCGGCGATATTACATGGTTGGCGTGGGCAGCGAACATCTAACGGTGCGCGCGATCAAGGAATATATGGACGGAGCGTTGGGCTCGCGCGGGGCGTGGCTGCTCAAGCCCTATTCGGATCTGCCAGAAGACGCGCCGGATCGAAGCGGGATCAACGTAGAGCAACTGCCGTACATCCGGAAGACGGCGGAGCTGGCCATCGACAACGGCTTCCAGCTTTGCACGCACGCGATCGGCGACCGGGCCAATCGCGAGGTGCTCAATTTGTATCAGGCACTTTTCCGGGAGCATCCGGATAAGAAGAACCTGCGCTGGCGGATTGAGCATGCGCAGCATCTGGATCCGGCCGATATCCCGCGCTTCGGCGAGCTGGGCGTGATCGCGGCGATGCAGGGGATTCACTGCACGTCGGACGGGCCGTTTGTGATTGTACGGCTGGGGCGCGAGCGCGCTGAAGCAGGCGCGTACGTGTGGCAGAAGCTGATGAAGTCGGGCGCGGTGGTGGCGAATGGGACCGATACGCCGGTGGAGGACGTGGACCCGATCCAGTGCTACTACGCGTCTGTGAGCCGCCGGTTGAAAGACGGCACGGTATTTTTTCCGGACCAGAGGATGAGCCGGATGGAGGCGCTGCGGTCCTATACGATTAACAATGCGTACGCTGCGTTCGAGGAGGGGAGCAAGGGATCGCTGAAGGCGGGGAAGCTGGCGGATGTGACGGTGTTGTCGGGCGACATTTTGACGCTGCCGGAGGGCGAGATTACATCGGCGAAGGTGGATTACACGATTGTGGGCGGGAAGGTGATGTATGAGCGCGCGAAACGCCGGCAGGTTTCAAAAAGGCTATTTAGCGGCCGATGAGCGCGAATGCGATGAACGCGGATAAGACAAACTCAAGATCGTCCTGCTAGTAGGTGTAGCGCCAGTCGCGCATCGCTTCGCGAGCTTCACGCATTTGTTCGCGCATCCGGTCGCGCTGTTCACGGAGTGCTTCGCGATGGGTACGCAACTGTTCGCGCCGGGCGTCGCGGAACTCGCGCGCTTGTTGTCGCGCAACTTCGCGAGCCTGCCTGGCTTCCTCCTTGATCTCACGCGCTTCCCGAGCTTCATCGCGCAGGCGCCAAAAGCCGCCTGAATCGCCAATGCAAACTGCGCCGCTCGCGGCGGCGAGCATGAAAACCGCAACCACGCCGAGGAACAGAAGTTTCATGGGGTAATAGACGAAGGAAATCCGGATTTGTTCCGGAATTTCTTGGCCTACTTGGCCTACAAGATGGCGGTTTCCTCGATGGCCCGGCCTTCTGCGAAACGCTGGACGTTCAGGTCCTGGGCGTCGATCACGTGGGTCTCGCCATCCAGGATCAAGTCCGCGAGAATGCGGCCGGTGGCGGGAGAATGCATCACGCCGTGGCCGCTGAAGCCGTTGGCGAAGTACAATCCGCGAACCTGGGGCGACGGGCCCAGAATGGCGTGATGGTCCGGGGACATTTCATACATCCCGGCCCAGCAGCGCTTGGGATTGACCGCGAGGTTGGCGAAGTCGGGCACCCGGTGAGCGGCTTGCGTGAGACTCTTTTCGATGTATGCGGGATCGAAATCGGTGCGGAATCCGGGTTGCTCATTGGGTTGAGCCCAGGCCATGAGCAGCCCCAGCCCCTCCTGGCGGAAGTGCCAGCCGGTGCTCATGTCGATCATCATCGGGAGCCGCTCGGGAAGGCCGGGAAAAGGCTCGGTAGGAACCAGCATGCGGCGCAACGGTTGCACCGGCAAATCGGCTCCGGCCATGCGCGCGACTCCCGCCGCCCACGGTCCCGCCGCGTTCACCACAACCGGGGACGAGACGCCGCCCTGGGTGGTGAGCACGCCGGAAACGGTGTCGTGGTCGGTATAAATGCCGGTGACTTCGGCGCCGCGCCACAGCTGGGCGCCGCGCTCGATGCCGCGCGCCATAAAACCGGTCATGACGCTGTTGGGATCCACAAAGCCGTCGGTAGAGCAGAGGCTTCCTCCGATGATGTCGTCGGAGCGAAGCTGCGGCAAAATTTTGCGAATGTCGCCGGGCGCCAGCAGTTCCACGTTCTTCAAGCCGAGCTCCATCTGGCGGGCGCTGTTGGTGCGCAGATAATTCATGTGCCAATCATTGATGGCCATGAAGAGGTAACCGTGCGGCTTGTATCCTGAGGGATGGCCGGTGGCTTCCTCGAATCGCGCGAAGAATGGAATGGAATAAAGGGACATGCGGATGTTGACGTCGGTTGCAAACTGCGCGCGCACGCCGCCCATGCTCTTACCGGTAGAACCCAGGCCCTGCCGAGTCTCGCGCTCAATAACCAGCACGCTCTTACAGCCGGCTGCCGTGAGATGAAACGCGATGCTGGATCCGACGATCCCAGCGCCGATGACGACCACGTCCGCCGTTCTTGTCATGCAGCTTGATTTTAGTCCAACATGACGGGGCGGCCGGCGGCCGTCATCATTGCGGAGTGTTGAAATCCAGCCGGGCTTATGTTTCCCTAAGTCATGGCGGCATCCGACGGTTTACGACAGCATCTTTTAGACCTCTTGCGGGGACGCAATGCGCACGCGGACTTCGATAGCACGGTGGCGGATTTCCCCTCGCGTCTGCGCGGAGTGAAACCACCGGGCGCGCCGCACAGCGCCTGGCAACTGCTGGAGCACCTGCGCATCGCGCAATGGGACATCCTTGAGTTCTGCCGCGACGCGAAACATAAGTCGCCGCCCTGGCCGGAAGGCTACTGGCCCAAGGGGGAAGCGCCCCCGGCCGCGGCATCCTGGAATAACAGCCTGCGCAGTTTTCGGGCCGATTTGAAGGCCATGGCAAAGTTGGTTGCAGATAAAAAGACGGACCTGTTCGCTCCCATTCCACACGGCGCCGGCCAGACCATACTGCGCGAGGCGCTGTTGATCGCGGACCACAACTCGTATCATTTGGGACAAATGGTGCTGTTACGGCGATTGTTGGGAACCTGGAAAGCATAATGCGCGCATAATCTTTCCAATTGCCGGTTGCAGTTGTTGAGATGTGGTAGAATCTCTCCAATTTCCATGCGAACAACTGCCCTAGTCCTGCTAGCCTCTTCCTTCTTTTTGACAAACGCCCGGTCACAACCTTATCAAATCAGCACCATCGCGGGGACGACGCGGCTGCTGGATGGTGGCTTGGCGACGGCTGCTCCATTGCGGGAACCAGTCGCGGTTGCGCTGGACGCGAGCGGGAACCTTTATATTGCCGATGAAAGCGACAATCGGATTCGAAAAGTAGATCCGATGGGAATTATCAGCACCTACGCGGGAACCGGCATTCCCGGATATAGCGGCGATCGGGGTCCTGCGGCCGACGCCGAACTCAGCTTCCCCACTGGCATAGCGCTGGACGCCGCCGGGAACATGTACATCGCCGACGAGGGCAATGCCGTGATCCGCCGTATCGCCGCAGATGGCACCATCAACACCATCGCGGGCAACGGAAATCCGATCTACGCCGGAGACAACGGTCCAGCGATCTCGGCTCAAATCGATCCAGTGGCCGTGGCAGTGGACAACCAGGGCAACCTGTACATCGCGGATGGATATAACTATCGCATCCGCAAGATCGACACCACCGGAATCATTACGACGATCGCAGGTACTGGAAGGCCAGGAGACTCTGGCGACAATGGACCGGCTGCGAGCGCGGCGATTGATTTCGTGAGCAGTCTGGCAGTCGACAACGCGGGAAATGTCTATGTGGCCGACTATTACAATTTCGAGGTTAGAGAGATAAACACGTCGGGGATGATGGTAGACTTCGCCGGAGGCGTGCAATCGGGCCCCCTGGAAGAAAACGGCATACCTGCAACCATGGCTGTGATGATTCCGTTTAGCGTGGCGTTTGACCCTGCCGGCAACTTGTATATTTCCGACGACAACTTTTATAACACGGTGGTCCGTCGAGTGGACTTGTCGACGGGATTGATCTATAACGCGGCGGGGTCGGGCGAAATCGGTTTTGCCGGCGACGGCGGCGAAGCATTCGGCGCGGAGCTCAACCAACCGGAGGGTCTTGCGGTCAGCGGCGGCGTAATCTATTTTGCCGACTCGGGGAATCTTCGCGTTCGGAAGGTTTCGAACTACATCATTAATACCGTGGCGGGTACCGGCATCCATGACAACGGACCGGCGACCAACGCCTTCCTCAATTTCCCCGAGGGCATCGCAATTGACGGCAGCGGGGATATGCTGGTGGCCGACACCGGCAACGCGGAGGCGCGGTGGTTCAAGGCGGGCGGCAACATCAACAGCGTGGGGCAATCGGAAGGAGGCGCACCCTTCGGAGCGGCTGTGGATCGGGCCGGAAACTTCTATCTTACTGACGAAGAGCCAAGTTTCCCGAGCGAGATACCGCACGTCCTCAAAGTGACGCTGGACGGCACGACGACAATCATCGCGGGCAATGGACCGGACGGGTTTTCCGGAGATGAAGGCCCGGCAACGCTGGCCGTTCTCAATACGCCACAAGGCCTGGCCGTGGACGCGGCGGGCAATATCTATGTCGCCGACTACGGCAACCACCGCGTGCGCAAGATCGACACCAGCGGGAACATCAACACCATCGGCGGGAACGGCAAGGTCCAGTTCTCGGGCGACAACGGACCCGCAACGTCGGCTGGAATGGACCCCTTCGACCTGACGGTGGATAGCGAGGGGGACGTTCTGGTGGTGGATCAGTTCAATAATCGCATCCGCAGGATCGCACCGAACGATACCATTACGACGATCGTGGGAACCGGCGTGCCGGGCTACTCAGGCCTGCCGTCGGGTATCGCGTTGGACGGTTCGGGAAACATGTACATCGCCGATGAAGGCAACCGGGTGGTGCGCCGGGTGACAGCCGGCGGCCTGATCACCACCATCGCAGGGAATGGCACATTGACGCCGAGCGCGGGCGACGGCGGTCCCGCAACGGCCGCGCAGCTGGATCCGTTTGGCATCGCGGTGGACGCAGCGGGCAACCTGTACGTCACGGACCTCTTCAACGACCGCGTGCGGCTGCTTGTGCCGCAGACGGTGAAACCTGCCAGTATGAGCATCGTGAGCGGCAGTGGCCAGAGCGCAACGGTGGGGGACGGCTTGCCGGCGCCACTGGTTCTGAAGATAACCGACAGCACTGGTGCGGGCGTTGCGGGAGTGCTGGTGACCTTCACTGTCAGCCCGGAGGGCGCTGCCACGGTCACGCCTTCACCGGCGCTTACGTTGAACGATGGCACGGTGAGCGCCATGGTGACGCTGGGCGGCAACGCCGGGCCGGTGACGATTACAGCTTCGTCCGCGGGGCTGGGAGAAGTTACATTCACCGTCACCGCGCTGGCATCGAATGCCCCGGCCATTTCAGCGGGCGGGATCGCCAGCGCGGGGCTCAGCAATCCGCCGGTGCAAGTGCTTTCGCCGAATGCGATCGTATCCATCTTTGGAACGAATTTCGCTCCGGCCGGAACGGCCCAACATGCCGGCGTGGTCAGCGGCCAGCTGCCCACAAATCTGGCCGGCGTCTGCGTGGAGTTCGCAACGGTGCGAGCGCCGATTTTCGCTGTCTATCCGACGCAACTCAACGTGCAGGTGCCCGCGGTGACGCCGGGGAACGCTCCGGTGCAAGTGATCGCGGATTGCGATACACCGCAGGCTGTCGCAAGCCCGCCCGTCACGGTGGCAGCGCAAGCCACGGCGCCCGAGTTCTTCTATTTCACGACCAGTTCGAGCGGCGCAAGCCCGATTGCGGCGATCGATGCGCTTACGGGCGCTTTCATCGGCCCTCCGGGACTGATCAGCGGGGCAACCTTTACTCCCGCGAAGGCCGGCGAGTATCTCAGCCTGTTTGCCACTGGTTTCGGGGCGACGAATCCAGCGCTCGCTCCCGGCATGATTCCAACCGGCATCGCGCGAGTGACCGCCCCGGTATCCATCACGTTCGGCGGCGTCACCCTGAGCCCGTCCGATATCTTGTACGTCGGCATCTCGCAATTCGCCGGTCTCTATCAGGTGGACATTCAGGTACCCTCCAGCGTACCCGATGGGAACCAGCAGCTGGTGATCACGGTGGGCGGAGTAGCGTCGCCCGCGAACGCGTTTGTTACCGTCCAGAACAGCCAGTGAGTCAGCCCTATTGAGGCTATTCTTCGCGCAGGATTTCGAGCGGCTTTTGGCCCAGGATGGGAAAGCTGGCCATCCAGCCGGCAGCGTTGGCGACGAGAGCGGTAGCGATCACCGATAGCACGATCGGAAGCAGCGGGAGGGAGGTTTGCGCGTCCAGCAGGCGCTTCAGCAGGAGGTTTGCGAAGCCGCCGGCCAGCAAGCTGCCCATCAGCCCGGAGACGGCGCCCAGCACCAGGAATTCGACGGAAAAGATGCGGCTGACGCGCCAGCGCGTGGCTCCGAGCGTTTTGAGAATCACCACTTCACGCATGCGGCGGAAGCGCGTGCCGGCCACGCTGGAGGAGAGAATCACCGCTCCGGCCAGAATGGCGAACATGGAAATGAAGCGGACTACTTGCGAGATGCGGTCCACCACGCCTTGGATAATCAGGAGCACGTCGGCCATGTTCACCACGGTGACGGTGGGGAAGCGCTGGTAGAGCGCTTCTTCGAGCGCGGGAACGGCGGAGGGCTGAGCGCGCAGGCTGCTGTAGTAGATAATCGGAAAGCCCACGAGCGCGCCGGTGTTGAAGATGAATTCGACGCGGCTGGAAAGATGGATGGAATCGATGGTCTGAATACAGGCCACGCGCGTTTGCACTTCCCGGCCCGAGATGCTCCAGCTCAGTTCGGATCCCGGCTGGATGCGCAGGATCCGCGCCGCATCTTCGTCCACGCAAACCTGCGGGCTGCCGGTGGGACTGGTCCACCAACCGCCGCGGCGCAGATTCACGTAGTCCGGCATCGCGCCCGCCGAAGTCACCGAGCGGGGCGTGCGATAACGGCGGCCGAAGCCTTTGAGGTCCATGCCGGCGACGTCCTGGCCGTCAACGCTGATGAGTTTCGCGGCCACGGTGCCAATCAGCTCAGGCGTTCCTTCCACGCCCGGCTGCCGCTGGACAAGGTCGAGAACTGCATCGCGATCTTTGGGCGCGATATCGATGAGGAAGACGTTGGGCGTGCCGGGCGGCGAGGTACGATTCATCTCGGCGATCATGCCGTGCTCGACCAGATAAACCGTCAGCGTAAACATCACGCCAACGCCGAGAGCCACCAGGACCGATTGCGCATGAGCGCCAGGACGATAAAGATTCGCGATGCCGTGGCGGATGGTGGCCGGCAGCTTCCAGCGGCTCAAGGTTTTCAACATACGCAACATCAGCCACGCCACGGCCGACAGCGCGGTGAAGCCGATGAAAAGCGCGCCCGCGAAGTATTCACCGGTTCTCCAAATGTCTTTGGGCGTGCCGCTGGCGAAGGACATCGCGATGCCGGCGAATCCGATGAGGATCACCGCGCCGGCCGCCAGGGAAGCGCGCGCCGCGGCCACTCGCGTCCGCCAGCCGGGTTTGGTCTCGTCCATTTCACGGCGCAAAATCAGGCTGGGACGAATGTGCCGGATGCCGATCAGAGTGGGCAGAGTAAACAGCAGGGACGCCAGGATGGCGATGCCGATGCCTTGCGCGGCAGTGACGAAATCCCAATGCGCGGTGGGCACCAGCTGGAAATAGTGCGCCAGAAACGAGGGGAAGGCGCGCTGGACGAGGAGACCGAACGCCACGCCGAGCAGGCCGCCCGCGAGCCCCAGCGCGATGGTCTGAAGTAAGTAGATCCGCATGACGTGACTGGAGCGCGCGCCGATACACTTCATGATCGCGATGGAATCCATGCGCTGCTGGATGTGCGCCCGCATGGCAGTGCCGACGCCGATGGCGCCGATGATGAGGGTGATTAAACTGACCAGGCTCAGAAACGTAGTGGCGCGGTTCAGGCCTTGCGTAACGATGGGATGGGTCTCGCGAAAATCGGCAATCAGGGCGTCGGGGAATGCGGCCTTGAGCGACGCCCGGGTCTGTTCGATGCCTGGTGAACCGGGGGGCGCTCCAGGTGGCAGCCGGAACAGGAAGCGCTCGGCCGAGCGGCTGCCGGGCATCATCAGCCCGCTGCGGTCCAAACCATCGCGGGTGATCATCACGCGCGGGCCGACGTTCAAAGTGCCCAGCATGCGATCCGGCTCAAAGATCACCTGACCGGCGATGCGAAACGATTGTCCGCCCAGCCGAATGGTGTCGCCCACCTTCAGCTTCAGACGCATCAGAACATCGTCGGAAACGGCCACCGTGTCCGCAGTCAGGGCCTTGGACAGCGGCGCCGGCGGCGATAAACGAATCTCGCCGTAGAACGGATATTTCTTCGGATCCACGGCTTTCACCGAGACCAGCATGGGCGGTTTGTCTGGACCTGTGGACGCCATGGTCACCGTTTCGGTGATCCAGGTTCGGTCCACACCGGACTTTGCCAGGGCATCCATGGCGGCAAGTTGCCGGGAGGTGGGCAGTTCGAACACACGCAACGTAAGGTCGGCTGCCATCAGCGTTCGGGCCTGGCTCAACAGCATCTCGCGAAAAGCGCGGCTGAAGCCTCGGACGCCGGCGAGCGATCCAACGCCGACCGCCACCGCGAGAATTACGAACAGAAACTTGAACGAGGAAGAGCGCGATTCGCGCCAGGCGATTTTGCAGGCGGTGGTCCAGGAGAACCGGACGCTGTTGCCTTGCACCATGTTTCCTTCAGGACGCTCGCTCGTCACTCACGATGCGGCCGTCGCGCAGAGTAATTCGTCGCGATGCTCGCGCCGACAACAGGGAGTCGTGGGTCACCAGCACCAGCGTGGTTCCTTCCCGCTGGTTGAGAGAGATCAACAGTTCCAGCACGTGCTGGCCGTTTTGGGTGTCGAGATTGCCGGTAGGCTCGTCGGCCAGCAGGATGGGCGGGCGAACCATGAAGGCGCGAGCCAAAGCCACGCGTTGCTGTTCGCCGCCCGAAAGTTGGATGGGGTAATGATCGCGGCGATCGAGCAGGCCGACGCTGGAGAGCAACTCGCGGGCGCGCGTCACTCCATCATGCTCGCCGGCACGGCCGTTGCCGCCCGTCAGTTCATAGGGCAGCAGGACATTTTCTTCCGCCGTGAGCGTGGGCAGAAGGTGGTAAGACTGAAACACGAAGCCGACTTTGCGGCCGCGCAGCAAAGCCATGCGGTCTTCGTTCAGTCCCGTAATGTCCTCGCCATCCAGAACGATCCGGCCCGAAGTGGGCGTGTCGAGACCCGCCACCAGGCCGAGCAGCGTGCTCTTACCGCTGCCCGAAGGCCCCATAATGGCGACAAATTCGCCGCGCTCGATTTCGAGATCGATACCGCGCAGGATGTCCACGCGATGGGTGGCAGTGGGAATGCTTTTGGTGAGCGCGAATACCTGGATGGCCGGCGCTTGAATCAAATTTCCCTGCAATTCTCTATTATGGCATTGGGTGATGTTCATCTCGCTCCATCGGTCTCTTTTTGTTGGATGCCTCGCGGCGGCGTTGGGTTTAGCGCAACTGGGAAACTCGGCGCGACCCTCCCCACCTATAGATACGCGTCCGGCGATGGTTGCGTTCGGTGACAGTCTGAGCGCCGGCTACGGCGCCGAGCCGGGCAAGAGCTTCCCGGATTACCTGCAGAAGGATTTGGACGCTGCCGGGCTGCACTGGCGCGTGGTGAATGCGGGCGTGAGCGGCAACACCACAACCGATGGGCTGGATCGCATCGGCGAGGTGCTGGCATACAAGCCTCGCATCACGATTGTCGAGTTCGGCGGCAATGACGGCTTGCGGGGGCTTCCTCTGGAAACGACCCGAGCCAACCTGGACCAGATCATTGAGAAGCTGGGAGCGGCCGGGTCGAAAGTGCTTCTGGCGGGAATGACTTTGCCGCCCAACTACGGAGGCGAATACATTTCACGCTTCGGGCAGATCTACGTCGATCTGGCGAAAAAACACAACCTGCCGCGGATTCCCTTCCTGCTCTCCGACGTGGCGCTGCGTCCTGGGCTGATGCAATCGGATGGCATCCACCCGACGGCGCAAGGCAATGAAATTGTGGCCCAGACGGTTATGCGCTATCTGAAGCCGCTGCTGAAGTAGCGCGGGGATTTTCGCGACGCTTGCGTAGCTCGGCGGTGGCCGCGCGATGGCACTTCAGGCATAAGGTTCGGATGTTTTCGAGGTCGCACTCGCCGCCGCCTTCCACCACCGGAACAATGTGATCGGCGTCCCACAGGGTCTTTCTGGAAACGGCGCTGGAAAGTGCGCGCGAGCCGGGGCGCAGTCCCCAATCGAGGTAAGCTTTCAGCCGCGCCGCGCCGCGCAGACGCTTGAGTTGACGTTCGGCATCCAGGCAATCGACGCCGCAACCGGAGCAGACACCGCGGTCGCGTTCCAGTACTTTCTGGCGAATGTAGCCGGGGTCGCTGCGCAAGCGCCATTCTTCCACGCACCACGCCGAACAGAACGTAATGCGGCCCTTGGGGACCTCCAGGTTGCACCAGCGGCACAAATTCCGGCCATTCGGCCCCTTGAGAAGGGACTGCCGATCGGCCCAACCGCCCGGCATGGCTCTCTTGGTACTCATACGCAGCGTCGGCTCCTTCAAAAAATACCAAAAGAAGGAACACGACGGCGCTCAAAGGCATCTAATCTTAAGCCAAGACGCCGGGCGTAGGTTGCGACGGTGGTCGCGATTCGGTATACTCCGCAAGTGCGCGAACTCTGGATCGGAAGGATCGTGCCAGGGTCGGCGGCGGGCGGTTGCCGGGCCATCGCCCGTGAAATTCGAATCGCTGGGAGGCGGGGAGTGTCGGTTCAATCATCTAGATTCTTGTTAGCACTCGCATTGACTGGACTGCTGGGGCCGGTGCCCGCACGGATGTTCGGACAGGCGGCCGCACCCGCGGCTGCGCAGCCTCAGAAGAACTGGAAGGATCGCGCCGAGTTTGATCTGTACACCGCGATCAGCATGGATACCAATGCCAAGACCAGGCTCGAGAAGCTGCAGCAATGGGAAAAGCAGTATCCCATGACTGAGTTCACAGAGCTGCGGCGGAATGCGTTCCTCACCACGTACGCCGCGGTGAACGACGGAAAAGGCGTCTTCGCCGAAGCCAAGGAGATCCTGGCGGGGAATCCGAACGATTTCACAGCGCATTACTATGAAATGCTCTTCACCCTGCCGCTGTACGGCCAGAACCAGTCGCCGGACATTCTGGATGAGGGTGAAAAGGCGGCCAAGGCGATCCTGGCGAGTCTCGACACGCCTCCGCCCGGCGTTGACGCAGCGCAGTGGCCGAACCTGCGGCCCCAGGTGGAGCTGATGGCTCACAACAATCTCGGTTTTATCGCCATGCAGCGCAAGAACTGGGACGCAGCCGAGGCTGAGTTCCAAAAGGTGTTGATGCAGACTCCCAATAACGCCCAGGTGGACTACTGGATGGGTACTGTGATCGCGTCGGAGAAGAAACTGGAGAAGCTGCCGGCGGCGATGTTCTATTTCGCGCGCGCGGCCACAATACAGGGCCAAACCGCCCTGACCCCCGAGGCCCAGAAGACGGCCCTGACCTATGTACAGAAACAGTACAAGAACTTCCACGGCAGCGACGAAGGGTTCAACGATTTGCTGGCCGCGGCGAAGGCCAACCCCACCCCGCCGGCTGGTTTCACCATTAAGAACGCCAACGAGATCGCTCAGGCTTCAGCGGCCGATGAAGAAGCATGGAATAAGGCCCATCCCCTGGAAGCAACTTGGAAGGGGCTCAAGATGGCCCTGTCGGCGCCGGATGGCCCCATGTACTTCGACATGGGAATGAAGGGCGCGATGCTGCCGACACTAAAGGGCAAAGTCGTCAAACTTGAGCCGGCCGTGAAACCGAAGACCATCCTGGTGTCGTTGGATGACGGCAAGTCCGACGGGACTACCGCGGACGCAACGCTGAAGTTCGAGATGCCGCTGGCCGGAAAAGTGGACGTGGGTACGGAGCTGACTTTTGAAGGCGTGGGGGAGAGCTTCACGCAGAACCCGTTCATGGTAGTTATGACCGTGGACAAAGACGCCTTGCACGGTTGGACGGGGAAGAACGAGCCCGCGCCGGTACGTCGCCGCCGGCCGGCGGCCGCGAACTAAGGCTGCGTTCGCTTTCGGACTCTGGTAATATTCCAGCAAAGACGTTTTCCTGGAAAGATAGAACGTCGTTGGAATGTTCTACGTCGCTGGATAAGAATCAACGATGATAGAGAACTGGAGGCCGAAATGTGGAATCAACCCTCAAAGCATTGGTTGATGACGGTGGCTGTTCTGGGGCTGCTGGTCCCAGCCTGGATGCCGGGACAGGATCAGCCCGCGCCAGGGCAGGCGAAGCAGCCGCAATATAAGGATCAAGCGGAATATACCCTCTACGATGCGATCCTGAAAGATACAACGCCCAAAACCAGGCTGGACAAGCTGCAGGAATGGCAGACCAAATACGCAAGCACGGAGTTCGAGAAGCAGCGCAAGGCGCTCTTCCTTGACACCTACGTCAAGCTGAACCAACCGAAAGACGCCGTAGCTGAGGCTAAGCTGATCCTGGCCGACGATCCCAAGGACTTTACGTCGCTGTACTACACGATGTACTTTACCCGCGCGCTCGTTGGCGACAAGCCCACACCGGAGTTGCTGGACCAGGGCGAGAAAGCCACCACCGCGCTCCTGGCGAACATCGACACGCCTCCGCCCAACGTGACGCCGGAGCAGTGGAAAGGCGCGCGCCCACCGGTGGAAGCGTTGGGCCACACGACGCTCGGCTGGATCGCGATGCAGCGCAAAGGCTGGGATGCCGCCGAGGGCGAATTCCAAAAGTCGTTGCAGTTGGATCCGAACAACGGTGAGGTGTATTTCTTCATGGGGACGGTGATCGTGTCCCAGAAGAATCCACAAAAAATGTCGGCGGGTCTGTTTTATTTCGCGCGGGCCGCGACGTATGAGGGGACGGGCGGGTTGGCGCCCGCTGGACGCCAGCAGGCTCTGAGCTACGTGCAGCGCGCCTACAAGGGTTATCACGGAAGCGATGAAGGCTTCAACGATCTGGTGACAGCCGCGAAGGCCGGGGCCACGCCGGCGGCGGACTATCACATCGTGTCCGCGGGCGAGATCGCCGACAAAGCCCGTAAGTCGCAAGAGGCGCAGGACGCAGAGGATGCCAAGAATCCTCAGCTAAAACTGTGGAAGGACATTAAGACGCAGCTCACCGGCGCTGACGGCGCCACCTACTTCAGTTCCAACATGAAGGACGCGCTGTTGCCGACGCTCAAGGGCAAAGTGGTGAAGCTGGATCCCGAGCTGAAGCCCAAGACCGTTGTCCTGGCGCTGGAAGACGGCACCACACCGGACGCGACGTTGAAATTCGAGATGCCGCTGGCGGGCAAAGTGGATCCGGGCACGGAATTGACGTTTGAAGGAGTGCCGGCGAGCTACACGGCCAGCCCGTACATGGTGGTCTTCAACGTGGAGCCCGACAAGCTGCATGGCTGGACCGGCAAGAATCCGCCGCGGGCGCCCGTTCGCAAGAAAGCGACGGCAAGCAACTAAACCGCTCCCTCACGGTCACGGCTCAGAAAGGGCGATCGTTAAGTCTGAAGCAAATGACCGGATGCTCTGCACTTGCTCGGGCGAGGCCGGTTGCTCGAAACCCTTGCCGACGAAAAAGGGTTGGTCGCCGCGCCAGATGAGCGCCGCAAATCCGCGCTCGGTCATCAACCCAGGCGTTCCGATTTTCCCGAAGGCTTGCTCGCGGCGTTCCACGAAGGCGACAAAGCCGTCGCGTTCCAGGATGAAATAAGAAGCGATCTCGGCCGGGATCATCTGAATCCCGGCGGTTACCAGCTTTTCAAGCTTTTCGATCACATCTTATATCGGCCGAGATCCTCGTCGTCCAGGCTCTCCAGCCAGCGGCGCTGTTCCTCGTCGCTGACTTTGTCGGCGGCGGCGTTGGACCGCTTGGAGTTCTTGAGCACCGATTCATCGACGTAAATGGGGCAATCCAGGCGCAGCGCCAGCGCCAGCGCATCGCTCGGCCGCGAGTCGACGCTGATCAGGTCGCCATCTTTGTCGAGCCAGATCACGGCATAGAAGGTATCGTCCTTCAGTTCGCTCACTACCACTTTGCGAATGCCGGTTCCCAGGCCGAGCAGCAGCGTCTTAATGAGATCGTGCGTCATGGGCCGGGGCGTCGAAACTTTTTCGATCTCGAGGGCAATAGCATTGGCCTCATAGATGCCGACCCAGATTGGCAAGATGGTATTCCCGTTCAGATCCTTCAGCACCACGATAGGCATGTTGGTGACGGGATCCATCATCAATCCGCGGATTTTCATTTCGACTTCCATTGGGCCCCCTTTTCCTTGCATACTCAAATCACCGCCTCACCCGCTAACGAATTCGGACCAGCGCGGGTGACGCGAACGTTCCACGCTGTACCGGCCAGGTTTGCACCAGAAAGTGTAGCGTCTTCACGCGACGCCGCATGCTGGGGATGAACGAAGTTAAGCGTGCGGTTTTGCGTGGTGCGTCCAATCCACTGGCCCGTTGCATGATTATAGCCCTCCACGAAGGCCTCTTCGACGGCGCCCACCAATGCGGAGTTGCGGCGAATCTGGATGCCTCGCTGCTTTTCCTGGACGATGGCCAAGCGGCGGGTCTTTTCCTCCTCGCTAACGTGGCCGCCGAGGTCGAGCGCGGCGGTGTTCGGACGGCGCGAATACTTGAAGCCGAACAGCGAATCGTACTCCACCTCGTCCAACAGCGCCAGGGTCCGGTCAAAGTCCGCTTCTGTCTCGCCGGGGAAGCCGACGATAATGTCCGTGGTGATCGAGATATTACGGCGCGCCTGCTTCATCCAATCGATACGGCGCATGTATTCGTCGCGCGTGTAGAGGCGCTGCATGCGAGCCAGCACATCGGAAGATCCGGACTGCACGGGAAGGTGCACGTGATTGCAGAGCACCGGATTGTCGTCGATGGCGTCGATAATGTCTTTGACGAAATCGCGGGGGTGGGACGTGGTGAAGCGCACGCGGCGGATGCCGTCCACTTCGCCCACGGCGCGGAGCAAGCGCGCAAAATCCCAGCCTGCCGGCGACGGATCGCGATAGCTGTTGACGTTCTGCCCCAACAACTGGATTTCGACGTAGCCCATGCGAGCCAGTTCGCGCGCTTCGTTCAGCACGCTGGCGCTGGTGCGGCTGCGCTCTGGCCCGCGCGTGAACGGGACCACGCAATAGGCGCACGATTTGTCGCAGCCTTCAATGATGGTGATGTAAGCGCGGTGCGGATTATCGCGCTTGGTGAACGGCGTCTCGAACGCCTGATCGTTGTCCAGGCTCAAGCCGGTGACGCGGCGGTTTCCCGCCTCCAGTTGCACCAGCATTTCGGGAAGCTGGGCGTAGCTGGCCGATCCGGCGACTAAACTGACGTGCGGCGCGCGCTCGAAGATGCGCTCGCCTTCCTGTTGCGCGACACAGCCCAGAACTCCGAACACTTTCCCTTTGCTTTGTCGCTTGAATTCATCCAGGCGATGAAACACCTTCTGCTCAGCCTTGTCGCGGATGCTGCAAGTGTTATAAAGCACCAGGTCGGCCTGGTCCGGCTTGGCGACTTGTGAATAGCCTAGCGATAACAACGTGCCGATTACCTTCTCGGAATCGTGCGCGTTCATCTGGCATCCGAAGGTCTCGATATAGAAAGTCTGCATGCTTCGGCGTTCGATTCCATTGTACTCACGTTGGGTACTGGGGTGACGGCCGGGAGCGGGGGGCGGGAGAATCCATTCGCAGGCCCCCACTACATCGTGTAGACTAGTTGTTTGAAGGGGGTGCCGTCTTCAGCAGTAGCTGGCTCGCACGAAGTACATCTCGTGAGCGAGCGTTCACTCCTGCTCGAAAGATAGGTGCTGGCCTTTTCACCTTCCTCTTCCCGGACGAGTGCCGGATCTGCGATCAGCCGCTAGCGGATTTTTCGCGCGTGCCGGTGTGCCGCGCTTGCCTGGCCAAGCCTGAGCCGCTGGCGGCGGAGTACTCGTGCGCGCAGTGCCGGGCGCCTTTCGCGAGCCGCTTCCCGCTGGACGATCAAGGCCGTTGCGCGCTGTGCCGCCGAGGGGTGCGCGGATTCGACGCGGCCTATTCGTTCGGATTTTATGAGAACGAACTGCGCAAGCTGATTCATCTGTTCAAGTATGGCCGGATTCAAACCTTGTCGGCGCCGCTGGGCCGGTTGTTGTCGCGTGCCTTACCGCGCGAGCTGAGTTTCGACGTCATCGTCCCCATGCCTTTGCATTGGCGCAAGCGATGGCAGCGCGGGTTCAACCAGGCGGAACTGCTGGCCCACGAGATTGGCCGTCGTACCCAAACGCCGGTGCGGAACGCTCTGCGCCGGGTGCATAGTACCGCGCCGCAAGCCGGGTTGACCAGCGCCAAACGTCGCGAAAATGTTTCCGGCGCGTTTCAGCCGAAGCGGCGCGCCAAACTGGACGGCCGGCTGGTGCTGCTCATCGACGATGTGATGACCACCGGCGCCACCGCGGCGTCCTGCGCGCGTGCTTTGAAACGAGCCGGCGCGCGGCAAGTGACGTTGCTGACCCTGGCGCGGGCCGACCGGCGGCTGATGTTCGACCCACTGGCCGCGCCACCCCACGACTCGAATTTCTCCGGGAGATCCGAAGATGCCCAGTCTTGATCGATTGCACAGACCGGTCTTAGTGCTGAACGCCAGCTATGAGCCTATCAACATCTGCGCCGCGCGCCGGGCGTTGGTGCTGGTGCTCAAGGGCGTGGCGTCGGCCGAGGAGGAGTCGCAGGCGCACGTACACTCACCGCGGCATGCCATTCGCGTTCCGTCCGTGATCCGGCTGCTCGAATACCGGCGGATTCCGCACCAGACCCGGGCTCTATCGCGCAAGAACATTTTGATGCGGGACCGTTATACCTGCCAGTATTGCCATCGCACCATGCCATCGGGCGAGCTGACGCTGGATCACGTGGTTCCGCGCTCGCGCGCCGGAGAGACCACTTGGGAGAATCTGGTGGCCTGCTGCCATCCTTGCAATAACCGCAAGGGCAGCCGCACGCCCGAAGAAGCCGGAATGAAGCTGGCGCGCGCTCCGCGGCCGTTCAGTTTGCACACCAGCCGGCACCTGATGCGCCTGCTGGCCAAGAGCGACGATCAGTGGCGCAAGTATTTGTTCTACTGAAAAATCGGGATTCAGACGCTGAAGGATTAGTGCGCTGTCGGCGCTTGTCCTGGTTCCTTGGGCTTTTCCTTCGCGGCCGAGGTGGCCTTTACCGGACTGATGATGACGTGCGCGTTGCGTCCTTCCAGCCGCGGCTGGCCTTCCACCATTCCGTGTCCTGAAAGATCCTGCGCAAAACGCAGCAGCAGCTTCTTGCCCAGATCGACGTGCGCGATCTCGCGGCCGCGGAATTGCACTACCGCTTTCACCCGGTTGCCTTCGCTCAGGAACCGGATGGCATGGTTCTTTTTGAACTCGTAGTCGTGATCATCGGTGTTCGGACGAAACTTCAGTTCCTTCACCTGGATGACATGCTGTTTTTTCTTGGCTTCGTGCTGCTTCTTTTTGTTCTCGTATTGCCACTGGCCATAATCCATGGCCTTGGCCACCGGAGGATCGGCGGTGGGCGCGATCAGGATCAAATCCAGGCCCATGTCCTGCGCTTTGCGCACGGCGGCCAGCGTCGGCATGATCTGGACGGGTTCGTCGGGAAATACGGCGCGAACTTCTCGCACGCGAATAGCCTCATTCACATTTTCCCGAACCCTGGGACGGCGGGGCGGGTAGTTTCTGGATGGAATCATTGAAAGGCGGGGGCGGTATGGAAAGCGGTTCCGCCGGAGTTGAAACGAATGCTTATCATTATTCTGATCGTACCAGACTTTCAGGAGCGCGGGCAGGAGTGGGTGGCAGCGGCGATTATTGGGCTGTGGGGCGCGGGATTTCAGGCGATCCCTGGAGTCAGATCCTATTGGCGGTGTTCGGCGCTGGGCTGGCTATGCTGGGACCAGTCGCGTGGTCCGTGGATGCACGCCGCTTCGGAAGAAAGCGGATCAGAATCAGGGACCGGTAGGACCGGGGCCCATGCGAGATCGTTACGGTAGGACGCAGCGACTGTTGGAGTGTTTTAGAATCAAGGAGAGTCAACGCCGGGCGGTTAGCTCAGCCGGTTAGAGCGCCTGCCTTACAAGCAGGAGGTCCGCGGTTCGAGCCCGCGACCGCCCACCAACTTCACCGTGCGGAATCAGCGACTTGCGAGTTTATGAAGGGCAATCTCAATCTTGAGGCGTATCGGAACCGTATCAAAACCCGATCGGTCCGGCAAGACCGTATTAAAAAACGCTTGGGCACTTTCCTTCTCGTTGGCCAGCCGATTTAGCTTGGCCAACACCGCGATCCGCGCGGCCGGTCCTTCGGTTGGAAGATGAGGGGCGTGATGTTCGGAACGAGATGAGCAACGGACGATCCCTTGCGGGAACGTCTCTGGAGGCAGGAACCTCGGCCGGGCGCATTCCTTATTTGCGATGAGGCGCCGAGGCTCCTGGCAAGTTTTGCCCCACCTCGCGAAAAGCGTACGACGCGGCGACGACTGCCAGCTAGGAATTCGGGACATGATCGGTGCTGCGGTCACGATGGCGGGTTCGCTGTTTCTGGGCTGAGTAAGACAAGTTCGCCATGAGGGCCTGGAGTATCCACTGGAGGCGGACTCCGGTGCCTCGAATCGTTCACGCCACCCTTTTGTGCCGCCATCGGCACGTCGTAAGCATGGTTTCGCTGACCGGCTAGCCTTCCGAGGATGTGACTCCTTCGAGCGGATGTCTTAATGCGCGCGAAGTTGAAATCGGCCACTTCCGCAGCTCTGTTCCTCGCCCGTAGAAGCGTTCGCTCCGGATTTGCGTGAGAAAAGTGGATGCCTGGCGACGGGATCGCCAGGTGTTCGACCGCGCGAATATTCGGAAGTAGCGCAGGCGTTGACCACTGAGACTGTAGATCAGTAGCATCACCTTGAAGACTACGTAAATCTTGGTTCCCGCCAGACGCCTGGGACAATGTCTTCAAGTTTAGGCGGTAATAAGGATTCTGATGATGGGAATCGGCTTCACCTCGTCGCGCAGGACCGTTCACGGCTCAGCCGAATTATCGCGGCTTGGGTTTCATATCACTCAGCAGCCGCATTAAGATTGGATGGCTTTTTATAGAAGACGCGGCGGCAGCATACAAAAACGCCGGTGAACGCGAGGGTTGCAGGTACGAGTCCCACGAGGCTCCAAACGATCTCGGCAAACAGACCGAATCTTCCAAAATGTAACTGAGACAGCCAGAACAGCGCGGAGTCGGCGAATCTGTCACCGCGATCGATGAGAAATAGAACGTTGAATGATTGAGGAAGCGATAGATAGATACCCGAGATGCCCCATAGCGAAACAAACGGAAGGCACCAGAACCCGAGGGCACTGTGCAGATCCCAGCTGTTTCGTGGGAAATGCGCGCGCCAACTCACCATTAAGCTGCGTCTCCAGTGTTTGATTCCGGGCCACCAGATAACCATCCCTGTTAGACATAACAGCGTCACGGAGGTTGCTCCGATACCATTCATGATTCGGCCGATATCGCCTACCAAAAGCTGGCTGTGCAATCTTACGAGCCACTCCAGCGAGAACGTACCCGACACCTCGTTGCGGAAAACGATGGCAGCGCCGGAAAGGCTCATCAACAACACATATGGGGCGGCTTGTCGCTCCCACCCAGAAGTGAACCTGGAAGGCGAACTCCCGGACGCGCGATCTCTCGGGGTGTTGTAACCACTGGCGCCAATGGTCCAACCTGCGTTCCTCAGCCGTAGTGTATATCTGCCGTTCCATGGTCTTCACCTTCAGATACCTTGAGGTTTTCGGTGGGAGGGCACAGCGAGAGTATCCTGATATCAGCCATGCAAAGTTCCGACGGGTCTTCAGTACGCACGGCTGGATTCAAGAAAGATGCCGATTATGTTTTCTACGAACTTACGCGCAGCATCTGTCCCGTCTGCCGCGCCGTCATCGACGCACAGATTCTGATCCGCGACAACAAGGTCTATATGCGGAAGCGCTGCACGCAGCACGGGCCTTTCGAAGCCCTCGTGTACGGCGACGCGGGCATGTATACGAATTCTATGAAGTTCAACAAACCGGGCACTATCCCGCTTGAGTTCTCGACGGAACGGGATCGCGGCTGCCCGCTCGATTGCGGACTCTGCCCTGACCACCAGCAGCACGCATGTCTGGGCATCATCGAGGTGAGCAGCGCCTGCGACATGAATTGTCCTCTATGTTTCTCTGAAGCGGGCCCCGGCTTTAACCTCACGCTTGAAGAAGTGGAAGAGATTCTCGACCATCTGGTGGCGACCGAAGGAAACCCTGAAGTAGTGCAGTTTTCCGGCGGCGAGCCTACCATTCATCCAGAGATCGTTCCGATGATGAAGGCCGCCAAGGATCGCGGCATCGCCAACGTGATGTTGAATACGAACGGCAAGCGAATCGCCACGGACGACCGGTTTCTGGAACAGCTCAGGGATGTGAAGCCAAACGTTTATTTTCAATTCGACGGTTTTGAAAGTGCGACATATCGCATCATTCGAGGCGAGCCCGACATTCTGGCCAAAAAACTACGGGCGCTCGATCGTCTGGCGAAGATCGGTTGTACTGTGATTCTGGTTCCCGCCATCGAGCGCGGCGTCAACGAACACGAAATCGGCAGAATCGTTCGTTTCGGCCTGGAACATCCGGCCGTGAAGGGCATCAATTTCCAGCCCGCGTTTCACGCCGGACGGCACGGCGTGCACGACCCTATGCAGCGTATAACGAATCCCGATATTTTGCGAAGCATTGAGGAGCAAACCGAAGGGATGTTTCGGGTCACGGACTTCGTGCCGGTTCCGTGCTGCTTTCCGACGTGCAACTCGGTGACCTACGCCTATATCGATGAGCAGAACAATGTTACGCCGCTGCCGCGCATTTTGAACGTCGACGATTATTTGGACTACATCTCAAATCGTGTGATGCCGGACTTAGGCGCGGAAATCCGGCGGGCGCTCGAAGGATTATGGTCATCCTCGGCGGCGCTGGGTTCAGAAAAAGTCGCGAAGGAATTCTCGTTCTCCTGTTCGGCTTGCGGCCTGCCTGAGGGCGGTCTGGACGTGAAGGGCCTTTCGAAGTTTATGTTCATGATCATGCTGCAGGATTTCATGGACGCTTGGACGTTCAACCAGAAGAACCTGATGAAGTGCTGCAAAGAATTCCTGTTGCCGGGCGGCCGGCAGATTCCGTTTTGCGCATACAACACGGTCGGCTATCGCGAGCAGGCCCGCGCTCAGTTGGTAGCTCAGGAAAGCGCGCGGCGCAAGGCCCGCCGCAATGGCGTCCGCTACCAGGTGCAGCCTGTCACGTTTCGCTTTCCGTCGCTGGTAGAGATCGTCAAGTGAACAACGCTGAACTGAAATCGTGTTGCGCCGCGGCATATCAGAGCGATTTTGCTCGATTGCTGCTCGGCGACTCTTTTCACCGGGGCGGTCTGCCGTTGACTGAACGGCTAGGCAACCTGCTGGCGCTTTCTCCAAGCGACCATGTTCTCGACGTGGCCTGCGGCCGTGGCGAAAGCGCGATCTTCCTTGCCACTCAATTCGGATGCCGTGTGACGGGGATCGATTTCGGAGAAACCAATGTCACTCATGCGACCTCGCGCGCCGAAGTGGCGAACGTCTCAACTTTAGTGCGGTTTAAGCTGGGCGATGCGGAGAGGCTCGATTATCCCGACGCGAGTTTCGATGTCGTCCTTTGCGAGTGCGCGTTCTGTACATTTCCCGACAAGCGAGAAGCCACGCGCGAATTTGCCAGGGTTTTGCGCTTGGGTGGACGACTGGGATTGAGCGATCTCACGCGATCCGGCGAACTGCCAACGGAACTAGCCGGATTGCTAGCCTGGATCGCTTGCATCGCCGACGCTAGGCCTGTTGGAGAATACGTCGCGTATCTTGAACAGGCGGAGTTTCAATCCATGTCTGTGGAGCCGCACGACGAGGCATTGGCGCAGATGGTTCGTGATATCCAAGGCCGGTTGCTTGCCGCGGAACTGATGGTTAGACTCGACAAAATGAGTCTGCTGGGCGTGGATTTCAGGGAAGCAAAGGCGACGGCTGCTTCCGCTGCGGGCGCCGTACGGTCGCGGCTGCTCGGCTACAGTCTCATCACGGCGAAAAAACCATGTGCTGAAAAATTATGTGGATGACGCCGCGCAATGCTGTTCTGGCGATTTCCGGAGTCAGCGCGCTGGCGATGCTGTACGTGGGAGCGTATCAAATTCGCGCGGTCGAACATTTGAAGTGCCCTCTGTTGAAGCACGGATGCGAGGCGGTCGCCGACGCGCCGTTTGCGCGCCCGTTCGGTATCCCCGACGGATTCATCGCGGCGGCTATGTACGGCCTGCTGATTCTGCTTGCGTTGATCGGCCGCGATATACATTGGGTTCGATATTCCGTTCGGGCGTTGGCACTGCTGGCAGTGGTTGCCAACGTCATTGGCGTCGCCGACATGACCCGCCTTGGGGCCTATTGTTTCTTTTGCCTTTTGACAACAGCGCTGTCACCGTTCCTGGCATGGGCGGCGTTTGTGTTTTGAACGGCCTAATAAACGCTTCAAAGTCGCCCTTACTCGACACGCTGGTACTTCGGCATGAGAGGGCGAACGATTTGCAACTTCATTCTGAGATTGTCCACTGCGAAATTGTTGAAAAACCGTGCATCTTGGCCAGCACCCGCGCTAACATGCCCCAGACAGTGTCTCCAAGCAGGTCTGGGTAGGCACCTAGGCACTTCTCGCGCGAGAAGGGGATTCCCAACAGTTATCCTGCGGGACGATCAACTCTGCGGTTTGGGCGTCAGGTCATAGGCTAACAGTGGAGCAGATGCCGGCCGCACTACCTGGTTATGGCCGTGCGGGTTTGCCATCGACGAGATGCAGGGAAATCCGAACCCGGATCAGCATCGTAAGCCGGTTGCGCAATGCATGCACCGGTAACGCTCTTCGTACAAAACTTCGCGTCTGCTGTTCACGTGTGGATACTCCGTGTTCAACGCGGCGCAAGTGGACGGGTACACTCCCAACCCTGACTCTGACATGCCTATGCCGGATGGCGACAGTCGAATAAGCCGACGCCGAACCGAAATTTCGGAAGAAAACGCGCCGGGGCCGGGCGTTTCGGGACATGTCGCGAGATTCCGCAGTGGAGGAGTGCCAGAAAACGGCGAGAATGAATATGTGCTTTTTTCGCATCGTGCAACAGGGAAATCACGCGTCCCCAGATTCGTGCTTGGGTTTTACCGCAGCGAAGCACACGGCAGGGAGGCGCTTCGCGAGGTCCGCAAGAATGGGTTCCGGCGCTCGGCTGTAATCCATCGCGCGTCAGACGGCGGACTGAAGCATTTCCATGACGGCCTCGGACCTCATGAGCGGGCTGCATTCGGGGTAGCCATGGCGTTCGCCGTCGCCGTGCTAGCCGCGATCGCGGGCATTCCTCCCTTGGCGGTGGTCGCATCGGCATTGTGCGGTTTTCTGATCGCCTGGTTTGGCACGCTCTGGTTGGGACTCGGGATTCGCAACAGATTTCTTCGTGGCTATCGCGGCTTTGTCCTTCGCGGCGAGAGCCTCTTGGTCGTCGAAGCAACCGAAGATGAAGCGGCCGATGTCATCGCGGTCCTGCGGCGAATCGCTCAACCATCCGTCTTCGCGATCCGTCCTGGGCCTGGCTTCACTGCCTCGACGGAAACCGCCGGGCAACGGCTCGAACCGGCCACCATGGCCAGTTTGCCGGATTGCGCGGCGAAGTTGGCGACCTCACACGAACTCGAATCGTCGACCCGATCGCGGCCGCTACTGCCGATTTTGCGCGAGTGCGAGGTTGTCATCGAACGCGCGCGGGCCGATCTGGCCGAAGCCGCGCGGCTGGAATATGGCATTACGCATGCAGCCGAGTGGCTCCTGGATAACGCATACCTCATTCGCTCAAACGTTGCTGACATCCGGCACAACCTCCCTGACAATCACAACAAAATTCTACCGGTGCTAACGGACCGGAGCTGTCCCGTCCGGCTGCGCGTCTATCATCTCGCCGCTGAATTGATCGATCGTACCGGCCACCGGCTCGCGGCAGAGTCCATCATCAGCTTTCTCGACGCCTATCAGCAGCAATCTCCGTTGACCATCGCCGAGCTGTGGGTGTTCCCGCTGATGTTGCGTTTGGTGCTTCTCGAGCGGCTACGGCGGCTCTCGGAGTTGGCGAGCCTGCGCCAGCATCAGAAGGAACTAGCCGACTTTTGGGCCGACCGCCTTCTGAACGCCGCACATAACACTCCCGAGCAGTTCGGGGAAATGGTCGCTGAACTCGATCGTCATGGCAACGTGCTAACGCCCCATTTCATTGCGCGCCTTGGCGAGCAACTGCACGACGAAGAGTCCGCGCTTGCTCTGATCCAGAAATGGATTCAGGAGAAGACACAACACCACTTACCCGATATCATCCGGGGTGAGCACACCGAAGAAGCAAACGATCTGATGTTGATCGCCAACGCCATTGGGAGTTTGCGCCAGTTGTCCGAACTGCAATACACGAAGATTGTCGAGGCGGTAAGCCGAATGGAGGCGATTCTGCGCCAGGACCCGGCAGGCATTCATGGCCGCAGCGATTTCGCCACGCGCGACCGTTGCCGACGGGTAGTCGAAGCAGCAGCGCGCCAGTCGAAGTTTTCCGAATGGGAGGTGGCCCGGCTGGCGGTGGACCTCGCGCAACCCGCTCCGCGCGGTAGTCGTGAGCAGTGCGTTGCTTACTATCTGCTTGATGCCGGATTGCCAGAACTTGAAAAGCGCCTGCAGCGCCGTATTCCCTTCCGCGAAATGTGGCTGCGCTTTCTGCTCCGGCATCCGACGTTGTTGTACCTGGGCAGCCTCGCCGCACTCACCGCCGGACTTTCGGGTGTTTTTGGGTTCGCGGCGCACAGCGCGGGAGCGGCTTCACAAGGGATGCTCCTGTTCCTGGGGATCCTCGCGCTTTTCCCGGCCAGCGAACTCGCCACTTACCTGCTGCAGATGTTCCTTACGGGGATTCTTCCCCCCCGTGTGCTGCCGAAGATGTCGTTTGAGGAGGGAATACCGGAAGACTTTCGCACTCTTGTCGTTGTGCCGATGATGCTACTCACACCGGAGTCTGTCCGCGGCGAGATCGAGAGGCTGGAAGTACGCTACTTCGCCAACCCGGGCGCGAATCTCTGGTTCTCGCTCTTGGCGGACTTCACTGACGCTAAAGAGCGCGAGATGCCCGAGGACGACGGTCTGCTTGGGTTGGTAATGAAGAGCATAGAGCAGTTGAATTCACGTCATGGCAATGGCCGTTTCCTGCTCTTCCACAGGCCGCGGGTGTGGTGCGAGACCGAGGACCGCTGGATCGGCTGGGAACGGAAGCGAGGGAAAATTGAAGAACTCAACCGTTTTCTGAATGGCGGGGAAAACGCGGAGTTCTTTTGCGTCGGGTCGCTGCCCGAGAAGATTCGGTACGTGATCACGCTCGATGCCGACACCCAACTCCCTCACGGCAGTGCGCAAAGGCTCGTCGAAACCATCGCGCATCCCTTAAACCGCGTGGAGCTCACGGAGGACGAACGCAACCTCGCTCGCGGTTACACCATCATTCAGCCGCGCGTGAGTATCACGCTCCCATCGGCAACGGCCACCCGTTTCACGAGGTTATTTACGGATGCGCGCGGGACGGACCCGTATTGCCAGGCGGTTGCCGACGTCTATCAAGACCTGTTCGGCGAAGCCATCTACCATGGAAAGGCCATTTACGATGTTCGTGCCTTTCACAAAATACTCAACGGGCGCTTCCCGCAGCAGAGGCTGCTCAGTCACGACCTCATCGAAGGAGCATACGTAGGCGTCGGATTGGCCACGGACGTGGAACTCTTCGAACAGTTCCCGTACGACTACACCAGCTTCAGCAAACGGCAACATCGATGGATCCGCGGAGACTGGCAAATTGCTTCATGGATCTTGGCGCGAGTTCCGGCCGCAACTCGGCCGGAGTGCGTGCCGAATCCCCTGACGCTCATCAATCGCTGGAAGATTTTTGACAACCTGCGCCGCAGCTTGTTACCCGCGGCGTCATTGCTGCTCCTGATGTGCGCTTGGATCTGGCATGCTGCTCCCATGGCCGCCAGCACACTAGTGGCGCTGGTCCTCGTCGTTCCTCTTCTCTTTCAATTTCTCGACCGCCTGATCGCGCGATGGTGGGGGGACGCGCAGGCCTGGAGGGAAGCCAACAGTGATTTGAATCAAGCCATCGTCAAGGCTGCCTTCCTGCCGCATCAGGCATATCTTTCCGCAGATGCTATCGTTCGCGTCTTGTATCGGCTCGCGATCAGCAAACGCCATCTGCTGGAATGGCAGACTGCGGAAATGTCGCGACGGTTAGCTGCCTCCCATCTGGAGGCCTTCCGAGCGCAATTCTTCCTCATCTCGGCTCTGGCGGGTGTGTTTCTGGTGGCACTGAGTCTCCGCGGAGTTTTTTGGGAACCGGCATGGACCCCATTTCTTTTACTTTGGGTCGCCGCGCCGGCGGTTCAGTACTGGATCGGTTGGCAGCGTCGGGCTGTGAGGAAGCTGGAGCGAATCGAAAGTGAGGATCAGTTCTATCTACGGCGCATCGCCCGGGAAACCTGGCGTTACTTCGATGACCTGGTAGGCCCGGAGCACCACTGGCTTCCTCCCGACAACTCCCAGGAAGCGCTGCGCATCGAGGTCGCCGAGCGCACCTCGCCCACCGACATTGGAATGTGGTTGATGTCCGCGGTCTCGGCACGCGATCTCGGCTTTCTGAATCCGGAACAAATGGTCGACCGTTGTACCGCAACGATCGAAACGCTGACAAAACTGGAATGTTGCGAGGGCCACCTTCTCAACTGGTACAACACCCGAACTCTGGAACCGCTGCCGCCAAAGTACGTATCGACTGTCGATAGCGGGAATCTCATCGCGAGCCTATGGGTGCTCAAGCAGGCTTCTCAGGAGCTGGATGCCGAATCGCAATTGGACGCGCGCGCACCGCGTGGCTTGGCTGACACGTTAGCGGTCATTACGGAGCAGTTCCCGCCGGACCATAGCACCCGTGTTTCTCTAGCTGCGTTGCGTGGCCTGTTCGAGGAAGAGTCCTTGGGCATCGAAATTCTGGAGCGAATTCGCCTCGCTGCCGAGCCCGCACGCAAGCTGACCGATTCCCTGCGGTGGAGCGTCTCGACGACCGGGGAACGCGCTTACTGGTTTACGCGGCTGGCGCAACAAATAGAGAGCTGGATTCAACACGCCGACCATTATTTGCGCTGGCTGGACGTTTTGGCTGCTCCACCTGACGAGTTCCTGCAGCCTCTGGGAGACAACGCGATTGCGGCGCGCCGCAGGCTGCTGCGCGAGTTACCTTCCTGGGGCGCGGTGGCTCGCGGAGAAACCAGCCTGCTTAGCGAGATCTTGCTGCAGGACGCCGGAAACAAAGACGGGCTATCGGCGAAGCTCACCGCCTGGATTGCGGACGTCAGAGCTGAGTACGAGAAGGCTCGTGGAGCGTCGGCAGATTTGCTCGGCCGATCCAGACATCTCGGAGAAATGAGCGATGCCCTCGCCGACCGTATGGATATGCAGTTCGTGTACGACGCTCATCAACGTCTGTTTGCCATCGGATACCAGGTAGGGGGCCCGGTGAACTTCACCGCTCACTACGATTTGCTGGCGAGCGAAGCGCGTCTTGCCAGTTTGGTGGCGATTGCCAAGGGTGACGTACCCGCTGAGCACTGGCTGGCGCTCGGACGGCCCTACACGTCGGCGAACGGCCAGGTTCTGCTTTCCTGGGGCGGCACGATGTTTGAGTACCTGATGCCGCTCCTGTTCACGCGCAGTTTCCGAAATTCCCTGCTGGAGAACGCCTGCGCCGCGGCGGTAAAACGCCAGATTGAGTACACAAAGGATCGGGGAGTGCCTTGGGGAATCTCGGAATCTGCTTACAGCGCTCTCGATTCGCACAAGATTTACCAGTATCGATCTTTCGGCGTTCCATCGCTCGCCCTGAAACGGGAGTTGGAGGAAGATCCGGTGGTAGCCCCCTATGCCACGGCGCTCGCTTTGCTGGTGAACCCGGCGGAATCGATCAAAAACCTCAAGCATTTGGCGAAGGTCGGCATGTGCGGCCGCATGGGCTTTTATGAGTCGCTGGACTACACCCGCCAAGAGGAACGGCGAGGCGAGATGGGAGTAATCGTTTACGCATACATGGCTCACCACCAGGGAATGAGCCTCATGGCCCTGAACAACGTGCTTAACCGCAGCATCATGCGGCAGCGCTTCCATGCCGATCGCCGAATCAAAGCCGTGGAGCCGCTGCTGTTCGAGCGAATACCACCGATGCCTTCGATGCTCGTTCACCGCCCGTCGGATCAGGTCGCGAGGCGGCTGCTCTCCGGGCCATCGGAGCCTGAATACCGGGTGTTCGATGAAGACACTCCCATCCCGCGCGTTCAACTGCTCGGCAACGGCCGATACGCGGCGATGATCACCAACACGGGCGCAGGCTACAGCCGGTGGGGCGAGTTCGACATCACGCGCTGGCGTTCGGACACCACCCGTGACAATTGGGGAAATTTTCTTTATCTTCGGGAGGAAGAAAGCAACACGCTTTGGTCCGTGACGCATCAGCCCTTAAACCTGAAAGACCCTCGCTACACGGCCACCTTCAGCGCCGACCGCGCCGAGTTCCGCCGCCGCGTGCTGGGTATTGAGAGCCATCTGGAAGTGACGGTGTCGCCGGAAGATGACGCGGAGATTCGCCGCATCACGCTTGTCAATCAGGGTTCGCGGGCGCGGACACTCGAGTTGACCAGCGCCGCTGAATTGAGCCTTGCGTCCCACGGCGCGGACCGCGCGCATCCAGCTTTTAGCAAGCTGTTCATCCAGACCGAGGCGCGGGCCGATTTGCACGCGCTACTCGCATGGCGCCGGCTACGAGCTCCTGATGAATCGCCGATCTGGGTTGCACAGTTGATGATTGAAAGTCCCGGGAACGAGAGCTCGTTCGAGTACGAAACGGACCGCGCGCGGTGCCTCGGGCGGGGACGCACTTGGCGCGACCCGATCATGTCGCTGAACCAGACCGATGGCTACGTGCTTGATCCTGTGTTCGTCATGAGACAGCGCATTTCGCTTGAACCGAGGCAGCAGGCGCAGATCACGCTGGTCACGGTTGCCGCGGGGTCGCGCGAGGACCTGATGCGTCTGATTGTCAAATACCGCGATTCCGATGTCTGCAGCCGCGCGTTCCAGCTAGCCTGGTCGCACGCGCAGCTGGAATACCGCTATCTCGGTATTGAGAGCGACGCAGCGATGCGTTTTGCCGAACTCGCCAGTCACCTCCTGTATCCGAACATCCGGTTGCGGGCGCCGGCGGAGCGCTTGCGCCGGAATGTGCAGACACAGTCGAAGCTGTGGGCTCATGGCATCTCCGGCGACTTGCCGCTTGTGACGGTTTGGATCGCCGATTCGCAAGGTCTTACTCTGGTGCGCGACCTGCTGGTTGCGCATACCTACTGGCGGCTGCGCGGCTTCAAAGCCGATCTGGTGATTCTCAACCGCGAGCCGGCCAGCTATGAGCAGCCTCTCCATCAGCAGTTGCTGCGCCTGGTGGAAGCGCACTCATTGCACACTGGGGTGCAGCAGCCCGGCGGCGTGTTCCTGCTTAAGGTGGATCAGATATCCGAGGAGGATCTGAATCTGATTCTCACCGTTGCGCAGGCGACAATGGGCGCGGCGCGCGGAACGCTGTCGAAGCAGCTCAGCAGTTCTCCGGAGGGAATTTCTCTGCCGCCGCCGTTGCAGATCAAGCGACCTGAGGAACAACCCTCTAGGCCGTTACCCTTCCTGGAGCTTCCCTACTTCAACGGTATTGGAGGATTTACGGCGGACGGGCGCGAGTATGCGATCTACCTCGGCCCGAATGCTTTCACGCCACTGCCCTGGATCAATGTCATGGCGAATCCGATGTTCGGAGCCATCGTGAGCGAAGCCGGTTCAGGATGCTGCTGGTACGGAGATAGCCAGTCGAACCGTTTGACACCCTGGAATAACGATCCGGTTTCGGATCCTTCGACCGAGGCCATCTATATTTGTGATGAAGACAGCGGAGTTTTTTGGAGTCCCACGCCGCTGCCAGTGCGCGAGCTCGATGCCTATCGTGCCCGGCACGGGCAGGGATACACCGAAATCGAACACAACAGTCATGCGCTGGAACAAACGCTGATGATTTTTGTGCCGGTACATGCCGAGAGAGCCGACCCGGTTCGCATACAGCGTCTGCGGGTCAAGAATCGATCTTCGCGAAGACGGCGTCTGTCTGTGACCTCATATTCGGAGTTCGTGCTCGGCACGGATCGTGAGGCGACGCAGATGCACATTGTGTCCTCCTGGGATGAGAGTGCGAAAGCGTTGTTTTCGCGCAATCATTATCATCTGGATTATGGCGGGCGGGTGGCATTCGCGGCCATGACACCCGAGCCCTCTTCATACAGCGGCGATCGCACCGTATTCCTGGGACGCAATGGCTCGGTGGAAGCCCCAGCGGCTTTGCGGCGTGAGTCGCTCGCCAAGCGCACGGGTCCTGGGCTCGATCCATGTGGGGCACTGCAAACGAAATTCGACCTCGGCCCCGGGGAAGAGAAGACGGTGATTTATGTGCTTGGGCAGGCGGATGATGCCGGACACGCCCGGCGTTTGATTGCGCAGTACCGTGATGCGGAAAACGTTGAACGGTCGCTCATAGAGACGCGGGAGTGGTGGGATGATCTCCTGACTACGATTCAAGTCAAAACGCCGATTCTCTCGGTTGATTTCATGTTGAATCGCTGGCTGCTCTATCAATCGCTGAGCTGCCGCATTTGGGGACGTTCCGCTTTGTATCAATCCAGCGGCGCGTATGGCTTTCGAGATCAGTTGCAGGATGCGCTGGCCCTTGTCTACTCGGCGCCCGATATCACGCGCGAGATGATTTTGCGCTCTGCTTCGCGGCAGTTTGTTGAAGGGGATGTACAGCATTGGTGGCATCCGCCTTCTGGTAAGGGCATTCGCAGCCGGTGCTCGGATGATCTGCTGTGGCTCCCGTTCGCAGTGTGTCAATACATAGACGTCACCGGCGATGCTGGCATTCTCGAGGCCGCTACAACGTTCATCGAGGGACCGCGGTTAAAAGAGGATGAGCTTGAAAGCTATTTTCAGCCGGCGGTCTCGACCGAGCAGGCGACACTGTTTGAACATTGCCGCCGGGCTATTGAGAAGGGCACCACCTCTGGGCCGCATGGGCTGCCCCTGATTGGTACGGGCGACTGGAACGATGGCATGAGCAGCGTCGGCGATAAGGGGAAAGGCGAGAGCGTCTGGCTCGCATGGTTTCTCGTGGACGTCTTGAAGAAGTTCGCCGAGGTCTGCGCAGGCCGCGGCGAGCAGGACTTGGCCTCCCGGTACCGCGACCGCGCGGACCGCTTGAGCGCGACGGTGGAACGCAGCGCTTGGGATGGCGAATGGTATTTGCGGGCCTTCTTCGACGACGGGACACCCCTGGGCTCGCGACAGAACGAGGAAGCCCGCATCGATTCGCTATCGCAGTCGTGGTCCGTGATCAGTGGCGCCGGCAACCCGGATCGGGCGGCAGTGGCGATGCGCTCGGTCGAAGAACATCTCATCTGTGAGAACGAGAAGCTGGTGCTCCTTTACACGCCGCCCTTCGACAAGTCCAGCCCGCACCCCGGCTACATCATGGGCTATCCGCCGGGTGTGCGCGAGAATGGTGGCCAATACACACACGCCGCTGTATGGGTTGCAATGGCGTTTGCGCGCATGGGAGACGGCGATCGTGCCGTCAAAGTTCTGCAGATGCTGAATCCGATCGAGCATTCACGCACGCCCAAGGATTATGCGGCCTATCGAACGGAGCCTTACGTCGTGGCCGCCGATGTTTACTCATTGCAGAGTCAGACTGGGCGCGGAGGTTGGACCTGGTACACCGGCTCGGCAGGCTGGATGTATCGGGTGTGGCTGGAAGAGGTTCTGGGGTTCAAGCTGCGAGCCGGACGTTTGTCAATTGAGCCCGTGATTCCTGAGAACTGGCCAGGCTACGCCCTGACCTTCCGCTACGGACGAACTGAGTATCGGATCACGGTGGAAAACGGCGGTGAAAGGTCTAAACAGGAGATCCAGTTGGTAGACAACGGTGTGAGCCAGGCGATTCATATTTACGCAGGCGCGCCGGCTACGCGGACTCCAGTCGAGGCCGCCGACGCGCCAACGACTGCCGTGTAGTATTTTCTCGTTGCATAGATATTCCCGGGCGTCGTGGTCCTCGAAATATTCTTATGTTGCCGACGTAACTTGGTGATCCCGAAATGCTTCAGTCAGGGGGTGGCATTCAGATCAGAACTGCGCGAAGCGCCAATACGATCGGGAGCCGAAGATCTCAAAAACCCGCTGCTGCTCGCGAGCAGCTTAGCTCATCCGTTCATCGTGGACGGGAGAGCCTGGCCATATTTTTCGCGCAGTGGGCCCTACAGCACCTGAAAGGCAGCCCTAGCTTCGCTGATGAATTCATCATCCTTCGCGGCAACCGCGTTGGCTGTGGGTGTCCAATCTGGACTGAGGACACCGACTTTTTTGGATGCGGTGTAGCGATCTGGACATCCAACAGTATCGACATCTTCCTAACTGGGTAAGGTTGCTTGCGACGTGCAACAATTCGACCTTGACGGTTCTCTCACTCGCCACCAAGTGTACGTGGAAGAACCGCCAGACAGGCGAACGTGAATCACAGACCACCTGGCACAAGTGCGTGTCGTTTGGCCGGACGGCTGATTATGCCGCAATCCTCACCAAAGGCGCTGACGTCCAGATCGTCGGCGAAATTCAGAACCGCGAATACCTAGCCACAGAATGGCACGAAGAAGTCGATCACCGAGATCCGCGCACGGCGCGTCACTCGTCTGAGTCCAGCCGGGCTCGACCGAGCACCTAACACGTCTACTGAGGGGGCCCGTGTGGGCTGCCTCCACTTTTGAAGCGAGGCTCTCGCCATAAATCACTACATCTACATCCCTCCGCGAAGAGTTTGCCGACGAACCGATTGCGATCCGGTGCCATGGTGGCGAAGGTAAACGGCCGGTTTACCTAAACCGTGATACCGTTCGGCCTTGCCCCAATTGAACATCAGGAGTCGCGTTTCGGCGTAGGAAAACCACAGAGGGCCGTTACACTGTCCGAAATCAAGAGTTCGAGCAAGACCTCTTAGCTGAGTGTGGCGCTTCCGGCAAGTGGCGGCAGCCTGGAACAGGCCGCGCTACCCGCCCATGGAAAGGCACGCTAGAATGGCGTTGCGGGTAACGCAGCGGGGCGATGAATCTAATCCAGGGGCATTTTCAGTTCATCGCCACTCTTGTCTCCATTGTATTGGTGGACCTGACGTTGAGCGGCGACAACGCGGTGGTGATCGCGGCGGCGGCCAAGTCCATGCCGCGGAGTCTGCGGAGGCGCGCGATGATAGCGGGAGCCACCTGCGCCATCATTACGCTGGTTACCGCGACGTTCTTTGCCGCGCCCTTGCTGCACGTGAAGTTTCTGCAAATCGTGGGAGGCGCCGCGGTGCTTTGGATCGCCGTCGGACTGTTTCGCGAGAGGCCGCCGCTGGAATCCTCGGCGGCGCATCTCACCGGCTTCTGGAAGGCGATGTGGTTCATCATCGTGGCGGACGTGACGATGTCCACCGATAACATTCTGGCCATCGCGGCGCTGGCGCGGGGGAACCTGGCTCTGTTGCTGTTCGGGCTGGGCGTGAGCATTCCGCTGGTGATTTTTGCGAGCGCGATGCTGGCAACGCTGATGGACGGCTATCCGGTGATCGTCTATATCGGCGCGGCGCTGCTGGGCAGAGTGGCGGGGCAGATGATCATGACCGATCAATTCATGGTCCAACGGTTTGCACCCAGCGAGACGTTGCGGTATACGGTGGAAGCGGCGGGCGCCATGGGAGTGCTGCTGGCCGGGTGGTGGCTGAAGAGGCGAGCGAGAAAGCCGGAAGTTTAGTTCAGCCGTGTGAATTTAATTCGCTGGACGTTCCGCCGGCCGCGGGCACGTAGCACTTCCGCGTGTAATCCATCACCATGCGATTGGCGTTGAAGCGCCAGCCCAGAGTGCGGATGGTGCGCTTCATGCGCTTGATCCAGCCGCGCGGCAGACCATCGCGGTCGCGCTGATAGTACAGCGGGATCACTTCTTCGCGCAGCGTTCGATAAAGATCGTCGCCATCGCGGGTGTCGTGAACATTCATGTTGGAGTGCGTTCGGCCGGTACCGATAGCGAAACCGTTGAGTCCGTCGTAGGCTTCCGCCCACCATCCGTCCAGCACCGAAAGGTTCAGGCCGCCGTTCAAGACCACCTTCTGGCCGCTGGTGCCGGAGGCTTCGAGCGGCCGCCGCGGATTGTTGAGCCATACGTCGACGCCCTGGACGAAGAGCCTGCCGACGTTGATATCGTAATCTTCGACGAAAACGAACTTGTCGGTGAACTGCGGATCGCGCATCAGTTGCGCAATTTGCTGCAAGACCCGCTTGCCGGGTTCGTCGCGAGGATGCGCCTTGCCGGCGAAGACGAACTGCACGGGACGCTTGGGATCGTTCACCATGGAGGCGAGCTTTTCGATGTCGGCCAGGATCAGATTGGCGCGCTTGTAGGTAGCGAAGCGGCGCGCAAATCCAATGGTGAGGACGTCCGGGCTGAGCACGCGGCTGAGCCTTTGCAAAGTTTCGGGCGATTCGCCCCGGCGCTGGGACTGTTCCACGGCGCGACGCCGCACAAACTGGAGCAGCCGCAGTTTGAGAGCGCCGTGCGTCTCCCACAGCTCGCCGTCGTCGATGTTCTCAATACCCTCCCAGATGCTCGATTCCCCGCTATGCTCGTGCCAGCCCATACCGAGGTGGCGATCGTAGAGCCGGAACATTTGCGGAGCCAGCCAGGTGGGCACGTGAACGCCGTTGGTGACATGGCCGATGGGCACTTCGTCCTCGAGCTTACCGGGATAAAGGCCGGTCCACATGGCGCGCGATACCTCGCCATGCAGGGCCGAGACTGCATTGGCGCGCCGCGACAGCTTCAAGCCGAGCACGGTCATGCAGAACTCTTCGAACTCGTTACCGGCGATCTCGCGGCCCAGGTCCATGAGCTGGCGGTCGTTAAGGCCGAGGCGCTCGCGCAAGGGACCCAGATGCTCTTCGATGAGACCGGAATTAAAGCGGTCGTGCCCCGCGGGTACAGGAGTGTGCGTGGTGAAAACCACTTCGCGCGACACGCGGGGGACGGCCTGCTCGAAGGAGATCCCCTCCTCCTGCATCCGATTAGCGATGGCTTCCAGCACGGCAAATCCGCTGTGACCCTCGTTCAGGTGCAGCACGGACGGCGTGATGCCCATGGCCTTCAACGCACGGAATCCGCCGACGCCGAGCAACAGCTCCTGGCGAACGCGAACACGGCCGTCGCCGCCGTACAAGCGCGAGGTAAGCTCCCTGTCTTCGGGAGCGTTGCCGGGGACATTGGAATCCAGAAGCAGCAGGCTGCAGCGTCCCACTTTGGCCCGCCAGACCTTGGCGCGAATGATGCCGCTGCGGGTTTCCAGCTGCACTTCCACCGGCTCGCCATTCTTGCCGATGGCCGGCTCCATGGGAAGCTGATTGACGTCGGTCTGCAGGTATTGTTCCTGCTGCCAACCTTCGCGATCCAGGCGCTGGCGGAAATAGCCCTGGCTGTAGAAGAGGCCGACGCCGACCAACGGAATGTCCAGATCGGACGCGCTCTTGATGTGATCGCCCGCGAGCACGCCCAGGCCGCCCGAGTAAATCGGGAGCGACTCGTGCAGTCCGAATTCGGCCGAGAAGTAGGCCACCGGACGAGGACGCAAAACGCCCGCGTGAGTTGCGCCCCAGGTGCGATCCGCGCGCAGATACTCCTGCTGGCGGCGATAGGCGTAGTTGATTCGCCCGTGCAGCACCAGTTCTCCGGCGCGGCGTTCCAACTTGGCGAGCGGAATTTCCGACAGCAGCGCGATCGGATTGTGGTTCAACTCCCGAAAGCGCACCGGATCCAAATCGCGGAACAGGCTGGTGGAATCGTTATCCCAACTCCACCACAGGTTGCGGGCGAGCGACCACAGCCGTTCCTGCACCGGCGCGATGAACCGATCCAGCGCGCGCGCTTCGCTGACCACCGGGCCCACTTGCGCGGCCGCTTCCACCAGCATCTGCACTTCCTCGTCGGTGAATGCCCGAGCTTCGATGGTCTGCACCACCAGCACACCCTGCAACACGCCTAAATCGATGAGAGGCACCCCGCAAAACGACTGGTAGGACTCCTCGCCAGCCTCGCTGAAGTACTTGAAGCGCGGGTGAGAGGTGGCATGTTCGACGGCCACCGGACGCACCTGCTCGGCGACCAAACCCGCGAGGCCCTCGTTCAGCGCCATGCGGAGAGTGCCAATGCACTGCGGTCGAAGGCCGAGCGTCGCCGCCAGCACCAGGTTCGCGCGATCGGGCTCCAGCAGGTAGGCGGAGCAAACGTCGGTCTGAAAGCGGCCGGCGATCAACGCCACCACGTTCATCAGTGTTTCGGCGGGCTTGCCGCCCTCGGCCGCCAGATGGCCGATCTCTTCCAAAGTGAGGACGTAACTGGCGGCGCGTGCGCTGGCCGTTGACATAGCTAAGACTCCCTGCCGTGAGACAACAGATCTCTTATCGTCAAACAACGAGGTTTAGACAAGAACGGCCAACCGCGCGTACTGAGGGACACGGACCGAGGTCCCACTGGTCAAGGGGCGATTGGGCTACCTATACAGTCTATGCGGATCGGTGGCTTGCGGCAAATCGACGATGACCGTCAGAATTTCGACGCACCTCGGCCGTCAGAGCGTTATTTTACCAGGTCACTTGAGGCGACCCTTGGCGGCCTCTGCAATGGTCCGCCAGCGCATGTTGTCGGATGTGTCGCTGCCTCCACGATTGAGCGGTTTGATGTGATCCACCAGGTAGCCGACACAGGGGCCCTTCACCTGTCCGGTAGCGGGGCAGGGGTGGATCAGGCGAAACGCGCGGACGGGCGCGGGGTTGCGCGAGATGCGACCGCTCAAGTCGCGCACGCAGTTGGTGCAGGTGGGGCTGTGGCGGAGGAGCGGCAATGGCAATTTGGGAGCGGTAACGATTTGGGCGTTCAGAATGGCACAGAACGTTAGCGCGAGCTTTCCGATTCGGAACAGGAACGGATGTTTCGAAGGCATCGCCGCTGTACATGCACGTCGGCTTCCGCGTGGGCCGTCCCCGCGGCAAGGGCGTCTCCTCTTTCACTTCTTAGGTCGGGGAGACGGGCCAGCAGCGATGTACTAAGCTAATAGAGTATTTCCCGCCCTTGTGGAGCGGCCTGCGGACCCCGTGTTTGTCCCCGAATTTTGGATCGGAGCCGTACACGATGCCCGCCGCCGCTGCCACTGCCGCAACATCGCCCGCGAATCGCAATCTGGAACTGGTCCGCTATATCAACCTGAAGCTCGCGGCGCTGGGGCAGCCCACCAGCCGGAGCACGGCGGATCCGGAGTTCCTGGAGATCGCCGGGCCATTGCTGCGCAATTACCACCGGAAAGACCAACTGCTCGGCGACCGGCTGTGCCCGGTGGACACACGCATCCAGTCGTTCCTCGATAGCTACCTCGGCGATGCTCGTCCGGCGCGGTTGCCCGTCGACAGCTTCGTGCTGGATCGCGAAGGCATGGCGCGCATCATGTCGCTGCCTGCGAGCGCCGACGTATTTTCGTCGCCGTGTCTCAAGTCTTATCGCGTAGCGCAGGGAGTGCTCCACAATCCGAAGAGCGACAAACGCACCACGCAAGGTTTGTTTCACATCGCTGAAGGTGGGCTGCCGGTGCCGGCCGACAAAATCGCGGTTCCCAAGCAGGCGTTCGCGGCGTTGTGGGCAGCGGCGCTTGATCCGCCGGCCAGCATGCTGGTGCTGCCGTTCACCGCCGACCAGAACGAGGACGTGCGTTGCTTCGTGTCGCTGCTGTTGCGTCCGCTGGTGTGTCCGGCGGCGGGGCGGGATCCGGAAAAGACCATGGAGATCCGCTTCATCGTGCCGGGCAGCCTGGTGAGCAATCTGGATTTTGTCGAAAGCATTTTCGGCAACGGGGGCGATCCGTATCTTCCCGAGAACGATGCAGCCCTGGATGCAATGCATTGGACCGGCCATACGGGTTGCGTGGTGCTGGCGCCGCACTTAGTTGGAATTAAGAAGAGGGATCTCAAATTACCGCACATCAGCGAGGCGACGGAGCGCCAGCGGCGCGATGGGATGTGCTGGGAGACCGAAGACGAGCCCTATAACCGCGGCTCGGCGTTCAAGATCACGTGCCGCGATCGGCGCGGCCTGATGGTCACCATCCTGGCGGACAACTACTACGGCTATTGCAAGAAAGAAGTGAAAACGCAGATCAGCTTCGCGGCGAATCTGTTCGGGATGTGCGAGGAGGAGCACGCGGGCGGCGCCATCGCGTTCGCGACGTATGTGCTCGGCCAGGAATTTTACGCCGGCCGAACCGTGAGCTTGAAGAAAGCGAAGTATTCCGATGCGCTGTATATGCTGGGCGATCTGGTGGAACCGCGGGCCGCCGGTTATGCCAAGGACAAGCGTTTCTCCGATATCTACTACGTTCCGGAAGACTCGGTCTTCAACGTCCTGGAGGGAACCATTGCGTGGCGGCAGGGAGACCAGAATCGGCAGCTCACTCTGCGCAACGACGCCACGTATTTTCTTCCCAACGGGTTTCGCATCCGCCTGGAAAAGCAGGCGGGCGGGACGGCCTGGAGACTGGTGGGCGCGCGGCCGCGCGGCACGCTGTGTCATAAGCCCTGCACGGTTTCGGGCGGCGGAAAGTCGGAGATCTCGAAGTCCATCGCCAACGCGCTGCTCAAAGGTCCGGTGTTCGTGAAGGATTATCACCGCGACATGGATCAAGTGGCCGAGATTTTCGGGCGCGATTTTTCGGCGATCTATCGCAGGCGTCTGCCCGATTCGCGGACCCAGCGGCCCATCCTGAGCCCGGAGCGCACGCTGGGCTCAGTGATTCAATTGATGACGCCCTCGCCCGAATATACCGACGAACATAACGCCTGGGTGCGCCAGCTTCCGCAAACCATCCGGCAGCTTTTATTCACGGTGAAGCGATACTATCAGCCGGAGTGGGGCAACAACTGGCGCGAGCATTTCACGGTGGATCGCATCAACGGCTTTCTGGGACACGAGCTGAAGTTTGAGAACCAGCCGCTGGTGAGCAATTATCTGCGCGTGGGTTTCGATCCCGACGGTTCCTGGCGCATCTATAAACTGCGGCCGGATTTTCATCCCGCCGACAAAGTTGCGGTGGAAGACGACATCACCGCTTCGGTGGTGCTTCCGCGCGAGAGCCTGAGCGACCTGGATTCCGAATATCCGAATCCCAGCGTGAAGCTGGTGGCCAACTGCGAGCGCCGATTGTTCCAGAGACCGGACGATGCGATTCGCCGCGGCGCCGACCGGCAGGCGGAGGCCGACATCGCAGGCCCCGGCAATTTCTTTTCGAACTATGAAGTGTTCGACTCAGAGGGCGCGCGCGCGCTGGTAGAGCACGTTGCCGAGTTCGACCGATACACAGAGCCGATGAAGCAACGGCTGGAACATTTTTTGACCGATCCGCAAGCGGATTACGTGGTCTCCTCCGCTCATCCGCGCGTGGTGAATGGTGCGCCTTCCACCAATCCCCGATATTTGCAGTCCCGGCCCGATCTGGAGAATCCGCGCGATTCTTATCTGGCGGAAATCGCGGCGCGCCTGGAGCGTGAGATTCCGGCCGCGCGTCCGGTGTATCAGCCGGTGAACGCGGTGCTGGCGGGACGCAGAAACAGCCCGGCCGATCCAAAAAGTGGCACGCCGCCGCTGGCGGTTTACGGACCTGTTCACTACCAGGAATTGCCGGAGCTGTTCATGGATTTCATCGCAAGCCTGACCGGCAAGTCGCCCGCGACCACCGGGTTCGGAAGCGAAGGCGCGCTGACCAAGGGCCCGTTCAACGCCTTGTGGCCGGTGGTGGATCTGAACAACGCGCTGGTGTCGGCGATTGTGACAGGCTACGCGGGCTTTACGACTTCGGCGGGCTATGCGGGTCCGAACTTTCGAGTGGATCACGACGTCAGCCTGCTGGTGCCTGAGATATGGTGCCGCATGCGCGTGCATGAGCGCGATCCCGAGTTTCTGAAGGCGCACGGCTATCTGGAACAAGTTTGCGACTTTTGTTTGGACGGGCGCACAATACCGGCCAGCCGGTTAGGCTATCGGATTACCGAGTTATTCGTGGATCATTTTCTGGGACGCATCTTCGAAACGCCGGACGCGGTGTTTCCGGATGCAATGCTGCGGCCAGAGAAGCAGGATCTGACGCAGTTTGCCGCGGGCGTGGAAGCGATTGTGGAGACGCAGACGCGCGTGGCGCTGCAATATTTCGAAGACGGGAGCGTCAATGCCGCGTGCCCGTCGCTCAAAGCGCTGCTGCACATCATGGCGCACGGTTCGTATGAGGGCATTGGCGTGGACGATCCGGAAATTCGCGGGCTGTTTACGCGGGAAGCCATGCTCGCGAGCGACTGGTATCGCGAGCGTTTGGCGGTGAAACAGGAGCGGGACGTGGCATTATGGACGCGGCATGTAGCGGCGCTGGAAGCCGCGCGCGCGAACAGCGAAGAGGCGCGTTTGCAACTGGCGCGAGTGAGCTCACCGGCGTACCTGCAAGAGCTCGAAGGAACCATCGGTGCCGATCCGTTTCACTTACAATTCTAACCGGAGCCGTCACTTTCCTATTGAATAAGACGTTCGCGGCGCGACAGCATCCCCGTATTGATCCACTGGGCTGCCGGGGACCGGCACAATCTTGCGGCCGTTGAAAATGAACTCGTAGCGCCTTAATACGGTGGCGAGTTTCAGATCGGTATCCCGGATTCGCAGGCCTTCTGAAGGACGGCGTCGGGAACCATGGCTTTCCCCAGACGCGCGAAAACAACAATCCGCACGTGATGCGCCGCCGGCAGAGCCGCGAACTCCACCCGATCGATGGATCCGCTTTGCACGAAGCCCTCCGGATATGTGACGCAACCGCCCAAGCTATCGTCGACGGCGAAGAAGGGCACGCCGCGAGAGGTGTCGTCCAACGGGTCCAGCGTGGCCGGATCGCGGCCCGGGTCCAGCAGATACAGATACGAATCTCCAACGCCCTGGTGCATATCGTCCGCGGCGCACACCAGGCGGTCGCGATGATCGGAGCCCGCCAGTTTCTTGCAGTCGAACGCGTTCGCGCCTTGCAAATATCGGATTTTCCGCCAGGAACCTTCTTTGGTAAAAAGAAAAGACCCGCTGTTCCCATCGGCGTGGGACTCGCATCCAAATCCGCTGATTAAAACATCTTCGCTCCCAGGCGAGATGAAATGTCCGAAAGTGATGGACCGAAGACCCCAGCCCTGGTCGGAAAATTCCGTACCCGGGGGACAAACGGCGCAACTCGACGCACCCGCTTCGCCGGGGCAAATCAGTTCCATGAGGCTCTGTGCTTGGGAAGGCGGAAGTTGCGCTGCGTCCGAACGGATGACCGAACTGAACAATAGAAATAGTTTCAGAACGTACACGGAAGCATTATAGCTGGATTATTTGTTGATTCAGGTGACTGGGGCACGCTGAGTAACTAATAAATGAATGAAATGCAGTTTTGCAACGGCGGGGCGCGGCAGCGCGAAGGGATAGAGATCCGGCTGGCCCATGGCACGCGACAGTTCGTTCAGTACAGCGCTGAGTTCGATCCAGGAATTCAGGAACGAGAGAAAGCGTTTAGCCCCGGGATCGTTGGGCCGATACAACGCAGCGCGATCAAACTGGTCGATTTCCATTTCGAGTTTACGAATATCCAAGCCGAAGCTGAGCGCGGTATCGAGAGTGTCCACCATATGCAGATAGTGCGCCCAGGTTTCGGCCCAGTCTTCCCAGGGATGCGCGCTGGCGTACGCACTGACGTGTTGTTGGTTCCAGCCCGGCACCGGGCCCTCCTGATAATTGCGTTGCAGCGCAGCGGCATAATCCTGCCGCTCGTCGCCAAACAGCGCCCGGAAATCCTCTAGCCAGGTAGAGCCGGCGATGAGCAGGTCCCAATAATAATGCCCCACCTCGTGCCGCAAGTGGCCGAGGATGGTGCGATATGGCTCGTGCAACTGCTGGCGAATCTGCTCGCGCGCGGAATCATCGGCCTCTTCGATATTGACTGTGATAATGCCGTCGTCATGGCCCGTCAAAACGCGTGGGCCTCCGGGCGGCGAATGCAGAAAATCGAATGCCAAACCACGCTCGACGTCCTGGTCCACTCGCGACCTCACAGGAAGGTCGAGCGCCAGGAGCGATGAGACCACGCGGCGTTTGGCCGCTTCCAGACGGCCCCACAGCGCGCCGTTCTCGGGGACCGAAAGATCGGGAACGGTCCGGTTCAGACGGCAGGCGATGCACACCAGGCGTGGATTGCCCTCGGTTTCCTCGTCCGCGAGCAGCCAATTGCAACCGGCCGGCGAATCGAGATTCGTGCAACGCCGGTACCTTCCGGGATTCGCGCCGCCGGTAGCCAGTTGCCAGATCTCGGACTCGGAGGCCGGCGTCACTTCAGATAGAGGCTCCAAGGGAAACACCTGGCGCAGATGCGGCTCGTAGCCGAGCGGAGTCTGGCAGGCCAGGCAAACACTGTTACGGAAGAAAACCGGCCTTCCGCAGCGGCAGAAATAGGCGCGGCCAGCCGCCACGGGTTTGCGCCTTTTCTGGGGGGCGATCTTATCAAACAAGGATTGCAAAGGAATGCTCATCAAAATGGGAAGGCCATGGGAAGACCAGGGCCTGTTGATTAGATGCGCCACGCGGGTATTTGGTAACCGCCCTCCATGAAAAGTGGGATTATACCCAGGCAACCGGTTCCCTCACGGTCGTGGTTCCGTTCAGGCCGGCGACACGTCCACCGAGACGCTGATCACCTGTTCGCCGCCGCCCAGCGCTACGCCTTTCACTGGCGTGACGTCGGAATAGTCACGGCCCCAGGCCACCGTAAAATGCTTGTCGCGAGGCATCACGTTGTTGGTTGGATCGAAATCCTGCCAGCCAAAGACGGGGCACCAGACGGAAACCCAGGCGTGCGACGCCTCCTCACCCGCGAAATCGGCGCCGGTTCGAAGGTAGCCGCTCACGTAGCGCGCGGGCAACTGCAGCGATCGCAGGCAGGCGATCATCAAATGCGCGAAATCCTGGCACACGCCGCGGCGCGATTTCAGCACCTCATCCACGGGAGTGCCGATGGTGGTGGCGCGCTTATCGTAATGGAACTCGGTGTAGATGCGGCGCGAGAGATCCTCGACAGCGCTCAGAAGCGGACGCCTGGCAGTGAAAGAGGCCGCGGCATATTGCGCAAAAGGCGTCCCAACGCGGATGGAGGGCGATTCGAAAACAAACTGCCCGGCTTCAAACGTGTCTGGAGTGTTTCTCATTGCAGTTTCTTCCCGCGCGTCTTCCCAGGCGGGCGAGAGGTCCAAGGCGGGAGGGGTGGAGGCCTCCAGATCGGCCACCGAGCGCGATGTGATGCTCAACTCGCGGTGCGGCTCGGCGATAGAAAAGAAGGTGACTTCATTACCGAAATAATCTTGGTGGGAAAGCACGGAATCGGGCGTGGGGCTGACCTCGAGGCCGAATTCCAAAACGGTTTGGTGCTCGCGCGGGCGTGGCTTCAGGTGAACCTCGGTATGGCACATGGAGACGGGCCCCGAGTACCAGTAGCGAGTGATGTGGGTGGCTAGCAGCTTCATATGCGTGTCACGTTGGTGCGCAGTCTCATAGTCGCCGGGATTGGGCCGCATGGCTGAAGTAAGCGCGAGTGAGCGTTTCAGAGAGCTGGCTCAAGTCCGCAACCAGCTTGCCGAGCAGCCCTTCGCGAGCCTCCGCCGCCGCGCGGCCGCCGGAGCGGGTCATTTCGCGCACGTCGATGAGTTGCACGGTATTGAGAAGCGAGATCGCCATGCGCTCTTCCGCGGGACGCCGGATGGAAGTTTTGCTACCCGGCAGTTCGCCGATGTGCTCGCGCAGGCGCGCCAGCTGAAACCCGATGGATCGCGGATTGGCCTCGTCCACCAACAGCAGATCCAGCACCAGATCCACCTGGACGGAGGTGAGGTATCGCGAACGATAGGTGATGGAGCTGTCGGCCATCTCCAAAATCGCTTCCAGAACGCCGACGCCGCCGAAGGCTTCCTTGGGCAAACCGTTGCGCAGCAGCTCCACCATCTGGATGGCGCGCTCGAGCCGCCGGCCGATATCCAGAAAGCGCCAGCCATCGCCCCGGGTCATGCTCTCCATCACCAGGCCGCCGAAGGCCGAAAGCGTAATGATGGCGTGGTTCAGACGGTTCTGCGCCGCGCTGATGCGGAACTCGTCGGAGGATTGCTGCGGGGTGGAAAATTGCTGGTCCAACTGATTGAGGATGAGCCAGGCATCGACGGAGATGCGGTCGCGCAACAGCCACGCAACGCGGCGCACCTGATGGATGCTGGAGACCAAGCCGTTGGAGGCGGCCGGGTTATTAATCATGGAGAGCACTTCGTGTTCGGCGGCGGCCGGTTTCTCGCCCGCGACATAGCCCAAGGCGGCCAGGAAATCGAGACCGGCGTTCAAGCCGGCGGCGCGCGTGGGATCCTCTTCCTGGAAGAAGCGCGAGAGGATAGCGCGCGTGATTCGCACCGCGGCTTCCACGCGTTCGGTGTAGCGGCCCAGCCAGAAGAGATTGTCGGCAATGCGGCTGGAAAGATCGAAAGTGGCGCGGCTGACATCCAGCGGATGCGTGGTGGGCCGCAACAGCGTGAACGGAGGAGCGGGGCCATCGCCGAGCACCCAAGTATCTTTGCTGCCGCCGCCACGCTGGATGGACACCACCATGCTGTCGAGCGATGTGGAAACGCGGGTCAGACCGCCGGGCATGACGGCATAACTTCCACCCGAAGGCACAGCATAGACGCGCACCACCATATGGCGCGGCTGCAGCGGACCAGGAGTGAGCGGACCATCCTCCCACACCGGGACGGTGGAAAGCGCGACGCGCTCCTGGGCCACGTAGCGGCCGGGCTCCGCGCGCACGCGGTCGAGCAGCTTGGCGCGTTCCTTGTTGCCCAGAGCGGCGCCGAAGATGGGGTCGCCGCGCACGCCCGGGAAGGTGGGTTTCAGCACCAGCTCGCCCAAATGATCGAGCACGTAATCGAGCGGTTCTTTCTGGCCGCACCACCAGGTGGCCACAGTAGGAATCTTCAATTCCTCGTTCAGCAGCAGACGGCTGAGACCGGGGAGGAACGCCGCATAAGCGGGAGACTCCGCCAGGCCCGATCCAAGCGAGTTGGCAATGGCTACATTTCCCGAGCGCACGGCCTGCACCAGCGCGGGCACGCCCAGCATGGAATCGGCGCGCAATTCAAGCGGGTCGCAAAACTGGTCGTCCTGGCGGCGTACGATGACATCTACCGGCAGCAGCCCGCCCAGCGTCTTCAAGTAGACGCGATTGTCGCGCACGGTGAGATCGCCGCCTTCCACCAGCGTGTAGCCGAGATAGCGGGCCAGGAAGGCGTGTTCGAAATACGTCTCGTTGTAAGGGCCGGGGGTCAGGAGCACGATGCGCGGGTTTTCGCGATTGGCGGGCACCAGGCGCTGCAGGGCGTCGCGATAAGTCTGGAAAAAATTGGCCAGGCGGCGGATGTGCGAGGCGCGAAAAACGTCAGGCAATACGCGCGTGGTGACCAGCCGATTCTCGAGCGCGTAGCCGGCGCCGGAGGGAGCCTGCGTGCGGTCGGCCAGGACCCACCATTGCCCGTCGGGCGAGCGCGCCAGATCGGCGGCGTACATATGCAGGAACACGCCACCGGGCGGCTGGATGCCCCAGCACGTCCGCAGAAAAGCAGGGTTGGGAAACACCAGTTCGGCCGGAAGCATCTTCTCGCGCAGCAAACGCTGCGGCCCGTAGAGATCGGCCAGGATGGAGTTGAACAGCATGGCCCGCTGGATGACGGCGGCCTCGATGGTTTTCCATTCGGCCGGATCCATCATGAGCGGAACCGGATCGAGCGGCCAAGGGCGCGATGTACTTTCGGGATCGCTATAAACGTTGTAGGTGATGCCGTTGTCGTGGATCAGCCGCTGGCCTTCGCGCCAGCGCCGCGCCAGGCCCTGGGCGCCCATGGCAGTGACTGCTTCCGACAGCGGGCGCCAGTGCGGGCGGAGTTCGGCGCCGGAGCCCAGCACTTCGTCATAGAAGCCGGGTGTGGCCGCATAACTCCACGCGGGATCCAAGTGGCTGTCGGCCGCTGTGAGCTTCCCGGTCATCTACAAAAACCTATGAATATGTTTGTAGTGTTGCACATTGTTGAAAGGCATATGGCCACGGATAAACACAGACGAACGCGGATGATACAAACCTAAGTTCATGATTTTCAATCGGCGTTGATCGGTGTTCATCTGTGGCCGTCGTATCGGCCCCGGCTTCATAGCAGGCCGTCCGAGGCGGCGGGCGGCGGCCTCCGCAAATCGAGGGTAAGCGGGAACTCGGGATTTTCTTCGGGCAGAGGGACGCGCATCGGTCCCGGCGTGTGACCGAAGGCGAAGAATCGGGAGTCGCGGCGCGCCTCGGCTTCGTTGGCGTTCACCGGAAACGTGTCGTGGCTGCGGCCGCCGGGATGCGAGACGTGATAGGAGCAGCCGCCCACCGACCGGCCGGTCCAGGTATCCACAACGTCGAAAATCAATGGCGAGTGGACGGGTATGGTGGGGTGCAAACACGACGCCGGCTGCCAGGCTCGAAAGCGCACGCCGGCCACCCACTCGCGCTGCTTGCCGGTAGAGTGCAGCGGCATGCGGCGTCCGTTGCACGAAATCGCGTAGCGGCCCTCGATCAGGCCCTCCGCTTTGATCTGCAAACGCTCCACGGAGGAATCGACGTAGCGCGCAGCGCCGCCCGGGCTGCCCTCTTCGCCCAGCACATACCAGGGCTCGGTGGCTTGGCGCACTTCAATGTCAACGCCCGCGTGATGGGCGTGGCCGAACACCGGATAGCGAAATTCGAAATGCGGAGCGAACCATTCGGCTTCGAACGGATAGCCGGCATTATTCAGATCGCGTAGCACGTCGCGGAAATCCTGGGCGACAAAATGCGGCAGCATGAATTGATCGTGCAGCCGGGTGCCCCAGTGTATCGGGCTCTGTCTGTAGGGTTCTTTCCAAAACCAGGAAATAAGCCCGCGCACCAGCAATTGCTGGGTAAGGCTCATACGCGCGTGCGGCGGCATTTCGAACCCGCGCAGTTCCAGCAGGCCGAGCCGTCCGGTGGCTGAATCCGGCGAATACAGCTTGTCGATGCAAAACTCGGCGCGGTGCGTGTTGCCGGTAACGTCCACCAGGATGTGGCGCAAGATCCGATCCACCAGCCAGGGAGGGACGAAGCCTTGCCCGGAACCGGGGATCAGGCCGAACGCGATCTCCAGCTCGTACAGGCTGTCGGCGCGCGTTTCGTCGACACGCGGAGCCTGACTGGTGGGTCCGATGAAGATGGTGGAGAAGGCGTAGGAAAGCGACGGATGGTTCAGCCAGTATCCGATCATGCTGCGCAGCAGGTCTGGCCTGCGCAGGAAAGGACTGTCGGCGGGAGTGGGTCCGCCCAGCACGAAATGATTGCCGCCGCCGGTGCCGGTGTGACGGCCGTCCAGCATGAACTTCTCGGCGCTCAAGCGGGATTGGCGCGCGTCTTCGTAAAGCGACGTAGTGTTTGACACCAGCTCCTGCCAGCCGGCGGCGGGCTGTACGTTCACTTCGATGACGCCCGGGTCCGGCGTTACTTTGATCTGACGAAAACGTGGATCCTCGGGCGGAGGGTAGCCTTCGATAACCACCGGCATTTCCAGATGCGCGGCGGTGTCTTCGATGGCCGCCAGCAGGTCCACGTAGTCTTCGGCCGCGGTCAAGGGTGGCATGAACACGCACAAGCGGCCATCACGCGCCTCCACGCACAAAGCGGTACGCACGATCCAGGGCGCGGATTCGCCCACTTCGGGTTTGCGATCGCGCGCTTTATCTCGCTGTGATGGTTTTTGCGATTGCAAGCGCGGTGCGTCACTTTGAGCACCCCCTGGAGCAGCCCCCGGAGCAAAACGCGACGGGATGGGCAGCGGCCCGCGATTCAGCATGGGATCCACGGGATAGGCGATGGGAGCTTCCGACGCCGCCACCCACGGCAGGCTGGGCAGCGGAAGGCGCAGACCGACCGGAGAATCGCCGGGCATCAGGAACAAGTTCTGGCCGCGCAACATCCACAGCCCAGTCTGCCATTCCGGGCCGCTCAAACCTGCCACGCGCTGCACGGGGAGCACAAAGCCGGTGGGCGTGTCGAGCCCGCGCTCGAATACTTTTCGGAGGCGCTCGCGCTCTTGCGCGTCGCTTAAGCGATTATCTACCGGGTCGACATTGATGGGCAGCTGGCGCTCTTTTTGCAGATAGTAGACCGGATCTTCGAAGGCGGGGTTTACGTATTCCGGATCGAGCCCCAGACGCCGCGCCAGCGTCTCGGCGAAGTGGCGCGCCTCCAGGGGACCAAAGTCACTCGAGAGCTGTTCCTGGGCGAGCAGCGCGCGATCGTTCCACAAGGGAACACCATCGGCGCGCCAGTAGCACGTGAGGGCCCAGCGCGGCAGCGGCTCACCCGGATACCATTTGCCCTGCCCGTAGTGCAGAAGCCCGCCGGGGGCGAAGCGTTTGCGCAGACGATCCAGCAGGCGCTCGGCGAGCCTGCGCTTTTCCGGACCCAGCGCGGCAATGGTCCACTCCGCGCCGTCCATGTTATCGACGGAGACGAAGGTGGGTTCTCCGCCCATGGTGAGGCGAATGTCACCGGCGCAAATGTCCCGATCGATACCGCAACCCAGAGCCTGGATGCGCTGCCACTGCTCGTCGGTGTAAGGCAGCGTGACGCGCGGGTCCTCATGGATGCGTGTCACCGACATCTCGTGCGTGAAGGTTACCTCGCACGGATCCACGGCGCCGGAGATGGGCGCGGCGGAGGAGGATTCAGGAGTGGCGGCGAGCGGAATGTGGCCCTCGCCGGCCAGCAGTCCAGAGGTGGGATCGAGACCCACCCATCCGGCGCCCGGCAGATACACTTCGGTCCAGGCATGCAGGTCCGTGAAATCCTGCCCCGGCCCGGGCTGGCCTTCCAGCGGTTTCAGGTCGGGCTTCAACTGGATCAGGTAGCCGGAAACGAAGCGCGCCGCGAGCCCCAGATGACGCAGGATTTCGACCAGCAACCAGGCCGTGTCGCGGCAGGACCCGTTTTCGAGCGCCAAGGTCTGCTCGCTCGATTGGACACCGGGCTCCATGCGAATGGAGTAGGCAATCTTGCGCTGCAACTGCTGGTTCAAACTGACCAAAAAATCGTTGGTACGCTGCTCGGAGATATTTACGGTTTCGAGGTACGCGGCGAGCTTTGGTCCGGCGGGGCGGATTTCGCGGAACGGCGCCAGTTCGCGCTCGAGTGTGGGCTCATAGCAGAACGGGTACTTTTCGGCGTACGGCTCCAGGAAAAAGTCGAACGGATTAATCACGGTCATCTCGGCGATCAAGTCGACCTCGACCGAGAAGTTCACAACGGGCCGCGGGAAGACGACGCGCGCCAGGAAGTTACTCTGCGGGTCCTGTTGCCAGTTCAGAAAATGGGGCTTAGGCTCAACCTGCAACGAATACGCGGTGATAGGCGTGCGGCAATGGGGCGCGGGCCGCAAGCGGATGGTTTGCGGAGACAATGTGACAAGCCGGTCGTAGTGGTAGACGGTCCGGTGATGCAGCGCGACGCGGATGGGCATAAGGGCTGGAAAATATCGGTGGACGACGGTGCCCGCGGTAATCCGCGGACCTGGGGGATTGACCGATTATACCCCGGCGGACGGAACAGAATCGCGTCGCTGTGGTTTATCGCCGCTGTAGTCAGGCCATAATCGGTCGGGTAAGGTTCGGGAGTGGGGTGAAGACCTCATAGTGCCGGCTTCGGGCGTTGTGCCCAGGTTCACCCAGTTGGTGGGGGCTAGGTGGCGGCACGCACCTGTGCGTGCCGCGTTCACAATCACGTGAACGCCTAAGTCCTGCTCAGTCCGCCAAGCGTCGGCACGTTGGTCACCACATGTATGCCTTATAATCCTGGGTTTATCTGGGGTCGTTGGCGCGAAATCCACCTACCTGCTGAGGCATATTCCGCACTGACGCCACCGGTAATGAATTATCCGGGGATTCAGGATAACCCAATCTGTTCAAAATTGCTCACATTGCAAACCTGGCTCCGAGCGCGCGCGGCTCAGAATCAGCAGTCTGCGCAGCGTGGCAGACGGCGTGCACAACCTCCAGGTGAAAGGCAGTTTCCCATGCGGGCTTTCCAAAAAATTCTTTTCCCAGTTGATATGTCGGACAGTTGCTCCGCTACCGCTCCGTTTGTTGAAGCGATGGCGAGGAAATATAATGCCGAGGTGACGCTGTTGCACGTGCTCGAAATGCCTTCCGGCCTCATCCCGGACTGGTATGGGGGCACCGTGCCGGTGATTGATACCAGCGCCATCTGGCAGGCGGAAACGGAGGCGGCCCGATGTTATCTGACGGACCGGTTTCAGGGCATCAAGGTCCACCGGGTGGTAGTGGAGGGCGACGCCGCCGGCACCATCGACGACTATGCGCGCGAGAACGGCGCGGATCTGATCATGATGCCGACGCACGGTTATGGTCTCTTCCGAACACTACTGCTGGGTTCGGTGACCGCCAAAGTGCTGCATGACACGCCCTGCCCCGTTTGGACCGGCGTGCACGTGGAAGAAGCGCCGGCCGTGTCGGCGGAATTGGGAACCGTCATGTGCGCAGTCGATCGCGCCGAAGACACCATCGCCGCCATGCGGTTCGCCTGCCGGCTGGCGCACGACAGCCAGGCCAGGCTCTTCCTGGTGCATGCCATCCCGGGCGCCGAAGTTGCGCCGGACAAGTACTTCGACACCGATCTCCGCCTGTACCTGGAGCAAGACGCGAGAAAGACCATTGCCCAGTTGCAGCAAGCCGCCGGGGTAGCCGCACCGCTGTGTATAGGAGCGGGCGAAGTATCGCATGTGGTGCGGGATTCCGCGTTGGGGCACAGTGCGGACCTGGTGGTGATCGGACGCGGACGGGCGACTCGCATGCTCGGACGCCTGCGCAGTAACGTCTATTCCATTATTCGGGACGCGCCTTGCCCGGTGATCAGTGTATAGTTCCAGACAAGGGGCCTTTTATGCTGCCGTTCCGCAAGATTCTGTTTCCAGTGGATTATTCGGCGCCCTGCCAGGCCGTGATTCCCTATGTTCAGGAAATGGCCCGCCACTTCTCGGCGGAGCTGACGGTGTGCCATGCCTACGCGCCGCTCGCCGCGGTGGTCCACAGCGAACTGCTGGTCACCGATCCCGAATTGCAGGCTAAGGCGCAGGCCCTGGAAGAGGACCGGCTGCGGCAGTTCGCCGGCCAGAGCTTCCCCTGCGTAACCTTAGCTGGACAGAAGCTCGAAAGCATGGTGGAGTTGGGAGATCCGGGCAGCGTGATTGACCGGCTGGCCGTCGAGCAGCGCGCGGATTTAGTGATGCTGGCCACGCGTGGTCACGGCCCCGTGCGGCGATTCCTCATGGGGTCGATCACGGCCAAAGTGCTCCACGACGTCAGCTCCGCGGTGTGGACCGGAGTGGGGGCCGAACTGGTGGATCATCCCGTGCGACTTCCTTATCAATCGATTGTGTGCGCCTTGGACGAGAGTCAGGAAGCTGAGGGCGTGCTGCGCGCCGCCGCCTCCATCGCTTCCGCCTATCACGCTCAACTCTGGATTGTGCACGTGGTTCCCACGCCGCCCGCCTACCCGGATTTAGATCTTGAAGAGCACACCAAGCAGCTCACCGAGGCTTCGCAATTCCGGCTGCGAGAACTGACGGCCAGGCTCGGCATCGATGCGCCCCACACCGTCATCGACGCGTTACTCGGCGATGGCATCCACCAGGAAGTGATTCGGAGGAAGGCCGATCTGCTGGTTACCGGCCGTGGCAACTCCATGGGAACCTTCAGCCGTTTGTGGTCGCACTTGTATTCCATCATTCGCGACTCTCCCTGTCCTGTGCTGAGTATTTGAGACCTGTGCTGAGTATTTGAGACGCCCGCTTGCTCACAAGCGCGGTTCAGAATCAATTGGGCCATCGGCATGCTGAGGTGGTTAGCGCTGGGAGGTGCTCCGCTTGGCAAACGTGTGACACCGTGTTATCGAGTGCCACCAGTTCGCGGGCTCGCTCCCAGCAATAATCAGACTATGGTCGGATCCTCGCCGGCTCTGTCTAGATAATCGGCCTGCAAGCCCGCCGCCGATATTGCCCTTCGAGGGCTACCGGCTTGAACATCGCTAATTTGTCGCGTTCGCACGCTGCCGTTCACGGTGTAGTCCCAGCCTAAAGGAGGAGCAATCCGGATACCGTTCGCATCTACGCAAAACCCAGTAGTTCTTGGGGAACAGTGTCTTCTACCCCAATCGGCTGTGGCATTTCACCCAGATTCTTCCGCTCGGTCCAGTTGCGCCTTAAGCTTTGCGAGGGTCACCGGCTTGGTGAGATAGTCGTCAAAGCCGGCTGAAAGGGCGCGCTCCCGGTCGCCTCCCATGGCAAATGCGGTGAGCGCAACCACCCGCAGGCCGGCGAGAGCGGGGTCGTTTCGGATCTCGCGCAAGACCGCGTAGCCGTCCATCCCCGGCATCTGGATGTCGAGCAGCACCAGATCGGGCCGGGTCTCGCGGATTTTCTCGATGGCTTCGCGCCCGTCGGCGGCCTCGATGATGGAGCCGGCGTGCTCCGCCAGGCTTTCGCGGACCAGCTCGCGTCCAGCCGGATTATCGTCGGCCACCAGCACCCGTTTCCCCTGGCCCGCGCGTCTCAGCCCGCGAAGTTGTTCCAGTAGCTGCTGCCGCCACCCCGCTCCTTTCGCGAACACCTGCGCGCCCTGGGCCGCCAGCGCCTCACGCTCGCGCTCCGACAGATCCATTACGGTAACCACCAGCACCGGCAGCCGGCGCAGTCTCGGATCTGAGCGGATATCGCGGAGCACTTCAAACCCGCTGCGGCCGGGGAGCAGAAGATCCAGCACGACAGCATCTACGCGCGAGCTTCCCAGAATACGCTGTGCCTCCGCGGCGAAGCGGGCAGTGAGAGGTCTATGGCCGTCGTTCCGGAGAGTATCGGCCAGCAGTTCGCGCGTCTCCATATCGTCGTCCACAATCAGAATTCGCAGGGCGCCCTCCGGCTGCAAAACCCGGCGCACGGCCTGAATCAGCTCACCGCCGTTGAGCGGCAAGGTGAGCGATTCTACCGCTCCCAGGGCAGCGCCCATTTGGCGCTCGTCTGCCGGGGAGACGATGATCACCGGAATGGCGCGGGTATCGGGCGTGGTCCTCAGCTGGTGCAGCGTCTCCCAGCCGCCCTGGCCCAGATGCTCCATGTCGAGCAAGACCAGATCCGGATGCAGATCCTTGGCCCTATGAAACGCATCCGCGCCAGAACCGGCGGTCTCCACGCGGAATCCCTCAGGTTGGAGTTGGCGCCGGATCTCTTCGCGCCAGGCAGTTAACTGGCTGGCCGCCAGCAGCTGCGGCGACAGATCGTCCGCGCCCGGAGCCTCCGGCTCTTCCTCCGGCCGGCTGAGCCGCAGCGTAAAGAAGAAGCGGCTGCCCTTGCCTGGTTCGCTCTCTACCCAAATTCTCCCGCCATGCTGTTCCACCAGTTTTTTGGTGATGGCTAGTCCCAGGCCGGTACCCTCGCGCACGCCCTTGGTTGTCGCGCTGGCCTGCCGGAAGCTCTCGAAGATGGGCACCTGGTCTTCCGGCGCGATTCCGATGCCTGTGTCGCCGACCAGGATACACACGGATCCCTCGACGATGGACGATTCGATCCAGACGCGGCCGCCCGAGGGCGTGAACTTGATGGCGTTGCTGAGCAGGTTGTAGAGGATCTCCTTGAAGCGCAGGCGATCGGCATGTAGCTCCAGCCCCGCGTCAAGATCGCTATCCAGACTGATGCCTTTCGCCGCGGCCAGCGGACGTATGCCGGTGAGCACTTCGGCGGCGGCCACCGCCATGGGGAACTGGTCCAGACGCAGTTCCAGGCGGCCGGCTTCGATTTTGGACAGATCCAGAACATCGTTGATCAATTCCAGCAAGTGGCTGGCGTCCCGCTGGATGTGCGTCATGAAGCGTTTCTGTTTCTCATTGAGCAAGCCCGCGCTTTCTTCCGAGAGCAGTTCCGAGAATCCGAGGATGGTGTTCAGCGGCGTGCGCAGCTCGTGACTCATGCTGGCCAGGAATTCGCTCTTCAGCCGGTTGGCGCGTTCTACTTCCTGATTCCTTGCCGAAAGCTGCCCATTCGCCTCGGCGAGCTCCGAAGAGCGCCGCTCCAGGCTCTGATTCAGTATCCGGATACTCTCTTCGGTGTCGCGGCGCTGGCTGACATCGCGGAGCACACACATCACGTGCCCCCGCTCAGCTCCGTCACCCAGGGGGCTGAGATTGATGTCGACCGCAAACTCCGTGCCGTCCCGGCGGATCGCATACAAGTCGAGCCCGGCGCCCATGGGCCTGCGCACCGGATGAGCGGCGTAATGATCGCGATGCGCCGTGTGCCCGCCGCGAAAGCGCTCCGGGAGTAAGGCTTCCACCGGCAAGCCGACCAGCTCCCCGCGGGCCCGCTGAAACAACCGCTCCGCTTCGGTATTCGCCAGCAAAATAAGGCCCTGGGGATCCACCTCGAAAATTGCGTCGGGAGCCGCCTCCAGCAGCAGCATGAAACGCTGGCCCGCCGCCGCCAGCTCGCGCGCCGAGCGTTCGCTTTCCACCAGATCCGCCCGCGAGCGCTCGGCTTCGCGAGCCTCGGTGAGATCGCTCAGCATCGAGAGCCGCCCGCCTAGACTGGCAATCGGGGCGCTCCAAACGCTTACCGGCACGCGGAGCCCGTCCCTACGAATCCGCACCGATTCCACTCCCAGAACCGGACCGGCGCTGAGATCGATTCCGAGCGCGGCGCGATCGAGGTCTGGTGGAAGAATCGGAGTTGGCAGCCCTAAGATTTCCTCTTGAGCCCAGCCGAACATTCGCTCCGCGCTCTGATTCCAGAGAATGACGCGATCCTCCGCGTCGACCGCGATAATCGCCAGTGGCGAGGCTTTGATAATTGCTTCCAGCACGGTGGGAACCTTACTTTATCCTATCGGTGACGGCGGGAAATGTAAGCATTTTCCTTTCCAATGCCGATGTGTATGTATACTCAGTGAATCAGGTTGTTGGCTAGCATAATGCTAGATACCTCATCATGCCTCCATCCGTTAAGCTAGTCGCGATCGATGACACGCCCGCCAGCCTGGAGCTGGTGAGCGAAGCCCTGCATCAGGAAGGCCTGATTATTTTCACCGCCACGGATCCGGAAGAGGGCTTAGACCTTATTTTTCAGGAACATCCGCAGATCGTGCTGTTGGATTTAGTAATGCCGAAGTTAAGCGGCCTGGAAGTATTAGAGCGGGTTGTAGAGTTCGATCCGGCCATCGATGTAATCCTGATGACGGCGCATTACACCACCGAAACCGCGGTCGAGGCCATCCAAAAAGGCGCCACCGATTACCTGAACAAGCCCATCTCCATCCCCGCCCTGCGCAGCCGCGTGGAGAAGCTGCTGGCCGACGTTCGACAGAGGCAGCGCGCGGTCCAGCTGGACAGCGAGCTGCTGGAGACGTCGCGCTTCGAAGGAATGATCGGGCGCAGCCCATTGATGTGGGATCTGTTCGCGCGCATCCGCCGCGTGGCCCCGCACTACCGATCCGCGCTCATCACCGGCCCCACGGGAACCGGAAAGGACCTGGTGGCGCAAGCGCTGCACAATCTTAGCCCCGCCAGCTCCGGCCGCTTCGTCACGTGCAACTGTTCGGCGGTGGTGGAAACGCTGTTTGAAAGCGAGCTGTTCGGGTATGTGAAAGGCGCATTCACCGGCGCGGCCGCCGACAAGATGGGCCTGATGGAATTCGCGCACGGCGGCACATTGTTTCTGGATGAGATCGGAGACATGCCGCTGAGCACACAGGCCAAGCTGCTCAGAGCCTTGCAGAATCAGGAAGTGACGCGGGTGGGTTCGGTGACGCCGCGCAAAGTGGATGTGCGCGTGATCGCTGCCACTAACCGCGACGTCCAGGATTTGATCGCGCAAAAGCAATTCCGCGAAGATTTGTATTATCGCCTGGCGATGGTGGAATTGCGGACCCCGCCGCTGGCCGACCGGCGCGAGGATCTTCCGCTGCTCGAGAAATTTCTGCTGGACCGCTTTGCCGCTCAATTCCATAAAGACATTCGCGGGCTCACGCGGCGCGCCCAGATCGTGCTGGCGAGGCATGCCTGGCCGGGCAACATTCGGGAACTCGAAAACGTTCTGGGCCATGCCTGCATGATGGTCGTCAGCGACCTCATTGATGTCCAGGACCTGCCCGCGTCGCTCTGCCACCCGGAGCGGACGGCGGGCGCCGCGGCGGGAGTTTCGCACCAACCCGAACTGGCCGGGGATTCGGCGGCGTTTCCCGGCGTTTCCTTCGACGAACACGAAAAGGTGCTGCTGACCGATGCGCTGGAGCGCTCCGGAGGCAACCAATCCGAAGCTGCCAGAATGCTGCGCATCAGCCGGGACCGGTTGCGCTATAAGATGGCGAAGTACAATTTGCGTTGACGGACGAAAGGCGCGCAGCCGCCGGGGGAAATCCGAGTCGACGACATTTAGAATAGTCGACTGCTGTGATAGAATTCTCCAGAACGGAGACCCTGATGAGCCTTTGGCGCCCTGATCCCACCTTTTATCCATCCCCAAAACTGGCCATGCAAGCGCCACCGGAAAAGCTGGCCTACGTAGCCATGCTGAATGCCAACGGCAACCACCGCCCGGACGCGCTGGGCGTGGTGGATGTTGACCCGCAATCCAGCGCCTACGGCCATCTGGTGGGCCAGTTGGACATGCCCAACGCCGGCGATGAATTGCACCATTTCGGTTGGAACGCCTGCAGCGCGAGCCTGTGCCCTTACGCGCCGCATCCGCACATTGAGCGGCGCTATCTGATCGTGCCCGGCATCAACTCATCGCGCATCCATATTGTCGACACCAAGCCCGACCCCAAGAAGCCGCAGATGGTGAAGGTGATCGAGCCGGAAACCTTGGCCGCGCGCACCGGCTACGCATCGCCGCACACCATTCACTGCGGCCCGGAAGGGATCTACACCAGCGCGCTGGGCGCGCCGTCGGGCGATGGTCCCGGCGGCATCTTCGTGATCGATCACGACAGCTTCGACATTCTCGGGAAGTGGGAGCTCGATCGCGGCCCGCAATATCTGGCTTACGATTTTTGGTGGCATCTGGGCCTGGACACCGTAATCACCAGCGAATGGGGCACGCCCAGCATGGTGCGGCACGGAATCAATCCAGAGATTTTGCTCAAGGGCGGCTACGGGCACAAGCTGCACGTATGGGATCTGCGCAAGCGCCGGCATTTGCAGGAGCTGGATCTGGGCGCCGAGCAACAGATGGCCTTGGAGCTGCGTCCGGCGCACGATCCGACGCGCGCCTACGGATTCCTGGGCGTGGTGGTGTCGCTTAAGGATCTTTCGGCGTCCATCTGGGTTTGGCATCGACAGGACGGCAAATGGGGCGTGAAGAAAATTATCGAGATTCCCGCCGAACCGGCTGACCCGGAAAAGCTGCCGCCCTTGCTGAAGGGTTTCGGCGCCGTGCCGCCGCTGATTACCGACATCAATCTCTCGCTCGACGACCGCTTTCTTTACATCTCCTGCTGGGGTACCGGCGAATTCTTGCAGTACGACGTGTCCGATCCATTTCATCCAAAGAAAACCGGTTCTCTGCACCTGGGTGGCATAGTGCGCAAGGCCGCGCATCCGCGAGCGCCGAAGACTGAGCTGAACGGCGGTCCGCAGATGGTGGAGCTGAGCCGCGACGGCAAGCGCATCTACTTCACCAACGCGCTATACTCGCCCTGGGACGCCCAGTTCTATCCGGAAGGAGTTCGCGGCTGGATGGTGAAAGTGGATGCAAAACCGGAGGGCGGAATGGAGCTGGATCCCAAGTTCTTCCTTGAATTCGGCGATCTGCGCGGGCATCAGGTGCGCCTGGATGGCGGCGACGCGTCGTCTGATTCCTACTGTTATTCATGACCGGCTGGGGATGGCCGGCGCTGTTTCTGTTGGGCGCCTATCACGGCATGAATCCCGGCATGGGATGGCTGTTCGCCGTGGCACGCGGGATGCAGGAGCACGCCACGAAAGCAGTAGGTCGCGCTCTGCTGCCCATCACTCTGGGACACGCGCTGTCCATCGGGTTAGTGCTCACACTGGCGGGTTTGATTCAGATGGTGCTGCCGCTGGGCTATGTGCGGATGGTGGTGGCGTTCGCGCTCATTTCCCTGGGCGTCTTTCGACTGCTGCGGAGAAAGCATTTCGCCTGGGGCGGAATGCAAGTGGGTTTTCGCGACCTCACCATCTGGTCGTTCCTGATGGCGAGCGCGCATGGCGCCGGGTTGATGGTGCTCCCGGTGGTGCTGCACGCGTCTTCTTCAGACACCATGCCGGCGAGCGCCGCAAATGCCATGCCCGCGGGACATGAACATCACATGCAGATGGCCGCGGGCGCCGGGGCTTCCACTGGCCTGTGGACCGGAATTGTGGCCACGCTGATCCATACGCTGGGTTATCTCAGCGTGACGGCGCTCATCGCTCTGCTGGTCTATCGGAAGCTCGGACTATCGCTTTTGCGCCAGGGCTGGTTCAATCTGGATCTGGTATGGGCCGTGGCGCTGATCGTCACCGGCGGTCTGGCGCTGATCGCATAGTGATCTGATAGGCTAATAGAGGAATGAGAACGATCTCCAAACGGACGCAATATGGTCTCAAGGCGGTGCTTGCGCTGGGACGGCGTTATGGAGAAGGGCCGGTGCTTATTGTGACCCTTTCTTCCGAGGAAACCATTCCGCTCAAATTTCTGGAAGGTATTCTGCTCGATCTGAAAGGCCGCGGGGTGCTCGAAAGCAAGAAAGGCAAAGGCGGCGGCTATCAACTGAGCCGTCCACCGTCCACCATTACGATCGGATCCATCATCCGGCTGCTGGAAGGACCGCTCGCTCCGCTGCCGTGCGCCAGCGAAACGGCCTTCAAGCCGTGCGAAGAGTGCGGCGACATCGAACATTGCGGCACGCGCATCATCATGCGGCAGGTGCGCGACTCTATCGCCTCGGTGCTGGACAAGACCACGCTGGCCGATCTGATCCGCCAGGTAGAGGCTGCGAAACTGGAGCACAGCCGGCAGCCGCTGATGTATCACATTTGATGTAGCGCGGGCGCCCGCTGGCTCATGCGCGGCTCAGTACGGTCCAGAACCTGTTATGCCGCCGTCCGGCTGCGCGCAACTCGCTCCACGGGCGCTCCGACGAGATTGCCCCACTCGGTCCAAGACCCGTCGTAGTTCACGACACGGTTGTATCCGAGCAGGTACTTCAGAACAAACCAGGAGTGGCTGGATCGCTCGCCGATGCGGCAATAGGAAATGATCGGCTTGCAGCCGGTCACGCCCTCTGCGTCGTAAATGGCCTTAAGTTCTTCCACGCTTTTGAAGGTGCCGTCTTCGTTGGCCGTTTTGCCCCACGGAATGTTGCGCGCATCGGGGATGTGACCGCCGCGCTGGCAGGTCTCAGGCAAGCCCGGAGGCGCCAGAATTTCGCCGCTAAACTCCTGCGGACTCCGCACGTCCACCAGATCTTTCGACCTCGCCTTCACCGCCGCCTGCACATCGCCCAGATAGGCGCGGATGGAAAAGTCCTCGCGCGGCGCCCGGTAACTGGTGGGCTGGTATTGCGGAATGTCGTGGCTGAGATCGCGGCCTTCGGCCAGCCACTTCTTTCGGCCGCCGTTGAGCAGACGGACATCGGCATGGCGATAGATCTTGAGCTGCCAGAAAGCCCACGCGGCGAACCAATTGTTGTTGTCGCCGTAAATGACAATGGCAGTCTCGGGCCGGATACCAGAGCGTGTCAGCAGCGACTCAAATTGATACCAAGGCGTTATGTCCCTCCGAATGGTGTCCGAAAGATCTGTTTTCCAGGACCACGCCACCGCGCCGGGGACATGGCCGGCGTCGTAAGCGGCTGTGTCGACATCCACTTCAACGATTCGAATTCTGGGATCGGTCAAGTGCTCGGCCAGCCATTCCGTGCTGACGAGCACCTCGGGATGGGCGTAATCAGACATGCTTGAATAGTCTCCTCCGGCAATCATACCATTGTCGATAGAAAATATATAGTATAAGCTGGGCGCGCCCCTGAGTAGGTCGCGTAGAATAGAATAAATTGTGCGACCGCAAATCACCGCCGCGCTGTTATTCTCCTCGCTCCTGGTAGGCGCCTCCACCATGGATCAATACCGCAACGAAGTGGAGCAATGGCGCGTGCGTCACCAAAGCGAATTGGCCGGGGATTTCGGCTGGCTCACCGTGGTGGGCCTGGATTGGCTGAAGGAAGGCGACAATCGCGTGGGCAGCGATCCGGCGAGCGAGGTTCCGCTTCCGCCGGGATCGGCGCCGGAGCGGGTTGCCGTTATTTCGCTTCACGCGGGCAAGGTGGCGCTGCATCCATCGCACGGCGTCCCGCTCACGCTCAACGGCAAGCCCGCCGGTGAGACGACGCTGCGCGAAGACGACGATGTCCTGGCCATCAACCATCTCAAGTTTTATCTGATCCGGCGCGGCGACAAAGCCGGGATTCGACTGAAGGACAACCAGAGCGACGCCCGCAAACATTTCCAGGGCCTCTCGTGGTATCCGGTAGATCCATCCTGGCGGATCCAGGCGAAATACACGCCGTGGCCGGTGCCGCATTCGCTCACCTTCCATAACACCATCGGCCAGGAAGAGAGCGAGCCAAGCCCGGGCTACGTGACGTTCCGAAAAGACGGGCGGGAATTCCGGCTGGAACCCATGCTGGATGAAGGCCAGCTGTTCTTCGTGCTTCGCGATCAGACCAGCGGCAAGACCACTTACGGCGCTTCCCGTTTTCTATACACCGAGCCCGCCAAGGATGGCGCCGTATGGCTGGATTTCAACAAGGCCGAAAATCCGCCGTGCGCGTTTACCGATTATGCGACGTGCCCGCTGCCTCCGCCGCCGAATCGGCTGGCGCTTGCGATCACGGCGGGTGAGAAAAAGTACGCCGGCAGCGCGCACTAGCCACTACCTGGCCGCGGTCTCCTGGCCGAACACGCACACCCATCTCCCGCCGCGCTTCACCCAAAGAGCCGAGACATGCACCTTCACGCCGAATTCCGGCCTCGCGCAATCGAAAGCCGGCGAAGGCCGTCATATCTCCCGTCTTCAGAGATTCCAGTTCGGCGCGCTCCTAAGCGACGATCACATCCCGCAGGCCTGTTTTCGCTGGCTGCCCGGACGCAATAGCGAAGGTTAGGAGAGCAACCAATACGCCGCCCGATATTCGACGCGTCACGGCTTGATTGGAGCCGGCGGTGGTGGAGGCGGCGGCAACGGCGCGGCATTAACATATCCCCGCGATCCGTCCGGACGAATGGGTCCCGGCCCGAATCCCAGGTGTTCCCGGTCCACGATGTTTTCCGCGCACGAATATTCCGCCCAGGCGCTGAGCCGGCTCCCCCGCTTCCCACGTTCTCTGGTAGGTGAACGCCTTGGTATAGAACTTGGGATCTTCGATCACGGTGTCCACGTGAATGTGCTTGGCGTCGGGCCGGGTCCAACGCTCCACCACGTGCAGCGCATCGCTATGCGGGCTGCCGTTCTCGTCGGCCCACACCTGCGTGTCCTTGAACCCAACCGAATCGATCACCAACGCATCGCCGTCCCAGTGGCCCACTTCATCGCCAAAGAACGACGGGTCCGGGTCTTCCTCGTGCTTGCGGCCGTCGGTGGGAATCAGCCGGTAATAACTATAGAAGTAGAGAAAAGCCACATACTGCGGCGTCTGCAACACCATAAACGGCAGCCCGCTCGCATTGTGGCGTGGAATGCCGCCGAGAATGCAAATGGCCTCGGGATCGACGGTGGCAGTAACATTGTGCTTCCAGGCGGCTTCGCCCGCGGGCGTAAAAGGCAGCTTCAGTCCGGGGAGATCCTTCCCGATATTTCCGGTGGGCACGGTGTTCTTCATGGCCTTCCAATATCCATTCAGGTCCGGATGCCCGTCGGCGGTCTTTGGAACCTGGGACCAAACGGGCACGGCAACCATCGCCAACAGCCAAAAGCTAACCGCCGGATTCCGCATGTCGATGTTAGAGTATATCAGGAGATCCCATGATAAAGACCAGGCTGGCGGCACTCCTTAGCGTGGCATTCGCGGCATCGGTTGGGCCGGTTGCAGCGCACCACTCCTTTGCAGCGGAATACGATGCGAGCAAGGCGATCCGCATCACGGGCGTGATCAGCAAAGTGGAGTGGACCAATCCGCACTCCTACCTCTACATCGACGTGAAGGACGGCCAGGGAAACCTGCTTACCTGGACCTGCGAAGGCGGCGCTCCGAACGCGTTGTCGCGCCGGGGCTTCAGGAAAAACGACATCAAACTTGGGGACACCATCACCATCGACGGCTATGGCGCCAAGGACGGCTCGCACTTGATGGATGCGCGGCGCATCACGCTGAGCGACGGCCGTTCGTTTTATAGCGGCTCGCCGGGCGACGGCGGTCCGGGCAAAACTGAATAAATTGACGGCGTCCCGGGGATTCTGCTATAAGTCAATAGAGTTGGTTGGCTATTGGGAATGCTCCTTGCGAAGCACTTCATGGCGCTGGTTGCCGCTGGCGGGATCGCCCTTCCGGCGCTCGCCCAGATCGCCGTTAAGAATCAAGGATTCGTCCCGTTCAGCGATGAGCCCATCAACTACCGCACGCACCAGGTAACCGATCCGGTCGCCCAACTGCAAAACCTCCTCGATCATGGCGACGTAAAGCTGGATTATGAGCCCCGGCACGGCTATCTGAAGTCGGTGCTCGACAAGCTGGAAATTCCCGTCAGCTCGCAGACCCTGGTCTTTTCCAAGACCAGTTTCCAGTACAAGAAAATCACTCCGCGGACGCCGCGCGCTTTGTATTTCAACGATGACGTATATATCGGGCAAGTGCACGATGGCAAAGTGATCGAGGTGGTGTCGTTCGATCCGATGCAGGGCGCGATTTTTTACATTCTCGACGAGCACCCCAGCGATCATCCCGTGTTCCAGCGCGCCGAGCTCGATTGCACCCAGTGCCACATCGCCGCCGGCACGCGCGGGATTCCCGGTGTTCTGCTGCGCTCCATCTACACCACGCCCAGCGGAACGCAGGCGCTCGAGACGCAGAGCTTTATCACCGGGCAGCAGAGTCCTTTGAACGATCGCTGGGGCGGCTGGTACGTCACCGGTACGCACGGCAGCCAGACGCACATGGGGAACGTGGTGGTGCGGGATAAAGATAATCCCGAGCAACTGGACGGCGCGGCGGGCGCCAACGTCACCGACCTATCCAAGTGGATCGAACCGGCGGCTTATCTCACCGGCAGCAGCGACATCGTCGCGCACCTGGTGCTCGGCCATCAGACGCAGATGCACAATCTGATCACGCTGACGAACTATCAAACCCGGATTGCGTTGTTCGCGGCGGGGACCAACCCGCTCTCGGACGATCAGCGCAAGCAATACCAGAAGCCCGCCGAAGAGCTGTTGCGCTATCTGCTTTTCGCCAACGAAGCGCCGATCGAAAGTCCCATCAAAGGCGATTCCGGGTTCGCGCAGGAATTCGCATCGCGCGGCCCGCGAGATCCCCAAGGACGTTCGCTGCGCGACTTCGATCTTCACTCGCGCGTCTTTAAGTACCCCTGCAGTTATCTGATTTATTCGAAGGCATTCGACGACATACCCGAACCGGCCAAGGGTTACGTCTATCACCGGCTGTTGGAAGTATTGACCGGTCGCGAACAGAGCCCCGATTTCGCGAAGCTCACTGGGGAGGATCGACGAGCGATCCTGGAAATTCTTCTGGCGACGAAGCCAGGACTACCCGAGGAGTGGAACAAGTACAGGAAAGGAACCACCTCATGAAGGGTCTCTCAAAAAACATTATTGGCCTGAGCGTAGCGATAGTTGGATTCGGCGCAACCGCTGCTTGGGCGGATTCGGCAAATTCAATCGACGGGCGCTGGGACGCCAGCCTGACCGTCAACGGCGCGGTCATCCCGTTCCGCCTCGATATTTCGGGCGATGGCGCAACGCTCAAGGGCACGCTCTACAACGGGGACGACCAGGAGTTCACCACCAAAGCTTCCTTCAATAACGGCACGCTGATTTTGAACCAGGAACATTATCTGACCAAGATCATCGCGACGCTGAAAGACGGTCAGCTCCAGGGCAAAATCCAGATGCGCGGCGATCAGGGTCCGGAAGGCAATGCGTTCCAGGCCAAGCGGCACGTTGACGCGGCTGCGGCTGCTACCGGCGCGCCGTCGATCGCCGGGAATTGGATCGTCCCCTACGACAGCCCCAAGGGTGAAAAAGCCTGGCGATTTATCGTGAAGCAGTCTGGCGCCGATGTCACTGCGGCGATTTTGCGCGTGGATGGCGACACGGGCGCGCTGACCGGAACGTTTCGCGACGGTAAATGGATGCTCAGCCACTTCGATGGGTCGCGCCCCTATTTGCTAGAAGTCACGCCGGCCACAGACGGATCGCTGGCGTTGGTGCAGAAGGGCGGCGGACCGCGTCAGGGAAATTTGACTGCGTATCGCGAGGATGTCGCGCAGGCCAAGTCGCTGCCGGCGCCCTCCGACTACACAACGCACACCTCCATGAGAGATCCCAACGAAGTGTTCGCCTATAGCTTCCCCGACGTGAACGGCAAGGTTCTTTCGAACAACGATCCGAAGTTCAAAGGCAAGGTCGTGCTCGCCATCGTCACCGGAACCTGGTGCCCCAACTGCCACGACGAAGCGCAGTATCTGGTGCAACTCTACAAGAAGTATCACGACCAGGGACTGGAAATCGTCGCGCTCGATTTCGAAGAGCCGGAACAGCAGGACGATCTGGGCCGCGTGCACGCGTTTATCAAACAGTACGGTGTGCCGTATACCTACCTGATGGCCGGCGCACCGGCTGAGATGTGGGAGAAAGTTCCGCAGGCTGTGAATCTAAACACTTGGCCCGCCACGTTATTTGTTGGACGCGACGGCCGGGTGAAGCACATTCACGCCGGATTCGCCGCGCCCGCCAGCGGCGAGTTCAACACGCAACTGAAGCTGGAATTTACTTCCACTATCGAGAAGCTACTGGCGGAGAAGAGCGGAAATCTGGTTTCCGCGAACGTCAGCGCCGCGCCGTAAACTGTTGCGCATGGCAATCCAATAAGTCGCGGACGAAACCAGGAATCCGACGAACCAGGCGTAATCGTAGAGCCACCGCAGCACTGGAACCAGCAGGCCGATCAGCGCCACGATTACGCCGGCCACCAGCGCGACGATCGCGCGATAGTTGACGCCGCTTCCATACCGATAAATGCCGCGCGGATTGTACAGCTCGCCCACATCCAGGGTGGTGCGCCGCACCAGAAAATAGTCCGTGATCATGATCCCCGCCACGGGACCGAGCAGGCCCGAGTATCCAACCAGCCAGCCGAAAATGTAGCTTTGAAAATCGGTCAGCAGTTTCCAGGGCATCATCATCACGCCCACCACGCCCGTGATGAGTCCGCCGGTGCGGAAAGAAATCAGGCGTGGATTCAGGTTCGAAAAATCGTTCGACGGCGAAACCACGTTGGCCGCCACGTTGGTGTTCAACGTGGCTACCAGCAGCGCGACCAGCGCGATGGATGCAATCACCGGCTCATGAAAACGCGCCAGCAGCGCCACTGGATCCCAGATGGCCTGACCAAACAGGATCACCGAAGCCGACGTCACCGCGACACCGATGAACGAATAGATGGTCATCGACGCCGGAAGTCCGAGCGCCTGGCCGATCATCTGCGCCTTTTGCGAGCGCGCGTAGCGGGTGAAATCGGGAATGTTCAGCGCCACCGTGGCCCAGAAGCCCACCATGCCGGTCAAGGATGGAATGAAGAAGCGCATGAACTCGCCCGTGGTTTGGAACTTACTCGGGGTTTGCAGTACAGGCCCGAGTCCGCCGGCTTTGCGCGCGATCCACCACAACAAAAGCAGTCCCACGGCCAGCATGAACGGCGCGCCGATTCCTTCCAGGTACTTGATGGTCTCGATGCCGCGCCAGATCACTGCCATGGTCAGCAGCCAAAATAAATAGAAACAAATCCAGGGTGTCCACACGCTCGAAGCCGCGCGTGGCCACAGCACCTGGAGCATCGAATAGATGGCTTGGCCGCCGATCCAGGATTGAATGCCGAACCATCCGCAAGCCACCAGCGCGCGCAAGACGGCCGGCACGTTCGCGCCGCGCGTTCCAAACGACGCCCGCACCAGCACCGGAAATGGAATGCCGTACTTGGCGCCCGCGTGGGCGTTGAGGATCATCGGAACCAGCACGATGACATTGCCGAGCAAAATTGTTCCAATGGCCTGTTTCCAGCTCATGCCGCCCGCGATCAAGCCCGAAGCCAGCATGTAGGTAGGAATGCAGACGCTCATGGCCACCCACAGCGACGCGTAGTTATAGATGCCCCAGGTGCGCCTTTCCATGGGCACCGGAGCAAGGTCCTTGTTGTATAACGACGATTCGCGTTCCGCTAGGTCCATGCTCCGCCTCTCGCCGCCCGCCGCAAATATTGTCCGCGGCCCGCGCGTCCCACGTATTGGCCGTTCTCGACAATCAATTCGCCGCGCGAGAACACCTGCCTCGCGTTGCCCACCACTTTGAAGCCTTCAAACATCGAGTAATCGACGCGCATGTGGTGCGTCTTGGCGCTGATGAGATGCTCTGCCTTGGGATCCCAAACAACGATGTCGGCGTCGCTCCCCACGGCGATGACGCCTTTCTTGGGATACATGCCAAAGATGCGCGCAGGCGCGGTGGAAACGATCTCCACAAAACGATTCAGCGTGATCTTGCCCGCGCTCACACCATGATGATACAGGAGCTGCAGCCGGTTCTCGATGCCCGGCCCGCCGTTGGGAATCTTGGTGAAATCGTCTTTGCCGAGCGCCTTCTGATCTTCGAAACAAAACGGGCAATGGTCGGTGGAAACCACTTGCAGGTGGTCGCTCTTCAGACCATCCCAAAGCTTCGGGAGGTTCTGTTTTTCGCGCAGCGGCGGCGTGAACACGTACTTCGCGCCCTCGAAGCCCGGCAACGCCTGCATATCCTCGATGGACAGGAGCAGATACTGCGGGCAGGTTTCGGCAAACGCAGGCAAGCCGCGGTCGCGCGCTTCACGCACCTGATTCAGCGCGTCTTCCGACGACAAGTGCACGATGTAAATCGGAACGCCGGCCATCTCAGCCAGCGCGATGGCGCGATGCACGGCTTCGGCTTCGGCCAGCGTGGGACGAGTGAGCGCATGATGGATGGGCGCGGTTTTGCCTTCGGCCAGCGCCTGGCGCACCATCACGTCGATCACGCTGCCGTTCTCGGCGTGCATACAGACGAGCGCGCCATTCTTCGAGGTCTGCTGCAGCGCGCGGAAAATAGTGGCGTCGTCCACCATCAGCACGTTGGGATACGCCATGAAGAGCTTGAAACTGGCCACGCCTTCGCGCACCATGTCGTCCATATCTTCCAGGCCCGCTTCGGGAAGATCGGTGACGATCATGTGCAGCCCATAATCGATACAGGCCTTCGATTCCGCTTTCCGCCACCAGGTGTCGAGAGCGTCGCGCATCTTAGTACCGCGCGCCTGGATGGCGAAGTCGACCAGCGTGGTGGTGCCTCCGATGGCCGCCGCGCGCGTACCCGTTTCAAAATCGTCGCTCGAAGTCGTTCCGCCGAAAGGCATGTCGAGATGCGTGTGGGCGTCGATGCCGCCGGGAAGCAGCAGCATGCCCGTTGCATCCAGCACTTCGTGAACTGGATCGGCCGGAATGCCCGCGCGCACGTCTTGTATCGTGCCGCCCTCAATCAAAACATCCGCGGCGAATGTCTTATCCGCGGATACAACCGACCCATTACGAATGAGCGTTCCCATTGACCAAATCTTCCCAGGTCTTGCGAGGCAAATGATTATCCACGCGCTCCATCGTGATGCAATTCTCCACGGGACAAACCAGTGCGCAGAGGTTGCAACCGACGCACTCTTCTTCATCCACGCGCGGAATGCGCGTAGGAGACCCATTCGACGCAACGCCTCGATCCAGCTTCGGAATTGGCGTGACCGAGATTCGCGCGCGACTGGCTGCCTCTATCGCGGGCGGATTGGAATGTGCACTATCGAGATGAATGCACTGATGAGCGCCGTCCCAACAAGCGATGTAGCATAGCTCGCAGCCGATGCACTTCTCTTCGTGAATGCGCGCCACAATCTTGTAATTCAAGTTCAGGCGATTCCAGTCGGTGACCTTGGGCGCGCTCAACCCGCGAAAATCCTCGACGCTTGCGAAGCCTTTTTCGCGCATCCAATTTTGAAGGCCGTCGATCATGTCTTCCACGATGCGATAGCCGTAATGCATCGCGGCCGTACAAACTTGCACGGTTCCGCAGCCCAGCAGAATAAACTCGGCCGCGTCGCGCCATGTGCCGATCCCGCCAATGCCCGAAATCGGCAGCCGCGAAGCCTCGTCGTTCTGCAGTTGATGCACCATGTTCAGCGCGATCGGCTTCACCGCGGGCCCGCAATAACCGCCGTGCGACGAGAGCCCGTCCACATTGGGCCTCGGCTCCAAAGTATCCAGATCGATGCCGGTGATGGAGTTGATGGTGTTGATGGCCGAGAGCCCGTCGGCGCCCGCCCGTTTGGCCGCGCGGGCGATCTGCCGGATGTCGGTGATATTGGGCGTCAGCTTCACCAGCACGGGCGTCCGCGCCTTCTCCTTCACCCAGCCCGTGATCATCTCGGTATATTCGGGCACCTGGCCGACCGCGCTTCCCATGCCGCGCTCGCTCATTCCGTGCGGGCAGCCGAAATTCAGCTCCAGGCCATCGGCGCCCGCGTCTTCCGACCTCTGCACCATGTCGTGCCAGGCTTCGCGCGTGGACTCCACCATCAACGAAGCGATCACCGCGTGCTTCGGATAACGCTTCTTCACTTCGGCGATCTCGCGCAAGTTGGTTTCGATAGGCCGGTCCGAAATCAGCTCGATATTGTTCAGCCCCATCATGCGCTGGCCGTTCCAATCGATGGACGAATAGCGCGACGAGACATTCATGATAGGCTCGCCGATGGTCTTCCACACCGCGCCTCCCCATCCGGCGTCGAACGCGCGCATCACCTGTTCGCCGCAGTTGGTGGGCGGCGCCGACGCCAGCCAGAAAGGATTGGGCGATCGAATGCCGCCCGCGAAGGTGGCCGCCAGATCGGGCAATGGCGCCTCAGGCATGCGCCGCCTCGAAAGATTTTGCAATCGCCAGAGCGGCCCGCTTTCCATCCGCCACCGCATCCACCACCTCGCGGCCTCCGTTGACGCAGTCGCCGCCCGTAAAATATTTCGGACCGCGGCTCCGCTCAAATAGAGACCCGTGCGGCGCTTGCCCGATGGCCGGAATCAGCATGTCGCAAGGCAGGTGAAAACTAGCGCCCGCGCGCACGCATTCCAATGACACAATGCGCCCCGACGCGGCATCGGTGTGAATGGCCACGGGCTGCGCCAGCCACTCAAATACAACGCCTTCCTGTTTGGCGTGCTCATACTCGAAGCCGAAAGCCGGCATGTCGCGCTCCGTCCGCCGGTAAACGATGGTGACGTGAGCCGCTCCCAATCGGAGCGCGGCGTTGGCTGCGTCGATGGCCGTGTTGCCCGCGCCCACCACCACCACATTATTTCCAACCTTCAGATCGCCGGCCGTCTTATATCTCGCGATGAACTCCAGCGCGTCGACTACGCCGGGATGATCCGCGCCGGGAATGCGCAGCTCATTCATCGCGCCCAGGCCGATTCCGACGAAGATGGCGTCGTATTCTTTCTCGATCGCCTCCAGCTCGCTCTCCTGCTCGATCGAAACGCCGAAGCGGAACTCCACGCCCAGTTCGGCGATCATCGCCGCCTCGCGCAGACTATCGGGCGGGCGCAGCTTGTACTCCGCTACGCCGTAGGTGTTCAAACCGCCGGGCAATGCGCGCCGCTCCAGCACGGTGACCGAAAATCCCTGCCGCGCCAGTTCCGCCGCACAAGCCAGCGATGCCGGCCCCGCTCCGATGCACGCGATTTTCTGCGTGCGCTGGCGGCTCGATTTTCTGGGCAGCTTTCCACCGCGCTCCCAAAAATAATCCATCGCGTGTCTTTGCAGCCGCCCAATGGCTATGGGCTGCTGGTTGGAGCGCAGCATCACACACGCGCCTTCGCAAAGTACATCCACCGGGCAAACGCGCGAACAACTGGCGCCCAGAACGTTCGCATCCAGGATGGCCAGCGCCGATCCCATCAGGTTGCGGGTTCCGATTTTCTTGATGAAGCGCGGCACATCGATATGCGTGGGACATGCCACCGCGCAGGGCGCGTCGAAGCAATTGAGACAGCGGTTGGCTTCCGTCAGCGCCTGCTGCGAATCGAAGGCGGGATGCAAATCGGGAAATCGGCGGGCGACCTCCGCGTTGTCCTGAAATGCGAAAGCAACCGGCGCGCCCATCCTCTAGGTCTACCAAACGAACGGCTGCTTCGTCCATCGGAGCCTTGGCCTTGAGCCTTGGCCTTGAGCCTTGACCTTGAGCCAGGACCTGCGGCGCAGCCGCTACAATGTCCACATCGGCCCTATGAGTCTCGATCCGCAACGAACCCTCGCCGACCTCAAGGAATTGCGCGCGCTGACCGGCGACGAAAACGGCGCGCAACGCGTCGCCTGGACCGGCACGTGGCTCCAAGCGCGCGAGTGGTTTCAATCCAAGATCACGAACCTTCCGGTTGAGCACCACTACGACGCCGCTGGAAATAGCTGGACTACGCTGGCCGGCGGAACGGAGAGGACCCTGATTCTCGGCGGCCATCTGGATTCGGTGCCGAACGGCGGATGGCTGGACGGAAGCCTGGGCGTCACCGCCAGTCTGGAGGTGCTGCGCCGCATGTCGGAAGAATACGCAGGGCGTCCCCCGGTTACCGTGCGCGTGGTGGATTGGGCCGACGAAGAGGGCGCGCGCTTTGGCCGCAGTTTGCTGGGATCGTCGGCGTTCGCCGGTACTTCGACTTCGACCATCGCAGCCGACCGTGGCCGCGTTGACAAGGACGGCATCCGCCTGGAAGACGCGGTAGCGCGCTGCGGCTTTTCCATCGATCGTTTTCACGACGCAGCCAGCGAGCAGAAGAATGCCGCGGCGTACCTGGAACTGCACATCGAGCAAGGGCCGGTGCTGGAGCGCTTGGAACTGCCGCTGGGCGTTGTGCTGGGAACCAAAGGCGTAGAACGCCACGCCATCACTTTCTTCGGCCAGGAAGCGCACTCGGGTTCCACGCCGATGGATGCGCGCCACGATGCACTAGCGGCGGCCGCGAAGCTGGCGCTCGAAATCCGCTCCATCGCCCGAAAACATAAGGACGCCGTTTGCACCATGGGCAGCGTGAAAACATTTCCTGGAATTGTCACCGCGGTAGTGGGGCGCTGCGAAACCACGCTCGATCAGCGCGATCTGGATGCCGGGATCCTGGCCGGAATGTACCAGGAGGCGCAGGCAGCGAGCCGGCGTTTCGCAGGCGAAGAGAAGTGTACGGTGGAATGGTCGCGCATTTGGAATATCGAACCCATCGCGTTCCACCCCGCGCTGCTCGCCTTGTGCGAAGAGGCCGTGCGCGAGGTTTCCGGCACGGCTCATCGCCTGCCGTCCGGCCCGCTGCACGACGCCGCGGAAGTGGCGCGCGCTGGAATCCCGGCGGTGATGATGTTCGTGCAATCCCTCGGCGGAATCAGCCACAACAAGATTGAAGACACCCGCGAAGAGCACCTGAAGTTGGCGGTGCAGGCTCTGGACCGGTTGGCCACCAAAGCGGCGCACTGGATTACCCAACATTAGATCTCAAAATAATAAATGAAGCCCCTTAATACTCCGAAGAATCCCTGCTTTTCGTCCGGACCGTGCGCCAAGCGGCCGGGTTGGAGCTTCGACGCGCTCCAGGATGCGGCGCTGGGACGGTCGCACCGCGCCAAGATCGGCAAGAACAAGCTCGCCGAAGTTATCGGCCGCAGCAAAAAGCTGCTGGGTATTCCCGATGATTACGTTCTCGGCATCGTTCCCGCGTCCGACACCGGCGCGGTAGAGATGGCGCTGTGGGGGTTGCTGGGAGAACGGGGAGTGGACGTGCTGGCTTGGGAGAGCTTCAGCAGCGGCTGGGCCACTGACTGCAAGACCCAGCTTCAACTCAAAGACCTGCGCGTTTTCAAAGCAGATTACGGAAGACTTCCCGATCTCAAGCAGGCGGATTGGGCGCGCGATGTCGTCTTCGCCTGGAACGGGACCACGTCCGGAGTGCGGATTCCGGACGGCGACTGGATCGCCGCAGATCGTGCCGGTCTCGCCATCTGTGACGCCACCTCGGCCGTTTTCGCGATGGAGATCCCGTGGAACAAGCTGGACGTGGTCACTTGGTCCTGGCAAAAAGTGCTGGGCGGCGAAGGCGCTCACGGGATGATCGCGCTCAGCCCGCAAGCGGTAAGGCGGCTGGAAACTTTCACCCCGGATCGGCCATTGCCGAAGATCTTTCAGCTGACCAAGAGCGGCAAATTGATGGAGGGAATTTTCCAGGGTGAGACCATCAACACGCCGTCCATGCTGTGCGTGGAAGATGCGCTGGATGGCTTAAAGTGGGCGGAATCCATCGGCGGTTTGCCGGCGCTCGTCGCGCGCTCGCAGACCAATCTGAAGTGCCTGGAAGACTGGGTCGCTCAGTCGCATTGGGCCGCCTTCCTGGCCGAAGAAAAGTGCCATCGCTCCAGCACCTCCATTTGCCTGAAGATCAAAGATCCGGCTTTCACGGCGCTGCCGGCCGAGGACCAGAACAAGCGCGTTCAGTGCATGGTCTCGATCCTGGAGAAGGAACGCGCCGCGTACGATATAGGGGCTTATCGCGACGCGCCGGTGGGGCTGCGGGTATGGGGCGGCGCGACGGTAGAGACTTCCGACCTCCAGGCGCTTCTGCCCTGGCTGGATTGGGCTTACGGCGAAGCCCTGCGTGCCTGAAAGTAAACCTGCCCTCGCCGCGCTGGGCCGCTATTTCTTCTGCGGACGAGGCTCGGATGCAGGCGGGACGATGTCCTTCATCCGTAAATACGCCACCATGCTTCCGTAAATCTCGTTGTTGTGGGCATAATTCAAGGTCAACAGCCCCATGCGCAGGTTGCGCGTCTGCGGGCCGCTTTCCTGCGTAATATCGATCACCTCGGCGCCGGACGCGTCGGTCAGCCCGCTGTAGACGCTGTCGCAGTAAGCAAACGCGTCGTTCAGCACCTTCAGGATGTCGGCTTTGGACGTCAGCTTATCCAAATTGCCGGGATTGGGATTTTTCTCACCCTTAGCCTGCGAACACCACAGGAAGTTGTAGGCGGCCACGTGCGTCACCTGCTGGCCGAAGGTGCGCACTTCGGGCTGCGTGCCCGGACGCATCCCATAATTTTCTTCCGGCATTTTCTCCGCCGTTCGAACAATGTTGTTGCGATTCCCGTTATAGGCGTTGCGTAGCCACGTGGACATGGGATTGGACTGAGCATCGGACTGACTGGAAGCCGCGGTCTGGGCCAAAGCGGAAGCGGCCAACAGGGGAAGTAGCAGGATGAGTCGGTTCACGCGCGTGTCTCCTTTAGGCTAGCGGCGAATTCATTCTCATAGCTTAACCCTAAGGCCATCCGCGTAGAACTCACCCGGGCGGAGCGGGTCGTCAATTGGCAGCAGCTGAAAAGTTTTGTAGAGTGGATGCAATGCGCACCCCGCTGCGTTGGTGTTCCCTCGCCGCACTATTTGTTTTCGTGCTGGCCGCGCAGAAGAAATACGATCCCGGCGCAACCGACACCGAGATTAAAATCGGGAACATCATGCCTTATACCGGCGCGTTCTCCGAATATGGATCAACCGGGCGCGCCGAGGCGGCTTACTTTCAGATGATCAACGACCAGGGCGGAATCAACCACCGCAAGATCGATTTCATTAGCGTGGATTCCGGGTCCGATACGGGCAAATCGATTCCGCTGGCCCGCCAGCTGGTGGAACAGGATCAAGTTCTGCTGACCGCCGGCAACTGGGGCACTGCCGCCAACCTGGCGATCCGCACGTACATGAACGAGAAACAAGTTCCACAGCTTTTCGTGGCGGCCACCGACTCGGCGTTTGACGATCCCGCGCATTTCCCCTGGACCATGGGGTTTCAGCCCAGCCGGCGCACCGAAGGCCTGGTCTATGCCAGGTACATCCTGCAAAACAGGCCACGCGCCAGGATCGGTATCTTATTATCGAACGATTCTTCCGAGTGGCTGCAGGGGATTAAGGACGGCCTGGGCGAAAAAGCGTCGGTGATGATCGTCAAAGAGGCTTCCTTCGACTATTCGGATCCCGAAGCGCTGGCTACGCAAATGGATGCGCAAATCGCGACGCTCAAAAATTCCGGCGCGGACGTTTTTCTGAACCTGGCCGTGGGAAGGCTCGCGACGCGCGCCATTCGCACCGCCTACGACATCGGTTGGCATCCGCTGCAGTTCATCCCCAATGCGTCGCTTTCCATCGCCGCTTTCCTGGAGCCGGCCGGCCTGGAGAAGTCGGCGGGGATCATCACGAACGCGCGCTCCAAGAGCTGGCTCAGGCCGCAGTCGAGAAGCGACCCCGCGGTGCGGGCGTTCCTCGATTGGATGAAAAACTACGATCCGGACGCAAATATTCGGGATGCCAACATTGTGTATGGCTATCAGGTGGCTCAAACCGTGGTGGAAGTGCTGAAGAAGTGCGGTGACGATCTGACGCGCGCGAATGTGATGAAGCAGGCCGCCAGCCTGGACCTGGAGCTCGGCATGCTCCGTCCCGGAATCAGAGTCACCACCAGCGCCACCGACTATCAGCCCATCAAGCAGCTGTTTCTTATACAATTCGACGGGAAGGACTGGGTTCCGTTCGGGAAGGTGATAGGATTTTGAAAATTCCGAAATTACTGGCGTTCGCGGCCCTGATTGCCTTGGCTGCTCCCCTTTCCGCGCAACAAACGGCGCAAGGCTCGGCCGCGCCGAAACCTCAAGACACGGAAGTATGGGAGCCGGTACCCAAAGTGGTGACACCGGGCGTCACTGACGCAGCGCCTCCCTCCGATGCCATCGTGCTGTTCGACGGCAAGAACCTGGACGAGTGGGTCTCCACCCGGGACAAGTCGCCGGCCCAATGGATGGTCGCCGACGGCGTACTGACCGTGAACAAGGCGACGGGAAATATCGAGACCAAGCGAACCTTCCGGAACTACCAGCTCCACATCGAGTGGAAGATTCCCGAGAACATCACCGGCGCCGATCAGGCGCGCGGCAACAGCGGCGTGTTTCTGGCCTCCACCGGCCCCGGCGACGCCGGATATGAGCTGCAGATTCTCGATTCATATAACAACAAGACGTACGTCAACGGCCAGGCCGGCAGCATCTACAAACAAGGCATTCCGCTGGTGAACCCGAATCGCAAACCCGGCGAGTGGCAGTCCTACGACGTGGTGTGGACCGCGCCCACGTTCGACTCGGGCGGCCTGCTGAAAACTCCCGCCGTTGTCACGGTCTTCTTCAACGGCTTGCTGGTGCAGAACCACTTCGAGTTGAAGGGTGAGACGCTGTACATCGGCCAGCCCTCCTACAAGAAGTACGACGCCGCGCCGATCAAGCTGCAGGCGCACGGCGACCGGAGCCCGCCCATCAGCTTCCGCAATATCTGGATCCGGGAGCTCGACTAACCGCCTTCGAGAAGTGGGATATTAGCGGAATGAAGTTCGCGCTTCTTTTTCTACTGTCGCTGAGCCTGTTCGCCCAGGACACCTTGGCTCAGAGCTACGACCTCGTTATCCGGAACGGCCATATCATCGACGGCACCGGCTCGCCCTGGTACGCGGCCGATATTGCAATTCGCGACGGACACATCGTGGCCATTGGTCATCTCGATTCAGCCGCTGCCAGGCAGACCATCGATGTTGCAGGCATGGTAGTGGCTCCCGGCTTTATCGACATGCTGGGCCAGTCGGAAGCGTCCATCCTGGTCAATCCGCACCTTCCGTCGAAAATCTATCAGGGCATCACCACCGAAATCACCGGTGAAGGCGGATCGGCCGCTCCCCTCACCGACGCCATTCGCACTGCAGACCGCGCGAACTTCGAGCACTACAAAATCGATCCCTCCTGGAGCACCTTCCGCGAGTTTTTCGCGCGCCTCGAAAAGCAGGGCATGGGTATCAACATGGCGAGCTACGTGGGCGCTACGCAAGTGCGAAGGGCGGTGATCGGCGACGACGATCGCGCGCCTACGCCCGCCGAACTCGAGCTGATGAAAGCGCTGGTGCGCGCTGCCATGCTCGACGGCACGGTTGGGGTATCCACTTCGTTGCAATACGCGCCCGCGCCCTACGCCAGCACCGAAGAGCTGATCGCTCTGGCGGCGGAGGGCGCCAGACTCGGCGGCATCTACGCCTCGCACATGCGCAGTGAGGGCGACGCCATCATTCCAGCCATCGATGAAGCCATCCGCATCGGCCGTGAAGCTCACATCCCGGTTGAAATCTGGCACCTCAAAACAGCCGGCCGTCAGAATTGGGGCCGCATGCCGGAGATCGTGGCGCACATCGATGAGGCTCGCCGTTCCGGCGTCGAAATTGGCGCCAATACTTACGCATACACCGCATGGTTCAACAGCTTCTCGGCCTTCATTCCGCCCTGGGCGCACGATGGCGGCGACGCCAAACTCATCGAGCGGCTCAAAGATCCCGCTATGCGCGCCCGCATCCGAAAAGAAATGCAGACCCCCAGCACCACCTGGGACAACGAATGGGACGAGATTGCGGGGCCGGAGGCCATTCTGATCAGCGTGGTCCAGAATCCCGCGCTGCTGCCCTTGCAAGGCAAAACCATCGCGGAAATCGCGGCGCTGTGGAAGAAGGACGCCTTCGACGCCATCTTCGACCTGCTGATTGAAGACCACGCGGCCACCGATGTCGCCGTCTTCGGCATGTCCGAACCCGACGTCCGGCTCGCGCTCCAGCAGCCCTGGGTCAGCGTGTGCAACGATTCGCAGGGGACGGCGACGGACGGCTTACTCGGCCAGGAGCATCCGCACCCGCGCGCCTATGGAACATTCCCGCACATCCTGCGCAAGTACGTCCGGGAGGACGGCGCTCTCACGCTGCCCGACGCTATACGGAAATTCAGCGCACTGCCCGCCTCGCATCTCAGGCTCTCAGACCGCGGCGTCATCAAGACCGGCATGTGGGCCGACATTGTGGTTTTCAATCCCGACACCATCACCGACCTCGCCACCTTCGAAAAGCCCAACCAGCTTTCGCAAGGGATGCAATACGTGCTGGTGAACGGCGTGCCGGTTATCGATCACGGCAGCATGACGAACGCGCTGCCCGGCAAAGTGGTCCGCGGACCGGCCTGGAAACCGTGAGTACAGCTCAATATTTGACGTTGTGGCCTTCTGGCTACAATGGAAGGTCATGAAAGCGCGCGTCTACGTCTTGATGAAGCCGACCGTTCTCGATCCGCAGGGGCAGACCATACGCTCGGCTCTGGCGGGCTTGGGGCACACTTCCATCGCCGCGGTGCGCCAGGGCAAGTTCTTCGAGATCACGCTCGAGCCGGGGACCGATCGCGCCCAGGCCGGCGCTGAGATCGATCAGATCGCGCGCGATGTTTTAGCTAATCCAGTGATCGAAGAATACCAGGTGGAGTTCGTAGAGTAGCCTGCAATTAGCATGAACCTGCAATTACCATGGATCTAAAATTAAGTGACAAGCGCGCGCTGGTGAGTGGATCGACCGCCGGAATCGGCTATGCCATCGCCCAAGCGCTCGCCGCCGAAGGCGCGCACGTCATTATCAATGGCCGCACCCAGGCGCGTGTGGAGGCCGCCCTTCAAAAGTTAAACGGCGCAAGCCTAAAAGGCAAAGTGGAGGGATTCGCCGCCGACCTGGGGTCGAGCGACGGCGTCAGCCGCATCATCGCCAAATATCCCGAGGTCGAGATCCTGGTGAACAACCTCGGTATCTTCGAGCCCAAGCCCTTCGAGCAAATCCCGGATGCCGATTGGTTGCGCTTTTTCGAGGTCAACGTGCTGAGCGGAGTGCGCCTGAGCCGGCATTATTTGCCGCGCATGAAAGAGCGCAACTGGGGCCGGATTGTCTTCGTCTCCAGCGAATCCGCGCTGCAAATCCCAGCGGAAATGATCCACTATGGCATGACCAAGACCGCGCAGCTGGCCATCTCGCGCGGCTTGGCCGAGACCACCGCCGGCACCGATGTCACTGTCAATACGGTTCTGCCGGGCCCCACGGATTCGGAAGGCGTCGCGACCTTTGTAGAGCAAATGGCCGCTGCGCGCAAGATCAGCCGCGAAGAAGTAGAGCGGGAGTTCTTCCGCAGCGTGCGCCCTTCGTCGCTGTTGAAGCGCTTCGCGCGCGTCGACGAAGTTGCCGCATTGGTGGCTTTCGTGTGCAGTCCATTATCTTCGGCCACCAACGGCGCCGCGCTCCGCGTGGACGGCGGCGTAATTCAGAGCATCGCGTAAGCGCGAGCCAACCGAGCCGTGCGCGTTAGCAAGCGGGCGCTCAGTGGGCTGAAAGATCGCGATCCCTTTGCCGGCCAGCGCAACTCCCACCCACAGCGCCAAGGAGACGCTGGCAACCACCCTCGCGCTCGAACGCGCCACCGGCGGCTCGGCCATTGTCACTCTGCGGTGAATGGTGAAATGAAACGCCACCGCCATCCCGAGCAACAGCATTTTTATCCAGAAGGCCGGAGTCCTGTAACAGCGGATCGCTTCCGACGACAGAATCAAAGGGCCGCTGGCCAGCATGATGGCGAGTCCGGCCGTCGTCCAGCCTCGCAGTTCGCGCGCAATCCGCGCCACGGGCTGCCGGCCAATGCCGTGGCCAAGCAGACTCAAATCCACCATGAGAATGGTGCCGATCAACAGCGCCATCCCGATCAGGTGAATGCTTTCCAGCGTCGCGATCAGCGCCGCCGAATGGCGAATGGCTTCCGCCAGGTAGGTATGCTGCAGCCATTCGAATGCCGCTAACAACGTTGCGAAAATCATCCCAGATCATAACCGGGCGCGTAGGCGATGGCCCGTCCCGCTGCAATGATCGCGATCCAAAACAGCAGCGACAGCAGGCCGGCCAGCCGCGCGCGAGCCGGCGCCCGCGATTGAAGATCCCAGTGGGCGACGTCCCGGTAAATGGTCCGGTGGAAGATCAGCGCGTTGACTCCAGCCAGAGCCAGCAGGGTCACTTTAATACGAAACGCCGGGCTGTGATACATCTTCACCGCTTCGGACGAGAAGAGCAGACCTCCGCTCACCACCATTAATCCGAAGCCCCATAGCGTGGCCGGCACAATGCGAGCCACCAGCTGCGCGATCGGTACGCTGCGCAAACCCAGGCCCAGCAGACGAAAATCCACCAGCATGATGGTGCCCGCCACCAGGACGATACCGAGCGTGTGGATGGTATCGAGCGCGGGGAACGCCCAATTGGACTGGCGCAGCAGCGTGTTTAATGGCGTGCTGTCCAGCCACTGGCAGATGCTGAGCAGGAACATAGTTGGGCGATCTCCGCGCGGGTCTCGGAAACCGAACGGTAGCATGAGAAGCCCATAAAGTCCACGCCTGCTCCCACCGATGCACCGGGAGGGGGATAATGCTCGGCATCGTGCGAATTTTCGTGGCGCTCGTCCGCATGGCGATGCGGATCGCCAGCTGGGCTGAGGAGCGCGTCAAGGAATGGTGGCAAGAGCGCCAGTTCCAGATGGTGGAAGGCCGGCGTCAGCTGGCCTGCCGGAATTGGCCTGAGGCTGAGAAGCACTTGAAGCTTGCGCTGGCCGAGCGGCGGCATTCCAGGCATCGTCGCTGCGATCTGTTGCTGGATCTGGAGCACGCGCAGTGGCGTCAGGCGAAATTCACGGAAGCTGAGCAGTCCTTGCAGGCCGCGCTGGCGGTAGCTTCCAACCGTTCTCTGCGCGCCCGGGCGCAAGATGCCTTGCTGGACCTTCAACTGGAACAAGCTCGCTACCCGGAAGCGGAGCGGAGCATCGCGCAAATTCTGCAAGCCGAGCAAGCGTATTCCCAGCCGGATGGCAAGCGCGTGGCAAGGTGCTATCAGAAATTGGGAGCGGTGCGCGTCAAGACCGGCCGCGAGGCGGAAGCGCTGGAAGCGTTCCGCTGGGCCGCTGAGCAGTCTGAGCAAGTCTTCGGGACCGGGCACCCGGAAACAGCCCAGAGCTTGGGAGATCTTGGAACTCTCCTGCGCCGCCACGGGCATCACGCCGAGGCGCAGCACTGTTTGCGGAGGGCGCTCGATATCCATCGGGAGGGCGCCGGGCTGGATTCGCGCGAGGCGACCGAAGGCCTGTATCAACTGGCTTCTTCGCTCGAGGAATCGGGAGATTTGGACGGCGCGGCTAGTGAGTTCGAACGCTTGCTGGCATTGCGCGCGCGGCTGGTGGGCGTGCATCCAGTGGAAAATGCAGAGGCGCAGGTGCGCCTGGCGGGAATCTATCTGAGGGCCCGGCGAACAGGGCCCGCCAAAGAACTGCTGAATCACGCGCTCGGCGTGCTGGAGCGCACCGGAGGGCCGCCGCTCGCCCAAGCCCTCTAGACGCTGGCTTTGGCCGAAGAGCAGTCCGGACGTCCGGACCAAGCCAAGCGCTGGCGCGAGATCGCCTCGAATTTGGTCACCGCGAACAGCTAAACGCTTTCGACGGTCTAAGTCTCCAGAACGTTGCCCACGTTGGCCGCGCGGGTGCAACCGTGATCGGCTTCGTGCCGGTACAAAGCCAGGCGGGACCTTTCAGTCTCGTCCCATGCTAACCGGCTGGTCCGGCGCGCTTCGTTGGCGCGCACCTCTTCACCGGCTATCACCAGCTCCGCCATATCGCACACAATCTTCGCGTACTCGCTGACGGCGCCAGAATACTTGCGGAGCAGGCTGGCTCGTTCCTCGCAGATCGTCGGCAGATCGCTAGGCATCCAATGTACGTTCCACGATTGTAGCAGCACATGTTGCGGGATATGCTGCCACAGAAAGTGCCGCTCCGGTGTGGCGCGTAACGTTCGGACGGGCGCGCGTCCGTCCCGGCGCGGATGAGGCCCTCTGAAGTATAAGATCGGCGCGCGAGAAATTGTTGACAGCTTATTAAACCACATGTTAGGATTGCCCATGCGTTTAACACTAGCGGTTGTCTTGCTGCTTGTTCCCGTCTGTCTCAGCGCCCAAGATAAGAAGGGCCCGCCCCCTCCGCTGAAGAACATCAAGATTCTGACCGGCGAACCGAGAGAGCAGGTCATCATGACCATGCGCGCGTTCACTGTCGCGCTCGGCGTTCAGTGCATGTACTGCCACGTGCAAGGTGATTTTGCCAGCGACGATAATCCCAAGAAGGAAACCGCGCGCGGGATGCTGATGATGGCGCGCGATATCAACATGAAGTTTCCCGATGGAAAGCGTCACGTTTCTTGCTACACTTGCCACCGCGGGATGACGGAACCCGCCACCGAACCTCCCGCCGCCCAGTAGTTGCTTTCTCTGCACGCGGAAACTGCTTGTTAACCAGCGGCGCTCATGGGTATCCAGCCCGTGAGCGCTTTTTGCTGTTGAGCCTTCCCGAACTTCACTGTCGCAGCCGCATTCGTCTAGTTCAGTCAGTAAGCCTGATGTATAATTGCTGAGGCCGATCAGGCCAACAAAATTCCTTCACAGCGCGTAACGACAACACTGTAGGTCAGAACCAAAAAAGGAGAGACGATGGTTACTTTGGCGGATGCAAGACGTGTAATTGCCGCGGCGGAAAAAAAGGCTGCGGAAATTGGACAGCCCATGAACATTGCCGTGGCTGACGGAGGAGGCAACCTGGTGTCGCACGTCCGCATGGACGGCGCATGGATCGGAAGTATCGACATCTCCCAGAAGAAAGCCTACACCTCCCGCGCCTTCGATATCGCGACCAAAGACTTGGCGTCGCACTCGCAATCGGGCCAGCAATTCTTCGGTATTCACGCGTCCAACGACGGTAAGATCATGATCTTCGCGGGAGGCATTCCGCTGAAGAAAGATGGAAAGGTCGTCGGCGCTGTCGGCGTCAGCGGCGGCTCCGGCGATCAGGACCATGCCGTTGCCGAAGCGGGCGCAGCCGCGTTCTAACCAGGAAGTCGAAAGGAAATTCCTATGGCGAGTAATCGCGGTGTAGTGTATCTCGGACCGGGTCAAGTGGAAGTCCAATCCATCGACTACCCGGCGTTGCAGAATCCGGCCGGCAAGAAGATCGATCACGGCGTCATCTTGAAGATCGTCAGCACCAATATCTGCGGCAGCGATCAGCATATGGTGCGCGGCAGAACCACGGCGCCCGCGGGCCTGGTGCTGGGACACGAGATTACCGGCGAGGTGATCGAGAAGGGCAGCGACGTTGAGTTCCTGAACCTGGGCGATCTGGTCACTGTGCCGTTTAACATCGCCTGCGGGCGTTGCCGCAATTGCCGCGAAGGCCGGACCGGCATCTGCCTGACCGTGAATCCGGCGCGTCCCGGCGCCGCCTACGGGTATGTGGACATGGGCGGATGGGTGGGCGGCCAGGCGGATTACGTTCTGGTGCCGTACGCCGATTTCAACCTGATCAAGTTTCCCGACAAACACCAGGCCATGGCCAAGATCAAAGACCTGACCATGCTCTCGGACATTTTCCCCACCGGATACCACGGCGCCGTTACCGCGGGCGTGGGAACAGGATCAATCGTTTATGTTGCAGGCGCGGGGCCGGTCGGACTGGCCTGCGCGGCATCCTGCCATTTGCTGGGCGCGGCCGTGGTAATTGTCGGCGACATGATTCCGGAGCGGCTGGCGCAAGCCAGGAGCTTCGGCTGCGAGACCATCGATCTCAAGAAAGATGCTTCGCTGGCCGATCAGATCGCGCAGCTGGTCGGGATTCCCGAAGTGGATTCCGCGGTCGATTGCGTCGGTTTTGAGGCTCGTGGGCACGGGCACAACGCGGGTGTGGAACAGCCGGCCACGGTGCTCAATTCGGTGATGGAAGTGACGCGCGCCGGCGGATCCATCGGCATCCCCGGCCTGTACGTCACCGGCGATCCGGGCGGCGTGGACGCCAATGCCAAGATCGGCAACCTGGGCATCCGCATCGGACTCGGGTGGGCCAAGTCGCATTCATTTCATACCGGCCAGTGCCCGGTGCTGAAGTACAATCGCCAACTGATGATGGCCATTTTGCACGACAAAGTGCATATCGCCAAGGCCGTGAACGCGACCATCATTTCGCTCGACCAGGCGCCGCAAGGCTATCAGGATTTCGACCACGGCGTGGCGAAGAAGTTCGTCATCGATCCGCACGGCAGCACCGCGAAAGCAGCGTAAGCTCGGCAGTTGCTTCAGCGCGGTAAGGATCGTCTTCCGGCAATTTCTGGAGATTGAAATCCGCCGTAAGCAAAGTGGATCGAACCGCGGCCGTGAGTAATGCGGCAGCGGTCCCCAAATCGGGCTCTAGTATAGCCGGCAGCAGGGGCCTTGCTTGATCGCAAAGCGCGAGAGCCTCTGCAGATGCGCGCGCAACATCGATCGGCACGGCAATCATCTCGTGCGAACGTGCGCGATACGCGATGACGTCCCGATCAGCCAGTCGCGAAAGATTTAGCGCTTGTTCGCGAGCTTGAGCGATCAACGATTCGGCCACTTTACGACCGCCCAAGAAGTTCTTCCGCTTGGCCGCGATCGCCACAACCTTCCCCAGCAAGCTGAGCGCGAACGCAGCGCTAACCGCCGCCGTGCTAACACCCGCTGGCACGGACTCCGTGCCAACTAGACGATCGCGAAACTGCGCCAGCGTGGATTCCCAGATGGAGTCTGACATTAAGACAGGCCGATAATTCTTCCCGTGGCCGTATCCAGATCGACGTCGTAATAACCGGGCCGCGTGGATAAGCCCGGCATGGTCGCCATCGTTCCGAGCAAAGGATAAAGAAAGCCCGCGCCCACGCTGGCGCGAATGTCGCGCACCGGCACTGTGAATCCGCTCGGCGCGCCCTTCAGGTTCGGGTCGTGGCTCAAACTGTACTGCGTCTTGGCCATGCAGATGGGCAGCTTGTCAAAACCTTGCCGCGTGTAGATCTCGACCTTCTCCTCCGCTTCCGGAGAATATTCGACGCCCGCGCCGCCGTACATTTCTTTCACGATTTTCTCGATCTTTTGCTTGATGCTCAGATCGAGCGCGTAGAGGAACTGGAAATTGGCGGGCTTCTCGCACGCGGCCATCACCGCCTGGCCGAGCTCCACCGCGCCGGCGCCGCCTTCCGCCCAATGGTTCGTAACCACGGCATCGGCTGCGCCTGCTTCAATTGCCAGCTTGCGCACCAGTGCGGTCTCGTTATCGGTGTCATCCTTGAAACGATTGATCGCCACCACCACCGGAATTCCGAACGAGCGCGCGTTCGCAATCAGCCGGATCAGATTGCTGCAGCCCTTCTCCACCAACTCCAGATTTTCCTGGGTATATTCATACGCGAGCGGCTTCCCGGCCACCACTTTCGGGCCGCCGCCGTGCATTTTCAAGGCGCGAATAGTGGCCACCATTACCGCGCCGTCCGGTTTCAGCCCGCTATAGCGGCACTTGATATTGCAGAACTTCTCGAAGCCCATGTCCGCGCCGAAGCCCGCTTCGGTGAGCACGTAGCCATCCGGCCCAACCAGCTTCAGCGCGATCTGATCGGCGACAATCGACGAATTGCCGTGTGCGATATTGGCGAATGGCCCGGCATGCACGAACGCGGGTGTGCCCTCGATGGTCTGCATCAGATTGGGCATGATGGTGTCCTTCATCAGGACCGCTAGCGCCCCGCTCGCGCCGATGTCGTCGGCGGTAATCGGTTCGCCGGCCCGGTTGCTGCCGATCACCATGCGTCCCAGCCGTTCGCGCATGTCGGTCAGATCGGTGGCCAGCGCCAGAATCGCCATGATCTCGCTCGCCACCGCAATGTCGAATCCCGTGGAGCGCGTGAAGCCTTTCTCCTCCGGCCCCTGGCCGATCGTGATCTGGCGCAGCATTCTGTCATTCGTATCTAGTACCCGCCGCCACGTGATGGTCTCCGGATCGATGTCCAGGCGCGCGAAGCGGCTGCGTTCTTCGGGCGTCAATTCGTTGGGATCTGTCTTTGAAATACCGAGTTTCCGCAAGCGCCGCAGCATCACGGGAGAAAACTTCCGGCTGCCATCTCCCGATGGTGGGCACAGGCGTTCGAACATCTGCGTGTCGTCGGCGCTCTTTTCGTGAAACATGCGGGCGTCAATCGCGGCCGCCAGCAGATTATTCGCCGCGCTGATGGCGTGAATGTCGCCGGTGAGATGCAGATTGAACTCTTCCATCGGAATGATCTGGCTGTAGCCGCCGCCCGCCGCGCCGCCCTTGATACCGAACGTGGGACCCTGGCTCGGCTGCCGGATGCAGGTGAACACCTTCTTCCCCAGATGCGCGCCCAGCGCCTGGCTAAGACCCACCGTGGTAGTAGTCTTGCCCTCGCCCAGCGGAGTGGGCGTGATGGCGGTCACCACGATGTATTTTCCGTTGGGCGCATTCTTCAGCCGTTCGCGAATCGACAGATGTACTTTGGCTTTGGTCTGGCCATAGAGATCCAATTCTTCGGGAAGAATGCCGGCCTCGGCCGCGATCTGGCCGATAGGAAGCGGCGTGGCGGCCTGTGCGATTTCGATATCGCTGGGCACACGTGTCAGGATGTTCGTTAACTTGTGCGGCATGGGAATTCACTATTCTAGAACAACCGCTGAAGACTACACGGCTTTCGAAAAGTTGATCCCGCGCTACGAGAGCGCGGCATCGGATTCACCAGCCGAGAAGTACGCGCAATCGGGGTGATGGAACACCAGGGCGCTGACGCTGGCTTCCGGCTCCATCATCATTCCCTCGGTGAGCTGTACGCCGATTTCTTCCGGCTGCAGCAGCTTCCAGATGCCCTGCTGGTCGTCCAGATTCGGGCACGCCGGGTAGCCGAAGCTGTAGCGTTTCCCGTGGTATCGCGACGTAAAGCGTTCCTGCATGGTCATCGAAGCCGGATCCGGAAACCCCCAATCTTCCCTGATGCGGCGGTGCAGCCATTCCGCGCAGCCCTCCGCAGTCTCGATCGCCAGCGCCTGAATGGCATGGGCCTTGAAGAAATCTCCCGCCTTCTTCCAGCACTCCGTCCGTTCGCGGATGCCCGCTCCCGCGGTCACCACAAAGATCGCCAGATGATCGCGGCATCCGCCCTCCGGCTCCAGAATATAGTCGCTCAGGCATAGCCCGTCCTCGCGCGGCTGGCGGCCGAAGCGAAAGGTGTGCAGCGGCAGCGGTTCTCGGGGAGCGAACAGGTGAATTGCGTTTCCGTCGCGCTCCGCCTCAAAAAACTGCCACACCGCCCGAACCTTCATAAATTGCTGGGCTTCCCGCTTCAGATCGTCCACCTGGCGATAGAGCGCCAGCGCTTTCGCATCGTGTTCCTTCAGGCCTGTTTCGAAATTGCCCTTGTATCCCAGATGCCGCCCGTACAGCATGTACGGATTGATGTAGCTCCACACTTCGGCCAGATTCGGCACCACGCGCACTTTTCGATCCAGATAAGGCGCGAGGGGAATCGGAAGCCCGGTACGCACCTTGGCGCTGCGCCGATTGGTGGGGCCCGGAGCCGGCGGCTCAGCCTTGGGTTCTTCCACCGGAGTGTCGGTGGCCCGGTGAAATTCCAGCACCGCCTCGCGTTCCGCGGGGTCCATAATCCGGTTCATGAGACTCAACCCCGTCATGGCGTCCTTGGCGTAGCAGGTGGCTTCACCGTAGGCAGGCGCGATTTTCGTGCGTGTGAATTTCTCCGAAAGCGCGGCGCCCCCCACCAGCAGCGGCACTCGAATTCCGGCCGCCTTGAAATCGGTGGCCGTCGATACCATTTGCTGCGTGCTCTTCACCAGCAAACCGGAAAGCCCGATGGCGTCGGGCCGGTGCTCGAAATATGCATTGATGAGCGCCTCCGGGGGCACCCGGATGCCCAGATTCACGACGGTGTATCCATTATTCGAGAGGATGATCTCCACCAGGTTCTTGCCGATATCGTGTACGTCGCCCTTCACGGTAGCCAGAATGATGCTGCCGCGCGCGGAGGCCTCGCCTTTTTTCATGAAGCGCTCCAGATGGCTCACCGCGGTCTTCATCGCTTCGGCCGATTGCAGCACCTCAGCCACAATCAGCTCGTTGTTGTTGAACAGCCGCCCCACTTCGTTCATCCCGGCCATCAGCGGGCCGTTGACGATATCCAGCGGATCCGCACCCTCCGCCCGTTTGCGGTCCAGGTCGGCAATCAGCCCATCCTTGCTTCCCTCGATGATGTAGTTGGCCAGGCGCTGGTCCAGCGAGAGATGCTCGGCCGCCTGTTTGGACCGCTTGGTGGCCTGACGGAAATGGGCCGTGATGGCGGCGATATGAAATTGGTTGATGGCGATTCTTTGCGCCTGGGACTGATCGCGCCAGTCGGCCGGCGCGTCCCGCAGCAACTCGTCTTCCACGCCCTTCGGAGGCGTGTTGAAGAGCAGATCGTGAGCCAGACGCCGTTCCACCTCCGGAATGGACGCGAAGCGCTCCAGCTTTTCCGCGTTGACGATGGCCAGATCCAGACCGGCTTTGGTGCAGGCATAGAGAAAGACCGAGTTCACCACCTCACGGGCCGCCCAGGGGAGCCCGAAAGAAATATTGGAGATGCCTAGAATGGTCTTTACGTACGGCAGCGTCTGCTTCAAGGCGCGAATCGCCTCAATGGTCTCCACCGCGCCGCCGATGTAGTTCGCATCGCCGGTAGCGCACGGAAATACCAACGGATCGATGATGATGTCTTCGGGCGGAATTTTGTATTTCTGCGTCAGCAGACGGTAAGACCGCTCGGCCACTTCCAGTTTCCGCTCGCGCGTGAAGGCTTGCGCCTGTACCGGATCTTCGTCGATGCAGCCCACCACCAGCGCGGCCCCGTAGCGTTTGGCGAGGGGGCACACGCGCTCGAATTTTTCTTCGCCGTCCTCCAGATTCACCGAATTGATAATGCTCTTGCCCTGGCAATAGGTGAGCGCCAGCTCGGTGGCCTTGAGATCGGTGGTGTCGATCATGATGGGCGCCCTGACCTTGCGGATCAGGCGCTCGTAGAAGTAAGGAATATCGTGAATTTCATCGCGCTCCGAACTTTGCAGGCATACGTCGGCGATGTGCGCTCCGTTTTTCACCTGGCGCCGCGCGATCTCGCTGGCCTCTTCCCAGTTTTCCTTGGCGATCAGCTCCTTAAAGAGGCGCGATCCGATCACGTTGGTGCGCTCGCCAACCACCAGCGGGCGATTGCTCTCCTCAGCCTCCACCAGCTCGATACCGGAATAGTAGGATCGATGCGAGCGCTCCGGCATCTGGCGCGGCCGCTTGCCTTCGGCCATCTGGGCAATGGCGCGTATGTGTGCGTCGGTGGTGCCGCAGCATCCTCCCACCATGTTCAGCCAGCCATTGTCCAGGAAGCGCTCCAGTTGACCGGCCAGCGACTCCGGCGTGGTCAGATACTTGCCTTCTTCGTCCGGCAGGCCGGCGTTGGGATAGCAGGAAACCCGGAACGGCGACATCTCGCTGATGGTGCGTATATGATCCGTCATGAATTCCGGACCCGTGGCGCAGTTGAGACCGATGGACAGCAGGTTCGCGTGAGCGATGGAAGCGCAGAACGCATCCGCCGTTTGCCCGGCCAGCATGGTGCCCATGGCCTCAATAGTGCCGGAGATCATGATAGGGACACGCTCGCCCCGTTCTTCCATCAAGCGCTCCATTGCAACCAGCGCCGCCTTTACGGTCCGCGTGTCCTGACAGGTTTCGAGCAGCAAAATATCCGACCCGCCTTCCAGGAGCGCATTGGCCTGCGTGTAGAAATTGTCGATGAGCTGGGGAAACGTGACGCCGCCGGTGACACTGATGGCTTTGGTGGTAGGGCCCATGGCGCCCGCCACGAAACGCGGCTTGGCTGAAGTGGAGAATTCGTCCGCCGCCCGACGGGCCAGCCGCGCCGCCTGAACGTTCAACGCATGCGCATCGCCCTCCAGGCCGTACTCCGCCAGCACCAGCCCCGTGCCGCCAAACGAATTGGTTTCCACGATGTCCGCGCCCGCTCCCAGATAAGACCGGTGGATGTCCAGCACCACGTCCGGCCGCGTGCGCACCAGATTTTCATTGCAGCCTTCCAGTGACGCGCCGCCGAAGTCCGCCGCGCTGAGATGGCGCTGCTGGAGCATGGTGCCCATGGCGCCGTCCAGCACCACCACGCGCTGCGCGACCAGCTCCTCCAGGGCCCGTTGACGTATTGCCCTTTCGCTCATATCAGCTCCCCACCGCCTTGGCCACTTCCACCGCCAATTGGTAGCGGCCGAACGGGGCGCTCAGCTGAACTCCCTGCACCATGCCGCGCACTTGCGCCACCATTTCCTGAGCGATCGCCACGCCCTCCTCGCGCGCCTTCTCCTGACTGTCGGCGCGGGCCATGCGCTCCACGAACTGGCCCGGCACCCGCACCCGCAGCTCGTTCATCATGAACTCCGCGTTGCGCAGGCTGGAGAGCGGCCATATGCCGCAGATCACGGGGATCTTCACGTGTTCGATGCGCTCCAGAAAGATTTCCAGCAGGTGGAGGTCGAAAACCGGCTGGGTGACCACGTATTCGGCGCCGGCCTGGACCTTCCATTCGAATCGGCGGATCTCCTCGTCCAGATTCAGCGCTCCCGGATCCGCCCCGGCGCCGATGACGAACGCAGTCTGCGATCCCAGCGTGTTGCCGCCGATGTCCAGGCCGCGGTTCAGATTCTTGACGATGTTGATCAGGCCGATGGAATCGATATCGAAGACCGCTGTCGCTCCCGGGTACACGCCCATGCGCGGAGGGTCGCCGGTGATGCAGATGAGATTGCGGATGCCCACCGTGTGTGCTCCCAGCAGCTCGGATTGAATGCCAAGAATGTTGCGGTCGCGGCAGCAGAAGTGGTTCACGGCTTCCATTCCCGCCTGCTGGATGAGCTGGCAGGTGGCCTGAGCGCTCACGCGCGCGCTGGCCCGGGGACCATCCGGGACGTTGATGCAATCGATGCCGTTTTCGGCGCACAGCCGCGCGCCCGCAATCTCCTTGGAGGCGTCCAATCCACGGGGCGGAAGGATTTCCACCATGGTGACGAATTTTCCGGCAGCCAATTTGGCCCCGAGCTTCGACTTTTGAGCGAGCGGAACCGGCGCCAGCCCCTGGGATTTGGCTTCCGGCCCCTCCACCGCGACGTGGCGGTTCCCTTCGCGGAGTTGCAGCGAGCGGGTTTCCGAACGGATCAGCTTGATGTGCTCGGGCGTGGTGCCGCAGCAGCCTCCTATGATCTTCACTCCCGCCAGCAGGAGCCGCCGGGCGTATTGCGCCATATACTCCGGCGAACACAAATAAATATTGCGGCCTTCCACGCGCGTGGGGATTCCGGCGTTCGGCATCGCGCTCAAGGGCTTGGCGGAAAATCGCGCCAATTGTTCGATAACCTCAAAAGTGGTTTTCGGCCCTACCGAACAGTTCACTCCGATAACATCCACGGGCCAGGAATTCATCTCCCGGCTAAAGGCCTCCACCGATGCGCCGCTGGGAAGACAGCCGAAATCGTCCACGGCCACCTGCGCCACGATCACCATGTCTGGCCCGGCGGCTTCCCGGGCCGCCAGAACCGCTTCCCTCAGCTCCTGCAGATCGCTGAAGGTTTCCAGGATCAGAAGGTCCGCTCCGGCGCCCACCAGGGCGTCGGCATGTTCGCGGAAAATGGCGCGGGCCTCGGCGAACGACGTGGGCCCCAGAGGCTCCAGATGAACGCCCAGCGGACCCATTGCGCCGGCCACAAACGCACCGCCGCGCGCGGCTTCCCGCGCCAGCCGGACCCCCGCCTCGTTGATCGCGTGGAGCTTTTCGGAGAAACCGAATCCGGCCAGACGGACGCGATTTGCTCCATAGGTATTGGACTCCAAAATCTCGGCGCCCACGTCCGCGTAATCGCGATGAATCTGGCGGACCAGATCGGGCGACGACAAGTTCAGCTCATCGAAGCAGCGGTTGATGAAGACGCCGGCGGCGTACAGCATGGTCGCCATCGCGCCGTCGGCCACCAGCATCCGTTGAGACAGACGTTGCCTGAATTCGAGCGCGCGATTGGTTACCGTAGTCATTGTCCATCACACGCGTGCAAACTGAGCACCATACTTCCACTTTATCGGAAAACGGCCGCAGTTCCGAAAGAGGCGATCGGCTGATTCCGTCATGCCAGGCTGGACAGGGAAGCATTGAGGGCGAAACCTACCCTTTGTGCGACACTTTGCGGAGGCTATTCGTAAGGAATGTCCACCTCCGCATAGCTGCCGGGTGTGGCTGCGTTCACTGCTGCGACAACTCGGTCAATGTAGCGATGCGCGGCGGGACGCTACGAATTGCCAACTATCACGATGGCAATTCGGCGACCTTTGAGGTCTGTTGGTACTGGATGTTTTTGTCCGTGGATAGCAGGAGGTCGAACCCGGCTTCTTCAGCCGCCTTCAGCAACGCGCCGTTGGCTAACCTATCCCATCCTCTTACAATCGCTTCTTCAACGGTGTGACCGTGAAGCCATCGGGCGATGCTCCGGGGTGTGCCGTGGTCAAAGAGAATGAACATCGACAGGCGTTGTATGCACCGGGGGCGGGAAGGGGGTTCCCAAGCTCTTTGCCGCGAAATGCAATACAGCGTTGATCTGTTCCCGCGTGACGGAAAATTCTTCCATGACTTCTTCCACGGTCAAGCCCGCTTCCAAGTTCTCGAACACCGTGGCAACCGGCATCCGAGTATCCTTTAAACACCCACGCGCCGCTCACTTTGCCGGGAATGCTCTCCACGGCAGGGCATTGGGACCAATCGAGAGTTGTCATGTTCGTATCCTTCGTCCATCGTAGCTTTTACCGCGGTTCGGCGTCGGCGTCACGCGGCTTCGTCGCGCGGCTCAGACGGGAGGACGCTACTTAGCGTCGTGCGTTTTGACTAGCGATTCTTCGGATTCGCGGGCCGCCGGCGGGGGTGGGTTGCCGATGCCGATCAGCGGATGCTCGTGGCCCGGCCGGCTGTCGCGGTTGAGGAACAGATTGATGAAGGAACTGGTCCCCTGCAACGCCCGATTGCGCGGCGGAATGTAAACCTTCAACTCGTCCACACGCCGGGCGGCTTGCGCGGTCTCATACACCTTCACCCAGATGCAGGGCTGCCGGGGAAACACTTCGCATCGTCCGTCGAAGGCGCCGCAGGGGCCGTTGCGCATATGCTTCGGGCAGGTCATCGGGCAGACATATTCCATCTCCCCCAAAACGCAATTGCCGCAGGCCTGGCAGCCGAACAGCGGCTTTTTGACAGCCAGTTCCACTTTTTCGAGCGCCTCTGCCAGGGCTGGCCGCCGGTCCATCCAGCCCAAGATCGCGGCCAGGATCTTGCGCAACCTGTTGTCTTCGTGCTTCACCGGGAACATCCGCCCCAGCGTATCCAGCACTCGCGGCAGCAGATCCATTCTCTTGGGCTTGGGCGGCTCGGTCGGATGCCGGGGCGTTTCGTAAAGGTAGAAGCCGCCCTTCGCGCCGTAGCTCATCTCCTCGGCCAATTCCTCCCATTGCGGAGCCAGAGCTTCCGAACGCCGGATGATCCAGCGGATGTGCCCGGCGTTATGATCGCCGCCAATGTAGGCGCCCGCGTACCCCAGGCCCCGCACGATCGCCACCATGCAGGCCGCCCGTTCCAGCCGCGCGGCCATGCCTTTGTCCGCCGCCTTCGCTTCCCCCTGAATCGTTTCGAGGAGCTCGGGTGAAACCCAGCATCCGGGCGGCTCGCCCTTCGACATCTTCTCCGCCGCCTTGGGCGCAAGCACGTAGACGTTTCCGAGGATCGGCGTCTTCAGTCCGCGCTCCACCAGATAGCGCTTCAGCTCCCGAAACTTGCGCGAATCAAAGCCCAGCTGAGTAATGGCGTAATCGGCGCCGGCGGCGATCTTCTTCTCCAGCTTCAGATATTGATACGCGCAATCCGCTTCCGTATATTTAAACGGCGATACGGCTGCCGAGATATAGAACGGCCGGCCGCGCGCCGCCCGCATTTCATGGATCGTTCGAATCAACTGCACCGCATCGGCGGCGAACTGAACCGTTTCCGGCGCCGCGCCCTGGGGATAGTCCCCGGTGATCGCGAAAACGTTTTCGATCCCGAGCGCTATCAGATCCTCCAGCGCGTTGCCAATGTCCTGCGGCTCGCGGTTGACGCAGGTCAGGTGAATGTTGGGGACCAGCCCTCGCGCGCGCGCCGCGGTTCCCACGCGGATGGGATCGTGCCCCATGGCGCCGCCCGCGTAGCTGGTGATGCTGCCGGCCACTACGTTCGGTATCTGGGCCAGCTCGGACGCCACCTGCATCAGCTTGGCTTCGCGCGTGAGCCGGCTGGCCACCAGTTTCACCATGTAGCAGAAACGGCCGCTGCTGAGCGCTTCCCGAACGGGGTTCACGGCCGGCATGTTTAGCCCTCCGGCTGCCCGCCCAGCTCCTTGCGAACAATGCGCGTGCCTTCCACCATGGCCTTCAGTTTGGCGAACGCCACGTCGCGCGACAAGTGAAACAGCCCGCAATCGGGCAGGATGAAGATCCGCTCCGGCGGCAAAACCTTCAACGCTTTGTGGATGCGCTCGGCCACCATCTCCGGAGTCTCGATGTCGTCCGTCTTTACGTCGATCACCCCGACGCCCAGCTCGAAATTTGTAGGGAACTCTTTAAACAGGTCCAGGTCCTCGCCGCCGCGCCGCGCAAACTCCATCGTCAATTGGTGCACGTTCGCTTCCAGGATGGCTGGAAACAGATAACGGTAGCTGCCCTCCCAGGACGGCTTGCCATAGCGGTTTCCATAACAGATGTGCACCGCGATTTTGGCGTCCACGCCCTCCACCATGGTGTTCAGAACCTTCACGCACCACGGCAAGTCTTCCGGGAACCCCGAATAATAAGGCTCGTCGATCTGGATGTACTTCGCGCCCGCCTTCGCAAGCGCCTTCATTTCCAGGTTCATCACCTTCGCGATGTCGGTCGCCAGCGCTTCTTCGCTCGGGTAATACTGATTGCGGATGCGTTTGCTCAAACAATGCGGGCCGGTGATGCAGATCTTGGTCTGCCGCTCGGTAAAGGCCCGCAGAAAGTTAAAATCCGGCACCAGGCCGAGCGACGCCATGGGCAGTTTACCCTGCACCACGCTGTCGTAGAAATCGTAGTAAAACTTCTTCGACGACCGGTCAATCTGCACTCCCGGAAGCCGTTCCACGAAGTAATCCACCATGTTGTCGCGGCGTGGCTCGCCGTCGGTGACGATGTCCAGACCGGCGATTTCCTGGTCCTTGATCGCCGCCTTGGCCGCCGCATCATAGATCTCGTCCAGATCGTGACGGCTGATTCGCCGGGCGAAATACTCTGTCTTCAGGCGCTCCAACCAGCCTGGCATGGCGTAGCTGCCGACCGTTGTGGTAGGGAGAATGGGGTGCATGGACTCGTTATTCCCGTCGCGTGGTGTAGAGGACGGAAGTGCGCGATCCTTTTCTATAGTGGAAGGGAGCGAAGTGTACGTCATAACCGGCTTTTTCGGCCACCTCTTTCAGTAGAACACCGTTGACCCAGTTCAGCAGCGAGCCATCCAGTTTTCCGGGTCCATAGAAACCTAGCCGGTACTGATCCAGGTCCGTCACGAAAATATCCTGCACCTGCAGATAGCCGCGCGGATGCAGCAGCGGAAGAGTGTTGAGAAAGCTCTCCAGCGCGCCCGAGCTCAGGTGAAAACGAAAAATCGCTGGGCGCTTCCTGAAGGATCTCCTCCACCTTCAACGCGTCCAAGCCTTGCGGAAAAGGGAAATCGGGAAGATCCTCCATCTGCACCAGCCGCTCTTCCAGACGCACGGCGTTCCAAACCTCCATCCAGAACGCTACACCCCGCGCCGGATCGCCCAGGAATTCGGCGCTGCCTGTTAGCAAACGGACTAGGGTGGCGCGCATCTTCCCGGCGGGAATATCGTACTCGGTGGAGAGCCGCGCCACATCGGCGATGGGAAGATAAGCGCGCACCTGGACGAAGTAGAGCTTGCCGTCGCGCCGCACCACTTCTTCGTCCGGCAGGTTGTCGTAGACGTTGGTGCAATGCACCTGCATGATCTTGTGCCGCAGAAACCCTAGCGTCTTCAGCGGGTTCATGGCGTCCAGCACCAGGAAGCTGCAATGCTCGGCGTGATCCAGCACTGCGGGCCTCGACATGTCCAGCGTGGCGAGCGAATAATCGCCCAGCAGAACGCGCAGCTTCGGATAGTAGTTGCTCCCCCTCTGCCGGTCCAGGGCAAGAAACCTGGTGAGCCACATCCCGCACCGCACTCCGGCGCCTACGCCGATCTCCAGCAGATAGATTTCCGCCGGAAGCTGGTTCTTCGATTCCAGATCCCGCAGCAAGGTCCAGAAATCTCCCACGCTATCGGCGATCGCTTCCGGATTGTGTCCGTCGGACTGCCCGCCCGGCAACGCCTGTTCATAACCCTTGCCGGTGGCGATTTCCCAGTCCTTTACGCGGATCCAGTACAGCTTGTTAAACTCCCACACCACGCTGGAACGCATGGATTGGAAGTCTTCCAGCGGCAGCCGGTCCTGGTTCTGCGGTTGTGGAGCGCTGCTGTGCGCCAAGGCTCCGAGCAGCGCCGCGCGCAGACACCCCGGAACAACCTGGCGAGTGTCGACATGTATGTCCATGATGGGCACCGGTTCGCCCCGCTGGTTGTATCCCTGCGTCGCGATCACCACTTCGCGAAAGTTCTGCTTGTATTGAATCCAGTCCAGTTCTATCTGCAGGCGGGCAAACTGGGCTTTCTCAATGTGGCCTTCCTCGAGGAGGGTGTAGATGGTTCCAATCACGTCCTGGGCGCTGGTAGCCGCCGCTTTGCCCTGCAGGTGATTGAGTTTGACAATCATATCTTCGGATCGAGGCTTCTGCGTTCCGAATTGCGAGTTGCATGCATACCGCGAGTGGCTCGGCCATTTTATCTCATAGGAGCGCTCTCTCGATCGCTAGCCATCGCTTCACGGGGGTGCCGACGCAGGCGTCCCATCGATGAACTGGTGGAGGAATTCGGCGTGACTTGGGAACAGGTTCAGGCTGTTCTGGAATTTGTGGCACGCAGCGCCGAAGTGTCACTTCCCGCGTCGCAGCGGTAGGCTCCTTCTGTTCGACAACGGAACGCCGCGCAACCTTGCCCGTTATCTGATCGAGCATCATACAGTCACCGAGGCCCGCGTTGGGAAATGATACTCACCATTGACCACAATCTACGGTCCGAAAAATCCAATGCTCCATGCACCGGTGACCAAGCAAAGAATCGCCAAAGTCACAAGCACGCGGAACTGGAAGACAAGGGTCCCATCGGGATATAGACCTTCATATGCGCGAGGCAATCGCTGCCACTTTGCAAAATACCAGCCAAAAGCTTCAAAGCGTTCGCCCTCGGCGAGCTTATCGTTCACTGCGTCCACAATTTGATTGTTTACAAGGGCCGACATGATGCCACAGCCCGGCACACCCACCAGCGCGACGATCCCGATTATGATGCGGGCCGCCATCAATCTTGATTCTATCCGTCAAAATCGGCGACCTGCGCGGTGGTGGCCACGGCCCATCGCAACCGGAGCCTACTGTTCGAGAACGAGCAGCTGATCCTGGGAGTTCTGCAGTTCCGTGAGACGGATCGCATTGCGCCGAAGCACCCCGGCGGCCACGTCCGTTGGGTAATCGCAAGATCGAAGCATGACCACATTGGCGCCGGGAATCTGAGTCAACAGACCTTCGAAATCGCTGTCTGTCAAGACCAGGATGAAGTCGTGAGCAGCGGCGTAGTCCAGAATCCTGCGATCTCCAACGCCAGCAAGCCCGTTTCGAAGGGCGCTTTCGGATTCAGGCAGAGATCCCGCAGGAGTTGAACCAGCCTGGGCGATAGGCTCTCGTCGAAGAGGAGCTTCATCCTCCCGAGACTTTGCGCACGGACGCCAGTTCCGCAGCGTAGGCGTATACGGCAAGGAAGTCATCCGGTTCCAGTTGGGGATAGTCAACCAGGATTTGTTGCTGGGATGCCCCCTTTGAGAGCCACTCCAGAATCTCCTGAACGGTGATCCGATGACCGCGAATGCACGGTTTCCCGAACCGCACGTCGGAATCGATCGTGATCCGCTGAAGAAGAGAATCGTGGGTTGTGGGCATATGTATCCGCCTGATCCATTGTATCCAGGGCCTAACCTGCCCGAAGGAAGGCGAGAGCGACAGAGGGCGAGAGCAAACCTGTTACTGCGGCATTCGATCGCTAGCGCTATCGTGGATATGTGGAACAGGATGTCGAGCGTGCTCGTCAGGAGTTGGATCTCGCCCGGACGATGTCAGAGCGGCTTTGGGCCGAGTACCGCGAATGTGCAGAGACCCTTGATCCGGCGCGAGGGATAGCCGGCCCGGAAGAACTGCGGCGCATGAGAGAGGCCAGGGAGTGGACCGACAAAACCTACGCAGCCGAACAGGCGCTTTTTATGGCCGAAAACGGCACTCCTGGGATTGTTGGGGCGCACGGAGACTACCAGTGGTTGAGCATGGTCGATCGCGACGTCTCTACTCTCCTAACGGCTGTGCCCTGAAGTTGTGCTTGGTAAGTATCTAGTGTAGTGTCCAACAAATAACTAGACAGAACGTGCCGTGACGCGTTATCCTGAGGCATGGGAACGTTGTGTCAGATTTCCGAGGTGGAGCAGCAGAAACTCCAGCTCTGGACTTCGGCACATG
>Ga0302325_10000376_pt1 | contig 125266 bp, 121 predicted proteins | sample Palsa_T0_2_FD_201948 | JGI IMG/M metagenome (GOLD analysis project Ga0302325, IMG submission 201948) | Peat permafrost microbial communities from Stordalen Mire near Abisko, Sweden - Palsa_T0_2 | ecosystem: Environmental > Terrestrial > Soil > Palsa > Peat permafrost | place: Sweden: Abisko...
ACGCACGTATGCGTGCCGTGTCGAGAGTCGTCTCGACAACCGTAGCGCCCCACCGCTTCCATGCCTTCATCCCCCTGGCGGCGGCGTGCCTCGCGCTGGCGGCCGCCGCCTACTTCCAGGAAGGCGCCAATGAAGCGCAGCTCTTTTTCTCGCGGATCGCTCCGTCGACTGAAAAACTGCAACGCCTGCGGGCGCCCTATTCGTGGATCTCCGGCTGGTGGCGCGATTGGTTGCCGCATTATCTCGTCTTGTATGGCGCATCGCTCGCGGCGTACGCGCGTCTGCGCAAGAGGGCGCCGCTCGGTCTGCGTTTCTTCCTGATCGGCTTGCCGCTGGCAGGCATCCTGAGCCTGCCCGTTTCGTACCTTCTGCTGGAGAAAGTGAAGTGGGTCCTGCTGCCGCAAGTGCATCCGATGCGCGCGCTGTTGTTCGTCACCGTTATTGCGGAGTTCTCCGCGGCCGCGGCGGGAATCGTAGCCGCGCAATCCCGGCGCTACCTGGAAGCCTTCGCCTGGTTCGTGCTGGTGTATCTGGTTCCGTTGAATACCAGCGTCACCGTCATGCCCTCCTGGAACCGCGCCTTGGCGGCGACGCTGCTAGCGGCCGGCGCATGCCTCGCCGCATTCGCCGAGACGCGCAGATTCCGATGGAGCGCGGCGGCCTTGGCGGGGGTAACGATGGCCGGCTTCTTCCTGGTCCCCACTCTCGGCGCAGTCCGCATGTATCCGCGCCTGCACACGCCCGAGTTAGCGCAACTTTCCACCTGGGCGCGCGCATCTACGCCGCAAGGTGCGGTGTTTCTGTTCGCCGATGCGGGCAAACAACTGCAACCGGGCATCTTCCGCAGCGAGGCTCTCCGCGCCGTTTATGTGGATTGGAAAGGCGGCGGGCAGGTCAACTATTTCACGGATCTCGGCCACCAGTGGTGGGCGCGCTGGCAGCAGGCTATGGCCGCCCCGTTCGACCCGCGCAACGTCGCCCGCTACGGCCCGCTCGGGATCGACTACATCGTGCTGTCGCCCCGCAACCGCCTGCCGGACCGCGTCCCTGTATTTGAAAATACGGCGTATCTGGCGTATGCACTATAATGGCCGCTGGGCGACGACATGAGGATCGCCACCGTCCGCGAATTCCGGGACAATGCCAGCGGCTTGCTGCGCTTCAATGACCCCATCCCGGCCCGCGCCGGCGGCAGGCTGACCGGCGTTTTTTCATCGGCCCGAGGCTACACTGCCGATCGATTTGAAGGGTGAACTCTTTTCTGTCTTGAGCGATGACGGGCGGCGTCAGATCAAGCAGCGCGGGCCGACCGAAGAGCGGACTATAGAGATAGTCGGTAGTGGGTCAGTTTGCCTTGTGGGGCGGCCAATCTTGGCCGCGGGCCGCCTTTTAGGCGGCCAGAGCCGGCTGCGGGCAGAATTGCCCGCCCCACAAAACCAAACTGACCCACTACCCATCCGCCGGAAGCCAAACGACGGATCGGATGCCGGCGTGGAGTGGTTCACCATTGCGGAATTGCTGATGAAACTCGGCGCTGGACTCAACTGACGACCATGATCCGCATTCAAGAAACGCTTGCTTCATCCAAACTCGATCCGATGGAGGCGCGGCAGTTGCGGGCGCCAATCAGATCACGTCCTTCGTGGTGAAAATCGACAGGCGGTCGGTGATCCGTGACGGGGCTGTTTGACCCATCCCCACTATTCAATCCCCAAGGCGAAAAAAATGGCCTCCACATCGGCCGCGCGCACATGCACGTCGGCGCTCATGGCGGCGGGGTTGGGACGCTCATCGAACGCCTGGAACAGCGCCATCTTGGCGATAGCGTAGCGTTCGCTGCCGTACACCGTGCGGCCGTGGCGGCTCGCCCAATCCTCCAGGGCGGTGTCGCTCACCAGAACGGAAACCGCGATGGACGTCTTGCGGTCCGCGGAGACGTCGAAAACATGCTCGGTCCCCCTGTTGCGGCCGCGTTTATAGGGCCGGTGGCCCTCATAGTGATACTGATAAACATAACCGCTTTGTCCGGAATAGGTCTTTTGGCGGCGGATTGCCGGAGCGCCGGTCAACGGCTGTGGTTTGCGTGAAAGCCAGCGATCGAACACCCTTCGATTATCCAGTTACTTCGGTTCTCTTGACAAGCGCAGACATTGGAGTGAAACTGGAAGTGGAATCAACCGGTGATTGATTCCGATCTCAGAGTACACCGAGTAGCCGGCTTCTGCCGATGCTGGCAAGGAGGTGCCAATAGAACCGGGCCAGAATGGGGGCGGCCGTCGCCGCGGGCAGTAGGCAGGCAGTACGAGGAACTTTCGAACGGCCGGATTAGCGCGCATCTTTATGCGTTGCGCTTTTGCGCAAATCGGATGGCCGGCAACGAGGCCTTCAGTCTACGCTCCGTCCGATGGACCGCCCTTCTCGATTTTTCCGGCGACTATCCTACCCGCTGTTGCCGCATCCCGTGTAAACTGAGATATACCGCTCCCCCGATATGAAACCTCTTCCCCGTGAAATCGTCGCCGCCCACAGTCCCGATTCCGACGACGCATTCATGTTTTATGCGCTGGCCACCAAGAAAGTCCGCTCTTCGAAGGTGAGCTTTCGCCACATCCTGGAGGACATCGAATCGCTGAATCGCAAGGCTGTCGAGGGGCTGTACGACCTCTCCGCGATTTCCTATCATGCGTATCCGTACGTGGCCGATAAATATGTGCTGATGGCCAGCGGCTCCAGCATCGGCGATGGGTACGGTCCCATGCTCGTGGCGGCGCGGCCCATCGAGCCGGAAGAATTGGTTGGCAAGCGCATCGCGGTGCCCGGCACCCTCACCACCGCCTATCTGGCGTTGAAATTGTTTCAGCCGGATTTCGAAGCCGTGGTCACCCCTTTCGACAAAATCATGAACGCCGTGCGTGAACATTCCGTGGACGCGGGCTTGATCATTCATGAAGGGCAGTTGACCTACGACCGCGAAGGATTTCACCGCGTGCTGGATCTGGGCCGGTGGTGGAAGGGCAAATACGGGTTGCCGCTGCCGTTGGGAGGCAACGTCCTGCTGCGCACGCTGCCGGGCGAGATCCAAAGCGAGTGCTGCCGTCTGATGCGCGAGAGCATTCAATACGCGCTCGACAATCGCGATGAGGCGCTCAGCTACGCCTTGCAGTTCGCGCGCGACATGGAGACCAGCCTGGCGGAGAAATTCGTCGGCATGTACGTGAATCACTACACTCTAGACGCCGGCGATGTCGTGCCCGCGGCCGTGCAGAAGTTGCTCGATCTGGGCCATGAAGCGGGTCTCATTCCGCGACGCGTGCAGGTCGAATTCGTCCGCTGATTGCTACATTAGAAGCATGGCCTTTCCTCGCGGAGTCTACCGCCTGCTATTTCTTTCATTTTGTTTGACGGCCCGGGCCGAAGCGCAGGATGCCGCCGCGTTGCGCCCCAAAGACGTCCGCGATATGGGGAAGGGTGGCGCCGATGCCATTCCCAAACTGGCCGCGCTGTTGACCAACCCGGATTTCGAAATCCGCCTCGAAGCGGTCAAACAGATCGACGAAATCGCCACGCAATACAGCCTCGACCCATTGATTCAAGCCACGCGCGATAGCGACGCCGAAATCCAGATCCGGGCAACCGACGGCTTGGTCAACTTCTACCTGCCCGGTTATCTGAAGACGGGATTCGGCTCTTCCTTGCGCCGCGTGGGGACCAGCATCAAAGGCCACTTCACCGATACCGACGACCAGGTAATCGATCCGTACATCACGCCGCGCGCAGACGTGATCGCGGCGCTGGGCGCGCTGGCGCGCAATGGCGCGAGCATGGACGCCCGCGCCAACGCGGCGCGCGCCATCGGCATCCTGCGCGGCAAAGCCGCTATACCGGATCTGGTCCAGGCGATGCATTCCAAGGACACCGCGACGATCTACGAGTCGCTGGTGGCCATACAGAAGATCCGCGATCCCGAGGCGGCTTCCAGCATCGCATTCCTGTTGCGCGACCTCGACCCCAAGGTGCAGGTCGCGGCCATCGAAACCACCGGCCTGCTGCTGAATAAATCGGCGTTGCCCGACTTAGTGGACGTCCTGAACCATACGCGCGATAGCAAAGTGCGCCGCGCGGCGCTGACCGCCATTGCCATGCTGCCCGCGGAGAGCAGCCGCGAAATCTACGCGCGCTATCTCGGGGATAAGGACGACAAGATGCGTGCCGCCGCGGCCGAAGGCTACGCGCGCTTGAAGAATCCGGCGGACCTGCCCATGCTGCAGAAAGCCTCTCAGGATGAGGGCAAGACTTCCCCGCGCCTTTCGATGGCCTTCGCGCAGGTGATGCTGGGCAAAACGGAGATCTCCGAATTCAGCCCGCTCCAATTCTTGGTTAACACGCTCAATAGCGCGGCCTATCACGGCGTGGCGTTCCCGTTCTTGGTGGAATTGGCGCGCGATCCGGGTGTGCGGAAATCGCTTTATACGCCGCTGTTGCAGGGGACCAGGGACGAGAAAATCAACCTCGCGCGGGTGATGGCGCGTAGCGGCGACAAGAGCGATGCGCCGCAATTAGAGAAATTGAGCCACGATACGGATCCGGAGGTCGCGCAGGAAGGATTGCGGGCCTTGCGGAATTTGCAGGCCCGCACCTGAATCTTACTTGGCCTTCTTCTGCTTCTGCTGGCCGACGCGCACCTTGAAGTGCAGGATCTTGGACTCCTGGAACGACTTGTGATCGTGCCGGGCCACTACATCGGCCAGATACTTTTCCACGCTGGCGTCCTTCGGGAGCACGGACATGACTGTGAAGTTCTCTCCGCACTGCGGGCAGAAGGGCCGGAAACGCTTGACATTGGGAATTGCCATAACGTTGTTAGCTTAGCACGGCGGCGACAGCGGCGCTTGACCCGATTCCGTGGGTTGTGTCCTAAAGTCGCGTTTTAGGATACTACCATTCAGACAGTCGCCATAGCCCCTGCCAATCACCGGCGGGTGGTTTTGCAAAACCAGGTGACGCCGAAATCGCCAGCGAGTCTGCCGGCCTCCGTCAGGCTCGTACGGCACCAGCCCCATGTTTGTTCGGCCGAAAAACCCTGATGCTCGGCCTTCCACGTACCTTTTCGCGAAATCGTAACTACCGCCGCCTTCCGGGAGTAGCGTCACACCCGGCCAGCCCAAAAACACGCGCAGCACCTTGGCGGCCAGGTCGGTCATGCGCATCAACTCCCGCGTACAGACCAACTGGGATTCGCGATGCTCCGGAATCGGGCTGCTGAAATCGTTGTTAGCGGCGACAGCGCAGATATCCGAATTTCTGGGCCCGTTCGACGACCTGCTCGACAGTCGGGGCATCGCCGCGATATCAGACACCGCCGTACGTGATACTGTACAGACCGATCTTGACGTTAGCCATGCAGCGCCCCATTACAAGCTGTACGTATGGCACTGGCGATCTCGCGCGTGGTCTCCGCATCCCCCAGCAGCGCGCGATGTGGCAACCAGAAGGCGTCGCCGATGCAAGCTTCGGCGACCGGGCAAGGCTCCACGCGGCAGCCGCCCTCCCGATACAGCGGATTGCCGTAGAGCGGATGCGGATAGAACGGCGTACAGGGCACGCCCTGCGCGGTCAGCGCGCGATGGAACTCGTCGCGCGTGCGGCCCATGCGTTGCGCGTCGATACGGCCCAGCAGCAGATACCACGAATTTGCGTTCTGCTGCTTTGGCACAGCCTGAAGCGCCAGCCCCCGCACGCCGGCTAACTCCGCGCGCAGCAGTGCCGCATTCTGCGTGCGGCGGCAGATTTGCTCCGGCAGCCGCTCAAGCTGCGCCAGCAGCACTGCCGCCTGCAAACCGGTGATGCGGTAGTTGCTACCCAGTGCATAGTGATGGAACCAGCCGCCGCCCGGTTTGCGGCCCTGGTCCATGATGGACCACGCCCTCTCGGCGAATGCCGTGTCGTTCGTGGTCAGCATGCCGCCTTCCCCGGCCGTCATCACTTTCGAATTTTGAAAGCTGAACGAGCCGGCCAGGCTCAGGCTGCCCGCGCGGCGGCCGGCCCACTCCGAGCCGTGCGCGTGCGCCGCGTCTTCGATCAGCGCCAGCCCGTGTGCGGCGGCCAGCGGCACGAGCCGGTCCATATCGGCGATGGCGCCGCCGAAGTGTACGGGGATGATGGCCTTCGTCCGTGCCGTAATGGCCGCGGCGGCGCGCTCCGGGTCCATGTTGAAGCTCAGCGGCTGGATATCTACGAACACCGGCACTGCGCCCACACGCGAGACCGCCATAGCCGTCGAAACGAACGAAATGGCCGGCACAATCACCTCGTCGCCCGCGCCCACGTCCGCCGCGCACAGCGCCATCTCCAGCGTGACCGTGCCGTTCATGGCCGATATCGCATGCGCGCAATGCGTGAAACCGGCGAACTCGCATTCCAGCCGCTTGACGAAATCGCTGTGTCCGCCCCAGCGCCCGCTGTCGAGAACTTCGCGCAGCAGTTCGATCTCGCGATCGGTCGAAACCGGCCAGTTGGGTATCTGCATCTACATGCCCTGCAGAAAATAATTGAACTGCTTCTCGCGGCCGAGCGTGGTCACCGGCCCATGCCCCGGCACCACTATGGTTTCATCGGGCAGCGCGAAATACTTGTCGTGAATCGATTTCAGGATTTGATCGCCATCGCCGAACGGCAGATCGGTGCGTCCGATGCTGTCGCGGAACAGCGTGTCGCCGGCCACCAGCTTCTTCTCGGAGGGAAGCCACAGGCTGATGCTTCCCGGCGTGTGGCCCGGCGTATGCAGCACGTGGAACTCCGCGCCCGCCGCACGCAGGATATCGCCATCGCGCGCAGGCGCATCGATCGCGGTCCGCTCCGGAGTGCGCACGCCCAGCCAGGCGGCCTGCAGATCCATCATGTCCTGCAGCTTGTCGTCATTTTCGTTCATGTAGACCGGCGCGCCGGTGGACGCGTGCAGCTTGTGCGCGCCGCCGATGTGGTCGATGTGCGCGTGCGTGATCACGATGGCCTTGACGTGCAGGCCGTGGCGCGCCACGATGCGCTCGATCTCCGCCAGGTTGTCGCCCGGATCGATCACTAGGGCGTCGCCCGACTGCTCGTCGCCGAAAATGGAGCAGTTGCATTGCAGCATGCCCACCGGCAGGATCTCATGCACCATAAGTAACGATTGTATAATCAACGCATGTACGAAGCCCTTGGCCTCTTCATGCGATGGTTGCATATAGCGTCGGTCGCGACCTTGATTGGCGGCATGTTGTACGGCTGGCTGGTGCTGGTTCCGGCCACCGGAGTGCTTGCGGTGGAGGCGCGCAAAGCGCTGGTCGACAAGACCGCCGCGCTCTATCGCCCGCTGGTCTTCGGCGCCATCGCCGCGCTGCTGGTTTCGGGCGGCTACAACCTGGCGATCAATCCTGGACACCACCCGCGCTACTACATTCTGTTCAGCCTGAAGCTGTTGCTGGTGGCGCACGTTTTCGCGGTGGGTGTCGTGCTGGTGACCAAGAACCCGGAACACCGTGGGCGTCTGTTCGGGGGGGCCGCCATCTCGGGCCTGCTCATCATTCTGATTTCAGCTTATTTGCGGCGTAATTTTTAGCCGAGAGGGTCGCGCGGGCGGATAGCGTTACCTCAGTAATTCGTAGAGGCTCACGGCGTCCAGTACGCGCTCACTCAGATCTTCGAGCTCGGACGCAGGCATGTCCTCTAGTTTAACGCGGGCCCACCTCGGCAGCGCGCCGAAGCGTTTCGCGATTTGCCGTTGAAGGACGGTGAGTTTGCCTGCATGCAGACCCTCTTGACGCCCTTTCTGAAGACCTTTCTGAAGACCTTCCTGAAGTCCCTTCTGTTCCGCTTTTATGATTATGGGTCCCAAAACCTCATGGTCGCGAATATCGAGATCGATCGGCATTTTCTCCGCCTCCTCTTCCACGGTTCCGGCCAAGTGCCTTAGTCCGGCCAGGATCATCAACTGGGCCAGGGCGGTTTCCCGTGCCGTCATCGCCAAACCGGCGATCCGTTCCACAATCCTGTGGACTGCTTCTTTATCGTCGCGCAAACGCGCCAGGATAGCAATTACGTTATCGCCGACCTCCTCACTTTCAAGCAGGCGGTCGCCATCCAGCGTGCGGATGTCGATCAGAGAGTATTCGAATGACATACCTGGCCCGTGCAGTTCGGTTTCCATGCTGACGGGAGCTTCACCCACGTAGAGCAAGATCTGCCGCGGGAATTGTCCGAGCAGCCGCTGCACTCCCAGACAGTATTCGATCATCCGGAAGGGCATCGCCGGGTCATTCCCGCTCTGCACTTCCAAGTGGATCAGATGGCCTTCGACAGTCTGGCCCAGCAGATCCAACCGCAGGTTTTGCACTCTCTGCACCTTTGGCAGTTCCACATCCAACCACTTCACGACCGAGGCGCCAGTCAATTCGCGCACGGCGAGCGTGGCTGAACCCTTTAGAAGCAGCTTCAAGGCTACATCGTATTCCTGCATCGATAAAGGTGGTGCTCGCGTTTTTCTTCTCATTCGCCAGCGGACGACTTGCTAGCCATTCTTCCAGGCCGCCCCTGCCCGATTTGCCGGTGTGCGGCGCGCGCGGCCTGCGCCATCCTGGAAGCATGGAAAACGAATTAGTCGCCTTATCCAATGAACTGGCCGGAGCCGTGGAACAGGCTGGCCGCGCCGTGGTGGCCGTGAATGCGCGGCCGCGCTTCGCTTCGAGTGGCGTCATCTGGCGGCCCGGCATCGTCGTCACCGCCGAACACGCCATCCGCCGCCGCGACGAGATCGGCATTACACTGCCGGACGGCCGCACCACCTCCGCCACTCTGGCGGGCCGCGATGCCGGCACCGACCTCGCGGTGCTGAAGCTGGCCGAAAACGGCGCGCCCGTGGCCACGTTCGGCTCCAGTGAAACGCTGAAGCCCGGCCAAGTGGTCCTGGCCATCGGCCGCTCGCCGGATTCCGGAGTCAACGCCACCATGGGCATTATGAGCGCAGTCGGCGGACCGTGGCGCTCCTGGCGCGGCGGACAGATCGATCAATATCTGCGGCTGGATCTCACCCTCTATCCCGCCAGTTCCGGGGGCGCCGTGGTGGATACCGCGGGCCGCGTGCTGGGCATCTCGACCAGCGCCCTCTCGCGCATCGCCGGACTTGCCGTGCCCGTCTCCACCGTCAACCGCGTGGTCGATGAACTACTGCGCTCCGGCCATGTCGCGCGCGGCTATCTCGGCTTGGGGCTGCATCCGGTCGCGCTGCCGGATGGCAACACCGGTCTGATCTCGCTCTCCGCCGAGCCGGATGGACCCGCCGCGCGCGCCGGCGTGCTCATCGGCGATATCTTGGTGGCGCTGGACGGCAAGTCCGTGCGCGACACCGACGATATCCAATCCGTGCTCGACCGCGAGTCCGTCGGCAAGCCCGTTGCGGCGCGCATCGTGCGCGGCGGGCAGGTCATCGAACTGAATATAACGGTGGGCGAACGGCCCAGGAGGGAAGACTGATATGTCGCGCGCCTTCGGAGAAATTGCGGAACGATTGCGCCGCTCCACCGTCGAGGTGCGCTTGCGCGGCGCAAATGCCGGCGGCTCCGGCGTGATCGCCACGGCCGATGGCCAGATCGTCACCAACGCACACGTAGCCCGCGGCGCCGGCGCTTCGGTTCGGCTTTGGGATGGCCGCGAATTGCCCGCCACGCTGCTGGCGCGCGATGCGCGGCGCGATCTGGCTACGCTCAAGGTGGAAGCCGGCGGCCTGCCCGCGGCCACTTTCGGCGATTCAGGCGCCCTGCGCGTGGGCGAATTGGTGATGGCCATCGGCAACCCCATGGGATTCATCGGCGCGCTGACCACCGGCGTAGTACATGCGCTCGGTACCCTGGCGGGATTCGGCGGCCAAAACTGGGTGCTGGCGGATGTGCGGCTGGCGCCCGGCAATTCCGGCGGTCCGCTGGCGGATGCATCTGGCCGCGTGATCGGCATCAACACAATGATCGTGAACGGACTGGGCGCGGCCGTTCCCGGCAATGCGGTGACGGCTTTCTTGCGTCGCGGCGCGTCCGGGTTCTCGCTGGGCGTGACGATGCAGCCGGTGCGTTTGGAAGACCGGCGCTTCGGCCTGCTGGTACTCAAGGTCGATCCGGGAAGTCCGGCAGCGGGCGCGCCCCTGTGGGTCGGCGACGTGTTGACCGGCGCAGGTGGGCGGGCGTTTCGCTCGGTGGACGATCTGCATCAGACGCTGGAAGACGCGGGCGGCGTAATCGGCGTGATCCATTTGCAATTCCTGCGTGGCGACCGCGCGGCCACGCGCGAAGTGGCGATCCGTCTGGCGCATCCGGTGGCGGAGGCGGCGTGATTCGTCTGCTGATCGCGGCGCCCTCCGCGATCGTGCGCGCCGGCCTGGAGTCGGTCGGCGCCCAGGCACCCGGCATCGAGGTCGTGGGTGCTTCTGGCCTTGCCGGCCTGAGCGCGGCCATCGATCGGCATCAACCCGACGTGGTGCTGGCGGCCATTGAAGCGCATCACGACGAGCCGCCCGAGGATCTGATCGCACTGGCCGCCCGCGAAGGCGCACCTGCTATTGTGGTGCTGGCCCCGGATCTGCAATCCTCCTGGACCGGCGATGCACTCCGTTCCGGCATACGCGCTGTGTTGCCCGGCGATCTCGGCGCACGCGAGATACTGGCCGCGGTGGAGGCGGCCGCTGCCGGATTGGCCGTGCTGCACCCACAGGATATCCCCGCGCTGGTGGCCGACCGGCCGCTGCTGCCCGCTGCGCAACTGCAAACCCTCACCCCGCGCGAGATTCAGGTGCTCGCCATGCTGGCTGAGGGGCACGGTAACAAGACGATTGCCTGGAAGCTGGGCATTTCGGAACACACCGCCAAGTTCCACGTGGCGTCCATCCTGAGCAAGCTGAATGCAGGCACGCGCACGGAGGCGGTGACGCTGGGCATCCGCCGAGGCTTGATTTTGATCTAGCTAAACGACCGCTTTTTCGCGAGCGTGGAAATAGGCCCCATATTGCCGGAGCGCGATGAATCGAGGTCGTCCCAGTTCGATAGCGCTTGGGCAAGATTACCCTCGATTTGTGCCGGTTGCTATCGAGTTGTGGGCGGCTGCTAGCGCCCAAACGGGCTAAGGCCCTTGCGCCGAGGTGGCGACACTGGGCATCTTGGCACGGATCTAGCTAGGCGCTGATGTGCAGTGCCTTACTGACGGCCGCCGGCAGGCGTACGGGCACGAAGTACTCCGACGGATAGAGATAATCCTCGCCGGATTCGTCGATAATGCGCACGTACCCGTCGTGCGCGGCGGACGGGTCTGGAAAAATCTGGTAGACCTTTCGCACTTCCAAATCGTCCGATCCGCCGTTGCGGATGCACAATACGAACTTCGATCGCGGTTGCCGCCTTTCATACCGTTAGCTAGCTAAGGAAGCGTTTAACCTTCCAGCCTTTCCGCCCGATGCCGTGGGCTTCGTACCAATGCAACTCGGCACTTCGAATCGCGCCGGTGGCCAATTGAATGGTAGCAAGACCCTTCATCTTGCGCCAGTTGCGTCCCCCATAGCGCTTCCGCGGGAACTTTAGCCTCCGCCCGCCGCGTTCGCCGGCGATCGGTTCGATCTAACTGCGCCAACGATTTCGAAGTGCACTCTCTTTCATGCTAGCGGAAGGACACCTCAAGTTCGGCAGCGCCGTCATGCTTCCACAAACATTGCAGACCGGCAGAGCGGCGCTCTGAAATGATAAAAGAAAGCATGACCGGATACGACGCCCTGCGCACCGCCGCGGCCTGTCTGGATGTCTCCGCCCGCGGTCGCATCTACGCCAGCGGGGACGACCGCGCCCGACTGTTGCACGCCATGACCACCAACCATGTGCAGCAGCTTACGCCAGGCACGGGATGCTACGCCTTCTTCCTAAACGCGCAGGGACACATCCAGGCCGACGTCAACCTGCTCTGCCTCGAAGACCGTTTCCTGCTGGATACCGAGGCTGAAACGCGCGAGCGCGTCTTCCGCCATTTGGACAAATACATCATCGCCGACGATGTCGCGCTCGAAGACGTCACCGCGACGCTGGCGTGCGTGGCGGTGGAAGGCCCGCATGCCGCCGCCGTGCTCGCAGCCATCGGCGCGCCGACGCCCGATGCCGAATACGCGCACGTCCTGTGGAACGGAGCCATCGTCGAACGTACCAGCGAGACAGGCGAGCCGGGCTTCCGCATCTTCATGCCAAACGAAACGAAAGCCGATTGGATCGCGCGGCTGGAATCCGCGGGCGCCGTCTCCGCGACGCCGGACGAAGCGCGCACCGTGCGGCTGGAGCATGGCAAGCCGCGCTACGGCGAAGATATCTTCGACACCACGCTGCCGCAGGAAACCCAACAGATGCATGCCGTACACTTCGTCAAAGGCTGCTATATCGGACAGGAGATCGTGGAGCGGATCCGCTCGCGCGGGCGCGTCAACCGGTTGCTGGTGACGCTGGAAGTGGAAGGCGAATCGCCGCTGGCGGGCGGGACCAAGGTCGTCGCCGGCGCCGCCGAAGCTGGGGAGATCGCGTCATCCGCCTTCTCGCCCGCGTTGGGTAGAGTGATCGCGCTGGCCTACCTGCGCGCGCAGTACGCGGCGGATGCGGCTGTGCTGCAAGCCGGCGGACGGACAGCCCTGGTCCAACCGCAGAGTGGGGGCCTGTCGTCGTCACACTTGATATCCCCGCGCGAGTATGGAAGTCAGAAGTCAGGCCAGCCGCCGGCGGTGCCGGATTGAACAGGTGCTCCGCCTTTGGCCGTAGCCGTCTCGCCAAGCGGGATTGCACCTCGCATTCTATTACGACCCATCGCGATTGATCGCGCCTGGCAAATCAAGGTGCCAGTCACTGCGGCGTGTTCATTGGCAGGCCACGTGCAACAATACGGACATGAACAAGACTAGGAAGGAATCGGAAACCTTCAGTACGGTTTCCGACAGAGACAGAGAAGCGGGTACCGATTCAGCGGGCCAGTCCGGGGATACTCAGGGGTTGCCGGATGTCGCGGAGGCCGGCCCAGAAAGCGTCATGGAACTGGTCGAAGAGGGGCAGTCCTTTGAGGCCGGAGTCATCAGCGGCGTGGAAAACGCACCCGATGCCGACGTGGCTGAAGTTCACACGAAACAAGTCCGCGAGGACGATGTGCCTCCGGAGTACCTGGAGGAAGATTAACGGCCAGACGACAGATCAACGCGCCGGCCACTGCAGAGTCCCCACAATTTCGCTCACATTCCCGACGCCTTCCTCGCGCAAGAACCGGCCCAACTCCTGCGCCACGCGCACAGGCGAGCGGGGATCCCAAAACGTAGCTGTTCCCACCTCGACGGCGCCGGCGCCGGCCACCAGGAATTCGGCGGCGTCCTGACCGCTGGCGATGCCGCCCATCCCGATCACCGGTATCGTCACAGCCTGCGCCGCCTGATAAACCATGCGTAGCGCAATCGGCTTGATAGCCGGTCCGGAGAGACCCCCGAAACCGGCCCCCAGCCGCGGACGGCGCGTGCGCGCATCGATGGCCAACGCCACAAACGTGTTTACCAGCGAGATGGCGTCCGCGCCACTCTGCTCCGCCGCGCGCGCCAGCGGTTCGATGGCGGCCACATTCGGCGACAACTTCACGATCAGCGGCCGCCGCGCCACGCGCTTCACTGCTTCGACCACCTCCGCCAGCAGCGCCGGATTGCTGGAGAAATAGATGCCGCCGTGTTGCGTATTCGGGCAGGAGACATTCAATTCGTAGCCCGCGAGGCCCGCGGCCGATTCCAGCACGCGCACTACTTCCACGTAGTCTTCGGTAGCGTAGCCAAATACGTTGGCGAACACCGCTGTCCGCAAGCCCGCCAACCGCGGCAGCTTCTCGCGCACGAATGCGCGCACGCCGATATTCTGCAGGCCTATCGAATTCAGCATGCCGGCCTGCGCTTCCCAGATGCGGGGCGGCGGATTGCCATCCATCGGCTCGCGCGACAATCCCTTCACCACTAGCCCGCCCAGCGCGCTCAGATCGGCCAGCCGCTCGAATTCCACTCCGTAACCGAATGTGCCCGAGGCCGCCAGTACGGGATTGCGGAGCGCGATGCCGCACAATGAAACCGACAGACGCGCATCGTCCGGGTTCATTTCGCGCGCTCTTCTTCGCCTTCCGCATAGGCTTCCGCCAGGACTCTGCCAGTCGCGGAGGACGGCGCGCCAATCCCGGCGGCACGCGCCACGGTGGGCGCCAAGTCCACTGTTTCGATGGCATGCTCGAGCAGCTTCCTGCCGAACTGCGGGCCATACAGAAACAGCGGCGTCTGCGTATCGTAGTTATACAGCGAGCCATACGATACGCCGCGGCCGCCGCCAAAATCTTCCATGGTTTCCGGCTCGTAGGAGAGCATCACATCGCCGGAACGCAATTCGTGAAAGCTGTTTTCGAACCGCCGCCGCCACTCGCCAGTGTGCGAGCAATCCCCATCCGCCGTGTAATAGCCTGCCACGCCTGGGTGGCGCAGAGCCAGTTCGCCCGCTAGTTTGCGCGCGCCGTGCACAGGAATGTTTTGCTTGCGCAGCGCTTCCAGCTTCAGATAGAGGAACGGATAGACGTACTTATCCACGTATCCGGTCTTCGCCGTGCCTTTATCGATCCAATCGGAAAGCCCCTTGCCGATGGCGTGCGCGAGGCTCTCCCCGGAAATCGCGTTCCGCGAGCGGATCGCCGGATCCGGATCCGGCGGCGCGCCGTGCGCGGAAGCAAAAATCAGGTTGTAGTTATTCTTGCCTGGCGATTTATTCAACGCGTCCAAAGTGAGCTGGATCTGGCTATCGAGATCCAGCGTCATCTGGTCCATCAGCGGAGAAAGCGGAGAAGACGATCCGGTTTCGTAGCCCAACAGAGCCATCGCGCCCAGCGACAAGAAAACGAAATCCAACGTCTGGCCCTGGCCTAGTTTCTCCTGGGCGGCCAGCGCACGCAGCAACTCGAATTGCGCATCCTGGCAGAAGGGCGACGACTGGTAGAGGGCGAAGAAATCTTCCGGTCGCTTGGGATCGTAGGTGAGCGTGCGCAGCGGCGGCAAGTCGCTGCCCGCCTTGACCGCCACCCATTTCTTGTCGTGCAACTCCTCGATTCGACGGGCGCCATTATAGGCGGCCAGCCATTCCGGCGCGTTGCCGCGCGTGTTGAACTTGCCCTGCGTGTCCATCCAGTACACCGGCCCCCGCGAGCGGCCTGCCAGCAGCGAGGCCGGCCCTTCGTTCAGGCCGAGACAGAAGATGCGGTTGGGGGGGGCGAAGGGCGCCTCGTCACGTTGCCCGGCGAGCACTAGTTCGTCGGCCAGAGTGGTGGCTTCCAGCAACTCGGCGCGGGCCTTGGCCAACGCGTGCGTCTGGCGGTCGTACCACCGGTCGGCGACAATGCCGTGGAGGCTCGGATAGGCGCCGGTGGCCAGTGTGGCCAAGCCCGTGCCGGTGAAGCCGCTGGCGGCCAAGCGGCAGTCCGGATAATAGACCCCCTTGGTCATCAGCTCACGGAAGCCGCCGGGCGCCAGAAGACCCCCGGCGCGGTCCAGGTAAAGCTGGCGAAACTGTTCCGCGATCAGGAATACGAACAACTTCGGGGGGGGGCGCAGCGCTTGCAAGCGGCTGGGCAGATAGCCCGCCAGTCCGGCCAAGGCGCCCGCGGCAAACCGTCTACGGGAAATGGGCATCGGGTAAAAGTTTAGCAATCCTCGCTGAATTTATGGTATCTTGTCTTCCTTAATACTTTTTCATAAAGCAACGGGTGTACAGCACTCTTAGGAGAACGGGCTGATGCAAGAAGAAGATGGAAGCGTTTTGGGCTTGGCTACCATACGACGGAATCGAGGTATTTCGCTGGAGCAGATTGCGGACTCCACGAAGATCAACATCCGCAGTTTGAAGGCCATCGAGGGCGGCGATTTCAAGAAGTTACCCGGCGGCATCTACAACACCAGCTATATTCGCCAATACGCCAAGGCCATCGACTTCGACGAAGCCGAGTTGTTGGCGTTCTACCGCATCCAGATGGGGGTTGCGAGCAATTCGGAAGACTCCAGCCGCAGCCGTAACGGGAAGGATGTCGTCGGCGGCGGGTTCCGGCCGGCTTCCTTAGCCGGGTAAAAGGCCGCCTAACTGCCGGCTTATTGCCGGCTTATTGCAAAGCCGCGAGGAGATCGCCGGTCTGCCTCGCCAGATTCCAGCTCGCCCGCTCGACCGCGTACTGTGCGTCGTAGAGCGCGATCCACTTGCCGCTTTCGGCAATGCGCGATTCCTCCACCTGGCTCATCCGGATTCGGCCTTCCTGCAGCAGCGCCAGATTGACGGAAAGCTGTTCGCGCGCGACTTCCAAATCGAGACGCGCAACATCCCGTTGACCCTCGGCCTTGCGCAGATCACGATAACTTTGGTGAGTATCTGCGGTAATCTGGTTGCGCGTATTGGCCAGTTGAATACGCAGCTTGGAGGCGTCCGCATCGGCTTCGGCGGCCGCCGCGCTCACGCCCGGTCCCGCTACCAGCGGCAGCACGATTGAAACGCCAATCTCACCATTGTTGCGCTGGTATTTGAGGAAGTAATCCTGATAGTGATTGAAGGTGGCGAACAGACCATACTGCGCCACCAGATCCACGTGCGGCAGGCGAGCGGCTTTGGCCGCCCGGCCCTCCAGGCTCTTGGCCACGATTTGGGATTCCAAACGGCGCAGCTCTTTGCTCGATTGCAACGCGCTTTCCACAGCCGTTTCCTCGGAAGGCGGCATGGGCGCAGCGGCGCGCTCCTCGGCAGCCGGTTGCACGCGGTCGTCCGCGCCATACCCCAGCACCATGGCCAGCGAGGTTTCGGCGGTTTCGCGATCCGCATCCAAGGAATCGGCGGCTTGCCGGGCGCGCGCCAGGTTGAGCGCCGCCCGCTTGGATTCGAGCGGCAATTCGCGCCCTTCCTGCACGCGGTTCTCGACGGCCGCCAGCACCTTTTGGGCGCTCTCCAGTTCCTTGCGTGCCATCTCGCCGGCGCGCGCCGCGCGTTCGACGTCCAGGAAAAGCACTGCCGTGCGGTAGGCCACGTCGTCTTTCTTGGCGGTCGCCGCGATGCCTGCGCCACGGGCCTCTTCTTTGGTCCGCGCCACCAAGTAGCTCTGCTGGCGGTTGAAAAGGTACTCCGAGGCGCGCCCCTGCACCACGGACGGCGCTGCGCCGTCAATGCTCATCGGAAATCCGTTGGTGTATGCCAGCCCGCTGCCGAAATAGACGTGCGGAGCGAACGGGTCCTGCTGGACGCGCACGGCTGCCTGCGCCTTCAGCTCATCCAGGCGCGCCATGGCGATCTCCGGGTTTTGTCCCAGGGCGCGCTCCACCGCCTGCCGCAAATTCATGGTGTGCACCTCGGCGCGCAGTGCGGCGGCGCAGCACGCCAGCGTAACGATTCTCGTCCAGGTCGACATGCTGGTATTGTCTCAGGGAGCGACAGCGGCGGGCCACGGCTTGCATAATGCGCGCTGCGATCCATGTCGATACATTTACCGCCAGCGGGAAGACTGTTTCACCGGCCACGCCGATCGTATGGGACGCCTTGCGGGGGGGGAGAAAGACGACCCGGGAGATAATTCGATACCCGTGAATTCGACCCGAGCGTGCTTACATCGAGCCTGGGCACCGTGCATACCGATCTGTCGAAAAAGCCCTGCACTGGAAATGCGGCCTGGCAACACCGAACCGTCAGCCGGTTTCACAAGCTCGATCCCGAGGGTGCCTGCAACACAATTCGCGCAGGGACCGCCAGCGATCACGGCGCATTCACCTCTCCCAGGCCCACGAATCCGTACTCGCCGCGATGCATCACCGTACGCGAAGCGGCGCGCCTGCATTCCTTTTCCGATTGGCTCCGCTTCCACCTAACGAAATGGCAAAGTTTCCCGTTGCGCTGGGCGACTCCCAGTTGTCGTTCGACATGTCGGACGCTGCCGCGTACTACGGTGTGCCGCCCGACGTCGTCCCGAAGCGTACCCGCATGGGGCAAAGTGAATGGCTAAGGAAGATGCGACGCGCCGAAGAAGCCGAACCGCTATTCCGCCATCATGGGCACGATCTTTAGGAATCATTACAAGCCCGGCAAGACGCAATGCGAGTTTTCGCGGGACGAATTCGTCGAAATAGCGCGTTTCGCTCAAGATCGCGCTCCCAAAGAACCTGGCGGGCGGCGCCAAGTGTCGCTTCAGGCTTGCGAAGCTGGCGAACATCGTTCCAAAACCGAGCATGATGGCGATCAAGATTCCGGACGCGACGCCCGAAATCATCGTCGCGTACGCCACTAAGCGACGAACAAGCGCTCCTTGCCCAGAGTGCGCTACAACCGCCTGCTCTACATCTTCCTGGGCCTGACGACGTACTCGCTGCAGAACCATCTCCGGACCACCGTCAAGTCGGTGGGCGGCTCGCAGATCGCAATCGACGAAATCTAGGTACGCGTCAACAAAACACGGTGAGCAGTTCGCGCTGCCCGTTCGGGCGCAGGGCGGAAGCGACCGTCTGAGCGTCGTTCAAACCGCGCAGGATCTCGCCTCCTGCGGGGAGAAATTCGCGGGCCTCACCTGCCGCCCAATATCGGAGCAGTTCATGTCCGGCGACGAGATCGCCATGTTCGAGCTGGCGCTCGACGGAAGGACGTGAGCTGGTCGAGGAGAAACACTACAAGCTCGTGCCGTCCGATCGGATCGGCGCGGAGGATCTCAAGCCGTACGCGAAGCGGTAGCGACTGAAATGGTGCACTATGGACCACGTATCGAAGAAAGTCCGGTCCGGAGTCAGGCGGCGATCCATTCGCGCCGCAATACCACCACAGAACTGCTGATCGCCGGCGCTCGCGCGTATCGTCAAGGCGCTGCGCGATGAAGGGGGCCGATGCGAATGTGCTTGGGGCCGGCCAAGTGTAGTCGGCTGCGGCAGGCCTACTTTCGGAAGCGGCGGATCAGCAGCGTGTGGCGGTCGGAGCGGTAGAAACCGATCACGTAGACGGTGGCCTTGCCCCCGGTGGAGAATATAGCCTGGCGAATGCGCAGCACCGGCGCACCGGCGTGAATCGCCAGCAATTCCGCGATGCGGGCGCTGGCCGGCGTGGCGTCCACCTCCTCGTCCGCGTACTGCAGTTCGATGCCGTATTCGCGCTCCAGCGTGGCGAATAGGGAGCGGCGTTCCAATGGCAGGCTGAGCAAACCGGCGAACTCCTCCGCGGAAAAATAACAGATCTCCACTGCGAAAGGCTGCTCACCCGATTGTCGCAGCCGTTCGAGTTTCACTAGCCGGCTGTGCGCCGGGAGCGCCAGCCGTGCGGCAGCCTCCTGCTCGCCTTCCACGATGCTCGCGCACAAGATCCGCGAGCGCGCCGGCAAACCCCGGCTGGCCATTTGCTCGGTGAAGCTGGCCAGGCGGTTGAAGTGGATCTTGGGCAGCGCCACGAATGTTCCGGCGCCGCGCCGCCGGTCCACCAGCCCATCGTGCTCCAGTTCCGCCAGCGCATGCCGCGCGGTCATTAAGCTTACATCGTGGCTGCGCGCGAGTTCTCTCTCCGAAGGCACGGCGTCCCCAGGTTGCAACTCGCCGGCTTCAATGCGCTTTCGCAGCGCGTATTGGATGCGCCGGTACGCGGGCGCGTCCGAATCGGTCTTCTGCAGCATCAGTCTTCCGTTTCCGTACCGCCACGGCAAATGATGCCAGCAACTTGCAGGCGGAACGACGTGCTATAGAGCGTCCATGGCGATGTGCTATAGAGCGTCAACGATGGTTATTTTACTCCGAACTGACGCCGGATCCCAGATTATTTTGATGTTTTTTGCAATTTTTCTCTTGACGGACGGTTACAACCGGATTTATACTTCCTCAATAGTAGATTTCTGCTATATAGCTGTTCGATTGGATTTTTGGCGGGTTTGCGCGGTGCGATAAAGCACCATGCCCGCTGCAATGAGAGGCCGGAGAGGCTCGCGCTTCTCCTTAACAAACGGAGACGATCACGTGAAACTTCGAACGCTGTTACGCACTTGCAGAACGTTGGTTTTAGTCGTGGCGATCTGCGCGCTGGCGGGTTCCGCCTGGGGCCAGCAGGTCAGCGCCGCGGTTACCGGCGGCATCACCGATCCCTCGGGCGCCCCCATCGTTGGCGCCAAAGTCGTAGCTAAGGATCTGGATCGCGGCGTGGTTTTCCCAGCCGAAACAAATACTCTGGGAGTTTACAACTTTCCCCGCCTGCCAATCGGCCGCTATCAGGTCCGGGCGGAAGCCCCAGGGTTCCAAAGCGAGGTGCAACCGGAGATCACCCTGGACGTGAACCAGACGGCGCGCGTCGACTTCCAGATGAAAATTGGCAAGGTGTCCGAGACCGTGGAAGTGACCTCGGCGGCTCCCATCCTCGAAACCGAGACCACTCAGTTAAGCACCGTCATCGACTCCAACACGACGGAAAACCTCCCGCTGGGATCGCGCAACTACGCGCAGTTGACGCTGCTCGCACCGGGCGCCGTGACGCCGGCGCCAAACGGCTTCACCAATGGCATCACCACCGGACTGGGCCCCGGCGGCAACGACGCCTCGCGCCCCTATATTAACGGCAATCACGAACAGGCCAACAATTTCCTGCTCGACGGCCTGGATAACAATCAGGTCTCCGACAACCTGATGGGTTATACGCCCAATGCGGACGCCATCGCGGAATTCAGCATGATCACCCAGAACGCCTCGGCGGAGTTCGGCAATTTCGAGGGCGGCATCATCAACACCACTCTCAAGTCCGGCACCAACCAGTACCACGGCGATGTGTTCGAGTTCTTCCGTAATAACGTGCTCAACGCGAATTCCTGGGAGAACGACTGGCAGGGCCTGCCGAAGGCGGCTCTGCGCTGGAACCAGTTCGGCGGCGTCATCGGCGGCCCCATTAAGAAAGACAAGCTGTTTTTCTTCGCGGATTACCAAGGGCAGCGCCTCGATTATCCCACCTCGCTGGTTACGTCCAGCGTCATGACGGCGGCCGAGCGGGGCGGCGACTTTTCCGCGATGCTCACGGCGGCGACGCCCTACCAGCTCACCAACCCGTTCGACCACAACTTGCCGTTCCCCAATAACCAGATCCCGCTGAGCATGATCGACCCGGCAGCGAAGAACCTCTTTGGCAGCGGCTTCTACGCGTTGCCCAACGCAACAGGCACGAACAACGGCTTGACGAACAATTACCTATACGGATCGAACTCGGCCATCGATCAGGATCAGGGCGATATCAAGATGGACTATAACCCGAGCGCCAAGGACCGCATTTCAGGCCGTTACTCACATTTATATGCAAACGACCCGTCCGCCAACACCTTCGAGTTACAAGATAATGCGTTCACCTACGACAACGCCCACAGCGGCGTGGCGAATTGGACTCACACGTTCGGCGCCAACATCGTCAACGAGGCGCGCGTGGGCGTGAACTACGTGCTGGTGAACAATGGCGACAGCGCGAAGAGCGGCTTGGGCAATTTAGGCACGACTATAGGGATAGCCAACGCCAATGATGTCGGCCCTGGCCTGTTGGGTCTCAACTTCAGCAACAACAACTACGCCGGCAGTCTGGGGAGTGCGATCTCCGGGAGCCAGCAACTCTTTGCCAGCACCGTGATTCAGGCCGACGACACGGTGGTCATCAGCAAAGGTCAACACAACATCCACGCCGGGTTTCAATTCTTCCGCGAGCGAATCAACGTGTACTATGCCGGCAACAATGGCAACCAAGGTTCCATCACCTACGGCGGCCAGTATTCGGGGACGGCCGAGTCCGATTTCTTCCTTGGTCTGCCCAGCGGTTACGGCGGCGGCAGCGCCCAGGCCGGCACTTGGGGCCAGCGGTCTAATATTATCGCGGGCTTCCTGCAGGACGACTACCACGTTTCGCGCAGCCTGACCCTCAACCTCGGGGTGCGCTACGAGAACCACACGCCCTGGGTGGAGGTCGACAACCGGCAGGCCAACTTCGGACTCTTCAGCGGCACCGTCTATATCGCCGGCCAGAGTTGCCCGTTCAGCAATTGCCGCGCGCTTTATAACTCCTACAACGCCGGTTACGACTTTCAACCGCGCGTCGGGTTCGCGTGGTCGCCGCAAGCCCTGGGGGGCAAGACGGTCTTCCGCGGCGCGTATACCTTGTCTTCCTATCTGGAAGGCACCGGCACCAATCTCCGGCTGCCTATGAATCCGCCCGTGCGGCAGCCCAACTTCGGCGCTACTTACTCTATCGCCGCCGATGGACCCTTGCCTCCCACCACCACCGACCAAGGCTTGATCGTGCCGCCGGCGGGCAATCCGTTCCAAGGGGCGGAACTCCGCCTTTGGGACCCCAACGACAAGCCCGCCGCCGTACAACAGTGGAATTTCAGCATTCAGCACCAGTTTTCCAACAATACGACACTGCAGGCCAGTTATGTGGGACAGCACGGCACGCACCTGATGGAGCCGGAGCTATACTCGCAGTTGTACCTGAACCCCAACGGCACAACTTCGCCGAGCCCCTATCTCGCGGGCAATCCGACGCTCGCGAATGAGATCGGGTTCATTGCCGGAACCTCCTCGGCCGGGACCCAGGAATACAATGCGCTGCAGGCGGTTTTCCAGAAGCGTCTCAGCAACGGACTGCAGGGCCAAGTCGCCTACACCTATTCGAAATGCATGACCGACAACGGCGGATACTACGGAAGCTGGGGAGGACAGGCATGGTACGGGCCAACTTACTGGGAGAACTTGTACGATTCCAAAGCCGAATGGGGCCCGTGTTTCTACGATCAGACGCAGAACCTGACGACCTACGCGCTCTATGAGCTGCCGTTCGGCAAGAACCGGCAGTTTGGCAAGGACGCCAACACCGTGCTCAACGCCATCGCCGGCGACTGGAACGTTTCTGCAATTTTGACCTTCCACACCGGCTTCCCAATGACGCCTTACACCTGGACCGATACTTCCGGAACGGGTCTCGGGAACGTATTTTCGACGCGCGCGGATTGTGTCTCGCCCGCCAACATCCTGGATACCAATTACTCCGCCGGCGGCATTCAGTGGTTCAATCCAAACGCGTTCACCAGCCCGGCCAGCGGCACGTTCGGCAATTGCGGAAATGGAGTGGTACGCGGCCCCGGCGAGGGCAACCTGGACCTTAGCGTGCAAAAGGACTTCCCCATCGCTGAAAGCAAGAAGATCCAGTTCCGCGGGGACTTTATCGACCTGACGAACCATCCCATCTTCAACGCTCCGAACCTCGCGCTGGGCGCAGGTTTGGGAGCGATCCAAAGCACGCAAGGCCCCCGCAACATTCAGCTTGCCTTGAAGTTTATTTTCTAAGACGCCACACAGCGGGTAAATCTCCGGGGAGCCGAAACGGCGGCTCCCCTTTTTTATTGCAGCGTACAATGAGTTTAGTGAAACTTCTTCTCCTGGGCGCGCTGGCCGCGGCCATTGCAGCCGGACAGTCCTCACCGCAACTCGCCGAATCCGGCCATTGCCGGGAAGCCTTGCCGTTGTTGAAAACCGACCTCGCCAAAGCCACGGCCGCGGACATGCAAAAGCGCCTCGGCGTGGACGGCGTCCGCTGCGGCATGACGCTCGACGACATGGGCGCCACCCTCGACTTTCTCCGCGGCCTCAACAAGAGCTTTCCCGGCGATGCCGAAGTGCTGTATCTCTCTGTCCATGTTTTCTCCGATTTGTCCATTCGCGCTTCCCACCAGCTCATGGTTTCGGCCCCCTCCGCCTATCAGGTGCATGAGCTGAATGCGGAGGCTCTGGAGACCCAGGGTAAATGGAGCGACGCCGAGGGGGAATATCGTGAAGTGCTCAAGAGGGACCGGCAGGTGGCCGGCATCCACTATCGCATCGCGCGGCTGCTCCTTTCCGCCCCGCCGGACGCTACCTCCAAAAGCGATGCGCAAGCCGATGCCAAAGCCGCCGCCCGCCGCGAATTGGAAGAAGAGCTGCAGATCGACCCCAACAACGCCGGCGCCGAATACGTGCTCGGCGAACTGGACCGTCAAGATGGTAAGGACGCTTCGGCCATCGATCATTTCGGCCGCGCCGCCAAACTGGACGCCGGATTCGCGGACGCCTTCATCGGGCTGGGCCGCACGCTCCTCACCGGCAACCGCGCCGCCGATGCCATTCAACCACTTGAAACCGCCGTCAAGCTCGATCCGATCAGCCCCATTGCGCACTTCAGTCTGGCGACTGCCTACTCCCGCACCGGGCGCAAAGAAGATGCGGCCCGGGAATTCAATCTGCTGAAGCAGGCCTCGGAGAAGTTGCAGCAGACCAAGGACCAGGTCCAACAGGGTATTGCGGGGGCGCCGCCGCATTAAGCAGGTGCACCGATGCAGCGGACCGGCATACCGACGATTTTAGCGCTGGCGGCGCTGGCGGGCGCCGCCGCGCGCACCCTTGGCCAGGAGCAGCCTGCGCTTGCTGAGCAAGCCGTGAACCTCGCGCTGGCGGGGCGCTGCGCCGAAGCCATACCGTTGCTCAAGCAAGCCTTCAGCGAGTCCGCCGGCAAGGATGCCAAGCGTCTGACCGGTAAGTTCGGCGTGCGCTGCGCCATGCTTCTGAACCAACAGAGCGAGGCCACCAGCTTCCTGTCGCGCCTGCAGCAGGAGTTTCCCGGCGATTCGGATATTCTATTCCTGGCCGTGCATATGTACTCGGATCTGGCCTTTCGCAACTCGCAGCAGTTGATGCAGGTAGCCCCCGATTCGAAAGAGGTCCTCCGCCTGAATGCCGAAGACTTCGAAAAAGCCGGCGATGCACGGAAGGCCATTGGGGAATACCGCATTCTGCTGCAGCGGGATCCCGGCACGCCGGGAATTCATTACCGCATCGGCGGTTTGATCCTGGAGAATCCGGGCGCCGCGGGCACGCTGGAGGACGCGCGAAAGGAGTTCGAAGAGGAGCTCCAGGTGGATCCGAATAATGCGAGCGCGGAGTACTATCTGGGCGAGGTGGCGCGCCAGGAAGACAAGCTGCCGGAAGCCATCGGGCATTTTGCAAGCGCGGCGAAGCTCGCGCCGGATTTCGCGGAGGCGCAGTTTGGGCTGGGCCGTTCGCTGCTGGATTCCGGCAAGAATGCGGAAGCCGTGGCGCCGATCGAGAAGGCCGTCCGCCTGGCGCCGGACAATCCTACCATCCATTTCGCGCTGGCCACGGCTTATCAGCGCATGGGGCGCAAAGACGATGCCGCCCGCGAGTTCGCGCTGCAGAAGACCGCCGCCGATAGGCTCAACGCGAATACCAAGGCATTGCATAAGAACATCGCCGGTGTGGACGGCAGCCGCAAATAGATGAGTAAGCCGGTATGGTGGAGCGCTCCGGCCGGAGTCGCCGCCGCCGTCTGGGCCGCGGCGTACGGGTTTCAGTCCCAACCCCCGCGCCCCGCCGCGCTTAAGCGGCCGCATTTTACCGACGTCGCGCCGCGATCCAAGTTCGCCTATGTCACTAACAACGGCCTTTCGCAGCGCAAGTACTTTCCGCAACCGCTGGCGGGCGGAGTCGCCGTGTTCGACTTCGACAATGACGGCAAGCTGGATATCTTCTTCACCAACGGCGCCAAACTGCCGGAGCTGAAGAAGACCGGCCCCGCCTTTTATAACTGTCTCCTCCGCAACAAAGGAAACGCCGTGTTCGAGGATGTGACTCGAAAGGCGGGTCTCGCGGGCGAAAGTCTGGATTACAACTTCGGCGTGGCCGTGGGCGATTACGACAACGACGGCCATGAAGACCTGTTCGTGTGCAGCGCGGGGCGCAACGCGCTCTATCACAACAACGGGAATGGCACTTTCACGGATGTGACTCGCGAGTCCGGCATCGGCGGCAAGCCGCCGGGCACAGTGAGCGTGGGAGCCGCGTGGTTCGATTACGATCGCGACGGCCTGCCGGACTTGGTGGTGGCCAACTATACAATTTGGAATCCGCGGACCGATCCGCGTTGCTCGTCCGAGGGCGTAGAGTATTATTGCGATCCGCGTCTCTATTCGCTCAGTGTGCCGCCGCGGTTGTATCACAACCTGGGGCATGGCAAGTTCGAGGACGTGACGGAAAAGTCCGGCTTCGGGCGCGCGCCGGGCAAAGGCATGGGAATCTCGATCGCGGATTTCAATGGCGACGGCTGGCCGGACGTGTTTGTCGCCAACGATACGGAGCCCAATTCGCTGTTCATCAACAAAGGCGACGGCACATTCGAGGAGCAGGCCCTGCCATTCGGCGTGGCCTACGACGACAGCGCCAAAGCGGGATCCTCGATGGGCAGCGACGCGCAAGACTATGACAACGACGGGCGCGTGGATATCTTCTACAACAACCTGATGGGGCAGATCTGGGGACTGTTCCGCAACCGCGGCGACGTCTTCCAATATGTGTCGCTCAAAGCCGGACTGCGGCGTCTCAGCGCGCCGTTTTCCGGCTGGAGCGCGGGCTTTATCGACTATGATAACGACGGCTGGAAGGATCTGTACTCCGCGAACGGCGACATCGAGAACATCAACTCCGCCGGACGGCAGCACGATACCATGTTCCAAAACCTGGGCGGCAAGCGGTTCGAGGACGTATCCGCGGAGATGGGAAAAGATTTTCTGCGGACGGGGTATCAGCGCGGCGCGGCGTTCGGCGATTTGAACGATGACGGCTTCCCGGATTTGGTGGTCACGTCGCTCAACGAGCCGCCGCGCATTCTGCTGAATTCGGCGGATAACGGAAATCACTGGCTGGTGCTGGCGTTAACCGGACGGTCGAGCGGCCACGATGCCATCGGAACCACGGTCAAAGTCACCACGGCATCGGGACGCGTGTTGTACAACCGCGTGTCGATCAGTGTGGGTCTCATGTCATCCAGCGACAAGCGGGTACACTTCGGGCTGGGTGACGAAACCCGCATCGCCTCGATTGAGATTCGCTGGCCGCGCGGAGCCGTACAGCGGCTGACAAACGTCGCCGCGGATCGGTTCTTGAGGGTGGAAGAGCCGGCTGTCGAGCGGTGACTGTGAGGCGCTGCCGGGTTAGAGGGGGTTAGCTTATCTAGCGAACACGCGGCGAGCAAGGAAGGGCAGATGGTGAACTTGGTCCCGCCATTTGGAAAGCCCCGAAGCCGGCAAGGCCAGAAGCCGGCCACCAGCCCGACTAGCGCACCTTGAGAAACCACGCATAGGCCCGCGCCATTGGAAACGCAGGCTCAAGCGCGGGGCTCACCGATCTTGCGCGGGCGCGCTCCAGCTTTTCCCAAAGCCCCGGATTCGGCTGTTTGCAACAGGATGGTGTTTTCTTCGAATTCGCGCTCAGTGCGGGCCAAGCACTCGTCGATCTCCGCTTGTCCTCCGTTGGCGCTGTTCGATATACTCGCTGTGCATTGACAATGCCCGCTTCAAGTATTAGGCGAGGGCGGCCGCAATGCGCAAGTCATGGGCGCCGGGCGGTGGTGCGGCGGTACTTGACGACGTTGGCCTCGTGGGCGGCGAGGTTGGCGGAGAAGCTGTGCCCGCCGGACCCATCCGCGCGCGCCACGAAATACAGATAGTCCGTGCCGGCCGGGTGCAGGACCGCGGCTATGGAAGCGACTCCCGGATTGGCAATCGGTCCGGTCGGCAGCCCCGCATGTTGGTAGGTGTTATAAGGGTCGCCGCTAGCCAGGTCGGATTTGTGAATGGCGCCGCGATAGTTGCCGGCGAGCAGGACCGCGTAGATGGTGGTTGGGTCGCAATCGAGCTTCATTCCGATCGCCAGGCGGCGTTCGAAAACGGAAGCGATGACGGGCCGCTCGCCGGGGAGCTTGCCTTCCTTTTCAACCAGCGAGGCCAGCGTGACGGTGCGGTGTACGGAAGCATCCGTACGAAGCCCCCGCCAAACTTCGCGGAACTTGCCGGTCATCGTCAGGCACAACTGCTCGGGCGTGGTGGTTCGGCTCAAGCGGTAGGTATTCGGGAACAGGTAGCCCTCCAAGGTGGGCGCCCGCGGGTCGAGATCGCGGATGGCCGCGGGGTCGCGGGCCGCCTTCAGAAATCGCTCCCCAGAAAACAGACCGAGTCGCTCGACCGCCGCGGCGATATCGAACATGTTCTTGCCTTCAGGCACGGTCAGTTCGTAGTAAAAGATGTCGCCGCGCTCGATGCGGTCGAAGATCTCCAGAACGGATGCCGCTTGCGTAAAGCGATATTCGCCGGCCTGGAGCGTGGCGGCATGGCGGAAGCCGCGCGCGATCAGGAACATCCAGGAATGCCGGATGACGCCGGAATTCTGCAGCAGCGCGGCCATCTGACGGGCGCCGGTCCCCTTGGGTAGATCCACGAACGCCTCCTGATGGAAGGCGGCATAGGGCGTGTTCAGGTTGATCCCGACATAAGCTGCGGCGCCGATGACGCACAGGAGGCCGACCAGCGCGATCCGGCGAAAGCGCATCACAGGGAATCCAGGTAGCTCTGCAGCAGGATGACGGCGGAGAGCCGGTCGACGGCGCGGGCGCGCTTCTCGATGCTGATGCCGCTGGCGCGCAATACGCGGGATGCTTCCACGGTGGTCAGGCGCTCGTCCCAAAGGCGCACGGGACGGCCGGCGCGCGCGGTCAGCGCGTCGGCGAACTCTCGCACCCAGGCGGATTGGCGGCCTTCAACGCCGCTCATGTGCAGCGGGTTTCCAATCAGGATGAGGGCGACCTCACGCTCCTCCACCTGGCGGGCGAGTTCGGCCAGATCGGCGCGCTTGGTGGTGCGTTCCAAGTTGGGCAGCCCTTGCGCGGTGAGACCCAGGGGATCGCTGATGGCCATGCCGATGCGCTTCTTTCCCAGATCGAGGGCCATGATGCGAGGTCTGCGGGGTCTCTCGGATGGCATGCGGCGGAAAACCAATTTCATTATAAACGCGGGCGTGGTAGATTCGAGACAGGATCTCTTCGCTTCGTGGCCATCTTGTCCAAGCCCTTGCGCGCCGCCGAGCAGGAAGTTCGTAACATCGCGGGGCCGTTGATTGCGCTGGGCGTGGTTGTCGCGATCCTGTACTTCGGCCGGGTGTTGTTCATCACTTCGTTGATTGCGGTGATGCTGGCCTTCATTCTGGAACCTTTCGTCACCCTGCTGGTGCGCATCCGGTTTCCGCGGTCGCTGGCCAGTTTCGTGGTGTGCGCGGGCGCGCTTTCGGTGCTGTACCTGATGGGCCTGGGAGCCTACTCGCAGTTGTCCGGGCTGACGGAGGAATTGCCCAAGTACAGCCAGCGCATCGGCGAGCTGGTGGAGAACGTGTCACAGAAGGTGGAAGGCATGGAGCAGCGGAGCTACCAGTTGGTGATGCCTGCCCATCGGCAGCCGCCGCCCGCGGCGGAGCCCGCGCGCAAGAAGCGGCGGACGGCGGAAGCCGTGGCGCAGCCCGCTCCCGGAGCGATTCCGGAAGTGCGCATTCACGCAGACTCGTCACCGATTAAGGACTTCATCTCGGTGCGGCTAGGATCGTTTTATCAGATCGTGTTGATGGCGTCGTTCGTGCCCTTCCTGGTGTACTTCATGCTGAGCTGGCACGATCATATCCATCGGAGCTTTCTGCAGTTTTTCCAAGGCGAAGACCGGGCCGCGGCGGCGCGCAGCCTGCAGGGCATCGCGGACATGGTGCGCGCTTTCGTGGTGGGGAATTCACTGCTGGGGCTGCTGCTGGCGGCGGCCAGTTCGCTGGCGTTTTGGATCGTTCACCTGCCGTATGCGCTGCTGGTGGGGCCGCTGAGCGGGTTCCTGAGTCTGGTGCCATATGTGGGCCTGCCGCTGGCGGTGCTGCCGCCGCTGTTCGTGGCGCTCACGGCCTACGACACCATTTCGGGCTACCTGCTGGTGTTGGCGATTGTGAGCGTCTTCCACCTACTGGCCCTGAACCTGTTGTATCCCAAGATTGTGGGGTCGCGCGTGCATTTAAATCCGCTGGCGGTAACGTTTTCGCTGATGATCTGGGGATTCCTGTGGGACGCGCCGGGCCTGCTGCTGGCGATTCCGATGACGGCCGCGTTCAAGGCGGTGTGCGACAACGTGAAGGGGCTGCGGCCGATCGGAAAGTTTTTGGGGGACTGAGGGGGACGGGGCGCAGCCCGGGGGGCCCTGCCCCACGAAATTAATGCCGCATTCCCGCTATTGAGAAAACTAAGCGCCATTGGGGTTTAGCCCGCTACGGCGAAGAAACACGCGCAACCCCTTGCTCCGCCGCCGCCTCCCTGCTTGTCGCCACTCCGCTCATTCTGTTATGCTTCAGTAGTCGAATTCATAAGCAAACTAGCTACCCGGCCCCGCAGGCCGGGCCCCACGAAGAGGTTTCGCCATGTCAGGTCATTCGAAGTGGGCGACCATCAAGCATAAGAAGGCTGCACTGGACGCCAAGCGCGGAAAGACGTTTACGCGCATCATCAAGGAGATTATGATCGCCGCCCGCAATGGGGGCGATCCGGACGCCAATCCCCGCCTGCGCACCGCCATTCTGGCCGCCAAGGGCGTCAGCATGCCCGCCGACAACATCAAGAAGGCTATCATGCGCGGTACGGGCGAGTTGGAGGGAGGGCAAATCGACGAAGTCATGTTCGAAGGCTATGGGCCGGGCGGCGCCGCCGTTCTGGTCAAAGTGGCCACCGATAATCGCAACCGTACGGTCAGCGAAATCCGCCATTGCTTTTCGAAGAACGGCGGCAATCTGGGAGAGGTGGGCAGCGTGGCCTGGATGTTCGAGCGTAAGAGCCATGTCTACGTGCCGCGGGAGAAGGCCAGCGAAGAAGAACTCATGAACATCGTGCTGGACGCCGGCGCCGACGACCTGCGCGATGAAGGCGACCAGTGGGAAGTCGTTTCGCCGCCCGAAGCGCACGACGCCGTAATGGCGGCGCTCGAGAAGGCCAAGCTCACTACGGAATCGGCCGAGGTCGCCATGCTGCCGAAAAACCTGGTGCGTCTGGAGGGCAAGAACGCCGGCGCCATGCTGCGGCTCAGCGAGGCGCTTGAAGAGCAGGACGACGTGCAGAACGTGTATTCCAACTTCGATATCGACGAAAAGGAGTTGGAGGCGCTGGCCCAATAAAGTGCTGGTGCTGGGGGTGGATTGCGGCGCGCAGCGGACCGGCTACGGCGTCATTGAATCCGACGGCGGGGGCCATAAGCTGATCGCCTCCGGCGTGATCGCCACCAAGGCCAAGGATACTTTCGAAGCGCGCCTGCATGCCATCGCGCGCGGGCTGCGCGAAGTGATCCTGCGGCATGCCCCGGCGGCCGCGGCTGTGGAGCAGGTGTTTTACGCGGCCAACGTGCGGACGGCCTTGAAATTGGCGCATGTGCGCGGAGTCGCCCTGTTGGCCATCGCGGAGGCCGGGCTGGAATTGGGCGAGTATTCGCCGCTCGAAATCAAGACCAGCGTGGTGGGCTATGGGCAAGCGGGCAAACGGCAGGTGCAGGTGATGGTGCAGTCTCTGCTGGGGTTGGATTCGATGATCGAATCCGAAGATGCCTGCGACGCGCTGGCGGTGGCCATTTGCCACGCGACGCACGCCGTCACGCGCGCCCGTTTGCAAGGGGTTTTAGCAAGATGAAATGGCGCCTGGCGCTGGTCTGGTGCGCGTGTCTGGCGGCGGCCCATTTTGCCCATGCGGCAGACGTCTCGCGTCTCTATTTCTCCAAGTCGTTCCCGGGCAGCACGCCTGCCTACGTGGCGATCAATGTGGACAAGACCGGCGCGGGCGACTACCGGGAAGAGGAGCACGACGACAACCCATTACGCTTTCAGTTAAGCGAGGCGGAGGTCGCCGGGATGTTCGACTTGGCCGCCAAGCTGGGCTACTTCGACCATCCTCTGGAATCGCCGTTGAAGGTGGCGTTCATGGGTAACAAGACGTTACGCTTCGTGGATGGCGCCAAGAAAAGCGAGGTCAAATTCAATTTCTCCGAGGACCCCTCGGCGCAGGCCCTGGCCGACTGGTTCGAGCGCATCAGCGAGTCGGAACAACTCCTCACGAACCTGGAGGTGTCCGCCAAGTACGACCGGCTGGGCGTGATGAAAGCGGTGCTTCTGCTGGAATCGGCTTACGACCATAAGCGCTTGGTGGACACTGCGCAGTATCTGCCGCTGCTCGACCGCATTTCCAAGAACGAGATCTACATGCATCAGGCCCGTTTGCGGGCGGCCGGCCTGGCCGACCAGTTTCGTGCCCCGAAATGAGATTCCTGTGTGCGGCTTTTTTTTTCGGCATGTTGGGCTGGGCGCAAAATGCGCCGCCGGTGTCCGACGAAGCCCAGCAGTTAAGCGACGCGGTGGCGGAGGCTGGCACCAGCCCGGTCGATTTTATCCGCGCGCTGGAAAGGCATCTCGCAAAATATCCGAATTCCACACGCCGCAATGAGATCGAGCGTGCGCTGGTCAAAGCGGCCATCGAGGCCAAGGACGACAAGCGCATAATCGAGTACGGCGAGCGTGTGCTGGCGCGCGAACCGGCCGACGCCCAGGTTCTGGATAAAGTGGTACGCGCGCTGCTGGTCACTAGCTCCACCGATACCTCGGAACGCGCGCTGAAATACGTCCGGCAGTATGAAGAACTACTGCGCCAAACACGCCTTACGCCCGCCCCGGGCCACATGAGCGAGGTCCAGTGGCATGAGGAAGTGGATAAGGGGTTGGGGCACGTGCTGGCCTGCGAAGCGCGCGCCACCGGGAACCTGGGCAAGACGGGCGAGGCCATCGCGCTGGCGCGGCGCGGTTATGAAGCATACCCTTCGGCCGAGGCCGCGCGGGAAATCGGCCGCTGGCTGGTGCGCGCGGGCAAGGATCAGGATGCGCTGGTCCCTTATGCCGATGCCTTCACCATCCCCGATAGCCGCAACACGGACACCGACCGGGTTAAGGACCGCGCGCAACTGGGCGACATCTACCGCAAAATCTACGGATCGGAGAAGGGCTTGGGCGACCTCGTCCTGGAAGCCTACGACCGCACCACCGGCCTGCAGGCGGCGCGCAGCCTGCGCTTGCGGGGGAACGATCCGAACGCTCAGGCCGGCAACGTCCTGGAGTTTACGATTTCGGGCGTGGATGGCGCAAAGCTGCCGATCGCTTCATTGAAGGGCAAGGCCGTGGTCTTCGATTTCTGGGCGACATGGTGCGGCCCGTGCCGCGCGCAGCATCCGCTATACGAGGAGGTGAAACAGCGCTTCCACGATTCAACGGACGTGGTGTTTCTCTCCATCGCCACCGACGACGAGCGCGAACTGGTGGCGCCGTTCCTCCAGGAAAACCACTGGTCTCCGCAGCGGGTCTATTTCGAAGACGGGCTTTCGCGCGTGCTGGCGATCACGTCGATTCCCACCACTATCGTCCTGGACAGGCGAGGCGAAGTGATCAGCCGGATGAACGGGTTCGTGCCCGGCCGCTTCGTGGATATGTTGACCGACCGGATCAAGGATGCGCTGAAGAATTGAAGGTGCTATAATCCCACCTCGGACCTCCGATTCTTATGACACCTGAACCCTCTTCCGAAAATGCCGCTCCGCGGATGGGCGAAGTCGGCCGTATCACGGGCGTACTCGTCGACCCCAAGAAAGCGTTCGCCGATATCGCCGCGCGGCCCAGTTGGATTTTGCCGCTCATTCTCCTGATCGTGGGGTACCTTGCCTTCATGTATTGCTTCACTACGCATGTGGGCTGGGAACATTCGATGCGTCAGGCCATGGAAAACAACTCCAAGGTGCAGCAAATGGATCCGCAGCAGCGCGAGAACGCCCTTCAAATGCAGATCAAGTTCGCCCCGATTGGAGCGTACGTCGTCGGCCCGATCGTCATCGTGGTGATAGCGCTGGCTATCGCCGGCGTTTTGTTGTTGGTCTGCAAGATGATGGGCGCATCGCTGGGATTCAAGCAGATGTTCGCCATCGCCAGCTATGCTATGCTGCCCGGACTCATTTCCAGCATCCTGACGATTATCGTCATCTTCATCAAGAACCCCGAGGATTTTAACCTCCAGAACCCGCTGGCATTTAACCTGGGCGCTTTCCTGGAGCCCCCACCCAATTCCTCAAAGGCTCTATACAGCTTGGCCACATCAATCGACCTGTTCAGCTTCTGGACGATCTTACTGTTGGCTGTGGGAATATCGGTAGCCGCCCGCAAGTTCCCATTCTCAAAGGCCTTGGTCGCTGTGGTCATGTCATGGGTGCTTCTAGTCCTGGTCAAGGCTGGCTGGGCTGGGCTGAATCCGTTCGGCTAAAGAAGTGCTTTCCGCCGTCCGGCTAGGTTTTAAGACGGATGTCAAATGGGTACGCGAATTCGTCCGTAATGCAGAACTTTGCTGCGTCCGTGTGCATCGGGTTGAATAGGAAATTGGCTGTTTCAGGGACAATTGCGCTGGGTACTTGCAACAGCACCTCCTCCTTCGCCTCGAGCCATGCCGTCCCCAAGTCGCGAGTTGCTTCGAGATGCGTCCTCCAATCCTGGGGCAAGTCTTCCGGCTTGATGATGGAGACTTCCACGTCCGGACCCTCGATTTTCAGCAGCGTGAACTCCGGCGGCACATCACTCGCGCAGGTATGCACACATACCTCCAATAGCGCCGTGGGCGGACTCCCGGCCAGATAAACGATGGGCTGGCCCGCATAATGCCATCGGCCGGAAACCTTCAGTCCGCCCGCTCCGCTGAGTTCGCGATGCCGGCTGATCCTCCAGAGGATCATCTAGATGAACATGCCCTCGTCAATCTGCACGAGCAGTTCTTCGACAATCCGGCTGCCCGTGTCCGTATTGAGAAGTGACAGCGGCGCCCGGCCGTCGAGCCGCGCATGCGGGTTTCGCAGCCATGCTAGAGCCCGCTCACGGCTTCCGTAAACGGATTCCGTCATCGCAAGCACGCGGATCATGCGCAATACGCGGTCAGACTCCTCGACCGTCAGCCTCTCACTCCGGGAGCGGCGATGCTGAAGCGTTCTGAGTGGAATAATGGCGGCGTCAACCTCCGAGCGCTGCAGGCCCAGCGAAATCAGCCGTTCAATGACCGTGGGCGCCAGCTTCCCTTCCACGATGCGTAGCACCTCCGTCTCGGTCCCCAGTGCCTGCAGGCCGAGCCAATCACCCATCTGTGCTGTGGCGGCGTTCATGTTGTACCCCTCAACTACATTATGCCACACTTAAGCGGGCAAAATGTCAAGCGCGGCATCACACCGCCCTCGTCTGGCGTGCGCGTTTCTTGGCAATCGGCTGCGCGGGGGCCTCCTCAAGTGCTTCACCCGCCGCGGCGGTAGCCGCCTGCACTGGCTTCTTCTTCTCGGCCAAGCTGCGCTTTAGCGCTTCCATGATGTCGATCACCGGCGCGAAGTGCGGCTCCGGGGTCTCCACCACCTTTTTCCCCTCCTTCTTCGCTTCGATCATCCTCATCAGGTTGTCGCGATACGTATCGTGGTATTTCTCCGGCTCGAAATCCGCCTTCAGCGTATCTATCAGCATGTTGGCCATGGCCAGCTCGTTGGGCTTCACCAGGTCCGTGTCTGTGCGGAATTCGTCCACCTGCCGGATTTCATCGGCATAGTACATGGTGTGCAGCAGGATGCCCTTCTTGCCCGGCCGCAGGATCACGATGTGCTCGCGATTGTGCATGGCAATCTTCGCCAGCGCGTAATAATTCGACTGCCCCATCGCCGCGAACAGCAGCGCGTAGGGTTTCTCGCCGCCTCCATCCGGAGCCATGTAATACGAGCTTTCCAGATAGATGGCGTCCACCGTGTCGCCCTTCACGAATTCAAGAATCTCCATGACCTTGGCGGTCTTGGGAGCGACCTTCTTGATGTCCTCCTCGTCGATCACCACGTAGTGGTCCTTCTCGTACTCGTAGCCCTTCACCAGTTCGCTGCGCGGCACTGGCTGGTCCTCCGCCTGGCAAAAAGTGACCTGCTTGATGCGCGAATTATCTTTGGCATGCAGCAGATTAAAACTCACGCTCTCTCCGCGGGCGGCGCTGTACAAGCGCACCGGCAGCGAAACGAGTCCAAACGTCAGATGTCCCTTCCATACGGTGCTGGCCATAATACGTCACCTCACAATTGGCAATCGACAGTTCCGAAGATATCATGTAAATGGAGGAGGGGCAAGGCTTTATGGCACTGGAAGAGTACGTCCGCAAACGCAAATTCGAAAAAACTCCGGAGCCGCCTCCCCAAACCCAGGTGGGGCAGGCGGTTTCGCCTGCCGGCGCGGGGCCGCGCTTCTACGTACAGCGGCACGATGCCACGCGTCTGCACTACGATTTCCGGCTGGAGATCGGCGGCGTGCTGGTTTCGTGGGCGGTTCCTAAAGGTCCCTCGCTGGAGCCGCTCTCCAAATTCCTGGCAGCAAAGGTGGAAGATCATCCGCTCGAATACGGCGAATTCGAAGGCAACATTCCGGCCGGGAATTACGGCGCGGGCAGCGTGATGCTGTGGGACCGCGGCACGTGGGAATTGCTGGGCGACGCGCCCGTCGAGGAGCAGATCGCGCGCGGCGACTTGAAATTCCGCTTGTACGGCGAAAAGGTCAAGGGCGAGTTCGCGCTAATCTTGATGAAGAACCGCGGCAAGGGTAACGAGTGGCTGCTGATCAAGAAGCGCGATGCCGAGGCCGTGCCCGGTTGGGACATCGAGAAATATGCCTGGAGCGTACTCTCCGGGCGCACCCAGCAGGAGATCGCGCAAGGCTTGCCCGCCCGCAAGACTAAGCAAGAGACCGCCGGCGATCCGGAGCGCGAATGGAAGAGCCGGCCCGCGAAGCACCCATCCAAGACCGGCGCAAGACATGCGAAGCCGGGTGCGAATACCGAGCCGCGCACGTTAGCAAGCGGTGCATCGCTGAAAGGCGCCGTAAAGGCCGCCATGCCCACGGCCATCGCCCCCATGAAAGCCGCGCTGGCCGAGGCGCCACCGCACGGCGACGAGTGGCTCTTCGAGGTCAAGTGGGACGGCGTGCGGGCCATCTGCTTCATCGAACAGGAAGCCGTTCGGATGGTCTCCCGCACCGGCCATTCCTGCGAGAAACAGTATCCCGAGCTCAGCGTGATCCCGCACTATATCGCCGCCGGCCAGGCCATCCTGGATGGCGAGATCGCGGCTCTCGACGAAAAGGGCGCGGCCCGCTTCGAGCTGATTCAGCCGCGCATCGCGCAGTCCGATCCCAACGCCGTGTCACACATGGCCCGCTCGCGCCCGGTGGTCTACTTCGCTTTCGATCTGCTGTACCTGAATGGCTACGACCTCCGTCAGGTGGCGCTGATCGAGCGCAAGCAGTTGCTGGAATCCATCCTCACACCCACTGCCGTGCTGCGCTATTCCGAGCATTTTCCAGGCGCGGGCGATGCCATGCTGCAAGCTGCGCGCGAAACCGGGATTGAGGGCCTGATGGCCAAGCGCGCCAACAGCCGCTACGAATCGCGCCGCAGCAACGAGTGGATCAAACTGAAAATCGTCGAGCGGCAGGAATTCATAATCTGCGGCTTTACGGCCGGCGAGCGCGACCACTTCGGCGCGCTGGTGCTGGGGCTGTACGAGAAGGGCAAGCTGGCGTGGGCGGGTAATGTGGGCACGGGCTTCGACCAGAAGGCGCTCGCGTTCCTCCGTCAAAAGCTCGATCCGCTCACCGCTTCGAAGTCGCCTTTCCCCGGCGCCCCTAAAGTGGGCAAAGACGTCACCTGGGTGAAACCGGAACTGGTGGCGGAGGTGAAGTTCGCCAACTGGACGGGCGAAGGCAGGCTGCGCGCGCCCGTCTATCTCGGCCTGCGTCCGGATATGAATCCGCGCGACTGCGTACGGGAAGTCGCGGGACAGGCAACCGGCCCGTCCGAAGAGCAGTTGCTCCCGGACACCAGCAACGAGGTTACCCTGACCATTGATCGCCATCCCCTCAAATTCACGAACCTCAACAAAGTCTTCTACCCCGCCGAAGGCATCGTCAAACGCGACCTGCTCAACTATTACGACGCGGTCGCACCCCTCATCCTGCCGCACCTCAAAGACCGGCCGCTTTCGCTGAAGCGCTATCCCAACGGTATCGAGCAACAGTTCTTCTTCCAGAAAGACGCGCCGCTGACTTTTGCGCCGTGGCTGCGTGCGGAAGAAATCCAGTCGGACCACAAAGAGGCCCCCATCCGCTATGTCTTCGCCCAAGACCGCGCCAGCCTGCTCTATCTTGTGAATCTGGGCTGCATCGATCACAACCCGTGGATGAGCCGGTCGCCCACGCTAGACAATCCCGATTTCGTGCTGATCGACCTGGACCCCCAGGACTGCCCCTATGACATGATTGTGGAGGCCGCTCTGCTGGTGCGCGAAAAGCTGGACGCCATCGGGCTGAAGGGCTATCCGAAGACCACCGGCGGCGATGGCATGCATATTTACATTCCGCTGGAGCCTGTCTACAGCTACGAAGAGAGCCGCACCTTCGCCGAGATCCTGGCGCACCTGGTGCAGCGGGACCGGCCCGAACTGTTCACCGCGCCACGCGCGGTTTCGAAGCGCCAGAAGGGCCGCGTGTATTTCGACTGGGTGCAGAATGGCAAAACAAAGACCATCGCCGCGCCGTATGTATTGCGCGCTTACCCGGGCGCGCCCGTGGCCACGCCGCTGGCCTGGAGCGAAGTGCAGCCGGGGCTGACGCCGGGCCAGTTCAATATTCACAACGCTCCGGAGCGCTTCGCGAAGACGGGCGATCTGTTCGCCGGCGTGCTCAGCAAACCGCAGAGGCTGGAGGAGCCGTTGCAAGAGCTGGAGAAGCTGCTTGTGGGGCAGGTTGTCAACTTGCGGGCCGATCGTTGATCGGCCCAGCGCCGATTGGCAATCGGCGCGCAGGATACCATCCTGCCCCACGGCTTGTTAATATGAGTAAAGTGCTTCCGGAACACATTGGTCTTCCAGAACCTCAGCATATGCCTGCATCCGAACAAGCACGAGCGGACGCTTGGCGCCGCGTGCAACTGGCGCGGCATCCCAAACGGCCCCATGCGCTCGACTACATCGAGCGCGTCTTCACGGATTTTCGGGAGATGCACGGCGACCGGCTTTTCGGAGACGATCCGGCAATTGTTTGCGGCGGGGCGTTCCTGGGCGGACGCCCGGTAATGGTGGTGGGTGAACAGAAGGGCCGCGACACCAAGCAGAAGCTCTATCGGAATTTCGGCATGCCGAAGCCGGAAGGCTATCGCAAAGCTCTGCGTGTGATGCAACTGGCTTCCAAGTTCGGCCGGCCCGTGGTGACCCTGCTGGATACTCCCGGCGCGTATCCGGGAATCGACGCCGAGGAGCGCGGCCAAGCCGAAGCTATCGCCCGCAATCTGCGGGAAATGGCCCGTCTGGCGGTGCCCGTAATCACCATCTGCATCGGCGAAGGAGGTAGTGGCGGCGCCTTGGCCTTGGGGGTCGGCAATCGGGTGCTGATGCTGGAAAACGCCATCTACAGTGTAATTTCGCCGGAAAGCTGCGCGGCAATCATCTGGCGCGATTCGACCAAGGCGGAGCTGGCGGCGGCGGCCCTCAAGCTGACGGCCGAGGAGCTGCTTAAGCTGGGGCTGATCGACACCGTGGTGGGCGAGCCGGCCGGCGGCGCCCACGAAGATGCCGATGCCGCGGCGCGATCACTGAGCGACAGCCTCGTACAGGCGCTGGAGGGTCTCTCCGAGTTGGGCCCCGACCAACTCGTTGAGCAGCGGTACGCCAAGTTCCGGCATATGGGCAATTTCTTCGCGTGAAAAAGAGCGTTTGGCTGGGCATTCTGTTCCTGGCGATCGTCGTGGGTTTCGTCGTTTATTCGACGGTGAACACTGGGCGTAATCGTATCCGTTGTGAGGTCTGCATTACATTCCGCGGGAACCAAGCCTGCCGGACGGCTGCGGCGAGCACGCGGGAACTGGCGCTGCGGACCGCTACCGAGAATGCCTGCGCCCAGATTTCTTCCGGCGTTACCGATTCCAACCAGTGCGCCAACACTCCACCGGACAGTGTGCGGTGGCCTGAGTAGTTCCCCGCGACTAGTTGCTTTCCAGCGGCGGGGGGGATACTCTTGATAGTTTGCGGAGGAGGAAAGTGCACTGTCTTCGATAGATTCGCAACGGCCGCAGAACTCCATGAAATACGACCGCGTTAACCTGCGGGCGGCTTTGGCGCTGGCCTGTTTGGCAGGCTTCTCATTAGCCGTTTTTGGGTCGCGGGCCTGGCCGGCGACAGCACCACGACGTACACACCTGTTGCCGAGGGTTCTACGCCTACGCATCGACCGTACGTGGACACTGCGTCCGGTCAGGTGTATGTTTACGTCGGAAGCCACATACCGGCTGGAACAAACCTGGTTGCGTTCCAATACCTTTTTGATCTCACCGATGCGGGCAACACGACCGGTTACATTACGCCTCTCTTGTTCGAATACAAGTCCGTTGAAGCCTTCACCGTCTACACCGTCGTAGGCATAGGCAAGGGGTTTGAAGTCGCGCTCAATTCGGCGCAAAGACGATTCCGTTCGACATCATCGAAGGGACGAAGGTGCCCACCAACGGGAACTTCACGTTTGGCTTCATCAACGCGATTGTGAATTCGAGCGGAGTTCCGGTCGAAACCAGCCCAGGCGTTGACCAGATCAGCCCTTCCGATACGGGAGAAGGCGCAGGCGGTACGGGAACCACCAACGACTGGATAGCTACCGTCAACGCCGAGCCTGGTTGTGGGCTTAGGGACAACCTTCGGTGCCGGGCCCAACGTAGACTACCCAATTGCATCGCCTTATCGTACTTACTCCGCGCGAGCAATCGGAGCTGTCCCCGCGCAATAGTTCCTCCCAGGCGTGGGGCGGACACTGATGTCGGGGCACCCTCTCTGGGTGGTTCCCGGAGACCTGCGCCGCCATCATTCTGGTGCGATTCGGCCAAGACGGAGTTGGCGGCGGCCCTCAAACTGACGGCGGAGGAACTGTTTACGCTGGGCTTGATCGATACCGTAGTGGGCGAGCCGGCCGGCGGCGCCTACGAAGACGCCGACGCCACGGTCGCGTTCACGAGCGACAGCCTCCTCCGGGCGCTGGGGGGTTTTTCGGCGCTGGGACCCGATCAACTCGTCGAGTAGCGTACGCCAAGTTCCGCCATATGGGCAATTTCTTCGCGTGAAAAAGAGCATTTGGTTGGGCATTCTGTTCGTGGCGACAGTTGTCGGTTTCGTCGTTTATTCGACGGTGAACACCGGGCGTAACGTATCCGTTGCGAGGTCTGCATTACGTTCCGCGGGAACCAAGCCTGCCGGACGGCTGCGGCGGGCACCCGGGAACTGGCGCTCCGGACGGCCACAACACATGCGCCCAGATTTCTTCGCGTGACCGACGTCAACCAATGCACCAACAACCCGCCGGACAGCGTCCGGTGGCCGTAGGATTCCCAGCAGGTGTCGGCACGAGTGCGTGCGCTACGCGAGTGCTAAGATGTTTATTGAACTCTCCCGTTAAGAATTGCGTCTAATAATCGTCGGCAAACTAGGAGTCCGCATTCGTGAAGAGCAAATGGAAAACCATCCTCATTGTCTTGGTTGTGCTTATGCTGGGTATCGGCGTTTATGCCAGCACGGTCTACAGCAAGCGCGGCGTGGTGGCCGTCCAGACCGGAAAGGTGGTACGCCAGGACCTGACCAGCCTGGTGACCGCGTCGGGCGAGATCAAGCCTAAAAACTACATCAATATCGGCGCCAACGCCATGGGCATACTTACCAAGATCCTGGTCAAGGAAGGCGACCATGTACGGAAGGAGCAGTTGGTGGCGCGCATTGAGAATATCCAGCCGGAAGCGCAGGTGGCCTCCCAACAAGCCCAGGTGAGTTCGGCCGAGGCGGATTCCAATGCGGCCGAGGCTGGGCTAAAGGTCGCGGACGAAAACTTGCGCACCCAGCAGGCCATGATCGACAATTCCCAGGCCGGTCTGGACCACGCCAAACTGGACTACGACCGGGCTAAGGAGTTGTTCAAGGACCAACTTCTTGCCAAGCAGGACTTCGACACCCGCAAGGCGGCCTATGATGCGGCCGCCGCCTCCTTGAACGAACAGCAGACGCGCCTGGCGCAAGCCCTCTCGTCGCGCGAGCAGACGGCCGCGCAACTGGCGGCGACGCAGCGCCGGGTGGCGCAGGCCAAGGCTGTGCTGACGCTGGACACAGACATGCTCCACAAGTTCGATTCCTTCGCGCCCATCGATGGAGTGGTGACGAACCTGCCCGTGCGCGAGGGCGAGACCGTGATACCCGGCGTCACGAATCTGGCGGGAAGCAACATCATGACCATCGCCGACATGTCCCTGATTACCGCCGAGGTAAAGGTGGACGAGACCGATATCGTCAGCGTGGCGCTCAATCAAAAGGCGGACATCACCATTGACGCCATTCCGAACAAGACGTTCAAGGGGCACGTAATAGAGATTGGCGACACCGCTATTCTGCGCTCGACCGGCTTGGCCGCTTCCCAGAGCGCCGTCTCCAGCCAGGAAGCCAAGGACTTCAAGGTGGTAGTGGCCATGGACGACCCACCCGAGGAGATCCGCCCGGGCCTGTCCTGCACGGCCAAGATCACCACCGCCACGCGCCAGAAGGCGCTGACCATTCCGATTCAGGCGCTCACCATCCGGCAGAAGGGCGACCTCGAGATGAAGCCCAAGACCGGCCCTGCTGCAATAACCGCCGCCAAGTTGACGCCGGCCGAGGAGAAGGCCCGCAAGGAAGAGGTTCAGGGCGTGTTCGTGATCGCCGGCGGCAAGGCTGAATTCCGCAAAGTGGAGACCGGCATCACCGGCGCTACCGATATCGAAGTCGTCAGCGGACTCAAAGATGGCGACGAGATCGTTACCGGCAGCTACCAGGTGATCCGCACGCTGCGCAACGAAGCGCAGGTGAAGGTGGATAACAAGTCGCCCATGCCGCAGAAGGCGTAATTCATGGCACAAGCACTCGCAGAAAAAGAGCTGATCGAACGCGGCGAGCAACTGAAGCGCGACGGCATCGTCATCCGCACGTACGACCTGTGGAAGACGTACATCATGGGCGACCAGGAGATCCACGCGGTGTCGGGCGTGGACATCACCATCAAGCGCGGCGAGTATGTGGCGATCATGGGCCCGTCCGGGTCCGGCAAGTCCACGTTGATGAACCTGATCGGGTGCCTGGACTCGCCCAGCAAGGGACAGTATTACATCAATGGCCGGCTGGTGAGTGAGATGACGGACGACGAACTGGCGCGCATCCGCAACAAAGAAATCGGCTTCGTTTTCCAGACGTTCAACCTGCTGCCGCGCGCCACCTCGCTGCACAACGTAGAGTTGCCGCTGATCTATAGCGGCACCCCCTCGGACCAGCGCACTGAGCGCGCCAAGGCCGCTTTGCGCCAGGTGGACCTCGAAGCCCGCATGATGCACAAGCCCAATGAGCTATCCGGCGGCCAGCGTCAGCGCGTGGCAGTGGCCCGCGCGCTGGTGAACAATCCTTCCATTCTGCTCGCCGACGAGCCTACCGGGAACCTGGACAGCGTCACCGGCAACGAGATCATGGCGCTGTTCGCGCGCCTCCACCAGCAGGGCAACACCATCGTGCTGGTGACCCACGAGCACGATATCGCCCTGCACGCGCATCGTGTGATTCATATCCGGGATGGCAAGGTGGAGAAGGACGAACCGATCCGGCATTAAACACCGCTGGCGGCCTGAACCAGCAAAACCCTAGCTGCCAGAAAAGAAAACCAGACCTTGGGCGAGATCATTCGGGAAGCCCTGCGCCACTATGAGCAGAAGCAGCAGACCCCCATTAAACTACGATTTGATCGCCGCCCTGCGGGCTATTCAGGGGAGCGCAAAAAAGCGTGGGCTTGGACAAGCTGGCCGAACGCAGCATTGACGCCGAGGTGACCGCCTACCGCGCGGAACGCGACAACAAGATTAAACACGCTGCGAGATGAAGCGCCTTCAGAGCGTTCGCGATACATCTCCGCAGGCGATCATGCGGCGCGTCCTCGCTGTACCGAAAGCGGGGTTGGAGACACATCAACATCGACAAGGCGGCGCAAGAGCTTGCGCGTAAGATCATTGCAATACTGGAGCATATCGGGGATATCCTAAAGCACAGTGCTACTCCAAGGGAGCAAGACAAACAGACCATAGGCCAACAACGCATCGCCCATCAAGAACACAATTCCGCCGAGATCCATCCTGCGGTTGGCGCTAAGGCCACACCGGCCCCACCTCAAGCCCGGGAACCCAATCAAGGTTGGTATCGAGTCTTTCCCTGGTGGAAGGTGCTGGAAGCGATTGGACTCGTTGCTGCCATAGGATATGCCTTTGTCACTTACCTGCAATGGAAAGATCTTCGCCATAATTTCATTGTCGACCAGCGTCCGTGGCTCGCCATGCAACGTATTAATACAACGGCGGAGGTTAAGGCCGGTGTAAGATTTTGGGCGTTCACCGACATGAAGAACTTCGGAAAGACGCCGGCTAACCATGTGCATGGCGAACGGGTCCTGCGAATAATCTGCGGTGGATTCCCGGCTGATCCCTATTATCCCCATCTTGCGTTTCCAGTGCCGTCCCGTCCCGACCTTAACCAGAGGGTTTACAATATGCTGATGCCGGGGGAAGCGCAGAGTATTGAACCCACAGGCATGGAGCACGCGCTTACAGAAGACGAGACTAAAGAGCCTACGTCGGGAAGGTGCCAACTGTATTTCTACGGGAAAATTGAATACTGCGATATTTTTGGCGACTTCCATTACCGACATGTTTGTGGCCAATGGCTTCCGGGAACCACCAACACGTTCATCACATGCGGAACTTACGCGGATGGCGATGAGGACGACCCACGCGCCGAGACCGCGCCATGAGCCGGCGGACCCGGGAAATAGCGGCGGAAATCTACGAAGCCGCCTACCAGCATGCCCCGGCATGGCGGATAACCTCAAGTATATTATTGCCAAAACTTGCGCGCGGAGAGGGACTGCTGGCTGCCGCGTCCCGACTTTCCAGAAAGCTCACTAACAGGCCAAGTGCACATCGGGACCGAACTGCATCAAAGCCTTGCCACGATATAAAGAAGTTCCAGTGCCACCAAAGCGAGCTTTTTGACGCCAGAGACGCTCCCGAAGGGACCGCTCGGGACGCCTGCATAGCTTTCCATCCTGGCTCTCAAGCGAGCCGCGCCTTGTTATGGTCCCCTGATCCAGCCTGACAAGCGGCGCCATCGAGCGAGAGCTCAAGGCTGATGGCCGCGCATTCACCGTGATTCCACCAAACCCAGAGTAGAATGGGGGGCGGGCCGGCCGCATTTCGAGCCTATCTGGCGGTCGCGAGATCTCACCTCGAACGACGGCCGGCGTCACAGCCTGCCGCATTTCTACGACAACAGCGGTTGGCACGATGATCTTTGAGGAATCCATCAAGCTCGTAGGGGGGATGGGATGCCGAAGAGCGAACGGAGATGATAACCGGCGAGGCGGCGTTCACGGTAGGCCGCAAGAGCGTATCGCATCGATAGGCCCGGGTCATACCCGTGCAGGTGTCCGCAAGAGTGCGGACACGGCACGTTGAGAAACGTGCGCCACGTCACTCCACGACTGTGACCTTCACAAAACCCTCCGCGGTGTCCGGCGCCACCAACTTTGCCGCCATGCGCGCCATGGCGTCATCCGGAACAACCCGGCTGCGCCGCACATTCCGCTCGCGGCAGACCTCGGGCGGAACGTCGAAATACAGCGCCTCCACGTCGCAGCCGTAAAATCGCCCGATTTGGATATAAGGCCGCCGCTCTTCGGGCGTCAGGTGCGTCGCATCCACGTAGGAAATCGGCCGCCCGATCGCCAGCCGGTGGCGCAGCAGATATCGCATGGTCAGGAACACGCGCGCGTGAATCGTCTGGTCGGTGGCATCGTCCGCCAGCACTTGCCGGATCCAGTCGGATGAGATCCCCAGTATCCCCTGCCGCTCCAACCAAGTCGATTTGCCAGACCCCGGCAAGCCCACCAGCACCACGATGCGTTGTCGCGACTTGGCCAATCAAGACCAATATCGCATGCCGCGCCGTGGCCGAGCGCGATCTCACTGAAGCGGCAGCTCGGGCTGCAGGCGGTCGATCGAGCTACCCAGCGATGCCTTTTCGACAATCGTCGCCGCCAGGGCGCGGAAGTCATTATAGGCCTCGCGCGCGGATTGCAGGTGCGCTCCAATCGCGCCATCCGCGGGTTTGAGGTGAAACATGGGCTTGCGGGCCTCCTGTGCCATTGGCTTCAGACTGCGGTAGTGCTTCAGCAAAGCGAGCTTGTAAGGATCCCGGCCAATGGGTACGTGTTCATCCTTTTCCCCAAGCACGGAGGTGCGATACTCGCCAGGTATGCGATTGATCCACTTGTCGTACGCCTTCACGGGCCGGTCCAGACGCACGCCGTGCTGGAGTACCACATAGCCGAGCGGCTGCATGTCGCCTCTTGGCAGTTCGAGATCCATTTGCGGCTTGCGGTCGAGGCGGTCCTTCCATTCCTCACGCCACTTCCGAAAGGTGGGCCCGAGGTTCCGTAAGCCTTGCAGGGAATATAGGTCCGGCGAAAGCGGAATCACAACGTAGTCCGCCGATATAAGTCCAACCCGGTTGATCGATCCCAAGTTAGGGCCGTGGTCCGCCAGAATCAGATCGGCATTAAACCTCTCTCCCGCTTGCTGCATGATGCGCCACAAGGCCGACAGCACTCGAAACGCCCGTTCGTTGCCACTGAGACTTGCGGGCCACTGCGTCGATAGTTCGTCCTCAAAAGCGGATAGCGTCAGATCGCCGGCCAGCAGGGCTAGTCCATCATCGACGGTTTGCAGTTCCGGCCGGGCTATGTCACCCGTTCCCCGCACCAGCGGCTGGATCGCCCCATAGATGGTGTTCGAGTGATCCGGGCCTCCTCCCCAGATGTCATCCCACAGGTTTTCCAGTTGGTCTTCATCCAGGAACGCTGCGGTCAGGTTCGCCTGCGGGTCCAGGTCTGCCGCCAGGACTCTCCAGCCAAGGTCGGCGAACATCCATGCCAGGTGATACACGAGCGACGTCTTGCCAACGCCGCCCTTATTGTTGAAGAACGCGATCACCGGCAAGCTCAATTTCGCCTCCTGATAACGGCAAGCACATGTGTGTCCTCAACCCGAAACTCCAGTGGAGGATTCGCGTTTCCGAGGAGTGCCTGGCGCGCCAGTGCAATGCCCACGCCGAACTTCTGGACGTACCCGAGATTATGCATGGCCTCGGCCAGGTGCGGGTTCCTGTAATCCGTGATACCCGGTCGTCCGAAATTGTTCCGGTTCACTACGGTCTGCCCGGACTCAGGATTTCGATTCGCTCGGAAAACCAGGACACGCGAACCGGAGCGGCCGTGCCCTCATAAGTACGATGCAATATCGCGTTTCGCGTGAGCTGTTGCAGTGCGACCATGGGGTAGTCGGGATGAACGGCTTCCGTCGGGCCTGAGGTCAAATCGTGCGCTGTTTCCAGATGCGCCTGTAGCTTCTCCTCGACTGCTCGCAGCAGCTCCGGCAGAGGGCCGGACAACTCGGCGGCGTCTCTCACCGGATCGGCCAAGTCCGTTCCGTCCACTCTCAGAAACTGCACATAGGCGCCTGGCAAAAACCGAAGCGGATCCCTTCCAGCAACCAAGATGCCTACCACGGTGGGTGTGGCAAGACCATTCGAGGCTGCCAATCTCAGCGACGTCAACTGTTCTTCGAGGGAGCGTTGGTTCTGGTCTAATACATCGTTGGCGACGCTGGCGGGGAGGTATGTTCGGCGAAAGAGATCCAAGTCCAAGTCGTCTAGTGTGGCCGATGCTACTGGGTGAAGATCGAACGGTAGATCCCTTGCCCGCCTCTTTTCAGTGAGCCGCCGCTCCTCTTCCGGGCTCGCCACGGCGCGCCGCGGCCCGATCCGTACCCACACCCGTCCCTGATACCGCACCGGGGGCGCATCCGAGGGTTCCACCAACGCAACAGCCAATTCACAACCGTGAAGAGTCCTCTTCTGCACGGTCAGAGAAGGAAACGGAACCGTGTTGCCATCCGACCGCATGCTGGAAAGACTGAGCAGGAGTTCATCGGTAATGGGAAGCCCGGCGCACCTTCCATCATCGTGAACGCCAACGAACAGCACACCAGCTCTCCGATGATTTGGAAGATCGTTCGCAAATGCACAAATCGCCTGTCTGATTTTGTCCGGGCTTGAGAGAGACGCCTTTCGTTCCACGCGGTCGGATTCCAGATCCGCCAACAACGACTCTAGCTCCAAATTGTCCATGTGATTCTAGTTTAGACTACGGCATGTCTCCTTTCCCGCCTGCAATGCTGTATCGTAAAGCCTTGGAGATCCCATGACCGCCAAAGTCCGTTGGGGCGTCCTGGGCGCCGCCCATATCGCCGTAAAGAAGGTCATACCCGCCATGCAGCGCGGTGACTGGTGCGAGATCGCCGCCATAGCCTCGCGCGATCTGCCCAAGGCCCAGCAAGCAGCCGCCGCGCTCGGTATCCCGAAAGCCTACGGTTCCTACGAGGAACTGTTGGCCGATCCCGAAATCGAAGCTATCTACAACCCGCTGCCCAATCATCTGCACGTGCCCTGGTCGGTGCGCTCGGCCGAGGCTGGCAAGCACGTGCTTTGCGAGAAACCGCTGGCGCTGGACGCCGCCGAAGCGCGCGTGTTGCTCGAAGCGCAGACCCGTACGGGCGTTAAGATGGGCGAGGCTTTCATGGTGCGCACGCATCCGCAATGGTTGCGCGCGCGCGAGTTGGTCCGTGGCGGCCGCATCGGCGAGCTGCGCGCCATCATGGGTTTCTTCAGCTATTTCAATCGTGACGCCGCCAACATCCGCAATGTGCCGGCGTGGGGTGGCGGCGGGCTGTTCGATATCGGCTGCTATCCCATCAATACTTCGCGCTTCATCTTCGGCGAGGAACCCCGCCGCGCGATGGCCCTGCTGGAGCGCGACCCGGAGATGCACACGGATCGCCTCACGTCCGGCATGCTCGACTTCCCCTCTGGGCAGGCGATCTTCACCTGCTCCACGCAACTGGTTCCCTATCAGCGCATGCAGTTATTCGGAACGCGTGGCCGCATCGACGTCGAAATTCCATTCAACGCGCCGCCGGACCGGCCTTGCCGCATCTTCGTGGACGACGGCTCCGACCTGTTCGGCGCCGGCATCCAAACGGAAACATTCCCGGTGTGCGACCAGTACACCATTCAGGGCGACCTGTTCTCGCAAGCCGTGCGTGGCGAGGGCGACGTGCCCGTGCCAATCGAGGACGCCGTGCGCAACATGGCCGCCATTGATGCGCTGTTCCGGTCGTCGGAATCGGGACGCTGGGAGACACCTTAAACACACATACAAGGAGAATCACCGATGAAACGAACATTATGGATTGCAGCCGCTGTTTTGGCCTGCTCGGTTTCGAGCGGCATCGCACGCGCGCAAGGGACGGCTTCCCAGCCCACCACCCAGACCGCTCCGCCGCCCATTCCGCCGCCAGCTATGCCGCAAGGCCCCAGAGTGGTTTCGCCCGAAGTCTCGCCGGATCGCAACATCGTGTTCCGCATACTTGCGCCACAGGCCAAGACGGTCGGGCTGCGCGCCAGCGATATACAGGGCTTGCCCCGCGAAGGTCCCGCATTCACTAAGGATGATGACGGCGTGTGGTCGGCGACGGTCGGCCCGATCGACCCTGGCGCGTACCGCTACACGTTCATGGTGGATGGCGTCCCAACTATGGACCCGCGAAATCCGGCGGTCAGCGAGTCGAACACCAACGACTGGAGCCTGTTCTACGTGCCCGGCGCGGCATTCATGGACACGGTCAACGTGCCGCATGGCGCCGTGGCCTCCGTGACTTACTACTCGACGGCGCTCGCGCGATTCCGGCGCATGCATGTCTACACGCCGCCGGGATATGAGATGGGAGGCGGCAAGTTTCCCATCTTCTATCTACTGCATGGCTCGGGAGACTGCGACGAATCGTGGACGTCGGTGGGCCGCGCGGGATTCATCCTGGACAATCTCATTGCGGCGAAAAAAGCGCAGCCCATGATCGTCGTGATGCCAGCGGGTCATACATCCACCACTCCGCCTGTGCCGGGAGCCGCCCGCCCCGCACGCGATGAGTTCGCCGAAGATTTCGTGACCGACATCGTGCCCTTTGTCCAACAGCACTACCGCACCCTGACCGACCGCACGCACGTGGCCATCGCCGGGCTTTCCATGGGTGGCGGGCAGACACTGAACATCTCGATGTCACACCTAGACAGGTTCGGTTATATAGGTGTTTTCAGCGCCGGTGTCTTCTCTTTCGGACGCGGGGGACCGCCGTCGTCTGCGCCTCCGCCCGAGTGGGAAGAGCAGCGTGCCCAGATGTTGGATGACGCCTCGCTGAAGCCGGGCCTGAAGTTGCTCTGGTTCGGCACGGGCACTGACGACCGCCTGATCCCTACCACCAAGGCGACCATGGAGATGTTGCAGAAACATGGTTTCACGCCGTTCTTCCGCGAGAGCCCTGGCGGGCACACGTGGATCAACTGGCGGAACTATCTGAACGAGTTCGCCCCCAAACTGTTCCAGTAACGTGGGGCGGGCCTCCAGGCCTGCGCGGGTTCTCCAGAACCCGCTCTTCGACAGGGGTATACTGGCACAAGAGGCAGTGACATGATCCAACTCACCATAAACGGCAAACCCGCCCGCTTCGAAGGCGATCCCGACATGCCGTTGCTCTGGTACCTGCGCGACGATCTCGCGCTCACCGGAACCAAATTCGGATGCGGCCTGGGCCTGTGCGGCGCATGCACCGTCCACATAAATGGCGAGGCGGCGCGCAGTTGCCAGACTCCTATGCGGGTGGCGGCGGGCAAACGCATCACTACTATCGAGGGGCTGAGCGCCGCGGGCGACCATCCCCTGCAGAAGGCCTGGGAGCAATGCAATGTGCCGCAATGCGGATATTGCCAGAGCGGCCAGATCATGCAGGCGGCCGCCATGCTGAAGACCAGGCCGCATCCCACGGACCAGGACATCGACTCCACCATGCAGGGCAACATCTGCCGCTGCGGGACCTATCAGCGAATTCGCCAGGCGATCAAGATGGCGGCGGGGGTGCAGGCATGACAACCGCAATCACTAATGTTTCGCGCCGCGGCTTTCTGGGCCAGATTTTCTCGGCTGGCGCGCTGGTGATCGCCGCGCCGCTGGTCCCCAAGATGAAGGGTGCACAGACCTGGCAGCCCAGTGTTTATCTCGGCATCGAGCCGGATGGCACGGTAAAGATTGTGGCGCATCGCTCCGAGATGGGTACGGGTTGCCGCACCGGCCTGCCCATGATTGTGGCGGACGAACTGGAAGCCGACTGGGCACGCGTCCAAGTGGTCCAGGCCCAGGGAGATGCGAAATACGGATCGCAAGATACCGACGGCTCGTGTTCGGTGCGCGATTTCTACGATACTCTGCGGACCGCCGGCGCGACGGCACGCGCCATGCTCGAAAGCGCCGCGGCGACTAAGTGGGGAGTATCCCCGGAAGAATGCCGCGGGCAGAATCACTTTGTGGTGCATGCCAAGACCGGCCGCAAGCTGGCGTACGGCGCACTCGTCGATTCGGCTTCAGCGGCGACCGCTCCCCAACAGGGCGCAGTCCGGCTCAAGACGCCCGATCAGTTCCGCTACATCGGCAAAGACATTCCCATCGTCGATCTGAAGCCTATCGTGACCGGCCAAGCGATGTTCGGTATCGACGCGCGCATGCCAGGGATGGTTTATGCGGCCATCGAGCGTCCTCCGGTGATGGGCGCCACGCTGAAAACCTGCGACGATGCGGAAGCCAAGCAGGTCAAAGGCGTCGAGCAAGTTGTGATGCTGGATCTGGCCAAGCCGCCTTATGGGTTTAAGCCACTGGGCGGCGCGGCCGTGATCGCCAACAACAGTTGGACGGCGCTGCAGGGGCGGAAGAAGCTGAAGATCGAATGGGATTTGGGCGAGAACGCCGCGTTCGATTCCGCGGCGTATAAACAGGCCATGCTCGACACTGCGCGGAAGCCTGGCCGCGTGGTGCGCGAGACGGGCAACGTGGACACGGAGTTCGCCAAGGACGGCAAGGGCGTCAAGATTTTGGAGGCATCCTACTACACACCCATGCTGGCGCACGCCGCTATGGAACCGTTGGCCGCCGTCGCCGAGTTCAAAGACGGAAAAGTGGTGACATGGACGTGCACCCAGAATCCGCAAGCCGTGCAGGACACCGTGGCGAAGGCTGTTGGCATCAAGAAAGAGGATGTCACCTGCCACGTGACCCTGCTGGGCGGCGGATTCGGCCGCAAGTCCAAGCCGGATTACGTCGCGGAAGCCGCGCTGCTTTCGAAGCAAGTGGGCAAGCCGGTCAAGATCGTCTGGAGCCGCGAGGACGATGTACAGTTCGACTATTTCCACTCGCCGGCCGCGCTGTACATGAAGGCCGCGGTGGACGATAGCGGCCATCCCACGGCGTGGCTGCAGCGCAGCGTCTTCCCGCCGATCGCCATGCAAGGGAACCCGAAGGAAGAGTACGGCGGCTTCCAGCTCAGCATGGGATGGACGGATATCCCATACCCGATTCCCAACCTGCGCGTGGAGAATGGTCCGGCCAAAGCGCATGTGCGCATCGGATGGCTGCGCTCGGTTTCGAATATTTATCATGCATTCGGCGTGCAGACGTTCACGGATGAATTGGCCGCCGCGGCCGGACGCGACCGCGTGGAATACCTGCTCGAATTGATCGGGCAGCCGCGCAATATCGATTTCAGCAAAGAGGGCATGAAGCAGAGCGGGCCAAACAATCCGAAGTTTCCGTTCGACACGGCGCGGCTACGGAATGTCGTCGAAGTGGCCGCGCAGAAATCCGGCTGGGCGAACAAGAAGGCCACGCCCGGACGCGCGCTGGGCATCGCCGCGCACCGCAGCTTCTTGACGTATGTCGCGGCTGTGGCCGAGGTCGAAGTACACGGCAGCGAGATCCGGATTCCGCGCGTGGATATTGCGGTGGATGCAGGGCGTATCGTCAATCCCGATCGGGTGAAGTCTCAGTTTGAAGGCGCGGCTGTATTCGGCACGAGTATCGCACTGATGGGCGAGATCACCGTCGCCGGCGGGCGGATTCAACAATCCAACTTCGACGGTTATCCAGTGGCGCGCATGAACCAAGCGCCCCTTGAGACGCACGTGCACATTGTCACGAGCGATGCGGCGCCCGCCGGCGTGGGTGAGCCGGGCGTGCCGCCCATCGCGCCGGCCATTTGCAACGCAATCTTCGCGGCCACCGGAAAGCGCATTCGCGAGTTGCCCATTAAAGGGCAGTTGGGTTGAGGGCTGTTCTCTTATCGATCGCGTTCGCCGCTTTCGCGCATGCCCAGTCGAACCCCGCTGCCGCTGCGGCGCATCAGTGGCGCACGGCGCACCAGCAGGCCATCCTCGCGGAGTTCATGGACCTGCTCGCCATTCCGAACCTGGCGAGCGACGCGCCCAACATCCGCCGCAATGCCGCGGCCGTGTCCGCCATTCTCGAAAAGCGCGGCGTGCGCACGCGGCTATTGGAATTGCCCGGCGCGCCGCCGGTGGTCTTCGGCGAAATCGATTCGCCCGGCGCCGCGCGCACCGTCGTCTTCTACGCGCACTACGATGGCCAGCCGCTCAATCCGAAAGAATGGGCCACGCCTCCCTGGCAACCCGTGCTGCGCGATGGCCGCATATATGCGCGGTCGGCGTCGGACGATAAGGCGCCCATCATTGCCATCGCCACGGCGCTCGATGCACTGAAAGCCGCCGGAATTCCGCTGCGCTCCAACATCAAGTTCGTTTTCGAGGGCGAGGAAGAAGCCGGGTCGCCGCACTTGGCGAGCATCCTCGCGAAATACAAAGACCTGCTGGCGAGCGACGTCTGGCTGATCTGCGATGGCCCCGTACACCAAAGCCGCCGCCAGCAAATCGTGTTCGGCGCGCGCGGCATCACCCAACTCGATATTACCGTCTACGGGCCGAAGCGCGAGTTGCACAGCGGCCACTACGGGAACTGGGCGCCCAACCCGGCGATGATGCTGGCGCGCCTGCTCGCGTCCATGAAGGACGATGACGGCCGCGTGACCATCGACCATTTCTACGATGGCATCCAGCCGCTGAGCGAGACCGAACGCCGTGCAGTGGCGGAAGCACCGGACGTGGATCGCGATCTGATGCGCGAGCTGTGGCTGGGCCGCGCCGAAGGCGGCGGCAAGAAACTGGTGGAACTGTTGAATCTGCCGTCGCTGAATATCCGCGGTATGAGCGCGGCGCGCACCGGCGCGCAGGCTAGCAACGTCATCCCGGCTTCCGCCACGGCGTCGATCGACATCCGTTTGGTGAAAGGGATCGATCACGATGCCGCGGCAGCGCGCGTGGTCGAGCACATCCGCAAGCAAGGCTACTACATCGTCGACCACGATCCCGACGCGCAGACGCGCATGTCGCACGCGAAAGTCTCCAAGGTGGAGGTGGAGGCGGGAGGATACAACGCCGCGCGTACGTCCATGGATCTGCCCATCTCGCAACTGGTGCTGCGCACTGCCGAATCCGCGGGCGGTCCGGTGGTGAAGTTGCCCACCATGGGCGGCAGCGTACCGCTATATATGATCGAAGAGACACTGCATGCGCCCACCATCACGGTGCCGATCGCCAACCACGATAACAATCAGCACAGCTTCGACGAGAACATCCGGCTGGAAAATCTGTGGGACGGTATCGACCTGCTGGCCGCGCTGCTGGCGATGTAGCGCACGTTCTCAACGTGCCGTGTTCACACTCGTGTGAACACATTTTTTCTTGGTTATTTCCAATCGGCCGTGAAGATATTGAATTCGTACTTCTCCTTGGCATCCCGGTCCGAACAAAAAACGAGCGTCTTGCCATCCGGCGAGAATTCCGGGAATGACGTGAAGCCGCCGAAATCGGTGACCTGCTCCAGGCCGCTGCCGTCCAGGTTCATCATGTACAGCTCAAAGCGGCGCGTATCGCAGGCGTGCTTGTTCGACGCAAACAGAATCTTCTTGCCGTCCGGCGTGAACGTAGGAGCAAAGCTGGCACAGCCGAAATCGGTGACAGTGGTTGCATGGCTGCCATCGGCGTCCGCCACGACGATCTCCATCTTCATGGGCGCGGTCGTGTTGTCGGCCAGCAGCGATTTGTAGCGCGCCATATCTTCGGTCGTTTTCGGATAATTGGCGCGCCACACCAGCTTGCGGCCATCGCGCGAGAATACCGCGCCGCCATCATAGCCCTCTTTGTGCGTGATCTGCTTCTTGTGTGATCCATCCGTCTTCATGGTCCACAAATCCAGGTCGCCCGACGCCAGCGAGGTGTAAACCATATTGCCGGTCTTCCAGTTGATGGTTGCCTCGGCATCGTATCCGGCCGTGTTCGTCAGTTGCTTCAAGATCTTCCCCGCGTCGGTCGCCAGATAGATGTCATAGCCCGCGAACACCCCCCACACATATCCGTGACTGCGGTCGGGCGGCGTGGGACAAGCGTCGCCCGCGCCGTGCGTGGAGGCATACACGATGTGCTTGTTGTCCGCCAGGAAGTAGCCGCAGGTGGTGCGACCCTTGCCGGTCGAGACCATGTGCTGATCCGAGCCGTCGGCGTTCATGATGTACATCTGGTCGCACTCGATCGGCGGACGCGTGGACTGAAAGATCAGCCGCTTGCCATCGGGCGCCCAATACGCTTCGGCATTCTGGCCTCCATGGGTCAACTGGCGGAAGTTATCGAGGTGAGAGTCCGCGGCGAACCCGGAAGCGGCCAGCAGCGCCGCGATGGCGCAAGGAAATCTGAGCATTCGACCATTTTATACTGTGTTGGGAGCGGCGAACTCGGGCATCGCTAAAAACCGATCCCCACAAAGGGCTATGAAGCGGTATACTTGTGTCGTCTGAAATTCCGTAGTGCGAGGTGAGTAACATGCCTAACGATCAACTCTCTGCTATTAACAACATCGTAGTCCTGATGCTGGAAAACCGGTCGTTCGACCACATGCTCGGTTTCCTCTACACCAATGCCGGAAATGTATCTCCCACCGGGCAGCCCTTCGAGGGACTTACCGGACAGGAGTCCAACCCTGGCGCCGATGGGCTTGCCGTACAGATCTTCCAGATCGATCCAACCGGCGCGAATGCATATTTCATGCCTGGCGCCGATCCCGGCGAAGGTTACAAATCGACAAATTCCGAACTTTTTGGCACAACTGATGCGCCAACGCCGCCAATCGCGGCGAACCAGGGCTTTGTCACGGACTTCGCCTACACGCTTGGCTGGGAGGCCGCGGACCGCAGCTACTCAATCCTGCCCGGCACCACCGCCAACAACATTATGGGCGTATTCACACCCGCCATGTTGCCTGTGCTTTCCGGACTGGCCAGCGGCTACGCCGTCTGCGACTACTGGTTCGGCTCTGTTCCCACCGAAACCCTGCCCAATCGGGCTTTTGTATGTGCGGCCACCTCTCAGGGCCACATGGACGATCACAGTAAGTCTTACACCTGCCCCAGCATCTTCGGATTGCTTACCAACAACAACATAGGTTGGAGCATCTACGGATACGATCAGGACCCGCTCACTCGCCAGGACTTCACCGACACGACCGATGCCGACGATAGCCACTTCGGACTCTTCACCGACTTTCAAGCTGCCGCAGCGGCCGGGACCCTGCCGGCCTATACGTTCCTGGAACCCAGTTGGGGCGCGTCCGGAAACAGCCAGCACCCGAATTACAACGTGGCGCTGGGCGAACAATTGATTCACGACGTATACTACGCCCTGCGAAACGTTCCCTCCTGGAACGACACGCTGCTGATCATAACTTACGACGAGCATGGGGGCTGCTACGATCATGTGCCTCCGCCATCCGGCGCGACGCCGCCGGACAATTCCGCCGGGGAGTTTGGTTTCGATTTCACGCGCTTTGGACCGCGGGTGCCGGCCGTGCTCGTGTCGCCGCTGATCGCCCCTGGGACGGTTTTCCGGGCTCCCGCGGGCGCCGTGCCGCTGGACCACACATCCATCCTCAAGACGGTGGAAACGCGATGGAACCTGCCGGCGCTTACGGCGCGGGACGCCGCCGCGTCCGATTTGGGCGCCGTGCTGACCCTCTCCGTTCCGCGCACGGACGATCCACTTGCAGGCGTGGTTGTGCCCGTGGCCACCGGGCAGAATCCGGACGAAGATCTGCCTTCCCATTTGCAGCAGGTGCACGCCGAACTTGTTTCGCAACTTCCGGTTCCGGACGCACAGGGTGGCACGCACCATACCATGCCCGTGCTCAAAACCAGCGCCGATTACGCGGCGTACATCCGCGCCCGTACCGACGCCTGGAAGGCGTCGAGAAGGCAAAAGGCGTCCCCTGCGCACGCCTAAGTAGGACTAATTGAGGTGGGGCAGGCGGTTTCGCCTGCCTTTAGACTTTCGCGGATATGGCCTCGGCCGTCCTCTGCGTCAGAAAGCCGATGATCGCGCCGGTGATGAACCCGGGTAGCAAGATCTCCAGATAATGATCGTGCTGCATAAGCGCCACCAAAAAGGCGAACAACAGCCCAAGCGCCGCGCCCAATACGATCCCCCATTTCGTGGAGTGCACTCTGCGCGCAAACCACCCGCTGAGCAGGCCCACGATCATACCTTTGATCGACGACCCCACCAGGATGCCGCCGATTACCGAGCGCGTTTCCGGATAGAACCAGGCCGTCGCGCCATCGATGGCGCCCAGGATCAGCCCGAATAGCAATCCGGCCAGAATCTTATTCATCGTTGCTTCCTCCCAATACTGTATTCCGCGTTGCCGGGAATTCCTTTACAGGTTTCGCAGAAAAAGCAGTAGGAATTTTACGCCAGCGTAGGCCGCCAACAGCCAAAGCAAAACAGCATTGCGCGACGCGAACCGCCGCAATCGATGCCATAGGGGTTCGGACCAAGCCTCACTGCCAGTCCTTCCTGGAAGCGCTCGACGTCGGCGAGCAACGCCGGAGCGTCCGGATAGCGGGCAGCCGGGTCCACGTCCATGGCCTTGTCCGCGATGGCACGCAACGCGCGCGGCGCCGGCGCGGGAAGCATGAACTGCAACACGGCTCCCAGCGCGTAGATATCGGAACGCCGATCCAGGCGCGTATCCGGGGCGCGAAACGCCGGTGTTCCGGCCACACCTTCCACTCCCCAATCCATGACATAGACCTCGCCGAACTCGCCGACCATGACGTTCTACGGTTTCAGGTCGCGATGAATGACGCCGCGCGCGTGGGCAAACGCCAGCGCCTCTCCGATGCGCCGGACCACCCGCAGGCGTTCGCCCAGCGAAGGAGCGCCGGCCAGGTAATGGTCCAGCCGGGCGCCGGCCACCAGCTTCATCGCGCAGAATGCGCGTCCGCCGGGCAGCGTGCCCATCTCATCTATAGGCACGATGGCGGGATGCTCCAGGCGCGCGATGAGCTGCGCTTCGCCGGCCAACGCGGAGTCGAGGATCTTGAGCGCCTCACGCCGGTCGAGTTGGCGGTCGCGCGCCGCATAGACCACGCCCATCCCGCCGCGCCCGATCTCGGATTCCAATTCGTAGCGGGTCCCAGTGAGGTCGGGCAGCGCAGCTACGTGGCGCAGATGGTCGAGCACGGCGTCGTTCAGGTCCATAGCCGCCGCATCTCGCCGCGCAGCTCGCGCTCGCCTGCTGTCACTCCGCGCAGCCGTTCCGTCACAAGCTGGCGCAGCATGCGGCGCGCCCACGCGAGATAGTTTGTCACGGAGGTTTCGGCGATGCCATGGCGCGCGGCCAGTTCGGAGTACGACGGCCGATCGCCGCCAGCCAGGTCGTACCTTGGAGCTGCTTGCCGCATCCTCCGCAGTGGGCGCGCAAGTCGTCAAGGGCCAGTGCGAACAACTGGCGCTGCCACTCGCGTTCGAAAACCTGCTCGGGCGATTCGGCAATCGCCGCCCGCTCCTCGACTGGCTCGAACTCGACATCCCCGCCCCGTTTCTGGCGGTTCGCAGCGGCGTGCTGAGTGGCTGCGAACCCCTCGACCGCCACGCGAAGGTAGGCGCGGAACGACGCCTTCGCCGGGTCGAAGCGTGCGAACAGATCGCGCTGTAGCGCGGCGGCGAAGAAGCTCTGGGTCAGGTCTTTGGCGTCTTCATTGTTTTTGCGGAATTTGACGCGGATGAACCGGTAGACCGGCTTCCAATACAGCGCACTCACGCGTTCCAGCGCTTCGTTCTGCAGAGAGGCGCCGGAACTCGCGGCCTCCAGCAGCGAGATCTGGGTCGACGGGAACTGGCCGTACGGCCCGCCCATCGTCGTGTCCGGATCCAATCGGGAACTCCCGCGCATGCTACCCACCGACGATAGCTTAGTGCTCCGCTTCAGAGGCTCGCATATCGTAAGTGGGATGGCCCTTCACGTCCAACCGCTCCAAATCTACGGGTGGCGCGTGTTGCGGCCGAGTGGCACAGGAGTGTGCATCGCCGGACTGAAGCCGACCTATCGGTACGAATTTAATTGCGCGGCGCCCTCAGCACAGGACTCGGCCACTTTCTGAGTCGACCATGCAGCCATTGGAGCGACACGCTCCGTGGCGTTCCACCATAGGCATTGAATCGCAGGCTCGAACAGTGTCTTCCGTTCGACCGCGAGGGCGCGCCGTGAGACGATGAAGAATGATGAAGACGCAGTTGATGCTGCTCTATGGCCGCGCGCGCGATTTGGTTGCAGCCAGCGTTGGGGCTATTGATGGCAGCTTGGTTCTGTCATGCAGACACGCTAATATCGCGAGCTATGACGGCCTTCGAAATGAACTTCTGCAAGCCGCCGTCGCAATCCGATTGGTGAAGTCTCCTCGCCTATTCCTGGCATTGTGCCTGACGGGAGCCATGTCTCGGGGGGGCGTTCCCCGCTCGCGATTCACCGCGCGGTTGTCTTCTCTTGCCAGGGGTACACGGTGAAGCCCGACGATCCCACGCAGTTTCCTGGATTGCCAGCGAAGGCGGCCCGCCTGGCGGGTCGGGCGCTGGTCGTTCAGCGGTTTGACCGCACGCCTGACGGAGGGCATATCCACATGGAGGACTTTGCCCAGGTATTCGGTCTTTTCCCGGACGATAAGTACGGCTGCCGCAGCTACGCGAATATCGCGGCGGTGCTGCGCGCCGAAACCGGCGATGCGGACGCGCACGAATTTGTGCGCCGTCTGGCCTTTTCCGTGTCGATAGGCAACGGCGACATGCACCTGAAGAATTGGCCGTTGTTGTACCCGGATGGGCGCAGGCAGGTGCTCTCTCCGGCTTATGATTTCGTGGCGGCCCTGCCATACATTGCCGCTGACCAATTTGCCCTCAACGTCGGCCCAAGCCGCCGTCTCGGCGGGATAGCAGCGGAACGAGTCCGGCATTTCGCCGGCAAGGCAAGCTTGCCGGTAAGCGCCGTATGGCAAACCGAGCGCGCAACCGTGGAGCGGACGGCTGCCGTATGGGACAGTCTTCCGCAAAAGGAACTGCGGCCCACGCAGATACGAAAAGTCATCCACGAGCAGATGCAAACGGTGGCCGCAAACACGTGCGGCCGGAGAGAGAAGTCTTGAGAATCGTGGTAACCGGCGCGGCCGGCTTTATCGGCAGTAACCTGGTGGACCGTCTGCTCGCCAACGGGCATGCGGTCACTGGTTTCGACAATTTCTCCACGGGGCAAGTCGAGTTTCTGAGTGCCGCGCTGCGCTCGCCGCAATTCCGCCTGCTACGCGGCGATCTGCTGGATACCGATGCGCTGGACCACGCGATGCAGGACGCCGAGTTCGTATTTCATATGGCCGCCAATGCCGACGTGCGCTTCGGCACCCAGCACCCGCGCAAGGATCTGGAGCAGAATACCATCGGCACGGCGAACGTGCTGGAGGCCATGCGGGCGCGCGGCGTGCGGCGGCTCGCGTTTCCTTCGACAGGCTCGGTCTATGGCGAGCCGGCCATTTTCCCCACGCCTGAAGACGCGCCGTTTCCGGTGCAGACCTCGCTCTACGCCGCGTCCAAGCTGGCTGCCGAGGGCATGATCGAAGCTTACTGCGAGGGTTTCGGTATGGAAGGCCACATTTTCCGATTTGTATCGATCCTGGGAGAGCGCTACACCCACGGCCACATTCTGGATTTCTGCAAGCAACTTAGGGAGCATGCCGGGCATCTGGATATATTAGGAGACGGGCGGCAGCGCAAGTCTTATCTATACGTGCAGGACTGCGTGGACGCCATGCTGCTGGCCATCGAGCGAGGCGCGGGCCGGCTGAATCTGTACAATCTGGGCACGGACGAATACTGCACGGTGAACGATTCCATCGGTTGGATTGCGGAGCGTTTGGGATGCGCGCCGCGGTTGGAGTACGTGGGCGGGGAGCGCGGATGGATTGGAGACAGTCCCTTCATTTTTCTGGACTGTTCGCGGATTCGCGCGTTGGGATGGCGGCCGAAGTTGAGCATTCGCGAGGCAGTGGTGCGGACGGTGGATTATTTGCGAGGGAATACATGGGTTATCGAGCGGCATTAGTGCGGTGCCTGTTGCTAGGGGCGTTGGCGGCGTCGACGCGTGCCGGGTTCGCGCAGGAGCGCAAGCTGGAGGCGGTCGAGAGTCTCAGCGCGTCGCTGGAAACGCTGGCCCAGCGGGTGAACCGATCGGTGGTCAAGATCGTGACCAGCGGATATGGCCTCAGTGAAGACTCCGATGCGGGCAACGCCAGCTTGCTCACAAGGCAACGCGCCACTGGCTCGGGCGTGATCCTCACTCCGGATGGCTATATCGTGACCAACGCGCACGTGATTCAAGGGGCGCGGCGCATTCGCGTGCAGTTGCCTGTTTCGGAGCGCGCCGCGCGGCGGAGTCAGTCGCTGACGAAGCCGGCCGGAACGGTTCTGGAGGCCAAGATCGTGGGGCTGGATCGCGAAACCGATGTCGCCGTGCTGAAGATTGAAGCGACCGATTTGCCGCACCTCACTCTAGGCGATTCCCGCGAATTGCGGCAGGGCCAACTGGTGATGGCGTTCGGCAGCCCGCTGGGCTTGCAGAATTCGGCAAGTCTCGGCGTGATCAGCGCGGTCGCGCGGCAGCTCAAACAGGACAGTCCCATGATTTATATCCAGACTGACGCCTCCATAAATCCGGGCAATAGTGGCGGCCCGCTGGTGGATATGTCGGGGCGGGTGGTGGGGCTCAACACCATGATCCTGTCGCAATCGGGCGGCAGTGAAGGCATCGGCTTCGCGATACCCAGCGACACCCTGCGCAATGTCTACACCCAGATTCGCAAGGAAGGTCACGTACATCGCGGCCAAATCGGCGCAAGCGTGGAGACCATCACGCCGCTGCTGGCCGCCGGACTGGGCCTGACGCAGGACTGGGGCGTGCTGGTGGCGGATGCGACGCCGGACGGACCCGCGGGCAAATCCGGCTTGCGGCCGGGAGACATCGTGCTCAGCCTGGACGGCAAGCCCATGGAGAACGCACGCCAACTCGAGGTGAATTTGTGGCGCCTTCCAGTGGGCGACAAAGTTAACGTGGAGGTGCTGCGCGGCGCGGACCGGCTGACGATGGACGTCTCCATTACGGCGCAGGACGACGATCCGCAGCGCTTTGCGGACCTAGTGAATCCGGAGAAGAACCTCATTCCGAAGCTGGGAATTCTGGGGGTCGAGATCGACCGAAAGCTGGCTCCCTTGCTGCCGGATTTGCGCAAGCAATACGGCATCGTAGTGGCGGCCCGGGCGGCGGGCTCGGAAGGCTTGGACGTGGACCTGCGTCCGGGAGATGTGATTTACGCAGTCAACACCGAGCCGACGTCGACCGTTGCGTCACTCACTGGCGCGCTGGCGCAGATCAAGAGCGGGGATGCGGTGGTGCTGCAGGTGGAGCGCGAGGGACAGTTGATGTATGTGGCGTTCGAGATGGAGTAGCACGGTGCATCGGCTGGCTCCGCGGGAACTGGCATTGTGTACGCCATGGGAATGTAATTTAATTCTGGTTAGATTGCGGCAGCCAGATGATTTCAACGAAGGACCTGAAAGCGATCGCTCGTGCACGCCTTCGAGATGCTCATCTTCTCCTGCGGGCGAAGCGTTTCGACGGAGCGTTTTATCTTTGCGGGTATGCCGTTGAACTAGCGCTTAAGGCGCGCATATGCCGCACCCTCAAATGGGCCGGTTTTCCCGGAGAGCGGATCGGAGATCAGAGGTATGCAGTCGATAAGGACGCACGATCCGGACCTCCTTCTGAGGTTTTCGGGAGTCGAGTCCCGCGTAAAGGCGAGGCACCCGGCCGAATGGTCGATAGTGCTGCGCTGGACGCCTATGAGGCGCTATCGGCGATGAGGCGCCATTCTTCCTGTAAGCACGTTCCGGCGACCTGCTTTTCAGAAAGTTTGGCCAGTACTGCCTCGACAAGGCGAATGGCTTCGTCTCGGACAGTCTCCCTATTCAGCGAAAAATCCAACCGGTTCAGAAATCGAACTGCTGAGTGCGCGTGTTCGTAAGGACGACACTCCAGGAGAGTGCGCGACTCCGCTGGCCAGATGCGGAGATCGGGTAGGGCAAAGCCCTCCCTGGCGGCAAGAAAGCTGTGCCGCGCGAAGGAAGGCGGCTCCTGATGAGCACGATCTTCGTACCAGAGATACCACCAATTCGCCGCCAGCCATTCGGCCACCGGATACAGTGGCACGTAAACGCCGCTTCGTATTGCTTTGGTGCGCAAGTCCTCGATCTCAGTCAGGGGGATTCCGTTAGCCACGATCTCAAGACGTGCCCATGTCGCAGCCAGCTCAGGCCCGCGAGCGCCAGCAGGGTCCTCCCACTCGAAGAGAATCCGGAAGTTACTCATCCTGGCCTTCCAGCGGCGGTTCCAAGGCCGATATGGGCCAGCCCTTGTACTCGCCGAGGGTTCTGGTGCTGACGCGAAAGGCTCGGCGGACAGACTGAATTGGTGGCCTTGGGTCGCATCATTCCAGCAAACGAGGGCGTAGTCTTGTGTTCAGGGCTACCGTCATATCGAGCGTGCCGGGTGGCGTGGACGATTTGCGCGGAATCCAGATGCAGCCGTTCCTCCGGCTTCTGGGATGGTCTATGCGGCGGCGCCTGTTACCCCCTGTTCCAAGGTTGTCATTGAGGGAGCCGCGAACGGCCCGCGCGCATTTTCCAGCCGCACGGCCAACTCCAGAATCAGTTCCTCTTCGTACGGCCGGCCCACAAGCTGCACGCCGATGGGCAGCCCTTCGGCGGACGTCCCAAATGGAATCACTACAGCCGGCAGGCCCAGCAGATTGAACGGAGTGGCGGGCATCATGGCTTGGAACAGGCCGATTTCCTCGTAACCCAGTTTCCAGCGGCGCGAGCGGTGCGGAAACGCGGTCACCCCGCAGGGCGGCATCAGCAGAACGGGGAACTCTTCCATCTGGCGCAGCAGCCCGGCGCGCAGGCGGTCGCGCTTGGCCAGGTTTAGCAGGAGTTGCTCCACGGTGGGGGCAGGCTGTTCCAGCGCACTGGTCAGAAATTCGGTGCCAGTCCAGTGCGCGTCGGCCTCGCGACCCTGGATCGTCTGTTTGGTCAGCGACGCGGGCAACTGGCCGAAGAAGAACCACCAAAGATTCGGTGCCCGCTCCAGACCTTGCGGTTCGAAAGGGTCTGCCGGGATCATGAGATCGGCGAGCATCCGGGCCGCCCGGCGCACGGTCTGGCGGATCTCCGGGTCGACCGGAACGCTATAGAACTGTTCGACAACCCCGACGCGCAAGCCGGCAACGCTCGACGGCTGCAGCGGCACGGGCGCGGAGAAGGGATCCTGGCTATCGTAACCGGCCAGCGCGGTGAACAGCAGGCGGAGATCTTCGCCCGAGCGCGCCAGGGGACCGGCCACGCTGAGCAGGCCACCCGGATGGTTCATCGCCGGAAAATGGCCTGTGGCCGGGATGCGGCCGGGGGTGGGCTTCAGTCCGGCGATGCCGCAGAAATGCGCCGGAACGCGGATGGAACCGCCGCCATCGCTCCCGATTCCGCCAGCCGAGCAGAATGAAGCAATGGCGGCCGCCTCGCCGCCGCTGGAGCCTCCCGGCGTACGTTCCAGGTTCCACGGATTGTTGGTGCGGCCGGTGATGAAATTGTCGGTTTCGTAGTTGGACAGAAATTCGGGCGTGTTGGTTTTGCCCAGGATAATCGCGCCCGCAGCGCGCAGCCGGGCGACGGCGGTGGCGTCATTCGCGGCCTTGTGTCCCAGGCGGAAGCGGCTGCCGCATAGAGTGGGCAGGCCGGCCATGTCGAAGCTGTCTTTGACGGTCACGGGAACTCCGTGCAGCAATCCGAGCGACTCGCCGCGCATGACGGCGGTTTCGGCGAGCCTGGCGGCGCCGCGGGCCTGATCCTCAAGCACGGTGACGAAGGCGTTGATCCGGGGATTCTGCGCGGCGATCTGGGTCAGGTGGGACTCGACCAGTTCCACGGGCGAAATGGCGCGGTCGCGCACCATAGCGGCCATCAGGCATAGTGAACTATATACGGGCATGAACCATAGTGTAATCTGAGGGGAACCGCTCCCTGACGGTCGCGGCTCTGTGACGGTCGCCTACTCGTACTTGAGTGCCGACATCGGATCGATACGCGCCGCGCGCAGCCCTGGCGCCAGTGCCGAGCCCAGCGCAACTAGGGCCAGCAGGGCCGCCGCGCACGTGAGGACTATGGGGTCGGCGGCCTTCACTCCGAACAGTTGCGATTCGACCAGCCGGCTAAGCGCCAGAGCGGCGGCCGAACCGATGGCGATGCCCGCCAGAGCCACCCGCGCGGCTTCCAGCACCACCATGCGCAGCATGTCGCCGGGCTGCGCACCCAACGCCATGCGCAAGCCGATCTCGGCAGTGCGCCGCGCGACGGTATAGGCCACGATGCCGTACAGTCCTAACGCCGCCAGCAGCGTGGCCAGCGCGCCAAACGCCACCGACAGCATCGCCAGCAGCCGCTGGACGTAGATGGAATCCTCGATGCGCAGGGTAATCGGTTTCATTTCATCCAGCGGCACGTTCAAGTCGGCAGAGCGCGCCACCGCGCGGATGGACGACCCGAGCGCGCTCCCATCGCCCGCGCTTCGCACATAGAACATCAGGCCAGCGGGTTTGTCCCATTGGGTGAATGGATAGTACAGAGTCTCGCCCGCGGGCTCGCGCGAGGTGCTGCGGCTGTCGCTCGCGACGCCCACGATTTCCCGGTCGAGCACGGGATGGTCGCCGCCACCGAACATCAGGCGCAAGCCCACGGGATTCCGCCCCCTACAATAACGCCTGGCGAATGCTTCGTTCACCACCACCACCTTGGGCGCCGCGCCATCCCGCTCGGTGAACTCGCGTCCCGCGCGCAGGGGAATGCCCAGAGCGGCGAAGAAACCCGGACTTACGGCAATCAGCCCGGCGCCGACGCTGTCTTCCGGCGTCCGCGGTTGGTATCCCTCCAGCGTGATGTTACCAGAGCGGCTCGAGTCCGAAAATGGTCCGCCGTCGGCCGCGCCGACGCCCGTGACGCCGTGTAAGGCCACGATGCGCTGTTTCAAATCGCCGTAGTAAGCCACCGAGTCGGCCAGGTGTGGGCGGCCGCGGGAAGCATCGACTTTGAAGGTGAGCAGGTTCTGGGGCCGGAATCCCAGGTTGATGCGGGCGATGTTGAATAGAGTGGTACCGAACAAGCCGGCCGCCACCACCAGCACCAGCGAGAGCGCTACCTGCGCGATCACGACGCACTTGCGAAGCCATACCGAGCCGGTGGGCGGGGCGGTGGCCGCGCCGCATCGTAACGCGCCCGCGAGATCGGGACGCGTGGCCTGGAGCGCCGGGACGAGCGAGAAAAGCAAACCGCTGAGCAGCGCGGTGGCGAAGGTGAAAGCGAGCAGCCACGGGTTCAGGCCCGCCGTCACCCAATCGCCGGCGAAACCTTGCGGGAGCATCCGGAGCAGCGTGCGCGTGGTCCAATCCGCCACCAGCAAACCGAGCGCGCCCCCGGCCAGTGCCAGCGTCAGGCCTTCGAGCAGGAGCTGCCGGATCAGGTCCCCGCGGCGCGCACCGATCGCCAGCCGGATACGCAACTCGCGCTGCCGGGCCGTGGCGCGCGCAATGGTCAGGCTGGCCACGTTGGCGCAGGCAATCAGGAGCACCAGGCCGACCATCGCCGAGAGAGCTAGCAGCGGTCCCTGGTTGTTCTTGCGAAGCTCGTTGATGCCTTGCCCGGCCGGGCGGAGTTCCAACTGGGCGGCGCGATACGCTTTAGGGTTGCCGGCATGGGACCCGGGACGCGCCCACGTGGCCTCCAAAGCCATACGGTAGGCTACTGCCGCGGCCGCTTGCGCTTTTTGCATGGGCATACCCGGCACCGTGCGCGCCATGATGTTCAACCAGTAGAACGTGGGGTCGTCCAGCGCCTTCCATGTTGGCTTGGCTGCGCCCAGCATGGTGATGGGCACGTAGACGTCGGGCATGTTGCCCGGGAAGATGCCGTTGAATCCCGCGGCGGATACGCCAATGACGGTCATCGGGAATCCATTCAGATGGATCGTCTGGTTGACGACGGCTCGGCTGGATGCGAAGTGCTTTACCCAGTAGGCGTGGCTTAACACAACGACCGGATGGGCCATGGGTGCGTCATCGTCTGCGGGTGTGAACAGCCGTCCGGCGGCCGCCCGTACGCCCAGCACGCCGAAGAAGTTGCCCGACACCAAATCGGCCCCCACGGATTCGGCATTGCCCCCGTACAAAAGCGTGACCCCTGCTCCGGTGCGAGCGATGACGCCGCTGAATGCGCGGTCATCGCCGCGCAACCGGCGATACATGGGATACGAGAACACCGATTCGTTGTTGTCCGCGACAGCCGTGCCGTCCAAGTCGTCCTCACGGTGCAGGAGCACCAGGTGGGCCGGATCGTGGACCGGCAGCATGCGCAGCATCACCTGATTCACCAGCGAGAAGATGGCGGTATTCGCGCCGATGCCGAGGGCCAGCGAAAGCACGGCCACCAGCGCGTATCCGGGACTCTTGCGCAGCACGCGCACTGTGTAGCGCATGTCGCGCCAAAACGTCTCCATGAATCCGATGGTGTTCATGCGATAGATCTCCTCACGAATCAGGCCGGGGTTACCCAGCTTCCTGCGGGCGGCCGAGCGCGCTTCGGCGACCGGCATGCCGCGCGCCAAGTTGTCCGCCGTTTCGATATCGATATAGTGCTCGACCTCCTCGGCGCGCTCCCGATCCCACTGCCCGCGGCGAATAAAGCGGCTCCACTCCATCTCCGGTTACTCCGCGGCGGGACGCAGCACCTGGTTCACCGCGCGCACCAGCCGGTCCCAATGGCTGGTTTGTTCCGCCAGTTGTTTGCGTCCGGCGGGCGTCAGGCGGTAATAGCGAGCCCGGCGGTTGTTTTCGGAAGTGCCCCAGAACGAGGCGATAGAGCCGCGAACCTGCAGCCGGTGCAGCGCGGGGTAGAGAGAACCGTGTTCGACCTGGAGGACCTCTTCGGAGCGGTGTTCGATGGCGTGCGCTATTGTGTGGCCGTGCGCCGGGCCAAGGACCAGGGTCTGGAGAATCAGCAGGTCGAGAGTGCCCTGGAGCATCTCGCCCGCCAGGGGGTGTTGATCCTTGATCGCCATGCTGCTTGCAGTATACACCCATAGACGATCGACTGAAGAAACAGTTAGGCAGATCATTGGATTTTGTTCGAACGGTACTTGAGTTCGGAAGTTGATCGACAGAAGCCTTGGGCGGGCAAAAGCGCAGGCTGAAAGCGGCGGCAGCCAGGATTGGCTGCCCCCCACGTTATAATGCTTTCCGGGAGGCTCTTATCATGCTGATCCGGATCGCCGGAATCGCGCTGGCTCTGGTGTGCGCCGGGGCGGCCCGCAATAACGATACCAACAAGCCCGCCGAAACCCGCGGCGAGAACGAATCGGTGGTGATCGCCGCCACGCTCTATGCGAAGCCCGAATCGGTGAAGGAAGTACTCGGTTCGGACCTAGGCGGCCACTACATCGTGGTCGCGGTCGAAGTGACGCCGCGCTTCGGCAAGGAAGTCGCCATCAACCGCGACGATTTCGTCTTGAAGACCGACAAGGATGGCGAGAAGAGCGGCCCGTTCGCGCCCAGCCAGATCGCGGGGCGGGGCGCCATGGTGATCCGGCAGACCGGCGGCGCAGGCGGCACGGGCATGCACGATAACGACGGGCCCGTCTTGGGCGGCATTCCGGGTACGATGGGGCAACCACGCCGGCTCGGAGGAGATGGAGTGGGCAGCGCCGGCGCACCCGCGGGCGCCGAGGCCAAGACCCGCACGGGATCCAGCGAAAAAGACGATCCCATGCTGGCCGTGCTGAAGCAGAAGGAGTTGCCCGAAACAAAAACCGATAAACCTGTTTCGGGGCTGCTGTACTTCCCGATGGAGAAGCAAAAGGTCAAAGATCTGGAACTGCGCTATATCCCCTCCGACGACAAGATCACGATGCGCTTCCGCCAAGAGAAAAAATGATGCGGGCCGCGGACATCGATACACCCGCTCTGCTGGTGGATTTGGATGTAATGGAGCGCAACCTGCGGCGCGTCGCGGATTACACGTGGAGGCACGGAATCCGGCTGCGCCCGCACACCAAGACCCACAAATCGCCGCGCATCGGCCGGCGCCAATTGGATCTGGGTGCGGCGGGACTGACCGTGGCGAAAGTGGGCGAAGCGGAGGTGATGCTGGATGCCGCGCCCACCGATCTGTTGGTCGCCTACCCGGTGATCGGACGCGCGAAGCTGGAGCGTCTGATGGTCATCGCGCGGCGCACGCGCGTCACGGTATCGCTCGATAGCCTGTTCGCCGCGCAGCAGCTTTCCGAAGCGGCGCAAGCCGCTGGCGCGGGCATGGCTAAGATTGGAGTGCTCGCCGAAACCGATGTGGGATTAGGGCGCGTGGGCGTCTCGCCGGGCGCGGAACTGCTCGACCTGGCGCGCAGTATCGAACGTCTGGCGGGACTGTCGTTCGAAGGCGTCGCGTTCTATCCGGGCCACATCAAGGACAACGGCGAGCAGAGCAGGGCAGCGCTGGCGACGCTAGGCGGCCTCATACAGTCGATACTCGCCGATTTCCGCCACGCCGGCATCGAAGTGCGGATTGTCAGCGGCGGTTCCACGCCATCGCTTTACCACTCGCATGAATTGCCGGGCCTCAACGAAATCCGTCCCGGCACATATGTCTACAACGACTGGAACACGGTTGCGAGCGGCGCCTGCACGCCGGACGAGTGTGCGGCCGTGCTGCTGGTGACGGTGGTTTCGACCGCGCGGCCCGGCCAGATTATCGTCGACGGCGGCTCCAAGACGTTTTCGTCGGACCGCTTGACGGGCTCGGCCGAATCCACCTTCGGCCATGTGGTGGAAGCGCCCGCGGCGGTGTTCCATAAGATGAACGAAGAGCACGGTTACCTGGACGTGACACGGTGCGGCAGGAAATTTGAAATCGGAGAGCGCCTGCGCATTATTCCGAACCACATTTGCGCGGCGGTGAATCTGCACGAGCGGGTTTACGGAATCCGCAACGGAGAGGTGGAAGAAGTTTGGGAAGTGGCCGGGAGAGGCAAGCTGCAATAGCCCGCCTCGCCCGCGGCCGATTTACTTCACTTCGCTGACCGTGATATTGTCGGCGTCAATCTCGCCCACGAGCGTAACTTTTTCGCCGGCATGCTCGATCACTTTGTCCTGATTCGCGATCTGAAAGACCTTACCGTCTGGGGTGACCAGAACGGCTTTGTCGCCTCTCTTGATGCAGCTCTTCGCACAGCCCGCGTGGCTGTCGGCAGCGACTTTAGCGGCGCCTTGCTTTGTGGTACAGCCGGCGTCGGAGATGTAGCCACTCCACTCGGCGGCCATGGCGGTCATGGCAAGCGCCGAGATAAACGTGATACCTAGTACAAACTTTCGCATACAACCCTCCTTGGGATGGTGCCAGTCATAACGACTATACTCCACCTGGGGAAGTGGGGGCAAGGCGCCGCGCTGGCGCGGGGGATCTTTTGTAATGAAAGACACATGCACGGCAGTCCGCAGCGCTTGATTTAGGTATCAGGTCTTGCGAAGGCCGCGTGCCAGCCACTCGACATTTGCACCGCCTTTGAGCTAGGATTACGCATGATGCGTTACGCATGGTGCGTAGTATGAATAACCCTTTCCAGTATGGCGGAATCGTGGAAGGAGCGGCATTCTGCAATCGCAAGAAGGAGATGGCCGACCTGGCGGCGGGTATCGAGAACTGCGAGAAGCTCTTCTTATATTCCGAGAGGCGGCTGGGGAAGACGTCCCTGGTGCAGACGGTTTTGCGTGGACTGCCCAAAGGGCGCTATGCCGCCGCATACGTCGATTTGTGGCCCACCGACGGCGAAAGGGCGTTTGCCGCGCCGACCGCTCAGGCCATTACGGAATCGATGAGCAGCACGGCGGGCCAACTGTTGGACATCGCGACGCGACTCTTCGGCCGGTTGGCTCCCAGCATAACCACAGACGCGGAAGGCAAGCCAAGAGTGACGTTTGGCCTTAGTAGGAGCGGCCGGCCCGGCCCGGAGATTGAAGAAGTGCTGGCAGCGCCGGCCGAAATCGCACAACGCGGGAAGCGAAAAGTCGTCGTGGTTTTCGATGAGTTCCAGCAGGTGCTGGAGTATGAAAGCGATATGGTCGAGCGGCGCCTTCGGAGCGTCATTCAGAAACATCGGGACGTGTCTTATATCTTCCTCGGCAGCCGGAAGCATCTCCTGCAGAAGATGTTCCTGGACCGCTCACGCCCGCTATATCGGGCGGCTGGACATTACCCGTTGGGGTCGATTGAAACCAAACATTGGATTCCTTTATCGGCAAGAAGTTCCGCGAGGGAGAGAAGCCGATCGCGGACGACGCGATCAGGGCGGTCTGCGAATTGACGGAAGGTCACCCCTTCTATACGCAGCACCTCTGCCATGCGCTATGGGATCTCTGCGAGCCGGGCGAGCCGGTGACCGAACTTTTGATCGAAGACGCGATAAAAGTTTTGTTGGACCGCGAGAGTTACGCGTATACGACGCTTTGGGAATCGCTTGCGCTAAACCAGACGCGCCTGCTACGGGGGCTCGCGTCGGAACTGGCGGGAGTCAAGCCCTTCGGCGGGGCCTTCATCGGGCGCTACGGACTGGGATCCGCTTCGAATTCGCAGCGAGCGGTTGAGGGTTTGCTCAACCGGGATCTGATTGACCGGGATAACGGATCCTTCCTGATTACCGACCGGTTCTTTCGGATCTGGATCGGACGAAAGCAAGGTGTCCGCGGGAGTGCGTAATTCTGCGAAATTCGTGGGGCAGCCCCCGGTCTGCGCGCCCGCCACGGACGCTCTTTCGGTCGAGAAACCAAGGCTTTCGACAATCGCAAGAGGCCAACGAGGGCGTCGGCCGCGGTCCTCAGGGGGACCGCCCCGCAATTTATCCAGGTGCTCGGTTACAGGGAAAAGTATGCGGCATTACCCTTCAAGCCGGCCGCAACAGCCTGCTAAATGCCCGTCAAATCTGTTACAGTCATCCCAGTAGAAAAGTGTCATGAAGCCCCCCATCCCGCTCAACGAACGCGCGCGCCTGGAGTTGTTGTGGCAATACGGCATATTGGATACCGCCGCCGAGCCTGCCTTCGACGAGATCACCGCGCGCGCCGCGGAGATCTGCCAGACCCCCATCAGCCTGCTTAGCTTCGTCGATAAGGATCGCACTTGGTTCAAGTCGAACGCCGGGCTGTCACTGCGCGAGATACCCCGCGACACTTCGTTCTGCGCGCACGCTATCTGCCAGCGCGATCTGTACGTGGCCCCCGATATGCTCGCCGACGAGCGCTTCTCACATAACCCCTTGGTAACCCAGAAACCCCACCTGCGATTCTATGCCGGTATGCCGCTGCTTTCGCCCGAAGGGCTCGCGCTGGGCACTCTGTGCGTGATCGATCGCAAGCCGCGCGAGCTGACCCAGGAACAAACCGGGAAGCTGAAAGAGCTGGCCAGAGGCGCCGTCCTGCTGCTTGAAATTCGCCGCGCCGGCGGCCGCCCTCCCGCGCGCCCCTGAACGAACGCCATGTCATTCGCCGGAATGCAGGTCCTGTCGCTGGAGAGTCGCCGCTCCGCCGAGATCGCCGAACTGATTCGCAAACAGGGCGGCGAACCCGTGCCGGCCCCTTCCATGCGCGAAGCGCCGCTGGAGCGCAACGAGGCCGCCTTCCAATTCGCCGAGCGCCTTTTCGCCGGCGAGTTCGACATGATGATCCTGCTCACCGGCGTAGGCACCCGCTTGCTGCACCAGGCGCTCTCCACGCGCTATCCGCCGGAGCGGTTTCCCGCGGCCTTGCGCAGGATCACCGTGGTCGCCCGCGGACCCAAGCCCGCCGCCGTCCTGCGCGGACTCGAGGTGCCAGTCACCATCGCCGTGCCGGAACCCAACACCTGGCGCGAATTGCTCGTTGCCATCCGGGACCGTCCCGAGCGGCATATCGCCATCCAGGAATACGGACGCTCCAACCCCGAACTGCTGGATGCCCTGCGCCAACGCGGCGCCGAAGTCGCCACCGTGCGCGTCTACCAGTGGGATCTGCCTGCAGACACCGCACCCCTACGCGCCGCCGCCCGCCGCCTGGCCGCCGGCGAATTGCAGGTGGCCCTCTTCACCACGTCAATTCAAATCGAGCATCTGCTGCGCATCGCCGCCGAGACCGGCATCGAAGCCGCCGTGCTGTCGGCTTTGCGCGGTATGGTGGTAGCGTCTATCGGCCCGGCAACCAGCGAAGCCCTTGAAGAAGCCGGCGTGCATCCGGACCTGGAACCCACGCATCCGAAGATGGGATTCCTGGTGCAGGAAACGGCCCAGCGTGCCGCGGAGATCCTGCGTGCCAAGACCCCGTAGCTCGCCAGCGTGGGCGGAATGGCGCGGGATGCTTGCGGCCTTGCGACAATGTCGCTGCGTGTGTACTCCTGAAGTGGCTTACCCATTACGAACGGCGAGATCCGGGCGTGGTACAGAGATGAAAGGCTTTGTGCGCGTGGCGATCGACATGACGCACGAGTGCAGGCCCCCGATCGATGATCGAAAATTCCGCCGAAATTCAGGATCTTAGAGAGCGGGACCGCCGGCTCTATGGGAATCCGGACGGGCCCACTTTCGATCAGTTGGTACAAGAGAGCCTAGGAACTGAGCCGCCTCTCAAGAAACTGCTGCCGCTAACCCGGCAGTCGGCCCGGTAGTTTAGCTATGCCGCAGCGCGCAACGCATTGGCCACCCGGTTCCTGGTGCGGTTGCGTTCCTGCTTGATCACATGGCCTCCGCCGATCTGCCGGCTGGGCGCCAACTTCAGCCAAAATAACAGGTGGTCTTCGCTCCGCCAGGGACTCATATCCGTACCCAACTCCGAAACAAAAGTCAGTACCGTCATCACATATACTCCGTCCGGAGTGGTCAGGTTCACTCCGCAAATCGATTCAAGAAGGGCTCGTTGCCCCGCGGTTTGCTCCGTTTCTTCTTCTGGTTCTTGCTGGGCTGAGGCTGCTGGCTGGCATGCTGCGCATCCGCCGCCTCGGCCTGCGCCACCGGCGCCTGTGCCGCGGCCCTCTCCCCACTCGGCAACGCCGCCAGATACTTCTCCAGTCTGCCGGCCGCACTTGACGATCTGTTGCTGGCAGAAATCGTATCGATCCACCGCTTGTTGCAACTCGAACAAGACGTCGCTGAGCACGTTGGCCAACTGCACGTTCATCGGCATGGCTTTCTTCATGTGCTGGATCTCCCGCCCGGCGTCCCGCACGTTCCGGTCCCGCAACCGCCAGATGGTGCGCACCGCCCGGATCTGCTCCAGTGCATCGCCACGGTTTCGATGTCGCACGATTTCAACCACCGCGCCATCCGCACCAGATCCGCCGTCCAACAGTCGAACTGTTGCACCGGTTGCGCAGCGCGCCCCGGGGGACCGCCGCGTAGTGGCTTTCGTCGCCTACATCGATGCCGGCTACGTTGCGATGCACCACCTTATGGCTTGGTTCTCCCAGGGTACGCACGCCACCAAATATTGAACCGCTGCGATCGAAGTCAGGCTGAAAGACGGGCACAAGGCACCAAGGCATATGCGACTATAGCTTGCCGCGCCGGGACTCCTCACATTCTCCAATATGGGCGACCGTTCGCGCTCTGGTACAGTTTCAGATCTTTTGGAGCGTGCCCCCAGGCACGTTCCACTGCTGAAAGGCGGCTGCGGCCAAGATTGCCCGTCCCACAATTTTAGTCCTCGAACAATGACGTGCTGAGGTAGCGCTCGGCCGAATCGGGCAGTATCACGACGAACGTTTGGCCCTTGAACTGCTCCTCGCGGGCCAGCCGCAGGGCCGCCGACATCGCCGCGCCACAGGAGATGCCGCACAGAATGCCTTCTTCGCGAGCCAGCCTGCGCGCAATCTCCGTGGCCTCCTCATCGCTGACCGTCTCCACGCGGTCGACCATCGAGAGGTCCAGCGTGTCTGGAATAAAGCCGGCCCCCAGGCCTTGGATCTTGGAAGGAGCGGCCCGCAGAGGCTCCTTCTTCAAGGTCTGCGTGATCACGGGGCAGCGCGCCGGCTCCACGCCCACGGACAGGATCTTCTTCTTCCGCGACTGTTTGATATATCGTGAAATGCCGGTGATGGTGCCTCCCGTGCCGATGCCGGCCACCAGCACGTCGATGGCGCCCGCGGTATCGCTCCAAATCTCCGGCCCGGTCGTCTCGAAATGAATGCGCGGGTTGGCCGGGTTCTCGAATTGCTGCAGCAACACGTAACGATCCGGATCGGAGGACACCAATTCCAGCGCTTTGGCGATGGACCCGGCCATGCCCTGCTCGCCATCCGATAGCAATAGCCTGGCGCCCAGCGCCTGCAGCACCTTGCGCCGTTCGATCGACATCGTCTCCGGCATGGTGAGCGTGATTGCATAACCACGGGCCGCCGCTACGTAGGCCAGCGCGATCCCCGTATTCCCGCTGGTGGGCTCGATAAGCTCCTTGCCGGCTTTCAAAATCCCACGCTGCTCCGCATCCCACACCATGGCCGCGCCAATGCGGTCTTTCACGGACCCGGCGGGATTGCGGCCTTCGATCTTCGCCAATATAGTTACGGGCGCGCCATCGGTGATACGATTGATGCGCACCAAAGGCGTACGCCCGATGCTGAGTGAATTGTCCGCGTAGAACAAATCTATATCTCCCAATTTGGAACGAACCTGGAATTGCGCTCGCCCCAGGCGCGCCGCAATTCGGCGAAAGTGGTGTGGTCCAGAACGTCGGAGACGGCCAAATCCACGCGGCTCCACATCTCGGCGAAAGGCGATTCGCCCTTGCGCCGTGAGCGGGAACGGCCCGGCTGGGGACCCTCCACGAACCGCAACACTTCCCCGGCCGTCAAGGTTTCGGGGGGCCGCACCAGCAGGTAACCGCCTTCGGCGCCCCGCCGCGACTCGACAAAGCCACCCTGCTTCAGACCCGCCAGTATCAGTTCCAGGAATTTCTGCGGAATCTTCTGCCGCTTGGCGATTTCGCCGATTTTGACGGGTATTCCCGGCGGCTGCGACGCCAAGTCAAATAGGGCTTGCAGCGCATATTCACCCTTCACGGAAATGGTCATCGCGGCTGGATGTGAACAATCTACTCTATCCAACTAGAGATTAGAGGAAACCTTGCGGAGAGTCAACCTGTCACGAGCGAGGGAGCAGACGGAGGGACGACTAAAAATAAAAACTGGAGGGCCGCGTAGGTTTTGGAAAACCGAGCCGCTACGCGGCATTCCCAGTCATTGAACAGTCATGGAAAACGAAGTTAGCTCGTTTTGGTGGTGTCTTTCGTGGTCTTCTTTGGCTTCTTGGTCGCCTTCTTCTTCGTGGTGGTGGTGCTGGTGGTGCTGTCCTGGGCGAACATGGCGAAAGAGCCCAGAGCGATGGACAGGCCCAACATCAGGCTCATCAATTTCTTCATTAAGGTAATCTCCTTTTGATTCGACGAATCTACGTCGTCTGCAAGGTATCATAAACCGCGGAAGATGAACTGGCTCTTAAACTGTTATTAAAATCACTTCATTTCGGTAGACTATTCTCCTGCCTGCGGCGGTCACAAGCTTCTGATCAACGGACAGATCCTTTATTTACAACGTGTTGGCGGCCGGGACGCCGCCTTTTGATCGAAACAGCTAGATTTGCCTTGGTACCATGGAATTGGCATGAGGAAACCGGAAATCGCCAAACGCCTGGCTCGCCAGTGGGGAGTCTCGAACGCCGAAGCCGCCGACCAGTTGGATCGCGTGGTGCATCAGATCCTTTCCAAGCTGCGCAAGGGCAAGACCGCGCCCTTCCCCGGACTGGGCCAGTTCACCCCCGGAGCCAACGGGGCTTATGAGTTCAAGAAGGAGAAGCCTGGTGGCAAACGACGAAGGCGAAAATGACAGCCACTCGAGTGAGCAATTGGCGAGGCTGATCCGGCAGTGCCTGACCGAAGGCGCCAGTGTGGAGATCGATGGTCTGGGTGCCTTTATCCCCGACGCCCAGGCCGGCTTCCGCTTCCAACCGCGCAACCGGCCCCAGGTATTCGTCGCGTATGTGCAGGAAGACGCCGCCGCTGCGGAGCGGCTATACGAAGATCTGGAAACCTGCGGCTTCGACCCTTGGCTGGACCGCCGCAAACTGTTGCCGGGCCAGAACTGGCCACGCTCCATCGAAGAGGCCATCGGCACCTCGGATTTCTTCCTGGCCTGCTTTTCGCGCCAGTCGCTAAAGAAGAGGGGCGGCTTCCAGGCGGAAATCCGGTACGCTTTGGAATGCACGCAGCGCATTCCGCTGGACGATATTTTCCTGATTCCGGCGCGCCTGGACGCTTGCATCGTACCCTTTCGCATCCGGAACGAGACGCAGTACATCGATCTGTTTCCCGATTGGGATCGAGGCTTCCGCCGCATGGTGACGGCCATGCGCCGCCAGCGGAACCGCCACGCGGCCGGATGAGCGTACCCGGCACGAGTGCGTGCCACGTCAGCGAACCTGGAAACCTAAGTGCCCGGCTGATCGTCAAATCAGCTATCCCGGCGTCCATATGTCTCTTCTACGTTCCTATTGGCTTGGTTTCATTCTGCTCTTGATGCCGGCCCTTTTGCAGGCGCAGGGCCAATATCCGCCGGGGCAGTACCCTCCGGGCCAGTATCCTGGCGGTAACGGCGGCGTAGGCATTCCCATCCCCCGCCGTCACAAGAAGGAAGAGCAAGCCCAACTGCAGAGCACTTCGGGCATGTTGCGCCGCATCCTGAAAGACCAGGTTGTCGTGGAGGCCGACGATCACCGCATTCTTAATTTCAAGCGCACCGACGCCACGCATTTCCTGAAGATGGGCAATGCCATGAAGCCGGCGGATTTGAAACCCGGCGACCTTATAGAAGTCGAGTCCAGCGAGGACGATGAGGGCTTCCTAACAGCCGTAAACGTCATGTGGCAGCAGGATGGGAGCGCCTGGGATCGCAAGCACGCGGCCGAGCCGGTGGAGACTTCCATCGCTAAGAGTTCCCACCAGACGGATAGCGCCAAAGGCAACGCCAAAGACAAAGAGAGCGACGCGCCGGAATCCGGGCAACCCGCCGCCAAGGCTGCCGCCCAGGCTGCGGCTCCCGCGCCAACCGCAGCAGAGGACCCGAACCCAGCCGATCTCAACGCCCCCGCGAAGGATCAAGTGAAGTCCGCGCAAATCGACGCGGACGATCAAGGTCCGCCGGTCCTGAAGCGCGGCGGCCAAGCCGTCCACAAGGAAGTGGAAGCTGCCCCGCGGCCGGCGCCCCAAGGCGCCACGCCCGCCCCGGAACTATCGGCCCGGAATGAGCCGCCCGCCGCCGAATCCGAACCGCCGGTCCGCGGACCGCAGCGCCCCGAGGAAGTCATCATCGAAAAAGCGCGGGAGGCCTCCGGCTCTTTCCTCGAAAGCCTGCCCAACTACTACTGCCACGAGATCATGACCCGCTACCAGAGCGGCTCCAACTCCAAGAATTGGCAGCCCGTCGACATCGTTTCCATGGCGCTGGTCTATGAAAACAGGCAAGAGAGCTATCGCGACCTGGAGATCAACGGTAAAGCCACTAAGAAGCGCATAGAGGATTTGTCCGGATCGTGGTCCACCGGAGAGTTCGGCAGCGTGCTGGCGGACGTTTTTTCGCCCTATACGGCGGCGGATTTTGAGTACCGCAAGGAGTCCCGGTCGGCCGGGCGCGCATCGCTGGTTTATGATTTTTCGGTGGAACGCGAGCATTCCCACTGGCGCATCATGGTGGCGTCGCAACTGATCACTCCGCCTTACAGCGGTTCTGTGTGGATCGACAAGGAGACCCACCGGGTGTTGCGCATCGAGATGCAAGCGACCCACATACCGGATGCCTTTCCCGCCGACAAAGTGGAGATGGCTACCGATTACGAATTCGTCCGCTTTGGCGAGCGCCAGTACCTGGTGCCGGTGCATGCCGAGAACCTGGGCTGCCAGCGCGATACGGGCACTTGCAGCCGCAACGCCATCGACTTCCGCAATTACCACAGGTACGCGGGCGAATCCAGCATCACATTTGAAAAGTAGCGTGGGACAGGCCTCTTGGCGCGCTCATTGAAGGCTCGCTGTGGCCAAACCAAAGAGCATTGCACACCGGCGACGAGATGTGCTTCGGCTTCCTTGTATCATTGGGCTGATGGATTTCATCTCAACGAATTTTCGCGAAAGGAGTTGGCTCTCGATGGCAAAAACGCAACGGGTAGTCTTCAGCTTCGATGAACGGAGCCTGGAGAGTCTACAAAAATTAAGGAGCAGGGATGGTTTACGTCAATGGGCGAAGGGTGAGGGAATCGCTTCAAATTAGTCGCGCGCTCCAATCATTGGCGAACCAGGGTTCAGCGAAATAGTGGTGCGGAAGCCCGAAACTAGCGAGGAGCGCGTGATCGTAGTTCCAGCGTTCCAAGTGTCCCCAACGAAGTAGAAGTTATGGTGAAGAAGTTACTTTCACCACATCGATTGCAGTACTATAGTACTGCTAGGCCGGTCAATACCCGCACTTGGGGGGCTTGCCAACATCGCGGAAACGGGCGATAATGGGGGGAGCAGGGGTGCGCCCAGCGATTGCGCCGCAAGGCGATTGTTTCCACGGGGGCAGTCCCAGTGACGCGTTAGACGGTTTTTAGGGAGCCGTTTTAAAGTGTCCCAAATGATTATCAGTATTTTACTCGATTTCGCCGCGCTCGCCGTAGCGAGGAACGTTAAAGGTGCGCCCGCGCCTGATCGCAAGCGTTCCGGGTTTGGATGGTCCGTCTCTCACCCCGTTTGAACGCTCGAGAAATTCGCGCAGATGATCGTGTCGGTTCCGCAAAGAAGAAGCCGATAACGTAACAGATGAAAGTAAAGGGGGAAGCAGAGAGAAGCCGCTATCCAAGCGGCTGGAGAAAAAAGATGGCAAAAAAGACCTACACCAATAAGACAGGCGCGAAAGCGGTGCACGTCACCGAGAGTCGGCATCACGTCGTCGGGATTGGGAATCTCCGTGTCTTCATTCTACCGGACGGGCCGTTCTGGTTCGCTCAAGGCTTAGAGATTGATTACGGCGCCCAGGGAGATTCAGTCGAAGACGCCAAGAAGAATTTCGAGGAAGGTCTCGAGGCGACTATAGACCTGCATCTAAAGATACACGGGAACATCGAGAACCTTTTAGATCCAGCCCCGCGCGAGGTTCTGCAAGAGGCCGTCAGGGAGTTAGATTCGTTGCAACTGTACTCCCAGCTATCAGTACACAAGGCGGGCGGTCAACAATGGGCGCTGCCATTCGCTGGCATTGACTATTGGGTTCCAAAGGAAACGGTAACCTAGCCGAGTGGATGACTATGCCAGCCGCGACGTAGTAATAAAGGCACTGCGGGCGGCTGGCCCTCCGCACTCTCCGCACAGGTTGGTAGTATCGCCAAAGGGGTTCTTCACAACTATTGCAACGGATGATGGTAAGAAGCTCGCTTGCGAGTACCTGCCGGAGAAAGTAAGTCGCCGGACTGTAAACCGTCTCTGCCGACGCTGCAAGGTGCCAAAACCTTGGTTTTATGACGTTCTGCTAATTCCAGGGGATGAGGAAAAGCAAAAGCCCTGTTGAAGTTTAATTAGCGGCGTTTTCCGCGCCGTTCCACGCTATTCTTGGCAGTCAGTTGACTCCGATTACTTTACCAAGGAAAAACGATGATCACAACGTCGATTGTGCACGTCCCGCCGAGGACTCAAATGCTCAAGGCATGCATGTGCCAACGGCGAGTCAGGCGCCAAGTGCACAATTCCTTCGCTTGAAACGCGACGTCGCCCGGGATCGAAGCAGTCGGGTATCGGAATGGTTCGGGAACACTCTTTCCGTGCTCGCCTCCGCGACCGCCCCCCGATCAGGTTTGTCATCGCATAATAGGAGGGATGACTTCCACTTGGGCACGGCGTGCTCTTCCTTTCATTCTTGCCGGTGCGGCCGGCGCGCAGCAAATAAACTCCGATCTTTTCAAAGATCTGCACTGGCGCAACGTCGGCCCCTTCCGCGGCGGACGCACCCGCGCCGCCACCGGCGTCCCCAGCCAGCCCAATCTGTTCTACATGGGCCAAGTGAACGGCGGTGTCTGGAAGTCCGACGATTACGGCCGCACCTGGACGCCCATCTTCGATAGCCAGCCCACCGGGTCCATCGGCGCGATTGCAGTCGCCCCCTCCGATGCGAACATCGTCTACGTGGCCAGCGGCGAGGGCTTGCAGCGCCCCGATTTGTCGGTTGGCAACGGAATCTACAAATCCACCGACGCGGGCCAGACCTGGACGCATCTGGGTCTCCGCGATGGCTGGCAGATCCCGGCGTTGGCTGTGGATCCGCGGGACGCCAATCACTTGTACGCCGCCGTGCTGGGCCATCCCTACGGCGCGAACGAACAGCGCGGCGTCTTTGTCTCCTCAGACGGCGGGCAGAACTGGCAGAAGGCCCTATACGTCGACGAGAATACCGGGGCTTCAGATATCGCCATGGACCCTTCCGATGCCGACGTGCTCTATGCATCGCTATGGGAAGCCCGCGAAGCCCCGTGGGAGTACGGGAACACATACAGCGGCACGCACGGGGGCATCTTCAAATCCACCGACGGCGGCAAGACCTGGCACAAGCTGACCCAAGGACTTCCGCAGGTGGCGCAGGCTTACGTGGCCATCGCGCCCAGCGATCCGCGCCGCCTCTATGCAAGCGTTGCCTCGGGCCGCGAGGTAGGCATCTACCGCTCGGATGACGCCGGAGACAACTGGCATCGCGCCACCACCGACCCGCGGCCCGCGAATCGCATCGGCGGCGGCGATCTGCCTGTGCCGCGCGTCGATCCGAAGAGCGCCGATACGCTCTACAGCACCAGCACCGTCACCTGGCGCTCCACCGATGGCGGCCAGGACTGGACCGGCATCAAGGGCGCGCCCGGCGGCGACGACTATCAGAACATCTGGATCAATCCCAACAACCCCGACATTATCCTGCTGGTGGGCGACCAGGGCGCGCTGGTCAGCGTGAACCGCGGACGCACCTGGAGTTCCTGGTACAACCAGCCCACCGCGCAGCTCTATCACGCGGTGGCCGACAATGCGTTTCCGTATCGCGTCTGCGCCGGGCAACAGGAGAGCGGCTCGGTGTGCGTCTCCAGCCGGGGCAACGATGGCGTCATCACTTTTCGCGAATGGCATCCTGTGGGAGTGATCGAATACGGCTATGTGGCGCCCGACCCGCGCGATCCGGATACCGTGTATGGCGCGGGCCGCGGCCAGGTGTCGAAATTCCACCGCAGCACGGGGCAAGTGGAAATCATCTCGCCCAAGCCGCCCGCGGGACAAACGTATCGCGCCGATCGCACGCAGCCCATCATGTTCTCACCGGTCGACCCGCATGTGCTGTTCTACGCGGCCAACGTGGTTTTCAAGACTACGGACAACGGACACTCCTGGCAGACCATCAGCGGCGATCTGACGCGCCCGCATCCCGGCATCCCGGCGAATCTCGGCAGCATGGCCGCCAAAGATCCTGGCGCAGACAAGCAGCGCGGAGTGGTCTACTCGCTGGCGCCATCGTTCCACAATATCGATACAATTTGGGCCGGTACCGACGAGGGGCTGATCTGGGTCACTGCCGACGGCGGCAAGAACTGGAAAGACATTACGCCACCCGCACTCACGCCCTGGAGCAAAGTTACTCAACTGGAGGCATCCCACTTCGACGATAAGTCCGCCTACGCGTCGGTGAGCCGCTTCCGCATCGACGATCTGACTCCCTATATCTACCGCACGCACGACGGCGGCAAGACCTGGCAGCTTATCACCACCGGGCTGCCCAACGACGCCCCGATCGATACCGTGCGTGAGGATCCGGTACGTAAAGGGCTGCTATTCGCGGGCAGCGAGACCAGCGTATGGGTATCGTTCGACGATGGCGGCCACTGGCAATCGCTGCAATTAAACCTGCCGCACACATCCATGCGCGACCTGTGGATTCACGGCAGCGACCTGATCGTGGCCACGCACGGGCGCTCATTCTGGATTCTGGACGACATCACTCCCTTGCGGCAGATCGATGAAAAGGCGATTGCGTCGGCCGCCTGGCTGGGCCGCCCCGCGCCGGCTTACCGCGTGCGGCGCTCCACCAATAGCGACACGCCTCTGCCGCCGGACGAGCCGTTGGCGGAGAATCCTCCGGATGGCACGGTCATCGATTACTACCTTGCTAAACCGGCGTCCGGCGCTGTAACGCTGGAAATCCTCGATGCGGGCGGCAAGCTTGTGCGGCGTTATTCGAGCACTGACTCGCCGGAAATCACCGAGGCCGATCTGAAGGCGTTGAGCATTCCGCCCTTGTGGTTGCGCCCGCCGCGCATCCTGCCCGCAGACGGCGGTCTGCACCGCTGGGTCTGGGATCTACATGGCGCGGCGCCGGAGTCCCTGCGGCATGAGTATCCTATCTCGGCGGTCCCGCACGATACGCCGCGGCTGCCGCAAGGTCCCAGCGTTTTGCCCGGCGTGTACACCGTGAAGGTTACCGCGGACGGCCGCACTTATACCGCGCAACTCACCGTCAAGATGGACCCGCGCGTGAAGACCACGCTGGCGGGCTTGCAGCAGCAGTACGAGGCCGAAAAGCAGCTTGCGAGGTTCATGACTCGGACCACCGCAGCCATTCGGGAAGCTCGCACAGCGCAGGAACAGATCGACAAACTGGCGCACGATGCCACCGGGCCGTTGGGTGAGCATCTGACAGCGCTGGGGAAGAAGATCAAAGCGGCGCTGGGGGCCGGAGGAGGGTTCGGGCCTGCGCCGCCGGAGCCAGGGCTGATGTCGGTGAATGGCGAGGCATCCGCCCTTTACGGCGAAATCGACAGCGCCGATGCGGCACTCACCGCCGCGCAATCGGCCGCATTGGCGAAACTTGCGCGCGACCAGCCGGCAGTATTGGATCGGTGGAACAAGCTCAAGGCCGCGGACATTGCGGCCGCCAACAGCGAGCTGAAGGCCGCTAATCTCAGTGAGATTCAGCTCGACTCAAAACCAGCCCACGAGGAGGATGACGATGATTCGGACGACATCGGATAATCGGCGAAGTTCGGCACTGATCGTATTGCTGGTCTGCGCCGCCGCGGCCCAGACCAGACCCGTGATTTTCCGCATCCAGCCAGTGCGGCCCGTGGCCGAGCTGCGCGTCGAAGCGCTCGCGGCCCAGCCTCCCGCGGAACAGGGCAGTTTCCGCAAGTCCGACTTAGTCGAGCTTGCCGCGCTCGATCCGCGCATCAAGCTGGACATCCGCTACGCCACCTCGGATAACTTCCTAAGCACGCCGGTCTACTCATCGGCCCGCGCTTTCCTGCAGCGTCCCGCGGCGGAGGCGATGCTGCGGGCGCATCGTGAGCTCCTGAAACAAGGCTACGGTCTGCTGATTTTCGATGCCTACCGCCCCTGGTATGTCACTAAGATATTCTGGGAGGCCACGCCGCCGGACAAACATCAGTTTGTCGCCAACCCGGCGGAGGGATCGCGCCACAACCGCGGATGCGCGGTCGATTTGTCGCTCTACGATCTGCAGACCGGCCGCGAAATCGAGATGACCGGCGGGTACGACGAGATGTCCGAGCGGTCCTATCCGGACTACGCCGGCGGCACCGAGGAACAACGCGCGCACAGGCAACTGCTGCGGCACGAAATGGAGCAGCAGGGCTTCACCGTATACGATACCGAGTGGTGGCACTTCGACTACCACGATTGGAAAGAGTACGCGATTCAGAACGTGCCCTTCGAAGAGATCGTGCACAAGTGACGCTACGTGCGGGCCCGACGAATCAGTAGCGCCAGCTTGTCAGGTCCGCTCCGGGCGGCGCCGTCTTCAGCATGCGCTCCATAATTTGCGGCACATACATTTGATTATAGTGCAGCCGCGAGTACCAATTAGGCTTCGCCGGATCGCCATTCCAGCAATGCTCGGCGCGCGGCCCGTAGCGCACTTCGCCCTGGTAGGGAACGCCGTGTCCGGGGGCGCCGGTCTGTTTCAGGAAGTCTTCCATCAGGTAAACCGCGTCGTTCAGGAAATAAGTGTCTTCCGAGCCGACATACAGGTGCAGCTTGCCCTGCAACTTCGGTCCGAGTGTCATCCAATCGCGCTGCAGTATTGCGTCCAGGTCGTAGTGCTCACGCCAGAACTCCGCGGTGCGGTGGTCTATCGCGCCCGTGTGTTTGTCGAAGATCGGCTGCGGATAGCCGTCTTCCGCGGTTGGAGAATAGACCGCCTGCCAGATGTCGAACTGTTCGCCCGACCGGCCGCGATCGCCCAGCGCGGCTTCATAGGCGATATTGTCGCGCATGGAGATCAGCGTGTGGCCCAGATAATCGCGTATGGCCGGCTGCTCCACCTGCTTGTTGGCGCCCTGAAGATAGAACATGTTGTCCTGCTTATACAGGTCTACCGTCATGTAAGCGCGGAAGTCGACCGGGTCCGGGCAGGCCACGAACGCGCCGTTGTAGTGGTCGGGATAGAACATCTGCACAGCGAGGGATTCCCAGCCGCCGGTCGAGCCTCCGTAAACGAATCGGGCCCAGCCCTGGCCGATGCCGCGAAACTGGCGCTCGATCGCCGGGATCAGCTCGGTCTCAATGGCGTCTCCGTAGGGACCCAGATTCGACGAGTTCACCGCATACGAGTCGTCGTAATAAGGGTTGGCATGCTGTAGCTTGGCGATCAACATGCGCGGCGTGCCTGGCGCAATCCACGCCTGGTAGTTCTTGTACGCCTCCTCCTGCTGTATGCGGTTGTAGCCCGCCAAGTGAAAGCGGTCGGAGTAATCGGGCTTCAGCGCAGGGTCCGGCGGAGTCTCGCGGAAGTCGTTGAAGCCGGTTACGAAGTGGTCGTGGAAAACGATGAGGGGATAGTGCGCCTCGGTATGGGAATCGTAGCCCTCCGGCACCAGAAGTGCCGCGGCGAGATAAACCGGCCGGCCCCAGAACTGAGTCAGGAGCTTAGATTCGATGCGGATGTGGCGAACGTACTTGGTATCCGGTTCGGGGTTGATCGGCGGGATTACTTCGCTGAGCGACACCGCGATCGGTGGCGCTGCGGGACCTATCCGGACCAGTCGCGGCTTCGACAGTAGATTGCCTGGCGCCAGGTTCCAGTGCTGGCCTTCGCCGCGATCCGGCGCCAGCTTCACCGCCTTGCCGTCGGACCGGTGAAAGGACTCGTAAATATTCAGCACCGCCTGGATCGTATACTCCCCCGCCGGGACGTCCTTCAGGCTGGCCCGCGGATAGCCCTGCGCGTCATCGCCGATGGTAAGGGGGTCGCCGGGTTTCCATCCGTCGACCGTCACACCGAAAATCATTTGCGACTTAAGCGTATCGTCGATCTGCATACGCGGCTCGCCGCTCGGGTCGTTCGAGAGCAGAAGCAGCAGTCGGCCGTCCAGGGGCTTTTCGGAGCGCGAGGCCGGAAAAAGCACCGTGATCGTCTGCGCGGAGGCAGCGCTAACCAGGGATAGTAAGAAGGCAATGGGACGCATACTGAAGTATACAAATTCTAGCGCGATTCACAACGTCCCTTTGGCGCCGATCGCCCACAAATGGTGCTGCGTCCGCACCAGCAGCATCCCGCCGGAAATCGCCGGAGTAGCCATCAACGGCTCGCCCATTTCGTTCTTCTGCAAGAGCTCGAAATGCGGCCCCGCTTTGACCACGAAGATGTCGCCGTCTTCACTCGGCAGGTAGATCTTGCCGTCGGAAGCCACCGGCGATCCGCTGAATCCCGACCCCTGGTGCGGAATGCGCTCGCGGTAGATCTCGGCGCCAGTCGCCAAGCCGTAGCAATCGAAGACTCCCGCATTTCCCAGCACGTACAGATAGCCGCCATAAATCAGCGGCGTCGGCATATATGGGCCGCGCTGCTGCTTCTGCCACGCCACCCAGCGCGTATCGCCGGTGATGTCGCCGGCCGCTCCGGCGCGAATCGCGAAGATGGGCGCTTCCGGCCGGCGCCCGCTGGCCACCACGATCAGGCCATCCGCGAAGACCGGCGTGGGCGCGGTGATCTTGGAACTCCCGCCCAGGCGCCACAGCTCTTTGCCCGTGGATGGATCGTACCCACGCACGAAATTCGAACCGTTCGTGACCAGTTCTGTGCGTGCGGGTCCCCGATACACCGCCGGCGTGCCCCACGAAGGCAGTTCGTCGCGCTCGGCTTTCCAAAGGGTGGCGCCCGTCTGCCGGTCGAAAGCTTCCAGGAACGATCCTTTCTGCTGGTCGCACTGCACGATGACCTTGTCCTCATAAAGGATCGGCGAACTGGCCGTGCCCCACTCGTACTCGGGAAGGTCGTAAGCGCCCACGTTGAGCTTTCCCAGATCGCGCTTCCACAACGGCTTTCCGGCCAGATCATAGGCGTACAATCCCTGCGAACCGAAGAAGGCGATCACCACCTTCCCGTCGGTGGCCGGCGTGGAGTTGGCGTAAGTGGCCTTCATGTGGCGCTTCTCTTTTGGCGTGCCCTCGTAGGCCGTGCGATCCCACAGGATCTTGCCGCTCTTGCGGTCGAGGCAGATCAGCTTCCACTGCTGCGGGCTGATGTCGTCCGATGCATCACCCGCGCCATACAGGCCTCGCTTGAAGGAAGCGTCCGGCCGGCTGCTGACGGCGGTGGTCACGAAGATCAGGTCTTGCCAGACGATGGGGCTGGAATGCGCCAGGCCCGGCAGTGCCGTGGTCCATTGGATCTGGATTCCGCGCGCGGCATCCCATTTCACGGGCAGATTCTGGTTGTCGGCGACGCCGGAAGCCGCGGGCCCGCGAAAGGAGGGCCAGTTCTGCGCGGCGGCAGCGGCAGTCAGCGCGAAGAGCAATGCCGGGAAGCGAAGGGCCATGGCATTGATGATAGCCTATTGCCAAAGGAGGGGCAGCAGCCTGCCCCGGCAATCTCTCCGACAGACTGTACTTATACAGCCGGGGTCGAGACGAGTCTCGACACGGCACGCAGGAGTGCGTGCGCCACGGCGGCGCCGGGTGAACGCGCCCAGACCTACTAGACCGAATCCCATCAACATGTAGCTGGCAGGCTCCGGAGTCGCAGTGCCCGCCGTCGTCAACGCGCCGGCGTACATCACGCCGAACGGGGTATCGCTCACAAGCTGATAAGCGTCAAAGACCAAGGTGTAGGTTCCCGCGGACAGACTCAGTGGGATGACAGCGTCATTACCGAGCGTGCAGCCGATCGACGAACTCGCGCAGTTGGGACCCAGAGTCCCGCTGGGCGTCTCCAGCAGCGTGCCGCTGCTGCCGTTGCCACTGGTAACTGTTCCGTTATCCAGCCAAACGCCTGCCGTGTCGTCCGCCCAGACATCCAAGTTGCCGACAGAATAGGCCGCTAAGGTGAAGGTCTGATAGAAGATTGCCGTGGGAGTTCCGGTGATGGTAGTGGCGAAGGGATCGGCGCTTGCCGGAGTGCATGAATTGGCGGCCGTAGTGCAACCAGTGGCGCCGTAAGAAATCCATTGGTAGTTCGAGTTCGCAGGGACTGCCCAAGCCGGAGCCCCGGCAACACCCGTATTGTTTCCGGTTATGTTGTTGCTTCCCACGCCCGGCGAGCTCCAGATATCTAACGTTCCCGCCGAGGCTGCTCCGCCGAACCGCGCCGGAATGCCCGCAACCAGAGTCGATACCAATAAACACAACCATATAGTTCGAAACTTCGCCAATGTTTGCATGAAATACTCTCCTGTCAGTAATCTACCCTACATCGGCGGTAGATCAAAGCAAATGCCAACCGCTTAATACCGGTACTTTTCTTATGTCAGTGCGCATTTTTCCGTGCGCTCCCATTCATTTTCTTAGAGCCAGGCCAGAGGCTTAAGGTGTCGATTATCGCGTAACAACTACATTCGACTGCTGCGCCGGAACCCGGCGCATAACTCCGCCATTTCCGGCCTTAGATCAAGCTAGGTACTTTGGGGTTCGCGGCGCAGTAGTCCCGCGAGGGTCTGACGATGACCGGCAGATCTCTCCACTTATAGATAAGGCCACAAGGCCGTATCCAGTCGCCGGACCGCGCGGGGTAATTCCGCGGCTCGCGTCTTGTGTCGAGACGAGTCTGGATGCCGTAAGCAGGAGTGTTCCATAGCGCGCCAGCGCGCAATGAATCATATGAAAATAGGTAATCTTTGTGGGGGCCGAGGTCATTGCACGCACTGGATATGGCAAAGCCGTAGAACTCAGACCCGGCGTGAAAAACGCTCTTTTTCAACCCAGCAATGGCGTGATCTCGGCGATTTTGCCGAGGATATCTTTGTACAGGCACTCGATAGCGGGAGAGTTCTTCAGCCTCAGCGTTGGACGATTTTGTGGACGCGTCAGATCTCCAGGCAACAGGAAGAGCTTGCAGCGCAGTCTGTGCAGCGCGTAGCTCTGCCACGACTCGGGCAGACAGGTGCGTTTGGAAAGGAGTGACCAAATTGTAGGCCAAGCGGATCACCTCCAGGTATAGGGCGTGCCTCGAAGGAGCCTGTTGGGATCTTGCGCAACGCGAAGATGCGCGGCTCGATCGCGGCGCGACCGTCATAGAAGTGCCAGACTCCAGCCGGGGTGAGAGCCATGTTGGTCACCCACGCCCGATAGTGCATGAAGTAAGAACCGTCGCAAGGTCTGCGGGTCGGGGAAATTCGGCAGGCCGGTGAGGTACTGGTAGGTGCCATTGGAACGTAAGAATGACGCGGTTTCGATGCGATCTAAACCCAGGATGATCGGATAGACTAAGGCCATTATCATCTGCCACAAGGTATAGCGGTGGTTGGCTCCGCTGCCGATTCCATAGCCCAGTCGCAGATACTCGTCATAGCGCAAGCGCCCGGCATTTTCACTCTTGAACCGCGCGCTGGATGAGATGCAGACGCGCGCCCTGCGCCGGGGAACCGTCGACTGGTCCCGCCTTCGCGCCGAGGCGCTGGAGCGCGGCTCGCGCCGAAGCCACGGTAGACACCTACGATGCGATTGGCTTCGCGCTGGCGAGCCTGGGAGACCATCACAGCTCGTTTGCATCCCACGCCGGCGCTTGAAGCGCTCGAGCTGCAGAGAAACGCGCAACACGGGGTCCGTTTGGCGGCCAAGGAGCAGCCGGCAACGCCTTCCGGGGCCGCCCGAAGACGCGGTTCTTCGGGGAGCACACGCAAGGAGCTTCCACCGCCAATGAAGTGTTCGCGCTCTCCGATGGCGCTGCCTTATGGCTGACCATCGGTGTGGATGCGGACCGCACGGGGAAGCAATATATCGACGGTTTCGATCCGGATGAAGCGATCCGGGGCGGCGACAAGGTGGCGCCGGATGGTCGGGACCCAGTGTTACAGGGTGCGCTGCAGTGGTTAAGCAGCGCTCCGCAGCGATAGAATTCCAGCGCATTCGCATCCGGGTGACCGCAGACTGTGGTAGAGTAAGAGTCCGGATAAGGAGACCCGCAATGAGGTATCCTGGCCTATACTTCGCGCTCCTGCCTTTTCTAGCGGCAGCCCACGTACACGCGCAAACGGCTGCCACCCCCGGAGCGATTGTGGAAGGCGAGGTGGTGAACGCCGCCACCGGCACGCCTATCGCCGGCGCACGCGTTAAGCTCGACCCCAGGCTGGCTGAACCGCTCTATCTGAAGACCGATGCCGGGGGACATTTTCTTTTCCGCAACCTGCCTCCCGCCTTATATCTTTGGAGCGTGGAAGCGCCCGGTTTTCTACAGCCCGCGCAGTCGGCATTTCTGGATCTCACGGTTCCTCAGGCGGGGCCGATTTGTGCCGCGCCGGGCAGCGTGCGACCTTCCGCCGTGCCATTCGCCGGACCATTCACTATCGCCAGCGACGCCGACGGCACAACGCACGCCAGGATCGCCATCCCATTAACCGCTTACGCGGTGGTCACCGGCAAAGTGACCGACCCAGATGGCGTTCCGCTGGAGGATTGGGACGTTGGTATCCTGGTCAAGCAGGCTACGCCGAAGACCGGCAGCTCCGGATCTTTTGCCCAGCCGCTGCCCGATGGACACCATGAAATCTCTCCGAAGACTACCGTCCGCACGAACGATAAGGGCGAGTTTCGCGCCGCACGCCTGGAGCCTGGAACTTACTACGTGGTAGCGAACAAACCTAGCATGCCTGGAACCGCGGAGAGCGGCTACCGGGCTACTTACTACCCGCGGGCGATCGATATGGCATCCGCCAAACCGCTGGATCTCGCCGCCGGCGATCGGGCGCGCGCCGATATCCGGATCGCGAGCCAGTCCGGCATCCGCATCGCCGGCCGGCTGGTCAAGCCGGCGGGGGCGGAGGATTCCGGCGATCGACTGCTCTACACACAGATCGTCCTGGCGCCGGAGACAAACCTCGTGAACGCAAACCGCACGTCCACGGCAGGGAAGGACGACTACGAATTCAACGACGTGCTTCCGGGCAGGTATACCTTGATGGCGGTCACGCAGGACGCATCCAGCGACCCGTTTGGCGGCCACCCGAAGGCTATCTTCGGATTGATGCGCCCGATTGAGGCCGGCGACAGCGATATGAACGGCGTCGATTTGGTGCCGCAGCCGCTTAGCGATCTTGCCGGCGCCGTGACTTTCTCCGAGGGCTGCGCGCCCTTCCCGTTAACTATCCGCACAAACTCCTTTAGCACGCTCTCAGGGGGACAAGCGGAAACCGTCAGTGGAGCCGATGGCAAATTTGTGCTGCGGGGCCTCGGGACGGGTAAGTTCACGGTTTCGGTTTTCAGTTCGAGCCTGATGGTGGGCCCGGTATCCATACGGCTGGGGGAGCGCGACGTTGAGAAGGAGGGCTTCGAATCGCCGCTTTCCGGCGACGAGCCACTGCTGATCGAGGTTGCCTGCGCCAATTCGAGGAAGCCACGATGAGACCGTGCCTTTTTCTCTTGGTGTTCTCGGCGATGGCGGCCGCGCAGGTAACGGAGGGCGACGTAGTGAACGCCAAGACCGGTGCCCCGTTAGCCGGAGCGTACGTCTCCGCTTTCGCCGCCATGGGCGGCGAACTGGTAGTGACCCAAACGGATGTGGCTGGACATTTCCGGCTACCGGGTACGTCTCCCGCTTACATTCCATTACAGGTCGTGCATGCCGGATTCTTGCGCGGCGAACGGCTCATTCGGAATAAAACCGGGCAAGCCGCCTCCACTGTTCGGATCGAGTTGACCCCCGCCGCCGTTATTTCAGGGAAGGTCCTGGACGAAGATGGCTTGCCGGTTGAAGCGCCGGTGTGGGCAGTGCGCTACCGCATGGTGGACGGCGAACGGAAATTTGAACCGGTCGCGACGACGCAATCTGACGATCTCGGCCAATATCGCCTGGCGAATTTGAAGGCCGGCCGTTACTGGGTCCACTCCGGGTCCGGAAGCGCAGGCAATTGGGATCGGCGATATGTGGCCAAATACTATCCGGGAACGCTTCGGCCGGACGACAGCGGCCAGATAGAGGTCGAGGACGGCCAGGAACGGGACGGGGTAGATATACGCCTGACCAAATATGAAGGCGTAACTGTCTCCGGGCGTGTCGAAATGCCTGCTAGCGTTGGAGCCTCACAGCGGCAATACCCGGTTTATCTGCAGCCTGACCCATCCAACTCGGAGACGTTCTACAGTCCGCAGCAGCGTGACGGCAGTTTTGTCATCCGGCACGTTCCGCCGGGAGATTATATCCTCCGCGCAAATTTCGGTAATGGCGCGCCCAAGGCCGGGGACCTTCTGGCGGAACAGAAATTGCAGGTTGGCGATGCCGATGAGCGGGATATCGTTCTGAAACCGCATGAGCTGCGGGCTGTGGATCTGGCGGGTACGGTTCTCTTGCAGGGCGGAGGTAATCCATCGCCTATGCGCATTGGGCTGCGCGCCAGGAACGGCCGCGGCGCCTCGACGCGCTCGAACGAAGACGGCACGTTCGTCCTGCCAGGACTTCTGCCGGGCCACTATGAGATACAGGTAGTGCCGGGCATGAAGATTGTGAATGGCGCTATCGATCTCAGTTCCATGGCTGGCGCGAGTTATCCCGTTTCGGCGCAGCTTGGCGATAAGGAAGTGCTGGAGAGTGGATTCGATCTGGATGGCCCGGTTGCCAGCCCTCTTCGAGTCACGGTCGGTTCCTTCATCGGAATCGACGGTAAGCTTCTGGATGCTTCCGGGCAGCCCGTGTCCGGCGCCGCCCTTCTGGCAATTGCATCCGGCGCGGCGGCCAGCACAGGCGGCTTCGCGATCACCGAGGCCAGCGGGACCTTTCGACTCATGCTGCGCAAGCCTGGCGACTTTCACACTTACCTGGCCGACGATCAAAGCGATTGGGACGACCCCGATAACCTGAAAAAGCATGAGGGCGATTTCCCGCTGGTGAGGGTCGCCGACGGGGCCAATCCACCGGTGACGTTGAGGCTGCCGGCGCAGCAGGCAAAGTGAAGCCGAAAGGCGATCCCCAGTTCACCGCCAGCCGGTCTTCTCCAGAACTTCCTTGGCCACATGCGCGGTATTGGCGTGAATCGTCACCGTATCCTGCACATTCGCCGCATAGCCACCGGCCAGCACGATGGCCACCGGAATGTGGCTCTGGAGAGCAGTCCAAATAACCAGCCGGTCGCGCTCCCGCAAGCCTTCCAGACTCAGCGACAACCCGCCGAGCTGATCCTCGCAATAAGGGTCCGCTCCCGCCACGTAGATCAGCAGTTCCGGGTGAAACAGGGTCATCGCGGTGCGATATCCATCGCCCAACCGGTGCAGATACTCTTCGTCGCCTACCCCGTCCGCCAGATGAATGTCGAGGCTCGAAAGCGGCTTTTCCGTAGGGTAATTGTTGAATTGGTGAATGGACAGCGTGAACACGGAGGCGTCTCCCGCGAAAATACCCGCGGTGCCGTTTCCGTGGTGCACATCGCAATCCACTACCATGGCGCGTTGTATGCGGCCGTCTCGCTGCATGGCGCGGATGGCCACGGCGATGTCGTTGATTGCGCAAAAACCCTCGCCGTGTCCTGCAAATGCGTGATGGAATCCGCCGCCCACGTTGAACCCGATACCCTGCTCCAGCGCCAGGCGCGCAGCCAGCATGCTGCCCCCGGCCGCCAGCCAGAATGCCTGCACCAGTTCCCGGCTGTAGGGGACTTCAAGCTGCATGAGTTCCTGGTAGCTCAGCGTTCCGCTCCGCAGCCGCTCGACCCAGCCCGGCTCATGAACTGCAAGAATGTCCGCGTCGGCGGCCGGTTCCGGCCGGACGAAATCCTCCGCGGCGGCAAATCGATCGCGCAGCAGCCGGTCGTGAATGAAGCGGTATTTCTGAGATGGGAATACGTGGTCTCCCAGCCGCAGGTCGTAGCCCTCGTGGTAGACAAGCCGGTATGGCAGCATGGATGACGACGCTTCGCCGTGCGCGCCTCAGATGTAGGCGATCACATCCATCTCCACCAGCGAATCGCCCGGAATTCCGCCCGCCGCGGCGATGGTGGTGCGCACCGGCGGATTTTCGCCGAACCGGCCCTGAAACACCGTGTTCATTGCAGCCCAGTCCTTGATATCGTTCAGGAAGACGCTGCATTTCAGCACTTTCTCCATCGACGATCCGGCATTCTCGAGCGTCTTTTGAATCTCATCCAGCACGTGAGCCGTGTGCGCTTTGATGTCGCCCGGAAAATGCGCGCCAATTCCGGAAATGAACAGCAGATTGCCGTAGGAAACGGCGCCGCTGAACAGCGGCGTCGTCTTGGGCTTTTCGCCCCTGTAGTAGACCTTCTTCTGGGGTCCGGATTGCGCTTTGGCGGCTCCGCCCGCGGCAGCCGCCAAGGCGCCTCCACGAATGAATGCCCGCCGATTCGTGTTGCTCATATTCCTCCGATCACACGTCGAGAAAATACCTCGCGATTTTCGCAAGGCTAGCGTTGAGTATAACTTAGCGCGTAGGCCGTGTGTTTGATGGAGCTTCCGCGCGAGGTCCTGGGGTTAACCTATAGGCGTTAGGTGTTTGCGTTTGCGTTGATTCAGTGGGATTCCTCCCCCCGGGCTCGTTTCTGAGCCCGGGGTTTTTTATTGAACGAGGCCAAAATGTCTATCCGGAAACTTGTAAGCGCCGCGCTGGCGATCTGTTTGGCGGTTCCGCTGCTGGCCGGCCCAACCCTAACCACAATCCAGGACGTTATCTATAATGCCAACGGCACTCCGTACAACGGATTCGTGGTCATCACGTGGACGCCCTTCGTGGCGGGCGATACGTCCCAGATTGCCACGCAGTCGGTGACGGTGAATATCGTCGACGGCAATCTGATGGTGCAGCTTGTGCCGACCACGAACGCCACGCCCGCGGGATACTATACGGCCACCTTCACCAGCACCGGCAACAACCAGTTCACCGAGACCTGGGGCGTTCCGCCGAGCACCGTGCCACTGCGCGTGCAAGCCGTGGTCCTGTCGCAGAATACGGGAGGTTCGGTGTCGCCGCTGACCTCCGGTATTGCTCCCATACCGGAATCGGGTGTGATCGGTTTGTTGGCGGATCTCGCCGCGCGCCCCGTGTCGGGACCTGCATATGCAGCCGGTGTTGCCATGATCGATGCGACTGGCGCGCTGGAAGCCGTCACCGGCAGCGTCTCCGACTGCGTACATGTGGACGGTTCGTCGGGACCTTGCGGAACCGCCGGTTCCGGCGGCGCCGGGCCGAACTTCACGGATGCGGAAGTGCCCGCCGGCCTGGTGAACGGCGCCAACGTCACCTTCACGCTTAGCGCGGTTCCCGTGCCCACCTCCAGCTTGTACCTCTATCGGAATGGCGTGCTGCAGAAGGCGGGCCAGGATTACAATCTCGCCGGCAATACTATTCAGTTCCTGGCGGTTTCCACTCCCCAGGACGGCGATACGCTGCTGGCGTCTTACCGCGTGACCCCGACAGGCACGGCACAGGGACCGCCGGCGCCGCAAATTCTGTGCTCAGGCATGGGCGCCGCCACATCTTCGACGACCCTTTCCAGTCTGGGTACTTGCACGATTGCGGCGGGCACGATCCAGCCCGGCGACCGCGTCAAGATCGACTTCGACTATTCACATGAAGGCACGCTCACCGGTTTCACGTTCACGGTCAATTGGGGAAATACGGTGCTGGCGCAGCGCAATGGAGCCGTCGGCGACGCGTTCGTTTCCGGGTGGGCCGAAGCCGGCGCGAACACGTCCGCCTGCCAGTTGTCGGTGCAGAGTTGGGGCACCGTGCTGGGCCTCGCCGCGGGCGTGTTGAACGCATACGACTCGCTGTCATACACTATAGTACTGGCCTTCCAGGGCCAAATGGCTGCCACCACAACCGATACCGTGACGCTGCGCAATTTCAGCGTGGTGCGCTATCCCGCGACGCAGTAATCTTCCTCGCATGCCGACCTCCAGAACGCTGTGGGGCAGGCGTCCACGCCTGCGGCGGGTCTCCAGACCCGCCCTTCCCCCAACGCCGCTGCCGAAAATCAACGGGCTGACTGTTCGGCCCGCGCATAGTCGGCGGTCTTCATTCACCGCTCCGGATAGTGTATCTCCGGCATGCGGCGCAGCCGGGCGGCGGCGCTCTCGGCGGTGATGTCCCGTTGCGGCATGCCCAGCATCTCAAACCCGACCATGAATTTCCGGATGCTCGCCGAACGCAGCAACGGCGGATAATAGTGCGCGTGGAAATGCCACTCCGGATGCGCCGCGCCATCCGTGGGCCGCTGGTGAAAGCCCATGGTGTACGGGAACGGCGCTTCAAACACATTGTCGTAGCGCGTAGTCACGCGCTTTAGAATGTCGGCCAGGCCCCGCCGCTCGGCATCGTCGAACTCGTCCATGGCACTCAGGTGGCGCTTGGCGACGATCATCGTCTCGAACGGCCATAGCGCCCAGAATGGGACCAACGCTGCGAAGGAATCGTTCTCGCAGACCAGGCGCTCACCGGCCTCCCGCTCCAGCGCCAGGTAATCGCACAGCAGGCACGATGCGCGGGCCGCGAGCCAGGCCGCCTGTTCGTGCTGCTCGGCGGCAGCCTCCGTGGGAACGCTGCGGCTGGCCCAGATCTGGCAATGCGGATGCGGATTGCTGGCGCCCATCATCTCACCGCGGTTCTCGAAAATCTGCACGTGGCCAATCTGGGGACGGCGGCCCAGTTCGGCGTATTGCGCAGCCCAGACATCCACCACCAACGTGAGATCGGGCACGCTCATGCGGGCCACGGTCAGATCGTGCCGTGGTGAAAAGCACCCCACCCGGCTGATGCCCGGTTCGCCGGCGGCGATCAGTAGACCGTTACGGTCCTCGGCATCGGCTGGCGTGCCCGGCAGCAGCACTGCAAAATCGTTGTCGAAAACAAACGTGCTGGTGTACGGCGGATTGCGGACGCCTCCCACGCGCGAATTTCCGGGGCAAAGGTAGCAGTTGGGATCGTACTCCAGCATCGCGGGGGGCACGGTCTTTTCAACCTGTCCCTGCCAGGGCCGTTGGGTGCGGTGGGGCGACACCAGGACCCACGATCCGTTCAGCGGGTTGAAGCGCCGGTGCGGGTGCTGCGTGAGATCGAGCATCGTATGCAGGATAACAAGGGGCTGCATGATACGATAGTCAATTGTCAGGTCTCGGGCTCCGTGCGACAGGCGGCCGCAAACCCCGCCAGGTCCGGAAGGAAGCAACGGTAGTGGTTTAACCTGTGTGCCGCGGATCACCCGGGGCCTGGCATTCGCCCACCCATGTACCAGGTCATCGCCCGGAAATACCGGCCCCAATCGTTTGCGGACGTGGTGAATCAGGAGCACGTCAAGACCACGCTCGAAAACGCTATCGCGCAGAATCGCATCGCGCACGGCTACATCTTTTCGGGGCAGAGGGGAACCGGCAAGACCACCGTGGCGCGCATCCTGGCGCGCTGTCTGAACTGCGTCACCGGTCCCACCAACCAGCCTTGCGGCGTGTGCGCGAGCTGCAAGGAAATCGCGGCGGGCGGGTCGCCGGACGTGATCGAGATCGACGCCGCCTCCAATCGCGGCATCAATGAAATGCGCGAGCTGCGCGAGAACGTGCGCTATCAGCCGGCGCGCGATCGCTACAAGGTCTTCATCATCGACGAGGCGCACCAGATCACCAACGAAGCCTTCAACGCGCTGCTGAAGACCATCGAAGAGCCGCCCGCCTGGGCGGTGTTCATGCTCTGCACCACGGAGGCGCACAAGATCCCGGCTACCATTGCGTCGCGTTGCCAGCACTTCAGCTTTCGCTCCGTGGAATTCGAGGCGCTGGTGGCGCGCATGGCGTGGATCTGCGAGCGGGAAGGCATCCACGCGGATGCGGAAGCGCTCTCGGTGCTGGCGCAGGCGGGCGAGGGCAGCGTGCGCGATTCTTTGTCGGCGCTGGATCAGGCTATCGCCTGCTGCGGCGACACGCTGCAGGCCACGGAAGTGCGCGCGCTGCTAGGCGCGTTTTCGCTGGATGCGCTCGGGCACGTGAGCCAGGCGCTCGTGGATGGCGCGGCGGCGCGCATGCTGGAAGTGGTGAACGAATTGGAGCGCAATGGGCAAAATCTGCAGCACTTCAGCCGCGAGTTGGCCCGCTATTTCCGGAATCTGTTGGTGGCCAAAATCGCGGGCGGCGAAACGCGCCTGATCGCTGCCTCGGCCGGCGAGCGGCAGAGGCTGGCGGAGATAGCCGGACAGTTTTCGGAAGAGGATCTGACGCGCTACCTGCAGCTCTCGCTGGATCTGTTCCGCGACTTGCAATTCTCGTTGCAACCGCGCTTCCATCTGGAGCTTGGCTTGTTGCGCATGGTGCAGGCGGGACGGCTGGTTTCCATAGAGGAGGCGTTGGCCGGAGTCGGTAGTGAGGGGGCGAGGGGGCGAGCGGGCGAGCGGGCGATCCAGACGCCAGCAACCGCGCCAAGGTCCGCACCTAGCCCACCAGCCACCAGCCACCAGCCACCAGCCACCGGCTCCTGGCGTCAAAAACTCCACGCTACCCTAATGGATCTTGGCATGGCTTTCACGGCCGATGCCATCGAGCATTCCGAGATTGTGGAAGCGAATGGAGAGTTGCGTTTCACCACGCCTCGGCAGTTCTCCATCGCCATGAAGGAGGCGGATATTAACCAGGCGGTGCGGCAGATCGTTGGCAAACCGCTTAAGATCAAAGTTACGATAGGAGACGTCGCCGCACAAAATCAAGATAAGGTCGCAGCCGCGCCGGCGCAGGAAGACGATTTGTCGCGCCGCGCGCTGACCAATCCGGAAGTGCAGAACTTTCGGGATTTATTCGGCGGAGAGGTCCGCACGGTTCGCAACCTAAAGGAGTAGCCACGTGAAATTACCAGGCAACATGCAGAACATGATGCAGAAGGCGCAGCAGATGCAGGAGCGCATGCAGGCGGAGATCGCCCTGATCCGCGTGGAGGCCTCGGCCGGCGGCGGCATGGTCACCATCGGCATGGATGGGCACAAGAACGTGCTAAGCGTGAAGATCGACGCGGAAGTGGCGGGCGACGTGGAGATGCTGCAAGACATGGTGCTGGCCGCCTGCAACGAGGCCGCCAAGAAGGTGGATGAAGAGAGCCAGCAGAAGATGAGCGGGATGTTGGGTGGCATGGGGCTGCCGCCCGGCCTATTCTAATCCATGCCGGATTTCGCGGAGCCGCTGGCGCGGCTGATCACCGAATTCAAACGCCTACCGGGCATCGGCCAGAAGTCGGCGCAGCGGCTGGCGTTTCACGTCCTGCGTGCATCGCGCGAGGATGCCGAACAGCTTGCGCAAGCCCTCCTGGACGTGAAGGACAAGCTCGGCCTCTGCCGCGTCTGCAATAACATCAGCGACGGCGACCTGTGCGTGTTTTGCCTCGATCCTAACCGCGACCGGAAAGTGCTGTGTGTGGTGGAAGAAGCGCCGAATATTCTAGGCATCGAGAGCACCCGGCAGTTCTCCGGTCTGTATCACGTACTGCACGGGGCGTTGTCGCCGTTGAAGGGCGTGGGACCGGAGCAGCTCAAGATCAAGAGCCTGGTGGAGCGCATCGGCGCGGGAGGGATCGAGGAGATCATAGCCGCTACCAATCCAACGGTGGAAGGCGAGGCTACGGCGGTCTATCTTTCCAAGCTGCTGAAACCGCTGGGAGTGAAGGTAACGCGCATCGCCATGGGCATCCCGGTGGGCAGCGACATCGAGTTTGCCGATGAAGTCACGATGTGGAAGGCGATGGAGGGGCGGCGTGAGATGTAGCTCGATGGGACTACGGCGACGTTACGCGTGGCCATTGCCGCCGCGGCGCATTGAGTCGATGAATCGCGAGAGGGTCTGTTCTAGTCGTGCCAGGTTCTCATCCGTGCGCTGGACCTTTTCCTCGGTTACCAGTTGTGCAGCGGCCAGCTTCGTGATGTATTCATCGAGCGTCTGGCGGCGGCGCCGTTCGTTACGCGCCTCGGTCACCGCCATTCGTATGGCACGGCGGAGCGTGTGATTGAGTGCGGCGTTCTCGCGGTCCGACTTCTCCGCCTGCCTCGCTAGGCGCTCCGACAACTCGCTCCCATGTGACGTGAGCAGTTCGACCGATTGTGTCAGAGCTTCATGGCGTTCGGTCAACCGCTCCAGCCGATCGTCAATCGTCATCGAAGTTAGCGCCTCAACCGCGAGTTTAGCAGATTTCGTCAATCCAGGCGGCGCGGGCTCACCTGCGCAAGTCTACCATTTCCCACCGCACCGCAACCTTCTCGATCCGCGCCACCGCCCCCGTCAAACTCTCCAGCCGAACAGACCGCGGTCGCAAAACTGTACTACAATTCAAATCAGCGATGCCCATCTCTTGTTTTGTTGCGTATCCGGCTGCGCCGCCGGACCTCGCCGAAACCACCGAGGAGGCCATCCATCTCCTTCAGGGGGGCGTTGTGTTCGCGTTACAGGATGGAAGCGACGGCCGTTGGCGGTTTCCCCGTCATCTCTGAAATTTGCAAAGCTATCGACTCGAACGATATCCTCATCGCCAACCTCACTGGCCTAAACGAAAATGTGCTCTTCGAGGTCGGCTACTCGATCGGTCGCAACAAGCGCGTCTGGCTCATACTCAACCCCAAATCAAGCAGTCGCAGCTTCTTTCAACGCTTTCAGCTACTGAGCACCCTAGGTTATTGCCCGTATGATAATAGTGCCCAGGTCGTTCAGGCATTCTATCGGGAAGCGCCCTTCAACGACTTACAGAACACGCCGTACCGAACGGCCATCGAGTCGCTGATTAGGCCTCCCGAACCAGGGAAGCCGAAGAAGGGCGGCTTCGCGAGTGACCGCCTGTGAGATGAGATCCCGAGCTTCGCGACCATTCTAGGGGTCTTCCACGCCACTCCCCTGCCGATGCGCAGCCGCTCGCCCGTCGCCAGCACCAGTTCCAGCTCCGCCTCTATCGCAGGCCGTGCCACTTCTCTGTCTACCAACGCGAAACGCATCGGCTGCTGCTGGTTCCGCAGCCGCTTGCGCCAATAGAAAACAAATGCTCCGCGATGCCCTGTTCCTTACAGAACCTCCGCACGGACATCCCGCTGCGCTCGTGTTCAGCGATTCGCTCGCGCCATTGATCGTTTTTGGCGGCGGCCTTCTCATCGGAAACAGGTTCGGCCATGAAACCACTATGCAACCCTGCCGGACCTTTGGGTAGAGGGGTTCATCGGACGCTTACGCTGAGCCACGCGATGGCATGTTACAGCACCTCTTCCGACCAGCTTTCCAGCGCCTGCTTCACCTTCGCCGTGAACTGATCGGCCAGCGCGCCGTCGATCAGCCGGTGATCGAAGCTCAGCGACAGGTACATCACCGAGCGAATCGCGATGGCATCGTCGATGACCACCGGCGTCTTCTCCACCGCGCCCACGCCCAGGATGGCCACCTGCGGCTGATTGATAATCGGCGTCGCGATCACGCTGCCGAAGCTGCCGAAATTCGTGATCGAGAATGTCCCGCCCTGGACTTCGTCAGGCTTGAGCTGGCGCGAGCGGGCGCGCGTGGCGAGATCCACGATGGAGCGCTGCAGGCCCAGCACGTTTTTCTCGTCGGCTTGACGGACCACCGGCACGATCAGCCCGTTTTCCAGCGCCACCGCGATGCCAATATTGATCTCGTTGTGGTGGATGATGTTGTTGCCCTCAAGCGACGCGTTCAGCAGCGGATACGTGCGCAAGCCGACGACGGTGGCGCGCACCACGAACGGCAGGTAGGTGAGCGACAGGCCGTAGTTCGATTGGAAATCGGCCTTGTGGCGATCGCGCATGCGGGCCACTTTGGTCATATCCACCTTATGTATGGTGGTGACGTGCGCGGAGGTACGGCGGCTGGCGAGCATGTGCTCGGCGATGCGGATGCGCATGGTGCTCAGCGGCTCGATGCGCGTCTTGGCTTGTCCGGCTGAGGGCAGAGGCGGCGCGGCTTGCACCGGCGGGGCTTGCACGGGCGGTGGCGCGGCTGGAGGCGGCGCGGGGGCCGGCTGCGCTTGCTGCTGGCTGGCGATAAAGCCTTCCACGTCCTGTTTCGTGATGCGGCCGCCCGCGCCGGTGCCCTTCACCTTGGTCAGGTCGATGGAATATTCGCGCGCCATGCGCCGCACCAGCGGTGAGAGCGGACCGGTAGGCTCGGCTGGTTCGACGGGTGGGACAGCTTGTTCAACGGGGGGCGGCGGGGGCGGAGCAGTCTCCGGTTGCGCCTTGGGCTCGGGCGCGACGGCCGCGGCTTCGGCTGGCGCAGCAGGCTGGGCGGCAGCAGGAGCAGCCCCGCCGCCCTCGTCGATACGCGCCACCACCGTGGCGATGCCGACCGTCTTGCCCTCTTCCACCAAAACTTCCGACAGCGTCCCCGCGGCAGGAGACGGAATTTCGGTATCCACCTTGTCGGTCGAGATCTCGAACAGCGGCTCGTCCCGCTCCACGTGGTCGCCGGCCTTTTTCAGCCACTTGGTCAGCGTCCCTTCCACGATGCTCTCGCCCATCTGGGGCATCACTACGTCCGTCATATGCATTTCTCCATTTCGCGTTCGAATACGCGGCCAAAGTGCGCGGCCAGCCGATCCGCAACCTCGGCCCAGGTAGCGCCGCATCCCAATGCCGCCATGGATGTCACTGGCTTAGCGAGGCCGCAAGGAACAATGTACTGGAAATATTGCAGGCCGGTCGAGACGTTGAGCGCGAAACCGTGCGATGTAACCCATCGGCTGATGTGCACGCCGATGGCGGCGATTTTGCTCCCGCCCACCCAAACGCCCGTCAGCTTCGGGATGCGGCCCGCCTGGATGCCGAAATCCGCCAGCGTATCGATCACCGTCTGCTCGATGGCACGTACATACGCTCCCACATCGCGTTTCCATTCGCGCAGGTCCAGGATGGGATAGCCGACGACCTGCCCCGGGCCGTGATAGGTGACGTCGCCGCCGCGGTCGGTGGGATGGAACGCGATGCCGGCGCGGGTCAGGATTTCATCGCCCGCCAACACGTTCTCCATGCGGCCGTTGCGGCCCAAGGTGATGGTGTGGGGATGCTCCAGCAGGATGAGCTGGTCGGGAATGGCGCCGGCCTTGCGCTGCGCCACAAGCTGCCGCTGCAGTGCGAAAGCGCTGGCGTACTCCAACCGGCCCGGCTCCTGCCACTCGCACTTAAGCATTGATGGCCAGACCGTAGACGGCGTTGAACCCCTCGCCCATCATTTCGGAAAGCGTGGGATGCGGATGGATGGTCTGCATCATGGTTTCCACCGTGGATTCCGCTTCCATGGCCGCCACGGCTTCGGCGATCAGCTCGAAGGCATCCGGGCCGATGATATGCACTCCCAGGATTTCGCCAAGCGTTTCGTCGGCCACCACTTTGATGAATCCGCCGTGGCTGTCCAGGATGCTGGCCCGGCTATTGCCCGCGAACGGAAACTTGCCGATCTTCACCTGGTAGCCTTCCGCGCGCGCCTGCGCCTCCGTCAGCCCCACGCTGCCGATGCCCGGCTCGGTGTAAGTACAGCCCGGGATGCGGTTGCGGCTGATGGGCGTGGCCGGTTTGCCCGCAGCATGCGCCACCGCGATCATGCCCTCCATGGTGGCCACGTGCGCCAGTTGCGGCGTCCCGGCTACCACGTCGCCGATGGCATACACGCCCGGCTCGCCGGTTTGCTGGTACGGATCCACCTTGATAAAGCCGCGGTCCAGTTCCACGCGCGTGTTTTCCAGGCCGATGTTTTCGGTGTTCGGCTTGCGGCCCACGGCCACCAGCAGCTTCTCCGCCTCCACCTCTTCCGTTTTACCGCCCGCCAGGGTGACCGTCATCTGCACGCCCTTGCCGCCCTTGCGCACGTTCTCGACCTTGGCGCCGGTTTCCAACCGGATACCGGCCTTGCGGAACGCCCGGTCCAATTCTTTCGAAATCTCCTCGTCCTCCACCGGAACCACGCGCGGCAGCATTTCGAAGACCGCCACTTCGGTTCCGAAGCGATTGAAAATGGAAGCGAACTCCACGCCCACCGCACCCGCCCCGATGATGGCCAGGGACTTGGGCACCGCGGTCAGGTTCAGGATCTCGATGTTGGTCAGGATCAGATCGGCGTCGGGCTGCAGTCCGGGCAGCATGCGGGCTTCCGAGCCGGTGGCGATAATGATGTTGCGCGCTTCCAGCGTTTGCGGGCCGTCGACGGTCTCGACCTCAATGCGCCCGCCGCCCTTCAGCCGGGCGTACCCCTTGATCCATTCGACCTTGTTCTTGCGCAGCAGGAATTCGACGCCCTTGGAATGCTTGTTGACGATGCGGTTCTTCTTGTCGATCACCATGGGGTAATCGAGCACCGGGCTTTGGCAATGAATGCCGTCGCCTTCCGGGTTTAGGAAGTGGTCCCAGACATCCGCCGTATGCAGCAGGGCCTTTGTTGGAACGCACCCCACCAGCAGGCACGTCCCACCTAATCGGGGCTGCTTCTCGATGAGAGCGGTCTTGAGGCCATATTGGCCAGCGCGAATGGCGGCCGAATATCCACCGGGACCGCTGCCGATGACGATCAGATCGTAGGGCACTTTTCCCATTTTACATCGCTCCTACAATAAACATATGATTTGGCTTTTGCTTTTACTGATGTGCGGATCGGGCGCGGGGATTCCGGCCGCCTTCGCGCAGTCGAGCCGCGCCAAGAAGACCACCGCGCCGCCTGCCCAGCCGCGCCAGTTCCCAATCGAAAGCCTGAGGGTGGAAGGGAATCGCAATTACACGGCGGCGCAAATCCTGGCCGTGGCCGGCTTGAAGGTTGGGCAGCTTGCCGGCAAATCGGATTTCGAAGCCGCGCATGACCGGCTGGTGGCCACCGGCATGTTCGAAACGGTGGGCTACAAATTTTCGCCCGGCGATCAGCACGGTTATGCCGCTTCGTTCCAGGTAGTGGAGGCGCAGCCGGCCTATCCCATCCGTTTTGACGATTTGGGCGCGACGGATAAAGATCTCACGGACTTCCTGCGGAGCAAGGATCCGCTGTTCGCCCTGCGGTTGGCCGCCACCAAGACGGTGCTGGAGCGGTATAGGCAGTGGATCCAGGAATACGTGACGGCGCACAACAGCAAGGACACGGTCATCGCCAAGGTCGTGCCGGCGGGAGCGCCATCGCCGCCGGGAGAGTTCGTCATCCTGTTCCGGCCGGCGCGCTCGGATCCGGCGGTGGCGGAGGTGGCGTTCGAAGGAAACCAGGTCATCTCGACATCGGCGCTTCAGAACGCCATTGCCGAGGTTGCGGTGGGGTTGCCATACAAAGAAGAAGCCTTCCGCCAGTGCCTGGACTCCAGTATTCGCCCGCTATACGACGCGCGCGGCCGCGTGCGGGTCGTGTTCACCAAGCTGACGGTGGCCAAAGCGACAGACGTGCAAGGACTGGCCGTAAAGGTGACCCTGGAAGAAGGGGGCACCTACGATCTCGGCAGCGTGCGCATTGAAGGCGCGCCCCACTTCGAGCCGGCCCGATTGCTGAAGACCGGTAAGTTCAAAACCGGCGATCTGGCCGACTTCGATGAAATCGGCAAGGGCGTGGACCGCATCAAGAAGGTGCTGGCGCACGAAGGCTACATGCGCAACGACGTGCAAATCGCGCGCAAGATCGACGATGCCAAGAAGACCGTGAGCCTGACGCTGCACATCGAGGAAGGCCCGCAATTCCTTTTCGGTAAGCTGCGCATCGAAGGCTTGGACCTGAATGGCGAGGCGGCTATCCGGAAGATGTGGACGCACCAGGAAGGCACGCCCTACAACCCCGATTATCCGGATTATTTTCTCAAACACGTGCACGAGGAGGGCCTCTTCGACAATCTTGGTGAGACTCGCGCCGAGACCAAGATCGACGATAAGACGCACATCGTGAACGTGACGCTGAATTTTAAATACGCGCCGCCTGTTAACCGCAAGAAGACCTCACCGTTTTAGCTGACGAGGAGGATTGAAATGGAAGGAAAAGATATCGCGGTAATGTTTGTGCTCCTGGGCGCATTTGTCACGGCAGGGTGGGGGATGTATCTGGCCGCCGAGAGGAGCAAACGGCAGCGGAGGCTCAAAGCGCAGACCGAACTGCATGGCCGGCTGTTCGACAAATTCAGCTCGGCGCGCGACGTTGTTGAGTTTCTGCAAACACCAGGCGGCGTACAGTTCGTGGACAGCTTCTCCGGTGATCGGGAGGAACCGTCGAATGGGATTCTGCGCTCGACACATCGCGGGATCGTGCTGGTGATCGTGGCAGCGGGCTGCTTGTTCCTGAGTTGGTACTATCGCAATTCGGGAGAGAATCCGCTGCTGGTGATTGGAGTGGTTCTGCTTTGTCTGGGCGTGGGCTTTCTGCTTTCGGCCGCAGTCTCGCACCGTCTGTCGCAAGCGCTGGGCGTGACGCGGCGCACCAACACCCAACAGTGATGCGCCGATGGACCAGAATGAGTTCACGGAGTTCTATCGCGAGACGGCCCCGACTTTGCGCGGATACATCCGGCGCGTCTCGGGAGACGGGCAGGCGGCGGACGATCTGCTGCAGGAGACTTACCTGCGGTTCCTGCGCGCCAAGCCGGCGGTGGACGATCACGCGGCAATGAAAGCCTATCTTTATAAGACGGCGACCGCGGCGATCTACGACCGGTGGCGGAAGAGCAGGCGCGAGCGGCTTTGGTGGGGATGGCAGGCGAAAGCGCCCCCATCAGCGCCGCCGGCCGCCGGGAGCGGCGATGTGACGCGCTGCTTCCAAAAACTGAAATCGCGCGAGCGGGCGCTGCTGTGGCTGGCGTACGTGGAAGGGTACGCGCATGACGAAATCGCGGGCACGCTGGATCTAAACGAAAAGAGCATAAAGGTTCTGCTGTTCCGGGCGCGCCGCAATCTGGAGCGCATTCTGAGGCAGAATGGTCTTAGCGAGGTGCAGCATGAACGAGCCTGAAGCTGCTGTGTGGATGGGCCGGCTGCTGGAAGTTTCCCGTAACGATGGCGCGCTGCCGGACCCCGCAATCATTTGGTGGAAGGCGCGCTTGTTGGAGAAGCAGGCCGCACAGGCGCGCGTTACGCGTCCGATCGCGATCGCGCAATGGGTGTCACTCGCGGTGGCGGTGGTCGCGACGATCGTTCTTTGCGCGGCAAACTGGCCGGGTATTGAGGGCATGCTGGCGCCCGCCGGTTTCACGCTGTGGGTGGCCGGCGCCGCGTGCGTCATTTTGATGGGGATGGCGCTGCGGTTCGTGTTCAGCGACTGACGGATTCAGACTGATTTGCGCTATCCATGTAGACGGAGTAGCTTGGTTGTATGGCTGACCTTAAGCTGGATCACCCGGTTCCCATGACCGAAGAGGAGGACGACGCGACATTGGCCGCCATCGATCGGGGTATTCAGGACGCCGATCAAGGGCGGGTTGTTTCTGCGGAAGAAGCCCGCCAGCGTGTCCGCCGATGGCTTTCAAAATCGTCTACACCGAAAACGCGCTAGCCGATTTGGAGGCCGTCCTCGATTACATCCTAGCCGATAACCCAGCGGCGGCATTCCGATTCGGGGACGATCTGCTCAACCACGTCGAGTTGTTGGCCGTGTTTCCGCACATCGGATCGCTTGTGAAGCGGCCTGCGGGGATTCGCAAGATCCTTCATACTCCGGTACGGGTCTACTACCAAGTACATGAGGATCGCCGGTGCATTGAGATACTTCACTTCTGGCACGTCGCCCGCCAGGAGCCGGATGGGGCGTAGGAGTTGGACTGCGGACACTATGCAGCTTTTCGAGTTAACGCGGGCGCTGATCGATACCGAATCCATCACGGGCAATGAGGAGCGTGTCGGGCATCAATTGCTGGACTACGTCTCTGCCCTCGCCGCACGCTATGGCGGCCACGCCGAGCGTTCCGAAGTCGAGCCGCGCCGCGCCAACGTCTTTGCTTGCTGGGGCGACCGGCCCACCGTCACGCTCTCCACGCACATGGATACCGTGCCGCCGTTCATCCCCTCCCGCGAGGACGGCGAACACATCTGGGGACGCGGCGCGTGCGATACCAAGGGCATCATCGCCGCCATGCTCTCCGCCGCCGAAGGGCTGCTCGATAGCGGCGTACGCAATTTCGGTGTGCTGTTCGTGGTGGGCGAGGAGCGCAACAGCGCGGGCGCATATCACGCGGCGGCGCGGCCCAAAGGCGCGCGCTACCTGATCAACGGCGAGCCCACCGAGAACAAGCTGGCGCTCGGCTCCAAGGGCGCGCTGCGCTACGAGATCGCAGCCGCCGGACGCATGGCGCACTCCGCGTACCCCGAATTGGGCGAATCCGCCATCGACAAGCTGCTGGACGCGCTCGCCCGCATCCGCGCCATCCCGCTGCCGGTCGACGATCTGCTGGGTCCCAGCACGCTGAATATCGGGACCCTCTCCGGCGGGCGCGCGCCCAACGTGATCGCCGATGAGGCCAAGGCCGAGATTTTCGTCCGCTTGGTGGGCGACTCGACCGCCACCAAGGACGCCATCGCCCAGGCCGTCGCGGGAAGGGCGGAGGCCCACGAAATGATCGAGATTCCCGCCCTGCGGCTCGGCTCGCTGCCGGGAATGGAAACCACAGTGGTGGCATTCACCACGGACATCCCTGCATTTGGAGACGCCTGGGGCACGCCGTTCCTGATCGGCCCCGGCTCCATTCACGTCGCGCACACGCTCGACGAGCGCATTCCCAAGCAACAACTCGAAGACGCCGTCGGCATTTACCAAAATATGGTGAGCCGGTTGCTCACTGAAAAGAACTAACGTATATATGGAAACCAGAATTGAAGTCGGAATTCTCGGCGCCACCGGCATGGTGGGCCAGCATTTCGTCAAATTCCTGCAGAACCATCCATGGTTCGACCTGAAGTGGCTGGGCGCAAGCGACCGCTCCGCCGGCAAGCGGTATTACGACGCCACCGCCTGGCGCCTCGGCGGAGCCATGCCCGATACCGTCCCAGGTCTGCTGGTCGAAGAATGCAAGCCCGGCAATGCCCCGCGCCTGCTCTTCTCCGCGATGGATGCCTCCGTCGCCACCGAAATCGAACGGGCCTTCGCGCAAGCCGGCCATGTAGTGGTCTCGAATTCCAAGAACCATCGCATGGAGCCGGACGTGCCCCTGTTGGTTCCCGAGGTCAATCCCGACCACTTGAAGCTGGTGCCCGGCCAGCAGCGCATCCGCGGCTGGAAGGGACAAATCGTCACCAACCCCAATTGCTCTACAATCGTGCTGACTATGGCGCTCGGCCCGCTGAAGCCATTCGGCATCACGCGCGTCATTACAACCACGCTCCAGGCGATTTCCGGCGCGGGCTATCCGGGCGTGGCGTCCGTGGATATCATCGCCAACGTGGTCCCGTTCATCGGCGGCGAAGAGGAAAAGATGCAGCAGGAAACGCAGAAAATCCTTGGCGATTTCCGCGGCGACCATATCGAACCACTGCACGCCAAGGTCAGCGCGCACTGCAATCGCGTCCCCGTGGTCGATGGCCACACCGTGACCGTCTCCGTCGAATTCTCCGCCAAGCCATCGGAAGCAGACTTGCGCCACGCCTTCGACCATTTCAGCAGCGTGCCCCAGCAGCGCCAACTTCCCAGCGCGCCGCCGCGCCCCGTCATCTATATGGACGAGAAAGATCGGCCGCAGCCGCGCCGCGACGCCGAACGCGAAAACGGCATGGCGGCGTTCATAGGCCGCCTGCGCCCTTGCCCCGTGCTGGATTACAAGTTCGTCGCGCTGGGCCACAACACCGTGCGCGGCGCGGCGGGCGCAGCCGTGCTCAATGCGGAGCTGATGCATTCGGAAGGAATGCTCGACTGATGATCGTCATGAAATTCGGCGGCACGTCGGTCGAATCGGCGGCCGCCATCGAGCGCGTGGCAGCTATCGTGAAAGCCCGCGCCAACCGCCAGCCCGTGGTCGTGGTTTCCGCCATGGGCAAGACCACCAACAAGCTGCTGGCCATCGCCTCGGCCGCTATCCACGGCGCGCGCGAGGAATACATCCGCCAGATCCACGACCTGCGCGACTTCCACTCCCGCGAGGCGCGCCTGGTAGTCCCACTGGCCGACCGCGCCGAACTCGATCGCCTTCTCGACGAGCACTTTCAGGAACTCACTGAGCTGGTCAAGGGCCTGGCCGTGTTGGGCGAGCTGACGCCGCGTTCTGTCGACGCCATCTCCAGCTACGGCGAGCGGCTCTCCAGTTACATCGTCGCGCTGGCCTTCCGGCACTTCGGCATGGACACCGCGCACTTGGATTCCAGGCAGATGATCGTCACCGACCGCCGCCACACGCAGGCCGCTCCGCTATATCCGGAAACCTACGCGCGCTTGGCCGCGGTGGTGCCCGCGCTCGCCGAAAATAAAATCGTCGTGATGGGCGGGTTCATCGCAGCCACCGAGGATGGCGTCACCACCACGCTGGGCCGCGGCGGTTCGGACTTCACCGCCTCCATCGTGGGCGCGGGCATCGGCGCCGAAGAGATCCAAATCTGGACCGACGTGGATGGCATGCTCACAGCCGATCCCACCATCCTGCCCGGCGGGCACCGCGTGAAAACCATCTCATTCGCCGAGGCCGCCGAACTGGCCTATTTCGGCGCGAAGGTGCTGCATCCCGCGACCGTGGTGCCGGCGGTGGAGAAGAACATCCCGGTGCTGATTCTGAATTCGCGCCGACCGGAAGTGTCCGGAACGCGCATCGTCTCCGAAGCGGTGCCCTGCGCCAACGTGGTGAAGTCCATCGCCTGTAAGCGCAAGATCACGCTGGTGAACGTGCATTCGACGCGCATGCTGATGGCGCACGGATTCCTGCGCCGCATCTTCGAAGTCTTCGACCGGCATGAGACGGCCGTGGACATGGTGTCTACGTCTGAAGTCAGCGTCTCGCTCACCATCGACAACACCGGCGCGCTGGATGCCATCTGCAAGGAGTTGAGCCAGTTTTCGGAAGTATCCATTGAAGATGGGCACGCCATCGTGTGCCTGGTGGGAGATAATATACGCTACACGCCGGGCGTGGCCATGCGCGTTTTCGGCGCGCTCGACGGCATCAACATTCGCATGATCTCGCAAGGAGCTTCGCTGCTGAATCTCAGCTTCGTCGTAGCCGAGACAGATTTGCATCGCGCCGTGGCAGCGCTGCACCGCGAGTTCTTTGCCCAGCTAGACGCCGAGGTCTTCGATGCCGCCTGAACCCAAACTCGCCGACAAACTCGCCATCGTGGGCTACGGCAAAATGGGCCGGCTCATCGAACAGTTCGCGCCGGAATACGGTTTCGAAGTGGCGCTGAAGCTCGACGAATTCAACAACGCCGCTTTCGAAGGCGTAACGCCCGCCAACTTCCAAGACATCGACGTAGCCGTGGATTTCTCCATCCCGGCCGCTGTGCCGGAAAACGTGGAGCGCATCGCTGCGCTGGGAGTGAACATCGTAGTAGGCACCACCGGCTGGCTTAACGAAGTGGCGCGCGTGAAGGCCGCCGTCGAGTGGAACGGCATTGGCCTGGTGTGGAGTCCGAATTATTCGATCGGAGTGAACGCCTTCTTCCGGCTGGTTTCCGAAGCCGCGCGGCTGCTGGCAGGCGAGCCATCCTACGGCGCATGGGCCTGGGAAATTCACCATTCGACCAAAAAGGACGCCCCTTCCGGTACACTGTTGAAGTTGGTCGAAGACATGAAAACGGCCGGCTTCGAGCGCCCCATCGACGTGAGCGCCAATCGCGCGGGCGCGCACCCCGGCACGCACGAAATCGGATTCGATTCGGCGGCCGACACCATCACGCTGCGGCACACCGCGCGCAGCCGCGAAGGCTTCGCCCGAGGCGCGCTGAAAGCCGCGCAATGGGTGGCAGGCCAAAAAGGTTTCCATGAATTCAGCGAGGTGCTTTTCAGATGAAACCGTTCACAGGCTGCGGCACCGCGTTAGTCACGCCTTTCCGCGCAGACCAGTCGCTCGATGAAGCAATTCTGCGGCGTCTGGTCCGCCGCCAGATCGAGGCCGGCATCGATTTTTTGGTGCCCTGCGGCACTACCGGCGAAAGCCCCACGCTGACGCGCGAAGAACATCTGAGCGTCATCAAGATCACGCTCGAGGAGGTCCACGGCCGCGTGCCGGTGCTGGGCGGCGCGGGCGGCTACAACACCCGCGAAGTGATCGAGCTGGCGCGCGAGTTGGAACACCTGGGTGTGGATGGTATCCTTTCCGTCACGCCCTACTACAACAAGCCCACCCAGGAAGGCCTGTACCAGCACTATAAGGCAATCGCCGCGGCCATCCGCCTGCCCATCGTCGTATATAGCGTGCAAGGGCGCACCGGCGTAAATGTCGAACCCGCCACGCTCGCGCGCCTGGCCGCCATCCCCAATATCGTCGGCGTGAAGGAAGCCTCCGGCAACATCACCCAGATGGCCAATGTCATTCACCAGGTCCCACCGGAATTCATCGTACTCTCGGGCGACGATGCCATCACCCTGCCGCTGATGGCGCTGGGCGGGCGCGGCATCGTCTCCGTGGTATCGAACGAGATTCCCGCCGAAATGACGCGGCTCGCGCAGCTATGCCGGGCGGGCGATTTCGTCGGCGCGCGCGCCGTGCAGCGCAAGTATCTGCCGCTGATGGAGGTCAACTTCATCGAGTCGAATCCCATTCCTGTGAAGGCCGCTCTGGCGCTCATGGGTCTGCTCGAACCGGTCTATCGCCTGCCCATGGTTCCTCCCAAAGAGGAGAACCTCACCCGGATCGAAAAGGTGCTGGAGTCCGTCGGCCTATTGGGGAGAGTGAGTGTTGCAGGCTGAAATGGAACATCTCTGCATTCCAAAGACCGTCGTCCTATGGCAGCGCGTTGCATATTTCCATCCGCAACGCCTCAGCTTCGTCGTTCCGCAGGTGTCCGGCAGCCATCACCATAAGCATAGCGCAAAGAAAAAGCGTTGGCATGGGTGCCGACGCGGCACGCAAAGTGCATGCGCCGCTTCAGGGCGCGATGTGGTCCTTAAAGAATCATGAAAATAAAAGTACACATCGGCCGCGTTGCCTGCGGGATCGCGGCCCTCGGCTTCCTGGTTGCAGCCGGTGAATTGCGGGCGCTCGACAATGGTCTGGCGCGCACGCCGCCCATGGGCTGGAACAGTTGGAACAAGTTCGCCTGCAACGTCAGCGAAGACCTGATCAGGCAGGCCGCCGACGCTATGGTTTCAAACGGCATGAAAGACTCCGGCTATCAATACGTCGTGTTCGACGATTGCTGGCAGGTGGATCGCGATGATCGAGGCAACATTCGTCCCCGACGCCAAACGTTTTCCGTCGGGGATGCAGCCGCTGGCCGATTATGTGCACGCGAAGGGGTTGAAGTTCGGACTGTCTTCCGACGCCGGTACCGGCACCTGCCAGAACCGCCCCGGCGGGCGCGGGTACGAATTCCAGGATGCCCGCCAGTACGCCGCGTGGGGCGTCGATTACCTGAAGTACGATTGGTGCAACCACAGCACGCAGGATTCGCAGGCATCCTATTCGATCATCGGGACGCGTTGAAAAAATCGGGACGGCCCATCGTGTTTGGCCTTTGCGAATGGGGATCGACGAAACCGTGGCTTTGGGCGGGCGATGTCGGAAACCTGTGGCGCAGCACCGGCGACATCGTCAACAAATGGGAAGGCAAGGAGAAATGGGGCGGCCTGGGGATGGTGCAGATTCTGGATCTGCAGGATGGTCTGCAATCGTACGCCGGGCCAGGACGTGGGAACGACCCCGACATGCTGGAAGTCGGCAATGGCGGGATGAGCCTCACCGAATATCGCGCGCACTTCAGCATGTGGTGTCTGCTGGCGGCGCCGTTGATGGCCGGCAACGACATCCGCGCCATGAGCGCCGACATCCGCGACATTCTCACTAATAAGGAAGTGATTGCCATCGACCAGGACCCGCTGGGGCGCGAGGGCCGCAGAGTGAAGCGCGCCGACGGTCTGGAGGGTGTGGGCTAGGCAGCTCGCGGATGGCGGTCGCGCCGTGGCGTTGCTGAACCGGACCGGCGCTGAAGCGAACATTACCGTCTCGTGGACCGACCTCGGCTATCCGGACCACGTCGCAGCGAAGGTGCGCGATCTTTGGGCGCACAAGGATCTCGGCGAAAAGACCGGCAGCTTTTCAGCATCGGCGCCCAGTCACGGGGTAGTGATGGTCAGAATTGAACCATAGCGGGGGTGAGCGGGCGACGCGGCGAGCCCGTATGGCTTTTCTTGAGCGCGGGCGAAACGTGGCGTGCGATCAAATCGCGAAATCAAAGCAGAGTGGCCTAGACGGATCGCCGCGTCACCCACTCGAACATCGACGCTTTTTGTCGATGTTGGCTAGCGCAGCTTGCCTTCCTACGCCTTGGTTTTGGGCGGCACGAAATCCGGCGGCAGGGCCGCGCCTTCACCGAAGAAGTAGTCGTCCATCTGCTTGATCAGAAACTCCTGCGCTTCCTGCGTCCCCAGGTTGAGCCGGTATTCGTTCATGAGCATCTTCATGTGCTCCACCCACATCTTCCAGGCTTCCTTCGAGACGTTCTCGTAAATCTTTTGGCCCAGCGGGTGTCCCTCGAACGGAACTTCGTCGAGGCCCGGCAGTTCTCTTTGCAGCTTGACGCAAAACACCTTGTGGGCGCCGGGCGGCGCCTCGATACCTACCGGGTTCACCGGTCCGCTACTGCATCCCATGCCTATCTCCTCGCCCTTTCAGGATACTACGCTCCGCCCTCCAACACCCGCGCGGTGAGATTCCATTGTGCGATCACGCGCGTTTCGCGCTCATAGCCCAGCACGCTGAGCGAAGCCGTGCTCAGCTCGAAGAGCCTCCCCGCGTCGGGAGGCAGTCCCAGCCAGCATGCGGTCAGGATGCGCAACACGTGGCCGTGCGCGAACAGCGCCACATCGCCGCCGGCCTTCGCGGCACGTTCGATCACGCGGCTGGCGCGCGCGGCCACCTGCTGGATCGTCTCACCTTGCGGAACCGGCGATGTCCAGATGGTCCAGTCCGGCACGGTCTCCTGGATCTGGGCGCTGGTGCGGCCTTCGTAAGCGCCGTAGTCCCACTCGCACAGGTCCGGTTCGACTTGAGCGACGCCGCCGTAACCCGCCAGGCGGCAGGTTTCGCGCGCGCGCTGCAGCGGGCTGGTCAGCACCAGGGCGAACGGCCGTCCGGCGAGGTAGCGCCCGATTTCCCCGGCGTGCCGTTCACCGGCCGCGGTAAGCGGAAGGTCCGTGCGTCCGGTGTGCTGCCCGGAGAAACTCCACTCGGTCTCTCCGTGACGAATCAGCCGGATTTCGGGAAGGGAATTGTTCGAGGGCATGATGGCATGATAAACCATACTCGATGGAGCGAGAAATAGAGCGAAAATAGGGAAGAATGCCAATCGACCCGAACGCGGGTAAACCCGCGCAACCCTCCATGCTGGTAAACGTTCCCCGGCTGATCACGGCTTACTATACGGGCCGGCCGGACCCCGCCGTGCGCGCGCAACGGGTGTCGTTCGGCACCTCCGGACACCGCGGCTCGTCGTTTGAGTTGTCGTTCAACGAGTCCCATATCCTGGCCATTACGCAGGCCATCTGCCAGCACCGCAAGCGGCAAGGCATTAGCGGACCGCTGTTTCTGGCTATGGACACGCACGCGCTCTCCGACCCCGCCTGGGTCAGCGCCCTGGAAGTTTTGGCCGCCAACGGCGTGGACACCATGATCGATAGCGCGGGCGGATATACACCCACACCGGCGCTGTCGCACGCCATCCTGACGTACAATCGCGGGCGCAAGGACGGCCTGGCCGACGGCATCGTGATCACTCCATCGCACAACCCGCCGGAAGATGGCGGCTTCAAATATAATCCGCCCAATGGAGGGCCAGCAGATACGGATGTGACGGATTGGATCGAAGACCGCGCCAACGGACTCCTGGAGGGCGGGCTGCGCCAGATCCTGCGCATGCCTTACGAGGGCGCGCGGAAAGTGTCAACAACGCACCGGCACGATTATGTTTCGGCATACGTGAACGACCTCGGCAACGTGCTGGATATGGACGCCATCCGCGGCGCGCATCTCAATGTAGGCGCGGACCCGCTGGGCGGCGCAGGCGTCGCCTACTGGGGGCGCATTGGCGAGCGCTACGGCGTGCCGCTGACAATACTGAACGATACGGTCGACCCCACCTTCCGCTTCATGTCGGTCGATTGGGACGGCAAGATCCGCATGGACTGCTCCTCGCCCTACGCCATGGCCGGACTGATCGCGCTCAAGGACCGCTTCGATGTGGCGTTCGCTTGCGATACCGACCACGACCGCCACGGAGTGGTGACGCGCAGCGCGGGCTTGCTGAATCCGAATCATTACCTGGCGGTAGCGATTTCGTTCCTGTTCCAACACCGGTCGGGATGGCCCGCTGGGGCGGCCGTAGGCAAGACGTTGGTGAGCAGCAGCATGATTGATCGGGTGGCGGCCAGCCTGAAGCTGAAGATGGTGGAAGTGCCTGTGGGATTCAAGTGGATGGTGGACGGGTTGCTGGGCGGCGCCTTTGGCTTTGGCGGCGAAGAGAGCGCGGGTGCGTCCTTCCTACGGCGCGATGGCACGGTGTGGACCACGGACAAGGACGGTATCATCTTGGGGCTGCTGGCGGTCGAGATCCTGGCGCGTACTGGCCGCGATCCCGGCGAGATATACCGCGAACTGACGGAGAAGTTCGGCGCGCCGGTTTACGAGCGCATCGACGCGCCGGCCACGCCCGAGCAGAAGGCGGTGTTATCGAAGCTTTCGCCGGAACAATTGCATGCCTCCGAATTCGCGGGCGAAAAGATTGTGGCGACGCTGACCACCGCGCCCGGCAATGGCGAGCCCATCGGCGGGTTGAAGGTGGTGACGGCGAATGGGTGGTTCGCGGCGCGCCCGTCGGGCACGGAGAGCGTTTATAAGCTCTACGCCGAAAGCTTTCTGGGCGAGGAGCATCTGCGGAGGATACAGAAGGAAGCGCGCGAGTTGATCGCGCAGACGTTTGCAGGCGGACCCAAATGACGAAGACGCATCACTATTCCGCCGTCGTCGAATGGACCGGCAACACTGGAGCCGGCACATCCGGCTATCGAAGCTACGAGCGGCGGCACGAAATATCCGCGGGAAGCCAAAAGCCTACGATACCGGGTTCTTCCGATCCGGCATTTCGCGGCGATCCGGCGCGCTGGAATCCCGAGGAGTTGCTGGTAGCTTCTTTATCCGCATGCCATCAGCTTTGGTATCTGCATTTGTGCGCGGAGGCGGGGATAGTGGTCATTGCCTATCTCGACCATGCGGAAGGCGTCATGGAGGAGACGGCCGACGGGTCGGGATGTTTCAAGCGCGTGATCCTGCGTCCACACGTTACTGTCGCGGGTGGTTCCGATATTGTGAAGGCGCGTGAGCTGCACCGTGCGGCGAATGCCAAATGCTTTATCGCAAACTCCATCAATTTTCCGGTTGAACATGAGCCGGAGATCAGCGCCGTCATCTGTCCGTAGCCATTGAGAATGCGCTCATCTTCCGGCGGCTAGGTTTCAAGCAGGTGAACGACCAACTCGGTCACCTGGAAGGCAACCGGGTACTGAAGCTGGTGGCGGAGACACTGCGGATGTACGCAGGCTTCGCCAATGCTTACGCGGCGAAGCGAGCCAAGCGGAGGTCAAAGGCGATCCACCAAATGCGATGAAAGCCCTTGGAGGGCGGCCAATCTTGGCCGCAGCCGCCTTTTAGACGGCCTGAGCCGGCTGAAAGCCGGCTGCGCGCAGGATTGCCCGCCCTCCAAAGACGGTTTTCGACGGTGTTCTTCGAGCAAAGAGCGGGTCCAGGGGGGTCTGCCCCACAAATTATGCAGCATTGCGAGACCAGGCGGCCCGTCCCACCGCGCGCACTACCATACGCAAGCGGTCCGGCCATGGCAGACGGGCAAGATTCACGCGCACTACGCCGTTGGTGAAGTATGTCTTGCGCGAATAGTCGATGGTTACTTCCACTACCACGGGACGTTTGGCTTCCGTCAGGGCGCATGCTTGCCGCAGGACCGAGTCTATGTCCGCATTCCTGGCCAGCATTAGATACTCCGCGCCTACGGCGCGGCAGAATGCGGGAAGGTCGTAATCCGGCAACTCGCTGCAACTCTTGCGGCCGAGCGCGGTCTGCTGGAACTGGGCGATCTGCGCCAGCTCGCGGTCGCGCAATAGCAGCACCATTAAGGGCAACTGAAGTTGCGCGGCGGTTAACAGTTCCAAGCCGGTCATCAGGAATGCGCCGTCTCCCGCGAGCGAAACTACAGGCCGATCGGGACACGCCAACGCGGCTCCCAACGCGGCCGGCACGGCATAACCCATGCAAGAGTAATCGATGGGCGCCAGGAAGGAGCGCGGCCGGTCGAGCCGCAGGCACTCGACGGCCAGAAAGGTGCCGTTTCCGCTGTCGGTAGTATAAATGGCCTCGGGGCCGACTAACTCCTGTACGGCCTTGAGTAACTGTGACGGCGTGACCTTTTCCGCATCCGCGGGGACGTCCCATCCCGACCATACCTTCGCATGGCCTGCACGGATGGACTCCCTTAGTCCAGGATCGGCCTTGCGTAACGGCAGATTTGTCAGTAGTGCGGCGATGAATGGGGCGGCGTCGGCAACTATGGGTAAATCGGCGCGATAATTTTTGTCCAGGACGGAAGGATCGATATCCACGTGGACTAACTTGCCGGGTATTTCCAGGCCGTAGCTTCCGGTGCCGACCTCCGAGAAACGGCAGCCGATGGCCAGGGTCAGGTCGCAGCCCGCGGCGATCTTGCGCACGAAGGGGGGCGCCGCGGCGCCAAATCCGCACCATAGCCACAGAGGATGACTCTCGGGAAAGATGCTTTTGCCCGTGAACGTGGTAGCCACCGGAGCTTCCAACCGCTCAGCCAGCGCGACGAGATCCGCGCCGGCGCCCGCGGCTCCCAGTCCCAGATACAGGAGCGGACGGCGGGCGGCGGCCAGCAGGGTGCGGGCTTGGTCGAAATCGTCCGTGCGGAAGGTTGGCGGTGTGTCCGGCTGGTCTTGGTAGGCATCCAGGTCCACGTCATGCCGGAAGATGTAGTGCTCCGCGGGGACCTCTACGAACACCGGCCCGGCGGGCGCCGCGCGCGCAATCCGGCACGCGCGCCGAATAGTGGCGTATAGATCCGCGCCCTTTTCGATCAGGAACTGCGCCTTGGTCACGGGCCGCGCGATAGCCATTTGATCGACGGCGTGAAGCTGATACGCCTTGCCGGTGTCGCGCCGGATGCCGCAGGCCAGCACCAGCATGGCGATGCCATCCAGATAAGCTTCGGCGATTCCGGAGAGCGCGTGTGTGAGTCCGGCGCCAGGCACCACGTTGGCCGCGGCCAGCATTCCGGAGGAGCGGGCCACGCCATCGGCCATGAAGGAAGCGCTCTGCTCGTCGGTGACCAGGATTGGGCGAACCTTGGTGGAACGGGCCAGCGAGTCGTACAGTTCGATATTATGCGTGCCGGGGATGCCGAAGGTGAAGGGAATGCCTTCGTCTTCCAGGGCGCGCACCACGATGTCTGCGCCAGTCATTTTCATAGGAGCGCGGGGACCTCCTCACGGATACGCTGGGCCACGCGATCGGCCAGCGCCATGATGGTGACGTAGGGATTGATTTCGAGCGAATTGGGGAAGAGGCTGGCGTCCGCGACGAACAGCCATGGCAGGCCGTGGACGCGTCCGTAGGAATCGGTAACGGAGTCGGTCGGGCCGCTGCCCATGCCGCAGCCTCCCTGCGGGTGCGCGGCGGATACGGGAGTTTTGCCTGGCTGGAATTCGGCGGCGGCGGCGATTTCAGGCAGGCGCGCGGCGTCGGCCGCCTCGATAGTGGTGTTGCGGGCGACTGGCATGTGTACGCGCGCGGCCCCGGCGGCAAACAGGATTTCCGCCGCCGTGAAGGCGCCGCACATCAATCCAACGACGGCTTTGGCTTGGAAGCGGTAGTGCACCACCGGCCGGCCGGCTTTGTCGATGGCGATGCGATTGTGCCCATCGGCTTCGTCGCACGCCAGCACCAGGATCATCTGCAGGCGCGGGAAAGCCCGCATGAAGGCGCTGTGCGGCGCGCCAAAGCCTGCCAGGCTCTTGGCCGTGATAAACGGAAAATACATGCAAGTTTCCAGTACGAAATGATCGCTTTCGGCAAGGTCGAGATAATAACTCTTGGGATGGCCCACGAAGTTAGTAATGGGACGTGTGTGTTCGCCTACGATGATGAACGCCGGATGACTGGTGAAACCATAACCCAGCCGCGGCAGGCTCCGCCCCATTCCCGAGCGCAACAGCAGCGCCGGCGTATTCACTGCGCCCGCGCAGAGCACGATGATTTTGGCGTCGATCTGGTAATCGCCCGGCTCCCACGGGGAGGCATCGCCCTTCGCGCCGGCGGGCTTGGCGGCGACGCGCACGGCGAGCGTCTTTTCGCCCACCGTCAGCACCTGGCAGCGCGTGACGACTTCCACTCCGTTCCGCTCGGCGCGCGGCAACTGCACCCGGTCGGTACCCTGCTTAGCTTGATTGGGACAGCCCAGATTGCAGAGGCTCGATCCGCGGCAACCTTTGATGTTGACCGGGAACTGCTGCACATCGTAGTTCAGCTTGCGGCAACCCTCGACGAATAGCTTGTTGTTTTCGTTGATGAGGCCGTCTTCCACGAAGTGCGCGTTGTTTTCGGTCATGAACTTCCGCGCGCGGCAATCCAGGTCGGCGTGCGTAAGGCCTGGCACACTCCATTTGTCGATAACGCGCTCGGGCGGCAGCATAGAAGTGCCGGTGTAGACCACCGTGGAACCGCCATAGGCGCACCCGAAGGCAATGGTCATGGCGCCGTCGGCGGTGAGGAACCCACCGCCGTCTTCGTAGAGAGCGCCGGCCATCTCCAGTTCGCGGCCGGTGAACTCTTCGTCGCGCAGGCGGGGTCCTTTCTCCAACACGGCTATGCGCATGCCTCGCCGGCAGAGAGGCGAGAGTTCCTGCGCCACTGTACCGCCGCCCGCGCCGGATCCTACGATTACGATGTCGTAAGTCCGGTTATGGTTCGCCATGAAATCCGGAGGTGTCGAGACGAGTCTCGACACGGCACGCAGGAGCGCGCGCGCCACAGGCATCCCAGCCTCGCGGGCTGGCGGCGTAACCGATGGCTTGGGCGGCCTGCGGTCGGCCATAGTAGCCGGCCAGCACGATGGTGCGCAGTCCCCAGAAGCCCACGCGCACTTTTTGAATGCGATCGTTTTGCAGGTGCGCCAGGACGCGCGCGCGGGCGTCCGGACGCAATCGCGTGAAAGGCCGGCCGTAGCGGATAACGGGCAGCCACTGAATCGCGGCGAGGAAGATGCGGAGCTGGCGCTTGAGCGATTCCGGACGCTCGCGCAGGAGCGCTTCGATTACCCGATGGAGGTCGTGCCACCCTTGGCCGTCGAGAGCCGCGGCTTCCGGAACGATGGTCGAAACCACGGCGCGGAAGATTGCGGATTCCGGATCGAGCGGCATTCCAACTCACGGTATCACGGCGTGCTACGCGCGGTACGCAATCAGGAAGATCCGGCGAAACGGAAACAGCACGCCTCCGGCGGCGCGGGGCGGATAGTGCGGCCGGAGCGATTCGAGGTAGCCGGCTGCAAAGCGCTGGCGGGCGGCGCCGGTTTCGAGAACTTCCAGGAAGGGCCGCAGTCCGGTGCCCCGGTACCACTCGACGATGGCCGCCGCGTCCGGCAGGATGTGGAGATACTCGGTGGCCCAAAGTTCCAGGCGCGCGGCGGAGGGAGCCAGCACGTCGTAGTAGAAATCCATTTCGTGGTGATGCCACTCGCGCACTTTGCCCGGCGGAAACCAGTGGATCCACTCGGGCGATGCGGCCAACTCGCGCATGAGCCGATGGGGTAGCGCATCGATGTTTCCGGGGATTTGAATAGCCAGCGCGCCTCCCGGCGCCACGCGCGAGAGAAGCCGGGGATAGACATTCGCGTGGCCGTCAACCCACTGCAGGGCGGCATTGGAGAACACTACATCGAACTGGCCATCGCCGCCGGCGGCCCACTCGGAGATATCACCGGCGATCCAGTGTTGATCGGGATACTCACGCCGCGCGCGCTCCATCATCTCAGCCGAGCTATCGAGGCCGGTGAATTCGGCATCCGGCCAACGATCGCGGAGCACCGCGGTGCTATTCCCGGGTCCGCAGCCCAGATCGATCGCGCGGCGGACGTTGGTTACCGAGATACGCGCGGCCAGATCGCGGCAGGGCTGGGTGCGCTCTGCCGCGAATTTGAGGTACTGACTCGGATCCCAACCGGACATTTTCCGACTGTAGCACCGCTTGCCGACGCGCGCGACTCGGAACAAAGCTAGAACGACAGGTGCAGCGACGCTTGCAGGAAGCGCGAGCTGCCGATCGTATGCTGGATGTAGCCCAGGCTGCCCTGCGGCGGAATGATTGAAGGGCCAACGTAATTGGTGCCGAAGAAAGACACGTCGTTGTTCGGCGCATCAAAATCGGGGTGATTGAGAAGATTGAACGCGTCGAAGTTGAAGCGCAAACGGTATCGCTCACGGAAGAGGAACTCCTTGCCAAGGGTCATATCGAAACGCACTTGGAACGGCGCGCGGAACAGGTTGCGGCCAGTATTGCCGTAAAGCGAATTAAAATAATCGCATCCGGATGAATCACATGGGGGCGTACCGTCCTGGCCCGGCGTCACGAACTGCGGCGCGAAATCAGCGGCGTTCAGCACCGGCTTACCTGGGTTGACGCCGGTAGTGCCCTGGAGTTCCGCCTGCTTCGCGGTCACGCCCGGCACTAACGGCACGATGGGGTTGGTGATGTAATCGCTCGATCCGTAATACAGGCTGGCGACCGACCCCGAAAAATCGTAGACACTGTAAGGCTGGCCGCTCTGCGCCACCGTCTGCCCGCCGATCGTCCATCCGTTCACCAGATAGCCCAGGGACTGATTCGACGTTACTTTAGGCAGCGTATAACTGTAGTTAATCAGAAACACATGCGTTTGATCGAAGTCCGAAGATCCATAATTCGACTTCGGATTCAGCGGATTGTTGCCGGTGAAGAATAAACCCAAACCGCTTTGTTCATCGAGCGCGTGGGACCAGGTGTAAGAAGCGGTGAACTGCAGGCCATTGGACAGGCGTTTGCGGGCCTGAAGCTGCAGCGCGTTATAGTTTGAGATGCCTTCGGCCCGGTACAAAACGGAGTTCATGTCATAGCCGAGATAAGGGACGCGGCCCGGCGCGTTGCCGGCGTATTCAGGGGCCGGGTCGTACGGTTCGTTATCCAGGTAAAGGGAAGTTGTTCCGCCATACGACGAAGTCTGCCCGTTTACGGGATTCTGCGCAGTCGCAATTAGCGGCTGATTGAACGGGATCGGCAGCACTTCATGCACGCCATGATTGCCGACGTATCCGGCGCTGAACAGCCAGTTATTCGACGCCTGATACTGAATGTCGAAGGTCCAATTGACCGTGTAGGGCAGCTTGTTGTTCGCATCGTAACCGCCAATCAGGAACGGTCCAAACAGGTTGCCCGCCGGGTAGTTGCCATTCAGAGTGTCGTTGAGGTTCGGCAGCAGAGCCTGAAACGCCGCGGCACTTTGCGGCGGCAGGGCGGGCGGCGCGGTACCAAATGGCGTCTGCAGGGTCGCTCCCTTGCCTGCGAATATGGCCGTGACGAAAGGCTGCTCCAGGGTTACTCCCAACGGTCCGTTGAATCCGAAGCCGGCGCTGGGCGAAAACTCGCTGAACAACTCGCCGCGATCGTAATACATGCCGAAGCCGGTACGCACCGTCAACTTCGGCTTGGGGGTCCAAGCCAGACCGATGCGTGGCGCTAAACCCCATTGGTGTTGAGTCAATAACGAGTCGTTCGCGCCGGCCGTGCCGAGCGTGGCATTGTTTCCGGCGATCTCGAGTCCGGAACTGGTGATTGTGTCGGTCGAGGCGTCATAGCCGTACAGGCTGGGATTGAAGGTCGCCAGCCTTCCGTATTTTTCCGTGAGGGGGCCATCAAAGTCCCAACG
>Ga0302325_10000378_pt1 | contig 125220 bp, 119 predicted proteins | sample Palsa_T0_2_FD_201948 | JGI IMG/M metagenome (GOLD analysis project Ga0302325, IMG submission 201948) | Peat permafrost microbial communities from Stordalen Mire near Abisko, Sweden - Palsa_T0_2 | ecosystem: Environmental > Terrestrial > Soil > Palsa > Peat permafrost | place: Sweden: Abisko...
ATTCTACCGAACGACCTCCTGGTCCGATCACCTTCGTGCACGGACTCAAGCAGTTCCACGCAATGGCCCGAGGCTTCGCTATCGCTACAAACCAAAAATCTAAAAAAAATGTGTGCGCACGCTAGCCGAAGGAGGAGAGGCGAATTATGCGCCTCAGGCGGCAGGCGCGGTCAGCGCTTCGATCGCGTCCCAGCAGCACATGACACCGACCAGCTTACCGGTATCGCGCGCGACGACGGCCAGCGTCGCCTGCTCGCGACTGCATGCCCGCAATGCTTCCATTTCCGGCATATCGGGATGAAGCGTCGCCATGCGGCGGTCGGCAGTTTCGCCGGCCGTCCGGCCCTTTGCCGCCTGGAACTTGCTTCGCAGCGCATCGGGATCGTCGCCCAGGAAACGCAGATTGGGCACGAGATCGCCGGCGAGCGCCGAGCGCGGCACGAGAAGGCCCAGGAGATCGCGGATACCGAACATGCCTACATATTTGCCTTCGGCATCGACGACCGGCAGCGCCGCCGCGCGATGCGCGACGAGCTTACCGGCCGCGTCGGCCACGCTATCGCTGTCGAGAATGGTGGGCGGCTGAGCGGTCATGATGAAAGCGCAACTCATGGACAAATCCCTGATGCGTTGAATGGCTTCGGATGCCTAGCCCGCACTGTTCGCCGCCGCAAGCAGGTTGCATTGCGCGAAATTCACGATTTGGCCGGATTGCCCAGCTTCATCAAATAGCGATGCGTGCCGTCGAGCACCAGCTCGCGCTTCTGGTTGTGCACGGTCGCCCGCATGCCGACGATGCCTGTCGTGCGCTGGGGAGCGAGCTCGGCGATGGTAAGCGCGGGATAGAGCGTGTCGCCGGGATAAACGGGCTTGAGGAACTTCGCGCTCACTTCGATGAATCCGATCAATGCCTCGCCGATGACATGCGGAAAAAGACCCGCGCCTGCGGCTGTGAAGGCCAGCACCTGCAAACCGTGGGCGAGCGGCGCCGGATGGCCGAGCGCTTTGCAATATTCCACATCGTAATGGATGGGATGGTTGTCGAGGCTGACGGTCTGGAAGGCGGCGAAATTGGCGTCGGTCACGGTGCGCGACGGCGCACGGAAAACCTCACCGATGCGAAGCTCCTCGAAACTCCTGACCGGCACAACGCGGTGATCGTGTGTTTCGAATTGGGATTCTGTTGACATCCGGCGCTCCCGTCCTGGGGAGCGATTGGGTGTGCTTGACGACCGATTGTCAATTATCCACCGGTCGCCCGCAGCGCGCGCGCACGTTCCTGTTCCTCGATGTCGGCCTTGACCTGGGCCAGGCTGCGCACTGCCACAGACTGCACGGAATCGAGAGCACCAAGCGCGGTGACACAGGCCGCCGCGTGGTCCTTGCACATGGAGTTCGGCGCCGACAACGCGCTCGTCGCCCAGGACGCGGCGGATTGCGCAATGGAACTCTGCGAACCCGGCCGGCCGAGACCGAGATCCGGTTCGTGCGGTATCAGCACCGAAACCACCGTTATCCAGAATATGGCCCGAAGAATCATCGCTCTCACCCGGTTTCAACGTGGGAGAGGCTATTCCGTGCCCTTTGCCGGGTGCTGAAATCAATCGATAAAGTTGGAGCTAGTCTCGTTAATTGCTCTAATTGCGTATATTAGGAACAAGATTTTCCGACCGGCTTTGCACCATCTCGATTCAAATAAGCCGCGTAATTGAAGCGCGTTCAATTCAAATTTTCTGCAAATTGTCCGAACCCCGAACGCGCTCACGCCGACGGCAATTCGAGCGTTGCGACGAACCCGCCGCGTACGCCGTTGGCCACGGCGAACGAGCCGCCATGCAGCTCCGCAAGCGATTTGACCAGCGGCAGCCCGAGTCCGGCGCCATGGCTGTGGTCGGTGGTGCCGCGGCCGGCCTGTTCGAACGGCGCGAGGATGCGCGCAAGATCTTCCGGCGCCACGCCGGGGCCGTTGTCGGCGACGATGATGGAGATGAAATCGTCGTCGCGTTTGGCGGAGATGGTGACCTCGCCGCCGGCGTGCGTAAAGGCGACGGCATTCTCGGCCAGATTTGCAATCATGATGCCGAGCGCGTTTTCGTCCGCATCGACGAACAGATCGGCGCCGCAATCCTCCACTGAAAGAAAAATCTGCTTGTCGGCAGCGCGACCCGACAAGGCGTCGACGGCGGAATAAAGCGCGCTGCCGATCGGCATGACGGCCCTGTGCAGCGGGAACCGGCCGGCGGAAATTTTCGTCAAATCGAGAATCTGATTGATGAGCCTCAAGAGATTGCCGCCTGCGGTATGAATGAGGCCCGCATATTCGCTCACCTGCGCCGCGCTGTAACGATCCGGCATCGAGCCCAGCAGGTCGGAAAATCCGATGATCGCATTCAGCGGCGTCTTGAGTTCGTGGCTCATGGTGCGCAGCAGGGTCGTCTTAGCGGTGTCCGCCTCGGCCTCCGCGGCGTCCAGTTGGCGCGTCAGATCCGCGAGATAGCTTGCACGCCGGCGCACTTCGGTCTTGGTCTTTTGCAGAGCACGCCGCGTGCGCTGAAGAGCGCGCGTTTGCTCGGCCAAAGCGGCTTCGATCCGCGAGCGTTCGGTGACGTCGGTGAACACGGTCGCCGATCCGCCGTCGCGCGTGGCGCGCTCGCGCACGAGATAGGACGGACCCTCCGACGTCGTGACCGTGAGCGCGCCCGCGGAGGCGCGATGCGCTTCCAGGCGGCGCTCGATCCAGTTCTCGCAATGTCCGTCGATCGCGAATTTCCCGCGGCGAACGGCGTCGTGAATCAATTCCTCGAACGGCACGCTGACGATGGAAGCGGGAGTCTGCGCGCCGTGCATCTCGGCAAAAGCGGTGTTGCACAGCACGAGGCGATCGGCGCGGTCCCAGAAGGCAAACGCGTCGGCCGACAATTCGATCGCGTCCTCGAGCCGCGCGAACAGATTGCGCGCCTCGGTCACGTCGGTCCACAGCACGATCCAGCCGCCGTCGCGCGTGCGGCGCGCCTTCAGTTCGATGACGCGGCCATTGGCGAGCGGAATGTCGAGCGGGCGGTAAACCCCCTCGATCAATTGCTGACGCCTGCGCGCGATGAACGCGTCGCAATCGAGCGCCTCCGGTTCGGCAATTTCGCCGCCGGCGATCTCCAGGCGAATCAGATCGGCGTAAGTCGAACCGATCAGCGATTCGTGCGGCGGCATGGAGCGGAACAGATAGTTGAAATGGGTGTTGCAGTAGCGCAGGCGCTCCTGCGAATCGAACAAGGTCACGGCGATGCGCAGGCAGTCGAGCGCTTCCAACACGGAAACGGCAATGTCCTCCGCGGGCCCCGCCAAGGAAAATTGCGCGAGTTTGGCCACCTTATCCCCACCTTTTGCGGGCAAGTCTGGCCGAACACGCTTGCGGAATTGTTGCGGGATTCGGCGACAGCACGGAATCACGCCATCATCGTTAAGAACAGGTGAATTGTGCCGGCGCGAAACCTTGCAAATTAACGAACGAAGTTCGGCGGCGTTCAAGTTTCGTTAAGTTTGGGCCCCGAGGATGCGCGTGGTTCGCAATCATCTGAAAGCATTCGATTAATGACGAATTTCGACGCGATTGCGATGACCGGTGTCGAAGAAGAGAGCGCCAGCCGCAAGCGGTTCGTTGCGGTGCAGGCCGCGAAGGCCGGCATCGGCGCATGCCTCGCGCTCGCTTTCGTCGCGCTGGTCGGTCGGCCCGACATCGCCGAGATTATCGCGATCGCGGGACTGCTGACGCCGGGCGCGCTGGCGCTTCTCGCGTTCACCCGTATCTCGATGCCCGCGCTCGAAACCGCATCGCTCGCGGCCTTTGCCGCGTTAATCGGATATCTCGTGGCGCTGACCGGCGGGATGAATTCGCCATTGGTCGTCTGGTTCGCGCTGGTGCCTGCGGAAGCAGCACTCGCCGGTGGACGACCCGCCGTGCTGCGCGCGGCCGCCGCCGCTGCGCTGGTTCTGCTGGCCGTCATTGCCGTGGAGGTGTTTCACGCGCTTCCGCGCTCGCGGCTCGACCTGCCGATCTGGGAATTTTATGCGGGTTCGGTGCTCGCGGCCGTCATTCAATCGGCCATCGTCGCAATAGCCGCGCAGGATCGCCAAAGGGTCGCCGACCAGGCCGCCGCGGAAGGCGCGGCCATGTACCGGTTCCTGGCGGACAACGCGATGGACCTGATCACGCGGCACAGCGCAGACGGCCGCATCCGCTTCGCGAGTCCGTCGGCGCTCAGCCTTCTCGGTTGCGCACCGGACGCTCTCATAGGCCTCGCGCCGTCCGCGCTTGTCCATCCGGACGATCTCAAAACCATGCAGGCGGCCTTTGTCGAAGCGAGCTATTTCGGCCGCGCCGCGGCCGCCGAAGTGCGCCTCAAACGGGCCGACGGCAACCACGTCTGGACGGAGATGCGCTGCCGGCCCGCAGCGCCGGCCAACGGCGTCGCCGCCGATATCGTCGCCGTGACGCGCGACATCTCCGAGCGCAAGCGCCACGAGCTTGCGCTGATCGAGGCGCGCGATCTGGCCGAGCAGGCCAACCGCGCCAAATCCCGCTTTCTCGCCAATATGAGCCATGAGCTGCGCACGCCGCTCAACGCGATCATCGGATTCTCGGAAGTGATGACGTTCGAGATGTTCGGACCCGTCGGCAGCCCGCGCTACCTCGAATATGCCCGCCTGATCCATGAGAGCGGCGGCCATCTGCTCGAGTTGATCAACGGCGTGCTGGACATGTCGAAGATCGAAGCCGGAAAGTTCGAGCTCAGCGAAGAGCTGTTCGATCTCGAGGAGGTCGCGACCCAGGCCGCGCGATTCGTCAAGCTGCAGGCCGACCGCAAAGGCGTGGCGCTCAAATTGTCCGTGGCGCTTCCCGCCAAGACGATTTTCGCCGACAAGCGCGCGGTCAAACAGATGATCGTGAACCTGATCACCAATGGCGTGAAGTTCACCCCGCGCGGCGGCGAGGTGCGCATAATTGCGATGCGCGATACGGGCGGCATCGAAATCGCCGTGGCCGACACCGGCGTCGGCATCGGACCCGAAGATCTCAAACGGCTCGGCCAGCCTTTCGAGCAGGTGGAAGGCGAGCATGTCCGGGCACAGGAAGGCACCGGCCTCGGCCTCGCGCTGGTCAAGGCGCTGACCGCCATGCATGGCGGCGAGGCCGCGATTGCATCCGTCCTGGGCGAGGGCACAACCGTGGTCGTCCGCCTGCCTTACGCGGCCGTGAGCGACCAGGGCGAGCGGGTCGCGCAGCACGGCTTGCAAGAACCCCGCGAGGCGCTTAAGGGCGCTGCGTGATCGCACGTCTCAAAGCCGGGATATTCGTCAGGGCCCTGATCCGCCGTGCGGAAGTGGCAGGCGCACAGGCCTATGTCGCGCGTCATGGCGCCGAGGAGGCAGGCGCGGTTCTGCTGAAGATCGCACGGCTCGACGGCACCTGTCTTGTGCTCGACCAGGCCCGCCGCGGCGAAGGCGAACTCGTTTGGGTCAAGCCCTTGGGCGACAGCGCCGACGAGACGCGCGCAAAGCTATTCTTCGAAAAGCAGATCCGCTTCGATCCCGATCTGTGGATCGTGGAAATCGAAGACCGCGAAGGCCGCACCTTCGTGGACGAGCCGGTGGTGTAACCATTGTCTGGCAGCGAACGGAAAAAACGAAGACAATCAAGAAGATCGTGCCCGAGCAAGTGAATTTGGGAACAACTGACCAATTGTCACTCCCGAAGTGTAACCCCGGGAGCACAGTTGTTGCGCCTTGGTCATGCTAGATTCGGGCATCGGACTTAGAGCCGGAATTTTGGGGAGAACATCATGAAGCGCGATCTATTTGTACGTGGCCTTTTGCTGTCCGCCATTTTGCCGCTTGCCGCGCCCATTTCGGGTGCAATTGCGCAGACAAACAACAACACCATCGAAACGGTCGTCGTCACAGCGCAAAAGCGGTCGCAGGACGTTCAGTCGGTTCCGGTCACGGTCGATGCCTACAGCGGCGAACAGCTGCGCGAATCCAACATCAGCGATATCAACGATCTGCAGAAAATATCGCCCAGCTTGATGGTCTATTCGACGACGTCCGGCGCGTCCGACACGTCGATCAAGATTCGCGGCGTGGGCACCACGGGAAACAATCCGGGCCTTGAGGGCGCCGTCGGCACGTTTATCGACGGCGTCTATCGCAACCGCAGCGGCCTCGCGCTCGGCGATCTTGTGGACGTGAGTCAAATCGAAGTGCTGGAAGGGCCGCAGAGCACGCTGTTCGGCAAGAACACTTCGGCCGGTGCGCTGAGCATTACCACGAATTTGCCCGACCAAAGCCACGATGCCTTCCTGGAGGCCGGCGTCAGCAACTACGACGGCTACAAGGTGGACGGCTGGATCAATATTCCCATTACCGACGAGCTCTCGACACGCTGGGTCGGCGTCTACGACAAACGCGACGGTTACGTCACCGACGAGAACAACGGCCAGAAGCTGGACAATCGCGACCGCTACTTCCTCAAGGGCCAGGCGCTGTGGACGCCGACCAACAACGTGACGTTGCGCGTGATCGCGGATGTCTCGCACGGAGACGAGGATTGTTGCGGCGTCGTCCGGCTGATCAACGGCTCAACCGCGGGAATCATCAATGCCCTTGAGGCGGCAAACGGCTATGCGCTGACGTCGCCCACCGTCACCGGTCCCGGCAAAGAACATTATGACGAATCGCTCTACAGCGACGATCCCGACAGCTTCCAGGATCAAGGCGTTTCCGCCGAATTGAACTGGCAACTGAATAATTCCGTGAAGCTCACGGACATCGTTGCTTATCGCGACTTTTCGCAAACAACCAACATCGATGCCGGTTTCAGCGGCGCCGACCTTTTCGACTTGTCCCCGGACCATTTCACCGATGGCGTCTTCAGCGAGGAGCTTCGCCTCTCGGGGCATTCGGATATCGGATCGGTCATCAAGTCGATCGACTGGTTGACCGGCCTCTATTACACGGACGAAAAAATCAACGTGCATGAAGTCTGGAATACCGGCACGCAGAACGGCAACTACTGGTGCGCGGCGTTCACAGCCGGAACCGTACCGGGATGTTTCACCGGTAGTGCGGGGACAGATACCTTGCCGGTGTTCCCGTTCGGGCTCGGGATCTTCAATCCCAACCTGTTCACGCCCGGCCCGGCTGCCACCGATCAATTCGCCAGCCACGAAGACAGCTGGTCGGCATTCGGACAAGGCACGTTCAACATCACCGATAAGCTTGCCTTCACCGGCGGTCTCCGCGCCAGCACGGATAAGAAAACCGGCAGCTTCACGGAGCTCAACACCAATCCGGCGGCATCCGAATTCGGGGCCTATTACGGCGACGTCTATCAGTGGAATTCGAGCACGCCGATTTCCGGCTCGAACCTCGGGGGTCAGTCGATATCCAGTTCTGCTTTGACCGGTACGGCGAATCTTCAATATTCCTGGACCGACGATTTGATGACCTATGTCGACTATTCGCGCGGCAGCAAGGATGGCGGCTTCAATATGGACCGCACGTCGGCAGGCATCATCTCCGGATTCCCGGATGTGGGGATCACGTCATACAACACCACGCCTCTGAATCCCGCCTACAAGCCGGAATACTCCGATAATTTCGAAGGCGGCATCAAATCAAAATGGTTCGACGACCGGCTCCTGATCAACGGAACGGTCTTCTACGAGAAGTTTCACGATCTTCAGGTGCTGAACTTCGATGGAATCGATTTCCATATCGTCAACATGCCGTCGGGCACCTCCAAGGGATTTGAGCTGCAAACGGAAGCCGCATTGTTCGAAGGCTTTACGGTGAACAGCAGCGTCACCTTTGCCGACACAGCCTACGGCTCGGGTGCTACGCTGCCGCTTCTGGACCTCGTAACGGGCTATCACGACATCAGCCTGGCGGGCGATCCGTTCACCAACGCTCCCCGCTGGAGCACGACCAACGGCGCTACCTACACCTTCCCGCTGTTCGGGACCGGGATGTACGGCTCGCTCCATGGCGACATCTATTACGGCAGCTCGCGCAATACCGGCTCGGATCAAAATCCGCTCAAGGAGCAGGGCGGCTATTCGCTGTTCAACGGGCGCGCGACCCTGATGGGCAAGGACGACCGCTGGGAACTGGCGGCCTGGTGCAGCAACTGCACCAACAAGCATTACGCCACGGTGATCTTCGATACGCCGGAGCAATCGGGCTCCTATACGGGAGCGAAATATTTCGCCGGAGGCAGCTACGATGCTTTCGTCGGAGAGCCCGCGATTTACGGCCTGACGGCGTCCTACAAGTTCTGATTGCGGATCCGGCCGGGAGGAGAAACCCTCCCGGCCGCCGCTCTTTTGGCAGAGGCGCTCGGGCGATCAAGAAATCGCTCTTACGGCCTCGGGAATCTTGCTAGGCTTCGAACTCGCATTCACAGGGAGAAGACAATGCGCGCCATTCTGCTTGCCTGCACTTTTGCATTCGTAACGACAGCGGCACTTGCCGACGATAGCGTTCTTGCCTCGCGCTTCGGCAACACGACGGTCACCAAGGACGCCAACGGCACGGAGAACCGCATCTACTACGCGGCCGATCACACCTTCACCGGCAAACAAGGCGCCAACATGTTCAAGGGCACATGGAAGATCGACGGCGGCACGATCTGCCTCACGGCAGACCCTGCGATTCCCAACACACCCAATCCGACCTGTGCGCCAGTGAGCGCTCACAATGTCGGCGACACCTGGACAGCCGGTCCCTACACCGTCTCTCTCGTCGCCGGAATTCAGTAACGGCCTTCTGGGCCTGCTCGCGGGCGGCCTTGCGGGGTGGCAGTGTCCCTGCTACCCCGCCGCCCACGATGAGCACGGAACCGACATCCCGTCCTGATACGCCCGCGGCAGAGGCCGCGCGGCGGCGCACATTTGCGATCATCTCCCATCCCGACGCGGGCAAGACGACGCTCACCGAGCACCTTTTGCTTCTCGGCGGCGCGATCCGCATGGCGGGGCAGGTAAAGGCGCGCGGCGATGCGCGGCGCGCGCGCTCGGATTGGATGAAGATCGAGCAGGAACGCGGCATCTCGGTGACGAGCGCGGTGATGACGTTGGAATATGCGGACGCGATCTTCAACCTGCTCGACACGCCCGGCCATGAGGATTTCAGCGAGGATACCTATCGCACCCTGACGGCCGCCGATTCCGCGGTGATGGTGATCGACGCCGCGCGCGGCATCGAAAGCCAGACCCGCAAGCTGTTCGAGGTCTGCCGCCTGCGCGACATCCCGATCATGACGTTCATCAACAAGATGGACCGCGAGGCGCGCGATCCGTTCGAATTGATGGACGAGATTTCCGACCAGCTGCAGCTCGATTGCGCGCCGATGGTGTGGCCGGTCGGCATGGGGCTCAACTTTAAAGGCGTCTACGACCTGCTGCGCGACGAATTCGCGGTGTTCGGCAAGAACGAGAGGATCGGCCGCAACGCGCTGTCCGAAATATTGTCGGACGACCTTCAGGCGAAGCTCGTCGAGGATATCGCGCTCGCGCGCGGCGCATGCCCCGCATTCGATGCGGATGTCTATCGCACCGGCCATCTGACGCCGGTCTTTTTCGGCAGCGCTCTCAAGAATTTCGGCGTGCGGGAATTGATGAGCGCGGTTGCCGATCACGCGCCTCCCCCGCGGCCGCAGGCGTCGAAGGCGAGGGAAATTGCGCCGTCGGAGGACGAGGTGACGGGCTTCGTGTTCAAGGTGCAGGCGAACATGGACCCGAACCACCGCGATCGCGTGGCGTTCCTGCGCCTGTGCTCCGGCCGCTTTCGCCGCGGCATGAAGCTAAAGCAGTCGGGAACCGGCAAGACGCTCGGCGTGCACAATCCGATCCTGTTCTTTGCGCAGGAGCGCGAGACGGTCGACGAGGCCTGGCCCGGCGACATCATCGGCATTCCCAATCACGGCATTTTGCGGGTGGGCGACACGTTGTCCGAATCCGGCGAAGTGGTGTTCACCGGCATTCCCAATTTCGCGCCGGAAATCCTGCGCCGCGTGCGGCTCGCCGATCCGATGCGGCAGAAGCATCTGACGCGCGCGCTGGAAAGCCTTGCGGAAGAAGGTGTCACGCAGGTGTTCAAGCCGATGATCGGCGCGCAATGGATCGTGGGTGTGGTCGGTGCGCTGCAGCTCGACGTTCTCAAGAGCCGGCTGCGGGCGGAATACGGCCTCGACGCCGATCTCGAAGCCTCGCCTTACGACACGGCCCGCTGGCTGTCGGGAGCCGAGGCCGATATCGACAAATTCCTCGGCGTCTATCGCGGCCAGATGGCGACGGACCGCGACGGCGCGCCGGTGTTCCTCGCCAAAAGCAATTGGGAGCTGGGTTACGTGGCCGACAAGTTTCCCGCCTTGCGCTTCGCCAAGACGCGTGAACGCGCCGACGTTCACGCGGAAGCGTAGGCCAGAGTCTCGTCTTCGGTTGCGTGCGGCGCGACTTCTCGGTGCACCCGCCAGAAATCGAGCAACCGTTCCGCGCCTGCCTGGGGAATGCCGTCGAAGGCGCCGAGCCGCGCATAGCTTGCTTCGATGGTCTCCGGCATTTTGCCGTTGGCAAGCACCGCCATTGCGGAGAATGTCGCGCGCGCCAGTTGCGCGCCCCGACATGCCACCGCCAGCGCTTCGCCGGACGGGTCGTCCAGAATGCGTCCCGCGGTCGCGGCATCGATGCGCAGGAAATTGCCCAGCGCAATCGCGAAACGGGCTCGGTCGGTCTTGCGCAGGATATCGACAAGCGGAATTTCGGCCTCGGCTTCGGGAACCGGCGCCGCGTGCCCGTCGTTCGCTTCGTCGTTGCGCGCGAGAAGCGCCATTCGCGATTCCAGCGGCAGATCGAAAAAGAATCCGTTGAGCAGATCGAGCGGCGTTTCGGAATAGGCCGCCAGCCGCGTCGCCAGTTGCCGGCGCGTGGTGCGGTCGATTCCGCGCGCGACTTTTTCCAGCAGAGCTTCGAAGGGTGCGCGCATGGCGCTCGAATAGTCCGCAGGCCAATCGATCAGGAGATCGCAAAGCTCGGTTGCCAGCGCGCGCTGCTTCTCCGGCGCGCTCTGGCTTGCCAGCTCGATCAGATGCGTCAGGCGCTCGCGGGCATTGGACATGAAAGACCCTCCCGCCTGTCATAGCGGGTGAGCCGTTAAGGTTTGGTAGGAGAGGGAACAAGAAAAAGGAGCCGCTCATCGTCCTCTTCCCCCGGCTATCGCCGGGTACTTCCCCCGCTCGCGGGCAGGGCTGTCCGGGGAAAGCCTTTCGGTTGCAGATATGGCTCCAAAAGACTCGCGCAGATTGCAATTTCGACGCTTGGCGGGGGAATTGGTCTCCCCGACACGAGGATTGGAAGAGCCGGACCGTCGAGGGAGCGCCAAATGCACCCACCTTGGATTGCAATGCCGCGCGAAAAGACTCGTCTGCATTGCAGAAGCACTTTCCCCGGACAGCCCTGCGCTCGCGGGGGAAGAGGATCGAGATCGAGAGCGTCAGTTCGTGTCCGTCTTAATTCCCCGCGATCGCCCAGCGGTCGGGATAGAAGCCGTTGAAATCCGTGCGCACGGCCACCGAATAGGCGCCGATGGATTCGAACACGATGAAATCGCCGGGTCCGATGGTCTCGGGCAGCATCAAGGGTCGCGGCAGCACATCGAGCGTATCGCAGGTGGGACCGTAGACGCGGAAGGCGGTCTGTCCGGCCGGCTGCGTCAGCGCGCGGCCCTTTCCGTCCAGCGCGAAGACCTGCAGGTGATAATCGGCAGACCAGCCGGGCAAAGTCAGCTCGTCGAAGCTGCCATAGATGCCGTCGTTGATATAAAGCTTGTCACCCTTGCGCAGGAATACCTGGGTGATCAGCGACAGCCCCTCCGCCACCAGCGCGCGGCCGGGCTCGCACAGCACGGAGATTTTCTTTCCCTCGGGCAAGGTCGCGAGCGCTTCGCGGATGGTGTCGAAATACCAGTGATAAGGCGGCACGTCATTGCCGGAATAGGGGCCGGGAAAACCGCCGCCGATGTCGAGCGCCTCGATCTCCACGCCTGCGATGGTGGCCGTGCGCCGCGCCATCTCGATCGCCTGCGCGTAGGAAAACGGCGACAGGCATTGCGAACCGACATGGAAGGTGACGGCGGGCGTGGCTCCTGCCGCGACGACCCGCTTCAGAAGCCGCGCCGCGTCGTCCGGCGTCGTGCCGAATTTGCTGGAGAGTTCCAGCACCGCGCCGCCGAGAGGCGTCGCGATGCGCACGAAGATGCGCAAGCTCTTGCCGCCCCCGGTTTCCGCCAGAAGCTTGTCGAGCTCGAAATCGCAATCGACCACGAAGTCGCGCACATTGTGCTGCTCGAATGCGATTTTGGCCGCACCCGGCGCGCGCACCGGCGCCATGAAGTGGCACTGCGCTTCGGGGTAGCGGCCATGCACGAGTTCGATCTCGCTGAGCGAGGCCGTGTCGAAATGGCGGATGCCCGCGCCATAGACCTGGTCGAGCACATGCAGCGCGGGATTGGCCTTCACGGCATAGAGCGTGTCGCCGGGAAAGGAATCGATGAATCGCTTCGCCGCGACGCGGAACTTCTCCGGGAAAATCACATAAAGCGGATCGAGCGGTTTCAGCTTCTCGATGATCCGCTCGACATTGGCGAAGCGGGGAAGCGCGTCGGTGTGCTGCGGCGTCATGTTCATGGGGCAACCCGGGAATCGTCGAGGCGGGTCTTAGGGCCGAGCGGCAGGGGGGTCAAGCGGAGGGGCACGATTCGCTTCACGCCGTACCTTGGAAAACCGTCACATGATCGTCAAAGTACCACTGGCATTAGAAACAGGTAAACGACCGTGCGCGGAAAACTAAAGGGCTTGCATAGCGCCGACGTCTTCAATCTCGAGACATGGTCTCCGGGCGACGAGCCATTCGGCTTTCAGCTTGACGCGATGATCGGGCCGGCGGAGTCCGAGGGCGAAGAAAGTTTTGGCATGACTGTTTGCACGCCCGAGTGGTTTGCCAAGAAACAAATGAGCGGCCAAACCATCCGAAGCGGGGAGCACACCCTATTTCTCACCAAGTACGACTACCGCGCGCTCTGGAACTTTATCGAGCGAGCCGCTCAACGGTCCGAAGGCGAAGATTGGAGCGAGATAGCCGCCAAGCTTTCTTGGCTCGGGCATTGGGAATTTGCGGATTACAACGCTTGAACCTGCAAATTTAGAATCGTAACGCAGCGACTCGACCCAGCCGAAGTTGCCGAATGGTTTTTCTGCCGTCGGCAGAGGGCTGATAGACGTCGGTGATTTCGCCTTGCGCGCGGCGATATTCTTCGAGCGTGATGTTTCCCTGAACTTCGAACGCGTCGATGCCGACGCGTTTCATGAACGCGAGCTGATCGTAGAGGAAATGGCCCACGGCGCGGATTTCACCGGTGAAGCCCAGCCGTGTGCGCAGCATGCGAGCCCAGGAGAAGGCGCGGCCGTCGCGGAACTTGGGAAATTCGAGCACGACGACGGAGAGCCGGTGCACGTCTTCGCCCAATGCCTCTGGTGACTCGTCGGATTTGAGCCGCACGCCGATCGGCGCGTTGCGCGCGAGATATTCCTCGCGATCTCGGTGAAAGCGGGCGAGCGACACGATCGTGCCGTTGACCGGCATGGGCTCGTCGTCGGCGACCGACTGGAAATGATCTTCGGCCATGATGCCGTTCTTGATCAGCGACATGCGCGTGTTCCCGTCCGGCTCTCTTGTGCTTCGCTCATATATGGTAAGCCCATCCCGCATAGGCACGCTCCTTGAACGGTTCGAGACCGACGCGGCGCACAGTGTCGAGGAATCGCTCGGAACCCTCTCGTTTTTCGAGATAGGTGTCGACCACGCGCTCCACCGCATCGACGATCTCGTGCTCGCCGAAGCCAGGCCCCAGGATTTCGCCGATGGACGCGTCTTCCGCGCCGGAGCCGCCCAGCTGCAGCTGATAGAATTCGACGCCTTTCTTGTCGACGCCGAGAATACCGATATGGCCCGCGTGATGATGGCCGCAGGCGTTGATGCAGCCGGAAATCTTGATCTTCAGTTCGCCGATATCGCGCTGGCGTTTGAGATCGGCGAAACGCTCGGAGAGCCGCTGCGCGATGGGGATCGAGCGCGCATTGGCGAGGTCGCAATAATCGAGGCCGGGGCACGCGATGATGTCGGTCACGAGTCCGGCATTCGGCGTCGCCAATCCAAGCTCGGCAAGCCGTGCATGAATCGCGGGCAAATCCTTCTTGCGCACATGCGGCAGGACGAGATTCTGTTCATGGCTCACGCGGATTTCGGCGAGGCCGAATGTGTCCATCAAATCGGCCAGCGCATCGAGTTGTTCATGGCTCGCATCACCCGGCACACCGCCGATGGGCTTGAGCGAGATCGTCACGATCGCATAGCCGGGTGCGCGATGCGTCGCGAGATTCACATCCGACCAGGCGCAGAAATTCGCGTCTGCGTTGCGCGCGGCTTCGAATTCCGGCGAGGGATTTTCCAACGCTTCGAAAGCAGGCGGCGCAAAATAGTCCGTGATGCGGGCGATCTCCTCCTGCGGGACTTCCAGCGTGCGGCTCGCTCTGATCTCCGCGAATTCGTGCTCGATTTGGCGGCGCGTTTCCTCCAGGCCCAGCGAGTTCACCAGAATCTTGATGCGGGCTTTATAGATGTTGTCGCGCCGTCCGGACTGGTTGTAGACGCGCATCACCGCTTCGAGGAAGGCGAGGATGTCGCTCTTCGCCACGAAATCGCCGACCACATGGCCGACATAAGGCGTGCGTCCCATGCCGCCGCCGGCGTAGACGCGATAGCCGGTTTCGCCGGCCGCATTCTTCACGATCTCGATCGCCACGTCGTGGAATTTGAGCGCCGCGCGGTCATGCTCGGCACCGCCGACCGCGATCTTGAACTTGCGCGGCAGATAGGCGAATTCCGGATGCAAGGTCGACCATTGGCGGATGATCTCGGCCAGCGGCCGCGGGTCTTCGATCTCGTCGGCGGCCGCGCCGGCGAAATGATCCGCCGTCACGTTGCGGATGCAATTGCCGCTCGTCTGCAGCGCATGCATCTCGACGGTGGCAAGATCTTCCAGGATGTCCGGCACGTCGACCAGCTTCGGCCAGTTGAACTGGATGTTCTGGCGTGTGGTGAAATGGCCGTAGCCCTTGTCGTATTTGCGCGCGATGTGGGCGAGCATCCGCAACTGGCGCGCCGACAAGGTGCCGTAAGGGACAGCGATGCGCAGCATATAGGCGTGCAATTGCAGATAGAGACCGTTCATCAGCCTGAGCGGCTTGAACTCGTCTTCCGTCAGCTCGCCCGAAAGCCTGCGCTCGACCTGATAGCGGAACTGCGCGACGCGCTCCTTCACAAAGCGCGCGTCGAATTCGTCGTACCTATACATGCCGCGTGCTTTGCTTGCCGAGATCGAGACGCACGGTCGGTCCCGCCGCGCGGATGATCTCGCGCTCCTTCACGGGGCGAACGCCGCTTGCTTCGATCTTCACGTCGAACAGATAGGGATTGACGACCTCGCGGCCTTTCACGAACGCGTCTGCCGCCTTGAGCACGGCCTCGGCGGCCGCGTCGTCCGAAAAAACTTCGGCATCGGCCAAGGAGGTCACCCACGAGCCGCCGCGCCAATAGACGACATCGCCGTCGCGAAGCCGGTTGGCAGTCAGGATCTGGGGCAAGCTGGCCATGACCTGAAAATCACATTTCAGGACGGGGAATTCAAGGCTTTACAGTCAGAATATGTATTATTTGAAATTTTACCGTAAAATACATGTATATATTCCACTCCTACCGCTGTCCGGCCACGGCACGGCCTGGCTGGAAAAATGCGCATTCTAAGCGGGATCAGGTGCTCTTTTATCGCATCAGTTTTCGAATTTCCCCGGTCAGCAGGCGGTCGCTGGCCGTGAAGCTTGCCACCATTGCCGCCAGGAAGTTTTCACGGTCGAGATTGTCCAGATTGAGCGGATGAGCTGCCTGCGCCGCGAGGAGAAACAAGAATGTCGTCTGGGAGCGGCCGTTTCCTTCGCGAAACGGATGGATGGCGTTGAGCATGCCGAGCGTTTCGGCCGCTTGCGTCGCGAAGGCGCCGGCTTTAAGCCCGCGCAGGTGGTTCCGCACGCGTAATCCCGCGAAAAGCTTCGCCATCTCGCTGGCAATGTTCTCGGGGTAGCAGAAGGCGCTTCCATCCCTGCTTATCCGAAGAGTGCGATACCGGCCCGCCCAAGCGTACACGTCCTGAAACAGATGGCGATGGATAGCGCGGTAGTGCCGGACACTCAGTCGGCCGTTGGGGAAAGGTTCGTCGGAGCGCTGGGCAGTGCTGATCGCCTCGAATGCGTCAAGTTCGACCTGGAAGCGAAGGCCTGGGATGTTTTTGAGAACGGTCGTTCCCTTGTAGCAATAGGGGTCCGACACGGCGCCATACAGCGAGGGCAAAGCTAACCGCGCTTGCCGTATTTTCGGGCGATGCGTTTGCGGCGCTCGTTCGCGGAGAGGCCGAGTTCGTCGAACTGTATGAGGTCTCGCTGCATTTCAGGGGTCAGGTGAATACCCTCGACTGCGCTGATCTTGGCGAACCGAGCACGTCCGAGGACGAAGCTCGCAACAGGTTTTTCAAGCACCTTGGTCATGAGCCTATTATATCAACAATCCGTTCTTCTGTGCAGCCAAAACATCGTTGCCCACTACCCGCGTGGCGCAAAATTGGTCAAGTGCCCGCGCTGTCCGGCGCGGTCATGGCGTCGCCGGACATAAGCGAGGGAATCGGAACGAGACGGCCATTGCTGCCCCGGAAAAAACCTTGATGATCCTGACGGGGCAGGCGATTCAGGCCGGTTGGAGCGGCGACCTAATGACATCGACGGTTGCCATATCCTCCCGCAGCGGCCTGCCGCTCGGCCAGATCGGCGCTGTGGTCGTCGGCAACGCGCTCGAATTCTACGACTTTCTCACCTACTCGTTCTTCGCCGACCAGATCGGCCGCACATTCTTCCCGCAGCATGGAAGCTATTCGACCCTGTTTCTGTCCGAGCTGGTGTTCGCGGCCGGATTCATCACCCGGCCGATCGGCGGCATTGTCATCGGAATCTTGGGCGACCGGTTGGGCCGCAAGCCCGCGATGGTGCTGTCGTTTGCGCTGATGGGTGTCGCGATCGTGGGAATCGCGCTGACTCCCTCCTATCGCACGATCGGTCTCGCCGCGCCGATCCTGGCGGTGTGCTTCCGAATGATTCAGGGCATCGCGCTGGGCGGCGAAGTGGGACCGACCACCGCCTATCTGCTCGAAGCGGCGCCGCCGGAAATGCGCGGCTTCTATACCTCGATGCAATATGCGACGCAGGATCTTGCCGTTCTGTGCGCGGGACTGGTGGGTTTCGCGCTGGCCAACATTCTCGATGCGAGCGCGTTGCAGGACTGGGGTTGGCGGGTGGCGTTTCTGCTCGGCGCGACGGTGGTTCCATTGGGTCTGATCGCACGCCGCAACCTGCCGGAGACATTGCCGGCGGCGGAGACAAAATCCTATTCGCTGTCCGAAGTGCGGCCTTATCTCCGCATCGCCGCTCTCGGGTTCCTGCTGCTCGCCTGCATGACGATCACCTATTACGTCATCGCCTACCTGACCACCTACGCAACCGTGACATTGCATATGCCTTCGAATCTCGGTTTCGCCGCAACCGTGGTGGCGGGGTTGTGCGGCGTGTGCTTCGATCTCGCGAGCGGTATCCTGTCGGATCGCATCGGCCGCAAACCGGTCATGCTCGTCGCAGGCTTCCTGCTGGTCGTGACGATCGTGCCCGCCTTCACCATCATGGCGCATTTCCGCACGGCGGCGACGCTTCTGGGCGCGACGGCGGTCATCTGCATTCTGCAGAGTTTTTTCGCGCCGCCGATTCTCGTCAGCCTCACCGAATCCCTGCCGCGCTATATCCGCTCCGGAGTGCTGGGGATCGTTTATGCCTGCGCGATCACCAGCGTAGGCGCCGCCACGCAGCCGGTCGTGACGAGCCTGATCGAAATCACCGGCAATCCGCTAATGCCCGCCTGGTTGCTGTCCGGCACGCTGACCATCGGCTTCGTCGCAGTCCTGTTCCTGCGCGAGACAGCGCCGATCAAGACCGGTATCGTGACCCCATGACAAACGCGATGGAGTGGATTCGTGGCTGATGTCGCCTCGACGCTCGAGGAGCCGGTGGTTCCGATCCTGCCGGCGCTGCCGATAGCGAAGCGGCATCTTTTGTCGGCGGTCGTCGGCAACGCGCTCGAATTCTACGATTTCACCATCTTCGCGTATTTCGCTTCGCAGATCGGTCAAACCTTCTTCCCGTCGCAAACGACGATCGGATCCCTGTTGCCCACCCTGGCAACGTTTTGGGTAGGATTCCTGAGCCGGCCGATTGGTGGAATTGCCATCGGCATCTATGCCGACCGCTCCGGCCGCAAGCCCGCGATGGTGTTGAGTTTCGCGCTCATGGGCATCGGCATCCTCGCACTGGCGCTGACTCCATCGTACGCCGCCATCGGGATCGCCGCGCCTATTCTCGTGGTTCTTGCGCGGCTCCTCCAGGGTTTCGCACTAGGCGGGCAAGTGGGACCCAGCACGGCCTTTTTGCTAGAGGCGGCGTCACCGAAATCCCGCGGCTACTATACGACATTTCAATATTCCAGCCAGGGTCTTGCGACGTTGTGCGGCGGATTTGTTGGTGTGGTTCTGTCGAGTCTGCTCGACGCTTCGAGCTTGCAACACTGGGGCTGGCGCGTTGCGATGGCCCTCGGCGCGCTTGTGCTGCCGTTCGGTCTGATCATCCGGCGCACCATGCCGGAGACTATGGAACGTCCAACCGAAAGCAACAGCGTCTTGAAATTGGCGGTTCCCCGAGCTGCTGGTCGGGTCCGCGTCGTCGTGCTCGGCCTTCTCATGCTCGCAAGCGCCACGATTTGCACTTACGTGCTCAACTATATGACGACATACGCAACGGTCTTCCTCCACATGCGCGCCAACGTGTCTTTCGGCGCGACCATGGTGTTCGGCGCTTGCAACATCGTCTTCAGTCTGGTGGGCGGCGCGATGTCTGACAAATACGGCCGCAGGCCTGTCATGATCTGGCCGCGCGTATTTTTGCTGTTCGCAATCTATCCTGCCTTTGTTCTGCTCTCGCAAAACCGCGATGCGGTCACACTGCTGAGTGTCACGGCAATCATTGCTATTCTGAGCACCTGGAGCGCGGCGGCGAGCCTTGTGAATATCGCCGAGGCGATGCCCAAGGATATGCGCTCGGGCGCGCTCGGTACGGTCTACGCCGTCGCAATTTTTGCGTTCGGCGGCTCAACGCAATATGTGGTGACGTGGATGATCGGCATCACGGGCAATGTGCTGGCGCCAGCCTGGTACCTGACGGTCGCGACGTTTGTCGGTCTGGTCGCGATGATCCTAGCGAAGGAGACTGCGCCGGTGCGGTTGAAAGAAATTTAGCGCAGAGGTCGCTGAGGTATCGCAGAGGCCGCAGAGGAGAGTAGAGGCTTTTCTTACGAGCAGACCTTTGATCGAATAATTTGGCGCGCAAGCGCGCCAGAAAAACTTGTACAACTGCGAAATCCAATGACGCTGACCGCTCTGCTTCCTCTGCGCTAAATCCTTCTTCCTCCGCCATCCGCGAGCCAAGAAAAATCTAACTGGTCTTCTTCACGGCACTTTCGTGCCAGCGGTGCAGGAGCGACCATTCGAAAACGGACAGCACCGAAAAGATCGCGATGCCCAAGCCCGCCAAAAGCGCCAGCGCCGCGAACATCTTCGCGATTTCGAGATTGTGGCCCGCTTCGACGATGCGCCAGGCAAGTCCGGTAGCAGCACCTGAGCCGGCGACGAATTCCGCGACCACCGCGCCGATCAGCGCCAGCCCACCGGAAATCTTCATCGCGCCCAGAAGATGCGGCAGTGCAGTCGGCAACTGGAGTCGTAGCAAAATTTGCCAGCGGCTCGCGCCATAGAGACGAAACAGATCGATCAGATTGTGGTCGGCCGATTTGAGACCCAGCGTGGTATTCGACAGGATGGGAAAAAACGCAACGATGAACGCGATGATGACCAGCACGAGGTCGATGCGGTCGTAGCCGACCCAGATCAGGATCAAGGGTGTGATCGCGACGACCGGCGTCACTTGCAGTATCACGGCATAGGGATAGAGCGCGTTCTCGATGGCGCGGCTTTGCGAAAACAGGATCGCGAGCGCCACGCCCCCCAGGACGGCCAGTGCAAATGCTTCCAGCGTCACGCGCAAGGTGGTCCATAGCGAGGCCATCAGCGACGCGAAATTTTCCACGAGAGCAGTCCAGATCGCGGACGGTGCGGGGAGAACAAACACCGGAACGTTGAAATGGCGCACGAAAAATTCCCACAGCGCCAGTACCGCGATACCGAGTGCCATGGGAACCGCATATTTGAGCAACGCGCTCATGCCGCCTCGCTCATCGCATCGCGCAAGGCGGCCGAGACCTTTGCCGCCTGGGCCGTGAACTCCGGCGAAAGACGGTAGTGCGCGTCGCGATTTTCGGGCGCCGTCAATGCGATGTCGGCCGCGACGCGTCCCGGTCGCGGCGTCATCACCACCACGCGCGACGACAGATAGGTGCTCTCATAGACGCTGTGCGTGACGAAGATCACGGTGAGCTTGTCTTCGCGCCACAACTTCAACAGATCGTCGTTGAGGGATTGCCGGGCCAGCTCGTCGAGGGCGGCGAAAGGCTCGTCCATCAGGAGCAATTTCGGTTCGGCTGCGATCGCGCGCGCGATGGAGACGCGCATCTTCATGCCGCCGGAAAGTTCGCGCGGGTAGGATTTCTCGAAACCTCCGAGCCCGACCCGTTCCAGCGCGCGGCCGGCGCGGGCATTCGCTTCGGCGCGCGCAACGCCTTTGAGATCGAGCGGCAGGCGTGCATTGTCGAGCGCGCTGGCCCAGGGCATCAGGGTCGGGTCCTGAAACACAAAGGCGGTTTCCGGTTTGCCGCTGGGAAAGGAAACCATGCCGGCGCTGGGAGCGAGCAGCCCGGCGATCACACGCAACGCCGTCGATTTTCCGCAACCTGATGGACCGACCAGCGACAGGAATTCATGGGGCAGCACGTCGAGATCGATCGGCCCAAGCGCTTTGAACCCATTGTCGAAGGTTTTGGTGATGTCAGTGAGAGAAAGGAGCGAGGTCATGAGGGAGAATGCGCTGAAGTGTGAGACGATTCATCGTCCCCCACGAGTGGGGGAAGTGCCGAGCGTGGCGAGGCACAGGTGGGATTCGCATTGACTTCCCCCTGTGTCCGGCTTCGCCGGACACTTCCCCCACTCGTGGAGGCGGAGGAGCTAAAGCCGAGCGCACCGAAAAAAACTTGAAGTGGCGCATATTTTACGAGCGAGAAAGTCATCACTTCTTCGCCACACCCAAATGCAGTCCCGCGTTCACGAAACGCAGGTCATAGGCCTTTTTGTAATCCAGCTTCTTATCGTAAAGCCCTTCCGACGACATCGTGTCGAAGAAGCTTTTCCAGGTCGCGTCGCTCATCGCACCCAAGCCAAGCTTGGCCGCGTCGCCGCCCATTACAAGGCCGTAGCTTTTCATCTTCGCGATTGCCTGCGAGATCAGATCGTCCGTCATCTCGGGATTGTCGGCCTTAATCAGCGCGTTGCCGGGCGCGGCGTTGCCGAACACGTAATCCCGCCAACCTTCGGCGGTCGCATCGACGAAGGCCTGCACCGCGCGCGGATTGGAATCGATCCATTTCTGCGTCACCAGAACCATGTTGGTGTAACCGGGATAGCCATTGTCCGCGAGCAGGAACAATTGCGGCTTGAACTTGCCCTCTTTCTCGATCGTGTATGGCTCGCTTGTCAGATAGCCTTCCTGGATCGCTTTCGGATCGACGAGGAACGGCGCGAGGTTGAAAGTGTAGCGGCGGATCTGCGCGTCGCTGTAGCCGTATTTCGCGCGCAGCCACGGCCAGAACGCGACCGTCGCCGCGTCCGAGATCATGATCGGCTTGCCTTTCATGTCGGCCAGCGATTTCACGTCCGCGCGCGCATGGGTGATCAGCACCTGCGGGTCTTTCTGGAACACCGCCATCACCGCCTTGATCGGCGCGCCTTCCTTGACCATGTTGACGGAGATGAAGCAGTTCGAGCCGATGCCGAAATCGGCGGCGCCGCCTGCCAGCAATTGCGGCACGTTCACGCTCGGCCCGCCTTCCATGATGCGCACATCGAGACCGCGCTTCTTGTAAAGCCCCAGCGCGACCGCTTCGTAGAAGCCGCCATGCTCCGCCTGCGCCTTCCAGTCGGTCACGAAGGTGACAGGAGTCGGCGCCGCCTGCGCTGCTCCACCGAGCATTGCTGCGACCGCGAGCGCAATTCCGATACGTGTCATGAGCCCCTCCGCCGGAACGGAATTGATAGAGCAACGGCCGCGCGCGTCAATGCCGTGAGGATTACTGCCCAGCCGGGAGAAGTCCGCAGGTGGCGAGGCGGCGCGTGCGGTCGATCGCGTCGAGGCGGTCGTCGTCATTGATCAGTGTACGGATCAATATCAACCCGCGCCGGGTGGGCGAGGTCACGACCAGGCGATGCTCTGTGGCGGCGACCTCCTTGTCGTGGTCCGGCGATTGCACGACCAAATCGAGCTTGCTGTGTTCCGTCTGGCGATCGTCAAGCACATACCAATTGTTGGTGTCGTCGTCGAAGGCGGAGACCGACCAGTAGGTGTCGTGCGGAATCGTGGCGCGCACTTCGAGCGGCCCTTTCGAAAGATCGTAGGGACAGGTGGAATAGAGCAGGTCCGGGCTCGGCCGCACGATCATGCGCGAATTGGCGTCGGCCCTGGCGCCGTGATGCATCGTATTCCTGTCGCCCATGAGCGACCACGCGCGATGCATCACGAGATAGGGCAACGCGTAAAGCGACCCCACATGCACGAGCGCTGCCACCGCGAGCGTCGATGCCATCCAGGCCGACCAGGCGCGCACTCTCACGAGCAGGCCTCCTTGACGATGACGGGCAAGGACGCCTGCGCCGGCTCGGACTGAACGCTGGCGCCGGGGTTATAGAGCCGCAAGGTGAGCGAGAACGGCTCGCGTGTGGTGGGAATCCAGTTCTGCACATGCGCCGCACTTCCCACCGACGCCGAAAAACTTCCGTCGCTTGCGCGCAACACGGAATTCTTCGAGATCGAATAGCGGTCGACCGGATTGGGGATCAGATAATCGTCCGCGCCATAGGCCGTGATGCTCCACCACCGCGCATCGGGATCGTGCCCGACAATGTCGTAGGTGCAGGCGCCGTCGAGCGCCGCGCCGCTGCTGTCGGTGAAAGCGGTGTAGTAAATCGTTTCGCTGCGGTTGAGCGCGAGCAGGCCGTGTATGGCGACGCTCGCGCGCGTATAGGGGCCGCTTTTGGCGCTGCCTATGGTGAGGCTCGTGCGCCACGGTCCGTCGGCCAGCGCGTCCGGCCCCGGTCCGTGGATGACGGTCGCCCAAGTGGCAAACAATCCGAGCGCAACACCGGCGATTGCCGAAACTGCGAGCTTTGGAGCAAACTTCATGCGCGATTGTATCGTGAAACCGCCGAAACTATAGCACCGAATCAGTGGCCGTTGCCGCGATCCTGGGGAGATGGTTGTTGTTGCGGCTGCGGCGGTGGCGCTTGATCCTGATCCTGATCTTGCTCCGCAGGTGCGACCGCATTGGCGGTCGGTTCGCTCGGATCGGCTTGCGGGGGAACAGCCGGTTGCGGCGGCGGCGCTTGCTGCGGGTTTCCGTTACCGTTGCCGAAGATCCAGTTCCAGAACGATTTCTGGGACGCTTGGCCGCCCTGCATGGGGGCTGCTTCGTCGTCCGCCGGCGCTGCGGAATTGTTTTCGTCCGCGCCGAGGATCGAATTGTCGGTCGGCGCCTGCACCGGCGACATGTCGAGCGCTTTCGACGGTTTGCCCTTTTCGGCTGCCGTCATCACGTCTTTCCAGATGGCGGCCGGCAGGCTCCCGCCCGTGACCGTTTTCATCGGCGAGGAATCGTCGTTGCCGACCCAGACGCCTGCGACGTAGTCGGTTGTGAAACCGACGAACCACGCGTCGTGATAATCCTGCGTCGTTCCCGTCTTGCCCGCGGCCTGGTGGCCTGCGAGCGCGGCGCCACGGCCTGTCCCACCCGTGATGACACCGGCGAGCATCGTCGTCAGGTCGCGGTCGACATGCGACGCGATCACGCGCTCCTCCGGCGGAGGCGTGCGGCTGTACAAAACGTGCTTCGAAGGGTCGTCAACTTCGGTGACGAAATAGGGCCACACGCGAATGCCACCCGAGGCGAAGGCCGCATAGGCCGTGGTCAATTCGATGGGGGTCACTTCCGAAGTGCCGAGCGCCAGCGATGCGTTGGGATCGAGTTGCGAAACGATGCCGCAACGATGTGCCGCATCAACGACCGTAGTAATGCCGACTTCCTGTGCCAGGCCCGCCGTGATCGTGTTGATCGAATGGGCGAGCGCGTCGGCGAGCGTGACCGTGCCGTAGCTGCGTCCGCCGAAATTGGTGGGAGTCCAGCCGTCGATGTCGACCGGTCCGTCGTCGCGCACGTCCCAGGGGCTGATGCCGTTTTCGATCGCCGCGAGATAGACGAACGGCTTGAACGCGGACCCGGGTTGGCGTCGCGCCTGCGTCGCGCGATTGAAGACGCTCTCGTCATAGTCGCGCCCGCCGATCAGGGCGGAGACCGCGCCGTCCGGCTTCATCAGCACGACGGCCGCTTCGCTGGCATGGACTTTCGCGCCGCGGGTGGCGAGCGTGTGCGCCACGGCATGGCGCGCCGCTTCCTGCAGGCGCGGCTCGAGCGTCGTATGCACGATCAGGTCGGAGGCATGCGTCAACCCGCTGCCGGCCACGAGGCGCGTCGCTTCGTCGGCGGCGGTGTCGAGAAAATAGTTTCGTGCATCGGTGATCGAGTGGTCCGACATTTCGGCCGGACTGGCGCGCGCCTCGTCGGCTTGCGCTTGCGTGATCGCGCCTGTCTCGACCATCGCGCGCAGCACGAGGTTCGCACGTGTCTGCGCCGCATCGAGGTCGCGCCGCGGCGAGAACGCGGTGGGAGCGCGCGTGAGGGTCGCCAGCATCGCGGCTTCCGCAATCGTCACATTGCGCGCCGATTTGCCGAAATAGACATGAGCCGCGCCGTCGACGCCGTAGGCGCCGGAGCCCAGATAGATGCGGTTCAGATAGAGCTCGAGAATCTGCTTCTTGGTGAGCGACTTCTCGAGTTTTGCTGCGTCGAACAGTTCGTCGAATTTGCGGCCGAAGCTGCGGGTCGGTGTGAGGAACACGATTTTCGCGGTCTGCTGCGTGATGGTCGAACCGCCGGCCACCACATGTCCCGCGCGCAGATTGGTGAGCGATGCGCGCACGAGGCCGCGAATGTCGATGCCGTAATGGTCGTAGAAGCGCCGGTCTTCCATCGCGATGAACGCGGCCGGCAGATAAGGCGGCATGTCTTCGAGCGTCAGCCTGTCGCCCACCAGCGCGCCGCGATGGCCGATCTCGCTTCCGTTGGCGTCGAGAAATGTGAACGCGACCGGCCGGTTGGCGGCATAGAGGTCCTGGTTCAGATCGAGTTTGGGCGCGAACCACACGAGGATCGCAGGCGTGAGGTAGAGCAGCGTGATCGGAATGCCGATGACGGCGATCAGCACGCTTGCAATGCGCGTGAGTCCGAACCTGTGGCGGACGATCCAGTCGCGCAACGCGTGCAGGTTTTCCGTGAGAGCGTTGCCCAGCATGGACGCGCTACGTCGCCGATATTTGCGGCGGATTCAAGACTTTAAGTGTTAACCGGCGTGTAACGTGAAAAGCATTGCCGATTTGTTCGCGTGTGCGGAGATGAGAAACCCGCACGGGATTTCTCCCGCACGGGCTCTCGCTTGACGGCCTTGTGGTTCGCGTGGAGGGGCTTGCCGCGAACCGCATGCCTCAAGATCCGAGCGTCATCCGGGCCGCGGCGAAATTCTTCGTGCGCCTTGCAGATTTTGCGCTCGCAATGTGCTTCAATCTCATGGTCTGTTCCGTCCGGCTCGCCTGCGTTTCCATTGCCGGAACTGTCCGCTGGAGCCGTATCGATCTGAGGCGTAGTCTGCCTAAGCGCCTGTGAACGGCCTCTGGACGCGATGTTCATCTCAGGTTCATCGCCCTGGAGCTAATAAGAACCATGCGTAGTCGTGCTTTCCTTGGGTTTCTTGCCCTGCTGGCCCTTCTCGTGGGCCTCATGGGCGTGGCTTCGCCGTCGCTGGCGCAGGGCCGCTGGGCGCATGACCGCTATTATTCCAACGTCCAGCCTCTGCAGCAGATTCTACCCGGTATTCGTAGAGGCTATCCCGGACGTTTCTATGACGCCGAAGGCCCCTTTCCGGACGGGGCCGGCGGATTGCACTACCGCATCAAATGGATGACGCCGGAAGGCCGCATCATCTGGCTCGATACCGATGCGCGGACCGGTCGCGTGATCGGACCTGCCCCGGGTGGCTGGGGCGGACCGGCGGGTCCATACGGCTATGGGCCTCCGCGCGGCGGCAATTTCGGTTACGGTCCTCCGATGGTCGGACGGCCGGGTGCACCTTTTCCGGGCGGCCCCAACCGGGGCTGGCGCCGTGGACATCCTTAACGGCTGATGGGCGATGCGCATTCTACTGGTTGAAGACGATGCCGATCTCCAGCGCCTGCTCAAGCGGGCGTTGAGCGATGCGGGCTATGTGGTCGATACCGCAGGCGACGGCGAGGAAGGCCATTTCCTCGGCGACACCGAACCGTATGACGCGGTGATCCTCGATCTCGGTCTGCCGAAAATGGACGGCGTGCGCGTGCTCGAAAAATGGCGCAAGGCCGGACGCTCGATGCCCGTGCTGATCCTCACCGCACGCGACCGCTGGAGCGACAAGGTTGCGGGATTCGATGCGGGAGCCGACGATTATCTTGCGAAGCCCTTCTACACCGAGGAACTGCTGGCGCGGGTACGCGCGCTGCTGCGCCGCGCCGCCGGGCTCGCCACATCGGAAATCGAGATCGGACCGTTGCGCATCGACACGCGCGCCTCGCGCGTCACGCTCGACGGCAATCCCGTGAAGCTCACGTCGCTCGAATATCGCCTGCTTGCCTATCTGGCCCATCATCGCGGCAGAGTCGTGTCGCGGACGGAGCTCGTCGAACATCTCTACGATCAGGATTTCGATCGCGATTCGAACACGATCGAAGTTTTCGTCGGGCGTCTGCGCAGGAAGCTCGATTCCAATCTCATTCAAACGGTGCGCGGCCTTGGCTATTGCCTCGAAATTCCCGGTGCGGCTCAGGACGAGGATCGCGCCAAAACTTGACTCGCTGGCCGCGCGCCTCATTGCGGCCGCGGCGGTGTGGACTTTGCTCGGTCTCGTGGTGGGAGGCTTCGTACTGTCCCATGTGTTCAGCGATTCCGTGCAGGCCAACTTCGACGCACGCCTGAAATTCGACCTCGACGGCATGATCGCGGCCGCGGAGCCCGATGCGCAGGGCCAGGTCTCGTTGCAGGGTCGCTTTGCCGACCCGCGTTTCGAGCGCGCCTATTCCGGCTGGTACTGGCAGATCACGCCTCTGGGTTCCAAGAAACCGGCGACGGCGGACACGCGAATCTCGCGCTCTTTGTTCGACCAGACGATCAAGATCACCGACTCCGAACCTTCCGGCAATCTCACTCTGGGTCATGGCGAAGGTCCGGACGATCAAACTGTGCGGTTCATTTCGCAGCGCGTCGAATTTCCGATCTCCGCCACGCCGCAGCCCAACGACATGCGCGCGTTCAATTTTCTCGTGGCGGGCAACGTGGCCGAAGTGCAGAACGAGATCGCGCGCTTCAACGGCACGCTCTTCTGGTCGTTCGCGATTCTGGGATTCGGATTGATCCTCGGCGTCTTTCTGCAGGTGCGCGTGGGTCTGGTGCCGCTCAAACGCGTAAGCGAGGCGCTCGCACGCATCCGCGACGGCAATGCGCGCCGCCTCGACGGAAAATTTCCGGCCGAAATCGAACCGCTCGCCTCCGAACTGAACAGCCTGATCGAGCACAGTGCCGAGGTGGTGGGACGCGCACGCACGCATGTGTCGAATCTCGCGCATTTCCTGAAGACGCCTTTGACGGTGCTGACGAGCGAAGCCTCCGCGCAGCCGGGTCCGCTCGCCGACGCGGTCATGCGCCAGGTGGTGACGATGCGCCGCCAGGTCGATCACTATCTTGCGCGCGCACGCGCCGCCGGCGCGCTCGACGTGCTCGGCAATCGCACGCCGGTCAAACCCGTGCTGGACGATCTCGTGCGCGTGCTGAAGCGCATTCATGCCGATCGCGGGCTCGAGATTTCGGTCGATTGTCCTGCCACGCTCGCGTTTCGCGGCGAGCGGCAGGATATCGAAGAGATGGCGGGAAATCTGATCGACAATGCGTGCAAATGGGCAACCGCGCGCGTGGAGGTGTCGGCGACTCGCGTTTCGGGGACGAATCTCGAATTGCGTGTGGACGATGACGGGCCGGGTCTAGATCCCGAAGAGCGCGCCCAGGTGGGCGAACGCGGCGAAAGGCTGGACGAGAGCGTGCCGGGGACCGGACTGGGGCTGGCGATCGTGCGAGACATCGCCAAGCTCTATGGCGGGTCGTTCGCGCTCGACACAGCCCCGCAAGGCGGCCTCGAAGCGCGGCTGATCCTGCCGGCCATCGCGTAACATCGCGGTATGATTAATTTTTAGCCTAGGTTAAGCGCGGCATTGCAAGGCGCTGTTAACGCTGCGGCCCTACTCTCAGGAACGGTCTGTGGCGAATTGCTCCGCACACGGCGCAATCGGCAGGCGGAACGGACATTTCGGGAATGATGCCGGACGACAAAATCAGGTTGCTGCGCGCATTTCTGGGCGGGCTGCCGGAGCATATTGCCGTGCGCCTGGCCAAGGCGATCGAGGTGGATCGTCTGAATGGGGGATTGCTCCTGCCGCACGATTCGATTCTCGCGGGCCTCCGGCCGATCCTGCGCCGTGGCACCAATGTCTCGCGCACGGCGACGCCGCTGCGCCTCTTCTGCAAGCCGTTCGAGGATCTGCTCATCAGTTCGCCCCAGCGGGTCAAGCAAAAGGGCCGCATCGCGCGCAGCTCGGTTGTCGCCGTGTGGAAGTGGCTCGCGCATTCGCTGTTGCCGGCAGAACACGCGGCCTTTGTGCAGACCACGAAGGCGGCCGCTTACGAGTATCGCCTCGACGAGGCGAAAGCCGCGGCAGCGTCGTTCTGGACGCTGGCTTCACAGGCGATGCGTGCGGCGCTGGAAGGCGAGGCCAATCGCAAGGCGGCGCGCCTCGCATTGAATGGCGAAATAGTCGCGGCGGACGCCTGGGAAATGGCGCTGCTGCTGGCGGTCGGCGACGCCATCCGGGAAGTGCACGCACTGTTGCCGAAACCCACGCCGGCGCTGAGCGAGGATCTCGTCTGGTCGCTACGTGCGATTTACGAGCGGATGCTCGAGACGGCGCCCGATTCCGCACCTTATGTCGCGGTCGCGGCGATGAACCGGCTCGCCCATCCCTGGGAAGCATTGCGCCTGCCGTTGACGATCTCGCGCCAAACGCAGGACACGCTGATCAGCAATACGGATATGGGATTGGTGGGCGAGATCCTGCTCGCCGACATGGAAAGCCATGCGGTGCAGATCCGCTCTGCGCGCCAGCCGGTGTTCGACGCGGACGCGCTTGTCGAGCATGTCGCGGGATTCGCCGAACTGTCGAACGGCATCGTCAAGGAAATCGAAATGCGCCGCGACGGACGCTGGGGCCAGCGGCTGATGAAGGATCGCGCGGCCGTCGCCGAGATGATGGAGTCTTTCATCAAGCGCGCGCCGAAGGAAATTCTCGCAGCACTTCCGACGCTGAAGACGGGCAGCTATGCGGGAGGTCCGCGCGCGCCGGATCTGTCGCGTGCCCTCGATCCCGAACGGGCCGAGCGCGCGCGGCGCTATGCGCAACTCGTGATTGGCTGCCGGTCGTTTGCCGCGGCGGCGTCGTTCGGCGCCGCGCTCGGCGATGCGCGCGACGAAGTGATCGTGGCGCTCAGGCCCTATAGCGAAGACATCGTGAAGGAGTTGCGCGAGGCGAGCGGCGAGAAACGCGCGATCGCCGAACGGTATTTCGAAATGGCGGCCGAACTGACGACGCAATTCCTCAGCGCCGAAGAAGGCGAATTCCTCCGCCGCCGCGGCCGCAGCGCACTGGGCACGCAGGCCGCGGCGTAGCTCTTTTTCGAAGTATCACATCTTCACCGGCGCCCCCTCACCCCGACCCTCTCCCCCTGAAAAAGGGGGAGAGGGAAAAGATGCAACGCGCAAGTTCCCTCGCACCCAAAGGGGGAGAGGGCGAAGCCGCGCGCTGAAATCGACACAGCGCAATTGCGGGTGAGGGGGTGACGACATCGTCACGCCAATACATCGAAGAGACGTGCTTCCTCACACCGTCCCATCCGCCACCAGCGCGGCGATCTCCTCTGCCGAATATCCCAGCTCTCGCAGCACTTCATCATTGTGCTCGCCCAAGGTTGGCGGGCGAAGGCGGACTTCGCCGGGGGTGGTGTGGAGTTTCACCGGCGTCGCGGCGATCGGCGCGCGGCCTAAGCCCGGGAAGTCGACGGATGTGAAAAAATCTCCGGCCTTCACATGCGGATCCACCATCGTCTCGCGCATTTTGTAGACGGGGCCGCAGGGAACGCGCGCAGACTCGAACGCCGCCACCGCTTCGTCGCGCGTGCGTGTGGCGCACCATTCGGAAATCTTCGTGCTGATGATCTCGCCATTGTCGCCGCGCGCCTTGTCGCTGGCGAAGCGCGGATCTTCGAGCCATTCGGGCGTGCCCATCAGTTTCGCCACGCGGCGGAACAGGGGATCGCCGTTGACCGCGACCGTGATCCAGCCGTCCTTCGTGCGATAGATGTCCGACGGTCCTGACGTCTGTCCGCGATTGAGCGTGGGCACGCGGCCCGGCGCGAGCACTTGCTCCTCGATCAGCATGGTGCTGAAGAAAGTGAGCGCGGTGCGGAGCAGTGCGCCTTCCACCAATTGTCCGCGTCCCGTCTGGTCGCGCGCGCGCAACGCGGCCATCACGCCGAGCGCGAGCAGCGACGCCGTTCCGAAATCGACCCAGGGAGTCGCCGCGCGCACCGGCTGGTCTTCCGTGCCGGAAAAGTAAACGGAACCCGACATCGCTTGCGCCACGCCGTCGAAACCGACGCGGTTGGCGTAAGGTCCCTCCAGTCCGAAGGCCGACACAACCGCCAAAATCGCGCGAGGGTTAATTTCCGAGACCGACGCGTAATCGAGTCCCAAAGATGTGAGAGTCTGGCCCGGCAGGTTCGCCACCACCACATCGCTGTTCGCGATCAACCGGCGCACCACCTGGCGGCCCTTTTCCGTGGCCGGATCGAGCGTGAGGCTCCGTTTGTTGCGGTTCATTTGCAGGAACATTGCGCCTTCCCGCGGCGTTCCATCGGCATTCTCGGCGAGCGGGATCAGGGTGCGGTCCTCGCGTCCGTCGCGCTTTTCCACGCGGATCACATCCGCCCCAAAATCGCCCAAAAGGGCTGAGCAATAAGGCCCCGCTATGTAGCGGCCGAAATCTGCGACGCGGATGCCTGCGAGCGGTCCGGCCATGTGGCAACTCCCTTAATTAGGTGCGTTCCCGAGATTGCGGCTCGGTCCCTGCCGGAATATACGAGACGCTTGGAGAATTCCATGACGACGCGTGACGCTTTCGCCACCCTCAATCGGTTGGCCGGTATCGCGCCGCTTCGCAGCCCGAATTTCGAAGGCGATGACCCGATCATCGCGACCCCCTTCCGGGTCGGGCGTGCCGCGGCGATTGCATTGGGACTCGGCGCCTCCGCGGCGAACGAGATCTGGCGCCTCAGGGGCGGCAGCCAGCAGGACATTTCGATCGATCTGCGCGCGGCCGCGGCCTCGCTCGTGTCGTTTGCGCTGCTGCGCCTGAACGGCGAAGCGGTACCGCGTCCATCGGAAACCAAGCCGACAGTCGCGATCTATCGCACAGGCGACGGACGCTGGATTCACCTGCATGGCGGCTTCCCCCGTCTCGAGCAACGCACGCTCGATCTTCTGAATGCCGACAACACCAAAGAGTCCATCGCCGAATGCGTGGCGAAGTGGAATGCGGCGGCGCTCGAAGAATCGCTCGCCTTCATGGGGCTGTGCGGTGCCGTGGTGCGCACGGAAGAGGAATGGCGCAAGAGCCCGCAAGGGGCCGCACTCGCCGATGTGCCGCCTATCGTGATCCGCAAAATCGCCGATGCGCCGGTGCTGCGTCTCGCGGAAGCGGGCCAGGCGCTCGCCGGCGTGCGCGTGCTCGATCTCACGCGCGTGCTTGCGGGACCGACGGTGGGACGCACGCTTGCGTCGCAAGGCGCGGATGTGTTGTCCGTGCGCGCGGAGAAATTGCCCACCGTCGATCTGTTCGATCTCGATACGGGCCGCGGCAAGCGATCCACTTTTCTCGATTTGACCAAACCGCGCGAGGCCGAAGCGTTGCGTGTGCTGGCCCGCGACGCGCATGTGTTCGTGGATTCCTATCGTCCCGGCGCGCTGGCGGAATTGGGTGTGACCCCCGCCGCACTCGCGCATTCCTCGCCCGGCATTATCTATTGCGCCGTCTCCTGTTACGGCCATCGCGGGCCCTGGGCCCAACGGCGCGGCTGGGAGCAGTTGGCGCAAAGCGCCACCGGCATCGCGGTCGATCAAGGCGCGTTCGCGGCCGAGCGCGCGGGCAGCCGGCGCGAAACGGTGCCGCAGCTCATTCCTGCCGCGGCTTGCGATTACATCACGGGCTATCTCGCCGCGGCCGGAGTTGCGGCGGCTCTGCTGCGGCGCTTCCGCGAAGGCGGCAGCTGGATCGTGGAAGTGTCGCTGTCGGCGACCGCGATGTGGCTCGAGTCGCTGGGCAAGGTCCCGGCGGCGCATGTGCCCGGCCAATGGGATCCGCGGGCCGGACTCGATTCCTATTTCAACTCATGCGACACGAAGCGCGGCCGGCTCGACTATCTGGGACCGGTCGTGCGTATGTCGAAAACGCCGCCGTCCTGGCGGTTGCCTCCGCCCGAGCCGGGGGCGGACGAACCGGTCTGGCTGGCAGCCTGAAGGATTTCCGAATGTCTCCGAAGCAGAATCCGTTGAAGCTCAATCCGCTGCAATTGCGCACCCTGACCGTGCTTCAGGCGCTGGCGCGCGTGCCGGGTGCGGCCGTGAAGGGGCCGAACGCAGGCGAGATCGTCGTGCAGCAATTTCCCTCGCCGCATGGCGACCATTTCCATCTGGGCGATTGGGTCGTCGCGACCAAGAATGCCAGCGGTCTCTATAACGAGAAAGTCTGGCACGCGCTCGAGCGCAAAGGCGTGGCGCGATCCGATTGGCCGCATCGCCTCGTGCTGACTCCCGCGGGGCTCACCTACGACACTGGCCTCGCCGACGAAATCCTGCGCCGCCCCGCACATTGAAAGATTGCCCAAGCGTCCAAAGCGAAATTTATGTCCTCTTCCCCCGTGAGCGGGGGAAGTGTCACGCGCGCGATAGTGCGCGTGACACAGGGGGGTGTCATGCTGACTTCCCCCTGCACCTCGCTTCGCTCGGCGCTTCCCCCACTCGTGGGGGAAGAGGATCGGAGAATCTGCGTGCTTCTGCATGCAAGAACTCATAGTTTGCTCTGGCAGCTGATCTCTTAGGAAAATTGTGCGGCGCCCTCAGTTCCATCGTGACGGGCTGGAGCCCACGGAAAACAAGGACGGAATCGCCTGTTTCGATTTCACCGTGCAGGGGACCGAATAACGGGGAACGCATATGCTTTTGAAAGACAAAATCGCCGTCGTCACCGGCGCGGCCAGCGGCATCGGCAGGGAAATCGCATTCACCTATGCGCGCGAAGGCGCGAAGGTCGTCATCGCCGATCTCAATCTCGACGGCGCGAACGCCACCGCGGCGGAAATCGCAAAGACCGGCGCGCAGGCGATCGGCGTCGCGATGGACGTGACTGACGAGGGGCAAGTCGAGGCCGGCATGGCGAAGGCCATCGCGGCGTTCGGCGGCATCGATATTCTCGTCAGCAATGCCGGCATCCAGATCGTGGCGCCGCTCGACGAATTCGAATTCTCGAAGTGGAAACTGATGCTGGCGATCCATCTCGACGGCGCTTTCCTGACGACGCGCGCGGCGCTGCGCCGGATGTACAAACAGGGCCGCGGCGGCAGCATCATCTATATGGGTTCGGTCCATTCGAAGGAGGCGTCCGTGTTGAAGGCGCCTTATGTGACCGCGAAACACGGGCTGATCGGTCTCGCCAAAGCGGTTGCGAAAGAAGGCGCGAAGCATGGCGTGCGCGCCAACGTGATCTGCCCCGGCTTCGTGCGCACGCCGCTGGTCGACAAGCAGATTCCCGAGCAGGCGAAAGCGCTGGGGATTTCCGAAGACGATGTGATCAAAAAGGTGATGCTCAAGGACACCGTCGACGGCGAATTCACCACGGTCCAGGACGTGGCCGCTGCAGCGCTGCTCTTCGCCTCATTCGGCTCCAACGCGCTGACGGGTCAATCCCTCGTCGTCAGTCACGGCTGGTCCATGCAATAGGCTCTGGTGTTCTCCCTAGTCTAAGTGGAGACTGCCGTTCCGGCCGAAGAAATAAGGGAGATGAAAATGCCGGAATCCGCATTGGCTGATATTCGTGTTGTCGACTGCACGCATGTCATTGCCGGGGCCTATTGCTCGATGCTGCTGGCCGATCTCGGCGCAGACGTGATCAAGGTTGAACCGATCGGCGGCGAAGGCGACCGCATAAATTCAAACAGAGATTTCAAGCCGTTCGAGTTGGCAAACCGAAACAAGCGCGCCATCGCCGTCGACATTCGACGTCCCGAGGGTGCAGACATCATCCGCCGCTTGGCAGGGACGGCCGACGTTTTCGTCGAGAACTTTCGACCCGGTGTATTCGACAAGCTCGGCCTCGGTTATGATGACCTGAAAGTCGAAAACCCCGGCCTGATATATTGCGCGATTTCGGGATTCGGACACACGGGACCCTATCGCGAGCGCGGCGGCTTCGACCTTGTGGCTCAAGCCATGAGCGGGATCGCGAGCTTCACCGGCGAGATCGGGAGCACACGACCGGTCGCGGCCGGTGTTCCCCTCTCCGACCTCTCTGCTGGTTGCTTCGGTGCTCTGGGAATTTTGGCTGCTCTCAACTATCGACGCGCAACCGGAGTGGGCCAAAAGGTCGAATCCTCTCTTCTCGAATCTGCGTTGGGATATGCGTTTTGGGAGACAGGCCTGTATTTGGCGACCGGCGAAGTCGCCAAACCAAGAGGATCGCGACACAGGCTTGCCGCACCGTACGAAGCATTAAAGACGGCAGATGGCTACATGGCGGTTGGAGTCACGAGCCAGCGCCTTTGGTCCAAGTTCTGCAAGGCGTTAGGTGCGGATGGACTGGAGACCATGCCCCACTTCGCCACCCCCGCTGAGCGCGTCGCCAACCGGGATATGCTTCAGGAGCGTCTCGAAGCGCTGCTCGGAACACATTCTACGGAGTACTGGATGGAGCAGCTCTTGGCACAGGGCGTACCGTGCGGTCCTATCAACACCATCGCGCAGGCCGTGAACGATCCCCAAATCGAGGCACGCGGCCTCCTGGTCGAAGTTGATGGTCGACGGTTCACGCGCGCGCCGATCACGCTGTCCGAGACGCCGGTCGCCGTGAAAACCGGCGCGGCAGCGGTCGGCCGGCACACGCGCGAAGTGCTGCGTGAGTGCGGTTACAGCGACCAAGAAGTCGATGCTCTGGCCGCCTCCGGAATCATCGGTCTCGATACGTCTCCGCCGGACGAGCCCGCCGCTTAGCGACTTGTGCGAAGTTCCTATTTCACCTTCTTCAACAGGATCAGCGGCTTCACGAATAGCGCGCGGCCGGCCGGCGTCGTCATGAACGCGTCGAGGTCGGCAGGCGCTGCCGTGATCGTGATGTCGGCGAATTGTCCCTGGCCGATGGTGCCCGCAATTGCACCGGATTTGATCGCGACAGCCGCTGCCTTCTCGTCGAGGAGATAGATCACCAGCGCGCCGTCGCTGTTGACGCGATAGAGGAGAGGAAACGTCTTGCCGGCCTGCGCTTCGTCGGGAGCCTTGCCGTTGTTGCTCACTTCCTGCGCATTCATGTAGCGATAGGGTCCCAGCGTCGCGGTCTGCAGCGAATAGACGCTCCAGTCGCCTTGGGCCGAACTGTCCTTTCGCGATGGATCGGGTGGGGAAATCAACAGTGCGGTGGTTGTGCCGTCCGTTTGGGGGAAGAAGGTCATGTAGACCCAGCCCTCCGGTTGATGCACTTGTCCGCGCCACAAGCCCGACAGCGCGGGGTCGGCCGCAAATCCCACCGTCGAGCCCACCGGGGTCGAACTGGTAACGGGCAGGCAAGCGGTCACCAGCAGCGAAACGGCAAGCGCAAACGCGGCGCGAAGTGCGTTCATGAAAGGTATCCTCTCAACACTCCGGAAACCTTTACAACGGATTTGGGCGGAACGGGGGCGGATCGGTAGAAGCCCTTCGTTGGCGCGGCGTCTCGGCACCCCTATAGTCCGTGTCGCCCGATTCCAGGCTGGAATTCCATGGCTCCCAAGAAGCGCCGACGGCTTGCCTTCGCGCTGGCACTGGTCGTTGCCGGCGCCGGCGGAGCCGCGCTCGTGCTGGGGGCGCTCAAGGACAATGTCCTTTATTTCTACAGCCCCAGCGACATCGCCGCGAAACATGTGTCGGAAGGTGTCGCGTTTCGGATCGGAGGCCTGGTGGCGCGCGGCAGCGTCGTGCGCGGTCCTTCTGCCGATGTGCGCTTCGTCGTGACCGACGGACGCGCCAGCGTGCCGGTTCTATTTCGCGGCGTCCTGCCGGACCTGTTCCGCGAAGGGCAGGGTGTGGTGGCGCTCGGCGCGCTCGGTCCCGGGAGAGTTTTCGACGCGAGCGAAGTGCTTGCCAAGCACGATGAACGCTATATGCCTCCCGAGGTCGTGGATGCGTTGAAACGCTCCGGCCGTTGGAAAGAAGGCGAAGGCAGCCAGTGACGGGAGAAATCGGCCAGCTTGCGCTGTGCCTCGCATTGGCGCTCGCGCTGGTTCAGGCGGGTGCGGGCTTGTGGGGCGCGCGCGCTGACGGGAGCGAATCGCTCGATCTGTCGCGCCGGATCGCAAGAATGTCCGCCTTCGGATTTTTCGCCTTCATCGCGCTCGCGTTCGGCGCGCTGACTTTCGGTTTCGTCACGTCGGATTTCAGCATCCTGACGGTGGCGCAGAATTCGCACACCTTGAAGCCGCTGATCTACAAAATCTCCGGCGTGTGGGGAAACCATGAAGGCTCGATGCTGCTGTGGGTGCTGGTGCTTGCGATCTATTCCGCGTTGATGGCGATTGCGGTGCGGGGCGGTGCGCGGCTGACGTCGGGCGCGCTCGGCGTTGAAGGATTGCTGGCGGCCGCCTTCGTTCTCTTCATTTTGCTCACGTCGGATCCGTTTCGGCGTCTCGATCCCATGCCGTTCCAGGGCGAGGGGCTCAATCCGCTGTTGCAGGATCCCGGCCTCGCGATGCATCCGCCGATGCTGTATCTGGGCTATGTCGGATTGTCGGCGACGTTTGCCTATGCCGCCGCCGCTCTCATCACGCAGGAAACCGGTTCTCACTGGGCCCGCGCCGCGCGGCCCTTCATGCTGGTGGCGTGGATCGCACTCACCCTCGGCATCACGCTCGGCAGCTGGTGGGCCTATTATGTGCTCGGCTGGGGCGGATTCTGGTTCTGGGATCCGGTCGAGAACGCGGCTTTGATGCCGTGGCTGGTCGCAACCGCGTTGATTCACTCGACATTGGCGACGGAACGCACCGGCGCGTTCCGCAGCTGGACCTTGCTGCTCGCCATTGCCGCGTTTTCCTTGAGCCTGATCGGAACATTCCTCGTGCGCTCCGGCGTGCTCGCATCGGTGCACAGCTTCGCCAACGATCCGGAACGCGGCGAATACATTCTGTGGTTGCTCGGTCTGGCGATCGGCGGCGCGCTTGCGTTGTTCGCCTGGCGCGCACCGGGCATCGAGGAAGGCGCGTCGTTCGAGCCCGCGAGCCGCGAAACGCTGCTGTTGCTCAACAATGTGTTCCTCACGGCCGCGGCGGCAACCGTGTTTTTGGGCACGCTCTATCCGTTGCTGCTCGATGCCGTGACGGGCACGCGGATTTCCGTCGGGCCACCTTATTTCGCGATCACCTTTGCTCCGATTTTTATCGGGCTCCTGCTGCTGGTTCCTCTGGGACCTCGACTCGCCTGGCGGAAGGGCGATCTCAAAGTCACGCTCAGGTTGCTCGCGCCCGGCGCCGGTCTCGCGCTCCTTTCCGCGATTGTCATTTTCGCGATCCAGGCGCCGCATATGCTCGCGGCCGCAGGCGCGTTCGCGCTGGCCGCGTGGTTGATCGGAGCGAGCGCCGTCGATTTTCGCGAGCGTTGGAAGGCCCGCGCGGTCGGCGTGCAGAACTTCGCATCCGTCCTGGCGCATGCGGGGCTCGGCATCTCGCTTCTGGGCATTGCGGGCACGACGTTGTGGCGCAGCGAGGCGCTGGAAGTACTTGCGCCGGGACAATCGATGCAGGTGGCGGCGTATCAACTGCGTTTCGATGGGGTCGCGCCGCGCGAGGGCCCGAATTATTTCGCCGATCGCGCCACGCTCGACGTGATGCGAAACGGAAAAGCGATCGCCACGATTTCGCCGGAGAAGCGCTCCTATCCGGCCGAGGGCCAGGCCATCACCGACACTTCGATCCGCACCAACGGATTCTCCGACCTCTATGTTGCGTTGGGAGACGACCGCGGCGGCGGACGCTGGACGGTGCGCGCCTATTTCAATCCGCTCGCGCCGTTCATCTGGTTCGGCGGCGCCATCATGGCGCTGGGAGGTCTCGCAAGCCTGTGGGGTCGTTTGCGGCCGAATGCTTTACGCACAGCAGCAGAGTGATGAAGGTGTTGTCCAAAATGACGCTCCTTACCCGACGCATTGGGGCGGGTGAAAAAAATAATTTTCCCTCTCCCCCAATGGGGGAGAGGGTCGGGGTGAGGGGGTGGCGACGCGCGTGCGCACTGGACAGGCCCCCTCACCGCTCGCGCGAAGTCGCGCTCGCTGCCTCTCCCCCTATGGGGGAGAGGCGAAAGTTGTGCCAAGGGGGTGAGAGAATCTTTCGGTTCGCGTCAAACTTGGTCGGCGAGACTCGTTCAATGATTTTTATTGTGCTGTTGATCTTCTTCGCGCAAGCCTCCGTCGCGCAAACTCGCCCCGACGCGCTGGCCGATCCCAGGCTCGAGGCACGCGCGGTCGAATTGCAGAAGGAATTGCGCTGCCTGGTCTGTCAGGGCCAGTCGCTCGACGAGTCGACCGCGCCGCTGGCCGCGGATCTGCGCCATTTCGTTCGCATGCGGATTGCCGGCGGTGAAAGCAACGACCAAATCAAGCAGGAACTCGTCGCACGTTACGGCGATGTCATCTTGATGGAGCCGCCGCTCAACCCGGAAACATACTTATTGTGGTTCGGCCCTTTTCTCGTATTGATGCTTTGCGGTAGTGTGGTCGCCGTGATTGTTGTGCGGGCGCGAGAAAAATCGCGTCAACAAAATTAAGCAAGAAGAGGCGTCGGCGATCACGTCCGTGCGATGGACTTCAATTTAGGGTACCAATCGCACGATTAATGTTATAGACAGAAACTCGTAACCATGGTGCCGTAGACCTTGGTTCTGGAGTGTACCGGTCGACGTATTCGGGGGAAGCGCGGCCGTCTCGGCAACAAGGAGACAGCTATGAGCGACGTTCAACGGGTTCAGACAAAAACAAGAGTGCGCGCCCGCTTCCTGGCGGCGTGTTCCGCCGCGGCGATCCTCGTCGTTGGCCTTGGCGCGGCGACAGCAACGCCGCAGCATAAACCGGTACTCGTGCCGGTCGCCAATATCGACTCCCATCCCGCTCCGCAGGCTCCGGCCCGTGCCGCCCAGCCGCGCATGCTGGAGAACGGCGCGCCGTTCAGCTTCGCCGACCTCGTGGAACGTGTGAGCCCGGCGGTTGTGACGGTGACGGTCGAGGAGCAGGTCACGGCCCAGCAAGGCGTCAATCCCGACGATCTTCCCGAGCCGTTCCGCGATTTCTTCAATCAGTTCGGCGAAGGCAACCAAGGCCGGCAGTTCTCCGCGCCTCACAAGGCGGTCGCGATGGGCTCCGGCTTCATCATCGACAAGTCCGGATTAATCGTCACCAACAATCATGTCATCGCGGACGGCAAGAAGATTACCGTCAAGCTTCCCGACGGACGCGAATTCGAAGCCAAGCTGATCGGCACGGATGCGCCGACGGATGTGGCGCTCCTCAAGGTTAAAAGCGACAAGCCCCTGCCGTCGGTCGAGTTCGGCGACGACCGTCAGGTCCGCGTGGGAGATTGGGTGATTGCAGTCGGCAATCCCTTCGGTCTCAGCAACACGGTGACCGCCGGCATCGTTTCGTCCATCGGCCGAAATGTCGGCAGCGGTCCGTATACGGACTTCCTGCAAATCGATGCGCCGATCAACCGCGGCAATTCCGGCGGCCCGACGTTCGATCTCCAGGGCAAGGTCATCGGAATGAATTCGATGATCTTCTCGCCTTCAGGCGGCAGCGTCGGCATCGGTTTCGCGATTCCGTCCGCCACGATTCACGATGTGGTGGCGCAGTTGCAGGCGCACGGCCATGTCGCACGCGGCTATCTGGGCGTCGAGATCCAGGACATGACGCCGGAACTCGCCGCGAGCGTGGGCGGAAACGACATGAAAGGCGCAATGGTGGCGAGCATCGTTCCGGGGGGACCGGCCGCGAAAGCCGGCTTCCGGCAAGGAGACGTCGTTCTCGCTCTCAACGGCAAGTCCGTTCAGGACTCGCGCGATCTGACCCGTCGCGTCGCGTCGCTCGTGGCCGGTTCGACCGCGACGTTCACAGTCATGCGCGACGGTCAGCAGAAGACGATCACCGCAGGCATCGGTACGCGTAAGGAAGATCAGGTCGCCTCGAACGCGCCTGCCCAACAGCATGGCGGTCCCGCGAACACCGGCGAGGCCATGGGTCTCGGTCTCGCTGCCGTCACGCCGGAAGTGCGCCGCGCCTACAATCTCGAGGAAAATGTCTCCGGCGTTCTGATCACGCGTGTCGATCCGGACAGCGACGCGGCGGACAAGGGCATCCAGCCGGGCGACGTCGTCGTCACGGTCGCCAACAAGGCCGTGCGGACACCGCAGGACATTAAGAGCCGGATCGGCGAGGCGGCGGCACAGGGCCGCAAGAGCGTGCTCGTTCTGGTGACGGGATCGAACGGACAACGCTTCGTCGCGTTGAGCATCGCGAAAACCTGAGTTTCACGCGTACCGGACGGCGCGGGCTTTCGGGCCGGCGGCGTCCGGCCCCCGCGTCGGCGGCGGTGGCCCCATCCCCCCCGTTGCCGCTGCCGACGCGGACCCGTTTCAACCGGGGGCCGACAAGAAGGAGCGGAGACATGCGAATCCTCGTTGTGGAGGACGATCTCGAAGCTCAGCGCTATCTGGTGAATGGCCTCAAGGAAGCGGGCCATGTGGTCGATGACGCCGGGGACGGCGATATCGGACTCACTTTGGCGCTGTCGCGGCCTTACGATGTGGCGATCATCGATCGCATGTTGCCCAAGGTCGACGGCTTGCGGCTGGTCGAGGAAATCCGCGAACACGGAAACGTCACGCCGGTGCTGTTCCTCAGCGCTCTGTCCGAGGTGGACGATCGCGTCAAAGGCCTCAAGGCCGGGGGCGACGACTATCTGACCAAGCCCTATGCGTTCGTCGAGTTGCTGGCGCGGATCGATGCGCTGATGCGCCGGCGCCATCCCTCCGCGGTCAAGACGCGCCTGCAGGTGGGCGATCTCGAACTCGATCTTCTCACGCGTACCGCCAAGCGCGGTACGATCGCCATCGAGCTTCAGCCGCGCGAGTTCCGGCTGCTGGAATATCTGATGCGGCATGCGGGGCAAGTCGTCACGCGCACGATGCTGCTCGAAAGCGTCTGGGAATATCATTTCGATCCGCAGACCAACGTGATCGACGTGCACATCTCGCGGCTTCGCGCGAAAATCGACAAGGGCTTCGAGGCGCCTCTGCTCCACACCGTGCGCGGCGCCGGCTATATGATCCGTGCGCGCGCCTAGACTATTCCGTACGCTCGCGTTCCGGATCGTCGTTGTCTACATCGCGTTGTTCGCCATTTCCGCGGCGTCGCTGCTCTATTTTACCTACTGGAACACCAAGCGCGCGCTCGATCTGGAAACCGACCAGACGATCGACGCCGAAGTCACGGGTCTGGCCGAGCAATATCAACGTCTCGGCCTGGCGGGATTGGCCGATGTCATTCTCGGCCGCTCGAATCGCGGCGGTCAGGGTCTCTATCTGCTGACCGACCGGCTGGACCGGCCCATCGCCGGCAATCTCGACGGCTGGCCGAGCTTCGAATCTACGGCGGGCGATTTCGTCGAATTCGATTATCAGCGCCATGTCGGCGGACAGCTCGTGAGCCATCGCGCGCGCGGCCGGGTCTTTCCGCTGGCCGGCGACTTTCAGCTGCTCGTCGCGCGCGATGTCGACGAGCGCTACAAGACCGAGAAGCTGTTCACGACGACCTTGCCCTGGAGCCTGTTGCTGATGATGGTGCTGGGGCTCGTCGGCGGCGGCCTCATCAGCCGCAATCTGCTGACGCGGCTCGATTCCATCAATCGCACGAGCCGCGAAATCATGGCGGGGGATCTCACGCAGCGCATTCCCGTCACCCGGACCGGCGACGAATTCGACGAGTTGGCCTCCAATCTCAACCGCATGCTCGACCGCACCGAGCGCCTGATGCGCGGCATGCGCGACGTGACGGATTCGATCGCGCACGATCTGCGCACGCCTCTCAACCGGCTGCGCAACCGGCTCGAAGGCGTGCTGTCCCATGTCGACAGTGAGAGCCGCGAGGGCAAGGGGATCGGCGCCGCCGTGGACGAAACCGACCAGCTGATCGGCACCTTCAACGCGCTCTTGCTGATTGCCGAAGCGGAAGCCGGCGTGGCTCGCGAAGCGATGGCGCCGGTGGATCTTCCCGTCGTGGTGGAAGGCGTGGTGGAACTTTACGATCCGGTGGCCGAGGAGAAAGGCATTTCGCTCCATGTCGCCCCCAGCGGCACGGTGACGATCGCCGGGAACAAGCGGTTGATCTCCCAGGCGCTCGCCAATTTGCTCGACAACGCAATCAAATACACGCCTTCCGGCGGCGAGGTGATTGTTGCGGTGGAGGACACGCCTGCGGGCGTGGCGCTCTCCGTCGCCGACAACGGTCCCGGCATTCCGGCAGAAGCCCGCGCGCACGTGCTCGAGCGCTTCGTGCGGTTGGAAGCGAGCCGCAATTCGCCCGGGACGGGCCTCGGTCTCAGTCTGGTCGCGGCAGTTGCACGGCTGCACGACGCGCGTCTCGATCTCGAAGACAACAAGCCCGGCCTGAAGGCGACCCTGATCTTTCCCGGCCGAGTCAATCGACCCGCGCCGCCGCCTCGTATCGCGGTTTCCGCGCCGGGGTGATTCGCCCGATTTGCGCATTCCGGAGCGGAGTCCGTTGCTCTGCGGGCCGCGTCGGCGGACGGCCGCAAAATCGTTTGGTTCGCAAAACCCAGGAAATATAAGGCTTTTTGGCGCCTGTCGCGCTGAAAGGCAATAAACGGCAAGGATTCGGTATGCGCGGACTTGCCGCTTGGCTATATCTCGCCCTCTCAACGCCGCATCAAGGGGATAAAAATGAGCAAAGCGGATTTCATCGAAGTCGTCGCGAAAAAGGGCAACCTCAGCAAGGCCGACGCCAAGCGCACGGTCGAGATTGTCTTCGAGGCGATCGAAACGGGACTGAAGACGGTCAAGAACGGCGGCAAGTATCAGATCGGCACCTTCGGCACGTTCACCGTGTCCAAGCGCGCACCCCGCATGGGACGCAATCCGCGCACCGGCGAGGCGATCAAGATCAAGGCGTCGAAGGGCTTGCGTTTCAAGCCGGCGTCGCAGCTGAAGGACGCTGCAGGCTGCTGATCCGCGCTCGTCGCCACAAAGAGGCCCGCCCTCACGGGCGGGCTTTTTCGTTGCGTGGCATGTTCGGAGTGGAAAGCTGACGATCGTATGAAAATGCGATTGCGGCAAAGTCGTAATCATCACCCGATTTGTCGGTAGTGTCCTAATTTGGGGATTTGCGTAGTATAGTGACCCATGTAGTCTCGGGGCGATTCTCGGGATTGGGCCTATAGCCCGGCGGACCGAGAGTGCATCGTTACTTTCGGACGCGCACGACACTTCGTCATCGGGAGAACGGCTTTCCTGCGGTTTCGCAGGGCGGTCGTTTCTGCGCTCCGGTACCCACCAAACGCAAAATTGACCACCCTGCGGGGCCGCTCCAAACCAAGGAGCAAGAAATGATTTGGATTGACCCTTACTACCGCATCCGGTTCTGCCGTTGCGAATTTGTGCGCGGACATTGGCGGACAGTTCCATCACGCAAGACCGCGCCGACGCAGACTGGTCTTACGGTCCTTCAATGAAATGACATTCTGAGGCTTTGCCTTCTTGCCGGGCGGTGCGCGCTTTTTCTTTTTGCCGCCCGGCGGTTTTTTCGATTTTGAGCGTTCGATGTTGGTGTGCATTTGTTTCGGATCAACGCCTACGAACCGCTCTAGCGCCTCGTCGAACGACATCTCCAAGCCCAAGCCAATGACTTCCTTCGGAGGACGAGCCGTCATGATACCAACTCCCGATATTTCAAGCGGCCATCCGACTCGGCGAGTATCGCATTGAAGCGCGGTGCCTCTTCGATATCGCGGCGATTGAAACGCCAAGTCGACTCGTCAACGTAACGCGATAAATGTTTGCCGGAAACCCAATGATGGATGCCGAAGATTTGGCGTTTAAGCTGTGACCAGTAGCCCTCAATCGTGTTGGTATGAGCGCGACCCCGTACATATTCGCCATCGGCGTGGTCGACTGCGACATGCGGAAAATGCTTGCTGATGTGTTTGTAACCGACCCATTTGTCAGTCGAAACCAAGTCGACGTTTGGGGAGATTGTTTCGAGGGCGAAAGTGGTCAGCGTATCCGCCCGCACATTTTCGACCACACGGGCCGCAACGCGACCCTTGCGCTCAATGGCGCCTGCCACGATGGCCTTACCGTCGCCGCCAGTCGTGCCGCTATTGCCGCGTTTATCCTTGTGACGGTTCTTGGCTTTTCCGCCGATGAACGTTTCGTCCATTTCCACTTCGCCACCCAAAGGACGATTGAAGGAACGGGTCCGGGCTGCATGACGAAGCCGATGCATCATGAACCACGCGGTCTTTTGGGTTACGTCCAAATCCTTCGCCAACTGTGTGCTGGCGATGCCCTTCTTGTGGGACGTGATGAACCAGACCGCCAGCATCCAAGTCCGCAGGGGCAACTTGGAGTCCTCGAAAATGGTCCCAACCTTGATCGAAAACCGCTGGCGGCAATCGCCGCATTTGTGGGTCCGTTTATTCGAGAAGTGATAAACGCGGGTCGATCCGCAGTAGGGACAGAACGCGCCATCTTTCCAGCGAATGGCCGTGAAATGGTCGATTGCAGCTTGCTCGTCCGGGATCGCCCGGGTCAATTCGAGTAGGCTGGAAAATTCCTTTTGTTTTGAAGACATTAGCCGTGACCCGTCTGATTTCTTGGGTCACTATACTACGTAAATCCCCTAATTAGGACACTACCGATTTGTCGATCGGTTCCGTCCCGATTGTGTATGATGTTATTCGGTCCCGATTCCTCGCACCCCCAGGACGAAGCTTATGGCCCGTGAGACGATTCACGTCGTACAAGCGTTCAGCATCGGCAAAGGAAGCCGCTTGAGGCCGGACACGCCGATCCCCTGCAACTCGGCAGAAGCAGCTAGGCGCATGGCCGAAAGGCTCGCACCGACGAAGGCCGGCGTCGTTGCATTCTCGAATTCGGGGGACCAGGAACTGGGCGAATTCGACGACACGCCCACCATCATCTTCAAGGCAGGCCAGTTGCCCGAACAATTCGAGAATTGATTGCCGCGTCGTTATTCGAATCGTCGCGACGAATTGAAGGATTTTTTTCCTCAACCACTCAATTGATAATAAAGTCGACACAACGAAGTTCGGTGACAGAGTAAGATCATCTGTAGAAATTCTCACTCTGACGCCGATCCTTGAGGGGGGAGAATGTCCATCGATCTCGATGCCTATTTCGAGCGCATCCAATGGGGCGGCGAAACCCGCACGAGTTTCGACACGCTGGCGGGACTTCTGTCCGCGCACATGGCTCGCATCCCGTTTGAAAATCTGGATGTCCTGCTGGGCCGCCCGGTGCGGCTCGATCTCGCCGGCCTGCAGGAGAAGCTGGTCCACGGACGCCGCGGCGGTTACTGTTTCGAGCACGCGACGCTCTTTGCCGCCGTGCTCGAACAGATCGGTTTCCGCCCCGCGCGCCATGCGGCCCGGGTGATCCTGCGTAGCCCGCGCAACGAGTCGCCGCGCGGGCACATGTTCCTCACCGTGCCGGTCGATGGCGCGAATTTCGTCGCAGATCCCGGCTTTGGTCCTTACGCGCCGCACGTCCCGCTGCTGCTGGCGGACACAGCGCCTGCAAACGGCGGGACGCACACTATGCGCCGCGACGGCGATCTCTGGGTGTTGCAGGCCGGGCGAAGCGGCGCGCCAGTGCCTGCCTGGGTCACGACGCTCGAAGCGGAGAACGCGATCGATTTCGAAGTGGCGAACCACTGGACCGCCACGCATCCCGCTTCGCCGTTCGTCAACGCGATGATGCTGAGCGCGATCGTGCCGGAGGGACGGATCAATGTGATGAACCGCGATGTGACGATCGAACGGGGGGACGAACAGAGTTCGTCGCAACTCGCCGATCGCACCCAGTTGCGCGCACTGCTGGCCGGGAATTTCGGCTTCGACCTGCCCGAGGTCGAGCGCCTGCGTGTCCCTACGATTCCGGAGTGGCAATGAGCGCCTCAGCGACTCTAAAGCTGCCTTGGAGCGGACCCCGGGAACGATGCAACTGCCGCTGAATTCCCGATGCCACTTGCCTCCGGTTTGCAGACATTGCCGTAAACCAGCGGCTTGCCGTCCTCCCAGGGGTGATAGTCGTTGGCAAAGCGGATTCGGTCCGCGCGCGAAGGATGGTTGGCGCGGAAGATGAGAAAGAGCGTGTCCCATTCGGCCGGCTCGTCGTGGAGGGTGACCTCGTTTGCAAAGATCTCGGCCATGGCGTGATTCTCGTGCGTCAGTTCGAGACCGAAGCGATCCGCTTCATGCTCGATGTGTCGCGAATAGAGATTGAGCAGCGGCGAGACCGCGAGCCAGCAAACGCCGAGGATGACGATGATCAGGGGAAGCGAAGCGGGGTCTGCGAGATCGTCAAACCCGAAGAATCGCGCACCCCGCGCGATCCACCACCGGCCGATGCGATCGACAAGGAAGAAGCCGGCGAACAGGAGACAGACGATGATTGCGAGCGCCTTCCAGTTGTCCATCTCGACATAGTGTTTCAGTTCGTGGCCGACCGTGAACACGACCTGGTCCGGTGTCTCGTTCTTGAAAAGGTCCTTGTCCAGGATGATGCGGTTGGTCGGGCCCAGGCCCACGACGGTGTCTTCGTTGCCGCCGACGAAAACGGGAATGTGCGACACGCCGCAGCGCGCCGCGAGCGCTTCGATTTTCGCCGCGAGCGAGGTGTCCGCAAGCGGTTGGTAACTCGTCGTCAGCGGATCGACCCAGACGGGAATTGCCACAAGAACGAGAAAGACAACCGGTATCAGCGCCAGCGAGGAATAGAGCCACCAGCGGCACGGGCTTTTTGCAATGAGTGCATAGGGAATCCACACGAACAATCCCGTGACGACGAGCTTCGCGACGAGACCCACGGCTTCGCCGGCAAACCATTGCACAGGCGACGGCGCGGATTGCCCGAAGGCGCGCAAGTCGACGATGTCGCGATAATAGTCGAACGGCGCGACGATGAGCGCGGCGACGAAAACGTAAGCGCACGCAAACAGGGTCACGGTCCAGAACCAGTTGCCGCCTGCGAGTCGCGCGCAGAGCGAGCGCAACCTTGCGCCGAGCCCCGTGACCAGCACCAGAAATGCGATAAGAATGGGCAATAGCTGTGCAGCCAACCAGAGCGGCTGGCGGTGCTGCGCAAAGGCGATTGCCGCAGGCGTCGCGTGGGGTACGGCAACGGGAGTTCCCGCGTGCGCGCCGGACAAAAGAAGCAACGCCAGCGCTCCACCGAGCAGCCAGTCGATGATGGTGTTTCGTATCGCAATGCGGCGCGCGTGCGTCATGGTCGTTCTCCCGTTGCCTGCCTCCCGCGCTGAGCGAGGGGCCTTGCCTTAGTTGTGGGATTTGTGCCGTCTGGGTGAAAGATCGCCGCCGTTCGTCTCGCACCGGCCGCCATACGCTTGGTCACAAAACCGGCCGGCTGGACCATTTCGCTGCCAAAGCACACACTCGGCGATGCCCGAAGCGATCCAATCCGCGAAATTGAGCGACGTGGGGCGGTTGCCGCCGATCATGCGCGAGCTTGGGCTCGGCGTCGTCTACTGGCTCGCGTTTCTGCTGGTGCTCGAGCCGGGCAATCTGTTGAGGGCCATTCGCGCCGGAGCCGAGCTGAACTGGAGCCTCGAAGTCGTCCGGATCATGGGCGCGAGCCTCCTCGGCGCGCTGAGCGCACCGCTGCTTTTCGCGCTCGTGCGTCGCTTTCCCGTCGAAGGCAACACGAGGTGGCGGAATGCTGCCATCCAGGCCGCAAGCTGCGCGGCTATCTCCGCGGCGCTCATCGTGGTCTCCACTTTGCTGGCCCATTGGTTTTTGGTGCCGGGACATCGCTCGCTTGCAGCCGCGTTCGTCGCGGACTTTGCGTCCAACTGGCTTCTGCTCGCCTTCTGCCTCGCGGGCTTTCTGGCGATCGTCCATGCGCTGGGGTTTTTCGGGCGAATGAGGGCTTACGAACTGGCCGCCGCGGCCATCGCGAATGCGCCGGGCTATGTGACGCAAATCCCCGTGCGCTCACGGGGCCAAATCACGCTTCTCGAATTCGCAAGCGTGGACTGGATCGAGGCGCAGGGGAATTATCTTGCTTTGCATGTCGGCACCACGGCGCACCTGATACGGGAAAGCATCGCGCGTCTTGAAGCGCGGCTCGATCCCGCACACTTCACCCGCATCCACCGCAGCACGATCGTGGCCGTGGACCGGATTCGGGACATGGTGCCGCTCGGCGCAGGCGATGCGACCTTGCGCCTGAAGGACGGTACGGAATTGCGCCTCAGCCGGAATTTCCGCGATCGGCTGCTGGCGCAAATGCATCTGCAGCGAAAGACGGAAGGTCAGCCCGCGAACTTGGAATAGGTCTCCGTCGCAGCGAGAATGACATGTTCCTCCACGCCGTTCTCGCGATGGATGTTTGCCGCCTCGTAGTCTGGCGACGTCACCATGTCGAGAAACGCAGCGCGCGAGGGATACTGCACCAGCACGACATAGTCCCAACGATCCTTCGCTGCGTCACCGAACGCGACGCCCTCCCCGTTTCCGCCCCACAGCACCGTGCCGCCGCGCGCCTTGATGAGCTTCATCGTTGCCCGACTGTAGCGCGTGTAGGCGTCCCAGCCTGTGCCATCGCCGTCACGCGATCGCGAGCGCATGCGAAGCAGGTTGACCATCACAACGGGCCCCTCGTCCGGCAGGTTTCTTACCAGGGATTCGTTCAACGGCTTGGGATGCGTAGCCATTTGTCTCTCCGAGACGGCGTCGGACACGTATCATACTGGAATACGGCGACGGCATTATTCGCTGAGGCGTGTGTAGGAAGTTCGGGGATAGAACGAGAATTTGTAGGACGATGTTACTCCGACCGCGAACTATGACCCGTACCCGCTCAGGCCGCACACGATTCCCGCCTCTCGGTATCTTCAGCCACGCCGCCCCCTCACGCTACGGAATTTTCGCGTCGAGCGATCCGAATGCCTCGTCGCTCGTGGGATTGCAGGCGATCAGGATGCTGCAGCCGACGTGGTCGCTCAGGTAGGACTTGGTCGAACCGGACCACCATCGGGAAAGGACGTTTCTGCGTCCGTGCCCCACGACCACCAGATCGGCCGCGATCTCTTTGGCCACCGCGCCGATGGACTGGGCGGGATTGCCGATGACCAGCTTGGGAATCGGCTCAAAGCCTCGCTCGGCCATCCACGCGACGGCTTGTTTGAGCAGGTCCTTGTAGCCGTCGATACCGTCCACGAGAGCGCCGCCGACACCCGCGGCGAATTCGGCGCCGCCGGTCGCGTTGGGGATGACCGACAGGAGGACGACCTTCGCGCCGCATGTTCTTGCCAGCAAAGCGCCTTCCCGGAGCGCCAATACGCCCTCTCTCGAACCGTCATAGGCAAGCAGGATACTTTTATACATTCACGCCCCCGTTTGCGGCCGCGGGGCGTTCGGCCCCGGCGCATCTGCGTTCGGCATTGAGACATGGTCCGGGTGCAGCGGCAATGCGGGAATGGACCAGGCGGGCCTGTCAACGGGCGGAAGTTCGTTGTCAGACTAAGACCATCTGCAGAAATTCTTATTCTGCCCCCGAACTTTTTGTCAGTTTCAAGGACTTACGTCGGCTTGTATCGGGTCCGGTGCACCGGAAATTCTCTCTCCGGCCCCGATTCCAAAAATTCCCTCACGCCTTGCTCCATTTGCCGGCTTTGATGTCGAACTTCGTTTTACCCGCGGCGCGCATTCGCAGGAGCAATTCCTGCAGGGCGTCCGTGCTCTTGTTGCTGGGGTCGAGCAGCTGCTGCAGCGAATAGACGGCGCGGGGTTTGTCCAGCGCGGCCAACACGTCTTCTTCTCTTATCATGATTGATGCTCTTTCCTCGTTTCGCCATCGCCGCGACACCCGCCAGCACGGCATTACGATTTCGGCGCCGGTTACATCGTTGCATCGACTCTATAGCACTTCCGAAGGGAAATGATGCAGGTGTCGCTGAACTACCCAAAGCTCGGGAATTCGGCGGCGGCTACATCGCCGCAGCGACTTCGAAGCGCCGACGATGGGAAACGATGCATAGATCGGTGTTGGCGATGCGCCGAAAATGATCGGTCTCACAGTTAAGTATTGAGTCCCTGTAATCCTCGCGATCACCTGTAATCAAAGCCGATAGACGGGCCGGCGACTCTACTTTAAGGTGAGTGGACGCAAAGGCACACTGGGGAGTTGAGCATGGGGGATCGCTTCGGGATCGACAAAAGCTTCCAGACGGCCGTCGGCGCCTTCAAGGACAACACCGCCTACTGGGTGCTCGGGCACGCGTTCGACACCCTTCTGGACTGCCTTCATCTGTGCAGACCATTGGACGACAAGGACCAGCCTTCGGACTGGAAAGACTTGGCGCATATGGCGCTCGAAAAGCTGCACTGGCTCGACGGCAAACCGCCTCCGGATTGTCACGAGGACCCCAAGCCGAAGTTCTATGCTCAAGGTGAGTCCTGGTACGACGACAGCGGCTGGTGGGTGGTCGCCTCACTCAAGGCGTATCTGCTGGCCAAGAAATTGGGCTGGGGCGAGTACCAGGAAGATTTCCGCAAGCTCTGCTTGGCGAAATGGGCGCGCTTCGACGACAACGCACCGAAGGTTTACGACACCAGCGGGAAGCCGGGCGACGGACTCGACCCGCTCTATCCGGGCGGCGTCTGGAACTCGACCTGGCCCAATTCGCCTGGCGACCAGTGCTGCACCGACCTGTGCGATCCCACGACGAGCAGCCTCGGCGGTTTCCAGAACACAGTGACCAACATGCTCTATCTCGTCTGTGCCGAGCGGCTGTGTCAGGCCCATGGCGACGGCTTCGTCGCGCCCGACGCGAGCCGCGCCGACCGCGAGTTCAAATTCCTCTCCGACTGGTTCAAGCCCGATCGCGCAAAGGTCGATCCGCTGCTCAATCGCTTCGCGGGTGAGAAGGGCCCCGTGGTCGTGCGCGAGCGCGTCACCGCTTATCACAACGGCAGCCGGCCCAACGAGTACGACGCCGAACAGGCGTGGACGGGCGATCAGGGCATCCTGCTCGGCGGACTGATCGAACGGGCGCAGCGTGTTCCGGGCGAGGCGGAGACGTTGCTTCGGTTCGCAACCGACCTGATCGACGGCACGCTGCTCTATCTCAATGACGGCAACGGCATGCTGTTGAACTGGCCGCTCAAGCTGGACGCGCCCGGCGGAGCGGGAGACGCCTACAGCACCGGCTTTGGCGTGTTCATGCGCTATCTCACGCGCGCGCTGGACAACGACATCGTGCGGCAGCACGTGATGGGCGAGAAGCAGCTCTGGCGGCCGAACAACAATCCCAACGCCGATCTGGTCATGAAGACCTATCGGGATCTCTTCCGCGACATGGTCGGCAAGGTCGCAAAAGACGACACGCCGTTCGGAAAGCAATGCAGCAACGCGAGCCCCCTGACCGTGGCCGTCAACGACCTCGCGGTCCGGGTGCTGGCCTTCAAGCTCTTTGCGTGAAGCGCTTCAGGGCAGGCAGCAGCCTGGTTCGGTGTCGGAGTTGGATCATCTGCAGACATTCTCACTCTGACCCCGAACGTCACTTTTGTTGCAAATCTACTCAAAAGTTGAAAAGTTAGCGCTAACTGAGTATTTACTGACACTTTATCTGGTGATCGAAATGACAAAGGATCGTCCGTACACTCGCCCTTCTTTCCGACCGCTCGCGGTATTCGCGTTCGACCCAAGTCTTGGGCGGCAGCTAAACAATTACATGACGATCAAGGTACCGTTCGAAGCTCTCAGTAGGGGGCCGGTTGGACGCAAGGTTGCAGTCGTTGACTACGACATCAGCAATAACTGCTTCTATCATTCAGTCGACCTAGAGAATCCACTTGTCTTGACGGGCGGCGGACTCTCCCCCGCTGAATCGGATCCCCGCTTCCATCAGCAAATGGTATATGCAGTGGCGAGCGAAACCCTTCGGCGCTTTGAGTTCGCGCTTGGGCGGCAAATGAAATGGCGAACCAGTTCGGCACGCCACAAAGCTCGCCACCAAGACAAACTGCGGCTTTTCCCTCACGCATTCCAACAGGCGAATGCGTTTTATGAGCCGACACACCGGGCAATATTCTTCGGCTATTTTGCGGCATCGGAAAGCGATCCCGGCTCCAATCTTCCCGGCCAGACCATATTTACATGCCTTTCTCACGATATTATCGCGCACGAGGTAACGCACGCTATCGTTGACGGAGTTCGTCCTCTTTATATCGAAGCGACTAACGCAGACACGCCCGCATTTCATGAGGCATTTGCAGACATCGTCGCATTGTTCCAGCACTTTTCGATGCGCGATGCAGTTTTCCAAACCATCCGGCGCACTGGGGGGTTGCTCTATCGTGAAACGCTCGACGCCCAGGTTGCGGGAGCAGACTCTCCAGCAATCACCGCTGAAATGTCTCAAACAAATCCTCTGGTCGGTTTGGCACAACAGTTTGGCGAGGCGATGGGAATGAGAGCGGCCTTACGCAGTGCTCTTGGTACTCCTCCGAATTCCCAAGCAATTCAAAGTACTTTTGAACCCCACCTTCGGGGCGCAATCTTGGTCGCCGCCTTATTCGACGCCTATTTCAGCATTTACGTAAAGCGCTCAAAGGATTTGTTGCGAATGGCCCGAACAAATGGGACTTCGACAGCGTTCGGCGAGTTGGATTCGGACCTTGCTCAGCGTCTTTGCAATGAGGCGACCAAGACCGCGAACCACATGTTGAATATTTGTATCCGAGCGCTGGACTATTGCCCGCCCGTGGATGTTCGGTTCGGCGAGTTTCTTCGGGCAATTATTACAGCTGATTCCGATCTGGTTCCCGATGACCCTTGGGGCTACCGGGCCGAGATCATAAAAGCCTTTCGACTTCGCGGCATCGTTCCCGATGGAGTTGACAACTATTCCGAGGAGGCACTCCTTTGGCGGAGCCCGTCGGATATGGGCATGAGGTCGCCCCCTCCGTGTCAAGGACTTCAGTACGACATTCTCCGTGATGACGCCTTGCGGAAGACAGACAAGATTGCAGCGGACGATGATCGCATCCTCGGGGGAATCAATTTCCGATCCCTGTGGGATTATGCGATGGCTAACGCTCGCGTCCTGGGTTTGACGCCGCCGAAAGAAGAGGGAGGCGCCCGAATTCAGGTTGTGCCGCACCCGCCAATTCATCGGATCGGACCGGATGGACGATTGGTGATCAATCTAATCGCTCAGTTCCTGCAGCAAAGGAAAGAGCGTCTGGATCCCGACGACAAAAAATCTCCGACATTTAAATTTCGCGGAGGTTCTACGGTAATCTTCAATCACCGGGGAGAGGTTCGCTACGTAATACAAAAGAATATCAACCGACAAGAACGGCTTGACGAACAAAGAGATTATCAATCTCAGTTGAGTGCTGTTTCGGCCGCCTCAATTTTTAAGCCCAACGAGTTGTGCACAATTAGCTTTGCCGCGATGCATAGAGCAGGTTGAGCCATGGTTCGCCCGAGTAGAAAAGAATCAGTCCATCGAAATCCACAGCAGAAGAAGCGGACGAAACAGAAGCCAGATTATCTAAGTTCATGTTCAATTCGAATACGAATGTACCGCGTTGGCTTTGGAGATTGCTTTCTCCTCTCCTTTGGAGACGTGGCGAGCAATGGGGGTACGTGTTCGCACCTGCTCATAGACTGTGGAGTTCACACGCAGGGCGATTTGCATACCCTTCCACGAATCTTGGAGAACATAAAGCAGGAGTCTAAGGGGTTTCTATCACTTGTCATCGCGACACATGCTCATCGAGATCATATTTCCGGTTTTGATCCGAGCTTGAATGGATTTTCTGGCATTCGGGTGTCTGAAGTTTGGTTGCCATGGATTGAAAATCTCAATGATCCCACCGCTCGCAAGCTCGTGCGCAAACGAACTGCGCTTGCCGAGGCACTCGAGCAACACATTCGCGCGGCAGGAATTTCGGGCCCGGCCGTCGGAATAGTGCAAAACGCTTTAGGTAATGAAGCGGCGCTGGGGGCACTTAGGAATGGTTTAAACGGTGCCAGAGTGCGTTATCTGAAAGCAGGCGCATCGTTCTTGGACACGACCGAAATCAAGGGTCTATCGGTGCAAATTCTGGCTCCTCCGACAGATCAACATTTTCTCAGCGTCATGAACCCGCCAGTCGGTGATCGCTTCTTAAGGGTTGGCCGAACGGGAAAGGCGGTGGCGGCGAACCCAATTGCGCCATTTCCTGATCATTGGATAACGGATCAGCAACTCCCTGAAATGCCGTTGAAGGCAGCGGAAAGAAAGAAGCTTGCCAAGATGTTGAACAGTGGCGAGGATCTGGCGTTCACGCTAGACAGCGTGCTCAACAATACCAGCATCGTTTCGTTGATGTCGTACCAGGGCAAGAACCTTCTTTTCCCTGGGGATGCACAGTACGGCAATTGGAAATCTTGGATTGCGACACCCGAAGGAGAATCAATTCTCGGAAGCCTGCATTTCCTAAAAGTCGCGCACCACGGCAGCCACAATGCTACACCTCGAAGCGCGCTTGAACGCACCTCCGAAAAGGCATTCGTTGCAATGATTTCCACGCAGGACACACCTTGGCCGTCCATTCCATATGAGAAGATGTTGGCCGCACTTAGGAAAAAGGCAAAGAGCGTTGTGCGAAGCGACTCGATTCCAGTGGAAGGAGCAGAGAGGATTCCACGAGATCGTCGATTTGCCGCCACCACGGGCTTTGAGTTAGGGCCTTTTTGGTGCGATTACTTTCTGTGACGCAACTTGCGAGTTAACCTTATTCTATAAAGTGGGATGAACGGAATGCTGGGCAAGTTGTTCACGTCCACCCTAGGGACGTAGTCGCTGGAACGAATGCGGGAGCATGAAACATATCTTCAGGTCTCGGTCGAATGCGAACAGAATCGATCATGCAATCGCCGGACCATGTTGGTTGGTTCGGCTATCCCGGAACCAACCTGAACTTGCGGATTTTGCAAAACTTCCCAATCCTTAACCTCCTGATGCACAAAAACATTCGCCGAAAAATCCGCACCAAAGTTTCGATTTTCGTTCCAACATTATTTTCGGGATTCGATTTCAGGCAATTGCGCGAGGCGATTTGCGTCGCCATGTTCGGCGTTTTCACCGGCAGCGCACATGGGAGAGACACGGGCCGATATCGGGACACGCCGGCAGACGGGGCAGGCGGAGATTTCGGCTGCGCGTCGGGACGTCCGTGTCGCGCACGCGGAGTCGATTGCCGCGATTGCGAAGCGGGACGCATTCCGGCGCGGCGCGCGCTCCTGTTGTCGTCGTGCTATTTCGGCAAGAAAGCCGATCGGCGCTTCGCGGCTCTCACTCCGTCCCTTGAATCTGTTCGGAGATTTCGTCTCGCGTGCGGCGCAGCAAAAAGTTCCCCTGTTATTCTCGTGTTTAACAGGGGAGAATACCCGAGGCGAGTTTGTGGACATCGAGGCAAACCCTGGATTTTTCGGAAACCTCGCTTTATGTGCGCCGCAGCAGAAAGTTCCGGCGAGGGCCTCGGCAGGGCCTACCGCAGGGGATTCGGCAGGCGTTTCAGCAGGGCCGAAAAGCCCTGCTCCGGCTCATCAAGCTATTGATTCTGTTGAAGAGTCCGGAGCGACAAAATTCTTCAAAGGACCGCACGTCTCTTCGCAGCTCAAAAAGGCGCACAATTCCGGCGCAGGGCCGAATACAGGCCCAATAACAGGACCAATAACAGAGCCGATAACAGGCCCAATAACAGGACCCATAACAGGACCGATAACAGGACCGATAACAGGGAACTGGGCTCCTGTTCCGCCGCATCAAGCCATTGATTCCGTTGAAGAGTCCGGAACGACAAAATTTTTTCAATCGGAATCCGCCGCCGAGCGCGGCTTCTCCGGGTGCTATCTTCCCGCGATGACCGACTCGTTCGCCAACGCCGCGTCCCCGCTGCCCGCACCCTTCGATCCGGCGCGCGCGGCGCGCACGCTCGATGCGTTGGCGGAGCACGGCTATTTGCCGCCGCCGGGTGCGCGCGCCGTGTTCGAGGCCGCGTTCGGCAACAGTCCTTTTCTCGCGCGTCTTGCTTTGCGCGAGCGCGAGTTCCTCGGCGTTCTCGTGGAGCGCGGTCCGCGCGCGGCGCTGGAGGCGGCGCAGGCTGCCGCGCTCGGCGCAGATGCGGCCCCGGACATCACCGCCGCCATGGCGATCCTGCGCGTCGCTAAAAGGCGCGCGGCGCTTGCCATCGCGCTCGCCGACATCGCGGGCGAGTGGGGTCTCGACGAAGTGACGAGGCTGTTGACGCAATTTGCCGATGCGTGCGTGAGCGGCGCGTTGCGGTTTCTGCTGCGCGACGCGGCGCGGGTTGCGGGCATGGCCGAGCGCAGCGGTGCGGAGCTCGAAGCCTCGACCGGCCTCGTCATACTCGCCATGGGAAAATACGGCGCCTTCGAACTCAATTATTCCAGCGACATCGACCTGATCGTCTTCTACGACGTCAAGCGCTTTCCGTTCCGCAAGAAAGACGATCCGCGCGGCGCGGCCGTCGACATCGTCAAGGGACTGGTCAAGCTGTTGAGCGAGACGACGGCGGACGGTTACGTCTTCCGCACCGATCTGCGCCTGCGACCCGATGCCGGCGCCACGCAAGTCGCCATCTCCACCGACGCGGCGGAATCCTATTACGAAGGCATGGGCCAGAATTGGGAGCGCGCCGCGATGATCAAGGCGCGCGCCTGCGCCGGCGATCTCGCTTCGGGGGCCGCGTTCCTCAAGGCCGTCGAGCCGTTCGTCTGGCGGCGCAATCTCGATTTCGCCGCCATCGAGGATATTCATTCGATCAAGCGCCAGATCCATGCGCATGGCGGGCACGGCGCGATCGCGGTGGCCGGTCACAACATCAAGCTCGGCCGCGGCGGCATTCGTGAGATCGAATTCTTCGCGCAGACGCAACAGCTCATTCTCGGCGGCCGCAACACGGCGCTCCGGCCGAACCGCACGCTCGACGCCATCGAAGCGTTGCGCACGCGCGGGCTGGTGTCCGACCGGACCGCCGCCGATCTCGACGAAGCGTATCGTTTCCTGCGCGGGCTCGAGCACCGGCTGCAGATGATCGAAGACGAGCAGACTCATTCGCTGCCGAAATCTCCGGAGGGTCTTGCGCATATCGCATGCTTCACGGGCTTTGCCGACGTGGCTGCGTTCAGCGCGGCGTTGATCCGCAGGCTCGAGATCGTGCAGTCGCATTACGCGAAACTATTCGAGCGGGAGGCTCCCCTTGCGTCGGGCACGGGAAGCCTCGTCTTCACCGGCGTGGAGGACGATCCCGAAACGCTCGAGACCTTGAAGAGCATGGGCTTCGCCGATGCGCATCACGTGGCGGGCGCCATCCGCGGCTGGCATCACGGCCGCATCCGCGCCACGCGCAGCGCGCGGGCCCGCGAGTTGCTGACGAAGCTCGTGCCGGTTCTACTCGATGCGCTGGCGGCGACGGTCGATCCGCAGGCTGCCTTCGCGCAGTTCGACCGCTTCGTCTCGCGGCTGCCCGCGGGTGTTCAGCTCTTCTCGCTGTTCCTGGCCAATACGCATCTCCTGAAGCTCATCGCGGCCGTTGCGGGCTCGGCGCCGCGTCTCGCGGACCATCTGGCCCGCGCGCCGGCCGTGCTCGATGCGCTGCTCGATCCGGGATTTCTGGGCGAGCTGCCGTCGCGCGCACGTCTCGATCGCATGCTGGCCGAGCAGCTTGGCGGTGCGCGCGATTACGAAGGCGCGCTCGACGCAGCCAGGCGTTTCGCGCGCGAACAGAATTTCCGCGTGGGAGTTCAGATCATCGAAGGCGTTGCCCAGGCGCATGAGGCGGGTCCCGCCTTCGCCGCTGTCGCCGAGAGCGCGATCGTGGGGTTGTTGGGCGCGGTGGAGGACGAGCTTGCGCCGAGCGCGGGACGCGTTCCCGGCGGCGCGTTCGCGGTGGTCGCGATGGGCAAGCTCGGCGGTCGCGAGACGACCGCAAGCTCCGATCTCGATCTGATTTTCGTTTACGATTCGCCGGCCGGTGTGGAGACTTCGGACGGCGCAAAGCCGCTGCCGGTGATCGTCTATTATGCGCGGCTGGCCCAGCGCCTGATCTCGGCCCTGACCGCGCTCACCGCGGAAGGCGGTCTCTACGAAGTCGACATGCGGCTGAGGCCCACCGGGAACAAGGGCCCGGTCGCGGTCAGCCTCGAATCCTTTTCCCGCTATCACGCCACCGAAAGCTGGACCTGGGAGCGCATGGCGCTGACGCGCGCGCGCGTGATCGCGGGACCGGCGGCGCTGGCAGCGCCGATCGACGCTGCGATTCGCGCCACGCTGACCAAGCTCGGCGATGACACGAAACTGGTGAAGGACGCGCGCGAGATGCGCGAGAAGCTGGCGGCGCAATTTCCCGGCCGCAACGCGTGGGATCTGAAGTTCGCGCCGGGCGGTCTGGTCGATATCGAATTCATCGCCCAAGCGCTGCAGCTTCGCGCGGCAGTCGATGCGCCGGAGATCCTCGATACCAATACGATCGCCGCGCTCGAGCGCCTCTCTCTCGCGCGTGTTCTCGACGTGCTGTATGCGGAGGACCTGATCGCGGCGGCAAAGCTTCAGCACGCGCTGACGCAAGTGCTGCGCATCGCGGTCGATGGCGTGCTCGAACCGGAAAAAGCGACGCCGGGATTGAAAGCACTCCTCGCCCGCGCCGGCGATACCACCGATTTCGCAGGCCTCGAAACGCAGCTCGCCGCCACGCAGACGCGCGTCCGCCAAATCTTCGACGAGATATTGCCCGCGGCTTAGAGGGAACGGATTTTGAACTGTATAGAAATCTCCACCCTCCCCTTGAGGGAGGGTCGAAAAATTCGGAGGCGTGAGCCGAAGAATTTTTCGGGGCGGGGTGCTGTTGATCGAGTACCCCGCCCCGAAGTTTTCTTTTCGCTGACGCTCAAAGAAAGCCTTCGACCCTCCCTCATGGGGAGGGTGGAATTGACTCGGCGACTACGGCACCAGCCGCTTGATCCATTCGGGCAGTGCGAAGGAGGCGGCGTGGATTTCGGGGTTGTAATAGTCCGTTTTGATCTTCGATGCGGCGAACGCGGCGCGCGCGCGCTTGAGGCCTGCGGGTGTGCCGAGCGCCTTGCCGCTGCCGGCCCAGGACAGCGCCATGAACCCGCCGATGTAACTCGGCACCACCGTCAGATAGAGGCCGGACTGCGGGAAGAATTCCGCCAGCTCCTTGAGCGCGTCGGTGATCTCCCAGGGCTGGTAGAACGGCACGCCGGTCTGGAACGTGGCGAAGCCTCCGGGCTTCAGCGCCGCCTTGACGCGGTCGTAAAAGGTCTCGCCGAACAGCGCCTTGCCGGGGCCGACCGGATCGGGGCGGTCGGCGACGACGAGGTCGAAGCGGCCCTTGCTGGCGGGCCGGCCCAGATATTCGAACGCGTCGGCGATCTCGATCTTGAGTCGCTTGTCCTTGAAGGCGCGGGCGTTGATCTCGCCGAAATGCGCCTTGCAGAGCTCCACCACCCGTCCGTCGATGTCGACCAGCACGACCTCCTTAACGCCTTTGTGTTTGAGCGCCTCGTCGGCGATGGAGAGGTCTCCGCCGCCCACGATCATCACGCGCTCCGCGCGGCCATGCTCGAACAGCGGCAAATGTGTCAGCATTTCGGCATAAGCGGATTCGTCCCGCGTGGTGATTTGGACGATGTCGTCGAGCACCATCACGCGGCCGTTGGCGACGGTGTCGAAGATCGCGATGCGCTGGAAGCGGCTCCTCTCCTCGACGATCGGTTGGCCTGCAAGCTCCATCGATTGGGCGTAGCCCTTGTGAAGCCGCTCCTTGAAAACTTTCTGCACCGCCGTCTCCACTCTATTTAGATGCTGTCGAAGCAAAGGGCGCCGATATAGGGCCCGCGGCTCCCTCTGTCTATCTCCGCGACGCGTGAGCGCGGAGGAGGTTTGTGACACGGAGCGTGTCCCCGCTGCCCGCCGGTTAGAAAAAATTGACGTTTGGATGACAATAATTGTTGCATGGGGGGGCGACGCGCATATATTCCGCGTTGTTCCGGCAACGGAACTAAGCGGCGCGGCGGAGGTTCTCCCTCCGCCCGCCGCTTTCTTCTTAGCGGTGCTCCAAGCTGCGAGGCGGCGAGCACCATGGTGTCAACGCTCTGGGAGGGTAAGCCGAATGGCTCGACTCGGACTCAAAGTGGCGGCGACCAATGGAGTGCGAACGCTGAAAGCACGCACTCCGGCGAGGACCGTTCCGGTGCTCGTTCCGATGAGGGACGAGGATCAACAGAAGGATCACTTTATTACCCGCAACGGCATGACCTATGCGGGTAGTCATCTGATCATAGACTTGTGGGATGCCGAAAGACTCGGCGACCGCGATCATATCGAACAGGCGCTGATCGATGCGGTGAACGCGGCAGGGGCGACGCTTCTGCACATTCATCTGCATACGTTCACGGAAGGCGGAGGAGTGTCCGGCGTTGCCGTTCTTTCCGAAAGCCATATCAGCGTTCACACATGGCCGGAACGCGGCTATGCGGCGTTCGACGTCTTCATGTGCGGCGATGCAGAGCCGCGCAAGGCGATGGACGTGTTCAAGGCGGCCTTCAATCCGGGCCGCATCGTGATCGGCGAGCACAAACGCGGCGTTCTCTAGAACCGCCAGCCTCGCACGAAATTAACCAAGGGCGGAAATGGCAGCCAAAGCCGTTTCCGCCTTTTTTCTGCGCTATTATCTTTGTTTGACGAAAGTTAGCGACCGTTAACCCCCAGCCGAGCGAGGCTCGGCGACAATGGGCGGAGATAAAGGCGAGGATCGGTGCGCTACGACGCTGCCATTATCGGCGCGGGCGCAGAGGGCTTGGCAGCTGCGGCGTTGCTCGCCGGGGCCGGCGTCAAGACCATTGTGGTCGAGCGGAGCGAACGCGCCGGCGGGCGCGCGACGACGCGCGAATTCCATCCGGGCTTTCGCGCATCTCCCTTCGCCGACGAACTTCCTCCCATTCCAGCAGACATTCATTGGGCGCTCGATCTCTCCCGGCGCGGCGCGATCTTCAGGCCCGCGCCGACATCGACCGCCATTTGGCCCGACAGGCAGTCGCTGCTGCGTGCGCGTGAAAGCGGCGCGTCGTCCGTTCACAGCTTTCTGAGGAACGCGGCGGAACGCGCGTCCGACCTCCGCGCGCGCGCAACCCATGACAGCAACCGCGCGCCGCAGCGTTCGTTCTTTTCGCGGCCGGCGGTTCCGGCGTCCTGGCCCTGTGAGGACTGGATGGCGGCGTCGCTTGCCGAAGTTCTCGCGCGAGAGATCGGCGATCCGGATATGGAAGCCCATCTCGCGGCCGCGGCGCTCAGGGGATGGGTCGCCGATCCGTTCCTGCCGGGAAGCGCGCTTCATCTCTTGTCGCTCCAACGCTCGGGCACCGTCACCGGCGGTCTCGCGACGCTGGCGGACGCGCTTGTGAGTGCAGCGCGCGAGGCGGGCGCCGAGATATCTCTCGGCCGAGACGCGACGGACATCCGGCATGCCAAGGGCCGCGTGTCGGGGATCGGTCTGGCGGACGGCTCCGAGATCGAAGCTCGGGCCGTCATCTCGACGCTCGATCTGAAGCGCACCTTTCTGTCCTTCTTTCAATGGAATGCCCTCCCGAAGGAGATCGTGCAGGCGGTCGGAGCGTTTCGCATGGCGGGAACCACGGCGCGGGTTCTGTTCGCGCTGGACACCGTTCTTCCCGGCGCCAAGCGTGGCGCGATCTATGTGGCGCCGGACCTCGAACAACTCGCGGCGGCCAATTCCGCCTGGCGCTCGGGAACGATTGCGGCACATCTGCCCGTGGCTTTGCGAGTTGCCGACGATCCGAGCCTCGCGCCTGCGGGCTCCGCCGTCGTTACCGCCACGTTTGGTGCGGTACCGTACAGGCTGTTCGACGGCGCCTGGACGCGCGAGAAGCGCGACGCGCTGCGCAAGCAGGCGCTGGCTGCTCTCGAATCGGCGATACCCGGTGCGAGCGCGCATGTAGTCGCCGCCGAAGTGATCGCGCCGCCCGACATCGAGGAGGCGCTGGGTGCGACTGACGGCGATCTCGCGGGTGGCGAGATCGCGGCGGACCAGATGCTGAGCGCGGGTCCATGGCCCGACTTTCCGTTTCCGCGTTCTCCCTTCAAGGGTCTCTATCTCGCGGGCTCATGGCTCGCGATGGGGGCGACATGCGCCGCAGGCGCGGCGGTAGCCCGCATTGTCGCTCTCGATCTGGCTAAAGGCGCGCTCAAATGAGCGGCGACGCGATTGTGGTTGGCGCAGGCGTGAACGGTCTCGTGGCAGCCACCTATCTCGCCCGCGCGGGGCGAAAGGTGCTTGTGCTCGAGGCGAAGGATCGGCTCGGAGGCGCATGCCAGACGACGTGGTTCGCCTCGAGCTTTCGCGGTCCCGCAATTGCACACGCGCTCACCGCACTCGATCCCCGTGTTGTCGCCGAATTGAAACTCGCACGGCGCGGATTGAAGTTTGCCGTACGCGATATGCCGCTGGTCGCGCTACGCGCCGACGGAAAGCATCTCACGAACGGCCGCGATCTGCGTGCAACCGCACGCAACATCGCCGTCCATTCGCGTGCCGACGCCGAAACCTGGCCGCGCTTCCGCCGCGAGCTGTTCGAGCTTGCGCGCAGGATGCGGCCGTTGTGGTGGAGCGATGGAAAGAGTGAAATCCCAAGCGAGATCGCGCGATTGCGGCGCCTCAGTCTCGCCGCCTGGCTCGACTCCCGTTTCGAATCCGACGCCGTGAAAGCCGCGCTCGCGGGTGACGCCGCGTCTCTGTCGCCTCTCGCGCCAGGTTCGTCGCTGCTTTTGCTGTGGCGCGCGGCGCAGGAGATGTGCGGGTTGCAGGGTGCGGCCGCAATTCCCCTGGGTGGCCCCGGTGCTCTGGTTGACGCGTTGACGGCGGCAGCAAAAATCGCCGGCGTCGAATTCCGCTCCGGCGCGCATGTCTCCGACATTCGCGTGAAGGATGGCGCCGCCTCGGGTGTGGTACTCGACTCCGGCGACGAGATCCCGGCAAACGTTGTCCTCGCGAGCTTTTCGAGAGCCGGACTCCTTGCGACCAAAGCAGGCCGCACGGCATTGGGATTTTCGGAAAGCGTCGCGTTGGAACGCGGCGTGTCGCCGGCGGCATCGGCGAAGGTGATGCTGGCGTTGAATGCGCCGCCGGCGTTCAACGGCGTTGCCGTGCCGCTGCGGGGACGCTTCCTGCTTGCCGACAGGCTCGAAACGTTTGTGGCCGCGCATGCGGCGTCGCGTGCCGGTCGCGTGCCGCAGGAACTCGTGCTGGAAGTTGTCGTTCCGACGGCCGGCGATCCCGAGCTCGCACCGCTGGGACAACATGTCGTGAGCATCCGGATCGGACCATTGCCGCGGCATGTCGCCGGTGGTTGGGATGCGGCGAAAACACCGCTTGCCGCGAAGGCCGTCGCTGCGCTTGATCGTTGCGCGTCCGGCCTTGCGCGTCATGTCGTGGCGGCGCAGGTGTTGACGCCGGACGATATCGCGGCGCGTTACGGTGCAGAGGATTCGTGCGCGGTGACTGTCGAGCGTCTGTTGTCGGACTGGTCCTCGCGTATCCGGACGCCGATTAAGGGTCTCTTTCTTTGCAGCGCGGCGTCGGAACCGGTCGATGCAGTGTCGGGCCGCGCCGGACGCATTGCGGCAACTCTGGCGTTGCGCGAAGGAGCGGCGAAATGAAGACGCCGCTCGTCCGCGCCACGCCGTTTCATGCGCGCGCCGCCGCCGCCAATCTCGAAAATGCGTGGGTTCTGCGCAACGGCGTCACGCTTGCGTCCTTTTATAGCGATGCGAACAGTGAGGCGCTCGCTGCGCGGTTGCGCGTGGCGATGGCGGATATCTCCTGGCGCCGGCGCATCATGCTGGAAGGTGCGCGCGCGGTGGAGTTTCTGTCGAAGCTCGTCACGCGCGATGCGGCAAAGCTCTCGCCCGGCACTTCGTTCAAGGCCTTGTGGCTCAGCGATGGCGGCGGCGTGCGCGGCGCAGATGCGATCGCACGCTATGGCCGCGAGTCGTTTTTGCTCGTGGTCTCCGCGCCGGACTTGGACTGGATCGAGTCGTCCGCCGCTGCCTATGACGTCAAGCTGCGCGACATGAACGACGAAGGCGGGATCGCGATCGTCGGTCCTTATGCGCACGCGACCGTAGAGGCGGCCCAACTGACGGCCGATCTCGAGCCTCTGGCGTTTCGCAAGCTGTCCTGGCGCGGCATCGATGTGACTCTGTCGCGCTTCGGCGAACATGGCGGTTACGAAATCTGGTGCGCGCCCGATGACGGCACTGTCGTGTGGGATCGCATCGCGCGCGCGGGCGAGAGCTTCGGTCTGGAGCCGGCGGGTGTTGACGCGATGGATGTTCTCGATCTCGAAGCGGGTATCGCGCGTCCGGGCCTCGACTATGAACCCGCGCGCGACGGCCATGCGAGTGAGCCGAGCCCCGTAGCGCTTGGTCTCGAATCGCTGATCGATCCGGACCACCAATCGTTCAACGGACGAACGGCCTATCTCGCCGCGCGAGAAAGGGAACCGATGCGTCTCGCCGGCATCGAAATCCATTCGGATATTCCAGCACCCTTCACGCCGCTTCTTCTGAAGGGCCGCGCGGTCGGGCACACGCTATGTTCGATGTGGTCGCCGTCTTTGCGCCGCGCCATCGCGCTGGCGCAGATCGACGTATCGGCCTTCGCGCCCGGTACAAAGCTGACGCTCACGCTGCCGCCTTCGCGCGCCGTACGGGAGCTTCGCACGGCCGAGGCGCGCGTCGTGGCCTTGCCGTTCTTGAAAGTTCCTGATTCCATCGCGCCATGAAACATGCTGGGCCCTCGGCGCTCGACCGGCTAGAACCGCTGCTGGAAACATTGCGCCGGGAACTGCGCCTCAAGGAAAAATCCCGCGGCACCTTCTATCGCGGCGGCCGCGCCTTCCTGCATTTCCACGAACATGGCGACGAATTGTTCGCCGACATCCGCCTCAGCGACGATTTCGAACGCTTGCCCGCGACCAAGCCGGCCGAGCGCGCGGCTCTGCTGAAACTGCTCGGCAAAGCGCTTGGCGACGGAAAATCCGGGTCCGCGCGTTCAACCTCTCCGAAGCGTCAGCGCCGTTAGGGAGGTCTCGCTGTCGACTGCTCCGGGCGATACGCTCGGTCGAGGAGCCGCAGTTTGGCAATGGACCCCGACGGCGAATTGGTGGCGCGGGTGGGGGCGGGCGACCGCGCCGCGGCCCGGCTGCTGGTCGCCCGCCACCTGGACAAGCTGCTCGCGCTCGCGCGGCGCATGCTCGGCGAGACGGGTGAAGCCGAAGATGCGGTGCAGGAAACGTTTCTGAAGTTGTGGACTCATGCCGCGCGCTGGCAACCGGGTGGGGCGAAATTCGAAACCTGGCTGTTCCGCGTGGCGATCAACGCTTGTTATGACCGGCTCAGGAAGCGGGGGCATCTCTCGCTCGACGAGGCGCCGGAGGCGGTCGATCCCGCACCCGGCCCCGAACGCGCGCTCCAGAATGCAGCGCTTTCGCAGGCGATCCAGGCGGCGCTCGATGCCCTGCCGCCGCGCCAGCGGGCCGCGATCCTGCTCTGCCACTATGAGGGCCGCGGCAATGTCGACGCGGCGGAAATTCTCGGGATCGGCGTTGAAGCGGTGGAATCCCTGTTGTCCCGCGGCCGGCGCAGCCTGCGCGCAAGCCTCGGGCATCTGCGGGAGGATTGAGAGAGATGAGCGACGAAGAATTGTCCGACGTCGGGTTGGTTGCGCTGCTGCGCGATGCGGAGACGCAGGATCGCATCGACGCGTCGGCTGCCGCGGCTGCGCTTTCGGCGCGGGTCATGGCCGATTTCGATGCCGCGTCGGCGCGGCGCTCGTGGCTTGCGCGAAGCGGAGTTTTCGTGTCTCGGCTCGCCGCTACGACGTGGCCGGGCGCGCCGCTCTGGAAGCCCGCTTGCGCGCTCGGGTTTTCGCTGATGATCGGGCTCGGGGTGGGTGCACTGCTGCCTGTGGATAATCCACAGGAAGACACCAGCTTCGCACTGGATTCGTCGCCGGGATTGGACATTGGAGGAGATCTGCGATGAGCCAACAGTCGCCGCCGCGGCGCAGCAGTGTCAGCACGATCCTGATCGTGTCGCTGTGCTTCAATTTCTTTCTGGCGGGTATCGTCGTGCTGGGCACCTTGCGCGCGATCCAGCGCGCACGCGCCGCCGTCCCCGTGCGCCAATTGCTGATGCCGCAAGCTGTAAAGTTACTGTTGCCCGGCGACGAGCAGGGAAAACTGGATGCCATCATCGCGGACCATCGAGACGCGCTGAACAAATATCGCGACGAGGCGATCGAATCCCGCGCAATCGCATTCCGCGAATTCGGCTCTGCCGAATTTGATGCATCGAAATTTGCAAGCGACCTTGAGGCGGTTCATGCCGCCGACAGCGCGCTGGAAGAAGAAGCGATCAAGTCGATGTCCGAAACAGCGGCGAAACTCACGCCGCAGGAACGCAAGTTGGTCTCGGATCACCTGAAGCACGAATTGTGGGCCGCCCGTTGGAAACAAGGCCGCCCGGAGGAACAATAGCCGGTTTTGCCTCGTAAACCCTCGGAATTGCCGGCCCTTCCGCGGCCTTAGCCGTCTCTTTATAATATATGGGCCATTCTCAATGGCGATTGACCGAGATTCGTTCCACCCGCGGATGTCATGGCCCGCGAGCGCGGGCCACCCAGGTGACGCGTCTCCGAACGTGAAGGAAGATCGATGTCTGAGCGTCGCCGGCGCAATGAACACGTTTCACCTGGACGGCCCGCTTTCGCGGGCCGTGACAACGCGGGGTATGAAGTAGACGCGGCCCATAAAATTCGTTCCGTCCGAGCATCATGAACAAGCAGTCCCCCGCACCGAGTTTCGCGCGTCCGGCTTTTGTCGCCGAGGCGCGCAAGGCGTTCGACGCCTTCGTGCACGCAAATCCCGATGTGGCCGCGATCGATGCCGTGCTGGCCGATATCTGCGGCACGCTCCGGGGCAAGCGTTTTCCGGTGGCCGAAGTCGCGCGACTGTTCGACTCCGGCATGCAGATTCCTCGTTCGATCTATCTGATGGATGCGCATGGCGAGATGACGAACGCGCTTGACCGGGGCTTCAGCGACGGCGATCCCGACGGCACGGCGTGGCCTATTCCCGGCACGCTGTCGCGCGTCTGGGGCGACGGTGCGCCCCGCGCGCAGATGCTGATGAGCCTGCGCGACGAAGACGGCGCCTCCGATCCGGCCGAACCGCGCGCCGCGGTCGAGCGCGTGCTCGAGCGCTTTCACGAAATGGCGCTGACGCCTGTGGCGGCGCTCGAACTCGAGTTCTATCTGATCGATCGCGCGCGTACCGGCGATGGCGCGCCGCAGCCGCCGCTCGATCCGAGGAGCGGCCTGCGCGAGCGCGCGGCCTCCGTATACGGTATCGACGATCTCGACCGTTACGCCGCGTTTCTCGGCGCGCTCACGACCGCGGCACAATTGCAGGGGGTTCCGGTCAGCGCGGCCAGCAAGGAATATGCGCCGGGTCAGTTCGAAGCCAATCTCAAGCACCAGAGCGATGTGCGGCTCGCGGCCGACCACGCGGTTTTCCTCAAGCAGATCGTGAAGGCTGCGGCGCGAGCGCAGGGCTTCGAAGCGACCTTCATGGCGAAGCCCTATCCCGATCGTTCGGGCTGCGGGCTTCATATCCATGTCAGCGTGCTGGACGCCGCGGGCCGCAACATTTTCAATGACGGCAGCTGGGGCGGCTCGGACAAACTGCGCCACGCCATCGGCGGGTTGCAGACATTGATGCCGGAATCGATGTCGTTGTTTGCACCGAACGTGAATTCCTATCGCCGCTTCCAGCCCGACATGTTTGCGCCCGTCAATCGTCGCTGGGGCATCAACAACCGCTCGGCGGGGTTGCGCGTACCGGTGGGTGCGGAAGATGCGCGCCGCATCGAGCATCGCGTGGCAGGCGCGGATGCCAATCCCTATCTTGCGCTGGCCGGCGTGCTGGCAGGCGTGCATTACGGGCTTGCGAACGGGATCGATCCGGGAACGGCGGCCATCGGCAATGTTTCGCGGGAGCCCGATCTCACTTTGCCGTTTTCCATCGACGATGCACTTGCGCGCCTCGATGCGGCGGAAATCCTCAAGACTTATCTCGGCGCGGAAACGCTCACCCTCTACCGCGAAACGAAACGCATCGAAACGCAAAGGTTGCGCCGCGTGATGACGGCTGCGGAGTACGATTGGTATTTGTGAGTTACGTTCCACCCGCCCCGGGAGGGCGGGTCGAAATTATCTTTGAGTGCCAGCGAAAAGAGAATTTCGGGGCGGGGTGCTTCATCAACATCACCCCTCCCCGAAAAATTCTTCGAATTTTTCGACCCTCCCTCAAGTGGAGGGTGGTAGAAGTTAAGCCGTCTTTTCCTTCGGCAAATGCAGTTCCGCAAGCGTGCCGTCGCCTGGCGCGCCGGAGATGCGGACGACTCCCCCCATGCGGCGGGCGAGCATCATGGAGGTGGCGAGGCCCAGGCCCGTGCCAGTGGTCGAGCCGGGGCGATCGAAACGCGTAAACGCTTCGCCTGCCTTGGCGCTTTCTTCGAGCGAGAAGCCGAGACCGCTGTCGCGCACCGCGATCACCACAGTACGCTGCTCGCTGCGCAGCTGAACGCGCACGCTACCTCCTGCCGGCGTGTATTGCAGCGCATTGGCGACGATGTTGCTGAGGATGCGCTTCACCCCCGCGGCGTCGGCGAATGCCGGCGCTTCGCCTGGCAGCGATACCGTCAGCTTGATCCTGCGCGCGCGCGCCTTGACCGCGTTCTCGTCAATCACTGCGCGCACCACGACTGCCACGTCCATCATGGCCGGCGCCAGCAGGTGCCGCCGTGCCTCAAGATCGGCGAATTCGAGAATGTCTCCTATCTTGTCGTGCAGCTGGCGGCCGGCATTTGCGATGTCGTGCGCATACTCGACATATTTGGGATGGCCCGGCTGGCCGAAGAATCCCTGCTCGATCACCTCCGAGAAGCCGATGATCGCATTGAGCGGCGTGCGCAATTCATGGCTCATATGGGCGATGAATTCGGTCTTGGAGCGTTCGGCTTCGATCGCGCGGCGCTCGGCATCGGCGAGGCGCACCAGCAGCCGCGCATCCTCAGGCGCGGTGGCGCGCAAGGTCCGCATCGCTTCGGCGGTGCGCGCGCGGCGCTCGAATTCGCGTACGAACACGACGGCAAGGCCTGCGCCCGCCAGTGCGGGCCCGAATATAAAGAACAGATAGAGCGGCAGCGCGCCGTACCATGCACCGAGAGCATCGCCGACCGTCACCGACGAACCCACGCTCAGCGGCCAGCCGGGTACGCGCCTGAGCGAGATCAATCGCGCGCCACCCGGAAGATCGACGATACGCGCGGCCGAAGGAGCAGTATCGAGCGCAAGCGGCGCCATGGCGGGCACGTCGCTCCAGTCGGCGCCGAGCGCCACAACCTTTCCGTTCGATGTCGCGACGAGCGAATCCTCCATGCTGGCAGGAGGAAGCAATGCGGACGGATCGATCTGCATCGCCACAATGTGTTCGCCCGCGCGAAAGGCGAGCGCCATCGTGCGGCCGTCGGCGGAAGGAATGACCGCGTGCGCCGTCGATGCAAGCGCATCCGCCGGCAACGGCAGGAGCCCTTCGGGGGAACCCGTCATTTCGAATTGCAGGCGACCGCCGCCATCGAGCACCGCGATGTTGCGAAGCCCGCGTCCGCCCGCTTCGGAAAGTGCAGCCGACGTTTCCGCCGATGGTGCGGCATTCGCAAAAGCTGTTCCCAGCGCCTGATAGCGCTCCAGGATCGACGACAGATCGGTGGCGATTTCCTGCGCGCGCCGGTCGCCGAAGGCCGCCGCCTGCGTCATCGCATGCATGCGGTCGAGCCGCATCTGGATCGCGCCCGCCGATGCAAAGCTGCCGGCGATCAGCAGCAGGGAAATGATCACGACGATGCGGATATGACGCGTGCCCGCGCGCGCGGATGTCTGCACGGGTCCGGCAAGGGCATCGACTGGCCCAGTGAAGGTTCGGCCCTGCGCCATGAACGAGGCGCACCCCTCGGGTGATTCGCGACAGCCGATTATGCGAATCCGCGAGTCGGGGGGACACTACTTTCGCCTCTACCTAGTTGGGGGAGAGGAGAAAATTACCCCAGCATCTTGCCCACGACCTCGAACAAATTCGAGGAAAGGCCCGGCATTTTGGCGATCGCCTCGAGTTCGGCGCGCATGAGCGCCTGACGGCCTGAGTCATAGCGTCGCCAGTTCTCGAACGCGCCGGACATGCGCGCGGCCACCTGGGGGTTGATGCCGTCGAGCGTGCGGATGGTCTCGGCCACGAGCGCATAGCCCGCGCCGTCCGCGCCGTGGAAGCGCAGATGGTTGGCCGCGAACGCGCCGACCAGCGAGCGGACCCGATTAGGGTTCTTCATATCGAAGGCGGGATGCTTGGTCAGCGCGCGCACGCCGGCGACCGTGCCGGGCAGGGGCGAACTCGCCTGCAGAGCCAGCCATTTGTCGAGCACCAGCGGATTTTGACGAAAGCGGTCGTGGAAATGCGCGAACGCCGCGTCGCGTTTGGCCGAATTCATCCGGCTAAGCGAAGCGAGCGCCGCGATCGTGTCGGTCATGTTCGATGCGCCGCGGTAATGCGTATCGGCGAGCGAGGCCGCCTTCTCGTCGTCGGCCGCGGTGAGGAATCGCAGGCACGCATTGCGCAGGCTGCGCGCTCCGGCAGACGCGGCGCCGGGATTGTACTCTCCCGCCTGCTCGAATTTGCGATAAAGGGCCGTGAGGCGATCGCCATAGGCTTCGGCGATGGCCGAGACCAGCGCCATGCGCGCGGTGTGAATCGCTTCGGGATCGGGCGGCGACATCGCGAGCGCCAGCTCGCCCTCCGACGGCGGCAGCAGCATCTGTGCCGCGAAGGCGGGATCTTTTTCCGCATCGTCGAGCACGCGGCCGATGGCGCCGACGTAAGTCGCGTCCGCGTTCGGCATGACGTCTTGCTTCGCGTCCGCCGCCATCTCCTGCAGGGTTTCGGTTGCCAGCTTCTGCGCCGCTTCCCAGCGATTGAAGGGGTCCGCGTCATGCGCCATCAGCGCGGCGCGATCTTTTCGTCCCAGGGGCACCTTGAAATGCGCCGGCGCCGAGAATCTGCGACCGATCGACGGCAAAGGCGCTTCCGGCACATCGACGAACACGAATGTCTGCTGCGTACCCGTCAGTTCGAGCACGCGCTCCTCCGGCCCGACCGCATTCTCGCCTTCCAGAGTGAGCGGCAACGCCTTGCCGTTCGTGCCGACAAATCCGAGGCGCACGGGAATGTGCATCGGCTTTTTCTCCGGCTGGCCCGGTGTCGGTCCGAGATTTTGTTTCAAGGTCAGCGCATAGGTCTTCTTCGCGGGATCGTAACTGCCTTTCGCCTCGATGGTCGGCGTGCCGGATTGCACATACCAGAGGCGAAACTGTTTGAGGTCGCGTCCGCAGGAATCCTCGAAACATTTGACCCAATCCTCGACGGTGGCGGCTTGCCCGTCGTGTCGCGCGAAATAGAGATCGGTCGCCTTGCGATAGCCCTCGTCGCCCACGAGAGTCTTGAGCATACCGATCACTTCGGAGCCCTTTTCGTAAACGGTCGCGGTGTAGAAATTGTCGATGGTGATATAGGCCTGCGGCTGCACGGGATGGGCGAGGGGCCCCGCATCTTCCTGGAACTGGCGCATGCGCAGCGCCTGCACGTCCTCGATGCGCTTGACGGCGGCGGAGCGCATATCGGCCGAAAACGCCTGGTCGCGGAAGACGGTGAGGCCCTCCTTCAGCGACAGCTGGAACCAGTCGCGGCATGTGATGCGGTCGCCCGTCCAGTTGTGGAAATATTCGTGGGCGACGACGCTTTCGATGCGCGCGTAATCGTCGTCGGTCGCGGTTTCCGGGCTCGCGAGCAGCAGCTTGTCGTTGAAGATGTTGAGACCCTTGTTCTCCATCGCGCCGAAATTGAACGCGGAGACGGCCACGATCATGAAAATGTCGAGATCGTATTCGCGGCCGTACGTCCGTTCGTCCCAACGCATTGCGCGCTTGAGCGAATCCATCGCGTAAGCGACCTTGGGTTCGTTGCCGTGCTCGACAAAGATCGCAAGCGAAACCTTGCGTCCCGACATGGTGACGAATTCGTCGCGCAGCACGCCCAGATCGCCCGCCACCAGCGCGAACAGATAGCAGGGCTTGGGGAACGGATCGTTCCACACCGCGAAATGCCGTCCGCCCGCCAGATCGCCCGATTCAATCGGATTGCCGTTGGAGAGCAGCACAGGGTAATCGCGCTTCGACGCTTCGATGCGGGTCGTGTAGACGGTGAGCACGTCGGGTCGGTCGAGGAAATAGGTGATGCGGCGGAAACCCTCCGCTTCGCATTGGGTGCAGAAGATGCCCTTCGAGACATAGAGCCCTTCCAGCGCCGTGTTCGTCGTGGGGGAGATTTCCGTGACGATTTCGAGCGTGAAGCGTTCGGGAGCCTGGTGGATCGTGAGCGTTTCGGCGTCGATTTTGTAGCCGTCTGTCGGCACAGCCTTGCCGTCGATCGCAAGGGAAATCAGCTTCAGATGCTCGCCGTTGAGGACAAGCGGGGCAGGCGTCGGCGTCGTGCGTAAAATCTGCATCGTCGAGGTGACGCGCGTCGCTTCCGGTTCCAGGTTGAAATCGAGGCCGAGCTTTTCGACGCGATAATCGGGCGCGCGATAATCCTGAAGGCGAATGGCGCGCGGCTCTTCGGTACGCATGATGTGTCCTTGCGGGGTTCAAGCGTGAGGTATAGCGATAATTGTGAGGGGCGAAAAGCAGCGCTCGCTATTCTAGAATATTATACGCCGGTGCTGATGGACCGCGGGCGTCCTCGCCCGCAAGGAATTCGAAGAAATAGAAAAGCGGGCGGGCCAGCCTTCGCCAAGGCTTCGGCTAGTCCAGCGGCAAGTCCTCCGAAGCTGCGAAGCAGCGTAGGAGGGACGCCCGCGGTCCATGAGCGCCGCGACAGAATTCAGCTCTCGATCTCGTTCACATGCGCGAGAAGGTCTTGCGCGTCGTGCGCGAGGTCAGCCAGCGAGCTCGGCATGTCTTCGCCGGATTTGCGCGCCCAGTCGACCAGGGACTTCGCGAAAATCTCGAATTGCGGCGCGCTGGCGATCAGGCGCGCCTGGCGTTCGACGCGGCCGGGATCGAGATCGTATTCGGCGCCGGGCACGCGCCAGCCGCCCCAATCGGCCTGGCCGGTGATGACGACGGGATAGGTTCCCGGCACGGGATGGCGCGCGCAGTCTTCGGCCGGTTGCCATTTGTTGCGGGCCCGGACCACCCGCCACGCTTCGGTGTTGCCCACTGCCGTTTCGGCCGCGGGTTGCTCGGCCTGCAATTCGTCGGCGGAGAATTCACGGCCCAGACCCACGTCGTAATAGATGCGCAGCGGCTCATCGAGCCCCTTGGTCCATTGCGGCAACACGCGCTCGACAAGCGCCCATGTTCCCACGGGTTTCACATAGACGCGCTGGTTCTTGTGGTATTGGGCTTTGGCCATTCGCGGCAAACCTTGCTGTGCCCGGCAAGGGTAAGAAACCGGCATTAAGCCGGAGTTAAGAACCGGTTGCCGGGACCCAAAACCGGACAGTTGCGCATCGCGACAGGGTCTCTATCGTGGCCGGCAACCGCCACTCAGACCGGGACAAAACCCATGAATTTCGACTTTTCCGACGACCAGAAGATGCTCCGCGAGCAGGCCCGCAAGTTCCTGGCCGAAAAATGCACCAACAAGGTGGTCCGCCGCGTGTTCGAAGGCGCGCAGGGCCACGACGCGGCCCTCTGGAAGGGCATCGCCGAAATGGGCTGGCTGGGAACGGCCATCCCGGAGAACTATGGAGGCCTTGGCCTCGGCTACCTTGAGCTTTGCGTCGTGGCCGAGGAATTGGGCCGGGTGCTCGCGCCCGTGCCGTTCTCCTCGACCGTCTATCTGTTCGCCGAAGCGATCCTCGCGGCCGGCAGCGAAGAGCAGAAGACGCGTCTGTTGCCCAAGATCGCCGAGGGCAAGCTGATCGGAACTTTCGCGCGCGCCGAAGGCGTGGGCGCGGTGACACCGAAATCCATCCGCACCCGCTTTGCCGGCGGCAAGCTCACGGGCACGAAGATCGCGGTGGTGGACGGTATGGAGGCCGACTACGCGGTCACGCTCGCGCGCGTGTCCGACGAACCGGGCGAACGCGGCATCGCGCTGGTGCTGGTCGATCTGAAAGGCGCGGGTGTCACACGCCGCGCGCAGGATTCGATCGATCCCTCGCGCAAGCATGCGGAGATCAAGTTCGACGGTGCGGCTGCCGAAGCGCTGGGCAAGCCCGGCGAAGGCTGGTCGACCGCCAACCGCGTGCTCGACCGCGCGGCGATCCTGACGGCTTTCGAACAGGTAGGCGGCGCGGATCAATGCCTCGTGATGGCGAAGGATTATGCCATGACGCGCTATGCGTTCGGCCGTCCCATCGGTTCGTTCCAGGCGATCAAGCACAAGCTCGCCGACATGTATGTGAACAACGAGCTGGCGCGTTCCAACGCCTATTACGGCGCCTGGGCGCTTTCGACCAATGCGCGCGAATTGCCGCTTGCTGCGGCTGCCGCGCGCGTCTCCGCGACGCAGGCGTTCGATTATGCGGCGAAGGAAAGCACGCAGACGCATGGCGGCATCGGCTTCACTTGGGAAGTCGATTGCCATCTTTTCTACAAGCGCTCGCGGGAGCTGGGCCTGTCGCTCGGTCCCCAGCGCGCCTGGAAAGAGAAGCTCGTCACCCAGCTCGAACTGAGCAACGCGGCGTAACGCGCCGACGACATTCAAGAAAAACGAAACGGAGAAACGACCATGGATTTCGAAGACACCGCCGAAGAGGCAAAATTCCGCAGCGAAGTGCGCGCCTGGCTCGACGCGAATGCGAAGCTCAAAGCAAAGGGCGACGGCGGCGACGATATGGAAATGGAGGAAGACCGCGCTTCAATGGAGGCCGCGAAGGCGTGGCAGAAGAAGAAGGCGGCGAAGGGTTACGCGCGTATCGGTTGGCCAAAAGAAGTGGGCGGCCTCGGCGGCACGCCACTCCAGCAGATCATCTTCAACCAGGAAGAAGGCAAATACGACGTGGCGCCGGGTGCTGCGTTCGCGATCGGGCTCGGCATGTGCATCCCGACCCTCATGCATTACGGCTCGAAGGACAGTGTCGCGCGCTATGTGAAGCCCGCGCTGGCCGGCGACGAGATCTGGTGCCAGCTCTTCTCCGAACCCGCGGGCGGTTCGGACGTCGCGGGTCTGCGCACGCGCGCGGAAAAGCACGGCGACGAATGGACCATCAACGGCCAGAAGATCTGGACCTCCGGCGCGCATTATTCCGATTACGGCATCGTGCTCACCCGCACCGACCCGAACGCGCAGAAGCACAAGGGCCTCACGATGTTCTATCTGTCGATGAAATCGCCCGGTGTGGAGGTGCGGCCGATCAAGCAGGCCTCCGGGCAGTCGAATTTCAACGAAGTGTTCTTCACCGACGTGAAGATTCCGGATTCGCAGCGGCTGGGGGAAGTGGGGCAGGGCTGGACGGTGGCGCTCACCACCCTGATGCATGAGCGTCTTGCGGTGGGCGGCGGCACGGGCGGCGGCATCGACGTGAACGAGCTTCTGTCGCTCGCACGCACGCTCGAACTGGAAGACGGACCCGCGATCAAGAACGCCGCCGTGCGCGAGCGCATCGCGGACTGGTATGTGCGCACCGCCGGCCTCAAATACACGACCTTGCGCACCATGACCGCTTTGTCGCGCGGCCAGCAGCCGGGGCCGGAAGCGTCGATCGCCAAGGTCGTCGTCGCCTCCAAGCTGCAGGATCTGTCCGCGTTCGCGATGGAGCTCGAAAGCGAAGCGGGTGCGTTGAAAGGCGAGGACGCGGCAATGGGAGGTATGTTCCAGGCGGGTTGGATGGGTGCGCCGGGTCTGAGGATCGCCGGCGGCACCGACGAAATCCTGCGCAACATCATCGCCGAGCGCGTGCTCGGCCTGCCGCCGGATGTGCGCGTGGACAAGGACATCCCCTTCAACAAACTGCCCAGCGGACGGTGATCGAAACTCCCTGCATCAAGGTCTGCGTCATCGATCCCGCGAGCGGCCTCTGCCGAGGCTGCGGTCGCACGCTGGACGAGATTGCACTGTGGGGCTCGATGAGCGGGGAGGAGAGACGCAGGATCATGGGGGAGTTGAAGGGAAGGATGGTTGCTGTCGGAGAGAAGGCCTGCGAGCGCTGACTCAATTTTCATTTCGCCTCTCCCACTTCGGGGGAGAGGCAGCGAGCGCACTTCCCGCGAAGCGGCGAGGGGGCGCTTGTGCAGAGTCAAATCTTTCAAGGCTCGCGGGCTGCATAAGCGCCCCCTCACCCCGACCCTCTCCCCCAAGAACTTGGGGGAGAGGGGAAAATACTGTGGCAATGCACAACTCCGTCCAGCGGTCTGCTTCGATTGGCGGCCCCCCGATGCCGCCTCTTGCATCCCTAAACTGACTGTAGTAGTTTCTACTACGTCGGTAGTAGAAAAATTCGAAATGGCCCAACCGAAACTGAGCAGGCTCGAACTCCGAATCATGGAAGTGCTGTGGACGCATGGCGCTTCCTCGGTTCGCGAGGTTCAGGAGCATTTTCCGGAAGCCAAGCGGCCCGCCTACACCACCGTGCAGACCATGATGTACCGGCTCGAGGCGAAGAAGGCTCTGCGGCGGACGCGAAAGGTCAGCAACGCGCATATCTTCGAAGCGGTGATCTCGCGGGATGTCGCGCAGCGCCGTCTCGTCGACGAATTTCTGGCGCTGTTCGGCGGTCGCATGCAGCCGGTGATGGCGCATCTGGTCGAGACCGGAAAACTCACTTTGACGGACGTGCAGGAGGCCGAAAGGCTTCTGCGCGAGATCGCCGGCAGGAAGAGAGGCCGCAAATGAGCGCGATATTCGATCACCTTTGGCAATCGACCTTGATTGCGGCGGCGCTGGGGCTGTTGACCCTTCTATTGCGCAGGAACGGCGCATCGGTTCGTTATGGGTTGTGGTTCGCGGCCTCGATGAAATTCCTGCTGCCGTTTTCGGCATTGATGCTGTTCGGCAGCGCGCTCATTCGTCCCTTGGCGCCTGTGTTTTCCGCGCCGACGGTTTTCCACCAACTGCAGCCGGCGGCTCAGCCCTTCGCCGCCGTATCGCCGGTGCTCGCGGCGCCGGGTCCGGCAGGATCGTATCTGGAGCCTGCAATGTTGCTGCTTTGGGCTTGCGGCTTCATTGGCGTTTTGGCGGTGTGGCTGGTCCGCTGGGCACGGCTACGCGCCATCGTCGCCGCGGTACGCGATCTTCCCGCTACGGGTCCGCTGCCTGTGAAATCCTCTGCGGCGCAACTGGAACCGGGATTGGTCGGAATCCGGCGTCCCGTCCTGCTTCTGCCGGAAGGCATTGTCGCGCGTCTTTCGGATGAGGAATTGAAGGCAGTTACGGCCCATGAACTCTGCCATTACCGCCGGCGGGACAATCTCACCGCCTCGCTGCACATGCTTGTGGCCGCGTTGTTCTGGTTTTACCCGCTGGTGTGGTGGCTCGGCGCGCGGCTGCTGGAAGAGCGCGAAAACGCCTGCGACGAGCGCGTGCTGGAATCCGGCAACGATCCGCAAACCTATGCCGAGAGCATCCTCAAGGTCTGCAAATTCTATCTGCATACGCCGCTTGCCTGCGCGGCCGGAGTGTCGGGCGCCGATCTCAACAAACGCATGGAGAAAATCATGGAGAACAAATCCGCTCTTCGCCTGACGGCTGCAAAGAAGGCGCTGTTGGGCTTCACCGCCGCGGTTGCGATTGCGGCGCCGGTCCTGGTCGGCTTCGCCACGGCGACACGCGCGCAGGACGGCGGACCGTCGCCCCAGCAGATCAAGCAGAACCTGGCCGAGCAGGCGCTGCCCCGCAAGGAGATCGCGATCGATCCGGGCGGGTTCGACAAATTCGCAGGTTATTACCGGATGACGCCGAATGTGATCTTCGTCATCAGCCGGAGCGGTAATCATTATTTCGAAGGCTCCATCGGCCAGACGCCGGTCGAGATGTATCCCGAGAGCGACAGCAAGTTCTACCTCAAGGGCTATACGCTGCCCGCGCAATTCAGTTTCACGAGCGATCCACAGGGCCGCGTGACGGAGATGGTGCTGCATCAGGCGGGCGAGGAGCAGCATGCGGTGCGCATCGACGACGCGGTAGGCAAGGCGGCCGAAGCCGAGATGGCGCGCAGGATCGCGGCCAACGTTCCGAGCCCCGGCACGGAAGGGGCTCTTCGTCACCAGATCGACGGTCTGATGAGTGGAAGGCCCGACTACGACACGATGGTGCCGACGCTCGCTGCCGGAACGCGCCAGATGCTCACTGATCTTCATGCGAAAGTCGTGAAATGGGGCGCCGTGAAATCGGTGACCTTCACCGGCGTCGGCAAGGACGGCATGGATGATTATCTGGTCACTTGCGAAAACACCCGCTCCAGCTGGGAAATCGCGCCGCTGACGAAAGACGGCAAGATCGGAAGCATCGGATTCAGCGAAGATCGTTGAACGCCGCCGTCTCCCCTGGATGCAGCTTTCGGGGGAGATTTTTCCAACTGCCGCTAAGTGCATTGCGCGTCTGATTTTTCCGCACGGTCGTGCGAATTTCGTTCCAACTATTTTCGATCGTTCGACGCGTGCCGCCTTGATTGCACGAGGGTGATCGCTATTGAATCGATGACGAGCAGCGCGCGTGCGTTTGCGCGACGAGTCGAACGTGGTTTGAAAACGACAGTGTTGCAAAATCATCGCCTGTTATTTCGCCTGTTTAACAGGGGAGAATGCGAGTCGCGCGATGTTCCTCTTCCCCCACGAGTGGGGGAAGCGCCGAGCGAAGCGAGGTGCAGGGGGGCAGCACAACGCCCCCTCCGTCACGCGCGCTATCGCGCGCGCGACACCTCCCCCACGCGTGGGTGAGGAGGATCGAATGCGGAGTTCGTTTCGCCCAAAAGTTCCCGCTCCTGTTATCTTCCTGTTTAACAGGAGACGCCGCCGCAGGAGACACAGTCCTGTTGCGGAAACACAACTCATCCGCAGCCGCGCAATTCGCACGGAAAAATCCGTCGTTTGGCAGGAGTTTCAGCAGTACTTTTGCAGGGCTGCCACACCCCTGCATCGCGCGCGAGGCCCATTGGAATCATTGGACTTTTCGTCCGCGAGAGGGGCGAAAATTTTTTTCGCGTTTATCCCGCGTGCTTGATGTCGATGTGGCCCAGCGGATCGGGATCGAGTGTGCGGCCCGAATGCAACGCTCCCAGCCAATCCAATCCTGCGCGCAGGCGCACATTTTCGCCGATGACGAGAATGGCCGGCGCGCTGCTCGCGCGCGCCTCGCGGCCGAGATGTTCGAGCGTCGTGACGCGCACGGACTGTTCGCCGCTCGTCGCCTCGCTGACAATCGCGGCGGGCTCGCCGGGATCGCGTCCCGCTGCCATCAGCTTCGCGGCAATCTGGTCCGCATGAGCGAGCGCCATATAGACCACGATGGTCGGCGAGCCCTTGGAGATTGCGGCCCAATCGAGAGCGGGCAGCTTCCCGTCAATGCCGTGTCCGGTGATGAAGGTGACGGCGTGATTGATGTCGCGATGCGTGACGGGAATGCCCGCATAGGCGAGACCGCCGATACCGGCCGTCACGCCGGGCACGATGCGAAACGGAATACAAGCGCGCGCAAGCTCGAGTGCTTCCTCCGCGCCGCGCCCGAACACGAACGGATCGCCGCCCTTGAGCCGGAGCACGCGCTTGCCTTTGCGCGCGAGTGCCACGAGCGAGTGAGAAATGTCGGCCTGTTTCCAGGATGGTTTGCCGCGCCGCTTGCCGGCATAGACAAGGTCGGCGCCGGGACGGGCGAGCTTGAGCAGCGCATCGTTGGCGAGCGCGTCGTAGAGAATGACATCGGCTTCGGCGATCGCATGCAGGCCAAGCAAAGTGATCAGCCCCGGATCGCCAGGTCCCGCACCCGCCAGCCACACCCAGCCGGGCTCGAAAGCCGGCAGCCCAAGCGAGGCCGCCAGCTTCGCGCCGGCCGCGCGATCGGCGGAATTGATGTTGGTCGGATCGCCGGACATTCAACACCTTCGAAGTGTAATTCACATCATATCACATATGGTGATTGGCCAACCAGTCTTGAAGCTACCCACAGGCGGCCAGGCACGCGTTGCGCTTGGCCTCGCGACACGGCAATGGTGGCGCGGAAATCCCAGTGAGTTCCCAATGAAGCCGCGCAGCGATCTAAAGCCCAATACCTATGAGTATGAGATCGAAGCGCTCGTCACGCCGAACGGCTTTCGGGAATATGACGCGCGCTGGCTGTTCGGCTCGGAGCTCAACCTGCTCGGTGTCGAGGCGCTGGGCCTGGGGCTCGGCACCTATCTGCACGAGATGGGTGTGCAGCCCCGCATCGTCATCGGCCACGACTACCGCTCCTATTCGCTGTCGATCAAGCAATCGCTTGCGCTGGGCCTGATGCGCGCGGGTTGCGAAGTGATCGATATCGGCATGGTGACGACACCCGTTTCCTATTTCGCGCAATTCGCAGCCGATGTGCCCGCTGTGGCGATGGTGACGGCAAGCCATAACGAAAACGGATGGACCGGTGTGAAGATGGGTGCGCAACGTCCACTCACCTTCGGGCCCGATGAAATGAACGCGCTGAAGGCGATCGTGTTGACCGGCGAGGGCAAGCCGCGCGCGGGAGGCTCCTATGTGCATGCCGCAGACATGCGCGAGCGCTATCTCGACGATGTCTCACGCGGCCACAAACTGTCGCGACCGCTCAAAGTGGTAGCAGCCTGCGGCAACGGCACGGCGGCCGCGTTTGCGCCGGAGGCCTTGCGGCGCATCGGCGCCGACGTGATCGCGCTCGATGCGGAACTCGATTTTACTTTCCCGCGCTACAATCCCAATCCCGAAGACATGCACATGCTGCATGCGATGGCCGATGCGGTGCGCGCGCACAAGGCCGATATCTGCCTCGGGTTCGACGGCGACGGCGACCGTTGCGGCGTGGTGGACGATCGCGGCGAAGAAATCTTCGCCGACAAGATCGGCGTGCTCATCGCGCGCGATCTCTCCGCGCGTCATGCGAACGCGAAATTCGTGGTCGACGTGAAGTCGACCGGATTGTTCGAAACCGATCCCGTGCTGAAGACAAACGGCGTCACGACGGATTACTGGAAGACCGGTCACTCCTATATCAAGCGCCGCACGGCCGAACTCGGCGCGCTGGCAGGCTTCGAGAAGAGCGGACATTATTTCTTCAATCCGCCCATCGGCCGCGGCTATGACGACGGCATCGTGTCGGCCGTGGCTATTCTCGAAATGCTCGATCGCGCAGGCGGGAAAAAAATGTCGGAGCTGGTCGAGGGTCTGCCGAAGACCTGGGGCTCGCCCACCATGGCGCCTTATTGTCCCGACGACCGCAAATATGCGGTGGTCGATGCGCTGACGAAAGATTATTCCGAGCTCAAAGCGCGCGGCGGAAAAATTCTGGGCCAGAACATCGTGCGATTGATCACGGTCAACGGCATCCGCGTGGTGCTGGAAGACGGCACATGGGGGCTCGTGCGCGCGTCGTCGAACAAGCCTTCGCTGGTCGTGGTTGTGGAGAGCCCGGCTACGGAAGCGAACATGCGCGCGATGTTCCAGGATATCGATGCGCGGCTCGCCAAACATCCGGAAGTCGGTGCGTACGATCAAAAGATCTGACGCGCAGCTTGCCAAAATCCCGCGGAATTGGCGGATTCCGCTGCAGGCGCCGCGCCGTTAATCTTGCGTCCGGTGCGCGCCGCTCCTATCGTGAATCCGGGCAAGCTTTGGGGGCGCCTCATGTTCGGGAAGCAACTATTGGCGACGGCGGCAATCGCCGCATCTTTGATTTGCGTTGACGCCGCGTCCGGGCAACAAGGCGGCGTACCAAAACCGGCACAGCCGACCACGCACAGGGCGACGCATGTCGGACGCGATATCTGCGTCACTCACCCCAACCTGCCGCAGTGTTCGCGATGACCACGCACATCTCGCGCATCGCGATTGCGACGATCGCCATCCTGGTGTTCGCCGTTTGGGCCATTCTGAATCTCATCCAGACGCAGGTCGCGCGCAACGACGCGATGGCCGCGCGCGTGTTCGACATGTCGCGCGAATATCGCGGCCAACTCGGGCCCGCGGGTGTGCAGTTTTCCACCGGCTGGAACAATTATCTGAACGATACGATCGACAGCGCCAATGGCGCGCAATTGGACGAGCAGGCCTATTCGGATCTGGTCGACCGGTTCCTGGCGCTGGACAACAACAACGCCAGTTTCGCCGCACTTTCATCGTTCTACGAGGAAGTCGGCGAATGCGTCGATGCCGATCTGTGCGATTTCTGGACGGCGCGCTCGCTGTTCGGTTCGGACATCGTCACCTTCTATCACAACATGTATCCGGTGCTGGAGCGCGAGCAGCAGTCGGGCGGCAACGTCAACGGTCTGTTGCATTTCGTCGACCGTATGCGGGACGCCGATCGCGGTATTCTGCATCGCCGCTTCGAATGGCATTTCCTGCGGGCCAATCCCGATTAGCTAATTGCGTCGTAAAGCATCCGCCCGGTCATCAGCACGATGAACAGCGCGAAGCCGATGCGCAGACGACTGGTGTCTGCCAGACGGCTGAGCGCGGCGCCTGCGAGCGTCATTGCAAAAGCGACGGGTGCGATGAGGACAACGCCGACCAGATTCACGTAGCCGAGCGAATAAGGGGGCAGTCCGGATGCATGCCAGCCGAAGAAGATCGCGGCAATCGTTCCCGGCACCGCGATGATCGCGCCGAATGCGGAGGCAGTCGCAATCGCGCGCGGCGCGGCCACGCCGAACAGAGTCAGCGTGGGAACGCCAAGCGTGCCGCCGCCGAGCCCCGTCGTGGCGGAGATGGCTCCAATCAACGCCGGCATTGGGATCCCGACGGCACCACTCGGCAGCAGGTTGGCGATACGATACTTCTCGCCGCCGAATACGAAATAGAGCGCAATGACAAGCGCGACACCGGCAAAGATCAGCACGAGCTCGCGTCCGCTCGAGACGCTCACGAGCGCGCAACCAGCCAGCGCGCCGACAAGCATCGGCATGGCCCAGCGGCGCAGCAGGTCGCGATCGACTGCGGAGTCCTTCCGGAGCCACAAGAGAGATGCGAGCGAAACCGGAACGATGGCGGCAAACGACGTGCCGATCGCCACATGCATGCGCAATGTCTCGTCGACTCCGACGAGCGCAAGCACATGATAAAGCACCGGCACAATGACGATACCGATATCGACACCCAATGTACCCGCAATGAGTCCGCCGAACACGCCGGCAATTGCCAGCCCGAGCGCGAGCGTGCCGAGATCGGACGTCGCAAGGGCAAAATGCATGTCAGGCGGCCGCGAGATCGCTGGGACGTTGCAGATGCGCGAGCGCGTCGCGCAAGACGCCGAGGCCGGCGCCGGGCCGCGTCGCGTTCTCGCTCAGATGACGGCGGAACAGCCGCGCGCCGGGCCGGCCGCTGAACAGGCCCAGCATATGTTTCGTCATCGCATGTAGCGGCACGCCTCTGGCGAGTTGCACGCTCGCATAATCGCAATAGGCGTCTGTGACCGCCTCGATCTCGGTCTGGTCTCCGCCGAAAAAGCGCGCATCGACCTCTGCCAGGATTGCGGGCGATTGATAGGCCGCGCGGCCGAGCATCACGCCGTCGGCATGTTCGAGATGGCGCGCCGCCTCGTCGAGCGTGGCGATGCCGCCATTGACGACGATGGCGAGATCGGGCCGTTCGCGCTTGACGCGATAGACGAGATCGTAATCCAGCGGAGGCCGCTCGCGATTGTCCTTCGGCGACAGGCCTTCGAGCCACGCCTTGCGCGCATGAACGGCGAAGATCGTAACGCCTGCCTTCGCGCAGGCATCGATGAGAGTGCGCAAGCTCGCTTCGGGATCCTGGTCGTCCACGCCGAGCCGGCATTTGACGGTGACGGGAACGGATACGGCTGCCCGCATCGCGGCGACGCAATCAGCTACCAGCGCGGGTTCGCGCATGAGGCAGGCGCCGAAGCGTCCCGATTGCACGCGATCCGACGGACAGCCGACATTGAGATTGATTTCGTCATAGCCGAAATCCGCGCCGATGCGCGCGGCTTCGGCCAGGCGCGCCGGCTCCGCGCCGCCCAGCTGCAGCGCCACCGGATGCTCCGAGGCATCGAATCCCAGAAGCCGCATGCGGTTACCGCGAATGACCGCCTCGGCCGTCACCATCTCGGTGTAGAGTCGCGCGCGCGCCGACAACAGTCGGTGCAGCACCCGGCAATGCCGGTCCGTCCAGTCCATCATGGGGGCGACGCAGAAGCGGTGGTTCATCGGGCGCTTCTAGACGAGGCTGTGGTTGCGGGCAATTGGCGTACGCCAGCCGTACCCTGCTGGCCGGCTTGAATTCGGCGCAATAAGTCTACGGCAATCGCTATGCCGCGCGCGGCGTCTGATGTGTCGGCGCGAACGCCGGTGGCCCCATCGCATTGTCGGTGGCGAGAAGGCGTCGGACCAGGCCGAGCAACTCGTCTTCGGCAACGGGCTTGGCGAGGACGGCTACGGCGCCTGAGAGCGTCGCCATTTTCTCCGTGGCGGGATCGACGCGGCCCGTGAACAGAATTACGGGAATGAGACATCCACGTTCCCGCAGAATATCGAGCAACTGAAATCCTGAGATGTCCGGCATGTGCAGGTCGAGAATGATGCAGCCGAAAGTTGCCGGAGTAAGCCTCTGCAGAAATTCGCGTCCGGAGGCGTAGGTTCGCACGGCGATGCGCCAGGATGTCAGCAGGGCCTGCATGGAATCCCGCACGGCGGCATCGTCGTCGATGATGTGTACCAAACGGCCCTCGGTCGAGAACATAAAGTCTCCCGCCAGTTCAACACGCATAAATCTAACACAGGTTATTGCTGAAATTTCATAGGCAATACTACCTACACCATCGCGAGAGCCGTTAGGTTGCGGCGAATACACGACATTCGGGCGAACCCTGTCTTCTTATCGGCCGGATTGTATGCAAATAACCGGAACTGCATTCATCGTCTCAGGTTATGACTCTGTTGTCGGCGGCAAAGGCTCAAACCGATTGCTCATGCCGATAAAAGGACAAAATGGTCAATCCTGTACAGATATTCGACGCTCATTGGCGCACTCTGCGGGCTGTTTGGGGTGCGGGAGCGTGCAATTTCCCCTTAGCGCTGTCCTTCGCCGCGAAACGCAGTCTCGGTAAAGGCGCCGGAACATGAGCCAAGATACGACAATTGAAAGGCTGCGCCGCCAGCAAGTTGCGTTGGCCGACTTCGGGACGTTCGCGTTCCGCGAGAGCGATCTTGAAAAAATCCTCACGGAAGCAGCTCGCGCCTGCGCGTCGAGTCTCGACGTTCCCTTCGCAAAAATCTGCCGCTACCGGACTGAAGAAGACGACCTTCTCGTTGTGGCCGGGTGCGGTTGGCATGCGGAAATTGTGGGCTATGTGGTTTCGCCCGCCGACAAGACGTCCACCCAAGGCCGCGCGTTTGTGACCGGCGAACCGGTGATCCTGGAGGACGTCGCGAAGAACAAGAGCTTCGCGCTGCCGGCATTTTACGCCGAACACGGAATCGTTTCCACGGCGGACGTCCTGATCAAGGGTACCGCCGGGCCGTGGGGCGTGCTGGAAGTCGACAGCGCCGAAATGCACCTGTTCGATCAGAACGATATCGTCTTCCTGACCGGCTTCGCCAACATCGTCGCCGAAGCGGTGACGACCTCCGAGCGGACTGCGGCCATGCAGTCTGCCATCGAAAAAATGGGGTTGGCGATCGACGAGAAAGACGAACTGCTGGCCGAACGCGAGAGCCACGAAAAGCGGCTGCACGAGTTGCAAACCGAGTTGCTTCATGTCTCGCGGCTGAACGCGATGGGCCAGATGACGGCCGCAATCGCGCACGAACTCAATCAGCCGCTCGCGGCGATCGCCAACTACATGAACGCCGCGAAGCGGACACTGGACGCGAGCGATGTCGATCCGGAGGTTGTCGGGCGGGCACAGGAGATGATCGCCAGTGCCCAGGAGCAGACGCACCGTGCCGGCGATATCATCAAGAACTTGCGAAATATCGTCGAAAAGCGCGAATCGCGTCGGATATCGCAAAACCTGGGAGCCGTGGTCAAGGAGTCCTTAGCCGTCGTCCTGTTCGGCGCAGCCGACGCAAGGATCGACGTGGAGATAAACATCGATCCCAACTTGCCGGAGGTCTTGATCGACAAAATCCAAATTCAGCAGATTCTCGTCAATCTGGTCCGCAACAGCATGGAGGCGATGTCGGAGCCGGGGGAACGCAAATTGATTGTTACCGCTGGCAAGGGAGACGCGGGCTTTGCGAACGTGACGGTTCAGGACACGGGTCCCGGGCTACCAAAGGACATCCTCGAGCGGTTGTTTCAGCCTTTCGTCACGACGAAAGGCAGCGGCATGGGGCTCGGGCTCATGATCTGCCAGACCCTGGCGGAAGCAAATGGCGGCCGCATCTGGTGCGGTAAGAACCTGCCAAGCGGCACAAGTTTCAGTTTTAGCGTTCCCTTTGCGGTCGGAATGGAAAAAAATAGTTCGCTGCATCTCGTTGCCTGAACGTTTTGAGAGGCCTAATTCTCTACGCCGCCAAAGCGGACATAGAGTTCGCCCCATAGCCGGCGCAGAAACTTCAGGTCTTCGGGGAGCGCCTCGCTCAGCGGATAGGAGTCGGAAAACTTCAGGCCGCGTGCGGGAAACTCCATCCACATCACTTTGGCGCGGTAAGCGACGCAATATTTGACCACGATCAGGAAGAGGTCGGCCGGCAAGGGTTGGCGCTTGTTGAGCGTGACCTTCGCGCCTTCCTCCGACATGTCGCGGATCGCGCAATCGAGGCTGAAGGCGCCGTCCGGGGCGAAAATGCCTTCGCCATAAACCAGCTTGCCGTTCAGATAGGTCCGATGCCGCAGCGGCCGGTCCCGGTGCAAGCGCGCCGGCGGGACCTGCGGCACGACTTCCAGCGCGTTATGCATGACCCGCCTCCGCGTGAGCAAACAGGACTGCGTCGTGCTCCGCCTCGATGCCGATTGCCTGGCGGTAGCGCTGCGACAGTTCCGCTTCCGGGAGCGCCCTCGAAAAGAAGAATCCCTGCGCTTCGTCGCACCCGTGCTCGCGCAGGAATTCCAGCTGCTCCTGCGTTTCGACGCCTTCGGCGATCACCTTCAATCGCAAATTGTGCGCCATATTGATGATGGCGACGGCGATCGTCGCCGAATCCGCGTTGGTCGTGATGTCGTGGATGAAGCCCATGTCGATCTTTAGAGCATCGACCTGGAAGCGCTTGAGATAGGCCAGATTGGAATAACCCGTGCCGAAATCGTCGATCGAGATCGTAATCCCAAGCGCCTTCAAACTGCGCAGCGCGACATCCGTCGATTCGCCCGGGGCCATCAAGGTCGTTTCGGTGATTTCGAATTCGAGCAAAGCGGGATCGATGCGATTGTTGCGGATGGCCTCGGCGACATGCGCTATGAACAATTCCTCGCGCACCTGCTTCGGCGAAACGTTGACGGCAATGCGAATGTCGCCAAGACCCGCCTTCTGCCATTTGCGGATCTGGCGGCATGCCGTTTCGACCACCCAGGTCCCCACCGGTACAATCAACCCCATTTCCTCCAGCGCCGGCACGAAGTCCCCCGGCGCTACGAGTCCGTATTCCGGACGGTTCCAGCGCAACAACGCTTCAACGCTCGACAATTGCCCGCCATCGACGCGCATCTTCGGCTGGTAGTGCAGAACGAATTCGCCCCGATCGAGAGCGAGCCGCAGCGCGCTTTGGATATCCGATTTCCGCATCGCGCGCTCCTTCATGGCCGGGTTGTAGCACCGGAAGGATTTGCGTCCGGCAACCTTCGCCTCGTACATGGCGGTATCGGCATAGTGAAGCAGCGTCTCGAACTCCCGCGTATCGACGGGATAGCTGGCCACGCCGATGCTCGTCGTGACAAGAACGTCCTGACCGCCGAGTGTGAAGGGTTTTTGCAGCGCCTTGCCGATCCGCGCGGCAACCTTGGAAGCATTGAAATTGTCTGCAGGCGTAAGGACTATCACGGCAAATTCGTCGCCGCCGAGCCGGCCCACTGTGTCTCCCGGACGCACGCAACCGGTCAGTCTCGCCGCAAATTCGCACAGCAACGCATCGCCCATCGCGTGGCCGAGCGAGTCGTTCACGATCTTGAAAAAATCGATATCTATCAGCAGGACGGAAACGACAAGGTTTTCCGCATCGGCGCGCACAAGCGCATCGCGCAACGAATCGTACAGCAACGTGCGATTGGCAAGACTGGTCAGCGCGTCGTGTCGTGCCAGATGCACGAGCTGCTGCTGCGCCTCGCGCCGCTGGGTGATGTCTTCGATGATCTCGACGATCCAGGGACTGTTGCCGGCAGGATTGGTGATCGGAAAGGACCGTGCATGGACCCAGCGTTCGCTCTCGTCGGCATGAACGACCCGATACTCATTGTCCGCGTGTCCGTCGCGCGACTTGCGGCGATCGTGGGTGAGCCACAGAAGGTCGTCGTGATGGATCGTCTTGAAGATTTTTTCGAGCGGATCGCCGGCTGCGGCATCGATTCCGCTCAATTTCTTCCAGGCCGGATTGGCATACTGAATCGTTTGTTGCTCCTCGTCCCGGATCCACAACGCCTCGGGAATATTGGCCGCGAGTTCGCGAAACATTTCCTCGCTGCGGCGTAGTTCGGCCGTTCGGGCCAGCACCGTCTGCTCCAGCCGAGCGCTGTGATCGCGGGTTTCCTGCTGAAGCCGGCGGACTTCCAGCATATAGTGAATGCGGGTCAGAACTTCCGCATGGTCGAACGGCTTGCTGATGAAGTCGTTCGCTCCCGCCTGCATCGCGCGAAGCTTGTGGCTCGGTTGTGCCGTGATCACGAGGACGGATGGCAGCGCCATATCCGTTCGGCGCAACGCATCCAGAACCTGAAAGCCGTCCATCGCGGGCATCAGGAGATCGAGAAGAATGAGGTCGAAGCCGTTCTCGAGATGAAGACCGCAGACGGCGCTGGGATCCATGGTCCACTTGACGTTCTGATAACCTGCGCGTTGCAGCATGGTGCGCAAGACGTGAATATTGGCCTGCTGATCGTCGACGATCAGGATTTTGCCCGCATGAATTGTCGATAGGTCTGCCATGGGATCATGCCGCCTTTGGCGCCGATTGTTGTGCATTGGACGCCAGCGCAAGGTCCAATGTGTCCAGCAATTCGCCAACCTTGATGGGCTTTGTGAGATATCGGAAGAAGCCTGCCGCCATGCCGCGCTCGATGTCCCGAGGGTTGGCATTTGCACTCAGCGCAATGATGGGAATCTGCGCTGTCCGAGTTTCCCTGTGCAGCACGGCCAGGGCTTTGACGCCGTTGGTGCCCGGCAAATTAATGTCCATAAGGATGACATCCGGCCGATGCGCACGCGCCAGTTCGATGCCGAGATCGCCTGTCGCGGCACTCAGAAGCCGCAAATCGCCCCGGCGCGCCAGCAGCATCTCGACGAGTTTCAAATTGGCCGGGTTATCCTCGACATAGAGTACCGTTCGCAACGGGATCGCATCGTCCTCGGGAATTGCCAGCAACGCTGCCGATGTCGCGTCTGCTAGGTCGGCTTGCCCGGGCATGGCTGCCTTGAAATCGACCCAGAATTTTGTTCCCACGCCGACTGCGCTTTCCACGCCGACGGTCCCGAACATCGCTTCGACGAGTCGCTTGGTGACGACGAGGCCTATGCCCGTTCCCTGCTCGACGCCAACCTCTTGCCCAAGGCGATTAAACGGTTGATACAGTTGCGCCAGTTTTCCCGGCGTCAGCCCCATTCCCGTGTCCGTCACGATCGTGCGGATTTGTCCGTCGGGGCGCGCGGAACATTCGACGACGATCGTGCCGTTCGAACGATTGTACTTGATGGCGTTGGAGAGAAGATTGACGAACACCTGTCGCAGCCGCGTTCGGTCGGCCATCACGAAGCAGGGTTTCTCGAAAGCGGGAAATTCCATGACGATGCCCCGCTTCTGGGCGAGCGGTTCCATCATGGCATGACAATCCGACAAAATCTCCCCGATCGAAACAGGTTCGGGAGAGAGCGTCAGTTTTCCCGATTCGATCAGCGACAGATCCAGCACTTCGTTGATCAATGTGAGCAGATACCAGCCCGCCTGAAGAATCTGATCGATGCTGGCCTTCTGATTGGCGGTCGGCGGTGGAATATCGGACGCCATCAGTTGCGCGAAGCCCAGAATGGCGTTGAGCGGCGTGCGCAATTCGTGGCTCATGCTGGAGAGAAATTCCGATTTTGCCTGATTGGCTGCTTCAGATGTGGCCCTTGCGTCGCCCAGTTCCTCTTCGACGCGCTGGCGCTCCGTGATGTCTCGCACAAAGCCTGTATACAGACGCCGCTTACCACGCAGTGCTTCAACGAGAGTCCACTCCATTGGAAACTCAGTGCCGTCCTTGCGCAGTCCGCGCGCTACTCGGCCTGAACTTGCGGTCCGCTGCTCGCCTGTTTCTCGCAAGTGCGTTAGAAAGGTATCGTGCAGGTCGCGAAAGGGTTGCGGAATCAATATTCTGACATTCCGACCCATTATCTCGGTCTCAGAATAACCGAATAATCGCGTAGCCGTTGCGCTGAAAAATTCGATCACCCCAAATTCGTTGAACATGTAGATTGCGTCGGGTACGGCGTCGGCGATAGAGCGAAATTGCGCTTCACTTTCTTTGACGGCGTCGTCGGCCGCTTTTCGCTCGGTCATGTCCCTAGCAAGTTTTGCGTATCCTCGGGGATTGCCTTCATTGTCGCGTATTGCCGTGACCACGACATTGGCCCAGAACCTCGTCCCATCCTTCCGCACGCGCCAACCTTCGTCTTCGAACCGGCCCGCGCCGGCAGCCTCGCGCAGGGCACGTTCGGGTCCGTGCGCGTCGATATCTTCCTGCGTGAAGAAGCGCGAGACCGGTTGGCCTATAATCTCCAGCGCTTCGAAACCCTGGATGCGTTGGGCGCCCACATTCCAGCTTTTTACGCGACCTTCTTCATCGAGCATGATAATCGCGCAGTCGGTCACGCTTTCGACCATCAGCTGAAAGCTTTCCTCCGCCCAAAGACGCTTGACCTCCGCTTCCTTGCGGGCGGTGTTGTCGGTGGCGATGAGCAGGTATCCGATGATCGGCCCTTGATCGGTGCGCAACGCGGTGACCGATACGATGGCCGGGAAGCGGCTCCCATCCTTGCGGATATAGGTGAGCTCGTAAATGTCCTCGATTCCGCGAGCGGCTTTGTAGACCAGGGCCTGAAATCCCGGCGAGATCGACGATGCCTGATCCCTGCTCAATGCGGTGGCGCGCGCGCCGAGCTCTCCGGGATCCGAAATGTCGGCCGGTGTGATCCGGTCTACGACCTCGGAGGCTGTGTAACCCAGCATCAGTTCGGCGCCGGCGTTGAAGAGCTGAACGATGCCTTTTTCGTCGGTGGCGATGACCGAGAAATTGGAACTGTTGAGAATGGCCTGCTGCAGGGCGCCGGATTTTACGATTAGCTCGTCAACGCGGACCTTGGCGAGGCGGACGAAGTTGGTCTCCTGTGAGGAGTCGGGCTGTTCGTCGAAATGCATGGATGCCTCGATTGCTGCGCGAAAGTCGCGGAAGGGCTTTCTGCGATGCCGGATAAGTATTGACGCGCATGCGATGCATAACTCGTGAAGACATAGTCGTGTTGTTGTCAGTAGATGTACGTAGCGGCGTGCATTCGCGCGATGTTCGTCAATGGGCCGTTATTCGATCTGCGTCGAACGGCGATGCTAGGGGAAGGTATCGTCACCATGAGCTTCGTCGTGACGCGCGTTGGCCCGAATTCGAGATTGTGATAGGAGAAAGGCTGCTATTCGGCCCCCGCGGAGACGAAAGTGACCGACAAGATCGAGAAGAGCGACGAAGAGTGGCGCAAGCAGTTGACACCGACGCAATTTGCCGTGACCCGGCAGAAGGCGACCGAACGGCCGTTTACGGGCGAATACGACAAAACGACAGCGCCGGGCACCTACCGCTGCATCTGCTGCGGCGAGACCTTGTTCGAATCCGACGCCAAATTCGACGCCGGCTGCGGCTGGCCCAGCTTCTCGCAGCCCGCTGCAGCCGCGAGCGTCGCCGAGGAGACGGATCGCAGCCACGGCATGGTGCGCACGGAAGTGATGTGCGCAAAATGCGACGCGCATCTGGGCCATGTGTTCGACGACGGTCCCGGACCCACGGGCCTGCGCTATTGCATCAATTCGGCGTCGTTGAAATTGGAGCCGAAGAAATAGAGGAGCGCGCGATGACGGAGCACACGATCGTTTCACATGAGGCATGGATCGAAGCCCGCAAACAATTCCTGATCAAGGAAAAGGAATTCACCCGCCTGCGCGACGAATTGAGTCGCGAGCGCCGCGCACTGCCTTGGGAACGGATCGAGAAGGAATATCGGTTCGAAACGCCCGGCGGCACGCAGTCTTTGGTCGAGTTGTTCGCTGGACGCAGCCAACTGATGGTCTATCATTTCATGCTGGGACCGGATTGGGAGGAAGGCTGCAAATCCTGCTCGTTCTGGGCCGACAATTACAACAACATTCCGATTCATCTCAATCATCGCGACGTGACGTTTGTCGCAGTCTCGCGTGCGCCGCTCGCCAAGATTGAGGCCTACAAGAAGCGGATGGGATGGAGCTTTCCGTGGTTTTCATCCTATGGCAGCGACTTCAATTTCGATTACCGGGTATCGTTCACGCCGGAAGAAATCGCGGCTGGCAAGGCGATGCACAATTATGAAGTCCGGCAAAACACGATGTCGGAACTTCCGGGCATGAGCGTGTTCTTCCGCGACGAGTTCGGCCGGGTGTTTCACACCTATTCGACATATGCACGCGGACTGGACATGCTGAACGGCGCCTATCATCACCTCGATCTCGTCCCGAAGGGCCGCGACGAGGACAATCTGCCGGGTACGATGGCCTGGCTGCGACGCCACGATCAATATGACCGATAGAATGCTACCGGCGCCAAGGTCGCGCGACCGCAATTTCTGTCAGGTGAAGTCGTTTGCGGGGTGCTTGACTCGCTTCGTCTGACACACGGAGTTTCACATGCAACTTGCCGCCAAGGCCGTCTGGGTGATCGAACGAAATCTGGGCAACGATCTTACCCTGAAGGGAATCGCGGAATCGTGCCGCGTTTCGTCATTTCATCTCGCACATGCATTCGGAGCGGCGACCGGGCAATCGGTCATGAGTTATGTACGAAGCCGGCGGTTGAGCGAAGCCGCGCGCAAACTGGCGGATGGCGCGCCGGAGATTCTCGATGTCGCGCTCGATAGCGGCTATGCCTCTCACGAAGCCTTTACGCGCGCCTTCAAGGAGCAGTTCGGCGCTACGCCCGAGATCGTCAAGCGCAATCGCTCCACGGCATCGCTTGCGCTCGTGCGGTCGCTGGAGCTGCCGGAGCGCGCGCCTGGTAAACTGGACGAACCGAAGATCGTGAAAGGCGATGCGATGAGTGTGGTGGGGCTGGCCGAACGCCAGGCCTTCGACGCGCCTCAGAAAATCCCCGCGCAATGGCAGCGCTTCATGGCGATGTACGGCCTGATCGAGCGCAAGACGAGCGAGATTCCCATTGGCGTGAGCTGCAACCTCGATGAGGACGGCACGTTCGAATATGTCTGCGGCGCGGAAGTCGCGCGCGGCTGCGATGTGCCGAAGGGCTTGAAGAAACTTACGATCCCGGCCCAGACCTACGCGGTGTTCGAGCATCTGACCCATGTGGCGACAATCGGAAACACATATCTCGCGATCTGGAACTCGTGGCTCACCGATCACAATCGCGCCGCGGCCGACGGTCCCAGTATCGAGCGGCACAAGAAGACTTTCGACCCGCGCACAGGCGAGGGAGGCGTGGAAATCTGGATACCGTTGGCGGAGTGACTAAGTTCCCGTGAAATTCCCGGCGCGGCGTTCGGCGACGGCGCGGACGCCTTCGGCGAAGTCGGATGTCTTGCGCAGGATGGATTGTTCCGCGAATTCGTGATCGGTCTGGGATTTCACCTTGGCCGCCAGTTCGCGGCGCATGGTGGCGCGGGTCGCCTGAACGGCAAGAGGCGCATTCTCTGCAAGTTCGCGCGCGAGTTTCAGCGCCGCGTCTCTGAGTGTTTCGAACGGCGCAATCTCGTCGACCAAGCCCCAGGCCAGCGCTTCGTCGGCCTTGATCCTCCGCCCCGTCAGGCACATCAGCGCGGCGCGCTGCTCTCCGATCACCCGCGGGAGAGTGTGCGTGATGCCGAAGCCGGGATGGAAACCAAGCTTGACGAAATTGGCGGTAAAGCGTGCTTCCGGCGCGGCCACGCGGAAGTCCGCAACCAGCGCGAGACCAAGCCCCGCACCGACGGCCGCACCCTGGACAGCCGCCACGATCGGCTTCTTCACGGAAAAGAGCCGCACCGCTTCGATATAGAGCGCGCTGATGCCGGTGTTGCCTTCGGAATGTGCGATGCCTGTGGGAGCCACGAGATCGGCGCCCGCGCAAAAGCTTTTGCCGGCGGTCGTCAGCACGGAAGCCCGCAACTCGCGTTCCGCATCGACGATCGCAAACGCGTTGGCCAGGTGATGCATCAACTCGACGGTCACGTGATTGTGCGGCGGACGATCGATTTCGACGAGCGCCACATGCCCGTCGCGATGCAGCGTCACTTCGCCGAATGTTTTGACGTCCGTCATCTTTTTGCTCCCAGGAGGTTTCGCGCCACGACCCATTTGTGCACTTCGGTCGGGCCGTCATAGATGCGCATGGTGCGGAGTTTCGAGGCCATCAGCTGAAGCGGCAGCTCCTTCGTCATGCCCATCGCGCCATACATCTGCATCGCATGATCGACGACTTCCCAGGCCATCTCGGTCGCGAAGGCCTTGATCATGGAGATTTCGAGGCGCACGTCGCGGCCCGCGTCGAGCTTCCAGGCGCAATCATAGGTCATCAGCCTCGTGGCGTGAATCTTCGTGGCGGCATCTGCCACCCACCATTGCATCGCTTGGCGCTCGGCGAGAGGATGGCCAAACGTCACGCGCAGCGGCGCATATTCGCACATCATGTCGAGCGCGCGCTGCGCCATGCCGATGGACCACGCCGCCATCTCCAGCCGCCTGGTGCCGAGGCGCAGCTGCATCGGCGCAAAGCCCTGGCCTTCCGTGCCCAGCAGCTTCCAGCCTTCGACCCGGCAATCTTCGAGCGCAATTTCGTAGGTATAGGCGCCTCCGATCATGGGAATGCGGCGCAGCACGTTGAAGCCCGGCGTGCCCTTATCGACGAGAAATGCGGAGATGCCGCCGCGCGCGCGTTTCTCCTTGTTCGTCACCGCCATGAGAATCGTGAAGTCTGCGTGGTCGGCGCGGCTGATCCAGATTTTGCGGCCGTTGATGATCCAGTCTTCGCCGTCGCGTTCGGCGCGCGTTGTCATGGCTGCTGGATCCGAGCCTGCGCCCGGCTCGGAGATTCCGATTGCCGAAATCGTTTCGCCGCGCACGTAAGGTGCGAGATAGGCCTCGCGCTGGCGCTCGGTGACGGTTGCCATCAACATGCGCAGGTTCGGCGAGTCCGGCGGCAGCGTATAAGGCGTGATCGTGCGGCCCAGTTCTTCATTGACGCCGATCAGCGCCACGGCCGGCAGATCCGAACCTCCGATATCCGTCGGCGCATCGAGTCCCCACAGGCCCAGCCGCTTCGACAATTCATCGATGCGTTTGTGTTCCGCCTCGGCCAGGAACATGCCCTGGCCCGCTGCTTCGCGCGCAAGCACGCCCGCTTCGAGCGGCATCAATTCGTCGGCGACAAAGCGGTTCACCAGATCTTTGAGCATCCGGTGTTCTTCGGAGAGTTCGAATTCCATGATCCTCACGCTCTTCGTTCTTGCGTCGCATTGAATCCGCCACAGCCGCGCTCTTCCGCGCCTGAGCAAGCTACAAAGCGCAGCCGGCCGGTTCCGTGCAACCTCGCAGCCGCAGAAATTCCGATTTGATCCGGCCGGCATCGGTTGGAGGCGACGTTTTGAGGGGCGCTTAAACCCTTGCCGCTGCACCATATTTTCCGAATAGCTCCTTATTTTCCAATATCAATTGACTCATATAGGGATGTTTAGGGTATATTCGACAGAAGTCACGGTCGTTTGAGGTACGTCATGTCGCAAGAACTTTATTCGGTCGAGCAGGTCGCGACCCATCTGGGTCTGCACGTGCGGACCGTGCGAAATTATGTGCGCGAGGGGCGGCTCAAGGCCATACGGATCGGCAAGCAATACCGAATTGCGCGCGACGCCATAGAGACACTGACGGGCCGTCCGCTGGTAGCGCTGACCCGCGAAGCGGTGCGGCGCCATCGCCATATCGATGTGTCGAGCATTGTCGAAATCGATGCGATCGATCCCGATTCGGTCAGCCGCGTAACAAATCTTCTGATGGGCGCCGCGAATGGACGTCGCGGGGACGGCGAGCCGCTTCGCGTTGAGACGGTCCACGATCCGGAGCGCGCGCGCCTGAAGATCATCATCCTGGGCGGACTCGATGCGAGCGCCGGATTGCTCAAGGTCGTAGGCGCAATCGTCGAGGCCGGATAGTGAGCGCAATCTACAAATCCGAAGCCGGCAGGCGTGCCGTTGAAACGCACTATCAAGAATTCCTGAACCGCTGGCCTGTGCCGAGCAGGCAGTTCGGCGTGGAGACGCGCGAAGGCGAAACCTTCATCGTCGCTTGCGGTCCCGAAACGGCGCCGCCTTTGCTGCTGTTTCACGGTTCGGGTGCGAATGCGACGGCGTGGCTCGCAGACATCGCGAGCTGGTCCGAGCAATTCCGCGTCTATGCCGTCGACATGATCGGCGAGCCCGGTTTGAGCGCGCCGTCGCGTCCGCCGCTCGCCTCCGATACCTATGTCCTGTGGCTGGACGATGTGATGGCCGCGTTATCGATCGCACGTGCGTCGATCGTCGGCGTATCGCTCGGCGGCTGGCTCGCGCTCGACTATGCGACGCGGCGGCCGGAGCGTGCCGAAAAGCTCGCGCTGATTTGCCCGGCAGGTGTCGGCCGCCAGAAGAATTTCCTGCTCAAGGCGTTGCCGCTGATGCTGATGGGCCCGTGGGGCAATCGCAAAGTGCGGGAAATGGTGTTCGGCCGCGCGCCCGCGCAGATGTCGCCCGGACAAACCCAGATGCGCGAATTCATGGTGCTCATCTTCAGGTATTTTCGCCCACGCGTGGCGAAGATTCCCCTATTCGGCGACGACGCGCTCAAACGTCTGACTATGCCGGTGCTGGCGATCGTTGGCGGCAAGGATGTCATGCTGGATTCCGCCGACACGCGCGCGCGACTCGCACGCGATGTCCCGAATGCCGACATTCGTTTTTTGCCTGAGGCGCGGCATTACATTCCGGGGCAGACCGCGACAATTCTGGAATTTTTGCGGGAATAGAGTCCAATTGGCGCAAATTTCGAGTTCTCAATTGCTGAATTGTCGAAAGAACCGAAGCCCCTGGAATCGGAGATTCCGACCCGTTCTATAACCTTGCCAGCCATGGCAGGAGATGCGCGTTCACCTCTTCGGCGCGCTCCTGCTGGGTCCAGTGGCCGCAGCCTTCCAGCAGATGCGCGCCGCGCAGATCGGTTACGTAGCTGCGCATCGTCGCGATCGGATCGCCGCGACCGAGCATATTGAATGCGGGGTCGCGCGTGCCGGAAATGAACAAAGCCGGCTGCGCGATTTTGCGGTCGGCGAAGCCGCGCAGGAATTCGAAATCGCGCGTGTGATTGCGATAGCGGTTGATCGGTCCGCGGAATCCGGAGCGCTCGAATTCGCTCACGTAATAATCGAGATCGGCGGACGCGAGCCAGGCGGGGAACGGGTTGGGATCGACGAGACCGTCGAGCAGCTTTTCGCTGAGCTTCTTGTTTGCGGGCCAGGTGCCGTCCGGCGCATCGCCTGAAATCGCATAATAGAATTTGCGCAGGAAATCGCGGGGGTTCGCCTCCGCTTCGGCTTCCGCCACGCCTTCCTGCTGGAAATAGACCTGATAGAAGAAGAGCCCGCGTCTGGTGAAGATGTCGTCGACCACATCGATGAAGGATCGCGTGCCCACACCCAGATAAGGCACCGACAGCGCGCACGCCGCGCGCACGCGCTCGGGCCGCACAAGGGCAGTGTTCCACACGATGGGGGCGCCCCAATCGTGGCCCAGCAATATCGCGCGCCCGTCCGGACTCAGCACTTCGGCAAGTCCGGCCACGTCGGCGATCATGCGTTCCATCGCATAGGCTTCGACGGGAAACGGTTTGTCGGAGCCGCCGTAACCGCGCACGTCGATGGCGCAGGCGGTGAAGCCGGCGCGCGCGACCGGGCCGATCTGGTGCCGCCAGGAATACCAGGACTCAGGAAAGCCATGGACCATGATCACGAGCGGCCCGCTGCCTTCGATGGCGACGCGCAGCTTCACATCGGCGAGTTGAACGAATTGGAATTCCGGCACGTCCAGGTCCTTTTGCTGCCGGAGCGTAGCGCGGCCCTTGCGCTTGCGGAAGCCGTGCTATGATGGATCTCTCCCGTTTCATCCGGAGGACATGTGAAAACCGCTCGAAAGAAGACATCTCGCACAAAGCCAACCGCGAAGAAATCAAAACCGAGAAAATCGCGGGCACGGAAATCGGCGGCCAGAAAATTGTCCGCCACGTTTCTGGATGCGCAGCTCGACCGCGAACTCGAAGGGACGTTTCCCGCCAGCGATCCTCTGGAATTGACGGAACCGGGTGGCGCGCGCAAATCGCCGCTGCGACGCAAGAAACGCCGCTGAATCCAACTCCACCTCAGACCCTGACTTTCGTCGCGTCGTAGACATCCATCCGATCAGGCACCCGATCGGGAATGTCGGTGGCCGGCACCGCAAGTTCTCTCAGCAATCGCGCGAATTTGCGGGATTCCGGCAGGGCGAAATGTTTTCGCAGGGTTTCTTCATCGGCCCATTGCTCGAAAAACATCAGCCGCATCGGATTTTCGCAGTCGATATGGACGTTGTGCGAGATGCACCCTTCTTCCGTCCGCGAGCGGCGCACGTGCTCGAGGCTGATGCGTATCATCTCCGCGAGCGTCTCGCGCGATGCGGTGGCGGTGCCGGTTACGATGATCATGTCGACACTTCTACCAGACAAAGCGCTTTCGGGCGAGCGGTCAGGGCAGCTTTGCTGCGAGTTCGATGGCGTGAATCTGTCATGCGCCGTCGCAATTCCAATTTTCTTGGGATATGAAATTTGGCCAGCGCCGGACACGACGCCCGGCCGGCGCGTTGGCTGTCGGCGGACTTCAGGAGACGATATGAGCGGTCCCGAAATCGAGAAAACGGAAATCGCCCATCGCGGCTGGACGAAACTGTCCGTCGTGACCTTCGTGCTGCCCGACGGCACTAAATTCGACCGCGAGATCGAAGATCACGGCCGGGCGGCCTGTGTGCTCGCCTACGATCCGGAACGCAGGACCGCGCTGCTCGTGCGCCAGTTCCGGGCGGCGGTATTCCTCACGTCGGGCGACACCGATCTGCTCGAAGTCATCGCCGGCGTGGTCGATGCGGGCGACGGGGCGGACACGGCGCGGCGCGAAGCCATGGAGGAAGCGGGGGTGCAGCTCCACAATCTCGAGACTATCGCGACGGTCTGGACTTCGCCCGGCATTTCGACCGAGCGCTCCGAGATGTTTCTTGCTGCTTATTCGGCGATCGATCTCACCGGCGAAGGCGGCGGCCTCGCGGGCGAACACGAAGAAATCACGGTTGTGGAAATCGCGTTGCCGGAGCTTGCGGCGCTGGCGGATACCGGACGCATCACCGACATGAAGACGCTTGCATTGGTCCAAACCTTGCGTCTGCGGCATCCGGCATTGTTTCGGGAGCAGACATGACTATGCGCGCGATGCGGCTTGACACGGCTCACGCGCCGCTCGTTTCCGTCGAAATGCCCTCGCCGACATTGCAACCACAGCAATTGCGCATTGCCGTTTCAGCGTGTGCCGTTTGCCGCACCGATCTGCATGTTCTTGACGGCGAATTGCCGGATCCGAAGTTTCCCATCGTGCCCGGTCATGAAATCGTCGGCCGCGCGATCGAACTCGGCAGCGCCGTCACCCAATTCAAGATCGGCGACCGCGTGGGCGTGCCATGGCTCGGTTGGGTCTGTGGCGAATGCGAGTTCTGCAAGCGCGGCGAAGAGAATTTGTGTCCCAATGCGCGGTTCACCGGCTACCAGATCGATGGCGGTTTTGCGACCGAGACGGTCGCCGATGCGCGATTCGTGTTTGCGCTGCCCGTAAATTATTCCGATGAAGCGGCCGCACCTCTGATGTGCGCGGGGTTGATCGGCTGGCGGTGCCTCAAGGCAGCAGGCGATGCCAAACGGCTTGGTCTCTACGGCTTCGGCGCGGCGGCCCACATTGTCGTGCAGGTCGCACGCTCAAAGGGGCAGGAGGTCTACGCCTTTGTACGTCCCGGCGACGACAAGGCGGCTTCGTTTGCGCTTCGCATGGGTGCGGTCTGGGCCGGCAATTCCGATGCGTCCGCGCCGCAGCCGCTCGATGCCGCGATCATCTTTGCGCCGGCGGGCGAACTCGTGCCGGCTGCGCTGCGCGCGACCCGTCCGGGCGGGACAGTCGTTTGCGGCGGCATCCATATGAGCGATATCCCATCCTTCCCCTACGACATCCTTTGGGGCGAGCGCGTGCTGCGCTCGATCGCAAATCTGACGCGTCGGGATGCCGAGGAATTTCTCGCTTTCGCCGCACAGTCCCACATCGAGACATCGACGACCCTCTATCCCTTCGGTGAGGCCAACACCGCGCTGTCCGACCTGCGCGCCGGAAAATTTTCGGGAGCGGCCGTTTTGATCCCCTAAGTCGCGCGCAATGCGCTATTCTCGGGAGACCGAGGGGCGGCACAATGAAGCGCAATGAATTGGGCGTAATCGGCAAAGTGAGCCGGCTCACCCTGGGTGGTGGCGGGATCGGGCTGATCTGGGGCGCTTCGACGCGCGACGAGGCGGTGGCCACGATCGCGGCCGCCCTCGACGGCGGTATCGATCTGCTCGACACCGCGCCCATGTACGGCCAATGCGAGTCGATCGTCGCCGACGCGTTCGGCGGCAAGTTGCCGTCGCAGCTGAGGATCACGACGAAATATCAGCTTGGCTCGCCGGCACCGGAAGAGGTGGCGCCAAAGCTTGCGCTGTCCCTCGAAGCGAGCCTCGCCGCCATGAAGCTCGACCGTGTCGATGTTTTCTTCCTGCACACCAACATCTGCCCGGACGATTACGTCTACGCGATCCGTCCGGACACTCAGGACTTGTACGCCACCAGATGGTCGCTTTATGCGGACCATGTCATTCCCGCAATGGAGTCGTTGATAGCTCAGGGCAAGATCGGTCATTGGGGCGTTACCGGCGTGGGCGTACCCGATACGATCCTGCGCGCCATCGGAGCCGCAAAGCCTCCGGCCGTGATTCAGGCCGTGACCAATCTGCTCGACAGCGCCGGCAGCCTGCGCCGTTTCGCGGAGCCGGCCGCTCCGCGAGCCATTATCGCGGCCGCCAAGGCGCGAGGGATCGGCGTGATGGGCATTCGCGCGGTGCAAGCCGGCGCACTGACGGCAGAAATCGACCGCGCGCTTTCGCCCAACAATCCGGACGCTAAGGATTACGCGAGGGCCGAGCCCTATCGTGCGCTATGCCGCGAACTTGGCGAGGACCCCGCGATCCTGGCACATCGCTATGCCTTGTCGCTTCCGGGAGTCGACACGGTGGTGCTGGGGGTGAAAAATCGGGACGAACTTGAGCAATGCCTGGCAGCGGAGAGATCTGGGCCGCTTGAGCCGGCACTGATGGCGAAGATCGACGGGCTCGGACTGCAGGTTTAAGGCGTGCGATGGGACACTTCGTGCAGACAGCAAGCTGTGCCCTGATGCTGGGTTTGTCCGGCGCGGCAATGGCCGAAGCTCCTTCGGACACCACGCCCTCGATTGCCCCGTCGGCCGCGCTTTACGCCAAGCTGGTCGAGAAGGCCCGCAACGGAGACATAGACACCAACTACACCGCTCTGCGCCTTTCCTATGCCCAGAGCGACGGCTACGATCCCTACAGCACCCGCACACGACCGTTGTTCGAAGACATCTGGCAGGCCCTGAATGCGAAGGATTGCGCGGGCGCCATCGCGAAATCGAACGAGCTTCTCAGGATCGATTTCACGCGCATTGTCATTCATGCCCTGCGCAGCGATTGTTTCGATCAGCTTGGCGACAGTGTCACAGCGTCGCGCGAGTTGGCGATCGGCCGTGGGCTTGCCGCGTCCCTGCTGGCGAGCGGCGACGGCAAGAGCCCTTCGACGGCCTATATCGTCGTCACGTTGAACGAAGAGGGCTTCGTGCTGCACGAACTCGGCGTCCGGCAGGAGAAACAGTCGCTCGTCAACGATAGCGGCCATGAATACGATCTGGTGTCGGGGACCGACAAGGCGGGACAGAAGACCAGCGTCTATTTCGAAGTGAGCAATCTGTTCGCCGGACTCTCCCGCGAGTTCGGCTCAGCCAAAGAGCATTAAGCCGAAATGGGACTCGCGATCCCGTGAACGCCAATCCCAAACGGATACGTATCGAACCGGTCGATGTCGCTCGCGACATCATCATCGTGCCGATGGCGCTCGACCACGTGCAGAGCCCCACAGATTGGTGTCTCTGCTATCTCTCAGAGACGCGCATCGACGCCGAAGTTGCGTGCGGCTGATAGTGTTTATAAAAGTGCATTGACCGAGCGGGAAAGACATTGGAATGACACAACCAGATCCAGAACTCCTGCGGCTGCGCGACAGCATCGACAATATCGATGCCGCGCTCGTCCATCTTCTCGCGGAACGGTTCAAATGCACACAACAGGTTGGGGAATATAAGGCGCAGCACGGGCTGCCGCCCGCCGATCCGGCGCGCGAAGCCGCCCAGATCGAACGGCTGCGGGCCCTTGCCAGGACAGCCAAGCTCGATCCCGATTTTGCAGAGAAGTTCCTGTCCTTTATCGTCCAGGAGGTGATCCGTCATCATGAGGCGATCAAGACGCGGCGCCGCTGAAAAACTCTTTCGTGCGCCGGGCCTTGGCTTAAAGTGCCGGCCTTAGGATATTAATCGCGGTGGCGAGCGCGCCACCGCCGCATCGACAAGGAGAGCAACATGAGCCTGCGCATTGGCGATATCGCCCCCGACTTTCAGGCCGAGACCACCGAAGGCCCGATCCGATTCCACGATTGGCTCGGTACGAGTTGGGGCGTGTTGTTCTCGCATCCGAAGGATTTCACGCCGGTTTGCACCACCGAACTCGGCTACATGGCGAAGCTGAAGCCCGAGTTCGACAAGCGCGACGTCAAGGTTATCGGCCTGTCCGTCGATCCGGTCGGCGATCATGCGCGCTGGGCGAACGATATCAAGGAAACGCAAGGCCACGCGCCAAACTACCCCATGATCGGCGATGCCGATTTCAAGGTGTCAAAGCTCTATGGAATGCTGCCGGCGGAAGTCTCCGGCGATCCATCCAAGCGCACGCCTGCCGATAATCAGACCGTGCGCAACGTATTCGTCGTAGGCCCCGACAAGAAAATCAAACTGATCCTCGTTTATCCTATGACAACCGGACGCAACTTCGACGAAGTACTGCGCGTCATCGATTCCCTGCAGTTGACCGCAAAGCACAAGGTCGCAACGCCGGTGAACTGGAAGCAGGGCGAAGATGTAATCATCGCAGGTTCCGTGTCGGAAGAGGAAGCGAAAAAGACCTATCCGCAGGGCTGGAAATCGCCGCGACCTTATCTGCGCATCGTTCCCCAGCCGCGATAAAAAATCTTGCAGGAACTCCCCTCCCGGGGCCGCGTTCTATCTGCGAACCCCGAAAGAGGAATTCACTATGGATAAGGATCGCATCAAGGGCAGCGCCGATCAGGTTAAGGGCGCTGTCAAGGAAACCACCGGCAAGGTGCTCGGCGACGAAAAGCTGAAGAGTGAAGGCCAGTTGGATAAGGCCAAGGGCAAAGTGGAAAGTGCCGTCGGCGACGCAAAGGATACGTTGCGCGGGAAATAAGCCTTTCCGCCTTTCCCTCGGGCGAGGCGCGCGAAATGACGACAAAGCCCGGCCAATGTCGGGTTTTGGCGTCTTTCCGCTCTTGCAGCGGCTCGCGTCGCCTGTATCATCCGGTTTAGCTGACAATTTGTCGGAGAGCCGCGATGGATTTGACCTTTTCGCCCGAAGAAGAAGCGTTCCGCGCCGAAGTGCGCAGCTTCATTGACGAGAACCTTCCGAAGGCGCTCAAGGGCAAGAGGCGAAACGAATACACCACGCGCGAGGAATATCTCGCGTGGCACAAGGTTCTCTACAAGAAGGGCTGGGTCGCGCCGTTGTGGCCCAAGGAATATGGCGGCACCGGCTGGAACGTCACCCAGCGCTATATCTTCAATGAGGAATGCGCAAAGGCGGAAACGCCGATGGTCCTGCCGTTCGGCGTCGCGATGGTTGGCCCCGTCATCTACACATTCGCCAATGAGGAACAGAAGAAGAAATATCTTCCGCGCATCCTGTCCGGGGAGGATTGGTGGTGTCAGGGCTATTCCGAGCCGGGCGCAGGCTCGGATCTCGCCAGCCTCAAGACGCGCGCGGTGCGCGAAGGCGATCACTACATCGTCAGCGGCCAGAAAACCTGGACCACGCTGGCGCAATTCGCCGATTGGATATTCTGCCTGGTCCGCACCGATCTGGGACGCGACAACGGAACCACGAAAATTCAGGAAGGCATCACGTTCCTTCTGATCGACATGAAGACCCCCGGCATCACCGTGAAGCCGATCATCGTTCTCGATGGCGCTCACGAAGTGAACGAAGTGTTTTTCGACAATGTGAAGGTGCCGGTCGACAATCGGGTCGGCGAAGAGAACAAGGGCTGGACCTACGCCAAATTCCTTCTGGTGCACGAACGTTCGGGTATTGCCGGTGTGGCCCGCTCAAAAAAGGCGATCGAGCGCCTGCGCGAAATCGCCGGCGCTGAAACGGTCGACGGCAAACCGTTGATCGAGACCGACGAATTCTCCCGCAAGGTCGCCGAGCTGCAGATCGATCTCTCGGCGCTGGAGTTCACCGAGCTGCGCACCCTGGCCGCCGAATCCAAGGGCGAGCATGCGGGGCCGCAAAGCTCGATCCTCAAGATCAAGGGCACCGAAATCCAGCAGCGCATCACGGAGTTGACCGTCGAGGCGGTGGGGTATTTCGCTTATCCCGATGCCCGCGGCTTCGGCGACAACGAATATCCCGTCGGACCCGATTATGCCGTCGGCCAGTCAGGACATTATTTCAATATGCGCAAAGCCTCGATCTATGGTGGCTCCAACGAGATCCAGCGCAACATCATCGCCAAGGCCGTGCTGGGACTTTGACGCGATTGCATTTGTGAGAATTCCGGCCGGCGCCGGACCAACGCGGCCGCACTAAACTGGCCCGGGCATTCAGGGACCACTCGAGGGACGACGCTCATGGATTTCTCTTTCACCGAAGAGCAGACGCTGCTCCGCAATTCGGTCTCCAAATTCCTCGCCGATCACTACAAATTCGAATTCTTCAAGAAGAATTCGCGCACCGATCCGGGCTGGAGTCCGGGTACCTGGAAGCAATTCGCCGAACTGGGCCTGATGGCGGCGCCGCTGCCGGAAGCGCATGGCGGACTGGGCGGCGGCCCGCTCGACACAATGATCGTCATGGAGGAATTCGGCCGCAGCCTGGTGGTGGAACCCTATGCGCAAACCGTCGTGGTCGGCGGCGGATTTCTCGGCCATGGCGGCAGCGAAGCGCAGAAAGCGGAATGGCTGCCCCGCATCGCGGCCGGCGAAACGGTGATCGCATTCGCGTTCGCCGAGCCTCAGGGTCGCTTCAACTATGCTGATCTCACGACGACAGCGAAGAAGCAGGGCTCGGGATTCGTGTTGAGCGGCCAAAAGGCGGTGGTGCTCGGTGGTCCCTGGGCCGACACGTTCATCGTAACGGCGCGGACTGCCGGCGGACAGCGCGACGACAAAGGCGTCAGTGTGTTCCTCATCGACAAGAAAGCGAAGGGTATCGCCACTCGCGACTATCCAACGATCGACGGCCTGCGCGCGTCTGAGGTCACATTCGAGAACGTCGAGATTCCCGCCACGAACCTGCTCGGCGCACTCGACAACGGGCTCGACCTTGTTGAGCGGGTGACCGACGAGGCCATTGCAGCACATGCATCCGAGGCCGTCGGCGCAATGAAGGTGCTGCTCGACACCACGGTCGAATATTCAAAGACCCGCAAGCAATTCGGCGTGCCGATCGGCAAGTTCCAGGCGCTGCAGCACCGCATGGTCGACATGTTCATGAACTATGAGCAGTCGGCCTCCATCGCGCTGATGGTGACCTTGAAGCTCGGCGAAACCGCCGTCGAACGCAAGAAAGCCGCGTCGGCGGCCAAAGTGCAGATCGGCAAGGCAGGGCGATTCATCGGCCAGAATGCCGTGCAAATCCACGGCGGCATGGGCATGACCGATGAACTCAATGTCGGTCACTATTTCAAGAAACTGACGATGCTCGACACGCTCTACGGCAATGTCGATTATCATCTGAAGCGCTATGCGCAGCTCGGCTGAGAAAGTTCAGCCTGCGGCCCTGAGATGATCGTATCGCGTGCGTTCGACGGGTAGATAAACCGTCACGCGTGTGCCGGCGCCCAGCGTGCTTTCCAGTTTCACCTCGCCATCATGGGCTTCGGCAAATCCCTTGACGATGGCGAGACCCAAGCCGGTGCCGCGGTCCGAGGTCGTGATGTCGTGGCGCGAATGGCCGAAGCGTTCAAACACATTGGGCTGCTGGTCTGCGGCAATGCCGACGCCTGTGTCTTCTACGCCGAAGGCCACGCGACCATTGCGTTCTGCGCGCGCAAAGGCCACGACACAGCCTCCGGACGGGGTGAATTTCAGCGCATTCGACAGAAGGTTTGTAAATATCTGGCGGAGCGCACGTTCATCGGCCCAGATGCGCGGCAAGCCGGGACCCAGGCTTTTCGACAGTGAAATCTGCGAAGCGCGCGCCGTCTCCTCGCTCGTCTGCACGATGTCGCCAATCAATTGCGCGACATTAATCTCTCCTTCGCGCAAACCCAGTTTGCCGCTTTCGATCTTTGCGAGATCGAGCATGTCGTCGATCAGACCCAGCAGATGACGGCCGGATTCATGAATGATTCCGGCATAATCGGCATATTTGTCGAGCGCAGCGCCGAACGATTTGTTCTTGATCAATTCCGAGAAGCCCAGAATCGCGTTCATTGGCGTACGAAGTTCGTGATTCATGTTGGCCAGAAACTGCGACTTGGTCCGCCCCGCCGACGCCGCACGCGCGCGATCCCTGTCGGCCTCCTGAGTGGCGCGTCTCAGTCCCTCGACCAGACCTTCGCGCTCATGTTCGAGCTTCAGCAATTTGCCCGTCGCGACGTTCAGGGCATAGAATTGTCCCGCAAGCAGCAGAACATAGATTGCCGCGAGCCTGCTCAGTGTCGTGTCGAGCGGCATGCGCGATTCCGCCAGCGGCCCGATGATGAACGCCGCATGCGTCACGAAGGTGGCCGCGGCGATGGCAGGATGCGCGGAGCTGATCGCGATCGAGCCGGCGAGCGAGCAGGCGAGGATGAGCACGATGAACATGTGGTCCACGACCACGTCCGGCGACCATAGAAACACGCTCATCGAGCACCAGACCATCAGAGACACGACGGTCAATCCGACGGAGCAACTTGCACGAAGCCTGATCGATGCGAGCGCCGTGCCGCCGATTCGCTCGACGCGCAGCCCCAGCAGATAGACGCCAATGGAGGCGGCCGTCAGACAAAGCCACCACGACAGAAGAGTAGATCTTGGTACCCAATCGCTGCAGGCTTCCGCGATGAAAAAGCCGGCGACCGGCAGCCCCAGCACTGTGAAGCGCGTGCCCTTGCTGTAGAGCTGCAACTGCGCTTCCGCCAGCCAGACGCCCTTCTCGCTCGGATAGACTGAGCGGAAGATAGTCTCGAACATGGTTCGCACATTTGCGGCCGCGCGGCCGATGCCGTTCGCGGCGATTTCGCGTGAAGGTTGTTGCGGAATGTGCGCGACTGACACGGAGGACTATCCGGTTTCGATACATGACGGCTCTTATATTATGGTCCGGAGGGGTTAAGGGACGATTGCGCGCGCCGATCTGGCGTCGCGCCAACACGTGTTTCTTCGTCTTCTGCCGGACAATGCGCTTTTGTTTTTGTTTCAAAACGGGACGGCGAGCGGAGACAGTCGGGACGCAGCCTTCGACATCTGCAGCAGGCCTACTCGCGAAGCCGGGAGTGTTGCAGTCCACGCATGTTCCGCCGCCGACACGGCTCGCAAGTCCGTCGCCGGCCGGTCAATGGACTCAACGGAACAGCCAAAAAGCCGCCATTGCGCAGCCGGCGCGCCGCGGTCTAGCCTGTTGTCGAATAGCAATTCCACAACAGGGGAGAAACACATGACCATCGGAATCGTGGCCACGTTGAAGGTGCAAGGCGGCAAGGAAGCGGACTTCGAAGCCATATTCGGCGAGCTCGCCATGGCGGTGCGCGCCAACGAGCCCGGCAACAAGCTTTATCAGGTGTTCAAATCCCGCAAGGACAAGAACACCTATGTGGTGATGGAAATGTACGAAAGCGAAGAGGCGTTGAAGGCGCACGGCAAGACCGACCATTATCGCACCATCGGCGCCAGACTCGGGCCCACGATGGCCGGCGCGCCCGACATTCACTATCTGGATTCGGTTTGAGACATGGACCTGTCCTTCTCGAAAGACGATCTCGCGTTTCGCGACGAGGTGCGTCAATTCATCGACAAGAATTTCGATGCCGAAACACGCGCGAAGATTGCGCAGTCGAAGAATGGCTATCTCGACAAAGACGGCCAGCTCAAATGGCAGCGTGCGCTCTTCAAGCGCGGCTGGGCTGCACCAAACTGGCCGGTCGAGTATGGCGGCACGGGCTGGACGCCGTCGCAGAAATACATTTTCGAATCCGAGATGGCGGCAGCGGGTACGCCAATCGTCAGCCCGATGGGGCTCAAGATGGTGGCGCCCGTGCTGATGGCGTTCGGCAGCGACGCGCAGAAGAAAAAATACCTACCGCCGATCCTCGCCTCGGAGGTGTGGTGGTGTCAGGGCTATTCGGAGCCGGGTTCGGGATCGGATCTGGCCTCGCTGCAGATGCGCTGCGAGGACAAGGGCGATCACTACCTGCTCAACGGCTCCAAGATCTGGACGACCCATGCACAATGGGCGGATTGGATGTTCAATCTCGTGCGCACCAAACAGGGTGCCAAGCCCCAGGAAGGCATCAGCTTCATTCTCGTCGATATGAAGACGCCCGGCATCAAGGTCGAAGCGATCGTGACGACGGACTATCCCGTCGCCGGGCAGCAGGAGATCAACCAGATTTTCTATGACGACGTGATGGTGCCGAAGGAGAATCTCGTCGGCAAGGAAAACGAAGGCTGGACCTACGCGAAATATCTGCTGGAGTTCGAACGCGGCAATGCCGGCGCGCCCGGTCTCAAACGCGCGATCGGCAAGGTGCGCAAGATGGCGAGCCAAACCGACGCCGGCGGGACGAAGCTGATCGACGATTCCTCGTTTCGCGCGCGCCTCGACGATCTCGAAATTCAGGTGTCCGCAATGGAGTTCACCGAACTGCGAATCTTCGCGAGCCTTTCGGCAGGCCAACGCCCGGGTCCGGAATCCTCCATGATCAAATGCCGCAACACCGATCTGCAGCAGGCGATTTCGGAATTGTCCGTGGAGACCATCGGCTATTACGCAATGCCGTTCGTGCGCGATACCTGGGCCATGACGAACGAGCCGCGTCCGGGGCCGGATTTTGCCGCGCCCGTGGCGCCCTATTATTTCAATCTGCGCAAAGCCTCGATCTACGCCGGTTCCAACGAAATCCAGCGCAATATCATGGCGAAGGCGGTGTTGGGGTTGTGACGCGGAAGCGTCTAAGGCGCGTCTATCCGGCGATTTCCGGTGGGTCGGTGTTGACAGGAGCGCCGGCGGAGAGTCGCGCGAATTCGTAGTGAAGGCGGACCTTCGCAAGTTCGGCGAGAATGCGTGAAACCTCTTCCTCTCCCAATTGAACGCCGCCCGGCACCATCAATCGCATGGCCTGGACGTGGACGACGATGGGCGCCGAATCCGGAAGGCCGCGGGAGATCAGGCCATCGGTGACGTCACAGAGGCTTTTCGAAGCTTCCTCCAATCCGGCAAAGCCGAACGTCGCCGCCATCGTGACGATGTGGTCGGCCTGTCGCAGGATATTTTGCATTCCGTCGAGAGCCAGACGGCCGTTTTGCGCGGAATAAGCGATGGTCTCGATCGCCGCCATCGCGTGATGGGTCGTCTCAAGTCCCACATCGAGCAGGGTTTGGACGGACTTCGTTGCCTCTTCCAGCGCCCGGCTTTGCGAAATGCCGCCGGGCCGGGCCGCGAGTTCGGCCAGCCGGGTTGTCGGGAAGTGAATCTTTTTGGCTACGCGCGTCATGAAGCGATGGCCTTCTTGCTCGGCGGTTCTGCAGCGGCGTGCAGCTCCTGGTCGGTGGAATTTTCTGCGTCGTTGGCGACGGCGAAATCGGTCTCGCGCTTATTCTTCCCATCCAGAGGTTCAAGATTTCTGAACCTGCGGTCGGGACCCGCATAATTTGCGGTTTCGATGAACGGTCTCGAAGTTTTTGCCACCCAGGCGATGCGATCCAGCAACACGCGCGGGGACACGGGTTTCTTGACGATCAGGTTGGCGCCTGCGTCGCGCGCCATCGCGACGTGACGATGTTGCGTGTAGCTGGTCAGTACGATAATCGGAATGAAGCGGAGCGGGCTTTTGTCCTGCCGCCGTATCCATTTGATCAACTGCGCGCATTCCATGTCGGGCAGGACAGCCTCGAGAATGCACAGATCGATGTAATGGTGCAGGAGATGGGCCTTGGCGGCAGCGCCGTTCTCATAGGTGGTCGGCGTATCCATGCCGAAACCGCGCAGCATCTGTGCGATCAATCCGCGCGTAAAGGCGTCGCTGTCCACCAGCAGCGTCGTCGCACCGCGCAAATTCAGCCGTGATTGCCCCACCCGCAGCTCACATAATTATTTTATCAGACCTGTTTTATCTGATGATAATTAAGAATGGATTGCCGCGCGAAATCAGCGCCGGGTCGGGCTTGGCAGGGTTTGAAAGAGCGGCATGCGGTTGCCGGTGATTGGGTCAGGCGACGACTGGCTTTTCCTGCAGGCGCTCCATGAATTTCTGCGTCTGCTCTCCCCCCATCGTGTAGTGCTTGGCGCCGGTGAAATCGCTGATCTTCGCCCAATATTGGGCGACCGTATCGGCATCTGCGCCGTGACCGAGATTGATGCCGTTCGACTCGACAAGCTGAGCGGCCGAGAAGATGCCGGCGCCTGCCGTCAGGATCGTGCCCGTGGGCGCGTCTTCGCTCACGAGAAACACCACGCCCGGCGTCACATATTCGGGTTTCAGCATATCGAGCATCTGCGGCGGCATCAGGTTTTCGGTCATGCGGGTGGCTGCGACCGGGCAGATGGCGTTGACCTTGATATTGTCCTTCGCGCCTTCGAGCTTGAGCGTGTTCATGAATCCGACAAGGCCGAGCTTGGCGCAGCCGTAATTCGTCTGTCCGAAATTGCCGTAGAGCCCGGTCGAGGAGGTGGTCACGACGATGCGGCCATATTGCTGGTCGCGCATGATCTGCCACAAAGCCTTGGCGGGCTTCACCGTGCCCATCACATGCACGGCCATCACCGCGTTGAAATCGGCGATTTCCATCTTCGAGAAGCTCTTGTCGCGCAGGATGCCGGCATTGGCGATAAGGATGTCGACGCGGCCGAACGCATCCATGGTCTGCTTCACGAGATGGGCCACGCCTGCGTCGTCAGTGACCGATGCGCCGTTCGCGATGGCCGTGCCGCCTGCCGCTTCGATTTCGGCCACGACTTTCTGCGCCGCCTCGGAAGAGCCGCCCGTGCCATCCACGGCGCCGCCCAGATCGTTGACGACCACTTTGGCGCCGCGCTTCGCGAGTTCGAGCGAATGGGCCCGGCCAAGGCCGCCGCCGGCGCCTGTTACAATGGCGACTTTGCCGTCGAAGCGGATGCTCATGGGGTCGTCTCCTCAGGACGTGGAATCGGGCGAGTGATGGCCGAGGTCGCCGGAGGCGTCAAGCGGGCGCCGTGCCGCTCCGGGGATGCCCCGCAAACCAGCGCCGCAGGGCAGTATTGGCGGGCCGCTCGACTGCCGTGAACAGGAGCCAGCCCCACAGGATCGCGGCCGCGACGAGCAGCGCCGGCTCGAGCCAGTGCCAGATGGGCCCCCAGGCGGCCCAGGGTCGACCGAACACGATGTCGCCCGGCGCCGGATAAAGATGCAGCTGCGCGTGACGCAGCAACTGGAGCAGGGCCGTCTGGCCGATATAGATCGCGTAGGACAGTTCGCCGAGCTTGAGCAGAACGCGGGTCTTGAACAGGGCCGCAAGGATGCCGCGATCGAAAGCGAGCGTGAAGATGAACGCCATCATCGGCAGCACGGTGTAAATGTCTTGGGGTCTGTGCGCCCAGCCGGTGTCGTATATGCCGACTAGCAGAAGCCCGAACACGGCGATCTGCGCCAAAGAAAAAGCGAAATCCGGCAATCGATCCGCACCATGGGAGATCGCGAGCCGGTAAAGCGTCGAGAGACCGACTCCGACGGCGAAGGCCGCCATGCCGCGATACATTCCATTGTGAAAGGTGAGATCGAGGCCATGCTTCGACGAGGCCGCAAGAAGCGCAAGCGTCACGCTTCCGGCTGCGATCAGGCCGAGTGCGCCGATCCATCCGCCGCGCGAGATCAGGAGATAGACGGGAAACAGCAGGCACAACAGGAATTCGACGCTGACGAACCACGACGCGCCGTTCCAGGACAGATAGGGAAAAAGGTTCCAGCCCTGCACCAGGAACAGATTGGCGATGAAGGTGGGCAATGTGTTGATTGGATGATAGGGCTCGTCATAGATGGAGACATATCCGCCCCGCGCCGCGACCCAGCGCAACACGATCACCATCGCAAGGATCACGAACAGCATCGTCAGATGGAGCGGGTAGAGCCGGGCGAGCCGCGCCTTGAGGAACGTCACATAGGCGCCACCGCGCCAGAACTCGCGCCACTTCGCGCCATAGACATAGGCGAGGACGAAGCCCGACAGTGCAAAGAAGAATTCGACCCACAGATAGCCCTTGCCCACGGGCAGATCGAACCATTTCGCGCCGCGATATCCATGCCCTTCGCAAAAATGAAAGAGCACGAGGATCAAAGGCGGAATGGCGCGCGCGCCGGCCAGCGCGACAATCTCCCTCGGACGGGCAATGGGTTCGGTCATGGACAGCCGCGAATCGACGCTGGCATTGTCATCCATTCGCGGCGACAATTCCAAGCAGTACAGCCCAGGCGTCAGGCCGTGACCTCAGCTTCAGAAGGCGAATCGCGGTAGTTTTTGCGTTGCACATTTTATCCCTGACGCTTCGAGGCCATCGATGCTTCTTCTTCATCTCCAGTCTGCACTCGGAATCGTGGTCATTCTTGCGGCGGCGTGGGCATTCTCGGAAAACCGCCATGCTTTTCCGGTCAGAACCGTGGCAGTGGGATTCGCGCTCCAGATAGCGCTTGCGCTGCTGCTCCTCAAAGTACCGGTCGCGCGAAACGTTTTGTTCTCGCTGAACGGCGTAGTGGATGCGCTCGCCGCGGCCACCAAGGCAGGAACGTCGTTCGTGTTCGGCGCCGTGGGCGGCGCGCCTGCACCTTTCGCGGTCACCAATCCGGCCGGCATGACCAGTTTCGCATTCCAGATATTGCCGCTGGTGATCGTGATCTCGGCGCTTGCAGCTCTCCTTTGGTACTGGCGCGTGCTGCCGATCGTGGTGAATGGATTTGCGTGGGGATTGCGCAAGACCATGGGCATCGGAGGCGCCATCGGACTGGGTGCCGCGGCCACCATCTTCCTCGGCATGATCGAAGCGCCGCTGCTGATCCGGCCTTATCTTGCCAAGCTCACGCGCTCCGAAATGTTCATGCTGTTTTCGGTCGGGCTCGCGACGGTAGCAGGCACGGTCTTCGTGCTTTACGCGACGATTCTCGAACCGGTAGTGCCCGGTGCGCTCGGTCATATTCTCGTCGCGTCCGTTCTGTCGCTCCCCGGCGCCATCATGATCGGGCGCATCATGATTCCGGGCGACGTACAGACCACTGCCGAAGCCGCGCCGGGTTTCGCGTATCGTTCGAGCATGGATGCGATCGCACGCGGCACGGAAGACGGGCTCAAGCTGTGGCTCGGCATCGTGGCAATGCTGCTGGTGATCGTAGCGCTCGTCGCGTTGGCGGACATTATCCTCAGCCATCTGCCGGCGCTGGCCGGAGTGCCGATCACGGTTGAGCGGGTGTTCGGCTGGATTTTCGCGCCTGTCGTGTGGCTTTTCGGCATCCCTTGGGACCAGTCGGCAACCGCGGGTTCTCTGATGGGCGAAAAGACCGTGCTCAACGAATTCGTCGCCTATCTCAAGCTTGCGGCGTTGCCGCACGACGCGCTCGACCCGCGCTCGCGTCTCATTATGCTTTACGCCATGTGCGGCTTCGCCAATCTGGGTTCGGTGGGTATCATGATCGCGGGCGTCAGCAGCCTCGTTCCGGAACGGCGGGACGATATCGTGCCCCTTGCCATGCGCGCGCTTTTGTCGGGCACGATGGCGAGCGGTATGACAGGCGCCATCATCGGGCTGTTGCCCGTGAGTTAAAAGAACAAGAGTGGGTGGGATGGACGAACCGGGATTTGGCAAGGCCGTTGCGCCGGATGCACGACCGCCGTTCTTTCGCGTCGAAGGCGTGAAGCTCCGCGCCTGGCCGATCCTGTTTACGGTCCTGATCGGTCTTGGGCTGCCGACATTGGCCGGTTTTGCCGTCGACGGCGTCCAGCATTTCATTCCGCTGCCCGACCGTCCGGCCAATCCGTGGATGGAATATTACTATGCCGGCGCGGCGCAGCTTGTTCTCACGCTGGCCGCAATCTCGGTCTTGAAGGGAGTTGTGAAGGGCGATTTTGGCCTGCACGCGCCGCGCGGAGACAGTTATGTCGCTCCCGCCATCTTCTGGGGGCTCGTGATCGGCGCGGCGATGACGGCGGTCGATTTTTGGCCGCAGATCGCCGCGCATCGCGCGCCCTCTGGCGCCTATGAACTCACGCCGTTCAATATCGTCGGCTGGCTTTCCTATCGGGGAGTATTCCTCGGAATTGCGGACGAGACGCTGCTTCGAGGACTGCTCGTCACCTATCTCGCCGCAACCATTCCCGGCCGGATATCGTTCTTCCGCCTGGAAATGAATGCGGTCGGCGTCATCGTCGCGCTGATTGTCGCGCTTCCATATCTCGGCAGTTTTGTCGGCTATCCGTTCTGGATCGCGCTTGCGCGAATCTTCTACACTTTCGTGCAGGGCGTATTCTTTGCGTACTGGTATGAGAAATCGAAGAGCCTGCTTGCGCCGATTGTCGGTCACAATGTCTGTTACGGACTCTATCAGGTGCTCATCTTCGCCATGGTCGCGGCGTGGCCTTGACCGTCAGGCGATAGCAAATTCCTGCGCAAGCAGCTCGTAGGATTTCAGGCGCGATTCGTAGTCATAGGTGATCGTCACGACCACCAGTTCCTCAGCGCCGTGCCGTTCCGCCAATGCCTGCAATTTCCTGCGGACGAGATCGGGTGTGCCGACGACGGAACGCGCTTCGACGTTTCCCAGCAGCGCGCGTTCCTGATCCGAGAACGGATAGGCGATCGCTTCCTCGACCGAGGGAAACGGAATCGGCCGGCCGGTCAGAAGCCGCACCACCCACAGATTACGCGAGGCCGCAAGAAGCCGAGCCTGTTCTTCGGTTTCGGCCGCGAGTGCCGCCACGCCCATCGAGGTCGTTGGCTTCTCGCACCAGCCGCTGGGTTTGAAACGGTGGCGATAGGTTTCGCAGGCCTCTTCGCTGCCTTCGGGGCTGATGAAATAGGCATGCGAAAAGGGCAGGCCGAGTTCGCCCGCATAGACGGCGCTGTGAATTCCGGAGCCAAGCATCCACAATTCGGGACGTCCCGGTCCGCGCGGATTCGCATGGATGCCGCGATAAGGATGATCGTCGGGCAATGGGGCGATGCCCGCGGAATCGTCGAGAAACTGACGCAACAACTGCACTTGGCTGGGAAAGGCGTCGATTCCCCAAGCCTGCGGCCCCGCCTGCAAGGCGCGCGCAGTCAGCTGATCGCTTCCCGGCGCGCGCCCCACGCCCAGATCGATGCGCCCGGGCGACAACAATTCCAGCATGCGGAACTGCTCTGCCACTTTGAGCGGGCTGTAATGGCTGAGCATCACGCCGCCCGAACCCACCCGCAGCGTCCTGGTTTCGGCCGCGACGCGGGCAATCAGCACTTCGGGGCAAGAGCCCGCAAAGGAATTCGTGTTGTGATGCTCTGCCAGCCAGTAGCGGTGATAGCCGAGCGCCTCGCAGGCCTTCGCCAGCGCGATGGTCTCTGCGATGGCGGCGGCGGCCGATCCGTCCTTGCGGATGGGCGATTGATCGAGGACGGAAAGACGCATGGTGGAACCCGGTTTGTAATGTTTGCAATCGCTTAACTATTAAGACCCAGTGTCGCACAACGATCCACCCAGGACGGTACCATGCCCGATGTCGAGCAGAATCCGGGAAGTTTCGTCCGCCCGCCGACGAAACGGGTCGACGCGAGCGAAATCCAGAACGTCCAGCTGCGCAAGGCGTTCGACCTGTGGACCCGGCTCAGAGGCTCGCGGCTCTTTCCCGCCCGCAGCGAAATCTCGCCCCGCGATCTGTCGGACTTCCTGCGCAATACCGTTCTGGTCCGTGTCCTCGACGGCGGCAACGAATTTCAGTTCCGGATTGTGGGCGACGCCATTGTGCTCGCGCAAGGCCAATCGTTCCAGGGCCTGACGACCGCGGAAATCGAAGTCCGCCTCCCGGGTTACGGCGCGATGGTCAAGCGCGCCTATCAACGGATTCAAGGCGAGCGCAAGCCGCTTGTTCTGCGCGGCTGGTTCGAGCAAGGCACCACGCAACGCGCCTTCTTCCACGAGACGTTGGGACTGCCCCTGGGTCCCGATGACGCGACGGTCGACCACATACTGGTGGTGGCAGTATATGCCTTCAGCGAGGAAGACGCGTCGGCCTGAACGCCCCCTTGTTTTCCCGCCGAATGCGCTAATCTCCCCTCGGCACGGAACTGGAGGCAGGAATGGCGCTCGATCTGGAAACGCGCAGCGCGCTCGTCGATACGGTGCGACGCTTCGTGCGCGAAAAATGCGTACCCGTCGAAGCGAAAGTTTCGGAGGAAGATCGCGTGCCCGACAGCGTCATCGCGGAGATGCGCGAGCTCGGTCTCTTCGGTCTCTCCATCCCGCAGGAATATGGCGGCCTCGGCCTCACCATGGAGGAGGAGGTTTTGGTCTGCTTCGAGCTCGGCCAGACATCGCCCGCGTTCCGCTCCGTCATCGGCACCAATGTTGGCATCGGCAGCCAGGGTGTGGTCATGTTCGGTACGGAGGAGCAAAAGCAGGAATGGCTGCCCAAGCTCGCAAGCGGCGAAATCGTGGCGAGCTTTGCGCTGACCGAACCGGGCGCCGGCTCCGATGCGGCTTCCGTCCGCACCGCCGCGATCCGTGACGGCGATCATTACGTCGTCAATGGCACCAAGAGATTCATCACCAATGCGAACCGCGCCGGTATGTTTACCTTGCTGGCGCGCAGCGACGTGTCGAAGAAAGGCGCGACCGGCATTTCCGCGTTCATCGTACCCGCGAAGACTCCCGGAATCACCATCGGCAAGCCCGAAAAGAAGATGGGCCAGCAGGGTGCGCATATCTGCGACGTGATCTTCGAGAATGCGCGCGTGCCCGAGAAGCTGCGGCTCGGCGCGGAAGGCGAAGGCTTCAAGGTGGCCATGCAGGTGCTCGATCGCGGGCGGCTGCACATCTCGGCCGTCTGCGTCGGGGTGGCCGAGCGGCTGATCCGCGAATGCGTCGCCTATGCCCGCGAGCGCGAACAATTCGGCAGCCGGATCGGCGATTTTCAGCTGATCCAGGCAATGCTCGCGGATTCGAAGACCGACGCCTATGCCGCGCGCTGCATGGTGCTGGATGCCGCGAAAAAACGCGACACAGGCGCAAGCGTCACCATGGAGGCGGCCTGCACGAAATATTTCGCCTCCGAAATGGTTGGCAGGGCGGCCGATCGCGCCGTGCAAATATTTGGCGGGGCGGGCTATGTCGCCGATTACGGCATCGAGCGTTTCTATCGCGACGTGCGCATCTTCCGCATCTACGAAGGCACCAGCCAGATCCAGCAGCTGGTCATTGCGCGCAATCTGCTGCGGGCCGAGGATTGAAGCGTGGCGATGTCGAACGTTGGGGGCATCGCGAGCATTGGTGTGTTGGCGATGGTGCTCGCCGCATGCGCGCCTGCGTTGGCGCCGCACGGACTGGAGAATGCGACGCCCATCATCGAGAGTGACACGTTCGTGGCGCGCGACGGAATGCGTCTGCCGTTGCGCGAATGGGATGCGAAGGCGCCCAAGGCCGTCATCGTCGCGCTGCACGGCATGAGCGACTATTCCGAAGCGTTCGAGATGCCTGCACCCTGGTGGGCCGAACACGGCATCACTACTATCGCCTATGATCAGCGCGGCTTCGGTCGCGCGCCGAACCCAGGATTGTGGGGCGGTTCGGATGCCATGCGCGCCGACCTTTCCGATTGCGTTGAGGCGGCGCATGCGAAATTTCCCGGGCTTCCCGTTTATGCCCTCGGCGAGAGCATGGGCGGCGCGGTCGTGTTGTCCGCATTGGCGGGTCCCCATCTGCCGCAAATCGCGGGGACGATATTAGTGGCGCCGGCGGTCTGGTCGCGCGCGGAAATGCCGATGTCCTATCGCGCGGCGCTGTGGCTGACGGCGCATCTCGTGCCGTGGCTGCATGTGTCGGGCAACGGGCTTCACATTTGGCCTTCCGACAACATTCCCATGCTGCGCAAGCTGTCGCGCGATCCGCTGTTTCAGCAGGACGCGCGCACCGATCAGGTCTACGGCCTTGTGGGCCTGATGGACGACGCGCGGCACGCGCCGGAACATCTCACGGCGCTGCCTCCGATCCTGTTCGTCTATGGCGCGAAGGATCAGGTGATTCCCCGCGAACCCACCGAAGCCGTGATCAAGGCGCTCGACGGCAAAGCGGTCGTGCGGCGTTACGACAATGGCTTTCATATGCTGCTGCGCGATCTCGAAGGCGAGCACGTGTGGGGCGATATCGCCGGCTGGATCGAGACGGGCTCGCTGCCGTCGGAACAGGTGACGAAATGAGAGCCTGCATCGTCGGCGCGGGCGCCATCGGCGGCTGGATTGCGGGCTTGCTCTGCGATGCGGGCTGGGAGGTTTCGCTGTTTGCGCGGGGTGCTACTCTTGCGGCGTATCGTGCGCAAGGACTGCGCGTGCGGCGCGGCAGCGCCGAGAAGGTCTATCGTCTGGCGGCGAGCGATCGCGCAGATGAATTGCCGCAACCCGATTATGCGATCATTGCCGCGAAGGGACAGACAATCCCCGAACTTGCGCCGGCCATTGCCGCTCTGCTCGCGCCGCAGACTGCGGTCGTGCCGGCGATCAACGGTATCCCATGGTGGTTCTTCCAGACTCCTGGCGTACCGCTCTCCGGTTTCGCGCTCGCCTCCGTCGATCCCGACGGCGCAGTAGCGCGCGCGATCCCGCCAGAGAGAGTCATCGGTTGCGTGGTGCACACGAGCGCCTGGATGGGCGCGCCGGGCGTGGTCGACGTGCAGGGCGAAGACCGGCTCATCTTCGGCGAGCCGGATAGCGCACGCACGCCGCGCTGCGAAGCGCTGGCGCAGGTCTTCGCAGGCAGCACGGTCGCGCCGGTCGTGAGCCCGAATATCAGGCTCGCCATCTGGACCAAGCTCTGGGGCAATATGTCGATGAATCCGCTGAGCGCGCTCACCGGCGCTTCGACGGGGCGCATGCTCGACGATCCCGGTGTCTGGGCGCTCGTGCGCACAATGATGCTGGAAATGCAGGCGTTGGGCGCGCGCATCGGCCTCTCGCTCGACATGACGCCGGAGGACCGCATGGCGATGACGCGCAAGCTTGGCGACCTGAAGACCTCAATGCTGCGCGACGCGGAAGCCGGCCGGAGTATCGAAATCGAACCGATCCTGGGCGCGTTGGTGGAGATTGCCGATCGCCTGGACGAACCCGTGTCGAATCTGCGCGCGGTGCTCGGCCTGGTGCGTGTGCGTGAAGCTGCGCGACAGTAGTATTCGCGAAAACTGCGGGAGGGGTAGATCGGCGCGAGCGTGACGACGTGGCTGACCACCATCGCGACGTTTCGCGAGCCGTGGGAAGCGCACATGTTCTGCGGTCGCCTTCGGTTCGAAGCCATCCCGGCCATGGTCGCGCATGAATGCCACGTCTCCGTGGTTTGGCCATGGTCGACGGCTCTCGGCGGGGTGAAAGTCCAGGTGCCGCGGAGTTGGGTTCGCGAGGCGCGCCTCATCGAGAGGCGCTGCCGGGCGGGAGATTTCAAGGCCGAATTGGAAGCAGCGTTCGGCGATCTCGACGATTTGAAGTGCCCGGTCTGCGGCTCGAATCATTTCTGGAAAAGGCGCACACTCATTCCAACGCTATCGTCGCTCATATCCTTGTTCTTCGCGATGACGCCACCGCGGAGCTGGCTGTATCACTGCGAGACCTGCGGCGCGAAGTGGAAGGACCGGCGATGACCAAGCCTCTCAACATCCTGTTCATCACCGCCGATCAATGGCGCGCCGAATGCCTGTCGATCCTCGGCCATCCGATGGTGAAGACGCCGCATCTCGATGCGCTGGCGCGCGAAGGCGTGCTGTTCCGCAATCATTTCGCGAACGCCGTGCCATGCGGGCCCTCGCGCACCTCACTTCACACGGGCATGTATCTGCAGAACCATCGCTCGGGCACGAACGGCACGCCTCTCGATGCGCGCCACACCAATTGGGCGAAGGAAGCGGCGAAGCTCGGCTACGATCCCGTGCTGTTCGGTTACACGGATACAAGCCTCGATCCGCGCGAACTCGAGGACGACGATCCGTGGCTCCGGACCTATGAAGGACCGCTGCCGGGAATCCGACCGCTCGCGATGATGGGCGAATGGGCCTGGCCGTGGACGAACTGGCTGAAGGCGCAGGGTTATTTCGTGCCGGACGATATCCGGCTCTGTTATTCCTATCGCGCGCCCGGCCCCGATTACGAAGACGGCGCGCCCGTGCCGAGGCCGCTCGCCTATCCGGTGGAAGCCGACGACACCTCGTTCCTGGTCGACCGCTGCATCGATTACATCCGCGATGGGAAGGGGCCGTTCATTGCGCATCTCTCCATCATGCGGCCGCATCCGCCATTCGTGGCGCCCGAGCCTTACAACGCGATGTACGATCCGCTCGCCGTGCCGGGGTTCTCGCGCGCGGCCACGCCGGAAGCGGAAAGCGCGCAGCATCCCTGGCTCGCCCATCAATTGTCGCGCCGGCATTTCCGCGCCACCGCCAACGAGAAAAAGCTGCGCCGGATGAAGGCCGTCTATTACGGGCTGATGAGCGAAGTCGATGCCGCGCTCGGCCGGGTGATTGCCTGCCTCAGGGAAACGGGCCGCTGGGACGACACGATGATCGTCTTCACGTCCGATCACGGCGAGCAGATGGGCGATCATTGGCTGATCGGCAAATGCGGCTATTTCGATGCGTCCTATCGAATTCCGCTGATAGTGCGCGTGCCGGGCGCCGATGCGGGACGCGGCCGGATCGTCGAGCGCTTCACGGAGAATGTCGACATCATGCCGACCATGCTCGATTACATCGGCGCGGAGATTCCCGGCCAATGCGATGGGCTTTCCTTGCGGCCGTTCCTGGAAGGGCGCGCCGCGCCCGCCAATTGGCGGAGCGAAGCGCACTGGGAATTCGATTTCCGCAATCCCGCCGACGATGCGGCCGAGCAGGCGCTGGACCTCACGCTGCACCAATGCACCATGAACATCGTGCGCGATGCCCGCTGCAAATATGTCCACTTCACCAAATTGCCGCCGCTGTTCTTCGATCTCGAAAAGGATCCCGGCGAATTCGTCGACCGCGCCGGCGATCCCGCCTATCTCCCCCTCGTGCTGGAATACGCGCAGAAGCTCCTCTCCTGGCGCATGAACCATGACGAGCAGACGCTGACACATATCGCGCTGACGCCGAAGGGCCCCGTGGAGCGACGGGCGAGGCTTTATTGATCGGGGTGCCGCGATCCTGAAGCCGCGTTGCGCGCGGTCAGTTCGATCCGCCATGACCATCGGCATTCTCTTGGGATTTGCGCTTGGTCCCATGGCGCGCGGCGCCGGCATTCATTTCGGGTCCGCGACCAGCGGACGATGCGATGCATTTTTGCAAGATTTTGCCATTCCGGAATTTCCTATATTTTCAGTGGCTTGAGACGGCGGAAGACGGCTTTCGGCCCTGTTAATGGCCCTGTTAACGGCCTTGTTTTCCCCCTGTATTCCCCCTGCAGGACACCCCTGTATTTCGCACCATTTTTGGCTGGATATGCGGCCAGTCGATAGAGAGTCCGGTCTCGGCCTCGCGCGGCGGCGATATTCGCGTGCGCGGAATCGCGATTGTGTTCCGCGTGCGACGAATCCGGTCTGTTCCGTGTGCGATCTCCACCACGTGAACCGATTAGCATGTCGTCGCAAATTGCCGCGCGCAATCGCGAGCAACCGAATCCTGAAAATAAAGTTGGAACGAAAATCGAAACTTTGCCGAATTTGGCGCGCGATTTCATTGGCGGGTCAGGCGCTTACGGTGCGAGAGCGCCTGCAGAATCCCGGAAGCTGAGACTGCGTCCGAAACAGCCATTCGGAGTCGATTTGTAGATGTCCTGCGCCACCAGGAATGCGGCAAGCGTGCCTACGCTGGCGCGCACGTCGCTCTTGCCCATCGCCTCCAGCCCGCTGCCGGTCATCGCAAGGCTGCTGTTCCAGTTCGTGGTCCAGCCGGCAGGAGGAGACACCAGCGGCACGGGGCCGATATAGCTCGGTTGCTTGGGAATGGGATTCCACGCCAGCTCGGCGGTCAGCTCATAGGGAAAGCCGCCATTGCCGATGTCGATCTTGGCCGGCATCGTATAGCCCATCGAGCCGTTCGACAGATTGACGCCCAGCAGGTTCGACTTGTCGACGAAGCGCGATTTCAGGATGTCGGCGGCATCCGCCGGACTGTAGCTCGTGTTCTGATTCGATTCCGCGCCGCCGCCGCCGCCTTTGGTCGCGATGAACGGACCCGAGC